>OKUD01000003.1_pt1 | contig 222061 bp, 203 predicted proteins | sample 1606601 | NCBI WGS metagenome assembly OKUD01 (sample SAMEA3882517, study PRJEB24775) | human gut metagenome | biome: human-associated habitat; feature: intestine environment; material: feces | place: Netherlands | collected 2009/2010
CCGCTATTGCTTCTGCCGCCTACCGTGCCGGGGAGCGATTGTATAGCGAGTATTACGGCGAATACAGCGACTACACCCGCAAGGGCGGCGTGATCTGCTCTGACATTCTCCTGCCGTCCCATGCACCGCCAGAATACGCAGACCGCCAGACCCTATGGAACGCCGTGGAAAAAGCCGAGCGTGGAAAGAACGCCCAGCTTGCATACAGCTTTGACATTGCCTTGCAGAATGAATTTTCCCTTGAGGAAAACATCGCTCTTGCAAGGCAATTTTTGTTGGAGAACTTTGTGAGCCGTGGCATGGTGGTTGACTTCGCCGTACACCAGCCAGACCGGGAGGACGGCGGCATACCCAATCCACATTTTCATGTGCTTTGCCCTATCCGCCCCATCGAGCAGAACGGCAAATGGGGGCTAAAGCAACGCCGGGTGTATGAGCTGGACGAGGACGGCAACCGTATCCGGGACCAGAACGGCGAGTTTGTTTTCAACGCCGTTCCCACTACCGACTGGGGCAGTCCCGAAACGCTGGAATACTGGCGGCAGACATGGGCGGAGCTATGCAACGCCAAGTTTGCGGAAAAGGGGCTTGACGTTCGTATCGACCACCGAAGCTATGAGCGTCAGGGCGTGGAGCTTCTTCCCACCGTCCATGAGGGCGCAACCGTCCGGGCAATGGAGAAGAAAGGCATACGCACCGAGAAAGGCGAGTTCAACCGCTGGATCAGAGCAACCAATGCCGTTATCCGGGACATCAAGAAGAAAATCGCTCTCCTGTTTGATTGGATTGCCGTACTGGATGGAGCATCCTGATGAGGTGGACACGCAAAAGCTGGCGGACATCAGTGTGCAGATGCTCTCCTCCGTAGAACAGATCATCTAAAAAAGCTGCGGCAGTGCCGCAGCTTTTTTGCGTCCAAGCCCGGACACTTTTTGAAAATGTGTCGTTCCATCTATCCGCTGTCTCTTGTATGATGGAATCAAATCAGAGACAAGGAGAGATGTATGATGGCAGAGATCAAAATTCATGTGTTCCACACCGGCGAGGCATGCGTAGCACCGGATCTGCCCTTTGGCGGCGAGCATTGCAGCACGATCAAGGCATCCGGCGCGTTTGCAAAGAAATCGGAACGGTTGTGGCTGCCTGTGTCAGCCTATCTTATTGAGTGCAGCCACGGGAAGATAATCTTTGACTGCGGATGGCATCGGAATATGAGCCCCGATGGTGTGTTTGATAAAAAAGCGCAGATCAAGTCCCTCGGTTCGCTGCCGCTGTATGTAACAAATCAAGGACGAATTGAAAAAGGCTTAGCCATCGACGAGCAGTTGGCGGCGCTGGGCATTCATCCTGCCGACTTGGATTTGGTGCTGCTGTCCCATCTGGATTGCGACCACACCAACGGTCTGAATCTGGTGGCCGACGCAAAGCAGATCCTTGTGTCGAAAGACGAGCTGCTTTTTGCGGAGAACAAAACGCCCGTCAACCGCATCCGCTACAATGCGGATTGGTGGCGCAGCACGAAAATGCAGACCTTCGACTGGAACGGTACGGAAGGCCTTGCGGGAAAATCCTACGATGTATTTGGGGATGAAAGCCTCGTTATGGTCAATATCCCTGGTCATTCCAAAGGGCTATGTGCGCTAAAGATTACTGGTTCTGACGGGCGGTTCATACTACTTCTACGCCGATGGCGGTTACGCCCGAAAATCGTGGGAGCAGCTGATCACATCCGGCATTGCAGATGACAAGGCGGCACAGAAAAAGTCACTGGAATGGATACGAGAGCAAAGCCTAAACGCAAACTGCGTAGAGTCTCTTGCCAACCACGACCCCGATGTGCAGCCGCACATCATCGAATTGTGAGGTGGCTAATATGAGAAAAACAGTACTTATCACCGGCGCATCCGGCGGACTGGGTTTGGAGTTTGCCAGAATATACGCAAGAGAGGGTTTTGATCTTGTTGTAGTTGCCCGCAGCGAGGGGAAGCTCTATAAGCTGAAAAGCGAGCTGGAGACGCAGTATGACTGTCATGTATGGGTGCTGGCGCAGGACTTGTCTCAGCCAGACGCCGCCTATGAAGTATTCAATTACACCTTAGAGAAGAATATCACCATTGATGCACTGGTCAACAACGCCGGGTTCGGTGACTTCGGCAACTTCTGGGAGGTGGACGCCCAGCGGCAGACCGATCTCCTGCAAGTCAACATCATGACGCTGGTGCAGCTTACGCGGTATTTTCTGCCCGGTATGGTGGAGCGCAGACATGGCAGTGTGCTGAATCTATCTTCGGTCGCAGCATTCAGTGCCGGGCCGAGGATGTGCCTATACTATGCCTCTAAGGAATTTGTACGCAGCTTCAGCGAAGCCGTTGCCGAGGAGGTGCGCAGTACGGGCGTTACAGTGACTGCGCTTTGCCCCGGCCCAACTGCCACGGGATTTGAACAGGCCGCACAGATGAAAAACTCCCATATGTTCTCCATGTTTAAGCCTGCCAGCGCAGCGGCTGTTGCAGAGGCAGGTTTCCGTGCTGCACAGAAGGGAAAAACTCTTCGCTATTGTGGCTGGCCAACTCACACGGTGAGCATCGCTGCACGGCTGCTGCCAAGAAGTGTGTGCAGAAGATTTATGATGAAGGTCAATGGATAATGAGTGCAATCGCTGTTTGCTCTAATCAGTAGCTTAATCATCTATCAACCACCAGGGAGCAATCCCCGGTGGTATTTTTATGCTCGTAGAAGGAAACAGCCGGAATATTCCGGCTGTTGTTATATAGCAATATCACATATTCTGCTGTTTCGGTAGCACAACAGTAAAGGTCGTTGTTCCGCTTTCGCTTTTTGCCGATACCGCACCGCCGTGCAACTCACATACTTTTTTCACGACGGCAAGACCAATGCCGTTTCCTTCCGACGAATGTGACTCATCCGCCTGATAGAACTTATTGAAGATATGGGCAATACGGTCCTTTGGGATGTCTTTGCCGTGGTTGGAAACAGAGATTGAAAGGCATTCGCTCCCGTCGGAAATATCGACAGATACCGTGCCGTTCGGATCCGAAAACTTGATTGCATTATCCAGCAGATTGATCCATACCTGCTTCAGCAGTTCTTCATTTGCACATATCATATGCTCACCGAACTGCATATCCATATACAGGTTCTTGGGCGTCCATTTTTCTGCAAGCAGCAGGACGGCTCCACGAATCTGTTCAGAAAGGTTAAATCTTGTAACCTCTGTCAGGATCGTCTGGTTTTCCACCCGAGTCAAATTCAATACATTGTTTGCCATGGCAGAAAGCCGAAGCGATTCCTCTTCAATGACTTCAAGGTATTCTTCTTTTTGTTCGTCCGTAAGGTTTCCGCGACGCAAAAGCTTTGCAAAGCCTGCGATAGAAACGATCGGTGTCTTAAATTCATGAGAGAAGTTGTTGATAAAATCACTGCGCAGCATTTCTGTGTAATCCAGTTCTTCTGCCGCCCGATTGAAACTTTTTTCTACCTGCTTGAAGGTGGGATGGTCGGCAATAGGCTTGCCGAAATGCAGTCTCGTCTTGAAGTCGCCGCTTGCCAGCCGGTCAAGCTGATCGATAATACGCTTGATTGGTTTTAGAATGATTTTTCCTGTCAAAGAGGCGAGAAGAAATCCAATAACCAGACTGGTGTAAAAGAAGAACCTCAAAAGCTCCGGTAATCCTACCTGTCCTCCGGTCGTTTCAATGACTCCGAGTCGGGCCAGTCCATAGATAGCTACGATCGTCAGCAGCATAGCGATCGTGTTGGTAAGAAAAACAATGCCGGAGATCAGCAGTGCCAAAGCGATCCGCCCTGTTCGCTTCCTTTTATTCATACCTTCTTCACCGCCTTATAACCAAGCCCACGAACAGCAACGATCTCAAATTCATTCCATCCTTCAAAGCGTTTGCGTAAGCGCCCGACATGAACGGTGACGGTTTCCCAACCGGTTTCGCTATCCGTCCCCCATATCTCATCCATCAGCTGAATACGGGTGAAAATTTGACCGGGATAAGAAAGCAGCTTATACAGGAGCATAAATTCCTTCTGCGGTAGCTCCTGCGTTTCACCATTTTTTGTGACCGTAAAGGCATTGTAGTCCAAAACAACATCACCAATCGTGATTTTCTGTTCGCTGACGATCTGCGCACGCCGAAGCAATGCTTTGATACGCAAAAGCAGCTTTTCCTCGTCGATCGGTTTTGTGATATAATCGTCGGTTCCCACAAGGAATCCCTTTTTCTCATCTGCCGGTAAATGCTTTGCCGTTACCATCAATATAGGCAGCGCATTATCTGTTTCCCGAACAAACCGTGTAAATTCATATCCGTCCATTTTCGGCATCATAATGTCCAGTACAACCAGATCAATATGCTCTTTGTCCAGAGCCTCCAGCGCTTCTTCTCCGTTGGTTGCCGTTGTTACGGTGTAATGGGCATTTTCCAACACGGCACGGAGCAGCTTCCTGGTATGCTTATCGTCATCTACAACGAGAATGTGAAACATAAATATCCTCCTCGGCTAAATTATCTCCCATAGAATAATGCTGCAAAATCAACTGAAAATAAACTTATTCCTTTTTCGCAGGTTTGTTGATGCTGTATCTAAGATCGACAGGCCTTTTCAAATCCTTCGGAATCATATAAGAATGTCCGAAACGCAGCACCCCGTCTATCCGGTTTTCCTTACAGAGCTTTTGCACCCAGCGCTGCGAAACCTGCCACTGCTCGGCAGCTTCCTTTACAGAGATATAATCCATACATTTCCTCCGCTTGTATTCGTTTCTGCGAACTATATATATTTTACAGTATCACGCCCGACGTGTCAATGCCGGCTGAAATGTTCCTCGCATAATGAAAAAAGCGGCTGCCGACGCTTTTTGTGCATCGGCAGCCGCCCATTGGTTCTGTATTTTTTACTCGATGAGTCCGCTTTCTCTCAGCAGGATCTCGATATCTGTGCCCTTAACCTTTTTCAGGACCACCTTGAGCATTTCCTTCTCCTTGAAGGACAGCGGTGCCTCACTGATCGGCTTCTTGTCGATGGCGTAGTAGCAGGCACGCAGGATCTCACGCACATCGTACTTGCTGCCCCAGACCTCCGGCACGCCGCGGTCGATGTCAAGCAGCGTGTAGACCGACTCCATACCGGTACGCATGGAATACTCGGTGGTGAAGATGGTGTCACGGGGCGTCTCGGCAAATTGACCGATGAAGGCGAAGTTCACAGCGCCATCGGGCACGACCTTCGGACGGTCAGACTCCTTACGAGGCTGGAAGAAGGAATTGATATACGGCATAAAGCAGGTGGTGGTGTTGCAGGCATCGTGTGCCAGCGCATCGATCTTTTCGGTCGGCATGCCGATGTGGTACAGCCACTCACGGCAGACCTCCTCGCCAGTGCAGTCCCGCATGGCCTTCTTTACATAGTTGCCTTCCTTATTGGTGTTCAGAGAATACAACCACACAAGCACCATGTTCTTATCTTGGGACTTGAACTGCGGCTGGCGGTTAATGGTCCAGGAGAGATACCAGTTGTCGGTGCTGTCCTTGACGGTGACAATGCCGCCGGTGGTTACCTTGCCGGAGCGCGGGTCACGCTTGCAAACATTCATAATGTGCTGAATGATCTCTTCATTGGAAGTGGCGACGGTAGCGCTCATCCAGTTGGTGGCATCCACATCGGAGCAGAATTTGTCCGGGTTGCCGTACTCGCCGTGCTCGGCCTGAGCAGCGATAGCTTTCCACATATCCCAGGAATCGCCCTTGCCGTTTTCAATGCCGGACAGATCGGGTGCATGAGTCTGGTCGCCATAGCAGGAGGTATCGGTGCAGCAGCCGTTGGTGATGAACACCAGATCGTCCTCGATGAGGTCGATAGAGATTTTTCCCTTTCCGTGTTTCATAGTACCATTATCGTATATTCAAATTCTAAACTGAAACGAAACTTTTGAAAATCCGGGCAGTTTCGTTTCAGTTTAGAATTGCTTGCTACACTCTCCGCAGAAAATGTCGAAATAACGGTTTTTAAGGGAGTGACAGACTTGAACTATGAAATAGCCTATTACAGTTTATCAGGCAATACAGAAAAGCTGGCATACGGCATTGCAAAGCGTCTTCCGGAAAATCAAGCTTTTTTGACGAACCTGCAAGAGGAAGAAGTTACCCTTGCGGCCGATGTGTATTTAGTAGGATTCGGCATAAACAACGGTACAGTCCCGCTAAAAGTCATGGACGCATTGGACCGGCTGGCCGGAAAGAAGATATTCCTGTTTGTGACCTGCGGCATAGAGCCAAGTGAGGAATACAAGCGGCTTATCGAGCGCAAGATCGAACCTTTTCTGCCGGACGAATGCGACTATTGCGGCATTTTGCTGTGTCGAGGTCAGATAGCGGAGGAGGTGCTGAGCAAAATCCAAAGACAGTTCGCACAGCAACCGGACGATCCTGCCATCAAAAAAATGATCTCCGAGGCAAAATTGTCCGAGGGGCATCCCGATGAAACGGATGCGGAAAACGCAGTGAGGTTTATCCGGGAAAAGCTTGATTCTTTCTAACCGGCAAGCAGCATTTCAAAGATTCATTACATAAAAAGGAGTTTTTACCATGAGAAAAGTTAAGATCATCACCGATTCCTGCGCAGACCTGAGCGCAGAGCAACTCGAAAAATACGACATCGACTACGCCAGAATGTCCACGATCGAGGATGGCAAAGAGTCTCCGGCGCTTCTCACATGGACACCCGCAGAAGCACACAGACTTTACGAGACGATCCGTGGCGGAAAGCGTATCACGACAGCGCAGGTTTCCGTTGAAGAATTCAAAAGCTGTTTGAAAAATATCTGGGGATTTATCAGTTAGGGGCTGTCTATACAGGCCTTTTTGCTGTTCTTGGACATGCCTATCCGATCTGGTACGGCTTCAAAGGCGGCAAAGGATTTCTCGTCAGTCTTTCAACGATTTGGGTAACAGACTGGCGGGTCGGTCTGATCGTGACCGGAATGATGGTTGTACTGCTGCTTACCACAAAATATATGTCGCTTGCTACTGTTGCTGCGACGCTCTGCAGCCCATTGCTTCTGCTGCTGTTCAAAGCACCTGTATCCGTAATTTTGATAGACGCTGCAATCGTTATTTTTGTGGCGCTGCGGCATAAGGAAAACTTCAGGCGCTTGAAAGCCGGAACAGAATCAAAGTTTACATTAAGCACGCACTGATAAATTTACAGAACAGGGACGATGCTTCGAGGAGGTAATGAACTTATGTCTGAAAAATATATTCTTTATAATCCCTGTGCAGGCGGTCCGGAGACCGAGAAAGCCGTAAAAGCCTTGCAGGATGCCAATGAAGGGGCTGTGGCGATCAATATTTGCCGCATCATCAGTTATAAGACTTTTTTTAACGGATTAGACCCGAATGACACTGTGATCTTATGCGGCGGAGACGGCACCCTGAATCGTTTTGTCAACGATGTTAACGGAATGAACATTCCCAATAAGCTCTACTACTACCCCACGGGAACCGGCAACGATTTTGCGAGGGATGTCGGGCAAAAACCGTTTTCGGATCCAACGGTTTGCCTCAACCCATATTTTGAACGGCTACCTCGTGTAAGCGTTAAAGGAAAGTCTGAATTGTTCCTGAACAATGTCGGTTTCGGCATTGACGGTTATTGTTGTGAGGTTGGAGAAAAGCTCCGAGAGGAAAACAAGAAGAGGAAAAAGCCCAAGCCGGTAAATTATACGAAGATCGCCATCACCGGGTTGCTGTTTCACTATAAGCCCAAGAATGTGACCGTCGTTGTTGACGGCAAACGCTATCAATATAAAAAAGTGTGGCTTGCCTCTGTCATGAACGGCAGGTTCTATGGCGGGGGTATGATGCCGACGCCGGAGCAGTACAGATTACGTGAAGACGGAAAGGTATCCATTCTGATATTCCACGATGTCGGCAAACTGCGTGGACTAATGATCTTTCCGTCGATTTTCAGCGGCAAGCATCTGAAGTATACGAATCAGATGACGATTCTGGAAGGAAAGACCATTCAAGTGAAATATAATGAGCCGGCACCGCTTCAGATCGACGGCGAAGTTGTACCGGAAGTCATGGAATATACGGTTCGGTCATGCGTTTCACCGGCAGAGAAAGCAAAACAGGACAGTGAAATGGCAGCTGTATAAATGCGAAGATAAACGATATTATAATGGCGACAGGCCGATGGGAGATATTACATATGCATAGGATATTCAGAAAAGATCAGGTATTGACGATACCGAATTTATTAAGTGTGATACGCTTGGCGCTGATTCCGCTGATCGTGTGGCTATATATAGGAAAGCAGGAATATTCTGCTGCAGTGGCTGTGATTTTAATCTCCGGTGCAACGGATATTATTGACGGATTCATCGCCCGCAAATTCAATATGGTGTCAGACCTCGGAAAGATTTTGGATCCCGTGGCAGACAAGCTGACGCAGGCTACGGTGATCCTCTGCTTGACGGTGAAATATCGCTGGATGCGCGGATTGATTGTTCTCTTTGTGGTCAAGGAGATCATTATGGCCGTGCTCGGGTATATGGCAATTCAAAAGAAAGATGTTGTTAACAGCGCAAAATGGTATGGCAAGCTCAACACCGTGGTTCTGTATCTGGTTATGACGTGCCTTATCTTGTTCCCGAGTATATCGGAAACGGTGGCAAATGTTCTGATCGGAATTTGCACTTGCGTTATGCTTATGTCCCTTACGCTGTACATACGGTTTTACCTGAATCTGTTCCGCACGAACTGAATCAGCAAACCACAGATCCAAGGAGGGATAAAATGGTTGTTGTTTACATACTGCTTGGCATTCTCGCCGTCCTGCTGCTCTATATTTGCTTCCTTGCAATTTGCAGCCTATGCGTCGATCCGAAAAAAGAATATGAGAAAAACAGCCGTTTTTACCGCACACTGCTTACAGCGCTTCTGCCGCTGCTTTGAAGGTGCTGCGAATCAGAGTATATACAAGCGGACTGGAGAAGATACCTAAGAATCAAAAGCTGATGTTTGTCGGAAACCATCGCTCCAATTTTGACCCGATCATTGAGTGGCTTGTGCTGAAACCGTGGGATATTGCGTTTATCTCAAAAGGCGAGAATTTTAAGATTCCGTTTTTCGGACGAATTATTCGGAAATGCTGCTTTATGCCGATCGACCGGGAGAACCCGCGAAAGGCATTGAGGACGATCAATAAAGCTTCTGATCTGCTTCAGAGCGGCGAGGTCTCTATCGGTGTATATCCGGAGGGCACCCGAAGCAAAACCGGAGAATTGCTCCCGTTTCACGACGGTGTTTTCCACATTGCCAAAAAGGCCGGCACACCGATTGTCGTTATGTCCATCAGGGGAACGGAACAGATCCATAAGAATGTCCTACGCCGGCATTCCGATGTATATTTGGACATCGTGCAGGTGATTCCTGCAAGCGATGTGGAAAACGGAACCACACATACGATCGGCGCAGAAATACGGAATATGTTGCTCGATAGTATAAAAGATAAATAATACAGTAGTTTTATTACGAGGGGTCACAACCATACTCAAGCGAACGATAACCGGTGCGTTTATAACAGCCGCCGTTTACTTAATCCTATTCTATTCTTACATACCGGCGGTCATTTTGGTGGCTACCGCCATCCTTTGCGCCTTTTCGGTGTATGAAATATACCGCGCAACCGGCACAATCGAAAATGAAGTGATGTTTACTGTTTCTATGCTCATTGCCGTTTTGGCTGCTTTCGTACACATTCCCCGTTCCGAGATCGTACTGACGGTGGCATTTATTTTTGCAACTGTAGCATCCATTTGGCTGATGATACGGCAAAAACATTGCAGCTTGGACTCTCCCGTCAAGGCATTTTTCATTGTGCTCCTGATCATTGTGCTCTTTAAAGCCATTCCGGAGCTGAGAAGCCTGAATAGCGGACTGTATTATCTGATTTTTGCTGTCACATTGTGCTTTGTCACGGATGTCGCCGCCTATCTGATCGGGCGAGGTTTGGGACGGCATAAGCTAATGCCGAAGGTAAGCCCAAATAAGACCATAGAAGGCTCCCTTGGCGGCCTATTGTTCGGGGTGCTATTGGCACTGCTTGGCGGGATCGTTGTTGAGAAATTTGTAAAGATTGAAGTAAATTACGGAACGCTGGCACTTTGGGCGCTTATGACCTCCGTTGTCGGCCAGTTCGGTGATCTGTCTATGTCAGTGATCAAACGTATTTGCGGCATCAAAGACTATGGCAATCTGCTGCCGGGACACGGCGGTATACTGGACAGGTTTGACAGTCATTTATTTGCCGTTCCGTTTACTTATCTTTTCTGCACATACGCAGGCGGCTTCTTTTTATAAGCGCAGGAGGAATCATCTATGAAAAAATACCGTGCCGGGATCGACATCGGCTCCACGACCGTAAAGCTTGTGGTACTTGATGACGCCGATGAGATCCTTTACGGAGAATACAGACGGCATCAGGCCCACACGCAGGAAACCCTATCCACTTTGTTGGAAGAAGCCAAGAAATCTGTTGGGGAATGTGAACTGCAGGTTTGCATTACCGGCTCCGGTGCGATCAATCTGGGGAAAGCGTTGGATATTTCCTTTGTCCAGGAGGTCGTTGCCGTCGCTACAGCCCTGAAAAAATGTGCGCCGCAGACGGATGTGGCGATTGAACTTGGCGGCGAGGATGCTAAGATCATATACTTTACCGGCGGATTAGAGGAGCGAATGAACGGTGTCTGCGCCGGCGGAACCGGCTCTTTCATCGATCAAATGGCATCGCTGCTGCAAACGGATGCCGCCGGACTGAATAGAGAGGCTGAGCAGTACAAGCAGATCTACCCGATCGCAGCACGCTGCGGCGTATTTGCGAAAACAGATATTCAGCCCTTGATCAATGAAGGGGCAACCAAAGCGGACCTTGCAGCATCTATTTTTCAGGCAGTCGTGAACCAGACGATCTCCGGTCTTGCCTGCGGAAAGCCGATCCGGGGATGCGTGGCATTTCTCGGAGGTCCGCTGCATTTTCTGCCGGAACTGAAAAAGGCATTTGTACGGACTCTTGGTTTGACAGCGGAAACGACTGTTGATCCGGATCACTCCCATCTGTTTGCCGCCATGGGCGCTGCAATGGAAAGCACGGAAAAAGACACTGTCCCAATCGACACCCTGATCGAGCGTCTGAAAAACGGCGTCTCGATCTCTTTTGAAATGCCCCGGCTTCCGGCTCTATTTGAAAGTCACGCAGAATATGAGCAGTTCTGCTGCAGACACGCTCGGGCTTCCGTTGCCCGTGGTGAGCTTTCCGCCTATCGAGGGAACTGCTATCTGGGAATCGACGCTGGTTCTACGACAACCAAGATGGCGCTGATCGGGGAAAACGGTGAACTGCTGTATTCTTACTACACGAACAACAACGGCAACCCAATCGAGGCGGCAAAAAAGGGTATCCACGAACTGCAAACGCTAATGCCGGGGAATGCAAAAATCGTCCGGGCGTGCTCTACCGGCTACGGAGAGGCACTGCTGCAGGCTGCCTTTTCTCTGGATGACGGAGAAGTGGAAACGATTGCTCACTGTACGGCCGCTTCTTTCTTCGATCCAAAAGTGGACTGTGTGCTGGACATTGGCGGTCAGGATATGAAATGTATCCGTCTGAAAAACGGTGCTGTGGACAGTATCATGCTTAACGAAGCCTGCTCCTCTGGCTGCGGTTCCTTTATTGAAAACTTTGCAAACTCTTTAGGATATACTGCAGAAGAGTTCGCACAAACCGCACTATTTGCCGAACACCCGGTTGACCTCGGTACCCGGTGCACGGTTTTCATGAATTCCAATGTCAAGCAGGCACAAAAAGAAGGTGCCTCGGTTTCGGATATTTCCGCCGGCCTTGCCTATTCCGTGATCAAAAACGCTTTGTATAAGGTCATCAAGCTGTCCTCGGCGGAGGAGCTTGGCAGCCATATCGTCGTGCAGGGCGGTACTTTTCATAACAAGGCTGTCTTGCGGGCGTTTGAAGAAATTGCCGGTGCAGAAGTGATTTGCCCGGATATTTCCGGCGTGATGGGTGCTTTCGGTGCCGCATTGATCGCCAGACGCAATTACACCGGAGCACCGACACCGACTAAGATGCTTTCACTGGAGCAGATCGAGGCGCTGACCTATTCCTCTTTCACAAGACGCTGCGGCGGCTGTGCCAACCATTGTATGCTGACGGTAAATGTTTTTGACGGAGAGCGCCGCCACATCACAGGAAATCGCTGTGAAAAGATGGTCGGCAATGCCGAGCGGAAAAAAGCTGCACCCAATATGGTTGAATTCAAGCGCCGATGCATATTTGGCTATGAGCCGCTTGCAGAGTCAGCTGCCGCACGGGGGACGATCGGTATTCCCCGGGTGCTGAACCTATATGAAAACTACCCGTTTTGGGCAACCTTTTTCAAACAGCTGCATTTCCGGGTCATCTTATCCCCCTTTTCAAGCCGAAAGATCTACGAGCTTGGGATGGAGTCAATCCCATCCGAATCGGAATGTTACCCCGCAAAGCTGGCGCACGGCCATGTACAGTGGCTCATCAACCAAGGCATCAAAACGATCTTTCACCCCTGCGTATTCTACGAACACCAGGAAACGCTGGGAGCACAGAACCATTTTAATTGCCCCATTGTTGTTTCATATCCTGAAAACATCAAAAACAATGTGGAAGCCGTTACCAATGGAGCCGTGCGCTACATACGCCCATTTATGGCGTTTACCGATGAAAAGACGGTTGCTGACCGCATGGTAAAGCTCTGCCGTGAGGAATGGAATATTCCCGCACCGGAGGTGCATGCGGCAGTAAAAGCGGCATGGGCAGAACAGCAGCGGGTCAAGGCAGATATTCGTACGGAAGGCAAGCGCCTGCTCAATCAGATGAAGCATAACGGCGAGTGCGGAATCGTGCTGGCGGGGCGGCCGTATCATATCGACCCCGAAATCAACCACGGGATCCCGGAACTGATTGCCTCCTACGGTCTGACGGTTTTTACTGAGGATAGTCTTCCCATCGATTTTGAGCCGTCCCGGCCCTTGCGTGTTGTGGATCAGTGGGTATATCATTCCCGGCTGTACAATGCAGCGGAATTTGTCTGCCAACATGATAAATTGGAGATGATTCAGCTCAATTCTTTCGGATGCGGACTTGATGCCGTAACGACAGATCAGGTAAGCGAGATTCTGGAGGCTTCCGGCAAGCTGTATACGCTTTTGAAGATCGACGAGGTCGCCAATCTCGGCGCTGTCCGTATCCGAATCCGCAGCTTGCTCTCTGCTATGGCTATGCGAAAGCAGGATCAAAGCAGGGCGACGGCAAAGCCTGTGGCGTATCACCGAACAGAGTTCACCAAAGAAATGCGGGAAAAGGGGTATACCATTCTTGCGCCGCAAATGAGTCCGATCCATTTTGATATTTTGGAGCCCGTGTTCCGCAAGCACGGATATAACCTGGTTGTTCTGGACAATGACAATCGCAGTGCTGTGAATATGGGACTCAAATATGTCAATAACGATGCCTGCTATCCTTCTATTACGGTGGTCGGACAATTTATGGATGCCGTACTTTCCGGCAAATATGATACCGACCGTTTGGCAATCGTTATGACACAGACCGGCGGATGCTGTCGTGCCAGCAACTATGTATCCTTCATTCGCCGCGCCTTGGATAAGGCCGGATACTCCCATATTCCGGTCATTTCCCTGAACGCCAACGGGATGGAGAAAAATGAGGGTTTCAGCCTGTCCGCCGGTTTAGTCACGGATGCCGCAAAAACGATCGTCTACGGAGATCTTTTTATGCGCTGCCTGTACCGTGTGCGACCGTATGAGGTCATACCCGGTTCTGCCGATGCGCTCCATAAAAAGTGGCAGGATATTTGCATCGACTCACTCATAAATTCAAAAACGCAGTACACCTATAAGGAAGTATGCCGTGGAATCGTCAATGCGTTTGACAGCTTCACCATCGATGAAACGATCCGTAAGCCGAGGGTCGGCATTGTCGGTGAGATCCTTGTGAAGTATATGCCGCTGGCAAACAACCACTTGGTGGAACTGCTGGAACGGGAAGGTGCCGAGGTTGTTGTTCCGGATCTGCTGGACTTCTTCAATTACTGTGTTTTCGGCTCCCAATACAAGGCGGAATACCTCGGCACCAAAAAATCTTCGGTCATCGTATCCAAGGCGGCAATAAGGCTGATTGCCGCTCTGCGCAAACCGGCAACTGATGCGCTGAACGAAAGCAAACGGTTTGAGGCCCCATTGTCTGTTTACCGGATTGCTGAAATGACAAAACCCTTTTTGTCTTTGGGCAATCAATACGGTGAGGGGTGGTTCTTAGCCGGAGAAATGATCGAACTGATCACACATGGCACGCCGAATGTAGTTTGTATTCAGCCGTTTGCGTGTCTTCCAAACCATGTTGTAGGCAAGGGCGTGATCAAAGCGCTGAAAAAAGCATACCCGCAAAGCAATATTGCTGCGGTGGATTATGACCCCGGTGCCAGCGAGGTCAATCAGCTGAACCGCATCAAGCTTATGCTGTCCACAGCAAAGAAAAACATAGGTCTCGATGGCTGACGAAATGAAGCAAAACGGAGTTTTTTCTCCGGTTTGTTTCGTTTCAGTTTAGAAATGGACAGTATACTCACCACAATGAACGAAAAGGAGTCGGGTAAGTATGAAAGAAGTTAAGTCACCGAGAAAACCCCTGATCTATTATTACGTATTACGGCATTGTTTTGTTGGTCATTCTGGTTTTCAACATGGTCATCTCTCCGTTGCTTGCAAATGCCAGAGTGAAAGAGGTTGATTACGGTACCTTTATGAAGATGATCGAGGATAAAGATATCGGCAGCGTAGAGGTTGCCGATTCCGAGATCGTATTCACAGACAAGGACAATACCCAGATCTACAAGACTGGCGAAATGAACGACCCCACCCTGACCGAGCGGCTGTATGCATCGGGAGCTAAATTCACACGGAATATTGAAAAAGGCATGTCTCCGCTGCTCAGCTTTTTCCTGACATTTATTCTGCCGATCCTGATCTTTGCTGCCCTCGGACAGTATATGGCGAAGAAAATGATGTCCCAGGCAGGCGGCCCAAATGCGATGGCGTTCGGTATGGGAAAAAGTAATGCCAAGGTCTACGTTCCGTCCACGGACGGCATCCGTTTTGCCGATGCCGCTGGTGAGGATGAAGCAAAGGAAAATCTTGCCGAAATCGTCGATTACCTACATAATCCCAAGAAGTATTCCGATGTCGGCGCATCTATGCCCAAGGGCGTATTGCTTGTAGGCCCTCCGGGTACCGGCAAAACGATGCTGGCTAAGGCTGTTGCAGGCGAAGCCGGTGTTCCGTTTTTCTCCATGTCCGGCTCGGAATTTGTGGAGATGTTCGTCGGTATGGGTGCATCAAAAGTGCGTGACCTGTTCAAGCAGGCCAAGGAAAAAGCGCCCTGTATCGTCTTTATCGATGAGATCGATGCCATCGGTAAAAAGCGCGATGGTCAGATAGGCGGCAACGATGAGCGTGAACAGACGCTTAACCAGCTTCTGACCGAGATGGACGGCTTTGAAGGCAACAACGGCGTCATCATTCTGGCGGCGACCAACCGCCCGGAGTCCCTTGACCCGGCGCTGACCCGCCCCGGCCGCTTTGACCGCCGTGTTCCCGTGGAGCTGCCTGACCTCGCAGGTCGTGAAGCCATCCTCAAGGTCCATGCGAAGAAGATCAAAACGGCGGACAATGTGGACTTCCATACCATCGCCCGTATGGCCTCCGGAACCTCCGGCGCAGAGCTTGCGAACATCATCAACGAAGCTGCCCTCCGTGCGGTGCGCAGTGGGCGCACAGTCGTAGAGCAGGCAGACCTGGAGGAAAGCATTGAGGTCGTCATCGCCGGCTATCAGAAGAAAAACGCCATCATGACCGATGATGAAAAGAAGGTCGTCGCCTACCATGAGATTGGCCATGCGCTGGTCGCTGCTTTGCAGACGGCTTCCGCACCGGTGCAGAAGATCACGATCATCCCCAGAACCTCCGGCGCACTGGGCTACACCATGCAGGTCGAGCAGAACGATAAGGTTCTGATGACCAAGGAAGAACTGGAAAACAAAATTGCCACGCTGACCGGTGGCCGTGCGGCGGAGGAGATCGTATTCGGGCAGATTACAACCGGTGCCTCTAATGACATCGAGCAAGCAACCAAACTTGCCCGTGCGATGATTACCCGCTACGGTATGACCGATGAATTCGATATGGTTGCGATGGAGACGGTCAGCAACCAGTACCTCGGCGGCGATACCTCGCTTGCCTGCTCGGCGGATACACAAAAAGAAATCGATCAGAAGGTCGTGGAGACTGTCAAAAAGCAGCATGAAAAGGCTCGCCGTCTGCTGGCAGACAATCGCAAGAAGTTGGATGAACTTGCAAGCTATCTTTACGAGAAAGAGACCATTACGGGCAGCGAATTCATGACGATTTTGAACAGAAAGGATGGGAATGCGGTATGAAAAGAAAAAACGGCTTTGGATGGAGCGAATTGATCGTCGGCGTGCTCCTGATCCTGCTTGGCATCTTTGCCTTTATCCGCCCGGAAAGCATGCTGACGGGAGCGGTCGTTATTTACGGCGTGATCGCCATTGTGATGGGCATTGAAGATCTCGTGGTATATGCCCGGCTTTCCCGCTTTATCAGCTTCGGTCCGATGCTGTCGTTGATCTCTGGGATTTTAAGCGTTATGTGCGGCGTGATGCTGATCGCCAATCCCAATGTCGGGAAATGGGCACTGACGATTCTTCTCCCGATTTGGTTTATCGCCCACTGCATATCCGAGCTGACAAGGACAAACCTGATTCGTTTGATTGGAAATCCGTTTTATTACTATTTCTCACTGATTCTGAACATTCTCGGGCTTGTGCTCGGATTTGTGATGATCTTTAGTCCGGCGCTTTCCTTTGTAACGCTCAGAGCGATCTGCTATATGGTGGCAATCTATCTGATCCTGTTCGGCATCGAAAGCATTATTGCGGCTTTTGCCCGCAGAAACTCCGACTGGTAATACAGGAGATGCAGTATGGAAGAAATGAAAAAGGAGCAGATCCCTCAGATCGGCAGCCGTTTGCGGCAGCATATTCTGAAGATCCCGGAGGCGGTTTTCCAAGCCAGCGGAATTATCATCAACGGACGCAGGATCAAAAGCTTTGTCTTTACCACCGATCTTGCAATTATTCGGAATTGTGACGCCGATGCCGTGTTTGCGGTCTATCCCTTTACTCCGCAGCAAGCGATCAGCGATGCAATCATTCGCTCCTCTTATATCCCGGTGTTCTGCGGCGTTGGTGGCGGGACGACCAAGGGAATAAGGACGGTATCCTTGGCGAAGGACGTGGAGTCGCAAGGTGCTATGGGAGTTGTGCTGAATGCACCGATTTCCGATCTGAATCTTCTGGCTGTAAGCAACGCCGTAGATATTCCGGTGATTATCACGGTGACGCATGAGGGCACGGACATTGCCAGCCGTTTGCAGCATGGCGCTGCGATCTTAAATATCGCCTGCGGAAAAGAGACTCCGAATGTTGTACGAAAAATCCGCTCGGAGTTTCCGAATGTTCCGCTGGTTGCATCCGGTGGGAAAACCAACGAAAGCATCTATGAGACAATCGTGGCCGGGGCCAACGCTATTACCTATACGCCGCCCTCGACGCAGGAATTGTTTAAGGAACTGATGGCAAAGTATCGAACTTAACGGTATTATAAACAACAAAGATTATGGGAGCAAACCAATATGTTTGAGCTATTAAAGAAAATGAAACGCAAGGAGTGGCTGACTGCCGGGCTTTGCGCCATTCTGGTATTGGGTCAGATCTATTTTGATCTGCGCCTGCCGGACTATATGAGCGACCTGACAGTACTTATCAAGACCCCTGGCAGCGCAATGAGTGACATCTGGCAAACAGGGCTTGAAATGCTCGGCTGCACGCTCGCAAGCGCTCTGCTTGCGGTAATTTGCGGATACTTGGCAGCGCAGACTGCCGCAGGCTTCAGCTATACAATCCGTGAAAAGGTGTTTAATCAGGTGGCGGATTTCGGTCAGTATGAAATGCAGCAGTTTTCTGTTCCGAGCCTGATCAACCGCACGACGAATGACATCACGCAGATCCAGATGCTTGTGGCAATGGGCCTGCAAATTATGATCAAATCTCCGATCATGGCGATTTGGGCGGTCATAAAGATCATCAACAAAAGCTGGACGCTGTCTGTTATCACCGCCGGCTTTGTCGTGGCGCTGCTTGCCATGATGGCAATCGTCATTGCGGTGATCGTGCCGCGTGTCCGCCGTGTGCAGAAATTGACGGATAACATCAACCGTGTATCCCGTGAAAATCTGACGGGCATCAATGTGGTGCACGCTTATAATGCCGAGAAATATCAAGCGGAAAAATTTGAGCAGGCCAACGACGAATTGATGAGAACGCAGCTGTTCAATCAGCACGGATTTGCGATGCTTATGCCGGCTGTCTCGTTCGCTATGAATACTTTGGCATTGACCGTCTATTGGGTAGGCGCATCTATCGTGGAAAAGGTCGCACTTACAGATGTCGCAGCGAGGATCGCAACATTCGGTGACATTATGGTATTCGGCACCTATGCAACCTATGTCATCATGTCCATTATGATGATGGTCATGATTGTAATGTTCTTCCCTTCGGCCCAGGTTTCTGCCGGGCGTATCAATGAGGTGCTGAATGCAAAAATCACCTTACGGGAAGGAAAATCGGACAACGCTCCCGAAGTGGGCACAGTCGAGTTCAAGGATGTTTCCTTCCACTATCCCACCTCGGATAAGGATGTATTGGAAAACATCAGCTTTAAGGTGAATAAAGGTGAAACCATTGCATTTATCGGTGCGACCGGCAGCGGTAAAACAACGCTCATCAGCCTGGCAGCTCGCTTTTACGACACGACCTCCGGCACGGTCCTGATCGACGGAAAGGATATAAAAGAATACACCTTCGACGCCCTTTACGACCGTATCGGATATGTAACGCAGAAAGCGGTTCTGTTTGCCGGTGACATCCGGGATAATGTGCTGTTCGGTGAAAGCGCCGCAGTTCCTACCGACGAAAACGCACAGAAAGCCTTGGAACTTGCCCAGGCAAGTGAATTTGTCGAAAAACTGCCCGGCAAATTAGATGCACCGATTTCACAGGGCGGATCCAATGTTTCCGGCGGACAGAAGCAGCGTTTGGCAATCGCCCGTGCGTTGGCGAGAAATCCCGAGATTTTGATTTTCGATGACTCCTTCTCCGCATTGGACTACAAAACCGATGCAGCGCTGCGAAAAGGTCTTGCCGAAAAGCTCGGCGGCGTTACCTGCATGATCGTTGCCCAGAGAATCGGTACGATCCGCAACGCCGATAAGATCGTCGTTCTGGATGAAGGCAAGGCCGTTGGGATCGGTACGCATGAGGAACTGATAAAGAATTGTGCTGTCTATCGAGAAATTGCCATGTCGCAGTTGTCCGCCGAAGAACTGGGCGCATAAGGAGGTGCTCTGTAAATGAACGGAAATCAAATGATGGGGCGCCGAACAGGCGTGCCCGAAAAAAGTAAACGAGGAATAAAGGGCGTTCTGAAAGAACTGTTTACCTATTCTTCAAAATTGCGGCTGCCAATGATCATTGCGTTTGTGTTTTCCATGATCGGCGCTGTCTTGACGATCATCGGGCCAAACCAGCTTAGTCGTATCACGGATCTGATCTCAGACGGACTGATGACCGGCATTGACCTTTCTGCCGTTGCAAAGGTGGGAGGCGTCCTGCTGGCGATCTATCTGATCGGTGAAGTGTGCGGATATATTGAGCAATATATCATGGCTACCGTTACGCTGGATCTGTCCAAGAAAATGCGGCGGGATCTTTCCGATAAAATCAATAAGGTCCCTATGAAGTGCTTTGGGAAAATCTCGCACGGCGATATTCTGAGCCGTGTGACAAATGATGTCAGCACGCTTCAGCAGGCACTTTCCAACAGCCTTCCGTCGATGATCAGTGCAGTTGCCCAATTCGTAGGCTGCCTGATTATGATGCTTGTGACGGAGTGGCGAATGGCGCTTGCAGCGATCGCCATTACGCTGATTGGATTCGTTGTAATGGCGGTAATCATGTCCCGTTCTCAAAAATACTTCGTCGCCCGTCAGCAGAGTCTCGGTAAGCTCAACGGCTATGTGGAGGAAATGTACTCCGGCCATGATGTTGTACGTATTTCCCGTGCCAACAACGAGATCAAAAAGAACTTTGCCGGGATGAACCGTGCGGTTTACGATGCAAACCGGAAAAGTCAGTTTCTATCCGGCGTTATGCAGCCGCTGATGAATGTGATCGGCAATCTCGGTTATGTAGCGGTCTGTGTGATCGGTGCGGCTTTGGTTATGGATGGGCAGATCACCTTTGGCGTAATCACGGCATTTATCATGTTTGTCCGCTTGTTTACCTCCCCGCTCAGCACACTGGCACAGGGTATGACGCAGATGCAGACGGCAGCTGCCGCCGGAGATCGGATATTCGACTTCCTGCAGGAGGAAGAACTTTCGGATGAAAGCTATAAGACCGAGAAATTGACCGAGGTGCATGGCGAGGTCGAATTCGACCATGTTCGCTTCAGCTATCCGGATAATCCGGACAAAATCATTATCAAAGATTTTTCTGCTCACATCAAGCCGGGGCAGAAAGTCGCTATCGTCGGTCCTACAGGTGCCGGTAAGACAACAATGGTCAACCTTTTGATGCGGTTCTTTGATCTGGTCGGCGGCGATATCCGCATTGACGGTATTTCTACCTCCGATTTGACACGAGAAAACATCCACGAGCTGTTTGGCATGGTGCTGCAGGACACCTGGCTGTTTGACGGAACCGTGCGTGAAAATCTCGTTTACAACAAAACAGGGGTTACGGACGAAGAACTTGAAAAGGCCTGCCGTGCGTGTGGGATCTATCACTTTATCGAGACGCTTCCGAATGGCTTTGATACCGTGCTTGGAGAAAATGTGGTCATTTCCGCAGGGCAAAAGCAGCTCTTTACCATTGCTCGTGCCATGATCAAAAACAGCCCAATGATGATCCTGGACGAAGCGACCAGCTCGGTCGATACACGGACGGAGCTGATGACGCAGAAGGCTATGGATACGCTGACAGAGCACAGAACCAGCTTCGTGATCGCTCATCGGCTTTCTACCATTAAAAACGCTGACCTGATCCTTGTGATGAAGGAAGGCGACATCATCGAACAGGGCACGCATGAGGAACTGCTGGCACAGGGCGGTTTCTATGCTGACCTATACAACAGCCAGTTTGACAAAGCATCTTAATCAGAAGGGAGAGACAACCATGAAATCCTTGGCAATCGAAAGAGAATTCGGAAGCGGCGGCCGTGAGATCGGTATGCGTGTTGCCGAATTGGCAGGAATACCTTACTATGACGGTGAGTTGCTGATCAAAGCCGCTGAAGCCCAGGGTGTATCTATCGAACTGCTGAAAACCTACGACGAGCAGCGTACAGGTAGCTTTCTGTATGACATTGCTGCTTTTTCGGACTACGCACGTAACCGGAAGAACACAGTCTATGAGCTGTTCGAGGGAATTCGTCGGACAATGGTAAACATCGAGCTGAAAGGCCCTGCTGTTTTTATTGGCAGATGCTCCACGGTGATCCTCGGGGAAAGCCCTCGTGTTCTGAAATCATTTATTTATTCATCCGATACCGAGAAAAGGGTGGAACGCATTATCCGAACGGAAAATGTTTCGGAGACTGACGCAAAATATCTGATGCAGAAAAAGGATAGGGATCGGAAAAACTATTTCCACTTCTGGACACAGAAGGAGTGGGCAGATAAGAGCAATTACGATATTCTGCTGAATACATCCGGCGTGTCCACGGAGGCATGTGCCCAAATGCTTCTTGCTGCGATAAGCGGCCAGCCACAGAAGTAATTCAGCACTTCCAACGGCCGCTATGCAAATCAAAGAGGTATCAAACTTATGAAACATTTTTTGCGTTGCTTGCTTTACATAGCGGCCTTGGGTGTTGTGTTTTTTGTAGTCGGACGGTTAGTACCAAAGTCTTGGTTCAAAGCGGATCATTTCCCGTGGCGGTGCTATTCATATGAACAAGCAATATGGAAAGCGCTGCGTGTGAAGCAGTGGCAGGCAAAGGTGCCGGATATGAGCCGTATTTTTACAAATATCATGCCGGCAAAAAAGCTAAAGCGACAAACGCTTTCCGATTTGCCCAGAATGATCCAAGAAACCTGTGTTGCAGAGTGGACACACGGTATCTTATCGATTGCAGGGCTTGCAATGCTATGGTTCTGGCCTGGTATAGGAGGTATTTGCATGACGGCCGTTTACATTTTGCTCGGCAATTTGCCATTTATTGTGGTACAGCGTTTCAACCGGCCTCGCTTACAAAAATTACTCTTAAAGCAACAGCGCAATATGCAAATTCGGAACTTACCACGATATGAGGAGCAGCTACTAACGACGATAGCACCGTAAACCCTTATCTCGCTTTTGCCGCACGTTACGAATGGATGGAATGTTATGCAAAGAAGCACGAAAAAAATCAAACCGGAGGTGGACTACCGCCAGTTTCGTTTCAAAAAAATGAATACGCCGGAGTTTTCACATGTTAAGTTGCTGCTGTTTTGGCCGTTTTTCGGATTGATGTTTATGTTTCTTGAACGGTTTCAGCCGGAAAGACATTATTACGTTGTACACTGTGCGCTGGACGACTTGATCCCATTCTGGGAATGGGCGCTGATCCCGTATCTTCTGTGGTTTGTTTTTCTCATCGGAGCACTTATCTATACCTTTTTCTTTGACACAAGAGCCTTCCGAAGAATGATGCACTTTGTTATCGTTACATACGGCATCACATTGCTTATTTACATCGTATTTCCGACCTGCCAGGAATTACGACCGGAGCATTTCGATGAACCCAATATACTTACTGATTTTATAACGGGGTTTTATTCATTTGACACCAACACGAATGTCTGTCCTTCTCTCCATGTTATCGGCTCGTTTGCCGCTATGTTTGCCCTGTGGGATTGCAAACGCTTTCAAAATGTTGCATGGAAGATCGTGTTCGGCATCATCGCAGTATGCATCAGCCTTTCGACTGTTTTTATGAAACAACATTCTGCTGTGGATGTCATAGCTGCATTGCCTGTGTGCGCTTTGGGCTGGTGGCTGGGTTACGGAAAGAAAGAAGCATCAGCTCAGACCTCTGCAGTGGAGAAATAGATATGGATAAAAAATTTAAGCAACAGCTTGGCTTGATTGCTTTCGGCGTTGCTCTATTCACAGCATTAAACAACTTGAACTATATTTCGGACTTTTTACATGTGTGTGCGGAATTGCTCACCCCTGTATTTGCAGGGTTGCTCATGGCGTTTATCCTGAGCGTTCCGATGCGCGGGATCGGCAAGCGTCTTTCTCGCCTTATGCCCAAAGCAAGCGAGCGCACAATCAATGTTTTAAGTTTGATTATTACATTGTTGCTTTTAGTCGCTATTATCGTGCTACTATGTGTCATTGCGATTCCTCAGCTCATAGCCTCCGTAAAAAGTATCATTTCTCTTATTAAAGAAAAGTGGCCCGACTGGGCAGCGGTGCTGCGCAATTATGGCTTTGATACCGCTGAGATCAGCGCATATCTCAACAAGTTGGATTGGAAAACCATTGCCGAGAAGGCAATGAACGGAGCAGGCGTAGTAATAGGCTCCGTTGTCAGTGTTGCCGGCTCTACAATATCTACTGTTGTCAACGCAGCCGTTTCGCTCGTGATCATGTTTTATGTTCTGGTTGGAAAGCAGGAACTTGGCAAACAAACAAGACGGGCGCTGTACGCTTATTGCAAAGAATCTGTCGCAGATAAGGTCTGCCATATCGCAAAGCTGTCTCACGATACCTATGCCAAATTTCTTTCAGGTCAATGTGTAGAGGTGCTGATACTTGGTACGCTGATTTTCCTTTCGTTTTCTATATTCCGGATCCCTTATGCCGGGCTGACGGCGGTTTTGACCGCAGCTTTTGCCTTTGTACCATACATTGGAGCGTTCTTGTCCTGTGCAATCGGTATGTTGCTGACTTTGCTGGCTGAGCCAAACAAGGTGATCCTATGCCTGATCGTCTATCAGGCGGCACAGTTCGTTGAAAACCAATTTATTTACCCTCATGTTGTGGGAAGCAGTGTCGGGCTATCTCCGTTTTGGACCTTGCTCGCCGTCCTTTTGGGCGGGAAGATGTTTGGCGTTTTAGGTATCATCTTCTTTATCCCGTTGATGGCGGTGATCTCACAATTACTGCATGAGAATATTGAACACCGTTTGGCTGTGCGGAAGCTAAAGAAAAACGACCTCATCCAAAAATCTGACTGAGCACTTCAACAAATGATATGGTTACGGCGCAGCCGAAAAAAGGCTGCGCCGTTCTTTTATTATGCTCGTTCTCTTAGATCCAAACGGGAATACTATGATCCTGAGCAAATTCCCTTTTGTTTCGTTTCAGTTTAGAAAAGGACATTATAATTTCTGCAAATCTGGATAAAAGGAAAGGTGCTGATGAAAAACGTTATCTTTAAGGGTATAAAGGCCTTGGCTATTCTGTTTGTGCTTTACATACTGATCAGCCTGATCGTCCCGCCGATATTCCAAAAAGAACCGATAGAGCTCGAAGGAGCCGAGTTCGCCGGTACAGGTGTGACAGAACGGGTTCTGTGTATTGACGATAACCGTGAAGCGCTTATCTGGCGTCTTCGACTGATAGACAGGGCCGAAAACGAGATCATTCTGTCAACATTCGATTTTCGGGTGGATAACAGCGGGAAAGATATGATAGCGGCCTTGAATGAGGCTGCCGAGCGTGGGGTGAATATCAAAATACTCGTTGACGGAATTTCCGGAGATATGTATTTGCGCTGCAACAGGCTGATCGGTGCATTGGCGGCTAATACGAATGTACAAATCAAGCTGTATAACCCCATCAATCTTATGACTCCTTGGAAAATCAATTACCGCCTGCACGACAAATACCTGATCGTGGATGGAAAGCAATACCTATTAGGCGGAAGAAACACAAACGATTTGTTCCTCGGAGAATATAAGGACAAGGAAGACCGCAACATTGACAGAGAAGTTTTGGTCTGCTCTGATGGGACGAACAGCTCGACCGAGGCCTTGACAGCATATTTTGCGAAGATATGGGATTTGCCCTGTAACAAGGAAATCTCCGGCAACCGGAGAAACCTCCAAAAGGCACAGGAAACGCTCCGAACGCATTATACAGAACTACAGGGATCGTATGCCGAGGCTTATTTGCCGGTGGATTTGGAAAGAGAGACGCTGGAAGCCAAAAGTATCACACTTCTCTCCAACCCAACCTCGCCGGAAAACAAAGCACCTGTACTCTGGGAGCAATTGAGCGGCATCATGAAGAACGGCGAAAGCATTTTGATTGAGACTCCTTATATTATCTGCAATAACGGTATGTATGAAACACTGGCAGGCTTCTGTGAGGGCGGTCGCCGGGTCCAAATCATGACCAATGCCATTGAAAGCGGAGCAAACCCCTTTGGCTGCACAGACTACCTGAACGAGAAGAAAAACATTCTTGCAACCGGCAGTGAGGTCTTTGAAGTGTCCTGCGGGCAGTCCCTGCATACCAAAACGATTTTGGTGGACGATCACATCAGTATGATCGGCTCCTATAATCTTGACCTGAGAAGCACCTATCTGGACACGGAGCTCATGCTGGTGATCGACTGCCCGGAGCTGAATCAATGCCTACGGGAAAACGCATCTGTCAAGGCAGAGCAAAGCAGACATGTGCTGCCCGATGGAACAGAGAACGAAGGGCCGGATTTTCAAGGAGAAATGCCGTTTTATAAGAAAGCCGGTTATTTCCTTTTACGACTCCTCACCGGCCTCTTCCGGTATCTGTTGTGAATGATCCGAATCCGGAGGTGCGTCTGTCTTAATCGGCGCACTAAAGATATCCCTTAGCAGAAAGGAAGTTGTAGTATGAAAAAGAATACAAAGAAAATCGTAACAGCGGCAGGAATCGCAGCCGGAACAGCTGCCGTTGCATCGCTGTACGCATATGTCACAATAAAAGCCCTGATCGATACAGCACTTGATCGGGAAATGCCAAAGGTGATGGAAAAAGCAGATAAGCGTATCTCCGGAGAGAAAAGCAGCGACGAGTTCACAAACCGGATGGAGAGTGCCTCTGAAAGCCTTGCCGTACAGCCGAATGAAACGGTTGAAATCATTGCTCATGACGGAGAAAAGCTCGTCGGACATTATTTTCCCTGCGAAAAGCCGGAAAGAGTGATTATTGCTTTCCACGGATGGCGTTCATCGTGGCATCGGGATTTTGGGATGATCTCCGATTTCTGGTACAAAAACAACTGCAGCGTGCTCTATGTTGAGCAGCGTGGGCAGAATAACAGCAGTGGCGAATATATGGGCTTCGGCCTTACCGAACGCTTTGACTGTCTGGACTGGCTGAATTGGGAGATTGAACGCTGCGGAAGCGATATTCCTGTTTACCTTGCCGGTGTTTCCATGGGGGCTACCACCGTACTGATGGCTGCCGGACTGCAGCTGCCGCCCAACGTACATGGGATCATGGCGGATTGCGGTTTTACATCGGCCAATGCGATATGGGAGCATATTGCTAAGGATAACCTCCACATTCGATTCGGCATACGCAGTGCGATTGCCGACAGGATGTGTCGTCGGAAAATACAGGTCGGCTCAAAGGAGCATTCGACGGTAGAAGCTCTTAAACATACCCATGTTCCCGTTATTCTTGTCCACGGCGCCGATGACCATTTTGTTCCGGTAGAGATGACCTACGAGAACTACACTGCCTGTACGGCACCGAAGGATTTGCTGATTGTTCCGGGTGCCGATCACGGTATGAGCTACTTTATGGAACCGGAAAAGTATGAAAGTGCCGTAAAGGCGTTCTGGGCAAAATATGATAGACCGAGGTGCGAAGCATGAAATTCAATGATAAGCTGATTACTGCAATCGCAGCAATCGTTGTGGGTGTCCTGTTTATTGCGCTGAAAGGGGACGTGCTGAGTATTGCATTTACTGTTCTCGGCGCAGCGTTGATCGTTATGGGTATTCTGGACGCCGCAAAAAAAGACAGTAAAAGTGGCACTGTGAAAATTGTCGCCGGCCTTGTGACCGTGCTGCTCGGATGGACGCTTGTCAGTATCACGCTCTATATTGTGGCGGCATTGATGATCCTCTATTGCCTGATGAATTTGGTTTCCTCTTTGAAAACAGATGGCTATTCCATGAGTACTGTGCAAAAGCTTCGCACCTATGCAAAGCCGGTCATCGGTCTTGCTGCCGGCATCTGTCTCCTGCTGAACCAAGGCGGTACCGTCTCCTGGGTGTTCATCTTTACCGGTATTGTTTTCATCGCTGAGGGCATTATGATGCTTGCGGAATGCAAAAAATAACTCTCTGTTAAAAGGAGAGCACAAAATTGAATCTGAAACTGAAAGAAAAAATCAAAGAGTCACTCTCCGCCGTTCTTCCAATCACCGGAATTGTTCTGATGCTCAGTATTTTCTTGGTTCCGATGGAGCTTGGCAGCATTGTTATGTTCCTTACCGGAGCGGTCATGCTGATCGTCGGAATGGGATTTTTCCAGCTCGGCGCAGAGATGGCGATGACGCCGATCGGAGAAGGCGTCGGCGTGCAGATCTCGAAAATGAAAAAGCTTATAACGGTTTTGCTGACCGGCTTTGTTATGGGCGTCATCATTACCGTATCCGAGCCGGATCTGCAGGTCCTTGCCGGTCAGGTGCCCTCCGTTCCCAATGCCGTGCTGATTATGACGGTAGCAATCGGCGTCGGCTTGTTTCTTGCGCTGGCAATCGTCCGTATCCGCTATAAGATCAGCTTGCCCCTGCTGCTGATCATCTGCTATGCGGCGCTCATCCTTATATCGCTGTTCGTGCCGAAGGAGTTTCTGGCTGTGGCATTTGATTCGGGCGGCGTTACCACCGGTCCTATGACCGTACCGTTCATTATGGCAATGGGCGTCGGGCTTGCCTCTGTGCGGAGCGATAAAAATGCAGCCAGCGACAGCTTCGGATTGGTTGCGCTTTCCAGTGTCGGGCCGATTCTCGCCGTTTTGATCCTCGGTTGTTTCTACAAACCGACTGAGGCTGCGTATACGCTCACCGATGTGGCGACTGTCGTCACCACCCAGGATGTTGCCCGTGTGTTTGCACAAGGTCTACCGCTGTATGCCAAAGAAGTCCTTGTATCGCTGCTGCCGATCATTGCGGTGTTTCTGATTTTCCAAGTGATGACCCGCCGTTACCAAAAGCGGCAGATCAAGCGCATTGCCGTTGGCTTTGCGTATACATACATCGGTCTGGTGCTGTTCCTTTGCGGAGCCAATGTCGGCTTTGCACCGCTCGGCTCCTATCTCGGCAAAGAGCTGACCGGGGTGTCCTTCCGTTGGATTTTGATCCCCATCGGTATGCTGATCGGTTATTATATCGTAAAGGCCGAACCTGCCATCCAAGTGCTGAACCATCAGGTAGAGACTGTTACAAACGGCGCTATCTCCGTAAAAATGATGAACCGCTGCATGTCGATCGGTGTAGCCGTGAGCGTGGGGCTGGCAATGCTTCGTGTTCTTACCGGGATCTCTATTCAATGGTTTGTGATCCCAGGATACCTCATCGCTCTGGTGCTGTCCCGTTTTGTTCCGGATATTTTTATCGGTATTGCATTTGACTCCGGCGGCGTCGCCAGCGGCCCGATGACCTCGACATTTCTGCTGCCTCTCAGCATCGGCGTTTGTGAGGCGCTTGGCGGAAATCTGATGACTGATGCGTTCGGCGTGGTTGCGCTGGTTGCTTTGACACCGCTGATCGCCATTCAGCTTATGGGTCTTGTATATAAACTGAAGACTGAAAAGAGGACATCGACGGGAACGGCTGAAATTGCCGACGATTGCGATGCGATCGTTGACCTTGAGGAGGGTGAGTAAAATGGATTATGAGAAAAAAGTATCTTTTCAGCTATTAACGCTGATCACCACGCCAAAGCTTGCCGAGAAGGCAGCGGAAATGTTCAAAAAGGGTGCACTGCCGCTGCAATATCGCTTCAATGCCGAAGGCACCGCCTCCAGCGAGATCATGGACATGCTCGGTCTCGGCAGCATCGATAAAAGCGTTTTGATCAGCATGATCCCGAAAGAACTATCCGATGTCCTGATGGATAAGTTGCGCTCGGAGCTGCAGTTAAACATGGCAAACAGCGGTATTGCATTTACGATCCCGCTGAACGGAGCAAACAACCTGATTTTGCGTATCCTTGCCCAGAATACGGGAAAGGAAGTATTGAATATCGGAGGAAAGGAAGAAAACAGTATGTCTGAAACAAAATACTCTCTTGTTGCGGCAATCGTGAACCGGGGCTTCAGCGGTGATGTGATGGAAACCGTTCGTGGTGCCGGTGCCAAAGGTGGCACTGTGATTCACAGTCGGCGCATCGGAAATGAGGATGTGACCAACTTTTGGGGCTTGAGCGTCCAGGACGAAAAGGAAATCGTTCTGATTCTGACGGAGTCCGCAAACAAGGTGGCGCTTATGAAGTGTATCGGAGAAAGCTGCGGTATGCACAGTGAGGCGCAGGGGATTGTCATGTCCATGCCGATAGATTCCGTCGCCGGCATTTAAGTACGCAGATCGGAGAAATGCTATGTACTGGAATGATTATATATGGTTTATAACCGCTATGCTGTTTTGCACCTTATTTTCTGCGATTGCAAGCGGAAAGGTTCATTCGGCATTTTCAAAATACTCTAAAGTCCGGTGCCGTTCGGGAAAGACCGGATATGATACCGTCGCCCAATTATTGTGGTCGAATCGGGTAAACGGAATATCCGTCGGGCGTGTAAAAGGAAACCTGAGCGACCACTATGACCCGAGAAGAGGCGTTGTCAATCTTTCCGAAAGCACTTACGGCAACAGCTCGGTGGCATCCGTAGCTGTTGCTGCCCACGAAATGGGACATGTCATGCAGAAACAGGAAGGCTATTGGTTTTACAGATTCCGCACAGCACTGGTTTCTGTAGTGAATTTCGGATCAAGGCTGGCATTGCCATTGGTGTTGATCGGGCTTTTGCTTGACGCCTTTGTGATCAGTGCCGATCCTGAGATGGGATTTCACATCGCAATGATCGGCGTGATTTTGTACGGAACATCCTTCCTTTTTACTTTAGTTACGCTGCCGGTAGAGATCAATGCAAGCCGCCGTGCAGGAAAAATGCTTTTGCAGGAAGGAATACTGACGACAGATGAGATGCCGGGAGCAAAGAAAGTACTGTCCGCTGCTGCTCTCACTTACCTGGCTTCACTTATGACTTCTCTCGTTTATTTTCTGCGCTTTTTCCTCTATGTTTTAACCTTATTCGGCAGACGCAACGACAGGATGTAACCGGCGGAGGAAAGCGTGATTATAGAATGAGCAATATTTTGCTGTTGGATAGAAATATAGACGAGGCAGAGAGGATAAGCAGCTATTTTGAAGCGAGAAGTTATGCAGTCATATGGCCGAAAACCATAGCGGATTTACTTTATCATGTTGTACACAGGGATTTTTGCTTAGCCATTTTAGATGTCGCTCTTTCAGCAGAGGACGACCACCGGTTTCTGGATGCTCTACGCAAAGTAAAGGGCGTTCCCATTTTAGTTTTAGGGTCCGATACGGCGGATGCGGAAGAACGCCTCAATTCTCTGCGGGCAGGTGCGCACGCATATCTGTGTCGGCCGTATTCGATGGAAGAATGCTTTGCGCAAGCGCAAGCCCTCATACAGGCGTATTCGCCACACATGCAAACACGGAAAGAGGAAAATAGCTCATGCAAAATGACAGTGGCCGGAAGGCTGCGTATTTCTCCGGAGAGTCGGCAAGCGTTCCTTGGCGAAAAGGAAATTATGCTGACACGAAAGGAATTTGACCTGCTGCTTCTGTTTGCCGAGAATCCAAACAAAGTATTTACCTGTGATCAGCTTTATGATCTCTTGTGGAGTGAGCAGACTGCATATAATGTTGATGAGGTGGTTAAAGCTCATATAAAATCACTCCGGCAGAAACTGTCCGATGACGATTCGGTCCAGATAAAAAATGTTTGGGGTGTCGGCTACCGATTTTGTTACAACAGAAAATAAAACTACCGAATTCTTCCCGATATATTCCCTAAAAAATCCCTATGTTTTGCTATCCTTAGAATAGCAGGAACATAGGGATTTTTGTTGTGGCAGGTCAAAAGACAAACAATATATCGAAAAAAGAAGCAACCGCTTATCTTTGTAAACGGCTGCTCATTTATCAGTTTTCAGCTTATCTGCTTGTTGACACAAGGACACATACTTTTGAACCTCTGCCTCACTCTTTCCGGCGAAGAAATCCATAGCGGTTTTTGAAATATGCCCTCGCACAATATTGGGAAACAGGATCGCATCAATACTGATATCCAATTCTCTCGCAATAAGCAAGATGGTTTCGGCTTTTGGATTGCTGATTCCGTGTTCCAGATCCTGAATAGTACGGATGCTCATATGGAGCTTATCCGCCAGCTGCCTCTGTGTGTAGCCAATCGCCTTGCGCTTTCGGAGCACTTCCGCAGCGAAGGTATCTAATACATTTTGCACTGTAGTTCACCTCATATATATTTTAGTGTGAGCTACAGTTCGTATAAATATCCTTACGGCTCGCATTTAGTGAGTTGTGGTTCGCTTTTTATGTGTGAAAGGAGCACTATGGTACATATGAGGAGGTTCATTTAAGCTAACGGCGGAAGACGAAGTCTATTTTTACTTCTCTTAGAGCATAATACTTGGACACCTAAAACGAGTTGCACTCACGAATATGAGTTGCAGCTCGTTTCTTATGTATTGCAACTGCTTTTCTCAATTATTTGGGACACACCGCCCGGCACATATTATCATAACGACACTTGTATATACGCAGAGGAAAGCGCATTTTCGGATTTTCATGTCCGTCAATGCGCTTTCTTTTGTTTTAACTGTCATTGCCCCGGGTGCCGTTCTCCTCCGTGTTTGTCTGCTCCCATACGCCAGACAAGAAACACGGAGGGTTTTATATGTATAAAAAGAATAATGGCTCAACTGAGCAGGAAATATTGCAAAACCAGTTTTCGGCCTATGTGAAAAAGGCAGTCCATAATCGGAGAATTCAATTTTTGACCGAGAAAAGCCGCAAGTTTCGCTTTGAAACACCGCTTTTTGACCTGGACTATCTCCTGTTCGATACAACGGACATCATTCAGGAGATCACGGATCATGAGACCGTGCGGCAAGCGCTTCGGTCAATCAAGGAAAACGAACGGCGGATCGTCCTTGAAAGAATTTGAGGAAAAAAGCTTCGGGCAATTATCGGATGAACTCGGTATGTCCTATAAGACTGTAGCCTCACTGTATTACCGTGCAATAAAGAAGCTCCGCCGATTTATGGAAGAAGGTGAATCAAAATGAATTTCAAAGAGTTACTGTTGCAAGCAAAATTCGGAGACAGAACAGCCACAACAGAATTACTGATGCTATATCAGCCCTTGCTACTGAAAGAATCAATTATAGACGGAATTCTTGACGAGGATCTGTACCAGGAGCTTTGCATTGTGTTTATGCGCTGCATAGACCGTTTTGACCCATAAAATAAAAGGGCGGCAGGAGTTTTGCTCCTGCCGCCCTTACTCATCTTCTGAAACTTGCCATAGTATTTTTGATTGCCGCCATACCATCCTCGCCCAGCAGCTCGGCAGCATCATCAAAGGCGATTTCTTCGGATTTGACCGTCTTTTTCCCCGGCATCTGTTTAACATCTTGGCGCGTAGGCTTTTCTGAGTATTCCTCCATAATGCGCCGCACGATTGTTTCAATGACATCGGTATTGACTGGCGGCTGCTGGGGAATATCGGGCGTTTCGGAGCAGTGAATGTAGTGCAGGACTGTGTTCACAAGAAACTGCGCTTTTCGGCGGCCTTGCCGATTGAGTATCTCCGCAACCTGCTGATGCTGCGGATCTCCGCTGCTGAATTGGATGGTGAATTTATAAATATCTTTCTTCGCCATTCACATCACCCCATACAAGCGGCCTTGAACAACAGCTCGTAGCCCTTTGTATTGGCGGAGATCTCGTCAACAAAGATCGGTGTGCTGACCTTGCCGGACGCTTCGATCTGTTTCTTCAGCAGGATAGAGCCGCCGCCGACAAACACAGCCTTGCCGGAACGCAGATCGATCATCCGCTCTCTGAGCTTGCCGAAAAGGTCGTTGATAAACTGCTGCGCCTGTTCCTGTACGATACGGATCACGCTTTCGTCAAAATCGGTAGGTGCATCCTTCAAAACGGCGTCGATGTCCGACTCGTCCAGGAGGATGTCAAAATCTGCATTGACCTTGGATTTGATCCCGTTGTAAAGAGTAATGACGCCGTTATCCAGTGAGTCACAGGCAGACAGATCCGCCTCACCGTTTTTTACCAGCAGATAGTCGGCGGTAAAGCCGCCAATGTCCAGCACGGCAACCTTTGAGTACGAATGGATCCGCTGATAGATCGGCATAATGGCAGCGTAAGCCTGCGGGAAGCATATCGCCCTGCTGATGAATACGGAGTACGGTCTGCCGTCGAGCTGGAAGTCGATAATATCCCGGTTCAAAAAGTATTTTTCAAACCGTTCATATTGTGCTCCGTAATGGGCGGGCGGAAGACCTATCGCAAGCTGCACATCCACGATCTCATCCTTGCGGTAGTCGGTTCCGGCAAGCTCAAAGGCAACGGCAAACAGCGTGAGGATAAAATACCGCTCGTCAGCCGTCTTGTCCCGCATATACGGGATGCGCTGATCGGTGAGGGTATAATATTTGCCCTTGTAGAAAAGGACATCTTTTCCGAAGGGCGGCCTGGTGTCGCTTTCCCGAAGTCCGGACACAAAGGTTCTGTGGTTGGTTTTGATTTGTTTATTCCCGTGGTCGATACTGATTAGCATGGTAAAATCTCCTTTGTTTTTGGTTTATACTCTTTAATTACGACTTTAATGCGTGTTATTTCAACAGATTTCCGCAAAGGGGCAAAATAGTCCCGCAAGTAAAAAATAGTGATAAGACAAAGCACCTCACGGGGAAAAATCCCGTGAGGTGCTATTCGCTCATATACGATTATGGTCGTTTCGTGCTGAAGTCCTTGAAAGTAATTTGAAGGATGACTTCTTCTCGTGTCGAGGTTACAGATTGCACCTTAGCCTCCAGCAAGTCGGGCATAGCCTGTGCCGTCAGTTTATATAAACTGCGGTAGCGACCTACTATATTGATCCCGGCCTTTACAACGACTGGTATCTCATCGCTGGCAATTCCGATCCGACTGCAAAAGTCGAGAACGGTGATCTTTCTCATGGCAACTCCTTTCTAATGCTTGGGTGAGCAGAGGAGCCTACCACCCAATATCCATTCCTAACTGTTCCATTGCCGACTCCATAGAGAGAACTTTCATCCGCTTGGCGTCAAACACCGAAAAGGAGAGAAGCTCCCCATTCTCGTCGCAGGCAATGGAATTTTCCGATAAAACTGCAGCGTCAAGCTCCTGAATGCCGGCGTACACATTGCCTTCGTTATCCATAAGATACGGAAAAGAAGGTGTGACCTCGCACCCGTTCATCATAAGCCGCGTTCCTTCCGGCAGCTCCATCAGCAGCTTTTCCTTATCTCTGCCGGCAGGCTCTATGTCGAACAGCGTCTGCTGCCCGAAATAGGAGCCGGCATATAGCTTTCGCTTTCTGTAAGGATACTTGCCGGTTTCCGTCTGCACCATCTGCTTGATGCGCTCGACATTGTTCTGCATGGCAGACCAGTCGATCACTTCGTGCAATCGGTGCTCATTGTAGTAACCGGCACTAATATTTACCGCTGCTGTTTTGAGATATGGCGCAACAACGGAAATGTCGCTGAAGGAGCCCATTGCCTCACGGAAACCGAAGGAGCAGACAAACTCAGAAAACTTCGGGTTGTCGCAGTTGTAAAACACAGCGTCGTTGTTCCCACGGCGGTCCACCTCTACAATGTAATTCACATCGATCTGGATCCCGCTCCGTTCAAACGCTTTGGCGCCCTGTCCGCCGGTTTCCTCATCCTCGCAGAACAGCACATGGCAGCGTACTTCGCTAATGATCTGTAAGATCATATATACGCCGCACCGGTCGTCGCCGCCGATCCCTTGCGGGGACATGATATAGCGCCCGTCTTCGGATCGGCAGATGATATGCGGCAGCTCATTATGTACGGTGTCCAAATGGGCGACCAACAGCACCGGCACTGTGCCCTCGGCATAGAGGAAGCCTTTCTTTTTGACTGTCTCATAGCCAAGTTTCTTCAGGTGACCGGCCAGATAATGCTTCAGTTCCTTTTGCCGCATACGGAGAATATCATCAAATCGAATCATCTCGCACCGCCTTCCGCAGCTGTGACCGAAGTCCTGTGGCAGAACGCATTGCCGATGATGCGGCAGATGCTGCAAACGCTGCAGGCCGCACACGGCTCAAGCGATGCCCGGTAGCAGGCTTCGCATATCTCTACCAACCGGCCTCTGCGGTCGTATGCCGGATACATTGTTCCGTGGATCATCTCACCGCACGAGCCGCAGATATGCAGGCACGCATGGCAGTGATAGACTCCTTCAATATATCTTGCATTTTGCTTGGGAACAGTATTGCCGCAATCCTTGCAGACAACGGTATCCTCGCATCGGCATTTCAAGTGACCCGAATGGTACGCTTGGCCGCAGCAAACACAGAGTGATGGGCCTCCAATGACGAAATGACTGGGTGCGGCAGCGGTTTTTAGCATCGACAGATTCCCGTAGTAATTATAGTCGGGATATTGACGGCTGCCTTCGCCGCTGGTGCAGCACTCGTTCACATCCTCACGCTTCTTTTTCAGCACCCAACGATTTGGCACACCGAGGCAGGTCGCAATCGCTTTCTGTACGATACTGCGGTACAGATCCATTTGCTCCGACAAATCGCTCGGATAGAGCCTTGATTGAAACAGCGTTTGATCCTTGTAGAAAAACATCTGCCGTGACCGTCTCGGCGCACGGTAATAATGGTCTTTCACTTCCGGGTCAACCGTGAAGAAGATCATGCTCACATCGTCAGTCATATAGGACAGCGTACCGGCCTGATAGCTGCCGCTTTCGAGATTGTGGCAGGAAGTCCAGGTGTTGTCCTTGTTAGACATTTCGAGAAAATCACACGGGTGCAGAGATAACAGCGCCGTTTTGAGCATTTGCAGAGGATTCAGAGAATCGGAAAGCTGGGCAAATACCGCATTATAACGCTCATGCCCGTCCACACCGAAACTGCGGCACAGCTTGCCGATGATCCGGCTGGTTTTCTGTCCCTCGGCGCATTTTATACCGCCACGGGTACGGATGATCTCCAGCGTTTGCTCGGACAGCGTGCTGCTGTACTCGTTGACAGCGGCACGCAGAGCAATGCGGAAATCCTCCAAACGCTGTTCTTCATTGATCTGCTCGGCGGCAAGATCCTCCATAGTAAAAGCAATCTCGTCCACGACATCACGCTGAATACCGCGTCCCTCGTCAAAGGAAAACACGATTGCCTTTGCGTCCTCATCCCAATTCGGATGGCGGCGCAGCAATTCGAGCAATCCTGCTTTTTCTTGTGCCCATAAGTTCAGATTTGTCATAACGCCGGTTTCGCCAAAGGATTTTTCATACTTATACATGACCTCGTAAAAGGCCTTTTTTAATTCTTCCATTCGTTTCAGTCCTTTCCTAAATAGTATTTGCTTCAAATTCAACGCCGATAAAATCATCGGCAGTCAGAATATGCTTGCCGCTGTACCATTCGTCGCCGACGATCTGCTCAGCGGCCTCTTTGCTTTCTGCCGTCACATCGACCGTTCGTTTCAGCGTTTCGGTTATGGTGACCCTATATTTCTTTGCCATAGCATTTCCTCCGATCCGACAAGGGCGGAGAAGAAAAACTTCCTCTCCGCCCGTCATTCTATTGATTATTTACTCTCCGATCATACGGAAAAACTCTGCCGGAGACAGTACGGCAACGCCGAGCGCTTGCGCCTTGGCGAGCTTACTGCCGGCATTTTCGCCGCAGATCAGGTAGTCGGTATTCTTGGATACGGAGCTTCCGGCTTTCGCACCCAAAGAATATATCTTCGCATTGATGCCGTCACGGGTGTACGGCTCGACCTTGCCCGTAACCACAAGCGTTTTCCCCACAAAGGGGTTGTCCTGTACGACGGACATAGCGGTTTCTTTCTTTTCAATGTTTACCATAGGCTTTAATTCCTCCCATAAAATGCGGTTTTCTTCAACTGAAAACCATTCGTGAATGTTGTTATGCAGCGTTTCTCCGAAATCGGGAAGCTGCGTAAAATCATAGCCGGAATCGACCGCTACCTCAAAGGCACGGAGACTCTGATCGAAGCATCGACCGAGCGCAGCGCTGGCTGTGTTGCCGATCATCGGAATATCCATTGCGATAAGATAGCGTTCAAATGTGGTATTGCGGCTTTTTTGAATCGCATCCCACAACCGCTGCCAGGACCTTTCTCCGAAACCGTCCATACGGATGATCTCGTCCCGGTGATTATCCAGCCGGTAAATATCCGTAAAATCCTGAAGCCAGCCACGGGCAATGAATTGCTCCAGCGTCGCCTCTGACAGCCCATCAATGTCCATCGCTTTCTTTCCGACGAAGTGAACGAATTTCCTCAGATTCTGCGATGCACAATTCGGATTGTGGCAGAATAGTGTTTTCGTCAGCTTCTGCTCACCGTCGGTCCGCTTCTGTGTAGTATGGATCATCGTCTGATACCCACAGCAGGGGCAGAGAGACGGAACCAGCACTTCCATTGAAAAATCTCCACGGTCAAGGTTTTCTTCGACCTGAGGGATGATCATGTTCCGCTTACTCACCAGAATGCGGTTGCCCGGCATCAACTCAAGCCCCTCAATAAAAGAGAGGTTGTGCAGCGTTGCACGGGACACCTCGCATCCGTCGATCTCTACCGTGTCAAAAACAGCTACCGGAGAGATCTCACCGGAACGGGTCGGCGTCCACTCAATGTGGTCGAGCCTTGTTTCAAAGAGCTCGTCTTCAAACTTAAAGGCAAGACCATCCTTGAAATGGTGCCCTGTCCGTCCGCAGGTGCGGGAGTAGGAAATGGAGTCATAGGTCATGACCAGTCCGTCGATCGGCAGATCTTCCTCGGCCGCTTTGTCCCGCAGTACCTTAATGTGCAGATCCATCATATCGTTATTTTCCGTTGCAAACTGAATAGAGCGCACTCTGCCGAAGCCGAATTCAGTGAGCTTTGCCAGCTTCATGCGTTTGCTGTCCGTCTCGGCCTCGATCTCCGGCAGTCCCTCTATGACCGCAAAGGGCAAAAAGTGGACGCACCGCTTGGCGCATACCGCAGAATTGTAAGCACGGACGGAGCCAGCGGCAAGATTGCGGCTGTTTCGGTACGGCTTTCCCGTACTGTCAACCAGCTTTTGGCGCAGCCGTTCAAAGTCGTTACAGTGAATAAAACTCTCACCGGCAACGACCAGTCTTTCCTTGTACGGGATCTGCACCGGTATTCCTTCGATGGCTTCGGCGTTGTGGGTAATATCCTCACCGATGTCGCCGTCGCCCCGGGTAGAGAGCCGTTGCAGAAGGCCGCCCTCATAAATGATCTCGGTCGTCAGTCCGTCCAGCTTCAGTGAGAAATCCACTGTGCGGCCGTCCTGAAATGCAAGCAGCTCGCTTATCAGCTTTGTCTTATCCAGCGATAACAGCGGAATATCGTGCTTTGCCTGCGGCAGCCTCGACACAACGGGGTAGCCCACGGTCTGCGTCGGTGAATTGGACATCACCACGCCGGTTTCTTCCTCCAGTTCAGTCAGCTCATCAAAGAGCCGGTCATATACAGCGTCCGATACTGACGGAGCATTTTGGTTGTAATACTCGTCCCGATATGTATTGAGCCGGGCGGTCAGTTCACGCTGCCGTATCAATCTTTCTTTCATTCTATATCATCCTTTCTCGTTATGCTGCCCGTTCAAGAGCAGGTGCGTATAGCACATTTTCTTTCCAGCTTTCGATAAATCTCTTCACCTTGGGCGGCGGGACAACGTTGTTCTGGATCCTTGCCTGAATGACATCCCCATGCTTCACCTCTACCGTACAATACGGCTTTTTCGGTGCGGACGCTTTTCGGATGAAAAGGATCGTGGTATTATTTTTTACCACATCTTTCACATAGCGTCCGACACAGTGGTGCAGTTTATCGCCCTCCTGTGTGATCTCTTTTGCGGAATGCGGAGGAATAACAACAAACCCCATTTGGGTGTATCCGTAACGGTGCTGCAATCCCTCAAACATTTTGGCAATTCTCCGATCATACGCCTGCGACACATCATTTCGGGACATATCATTTACCCGGTCATGCTCCGCCTTCAAATCATTCGGAAACAGGACAAAGCTGCTTTTCATATCGTGCTCCAATAGTTCGCACATACAAAGGTAATCCTTATAGTCGGACATCATCTCACGCATGGAATAATAACCGGGGGCGTAATAAGAGGTCTTTCGGTGTGTGGCAAACTGTTCCGTAGCATACCGCATCAGCTTATGGGGCGTCATATAGCGCAAGGGAACCGTAATATACGCTTCCTCTCCGATGTCGTTTTTGCTGCACCATTTCATCAGTTCCAGATCCGGTCGGATATTATCCCGCAGAAATGCTTTGATCATCGTAAGCTGGTTCGGCCCGGGGTCGATTGTCTGCAAAAGCGGTATATATTTTTTACCGACACCCAAAACCTCTGTTACGGTTTTGCCCTTGCTGTTGAGCACGCTGTCGTCATAGTAACGAGCCCCGCCTATATCGCCGTAAGCAACATAGGTTGCGAGACGATAGAGCTTCAGCTTTACCAAATACTCCAGCATAGGATAGCGTAAATACTTCTGCAGATACTGCCCGGCATACAAAGGCGTGGGATCTCCTGCATAATATTCCTTCAGTGCGGAATACTGCCACGGCGTTCCTTTCAGTTCACTGTCCAGATTCCGATGATAGAGATAACCGCAGCAGTCTGCCTCAAAATTGTAGTACCACCGGCTGAATACCGGCCTGTCGCCCGGATGCCACGGTGTAATGCGATCCCGGGAATAACCGTAATAGTAGCTTTCACTGGCTATGATCTTGCTGCCGTCCCATTGAAGAAACAACCGTGCGTTTTCATAAACATGAAACTCCGACGTGTCGCTTTTCGGATAACGGCGATAGGCTTTTACGAAACGAATGATCATTTCGTTGCTACCCAGCCGCTGAATAACCTGTGCAGTAGAACGGTCAACTATATATCCGCGGCGCCCACGGCTCTTAAAGGTGATTTTCCTCTTGCAGTGTGGGCAAACGCCTTCGCCGTTGTGCTTGGCTTCAGCGACCGATACATTATGCTTGCAGGCAGTACAGTATGCGTTTTTCGGCGCTTTTCCCTTGGCATAATCATAGAAGATATAATGCGGCAGGGTCTCTCTGTGCATAAAGCCTTTGATGTCCCTGGGTAATGCGCCTACCGGTTTCATCCGCTCGATAATCCTGCGCTGCTTTTTCAGTTCATTTTCCCGTTGCTTTTTCCGCAGCAGATCCAACTGAAACAGGCAGAGGCTTTCAAATCCTTTTTGCTTTTCGGACTGACAATATCTCGTGACCCGTCTCTCGTCGGCCTGGGAATAGAAAGAGCATTTGTCCCTGAAAAAGTAATCCTTTCCGAGGTTCTCAAACATAGACTGCTGCCAGCGTGTGCCTTTATCATCGGTGCATAAGGTGATATAGCCGCCTTTCTGCTGAAACATTGTCCAACGAGGGGTATGATTTCCGGCCAGCACACTTTCCTTTGCGTAGATATACAGTACCAGCGTGCGCTGATGGTCGATGTTTTTGATCGCCGTGCGCACCACATACTTCACCTGATCGGCACAGAAAATGCCGTTTTTCGGGTTAGGACTGTTGCTCGGTATTGCAAATTTGCGCAAGACTCTTTTATTCATCATGCGCCCACCTCAAACAAATTCATCTGCGTGCTATCGTTCGGGTGATCCTCTGCCGGCGGCTCCTTTAGGGGAGCCGACTTTTTCTTGTCGGCTTTCTTATTGGATCTCGGAGCCGGCTTTCCGGGATAGGGCTTCGGAACGAATTTTTCCTCCTTTTCCTTGTCTTCCTCTGCGTCCATATCCATAAAGTATTCTTCGGCCCAGAGATAGCACATATCATCTGGCACATCACAGCCATAACCGCCTGCGATCGGCTTTTCGTCGTTGTCCTTCATTTCCTGCTCGGCAAACTCCTTGGCTTTGCGGGTAATGTAACGGAAACAACGGATCATATTCTTGCGGGGGTGCATGACCTGCCGGGCAAACTCCGGTTCGCTGAGGCACTTAGTCTGAATATGCTCGGTCACGCATTGCTTCATATTGCGGCGGGTCAGTCGCTCGGCGTCATCACCGACACGCTTCATCGAAGCTATCATGACCTCATCATCACCCATAGCTACGGCGTTTTCCCAGGCAGCCTGTTCAGCTTCGGCTTTTTTGCGCTGTTTTTGCTCCCATTCGGCTTTGCGCTTGGCTTCGGCCTCCTCGTGAGCACGGCGCTTTTCGTCCTCGGCTGCAGTATCCTGCATTCGCTGAAGCACTTCCTGTGCAGCTTCGGCTTCCGCCTGCTGCCGCTGATCATCTCTTTGTTCCGCGATAGTCGCCAGATCGGCGCCTTTTTTCAATTCCGTATTGTTGGTATCAACACTCATAAAATGTTCCTCCTATAAAAATAGGGATACAGCGCAGTTTTACCCACGCTGTATCCCATTCTTGACCTATAGCCGTTTCCGGCTGTTCCTATTTCTTTGCGAGCATCGGAGAAAACTTCACCGGACAAAAACCGTCTGTGTCACGGTAGAAATAACGCCGTCCCGTGTCGTCATACAGTTCTATCACATCGGATGGGGCGACACTCCTGCCACGGTAATCCTTCGGCAGAACATCTCCGAAAAGCTCGGCAATGCGTGTGAGCCGCCCTGTATCACTCTCCGTTTCCTCACAATGCAGCATACCGTCATGTATCAGACTATATTGCGCCGCCGGCGGGTATTCGTGACCTGCTTTTTGCAGTTCTTTTATTCCGCCGAAGGCAAAGGGAATGACCTTGTAAAGACTGACCTCCAACTGGTATATCCGAAACCGTTGCTCCTGCCTTTGCGACAGCAACCGACCTTCAAACTCGTCGGAGCTTCTGACGAATAAAGAATACTCTTCCTCCGTCAGTCCGAGATATTCATGCAGTTCGCACGCACATTCCGTGCTTTCGTGCCACTGTGCAATATCATCGTCGATCGCATCAAAGTCACAAAGACCGTACATAAATCTTTGCCTGAAATTCTTCCTGCTATCCTCCTTTGTGTGGGCATTTCGCTTTAAGGCAAGCTGCCAGTCGTCAACGCCCTTATAATTCGGATTCCAGTTAAGTCCACGGCACACCATGCCGTATTTCCTTGCCAATTCGTGCAGCTTCAAGGCGCCCTTGCAGGCTGCTTCATTCCGATATTTGTCCATATCCTCCGATTCAATAATCGTATGCGTACCGTTCTCCGCCAGTTCTTTCAGCAGAAACTCCAGCTGCGCCATATTGTTGACGCCGGCCGTAGCGGCAAAGGAACGGTTCATCAGATAATGGGCAATGTCGGATTTCAAAAGTCCTTCCGTCACATAGACCACGCCTGCATTCGGATCACCGACAAAATGCGCAGGGCTTCCGGAGGAGGTGCCTTTCGGCTTACCGGCAGACGAAAACCAGATGTATTTGGCTCCGTCCTTTTCCGGTGGATCATCCTCATTCTTCAGCGGCACATCCAAACGGATCTGAAAGCCGCTGATAAGACCTTGCCTTGTCCGTGCTGGGATCATAATGCCGGCGGTATAGGTGGAGCTTGCAATCGTCCACTGACCGTCTTTTTGATAAAATCCCGGCACGCCATCCAGCTGATGCCCGTTTTGCAGAAGCCGGTTTGCCAATGAACGGCACATATAGAAGGGAGGCATACTCTTGTAGCCCAACCTCTCAATCTGTTCGTCCGGCAAGCCTCTGACCGTTTGCAGATGCGCACGGTGCTCCTTGGATAGCGTCAGCATAGCAAGAAGTGCGGTATAGGTTTTATGGCGCACGGCAATATCGGCAACAGGCGCAGCTTCGGCGGGCGTTTCCTTCGGCTTATCCGGGTACTTGACCGCATGATCCGAAAGGTTTACTCCGTTGAGCAGCGCATCGCTGATTTCCCGATAGGCAGCGCTCGTACTGATGCTATGCACCTTTGCGTATAAAGCCAGCATACCGCCGCTTTCATCGCAGTAATTGCACCGCCAGGTATCGGTCTGCGTGTTGATGTGCATTTTCCCTCGCTTGTCATTACAGATAGGACAATCCACATAAAACCCTTGCGGGCTCGGCCGCCGTATCCGCAAGTGAAGCAGTTCCGCCACATCCGTTATGTCGAACGGAAAATCATGCGGCTGGCTCATGAACAAGCCTCCTTTCTAAAGAAATATCGGTGAAAGTCAGCTTGCTCTCTGCATTTCATCCAAAGATGCCTGCATAATCGTTGCTGCCGCACGAAGAATGTTATCATTGCCGGAATAGCCGTTGATGTACCATTTCAGGCTCGCAGGGCGGCGGTCAGCTACTTGCGACATTGCCCAGCCCTTGCAGGTGCCAAGCGGCACGATCACATTGCCGGCTTCTTCGTAGGTCATCATGGAGCAGATCGCATCGACCGGCATATCCGCAGAATAAGTCGGCGCTGCCGTATCGGTATCGGCGGTTTCTTCCTCAATTTCTTCACCCTCGGCTTCTTCCGTGACCGGAGCCAAAGGTTCCATGACCTCTGCGGTCGGAACTTCTGCAACGGTTTCCTGAACAGCCAGGGCTTCCTGCGCAGGCTCGTTGTTCACTTCTGTAGCTACCTCAGCAACCGTAACCGGTGCTGCTGGGGTGACTTGCTCCGTCGTAGCGGTTTCCGCTACTGTCGTCTGCTCTTTGACGGTTTCGGCTGCTTTCTCTGCGTTCACTGCAGGTGCGGCAGCAGAAAACTGCACGCCAAATCCAGCGTCCGATAATGCCTGGTCGATGGCAGCGTGCTGCGCCGACTCAATATACAGACCGCCCAGAGTGGCTTTCGCCTCTCTTTGGGCAATGAAGCTGGATCTCGGCTGTGCGTCGTTCTTGTCGAAATACACACGGGCCTCGATGATCGCCAGCTGATCCGTAATCTTGAGGGAGGACAGCTTGATCCTGCCGTTCGGATATTTCAGGCGGAACCAGAGCTTTTTGTATTTGAGGTCAAGAACCTTTTCGCCCTTGGTCGTTCTGCGCAGAAATTTGAGCGGGTCAAAGCCCTGCACCTTGTTCAGTTCGGAAACCACAGGGACAGATTCATACATCGTTGCACTTTGATTTGTATTCATACGGGAAATCTCCTTTCATAAATAAACACGAAGCACTCCTGCACTTTTCTGCAAGCCGCTTCGTATCAACTGACCTTTTTCAATTCATTTTGGCGGGTAAAGGCTTTCAGATATTTGCCGATACGCTCGCCAAGCTGCGTATTTCGTTTTCCGGTGGCCTTTTTGAGAATCGCCATGATCAGCGTTTTCTTCTGACCGACCGGGATGACCTGCTCCTTCGCACGGGTGATCGCCGTGTAGACGATGTTCCGATTCAGCATAATGTAATGGCTGCGAAGAATAGGCATGATTACAATATCAAATTCCGAGCCCATCGCCTTATGCACGGTAGTCGCATAAGCCAATTCCATATGGCTCATTTCTTCCATACCGTATTCGGCAATGCGGTCGCCGGAAAATTCAATCGTCACGTCCATTTCATTCTTTGCATTGCGCCCCATTTTGCGAATATAGCCGATGTCACCGTTGGACGCCTTCGCATTGTTTTTCGTCTGCATCACCTTGTCGCCCACACGGAAGTAGTGGCTGCCGACCTTCAGATCGGCAAACTCATCTCTCGCCGGATTGACAAGCTCACGGATGGCGGCGTTAAGCTGCTCGACCGAAGCCGGCCCTTCCGAACGGAACGGGGAGAGTATCTGCACCTTTTCAATTCCGTGCAAAGCGACCTGTTCACAGAAGATCCTGCAAATAAGGTCAGCGGCTTCCTCCTGCGTCTGGCACTTTACAAACTGAAAATCTTCGCCGTACTGAAGGTCGATATTTGCCTCATTGATGCGCTTTGCGTTATAGGCAATGAGACTTCCTTTTTTCTGACGGAAGATCTCGTTGAGCACCGTAACGGGGATAAGTCCGCTGTCAATCAGCTCACGGAAGACATCACCGGCACCCACGCTTTGCAGCTGGTCCACATCACCGACCAGGATAACTCTCGTACCCATACGGACACGGCTGAAGAACTGCCTTGCCAGCCACATATCGATCATGGAGCTTTCGTCCACGATGATGAGGTCGGCGTCAAGCGGTTCTTTTTGCTTATCCTTTTGGATCGGTCCACTGTCGCCCAGAAGCCCTAAAAGGCTGTGCAGCGTTTTGGCGTCGTTTCTACCCGTGCTTTCTGCCATTCTTCGGCTGGCTCGTCCGGTCGGAGCGGCAAGCAAGATCTTCCCTTTGGGGTAGAGCATCTGAAAGACCTCTATGATCGCCCGCAAGACTGTGGTTTTACCGGTACCGGGAGAGCCTGTGATGATAGACAGATTACTGCGAAAAGCCATATACACCGCCTCGCTTTGCCTTTGTGAAAGGGCAAGACCGAGGTTTTTGCGGACATATTCGAGTGATTCGGATATATCCAGCGTGACCGGCGGTACAGCCAGCATTTCCGCAATTTTCCGGGCGGTTTCATCCTCCTGCACGAAAACATTGCTCTGATAGATGTTGCCGTTGCTTGAAACGATCTCACCCTTGAGGATCATATCCTGAACAACGGCGTCCACTTCCTCGGGCGTGACCTTGACCTGTCCATCGGTAATATTCTCATTGAGCAGCTTCACACCCGTTTTCGCAAGCGCATCTTCTTCCAGAAAAAGATGGCCTTTTTCGTTGCGCCCCGTATCCAATGCCGCAAATACGGCGCCGTGGATCCGCATAGGAGAATTCAGCGGCAGATCGCCCTTGCGGACGATGGCATCGACTCTCTTAAATCCGAATCCGGATACCTGGCACAATTCATAGGGGTTCTTTTGCAGAATGTCTACGCTGCGGGAGCCGAAATGCTCATAAATCTTCATGGCCGTTACCGGCGTGACATTAAATGGGGTCAGCAGGATCATCAGATCCCGCACGCACCGGCTTTCCGCATAGGAGGCTTTGATGTCCTCCAGCTTATCCGGGGTGATTCCTCGAATCTCCAGCAGTCGCTCCGGCTCGTTTTCCAGCACACGCAATGCGTCGGCACCGAAGCGGTTTACGATCAATGCGGCAGTCTTTTCACCGACGCCTTTGATCAGCCGGGAGGAAAGATAACCGTATACGCCCTCTTTGGTCTGCGGCACGATCTCCTCGCACTTATCGACCTGCAGCTGAACACCGTGTTTTCCGTTCTCCCATTCGCCGTCCAGGATCATGCTCACCTTATCGGTTTGAGGCAATTCATACCCGACGGCGATAAACCGGATCATATTGTCCCGGTGATGGTAAGCACTTCGTGCCTGCTGCGGTACGCTTTGGTCGGAGGTTTTCACGCTGATAATGCAATACTTATTGCTCGGATTATAGAAGATCGTCCGGTCATAAGTCCCGACATACCCCACGGTTCACCACTCCTTTCTCGTTTTCTTTCTGTGCATCGTTTTTCATCTGCACCATCCTTTCTTCCGTTTATGCCGCCTCGTCAAATTTGCGCTTTACATAGAAGCGGCGGCTTTCCGATACCGTCACATAATCCTCATAAATATCGGGATGCTGTGCTTTCAGCCGTATCAGATTTTCCTTGCCGATGTCGGGCTTTCTCGTAGGCTTGTAGCTGATGGAATAGGAAACGCCGCCGCTGTTTGCCGTAGCCGTGCAGCTTCGTCCCATTTCCGCCACAATGCGCCCTTGCAGCCGTTTCATCTCGTTTTCGACCCGCTTGACCTCACGGTTCAATTCCGACTTTTCCGCCTGCAGCTCGGTATAGCGCACCAGACTGCTTGCCAGCGGCACACTCAGCTCGATCTCAGGGGCGTTTTCGTCGGCAGGGCCGAAGTGACGCCGAACGCTTTCAAGCGTCAGCTCACCGTCCTCTGTGTACGGCGGCGGTGTCTGTGTCAGAACATGGTAGTTCCAGAAGTTGCCCTCCAGAGCGATCATTTCCGCCTCGTAATCCGGGTCACGCTCAATGTGCCGGATGATGACTTCATTTTCGTTATTGCCGTAAAGGCAGCAGAAGTACACCTCATCCATATTCATCACGCACATATAATGGCGGCCCTGGATCTCGTAGTTGACGGGAACGATCTCCTGTCCGTCGCACCACCAATGATCCTTGGCGTTGTAGTTTGTGGTCTTGATCTCAAGGATCGCCGTTTTGCCGTTTGGCAATCGGATGAAGTAATCAATGTCTGCCAGCATATAGGTGTAGACCGGGTGATAAAACATCTTCTTCACCTGATAGATCTCAAAACCTGTTTTCACATGGAAAATCTCAGCGACCAGATCCTCAAGCAAATGCCCGACCTTCTTTTGCACCCAGTTGCTTTCGCCGTCCTCATACGATACGACTTTGAGTTTGTCGTAGTAGAGGTCGCGGGCGGTCGCAAATGGGGACACACCTAAAATGGCAGCGGCGTCACTTCCGCCGATTCCTCTGCGGCGATATTCCAGCCATTCCTCCTCCGGCAGATCTGCCGTGTCAACCAAAACCAGCGGTTCGTAGGTACTCGTTGTGTTCGGCATATTATGCACCTCGATTCTGAGGCTGATAAAGCCTTGTGCGAGAGACATATACCGTTTTCAGCGGGTACTTTGCAAGCTTTCTTGCCTCCTTTCTTTTTACCTGCTGCTTGAACACAGCAGGTCTGGACACTCTTCTGTGCGAGTGCCGATGGGTTCGTCTTTTCATTCGATTTCCGCCTTTCTAAAAATGTATTCCAAAAGCACGAAGGCTTTTTGGGCATAAAAAAAGCGAGAACAACAGCCGATGCCTTTTCAGGCATTCATGTCCGTAATGAATTACGAACAGGTGTCATTCTCGCAGAGGATATAAATATCCTTAAAAAATAAAAAATGCCAGTACATAACCGGCCTCACGGCACAGTTATACTACTGACATACTGCAAACTTAACGATATGTGCAATGCAGAAGCGTACTGCTGGTCCTTACGGACAACGCACAAAAATCAATTACAGAAGAAGTATAGCACAATATATCGTGTTTGTCAAGAATTTAGAAACTATATATAGTTATGCGGGTGGCAATACGGAAAAGGAAATTTCGCTTTTTTGAATTTTGATTGCAGAAAAGGCGGGTATACCCCCGTGTTTATTAGTGAACGGATAGAGGAAGAAGCTCTATCCGCTTATGCACCTTGAAAACCGAATATCCTTCCGCCGGGAGTTATACAGGATCTGCGGACAGTATGCCACGATGATCGATTCGGAGCGTGCCCACAGAAGAATTGCCGTATAGCGGCAGCCTGCCAATACGCGGCTGAAATGGGCGCAGGAAATGGCCCGGCGGACAGGCGTTTTTAATTTGAACACAAACTAAATATAAATATATGCGGACAGCCCCACACGGGATCTTTTGCGAAAAGTAGTATAATGACAATATCGCAAGGATACTCCATTGCTGCAGGCTGTCAGAAAGGAGGAAAACATGGCGGAATACAAACCGACAGCATTACAGACGAGCAAAAGATACTTGACAGCAACGGATGTTGCCGAATTACTCGGTGTTTCCCGCAGTACGGCATACCGCATTATCAAGCGGCTTAACAGTGAACTGGAAAAAGCCGGAAAGCTGACTGTGGCGGGCAAGGTATCTGCCAAATATTTTTACGAGAATACCTACCTGTAAGTGACGAGGGAAACCGTATCCGGGCGATGAAACTTTTACAGATCGGAGGTGAAATCATTGCCGACCTACAAAGACGAAAAGACAGGGTTATGGTACTGTAAATTTGTTTACACAGATTGGACAGGCACCAAAAAGCAGAAAAAGAAGAAAGGTTTTCGCCTGCAAAAAGAGGCCAAGCAGTATGAACTGGATTTTCTGAGCAAGACATCAAATTCCTGCGATATGCTTTTTAGTGATATGGTAGAGATCTATATGGATGACTGCAAAGCCAGAATCAGACCGACTACCTACAAAGGGAAAGAGGACATCATTGCGGTACATATTATGCCGTATTTCAAGAATTTGAAAGTCAATGAGATCCAGCCGATGAATGTGCGTCGCTGGCAAACCGAGCTGATGAACAATCAGAAGAATTATAAGCCAACCTATCTGAGAACTCTGAACAGCCAGTTGTCTGCGATTTTCAATTTTGCAGTCAAGTATTACGGCCTCGGCAGCAATCCGGTACAAAAAAGCGGAACTATCGGTAAAAAGAATTCTGGCTTGGAACAGATCTGGACAGCGGACGAATTCAAGATTTTTATTGATGCTGTCAGTGATAAGCTGCAGTCCAAGGTCATCTTTAATCTGCTTTACTGGACAGGAATGCGATCCGGAGAAATGCTAGCTTTGACCCTGAACGATTTCGACTTTGAGGAACGGACGGTTTCCATTACAAAAAACTATGCGCGTATAGACGGCGAGGACTTATTCCTTGACCCAAAGACGCCAAAAAGCAATCGCAAAATTACCTTGCCGCAATTCGTTTGCGATTTGGTAAAGGATTATGCCGACAGATTGTACGGCTACGATCCGTCAGATAGACTGTTTGAAGTAACAAAGCATTATTTGAAGCACGAAATGGAAAGGGGCTGCAAGAAGACCGGACTCCGGGAGATACGGGTGCACGATCTTCGTCACAGCCACGCCAGCTTGCTGATTGAACTCGGTTTTGCACCGCTGCTGATCAGCGAACGCCTCGGGCATGAGAGCGTAACGACAACTTTGGAGATTTATTCCCACCTGTACCCGACAAAACACGGGGAAGTTGCAGACCGCTTGGAGGCTTTCGCATAAATTTTTCGTGTACCCGCCGTGTACCTTTCATGTACCCGGAGCAAAAAAGAAACCCGAAAACCCTTGAAAATAAAGGGTTTTCGGGTAAGTGGCGATTACTCCCACTCGATCGTGGCGGGCGGTTTGGACGTAATATCATAGACGATGCGGTTGATGCCCTTGACCTCGTTGACGATGCGCACGGAGACGCGGTCGAGCACATCATACGGGATGCGCGTCCAGTTGGCAGTCATGAAGTCCGTCGTCGTGACACTGCGCAGCGCGAGCGTATAGTCATACGTGCGGCCGTCGCCCATAACACCAACAGAGCGCATATTCGTCAGCACCGCGAAGTACTGATTCATCGTCTGCTCCAGGTGCGCCTTGGCGATCTCGTCGCGGAAGATGAAGTCCGCGTCGCGCAGGATGTCCAGCTTGTCCTTGGACACCGCGCCGAGGCAGCGGATGGCCAGACCCGGGCCCGGGAACGGCTGGCGCATGACCAGATACTCCGGCAGGCCGAGCTCACGGCCGAGCGCGCGCACCTCGTCCTTAAACAGCAGACGCAGCGGCTCAATAATCTCCTTGAAATCCACAAAGTCCGGCAGACCGCCGACGTTGTGGTGGCTCTTGATGACGGCAGCGACATTTGTGCCGGATTCAATCACGTCGGGATAGATCGTACCCTGAGCCAGATAGTCGACCGAGCCGATCTTCTTGCCCTCTTCCTCAAAGACGCGGATGAACTCCTCGCCGATGATCTTGCGCTTCGTCTCCGGATCGGAGACGTCCTTCAGGCGCGTGAGGAAACGCTCTTCCGCGTTGACGCGCACGAAGTTGATGTCCCAATTCTGGAACGCGGCCTCGACCTCGTCGCCCTCGTTCTTGCGCAGCAGGCCGTGATCGACAAAAATGCACGTGAGCTGATTGCCGACCGCCTCAGCCAGCAGCGCGGCCGCAACCGAAGAATCCACACCGCCGGAAAGTGCCAGCAGCACCTTGCCGTCGCCGACCTTGGCGCGGATGTCCTCAATGGACTTGCGCATGAAGTCGCCCATCGTCCAGTCACCGGTCGCGCCGCAGACCTCATACAGGAAGTTGCGCAGCATGGCCTGACCATACTCGGTGTGGTTGACCTCCGGGTGGAACTGCACGCCGTAGAAGCCGCGCGCCTCGTCGCAGATACCGACCGTCGGGCAGGCATCCGAATGCGCCACGAGCCGGAACGACTCCGGCACCTTGGCCATATAGTCGCCGTGGCTCATCCACGTGATGCTCTGCTCCGGCAGGCCGCGGAACAGACGGCAATCGGTGTCAAACCATGTCTCCGTCTTGCCGTACTCACGCGCGGTGTCTTTGCCGGCGGCGGTTACTTCCCCGCCGAGATACTGCGCCATGAGCTGGCAGCCGTAGCAAATACCGAGGATGGGGATGCCGAGCCGAAAGATCTCCGGATCAACCTGCGGCGAACCTTCGGCGTACACGCTCTGCGGGCCGCCGGTGAAGATGATGCCGATGGGGTCAAAGGCGCGGATCTCATCCACGGTCATGGTGTTCGGCTTGACTTCGCAATAGACATTGCACTCGCGCACGCGGCGCGCAATAAGCTGGTTATACTGTCCTCCGAAATCGAGGACGATGACAGACTGATTCGGCATGGATGACGCTCTCCTTATTCGACAGTAACGGATTTCGCGAGGTTTTTCGGCTTATCGATCGCGCAGCCGTTGGCTTTTGCGACATAATATGCAAAGAGCTGCAGCGGCACGATCTCCGCCGGGACGACGAACAGGTCGTCCATGCGCGGTACGAGGATCACATCGTCCGCCTCGGAATAGATGGCGCGATTGCCCTCGAGCGCCACACCAAGCACGCGCGCACCGCGCGCCTTGACCTCTTTGACGTTGCTCATGGTCTTGTCAAACAGCGGCTCGTAGCACGCGACGGCGATGACGAGACGGTTCTCCTCAATGAGCGCGATCGTGCCGTGCTTGAGCTCGCCCGCGGCATAGGCCTCCGAGTGCAGGTAGGAGATCTCCTTGAGCTTCAGCGAACCCTCCATGCAGACGGCGTAGTCCACATTGCGGCCGATGAAAAACAGCGACGGGTTATTCTTATAGCGCTCGGCAAGCTGCGCGATCTGCGGATTGAGGTCGATGGCGCGCTGCACCATCTGCGGCAGGATCATGAGGTCATCCGTGAGCTTGGCAGCCTCTTCCCTGCTCAGGCAGCCGCGCTTCTCGCCCAGATAGAGCGCCAGCAGATACAGCACCGACACCTGCGTGGTGTAGCCCTTCGTGGTCGCAACGGCGATCTCCGGGCCTGCCCAGGTGTAGATGACATCGTCCGAGATGCGGGCGATCGTACTGCCGACGACGTTGACGATCGAGAGCACATACGCGCCCTTGGACTGCGCCTCGCGGATGGCGGCGATGGTGTCCGCCGTCTCGCCGGACTGCGAAATGATGATCATGAGCGTGTGCTCGTCGACGATCGGGTCACGGTAGCGGAACTCACTCGCAAGGTCGGCATCGACCGGAATGTGCGTGAGCTTTTCGAGCGCATATTTGCCCGCCTGACCGGCATAAAACGCCGAGCCGCAGGCCGTGATCATGATCTTGTTGAAGCCCATGAGCTGCGCATCGGTCATCTTCAGCTCGTCAAACACAACGCGGTGATCCTTCACACGCGGGTCGAGCGTGGACTTGATGGCACGCGGCTGCTCCATGATCTCTTTGAGCATGAAGTGCTCATAGCCGCCCTTTTCGGCAGCCTCAATATCCCACGCGACGCGGGAAACGGGCTTTTCGATCGGTTTGCCGGTGCAGTCAAAGACCGTGTAGCTGTCGGCACGCACCTCGGCGAGCTCACCGTCGTCAAGATAGACCACATTTTTCGTGTGCGACACAAGCGCCGTCACGTCGGAGGCGAAGAAGTTCTCACCCGCGCCGACGCCGATGATCAGCGGACAGCCGTTGCGCGCGAGGAACATCTGCTCCGGGCAATCGGCGCACAGAATGCCGATCGCATAGCTGCCCTCCAGACGGCCAAGTGTCTTCATGACGGTGTCCTTCAGGTTGCCGTCACCGGTGTAGTACATATCCAGCAGATGGACGATGACCTCCGTGTCCGTCTCACTATGGAACCGGAATCCCTTGGCCTGCAGCATCTCGCGCAGCTCCATGAAGTTTTCGATGATGCCGTTTTGCACGATGGCGAACTTGCCGTCGTTGCTCACATGCGGGTGGGCATTTGCCTCCGTCGGCGCGCCGTGCGTGGCCCAGCGCGTATGGCCGAGGCCGATATAGCCATGAAGATCGCTACCGTCATGCGTTTTGGCCAGCAGATTCTTGATCTCGCCGCAGGCCTTGGCAAGCTCGATCGTGCTGCCGTCGAGCACGGCGATGCCGGCCGAGTCATAACCGCGGTATTCGAGCTTCTGCAGCCCTTCGAGAAGGATCGGCGCAGCCTGCTGCGCGCCGACGTATCCAACGATTCCACACATAGTCAGTTCTCCTTATTATTTTGAAAAATCATCGTTATCGCAATTCTATGCCGACATTGTGCAAATACGTACAAAATGCCAAAATAGCATTCTAAATATTATACCGATATCCCGTTCGTGTCAAGTTGCGCTTTGTAAACACTGCATAGACCGCGGTCCCCGTTGCCGCGGGCCGTCCGCCAAGGCAGAATGGAAAATGCAATCATCGCAACCGGATGGCGCACATCCCCGCGCGCCGGAAACAGCCGGCAAGAAAGGCAAACGGCGACAAAAAAGCTTGCAAAAATTGCATTTTTCTGCTCTGCATACTTCCATTCTGTCCGCAGAAAATAGTAGCGGGTCAAGAAACCCAAAACACGAAAAGGAGATGGAAAACGAAATGGCTACTTCCAACAGCAACAATCTGGTCAACCCCAATGCCCGCGAGGCGATGAACCGCTTCAAGATGGAAGCCGCGTCCGAGGTGGGCGTGAACCTCAAGCAGGGTTACAACGGTGATCTGACGTCCCGTCAGGCCGGCAGCATCGGCGGCCAGATGGTCAAAAAGATGATCGCCGCCTACGAAAACGGCATGCAGTAATCTGAGCAATTCCTAAAAAAGCAGGGTCGCGGAATTCCGCGGCCCTGTTTTCCTGTTCACATCATTCTATTTGGATCATTTCCCGGGGTAGGCAGCAAAAAACGCCTCGATCTCGGCGGCTGGGGCCGTGCATGAGCCCTGGATCATGGTCGGCTTGCCGCCGCCGCGGCCGGAGATGGCCATGTTGATGGCCTTTGCCTCCGTGCGCAGATCGACCGTGCGGCTGCCGATGATATAGCGGTAGCCGTCCGCATCGCTGCCGGTAAAGGCGGCGCAGACGCCGCCGGCAAGCAGCATGCCGGCATTGACGAATTCGCGCATGGCGACCGGATCGTCAAAGCGGTCGATGACGCAGATACTGCCTGGCGTCTCCCGCAGCAGCTGCAGCCGCTGCGCGTTGAGGCGGCGCTCCAGCTCCGCGGCCGCGGCCTTGCGCTGCGCAATCTCATCGAGCAGGCGCTGCACGGCCGGGACGACGTCCGCCTGCCGCACGGACAGCTGCGCCGAGAGCGCCGCGACCTGCGCGCTCTTTTCCCGATAGTCCGCCTCCGCGTCCGACCCGCACAAAATCGTCACGCGCACACCGCCGCGGTGGCGCATGAGCGACGTGAACTTGATCGCGCCGATCTCGCCCGTGTGCGACACGTGCGGCGCGCAGCAGGCGCAGACATCGTAGCCCTCCACGGTCACGATGCGCACATCCTCCTTCAGGTCGAGCTTGCTGCGGTATTCCATATGCGCCAGCTGCTCCGGTGCCGGGTACTCTGCCCGGATCGGCACATTGCGGTACACTGCCTCATTTGCCAGCTGCTCGATGTGCATGAGCTGCGTCCATGTGAGCTCGCCGCTATAATCCATCGTGATCGCGTCTTCCCCGAGGTGGAAGCCAACGTTGTCAAATCCGTATTCCTTATGGATTAGCCCGGAGATAATGTGCTCGCCCGAGTGGCCCTGCATGCGCCGGAAGCGCTGCGGCCAGTCGATCTGGCCGCGCACCTGCGCACCGGGTGCGAGCGGCGCGTCCGTATAGTGCACGATCGCATCCGGCAGCAGCTGCACATCCAGAACGCGCGCGCCGCCGAGCACACCGGTATCGGCCGGCTGACCGCCGCCCTCCGGGAAAAACACTGTCTGATCGAGCACGACGGCATAGCGCGCCCCGTCCGGGTCGCAGCGCAGCACGGTCGCAGAAAAATCACGCCGGTGACTGTCGAGATCATATAATTTCCTGGTCATGGTCAAATCCCCCATTTCTCATAGCAGTATAGCAGGAATTTTCGTTGCTCTCAACCCTTGCTTATTTGTGTCGAATATCGTATTCTTGTGCCAATAACATAAAAAGGTGATAATTATGAACCAGAAACTCAGAAATCTCGTCTACACCGCCATGCTCATGGCGCTGTGCTGCGTGGCGACGCTCGTCATCAAGATCCCGACCGTGACCGGCGGCTATCTCAACGCCGGCGACATCGTGGTCGTGCTCGCCGCCCTGCTGGCCGGCCCGCTCTACGGCGGCGTGGCTGCCGGTTTCGGCTCCGGTCTGGCGGATGTGATCTCCGGCTACATGAGCTACGCGCCCGGCACGCTCGTCGTCAAAGGGTGTGCGGCCGTGGTCGCGGCGCTGATCTTCCGTGCCTGCCGCAAAAAGTCCTTTTGCTTCGCGCTGCTGAGCGCCATCTGCGGCGAGATCATCATGGTGCTGGGCTACTTTGTGTTTGAGGATTTCATTCTCGGCTATGGCGCAGCCGCGGCGGCAGAGATCCCGGGCAACGCCGCGCAGGCCGCCGTCGGCATCGTGGGCGGTCTGGCGCTGTACTTTGCGCTGAGCAAAGTGCCGCAGATCCGCGATTTCTCCGAGGCCGCGCTGGCAAAAAAGCAGAAATAAATCCACTCCATACGCAAAACAGCCGCTCCCGATCGGGAGCGGCTGTTTTTCTCGTTTTTACACCACGCGCACGCGGATGACCTCCGGTATGCGGTCAATCTTTGCCACCTGATCGTCATCGAGGCGGCCGTTGAGATCAATCATGGCATAGGCGTATGCGCCGTAAGCCTTGTTGATCATGTTCTCGACGTTCAGGCCCGTGCTGCAGGTGATCTCCAGGAACTGGTTGAGCATCGTCGGCACGTTCTGGTGCAGGATGCACACACGGCTGACGCCCATGCGCTCGAGCGTCGCGTCCGGGAAGTTGACGGAGTTTTTGATGTTGCCGTTGGCGAGATAATCGTAGAGCTCGCGCGCGGCCATGACGGCGGACTTCTCCTCGCTCTCCGGCGTGCAGGCGCCCAGATGCGGCAGCGCGATGATATTGTCGACGCCGACGACCTTTTCGTTGGGAAAGTCCGTGACATACTTGCCGACGCGGCCGGAGGCAATGGCGGCGAGCATGGCGTCGTCATCCACGATCTCGGCGCGCGACTCGTTGATGATGCGCACGCCGTCCTTCATCTTGGAAAACGCCCTGGCATCAAGCATATGGAACGTCTGGTCCGTGTACGGCACGTTGATGCTGATATAATCCGCCTTGGCATAGATGCCGTCGAGGTTCACCTCGTGCTTGACATCGCGCGAGAGCCGCCACGCCGCGTCCACGGACAGGTACGGATCATATCCGCAGACATTCATGCCGAGGCTCACGGCAGCGTTGGCGATGAGCGCGCCGATCGCGCCAAGGCCGATGACACCCAGCGTCTTGCCCATAAGCTCGGGGCCTGCAAACTGCGATTTGCCCTTTTCAACGAGCGCGGGGATGTCCTTGCCCCGGCCGTTGAGCCCCTTGACCCAGTCAATGCTGCCGAGCACATCGCGCGACGAGAGTACGAGTGAGCAGAGGATCTGCTCCTTGACCGCCTCGGCGTTTGCGCCGGGCGAATTGAACACGACGATGCCGCGGCGGCAGCAATCCTCGAGCGGGATGTTGTTCGTGCCGGCGCCGGAGCGCGCGATGGCGATCAGGCTCGGCTCAAAGGCATAGCTGTGCAGGTCGGCCGAGCGCAGGATCAGGCCATCTGGTGCCTGTATGTCCTCCCCGACGACGCAGCCGCGCTCTTCGAGCTTCTGCAGGCCATAGGGGGATATATGGTTCATGGTTTTGATTTTATACATGATGTTCTACCTCAAACTGTTTCAGATAATCCACGAGCGCATCCACGCCCGCCATCGGCATGGCGTTATAAAGCGAGGCGCGCATGCCGCCGGCAACGCGGTGGCCCTTGAGATTCAGCAGGCCGCGCGCCGCCGCGCCGCTGATAAATTCCTTGTCGAGCGCATCGTCCCCGGTGCGGAACGTGACGTTCATATCCGAGCGGGAGCCCGGCTGCGCACAGGGATGAAACAGCGCGCTGTTGTCGAGAAAATCGTACACCTTTGCGGCACGCGCATGCTTGAGCTGCTGCATGCCCTCCACGCCGCCCTGCCGCTCCAGCCACGCGAGCACGAGACCGAGGATGTAAATGCACCAGCACGGCGGGGTGTTGTACATAGAGTCCTTGTCGATCATGCGCTGATAGCTGTACATGACCGGTGTGATGGGCAGCTCATGCCCGGCGAGACTGCGGTCAACGATCGCAACCGTCAGGCCCGCAGGGGCCATGTTTTTCTGCGCGCCGGCGAAGATCACGCCGTATTTTGACACATCGACCGGGCGCGAGAGAATGTCCGACGACATGTCGCACGCGAGCGGCACGCGGCCGGTCTCCGGCACGTACTGCCATTCGGTGCCGTAGATCGTATTGTTGGCGCAATAATAAAAATAGGACGCGCGCGCATCGAGCCTCAGCTCGCTCTGCTGCGGGATACGGGTATGGCCGCAGGTGGAGGTGTCCGCCGCGATGTGCACCCTGCCGTACTTTTCGGCTTCTTTGGCTGCATTACCGGAAAAATGCCCCGTCACGGCATAGTCCGCCGTCCCCTGCTCGCCCATCAGATTGAGCGGGATCATGGAAAACTGCGCCGTGCCGCCGCCCTGCAAAAACAGGATCTCATGTGTGTCCGGCACAGACAGTGCGGCGCGAAAACGCGCCTTCACATCCTGGAAGATATCCGAAAAAGCCTGACTTCGGTGACTCATCTCCATCACGGACATGCCCGTGCCATGATAATTGAGCAATTCCGCCTGCGCCTGCCTGAGCACTTCCTCCGGCAGGACCGACGGTCCGGCAGAAAAATTGAACGTTTCACTTCGGGTCACGGAAATCGCCTCCAGGGGTCAAAATTCATCGCATACAGCACATTCTGCATGGATTGAGAAAAGTCTAACACGTTCCGCAAAGCGCGTCAAACCAAATCCCCCACAAGCATTTGCCCGGAAACGGCAGAGATTTTGACATTTTTCACAAGTCCGCGCAGATCGTCCCCCGCAGCGCGCACCAGACAATAGTTGTCCGAGTGTCCGACCCAGCTGCCGTCATGCTCCGTCTCGAACAAAACGGGCAGCGTCTGGCCGACCTGCTGCACCAGATAGCGCTGCTTGCAGGCATCGGCCACGCGCTGCGCCTCATGCGCGCGCGCCGATTTGACCGCGTGGCTGAGCTGCTCCGGCATGGCGTCCGCCTTCGTGCCGGGGCGGCGGGAGTACGGGAAAACATGCACGGCCGCAAAGCCGACCTGCTCCAAAAACGCCACTGCAGCCGCCTGATCTGCCTCCGTCTCGCCGGGGAAGCCCGTGATCATGTCCGCCGTGAGCGCACAGCCCGGGAAATACCGCCGCAGCCGCTCGACGCAGGCGAGAAATTCTGCAGTATTATATTTGCGGTTCATGCGCGCGAGCGTGCGGTCGCATCCGCTTTGCAGTGAGAGATGGAAATGCCGGCAGACCTGCCCGGTCGCGGCGGCGCGGCGGCAGAAGTCCTCCGTGATGACCGTCGGCTCGATCGAGCCGAGGCGCAGACGCATCAGCGGCGCGGCGGCGGCGACCGTCTCCACGGCGTCGGCCAGCGTCAGCTTACCCGGCAGATCCCGGCCGTAGGACGCGATCTCGATGCCGGTCAGCACCAGCTCCCGATAGCCCTCGGCGGCCAGATGCACCGCCTGACGCGCCATTTCCTCCGGCGGCAGACTGCGGATGCGGCCGCGCGTATACGGGATGACACAGTAGGTGCAGAAATTATTGCAGCCGTCCTGGATCTTCAGCATCGCGCGCGTGCGGCCGTAGGCCGCGCCCGCCGGCAGCGGCTCAAAGTCAAAGCGCTGGAACGGATTATCCACGCACGTGACGGGCGCGTGCTCACGGAACGCACGCAGAATGTCATCCACAAACGCCTGCTTGCTGCCGCTGCCATGTACCACGTCGGCGCCGATGGACGCCGCGTCCTCCGGACTGAGCTGCGACCAGCAGCCGCACACGGCGCACAGCGCCTGCGGGTGCTCCTCGCGCAGCTTGCGGATCATCTGGCGCGACTTGCGCCCGCCCTCCGCCGTGACGGCGCAGGTGTTGACGACGATCAGATCGACCGGCTCACCGTCCGCTGCGGCCGTGAAGCCGCGCGCGTGCAGGAGCGTTTCGATTGCCTGCGCTTCATACTGGTTGACCTTGCAGCCGAGGGCGGTTATAATATAGTGCATAAAAACATCTCCAAATCGAGGTAAGTGATCATGGTTTATCTGGACAATGCCGCAACGACCCGTGTCTGCCCGGAGGCAGCGGAGGCGGCAGTACATATGATGACGGAGTGCTTCGGCAACCCGAGCACGACCTACAAGCTCGGCCGTGAGGCCAAGGCCGCCGTGGACAAGGCGCGCGGCCAGATCGCAAAAGCGCTCGGCTGCCAGCCGGACGAGGTGTATTTCACGTCCTGCGGCTCCGAGGGCGACAACTGGGCGCTCATCTCCGGAGCGCGGTACATGCGCCGCCGCGGCAAACACATCATCAGCTCCGCCGTGGAGCACGACGCGGTGCGCAAGTCGCTGGACTTTCTGGAAAAGGAGGGCTACGAGATCACGCGCCTGCAGCCGGACGGCACCGGCGCCATCCCGCTCGAGGCGGTGCGCGCGGCGCTGCGGCCGGACACGATCCTCGTCTCGCTCATGATGGTCAACAACGAGACCGGCGCCGTCAACGACATTGCCGCCGTCGCCCGGATGCTGAAAGCGGAAAACAGCATCGCCCTGCTGCACACGGACGCCGTGCAGGGGTTTTTGAAAGTGCCGTTCTCGGCCAAAACACTCGGCGCGGACATGATCACCATCAGCGGTCACAAGATCCACGCTCCGAAAGGTATTGGCGCGCTCTACATCCGCAGCGGACTGAAGCTACCGCCCTATATCCTCGGCGGCGGGCAGGAGCGCGGCATGCGCGCCGGTACGGAGGCCACGCCGCAGATCGCCGCCTTTGGTACGGCGGCCGAGATCGGCAGTGCGAAAATGGCGCAGGCCACGAAAACCATGGCCGAGCTGCGCGCCCACGCCATCGACCGGCTGACAGCCGAGGTGGACGGTCTTGTCGTCATCGGCGGCGGCTCGCCGCACATCCTCAGCATTTCCCTGCCCGGCTACCGGAGCGAGGTGCTGATGAACTTCCTCGAGGCGCGCGGGATCTACACATCAAAAAGCTCCGCCTGCAAAAAGGGCGGGCGGAGCCATGTACTCGAGGCGATCGGGCTGCCGGCGAACGTGATCGACGGCGCGCTGCGCATCAGCTTTTCGCGCTACACCACGCGGGAAGACATCGACGCGCTGTGCGATGCACTGTGGGATGCAAAGCAGTCCCTCTTCCCGTCACTTCACTGAATCATCCTTTGGATCCTTGAGCGATTCGTCCGGCGCTTCCTCCGGCAGGCGCACCGGCTGCATCGTAGCATCGTCGATGTAATCCAGATCCATATATTCTGCGGTCTCCGTCTGGAGGCCGCGTTTTTTCAGCCCGTGATCGACCATCCGCTCCAGGCCGGCATAGATCACGACGAACACCGGCACGCCCAGCAGCATGCCGATAAAGCCGAACAGGCCGCCGCCGAGCAGGATGGCGAACATGATCCAGAAACCGTTGATGCCGGTGGAGTTGCCAAGGATCTTCGGGCCGATGATGTTGCCGTCGATCTGCTGCAGGACGATGATGAAGATGACGTAGATTAGGCACTTCATCGGCGAGACGAGCAGAATGATCAGCGCCGTCGGCACCGCGCCGATGAACGGGCCGAACACGGGGATGATATTCGTCACGGCGACGATCACGCTCACGAGCACGACATACGGCATGCGCATGATCGCGCAGCAGATATAGCAGATGACGCCGATGATGGCGGAATCAATGACCTTGCCGCTGATAAAGCCCATGAACGCCGTGTCCGTGAAGCGAATGGCCTTGAGGATGCGCTTGGACGCCTTGACGGAAAACATGCTGTAGAGCACCATCTTGGACTTTGCGAGAAACAGCTCCATATTCGACAGCACATAGCAGGCGACGACGAAGCCGATGAGCACATCGAGGATCGCACGCAAAACGGCATAGATACCGGTCGTCACGCTCGTGACCACCTTGCCCATGGACGGCAGCAGCGCAGTCTTCGCCCAGTCAAGCAGATTGTCGGACACATCGCCGGTCGCGGAGAGAAGCACTTCCTCTACCTCGGGATTGTTCTCAAAGAACTTGTTGATCCAGCCGGTGATCGTGTCATAGTAATCCTGCGAGTTGAGCACGATGCTCTCAACGCTCGTGTAGATCTGCGGGATGATGAGCCAGATGAGGGCGGCGATGATAAGCAGCGCGACCAGAATCGAGAGCGCAACGGACAGGCCGCGTGCAAGCGAGGTACGCACCGGTTTTTTCGGGCGGAGCTTTTTGAGCAGCGGCTCAAAGAGCTTGCGCTGGAATACCTTCGTCAGCGGCCAGAGCAGATAGGCAATCACCAGGCCCCAGATGATCGGGCTGAGGATGCCGAGCAGCGAGCTGATCGCATCGCCGATCGATTTGCCGTGCTGCAGCAGCATGTAAAACAGAATGCAGCACGCGATCACGCCGAACGCCGTGATGCCCCAGCCGAGATATTTATTTTTTGGATCAAATCGCTTCATAAACCGTTTCCCCCCATCGCGCCCGCCAGTGTCTGTGATCAGTCGGATTTATTTTACTATCATGTGCCCGCACCGTCAAGCCGGTAATACCGGGCTTTTCGTACATTTGCGACACGGCGCGCCGTATCTTGACACGCTCTGAGCGCTTCGGTGTGCAAAAGCCTGTGCAAATTGTGGAGACTCGGACTGCTTTTCCACGCGCCCCCGGCATAGGGTGATAAGGAGAAATCAACGGAAAGGGCTGAGCATATGAAACGATGGATCTGTCTGCTGCTGGCAGCGCTGCTGCTGCTCACACCCGCGATGGCGCTCGAGCAGCCAACGGACGAAGAGCTGAAGATATCCGCACCGTCGGCGATTCTGATGGAGCGCTCGACCGGCACGGTGTTATATGAGAAAAATGCCGACGAGCACCTGTCCCCCGCCAGCGTGACGAAGATCATGACGCTGCTGCTCATCATGGAGCAGCTCGACAGCGGCCAGCTCGATACGAGCGACATCGTGACCGCCAGCGCCCATGCCAGCTCCATGGGCGGCAGCCAGATCTGGCTCAAGGAGGGCGAGCAGATGAGCGTCGACGAGATGCTCAAGTGCATCGCCGTCAACTCCGCCAATGACTGCGCCGTCGCCATGGCAGAGCACATCTCCGGTTCCGAGGAGGCGTTCACCAAGCGCATGAACAACCGCGCGAAAGAACTGGGCATGGAAAACACGCAGTTTCTCAACTGCACGGGGCTGACCGACGATCCCGGCCACTACACGACGGCGCGCGACATCGCGTGCATGTCCCGCGCACTGCTGGCCCATCCGCGCATCCGCGACTACACCACCATCTGGATGGACACCGTGCGCGACGGCCGCTTCGGCCTCGCCAACACCAACAAGCTCATCCACGCCTACCCCGGCGCGACCGGCCTGAAGACCGGCTACACCCAGCAGGCCATGCACTGCCTGTCGGCCAGCGCCGAGCGCGACGGCGTGGAGTACATTGCCGTGGTGCTGCACGCGGAGAGCTCCAAGGCGCGCTTCGCCGACGCAGCGACGCTCCTCAACTTCGCCTTTGCCAACTATTCGCTCTATTCCGTTGCGGCCAACACGGTCATTCCACCCGTGCGCGTGCGGTTTGCCGAAACGGACAGCGTGCAGCCGGTGCTCTCGGGCACGGACGCCATCGTCGTGCGCAAGGGCACGGCCGCACCGCAGACGGACATCGCGCTCAACGAGGATCTGTGCGCCCCTCTGGAGCCGGGCGCGCAGGTCGGCACCGTGACCGTCACCGACAGCAGCGGCGACACGCTGATCCTGCCGCTGGTCGTCCCGGACGGCGCTGCGCGCATCTCGACGGCGCACCTCTGGCTGCAGCTGCTGCGCGCGCTGTGAGCGACAGATTTCCGGTTGCGAAATCCTGATTTTCGTGTATACTGGTGATATTCTTTAAGAGAGAGGGCATCGCAATGATCAAAGTGGATCTCTCCGGCGCGGCCGGATTTTTTGACCCCGCAGGGCCGGACTACGCGGCCGCTGCACAGGCGCACCGCACGCTGCTCGAGCACACGGGCGCCGGTGCGGATTTTACCGGCTGGCTCGATCTGCCGGAGCGTATGCAAAGCGGAGAGCTCAAGCAGATCCTCGCCGCCGCATCCCGCATCCGCGGCCGCTCGCAGGCGCTGGTCGTCGTGGGCATCGGCGGGTCATATCTCGGCGCGAAGGGCGCCTTGGAGCTGCTGCGGCCGCGGCCGCAGCCCGGCGACCCGAAAATTCTCTTTGCCGGCAACTCCCTGTCGCCGGACGCGCTGATGCATCTGCTCGAGGAGCTGGGCGATCTGGACTTTGACCTGAACGTCGTCTCCAAATCCGGCACAACGCTAGAGCCCGCGCTCGCGTTCCGGATGTTCCGCGGCCTGCTGGAGGCAAAGTACGGTCCGGAGAAGGCCAAAAAGCACATTTTCGCCACGACGGACGCCCACCGCGGCGTACTCAAGCACATGGCGGACGAAGAGGGCTGGGAGACTTTCGTCGTGCCGGACGACGTCGGCGGGCGCTACAGCGTGCTGTCCGCCGTCGGCCTGCTGCCGATGGCCGCCGCCGGTATTGATGTACAGACCGTGATCGGCGAGGCCGGCGAGGCTTTCGCCGCCATGAGCGCGCAGTCGCCCGAAAACCCCGCCTGGCAGTATGCCGCCGCGCGCCAGCACCTGTACCAGCTCGGCAAGACGACCGAGATCCTCGCCTGCTACGAGCCGTCGTTCCGTTTCATGGCCGAATGGTGGAAGCAGCTCTACGGCGAGAGCGAGGGCAAAAACGGCATCGGCATCTTCCCCGCCTCCGTGGAATACAACGCCGACCTGCACTCCATGGGTCAGTATATTCAGGACGGCCCGCGCACGCTCATGGAGACCGTCGTCTCATTCGAGCAGCCGCAAAATGAGTTCACCGTCCCGTTCGCCATGGGCGATCCCGACCGGCTCAACTACCTTGCCGGGCGCAAGCTCAGCGACATCAGCCGCATGGCGCAGGAAGCCGTCAAGGCCGCGCACATCGCAGGCGGCGTGCCGAACCTGGAGGTGCGCGTGCCGAAGCGGGACGAGGCCGGGTTTGCCTGGCTCGTGTGCTTCTTCGAGCTGGCATGTGCCATTTCGGGCTATATGTCCGGCGTTAATCCGTTCGATCAGCCCGGCGTGGAAGCATATAAGAAGAATATGTTCTCTCTGCTCGGCAAGCCGGAGGCAAACTGAGAAAAGTTATCGTTGCAGTCAGCGCGAAAACGTGCTAATCTAGGCATAGGGTATCGCCCTGACTTTCTAAAGGAGTGTGATTGACATATGGTCCAACTGATCATGGGTCTCAAAGGTTCCGGCAAAACGAAGCGTTTGGTGGAAATGGTCGCCACGGCCGTCCGCGAGGAATCCGGTTCTGTCGTGTGCATTGAAAAGGACAAAAAACTTACGTATGACATTCCCTATCAGGCTCGCCTGATCTACGCCTGCGACTATGCGTACGCGATGGGCTCTTACGATTTCTTCAAGGGCTTCCTCAGCGGCCTTCATGCCGGCAACTACGATATCACCCATGTGTTTGTTGACAACTTCACGAAAATGCTCTCTGAGGTCTCTGAGCCGCAGATCGCGGAGTTCCTGGCCTGGCTGAACGATTTCTCCGAGCGTGAGAACATTCAGTTCACCTTGTCTCTGAGCATGGATCCTGCGGTGACCGGCAGCGAGATTACAAAATATATGATCTGACATACGGCAAAACCGCCGCTCCGAACATCCGGAGCGGCGGTTTTTTGCGCGCATCATTCGGCGAGCTCGCGGTACATGGCCGCAGCGTCGTCTTTTTTCGCGTTTTCCGTGACGGCGAGCACTTCCACCTTCACGGTGCACTGGCCGAAGGCGATCTCGATCACGTCGCCGACCTTCACGTCATACGACGCCTTGGCCGTCCGGCCGTTGACCGTGATGTGCTGACCGTCACAGGCATCGTTTGCCACGGTGCGGCGCTTGATGAGCCGCGAAACTTTCAGATATTTGTCCAGGCGCATAGGCATCCTCCTGTGAAAAACGCTCCGGGTCAGGCCCGGAGCGTTTGCATCGCTTATTTGGAAACAGCATCCTTGAGCACTTTGCCGGCCTTGAAGACGGGCACGCGCGTCGCCGGGATCTCGATCTCTTCCTTGGTCTTGGGGTTGCGGCCGATACGGGAGCCGCGCTCCTTGATGTCGAACACGCCGAAGCCGACGAGCTGCACCTTTTCGCCGACCTCGAGGTTGGCGGTGATGGTGTCAAACGTCGCGTTGACGGCCTTCTCGCTGTCCTTCTTGGACAGGCCGGTCTTTTCGGCAACTGTTGCGATCAGTTCTGCCTTATTCATGATGGTAATCCTCCTACTTCATGTTTGTGTTGGCATATGCCATGATATAGAATTCCGCACGGGTCTCTCACTGCCGTGCAGATTTCTTTCCTTCGTTGTCCGCGCTGGCCGTCTGCTTGGCCTGCTGCCAGAGCGGCTGCATCTGCGCGAGCGTGCGCTGCTCGAGCGGCACGCCGCTGTCCGCCGCTGCGGCCTCCATGGCGGCAAAGCGTCGGATGAATTTTTCGCACGCGGCATGGGCCGCCTGCTCGGGGTCGATGCCCGCAAAGCGCGCCACCTTCACGGCGGCAAACAGCAGATCGCCCAGTTCCTCGGTCACGGCGTCCGCGTCGCCGGAGGCCACGGCCTCGCGCAGTTCCTGCGTCTCTTCGGCGACCTTGTCGAGCGCCGCATCCGCGTCCGGCCACTCAAAGCCGGTCCTGGCCGCCTTGGCCTGGATCTTTTCACAGCGCCAAAGTGCCGGCAGACTGCGCGCCACGCTGTCCATCGCCTCGGCGGTGGTCGTCTGCGCGCGCTCGCGCTGCTTGATCGTGTCCCAGTCCGGCACATCCGGCTCGTCGCGCCGGAACACATGCGGATGCCGGTAGATGAGCTTTTTGCAGGCAGCGTCCGCCACATCGTCAATATCAAAATGCCCGGCCTCGCGCTCAATATCCGTATGGAACAGCACCTGCATGAGCACGTCGCCCAGCTCTTCCTTCAGGTGCGCCGTATCACCGGCGTCGATGGCCTCACAGACCTCATACGTCTCCTCCAGGAAGTTGCGGCGGATGCTCTCGTGCGTCTGCACCTGATCCCACGGGCAGCCATCCGGCGAGCGCAGGAACGTGATGAGCGCCACAAAGTCGCGCAGGTCATAGCTTTCTTTGCAGAGAAAATCTAACACAATTTTGCTCCTTCTGCAACCCTTTTTTCAAAAAACCATTGAAAATTCAGGATTTTTCGGTGTTATGTCATCTGATGTGCAAAACTTTTGCGAGCTTTTCGCCCTTCGGGATCAGCTGCAGATCGGCCAGCGTGATCGCGCGCGTTTTTACGACCGCAATCAGATATGTCACGACCGCGCAGACCATCGACACGAGCATGGCCAGCGCCATGCGCTTCCAGCTCAGGTCACCGCCCATGGCGGCGGACAGGCCCGCATACACGCCCCAGGCCACGACCGCCATGATGAGTGTGCTCAGCAGCGGACGCACGAGCGCCCGGCCGACATTCGGCCGCTCGCGGAGCGTTTTGCACAGGAAAATGTGGTTCATGGTGCAGATGACAAGATAGCACGCGAGCGTACCGACCGGCGCGCCGGTGATATTCAGCTCCGGCACCGCGATCAGAAACCAGTTGACCGCGATCTTCGCCAGGCCGCCGGCCAGCATGGAATAGACCGGGTAGATCTCGTGGCCGGTCGCCTGCAGGACCGCCGTCGTGATCAGTGAAATGCACACGAACACCGACGCAATGCCCAGCAGCATCAGCAGCGTGGGGCCGGCCGCATTGCTGCGCGGATAGAGCACGTTGACGATCGGGTAAGACAGCACGGCAAGCCCGATACCCATCGGCATGGCGACCGCCGCGGAGATGCGCAGCGCGGATTCCGCAATGGTCTTCGACTGCGTATACTTTCCCTGCACGACCGCCGCCGCAATGGCCGGGACGATGCTGATCGTCATCGGCGTCACGAAAGCGGCCGGGAGATTATACAGTGTCTGCACCTTGCCGTAAACGCCGTAGAGAACGTTTGCATACGACTCGGAATAGCCAAGCGCCGTCTGCAGGCGGTACATGATGAGCTTCGTGTCCACGAGATTGATGATGCTCAGCACACTGGAGCCGAGCGCGATCGGGATGCTGATACGCAGCAGCGTGACGAGAATATGTCCGGCGGAATCCGGCACATCTGGATCCGCGACCGGTTTTTCCGGATAGTGGCGGTGATAATAGATCGCCACATAGATCAGCGCAAAGGCGCCGCCCGCCGTGACGCCGAAGATCGCCCCCGCCGATGCGACCGGCAGACTCTTGCCCGCGCGCGTAAAGCTCCACGCGAGTACAAGACCGACGGCGACCTTGCCCACGACCTCGAGGATCTGGGAGACGGTCGTCGGCTTCATGTTGCTCATGCCCTGCGCATAGCCGCGGTACGTGCTCGTCAGATACACGAGCACGAGCGCCGGCGACAGCGCCCAGATGCTCTGTGCCGCGCGGACATTGTTGAGCATCCCGGCCAGCTCCGTCGGGAACAGGAACATGACCAGTCCGAGCAGCAGGCCGAAAATGGCAAACGTCAGCCAGGCCACGCGGAAGATCTTGCGCGCCTGCACGGGGCGGCCGAGCGTGTCCGCCTCACTGATCATGCGCGAGAGCGCGACCGGCATACCCGCCGTGGCCATGTTGAGAAAGACATAATAAATATTATAGGCAACGGAGAAATAGCCGTATCCCTCGTCGCCGAGAATATTGCCGAGCGGGATCTTATAGATCGCGCCGAGGATCTTGATGACCACAACGCCGGCCGTCATCATGGCCGCGCCGTGGAGATAGTTCTGCTTGCTGCTTTCCTGCAAACCGCACTCCCTCCCCCGCTGAAATTTCACGTGCCGGTATACTTTACACTACCGGACAGAAAAAATCAAGGGAATGCAGCGCATTCCCCTGATTTGCGGTTTGTTTTTCCGATCACGCCTTGCGCACGGAGTCGATGTGGCGCGTCAGGTCGAGCATCTTGTTCGAGAAGCCCCACTCATTGTCGTACCACGCCATGAGCTTGACGAAGTGATCGTTGAGCGCGAGGCCGGCCTTGGCATCAAAGATGCTGGTGTGCGGATCGGTGATGAAGTCGGAGGAGACGACCTCGTCATCGACATACTCGACGACGCCGGCCATCGGGCCTTCCGCGGCAGCCTTGACGGCAGCGCAGATCTCATCATACGTCGCAGCCTTCTCGAGGCGGCAGGTCAGATCGACGATGGACACGTCCGCGCTCGGGATGCGCATGGAAGTGCCGGTCAGCTTGCCCTGCAGGGCCGGAATGACCTTGCCGACCGCCTTGGCAGCGCCGGTGCTGGTCGGGATGATGTTGCCGTGCACACCGCGGGACAGACGCCAGTTCTTCTTGGAGAAGCCGTCGACGACCTGCTGGGTGGCCGTGTCGGCATGGACGGTGGTCATAAGGCCCTCGACGATGCCAAAATTATCGTTGATGATCTTGGCCAGCGGCGCCAGGCAGTTCGTAGTGCACGAAGCGTTGGACACGATCTTGATATCCGGGGTGTACGCATCGAGGTTAACGCCGCAGACGAACATCGGCGTGTCGTCCTTGGACGGGCCGGAGAGCACGACGACCTGCGCGCCGGCGTCCAGATGATCCTGCGCCTTTTCCTTGGTCAGGAACGCGCCGGTGCACTCGAGCACATACTCGACACCCAGCTCGCCCCAGGGCAGGAGCTTCGCGTCGCGGTTGTTGAGCAGCGCAACGCGCTTGCCATTGACGATCAGGGCCGGGTTCTCGCCGCCCTCGCAATCGACCGTGCCGTGAAAGCGGCCGTGCACGGAATCGTACTTCACAGTATACGCCAGCTGCTCGGGCGTCTTATCCGGCGCGTTGACGGCGACGACCTCGATATCGTCGGCGCAGATCGCGGCGCGGAACACCAGACGGCCGATGCGGCCGAAGCCATTGATGCCAATTTTAATCATGCTCTATTCCTCCTGTTATATCTGCTGCGCACAGCACGCAGCGCAATTTCTTACAGCTATATTCTATAACAATTCCGCCGAAAGCGCAACCACATTCTTATCGGTGCGGCAGGCGGTGCTGGCCATTTGCAACAAATCTCCGAATTTTTGCGTGTAAAAACTTGTGTCTATTGACGAATTCTGCTATACTGTTTTTTAATACATCTTAGGGGGGATCGGAAAATGAGCAATACTTTGATCATCGACTCGCTCAACACGCTGTTTTCGATGAGCAACACCGCCGTGATCGGCGCGCAGGAGCAATTTGTCGCGTTTATGAACCCGGCGGCGCAGGAACTGTTTCGCGGCAACCGCACAAATCACAAACTCACCGAGCTGCTGCCGGCGCACATCACGGAGGCCACGGCTACGGAATTCGTCACGTCTGCCACGATCGAAAAGCGCCACGTCATCATCTCCGTGACATCGTTTGGTGCGTTTCGGCTGTTCTCGTTCGTGCCGCAGGATGAAAACGCCCTGCGGGCCGGCGCGCAGTTTGCACCGTTTCTGGCATCGCTCAACGCTTTCCGCACGCTCACGACGTATTTTTCAGACTACGCCATGCAGCTCAGCGACGTGCGCTTCCGGCGCAACGCCGCCGAATTGACGCAGTTTTACTACCGGCTGCTGCGCTTCACGCTCAACGCCTCCACGGCCTCCGGCCTGTACGACGGCACGCTTGCGTTCATGCCGCAGCTGTGCGACCTGGGCAAGGAATGCCGGACGCTGCTGGACAACATCCAGCCGATCACCGACGCCAACGGCATCGTGCTGGAGGTCAGCATTCCGGACGAGCCGATCAACTGCGCGCTCGACACGGCGCTCATCCAGCGTATGCTGCTCAACATCATTGCCAACTGCACGGAGCGCTGCAAGCACGGCGACCGCATCCGCTTTACCGTCACGCAGGAGGGCGACCACGCCGACATCACCATTCGGGATGACGGTGTACGCATCCCGCCGGAAAAGCTCGGGACGATCTTTATCCCGCTGCGTGTGACCGGCGTGGATTTTTCCGACCTGAGCAGCAACAGCTTTGGCCTGACGGTCGCACTCGGCATTGCGGAAAAGCACGATGGCACCATTCTCCTGGAGAGCAACGAATGGGGCGGAACCACGTTCCACGTCGTGCTCAGCACGGTGCTGCCGGAAACGAATCTCTTCCGTGCGCCGAAGGTGCCGTATGGTCACGCACAGGAAGATCCCATCCGGATCTACCTGTCCGATCAAATGCCGAAACAGGAGCTGTAAGCAAACACACAGCATCACAACGGCGTGCCGCCCAAATGGGCAGCACGCCGTCTTTTTATTCTGCTGTCAGGTAACGCGCGCGCAGCGCCGCCCGCTCGGCCGCGCCAACACCAAGCGCCTGCGTCAGAAAAGCGTCCACACTGCCGTATCGCTCCGCGACCGCATCGCGCGCAGCCGTCAGGAACGCCGCGTCCGCGCGGTCAAACGTGCGGATGACCTCCCGCTCCGCCTCGCTCAGGTCATAGTCCACGACCGCCGTCAGCAGACAGTCGGTCGAGGCGGCCATGCGCTCGTTGGTGATCAGGTAGTTTTCCACGATGACCGGCCAGTCCACACCCAGCGCCGTCAGCAGCAGCATCGTGCCGACACCGACGCGGTCTTTCCCCGCCGTGCAGTGGTAGAGCAGCGCGCCGTCCGTCTGCGCGAGCAGAAGCGCAAAAAACTGCCGGTAGTGCGCGATGGAGAATGCCTGCGTGACGAGACTGCGGTACAGCTCGCACATGAACGCCCGCTCCCGGCCGGCCATCGCTTTCGCGTGCGCGACGACGGCCGCATAGGGGTCGGCGTGCTCCTCGCGCGTCAGGCCGGCCGCCGCCTGCTGCACGATCGGGCAGTGGACATACTGCACGCCCGGCAGGACACGGTCCGGTTTCTGCTCCCGCTCGAGGTCCGTGCGGAAATCCACGACCGTTCGCAGCGGATATTCCGTGAGTGTCTGTGCGTCCGGCTCTGTGATGCCGGCAAGTTCGCCGCTGCGCAGCAACAGGCCCGGCCGGATCGTGCGGCCATCCATGGTGGGCAGGCCGCCGAGGTCGCGCGCATTCGGCGCGCCGCGCAGCAGCCAGCGCTCAGAGGCCGAAGAGTTGTTTTCCATTTTGCAGTGTCACCTCCGCGACTTCTTCTGTGGTCATGCTCTTGATCTCCGCTATGCGCGCAGCAATGTACGGCAGGTTGCGCGAATCGTTGCGCTTGCCGCGGTTCGGTACCGGGGCCAGATAGGGCGAATCCGTTTCGAGCAGCATCCGGTCCGTCGGGCAGGCGGCGATCACGTCCAGCGCCTTGACGGCATTCTTATATGTGATCGGGCCGTCAAAGCCGAGGTACCAGCCGCGGCGCAGCAGCTCGCGCGCCATCTCCACGCTGCCGGAAAAGCAGTGGAACACGCCGCGCAGGCCTGGATAATCGCACACAATGCGCAGGCTGTCGCCGTGCGCCTCCCGGTCGTGGATGATGACCGGGAGATCCAGCTCCAGCGCCAGCTCCAGCTGCGCACGCAGCATGATCTCCTGCGTCGCCTTCGTGGAGGCGTCCCAGTAATAGTCCAGACCGATCTCGCCGATGGCGCAGACCTTGGGCTGCGCCGCCAGCGCGCGGATCTGCTCCAGACTGTCGTCCGTCCAGCCGGCGGCTTCCTCCGGGTGCCAGCCGACGGCGGCATAGACGAAATCATATTCCTGTGCGATGGCGACGGCGCGCGCGGACGTCGCAGCACAGTCGCCGGGATCCACGATGAGCGCGACGCCGCTCTCATGCACGGCGCGCAGCACCTCTTCGCCGTCGGCGTTGAACTTTCCGCTGTCGTAGTGCGCGTGGGTATCGAAATACTGCGTCATTCGGCGTGATAGGTCGCGGCCGGGCGGCGCTTATGCTCGCTGCGGCTATGGTAGCGGTCGATGATGGCCTTGTCGTGCTCGCTGGCCTCGCCGGTGAGGATGTATTTGTCGATGGCGGCGTAGGTCACGCCCATCTCCTGCTCATCCGTCTGACCCTCAAAGAGACCGGCGGACGGCGCTTTGCGGATGATGTTTTCCGGCGCATGCAGCCAGGTCAGGAACTCGTAAATTTCCGTCACGGTCAGGTCGGCGATGGGATTGAAGTCATACGCGCCGTCGCCCCACTTCGTGAAATAGCCCATGTATGCCTCGCTGCGGTTGCCGGTGCCGGCGACGAGACGACCCTCGGCCGCGCCGATGGTGTAGAGCGTGAGCATGCGCAGGCGCGGGGCGATGTTCGACGTCGCCATCTGGTTGAGCGTCGTGACGGCGGAGACCGTCTGCATGACGAGCTCCTTTTCCGCCGTGAGATCGACCGTGCGCGTCTCGATGTTGAACTGCTCGGCCACGGCCAGACCGTCGGTCATGTCCTCGCCGAAGTTGCGCTTGGAGGCACACGGCATCATGATGCCGACCGTATTGTCGCACGCGGCCTTGCAGAGGATGCCGACGAGCGCGCTGTCCTTGCCGCCGCTGTTGCCGTAGATGACGCCTTTGGCGCCGCTGCTTTTGAGCAGGCCGCGGATAAAGGCGACGCGGTTTTCAAATTCTTTTGCGTAATCTCGCATGATTTCCACTCCGTTTCTTTCGTTACTCCTGGATCATGTCCAGAAATTCAGCTTCCGTAATGATAGGCGTGCCGAGCGTGAGCGCCTTCTGATACTTCGAGCCGGTGTTTTCGCCGGCAAGCAGATAGGACGTTTTTTTCGACACGGAAGAACTCGTCTTGCCGCCGAAGCGCTCGATGATGGCGCTGGCCTCGTCGCGGCTGAAGTGCTCGAGCGCGCCGGTGAGCACAAATGTCTTGCCGGCAAAGCGGCGGTCCACGACCTGCTCCCTGGAATCAAAGCTGACGCCCGCATCGCGCAGCAGGCGGATCTGGTGCTGTGATTGTGGGTTATCGAACCATGCACGCAGGTACGCCGCCGTCGTCGGGCCGACGTCCGGGATGGCCATGAGCTCTTCTTCCGTCGCCGCCATGAGCTTGTCCAGCGTGCCGAAGTGCATGGCCAGCACCCTGGCCGCCTTCTGCCCAACCTGCCGGATGCCGAACGCGCACAGCAGGCGCGCCATGCCGGCGTCCTTGCTCTTTTCGATGGCGGCCATGAGATTCTCGGCCGACTTCTTCCCCATATGGTCCAGCGCCGCGACCGACTGCGGCTCGAGCGCATACAGCTCCGCCGGGGAGTGCACGAGCCCCGCCTCAATCAGCGACTGGCACAGCGAGATGCCGAGGCCGTCGATATCCATCGCCTCGCGGGAGGCAAAGTGCGCAATGTTGCGCAGCCGCTGCGCCGGGCACTCCGCGCCCGTGCAGCGCAGGGCCGCACCGTCCGGGTCGCGCACGACGGGCGCGCCGCACTCCGGGCAGGTGTCCGGCATATGAAACGGCACCGTGCCCTCCGGCCGCTTCTCGCGCACGACGGAGAGGATCTCGGGAATGATCTCCCCTGCCTTCTGCACGAACACCGTGTCGCCGATGCGCAGGTCGAGGTTGTCGATGAAGTCCTGATTGTGCAGCGTGGCATTCGTGACGGTCGTGCCGGCCAGACGCACCGGCTCAATGACCGCCTTCGGCGTGAGCACACCCGTGCGGCCGACCTGTACGACGATGTCGCGCACGCGGCTCTCCTTCTTCTCCGGCGTGTATTTATACGCCACCGCCCAGCGCGGGAACTTCGCCGTGCTGCCGAGATACTGCCGCTGCGCGAGATCGTTGATCTTGATGACCGCGCCGTCGATGTCGAACGGGAACGTCTCGCGGTTGTCGCCGATCCAGTCAATGCGCGCGCAGCAGGCATCGAGCGTTTCACAGCGCTGATACGGCACGACCGGGAAGCCCAGCGACGCCAGATAGTCCAGCGTTTCCGTGTGCGCGGCAAACGTGCGGTCGCTGTCAAACTGGAGGTTGAAGATGATGATATCGAGCTTGCGCGCCGCCGCGACCTTCGGGTCCTGCTGACGCACAGAGCCCGCCGCCGCGTTGCGGGGATTGGCCAGAAGCGGCTGTTCGAGCAGCTCGCGCTCGGCATTGAGCGCTGCGAATACTTCGTGCGACATATAGACCTCACCGCGCACGATAAGCTTTGCAGGCGCGTTTTCAAGCGTCAGCGGCAGGTTGCGCAGCGTGCGGAGGTTTTCCGTCACGTCTTCGCCGGTGATGCCGTCGCCGCGCGTAGCGCCGCGGACGAACACCCCGTTTTCATACTCGAGCGACATGGACAGGCCGTCGATCTTCGGCTCGACGGAATAATCATGCGTCTGCGTGAGCGCCCCGTCCATGCGCGCGCCGAACGCGCGCAGCTCGTCGAACGAGAACACGTCCTGCAGGCTCTCGAGCGGCACCTGATGGCGCACCTGCGCAAAGGTGTTGAGCGCATAGCCGCCGACGTGCTGCGTCGGCGAATCGGGCGAGGCGTACTCCGGGTGCGCCGCCTCGAGCTCTTCGAGCCTGCGCATAAGCGCGTCGTATTCAAAGTCGCTGATCTCGGGCGCGTCCTTCACGTAATAGAGAAAATTTGCGTGTTCCAGCTGACGGCGCAGCGTCAGGATCTCTTCGCGTACATCCATGTTGTCTACTCCACTTCCACATACGTCTGGGGCACTTTGCCGACGATGACCGTCTCGGCCAGCAGGACGTTCGTGCCCACGGTCTCGGTCTGGTGCTCCCAGGGCACCAGAATGTCGAGATCCATCTTCACGTTCAGATATAGTTGATATTTGCTCTGGTTGATCGCGGCCGACATGAGCTCGTTGTGATAGTTCACGTCCGACGTCGTCAGCACAAGGATGCGCACCGGCAGCGGCAGCTTGAGCCCCGGCAGAAAATTCACACCGAAGAGCGTCTCGAGCGGGATGTCCAGCTCGACCTGCCCGTCGTCCCCGTCCATCATGTGCTCGAGCACGAGCGAGGACACCTGCCCCACGTGCTCGGTGTCGATGCTCACGGCCGTGATGGTCCCGTCAGCGTCCGTGCGGTAGGTATAATAGTCGCCCTGCACCTGCGCCATCGCCGCCGTGACGGCGGCGTTGATCTTCAGCTGCATGAGGTCGCAGGCGGAGTTGACGGCCAGCTGTGTGATCAGGTGCAGCACCGACACGGTAAAATACGCCATGCCGCCCAACAGAATGCATACCAGCAGCAGCGCCGCCAGCTTCCGGTTCGGCCGCAGCGGGCGCCGGCGGGCAGCCGGTCTCCAGCGGCGAGGTGCACAAATCATAGCAGATCCCCCCTGCCATGCTATGCAGCGGCGGGGCGATTCATGCGCTTATTGCAGAGATTCCACAATGGCGCGGAAGGTATTGCCGCGCTCTTCAAAGTTTTTGAAGAGATCAAACGATGAGCAGGCCGGCGAGAGCGTCACGATATCGCCCGGCTGTGCAAGGCCGTAGGCCGTCTCGACCGCCGCGCGGAAATCCGGCGCCTCAACGAGCGGCAGCTTTCCCGGGTCATAGCATTTCGACGCGCGGATGGCGGCGGCAATGCGCTGCGCCGTCTCGCCGACGACGACCGCCGCCTTCGCGTGCAGGCAGACCTCGTCACCGAGCGTATCAAACGGGATGTGCTTGTCGTGCCCGCCGAGGATGATGACCGGCGGCTTCGGCAGCGCGTGCAGGCCCGCGATCGTGCGCGTGGGGCTCGAGGCGATGGAATCGTTGATGAACGTGATGCCGTTGAGCTCGCGGATGCGCTCCATGCGGTGCGGCACGCCGGAGAAGGTGTGCGCGACCTGAACGCACGCCGCATTGCCGACCAGCCCGTCGGTCGCGGCAAAGGCCGCCATATAGTTTTCCACGTTGTGCGCGCCGGGAATGCGGATCTCGGTGGCGTCGAGGATCTTCTCCGCCTTGCCATCGTGCGCGCGGTAAATCACACCATCCGTGCAGTAAACGCCATTTTTCACCGGGCCGATGCTGCTGAAATAGCGCACGCGCCCCGGCGCCTCGGCCGCGAAGCGCGGCGTATGGGCGTCCTTCGCGTTGAGCACCAGGCAGCCGTCCGGCCGTTGGCTGCGGTAAATGCTGCACTTGGCCGACACATAGTCCTCGAAATCCGGATGCACATCCAGATGGTTCGGCGAAATGTTCGTGATGATGGCCACATCCGGCGCGCAGTGCATGCTGTGCAGCTGGAAGCTGCTGAGCTCGAGCACGGAAAAATCCTCCGGACGGATATCCGGAATGCGGTCAAAGAGCGGCGTGCCGATGTTGCCGCCAAGGTGCACGGTGTACCCCTGCGCGCGCAGGAGCTCGGCCGTGATGGTCGAGGTCGTGGTCTTGCCGTCGCTGCCGGTGATAGCGATGATGCGGCACGGGCAGAGATTGCAGAACGCCTCCATCTCGGAGGTGAGGATCGCGCCGCTTTGCGCAGCCTTGCGCAGCTGCGGCACGATGGGCAGCACGCCCGGTGTGCGGAAGATGACGTCGAAGTCCAGATGCTCCAGATAATCCGCACCAAGGATAAATTTTGCGCCCTGCGCCGCGGCCTCGTCGCCGGCCGCGCCGAGCTTGGCGCGGTCGCGCCGGTCGCACACCGTCACGTCGCAGCCGTTGCGCAGCAGCACGCGCACGAGCGGCTGATTGCTCACGCCGAAGCCGATGACGCCGATGCGCTTGCCGCGCAGATAGTCCATATAGTCCGAAAACGTCATGCAGACACTCCTTTTCCAAAAGGTAATCATACGTGGAGATTATACCGCTCATTCGTGCCGATTACAAGAAAATAAATCGCTGCCGGACTTGACGCGGTGCGGCAGGATGTGTAAAATAGTCGGGCGAGCAGGCCGGACAGCCGCGGGCACGAGCCGAAAGGCTGTGCGTGAGGAAAGTCCGGGCTCCACAGGGCAAGGATAACGGGTAACACCCGCCAGGGGCGACCCTCGGACAAGTGCAACAGAAACAAACCGCCCGAGCGATCGGGTAAGGGTGGAAAAGTGAGGTAAGAGCTCACTCGCCGGCTGGAGACAGTGCGGCGCTGTAAACTCTATCCGGAGCAACACCGCGGAGGGACATATGGCCGGCCCGGCCGTCCCATGGAGGTGGCTGGAACGCACCGGCAACGGTGCGTCTAGATAGATGGCTGTCGATAACAGAACCCGGCTTACAGGCCCGCTCGCTCAGCCTGTCAAAAGCGTCTGACACAGACGGTTTTGGCAGGCTTTCGCATATCGATTTCCCGCGGCAAGGAAAACGTAAGCCCCCGCCAAACGGCGGGGGCCGCACACCGTGCATCGGCTTCGGCGGCTGAAACCGAACATAGGCAAAACGACGCCGGACAGGGCTTCCCTGTCCGGCGTCGTGGTTTTTGCGCGGTCTTTGATAAACAAAAAATCCTGCAACCGCAACGGTTGCAGGATTTTCTGGAGCTGCTACCCGGATTCGGACCGGGGACCTCATCCTTACCAAGGATGCGCTCTACCGACTGAGCTATAGCAGCATACAAAGCCCGCGGAGCTTTCGCCCCGCGGGTGGCGACCGAGAAGGGACTTGAACCCTCGACCTCTAGCGTGACAGGCTAGCGTTCTAACCAACTGAACTACTCGGCCTCGTCGCCTCAGCGCTTGTTTAATATACCAGACGATTCGACTGCTGTCAAGTTATTTTTGAAAAAATTTTCGGCGATTTTCATTTTCCGCTCCGGCCGGTCTCCTCCGGCGCAAAAATGTCTCCCGGGCAAAAAAGCCCGGGAGACACACGCGAGAAAATTACTTGGTGATCTGGAAAGCGCGCGTGATGGGCGCTGCCTGATAGTTGCCGCCCAGAGTCACGACCGTCACAACATAGCGGCCGGGCTCAGTCGGGGGCGTCGTGGTGCTGGAGTACGGGCGCCACCTGCTGGTGAAGCCGGAGTACAGGTAGTGCACGTTGTCCTGCGAGATATCGCTGTTGCCGTTATAGCTCAGCGTCGCACCGAAGTTGAAGTTCTTCACGTCCGCAGCGGAGATCTTGCCGTTGGTGAAGTTCTGATTCCAGTCGAGCTTCACACCGGAGTAGTGCTTTTTCACAACGAGTGCACCCATACCGAAGCCGGTGTTGTAGTTATCGTTGTTCGTGATCGCGTAAACGGTGTAGATACCCACCTGATCCGGCGTACGCAGGGCAATGCGGACATTGTCCAGCAGGGTGATCTTGTTGAACACGTTGATGATCTGCTGCAGCGTAGCGACGTCAACACCCATCAGCTTGAGCGCGTCACGCACTGCGGCATACTCGCTGCCATTGGCGATCTTGTCCAGATTCTGCTTGAGTTCGCCGACGGTGATGCCCTTGTCCATGATATCCTTGATCGTCCGCAGACCGACTTTTTCGAGCACAGGATCAACAGCCTTGATAAACGCGTTGTCTGTGTAGCGCTCGGGCAGCTGCACGAACACGCTGGACACGCCGGTATAGACCGTGAAGATGTCAAAATCGTCCACGGGATCGGTGGTGACGAAGCCCTCGCCCGGCACTTCATCGGCGTAGATGCTCGTCGAGTGCACCTTGACGGAGACATTTGCCTTCTTGACTGTGAGCGAGCCTTCCTCAGCCTTGCTGGAACGATAGGTCTCGTTGCCGTTGAAGGTCACGCGGATCTTCTGCTCACCAGCACCCATCTGGGGGTAGAGAAGCTGCAAATCGCCCAGCTTGACTCCCTTTCCCTCGATCGAAACCCAGTCTTTGAGAGAATCCATGTCGCCGCTAAAATCACCGGCCACGACCCTAGCCGTTGCGTAATACTCGATCGTAAAGTCGTCCGCGCTCAGCGTGCTCTTGTCGGGCAGTGTGGAATCGTCCCAATCAATGACGTATTCAAAAATCTGCTGCGTCATGGCAGCGGCATCCTTATTGTAGATGAGAGAGATGCTCGGCTTAAGGACGACGGTGCTGGCCTCGCGGCTGTCGGTCATCTCGACGGTGACTTCCGCCGTATAAGCCTGGTAGTCTGCGTTGCCGCGCCAGGTGAAGCGGATGGTCTGCTCGTTCAGGCCGAACTTGAAGCCAAAACCGTCAAAGTCGAGTGGCTGGAAATTCTTGGCAAGATCTGTGCCGGCGTTATACTCCACCGTCACGTCGTTGATGGAGACGTTCGGATCAGCGCTCACGAGCAGCGCCTCGCGCAGAGCCTGCGCGGTCGCCTCGTAGTTGATGCTCTGATCCTTGTTATAGACCATCGAGACTTTGGTCACGCCCTGCTTGAGCTGGAACGGAGCTGCCGCGCGGCCGGTGACGGCCACATTCCCTTGCCACTGCCAGGCGGCGTAGTCCTTGCTGCCGCCCCAGGTGATGCGCACCTGCTGCGTGCCTTCGCCAATGGCGGGGTAGGTCAGCAAATGGGCCTCGCCGCCTTCCAGCGGCATCCACGCATGTCCCCATTCGCCAAGCGCACCAGTCGTTGCAGTCGCGTAGTACTCGATGGTCACATCATCCACGGTCAGAGCCGGGTTCGTGCTCTCAACGACCGCGCCAAAGACCTGCTGCTTGATGTTGTCATAGATCGCCGCGCCGTCGGCAGTGAAGGCGAGCTTGAACGTCGGGTTTTCCTTCGTCACCGCTTCGATGCTTGGGCGCTCGGTGAAGGTCACCATCGTCTTGTCCGAGGACGCCTTGTAAGTATTGTCGCCCTTGAAGCTGATCTGGATCTGCTGCTCACCCGCAGAAATGGCGGGGTAAGTTGCAAGATTGACCTTATCGCCATCCAGCTTCACCCATTCATGAGCCAATCCCGTTGAAGACGTCGCATAGTACTTGATCTCCGTATTCTTCGTCGTCAGAGACGGGGTAGTCCCCTCGTCCACGACCTGCTGGAGAATGGCTGCACGCAGTGCATCAAAATCCAGCGTGCCGTCTTCCTTGTACGGCAGCTTCACGCTGGCGTCCTGCTTGAGCGTGATGGACGAAGAGAGCTTCTCCGCCTTCGTCAGCGTTACTTCCGCTGTCGTGTCAGCAACACGCACCTGATAGGTACCATCGCTGTTGTACTTCAGCGCGGGGCAAGTATACTCGATCTTAAGCCGACCTTCTTTAACAGTTCTGCCACCGCCAATGGAATCCCAGTACTCATCTTTGCTTTTCGATTCGATTCCAAAGTCTTTTCTCACGGCCTTCGTGTAATACTCCCACTGAAGGCTGTCGAGAAGCGCATTCTGCTCTTCCTCGCTCTTCTGGTCAAAATCCTTGACCAGCGCGCGCGTCAGCGCATGGTTCACTTCATCGGTCGTCATCGTGGACTTAATGATGGCCGTACCGTCTTGCAGCGTGTAGCTGCTGTCATCCGCCGCGAACACGGCCGGCGAGAACGCCCCGACCTGCGACAGAAGCAGGACCGCCAGCAGACACGCCAGCAGACGCTGCAGTTTTTTACCTGTCATGATATTTCCTCCTTTGTTTCTATTTCGCCAAGTGGAGCTTGCATGCCCCGCATGCATGGGACTTTATCATCCCACATAGGTGTTAAGAACACGTTAACAAATCACCCAAAAAATTTCAATTTATTTATTTAAAAAATTTATGATTATTTCGAAACCTATCTATTTGAAATCCTGATACAATCGTAAAGAAATGTAACGAAAAACTTTCTGCCCAAAAGCCGCATTTCCCTCTTGCATTTTTTTGCGCGGTGTGCTATATTATTTGAGCAAATAAAATATCCGGGTGTAGCGCAGTTGGTAGCGTGCTTGAATGGGGTTCAAGAGGCCGGAAGTTCGAATCTTCTCACTCGGACCAGTAAAAAGTCCTGTATTCTCAAGGAATACAGGACTTTTTCTTTTCCCGTTTTTGCGTGCAAATTATCGATGCGGTGTGCAACGGGTGTGTAATAGAAATTATTTATCGGAAAGCTGTTTCACAGACTGGTTCAGCCCTGTCGCCGCCCAGCCGGACACGATGCCGACGGCAGCAGCGTGCTGATCCTGCTGGGCGCTGTCACGATCCTGATCAAGCTGCTATAAACGATCCGCGCCCGCGCTCCGATATGGTGCGCGGGCGTTTGCGATTCGACGCTTCGCGCAAAGATCGTTCCATGCCTGACAAAAAATTTGAATTTTATGAAGTTTTTTCGGCGCCTACAGCATTCGACACGTTTCTGCTCTATTCTGTGTTAGACTGCGCATCGCAGCGACCGGAAGACGCGCCGGAAACCGCAAATACGCAGAACAAAAAGGAGATCACCATGGACTTCAAGAAACTGTACTTCACCCTCTTCAACACGCTGAGCGACGCCGTTGAGCAAATCGACACCCACGACTATGAGGAGGCGCGGCTGCTGCTGATCCATGCACAGCAGGAAGCCGAGGAGTGCTACATCACGTCTGCATAAGCAACCATGCAGCGGCCCGGCCGGCATTTTTAACTGGTATCACCCGAGCTGGCGGGTCTTTTCAAACGCGGCGTCCACGGCCGCGATGCAGCTGCCGCGAAAACCGTGCTGCTCGAGCGCGTCGACGCCGGCGATCGTGCTGCCGCCGGGGCTGCAGACCTCGTCCTTGAGCTGCTCCGGGTGCTTGCCGGACTGCAGCACCATCTCCGCGCTGCCGGCGAGCATCTGCGCCGCGTAGCGGATGGCTTTTGCGCGCGGCAGGCCGCATTTGACGCCGCCGTCGGCCAGCGCCTCGATGAACATATACGCAAACGCGGGGCCGCAGCCGGTGATGGCGCAGCCGGCGTCGATCAACGCCTCGGAAATGGGGTCGACGATGCCCGCGGCCGCCATGAGCGCGCAAAACGCCGCGAGATCGCCGTCCGTGACATTGCCGTTGGCACAATAGAGCACGACGCCCTGCCCCACGGCGCAGGCCGTGTTCGGCAGGATGCGGATGATCTTCTTATCCGCGCCGAGCAGCCGCTCGAGCCGCTCCAGCTGCACACCGGCGAGCATGGACACAAAAATGCTCTCCGACGCCGCGATGGGCGCTGCCAGCGACTGCACAACGCCGTCGATCATCTGCGGCTTGACGCCGAGAAACACGAATTTGCTGCCGCCGAGGATCTCCTCCGGCGCGGCCGCACGGCAGCCCAGCCGCTCGGCCGCCGCCGCGCTATGCGCGGGGCTGCTGCAGGCAACGGCGACCCGCTCCCCCGTGACCTGTTTGGCCGCGGCCGTGGCCAGCGCGCCGCCCATATTGCCGGCGCCGATGAAGCCTGCTTCAAACTTTTTCATAGTGTTCCCTCCTCAGCGGATCTGTCCGTCGCCGCGGATGATATATTTATAGGTGCTCAGCTCGTCGAGCCCCATGGGGCCGCGGGCGTGGAGCTTCTGCGTGGAGATGCCCATCTCGCAGCCGAGGCCGAACTCACCCCCGTCGGTAAAGCGGGTGGAGACGTTGACGTACGTTGCCGCGCTGTCCGTGCCGTTGATGAAGCGCTCGGCGCTCGCGGCGTCCTCGGTGACGATGGCGTCGCTGTGGTGCGTCGAGTGCGCGAGCACGTGCGCGATGGCGGCGTCCAGACTGTCGACCACGCCGACGGCGAGGATATAGTCCAGATACTCCGTGTCAAAGTCCTTGTCGGAAGCGCTCTTGCCGTCGATGATCTGCGCTGCGGCAGCATCCAGCCGCAGCTCGACCGGTGTGAGGCCCTGCGCCGCGCGGTCATCGACCAGCGCCTTTTTGAGCATGGGCAGAAACCTGGCCGCGACCGCCCGGTGCACAAGGCAGACCTCCTCGGCGTTGCAGACCGAGGGGCGGCTGGTTTTGGCGTTTTCGATGATGCGCACGGCCTTGTCAAGGTCAGCATACTCGTCCACGTAGACGTGGCAGATACCGGTGCCGGTCTCGATGCAGGGCACGGTGGCATTCTGCACACAGGCGCGGATGAGCCCCGCCCCGCCGCGCGGGATGAGCAGATCTACAAGGCCCTTGGCCTGCATGATCTCCGTAGCGCTCTGGTGGCTGGTATCCTCCACGATGTTGACGATGTCCGGATCGCCGCCCGCGGACGCGATGCCCTGCTTGAGCGCGGCCACGATGGCTTTGGCCGTGCGGAAAGCCTCCTTGCCGCTGCGGAGCATGCAGACGTTGCCGCTCTTGATGGTGAGCGCCGCCGCGTCGGACGTGACATTCGGGCGGCTCTCATAAATGATGGCGACCAGCCCGAGCGGCACCTGCTTTTTGTAGATCTTCATGCCGTTGGGATGGTCGATCTGCGCGAGGATGCGCCCCGTGTGATCCGGCAGCGCCACGGTCGCGCGGATGCCGTCGGCCATGGCGTCGATGCGATCTTTGTCCAGATAGAGCCGGTCGAGCATGACATCTGAGATATGGCCGCGTGCAGCGTCCATGTCCTCGGCATTGCAGCGCAGGATGGCATCGCACTCCGCCTGCAGGCTGTCCGCCATGGCGGACAGGATGCGGTTTTTGTCCTCGGCCGAAGCGTTGCAGATGCTGGGCCACGCGGCCTTCGTCCGCCGGAGAATGTCCATAGTCGTCATAGTAGTCCCTCCTCAGGAATGTGGTATCAGAAATCGGGTGCCGGCGCGCCTGCCGGCCACAATGTCATAGAGCACCTCGGGCTTTTCGCCGTTGGCAATGACCATCTCGCAGCCGGCCGCCGTTGCGATCTGCGCGGCGTGCAGCTTCGTGACCATGCCGCCGGTGGCGAGCGCGGAGCCCTTGTCTCCGGCAAGCGAGAGAATGTGCGCGTCGATGACCGGCACCGTCTCGATGAGCCGCGCATCCGGGTTTCGGTGCGGGTCGCTGTCATACAATCCGTCAATGTCCGAGAGCAGGATCAGCAGATCCGCACCGATGGCGGCAGCCACGATGGCCGAGAGGCTGTCGTTCTCGCCGATGGTGTTGTCCACGCCGATCTCGTCCGTCGCCACGGCGTCGTTTTCATTGATGACCGGCAGCGCCCCCAGCTCCAGCAGCCGCGAGAGCGTGTTGCGCACGTTGCGGCTGCGCTGCTCACTGCGGATGTCCTCGCCGGTCAGCAGCAGCTGCGCCACAATATGATTGTACTCCGTGAAGAGCTTATCGTAAAAATACATCAGCTCGCACTGGCCGACGGCGGCCGCGGCCTGCTTGCCCGGCATATCCGCCGGACGGCCGGACAGATTGAGCTTGCCGACGCCCATGCCGATTGCGCCGGACGAGACGAGAATGATCTCATGACCTGCATTTTTCAGGTCGCTGAGCACTTTGCACAGCCGCTCCATGCGCTGAATGTTCAGCCGCCCGGTCGCGTGTGCGAGTGTGGAAGTGCCGACTTTAACAACGATTCGCATAACGATCCCTCTTACTGCATGATGGCATCTATTATAGCGCATCGGGCGCAAAATTGCATCCCTTTTTGTCTTTGCTGCGCAAAAGATGCGCCAAAGATCCCGCGCGCACGGCCGGACAGTCCGGCGACCTGCTCACGGAGCATCTGGAGATCGGCGGTGCGCTCGTGGCCGACCTGAAAAACCGCGAGACCGCCAAGGCCGACGGCGCCCGACGGCGCTGGTACGCAAACGCCGACGCCATCAGCGCGTTTCTTGCCGGCATCAACGCCTGCCGGAAGGAAAAAAATGGCGCGAGTTTTTCTACAGCCATCTGGAGATGATGGCAAAGAGGCCACGCTGCGCCTGCAGGGCGACTATGCGGCCGACATCCGCATGTTCGACCGGATCGAGACCGAGGCGCTGCGCATGGCCGACTATATGTTCTGCGGTCTGGCCATGCGCTGCCGCTGAACGCACAAGCGCTCCCCGCCGGGATGACCCCGGAAGGGAGCGCTTTTTCACAGAATTGTGCCGGATGCACAACGGGAGACACCTTGCGGTGTCTCCCGTTGCATGTGAAAGAAGAACGAACGCTTGCCTGCACTCAGTCTGCAAACAGCGGCGTCGACAGATAGCGGTCGCCGGTATCCGGCAGGAGCGCAACGATGGTCTTGCCCTTGTTCTCCGGGCGCTTGGCCAGCTCGACCGCCGCCCAGACGGCAGCGCCGGAGGAAATGCCGACCAGCACGCCCTCCTTATGGCCGATCAGGCGGCCAGTCGCAAACGCATCCTCGTTGCTGACCGGGATGATCTCATCATAGACCTTCGTGTTGAGCACGTCCGGCACAAAGCCCGCACCAATGCCCTGGATCTTATGCGGGCCGGCATGGCCCTCGCTCAGGACCGGAGAGGTCTCCGGCTCCACGGCCACGACCTTGACCTTCGGGCACTGGGACTTCAGGTACTCGCCGACGCCCGTCACGGTGCCGCCGGTGCCGACGCCTGCAACGAAGATATCCACGTTGCCGTCCGTGTCCTCCCAGATCTCCGGGCCGGTCGTCGTGCGGTGGATCGCCGGGTTGGCCGGGTTGACAAACTGACCGGGGACAAAGCTGTCGGGGATCTGCGCAGCCAGCTCGTTGGCCTTTGCGATCGCACCCTTCATGCCCTGCGCGCCGTCCGTGAGCACGAGCTCCGCGCCATAGGCCTTCATGATCTGGCGGCGCTCCACGCTCATGGTCTCCGGCATAACGATGATGATGCGGTAGCCTCTGGCCGCGGCGACGGACGCCAAGCCGATGCCGGTGTTGCCGGAGGTGGGCTCGATGATGACGGAGCTCGGCTTGAGCACGCCGCGCTGCTCCGCGTCCTGGATCATGGCCAGCGCCACGCGGTCCTTCACGGAACCGGCCGGGTTGAAGTACTCGAGCTTTGCCAGAATGCGGGCCTCGAGCTGCTGCTCTTTTTCGATATGGGTCAGCTCCAGAAGGGGCGTTTTTCCGATCAGCTGGTCAGCGGATGTATAGATCTTGCTCATGAGATGTTCCTCCATTTATGTATCGTATTATTGAATATGTATGTTTGACTCGTGATGGACTTGCCTGCGCTCAACCGCCGCAACAGTGCCAGCAGATACACAGGCGGCCGGAAATGCGCCCTCGCATTTTCATCGCCTACCTTCTCTATAGGTTAATAGGATTATATCGCGTTTTACCCAGTGTGTCAATAGAAAATTCACTTTTCTTTTCTGGCAGGGAAATTGTTTGCAGACACTCGAGCCGGTAATTGACCATATATGCATTATTCAACGATCGTGCGCGCGATTCGCGGGTTTGCGGCAGATGGTTGCTGCTGCCGCTGCGAGCAATGGAATGACCGGTCATTTTTTGCAGATCTTTGCGTTTGCGGCGCCTTTGCACAGCGCTTCCATAGCTTGACTTTTCAGGGCCGACAGTGTATACTAGGCGCATAAGTGTACGTGGATCGGCTGTGTTACCCGACATCCGGCATAACGGCACTTATGCACATTTATAAAAGGAGTGGAAACAATGAAAAAGTCCCGCAAACTGCTCTGCGTGCTTCTCGCTCTGGTTATGGTCGTCAGCTTGCTGCCGGTCATGGCTTTTGCAGCCGATGAAGACGTCGCAGCCGAGGAAACCACCGCGGCTACGGTCGAGGAGACTTCCCCGGAGACTGAGGGCGTCGTTAGCGATGTCATCAAGAATCTGTTCGCCAAACTGCCGAACTATCTGGTTGCTGTAAAGACCTCAGACGGTCGCGTCGCTGCCGGCGCTCAGGTCGTGATCTACAACCAGAACAAGGATCAGGTCGCCACTGCCGTCGCCAACTACGGCGTCGCCATCTTCTCCAAGAAGGATCACCTCAACACTTACTCCGTGTCCGCCACCTGGACCGACCCGAACACCAACATTAAGTATCAGTCCCTCGTCGGCTTCAACTGGTCCTTCGGCAAGAAGCCCGACATCGACGTCATCACGGTTTACCCGACGATCGACATGATCCTCAACACCACTGACCACAACGCTTACATCAAAGGTTATCCGGATGGCACTGTCAGACCGGACGGACGCATCACCCGTGCCGAAGTCGCCACCATTCTGGATCGTCTGATGAAGGATCAGGTCAAGGCCAGATTCGACTCCAAGCCCACTGTCAACTTCTCTGATGTCAGCAGCGGCGCCTGGTACTATGACGCTGTGCAGATGTGCGCGAAGGCCGGCATCGTCGCCGGTTATCCGGACGGCTCGTTCAAGCCCAACCAGGCGGTCACCCGTGCGGAGTTCTTCAAGATGGTCGCCATGCTCTACAGCGATACGCTCAACACCCCGATCACTGGCGGTATCTTCAAGGATATCAACGGTCACTGGGCAGAAAAGTACATCAACCTGCTCCAGAAGCTCGGCATTGTCAAGGGCGACAACGGCAGCGCAAGACCGAACGACAACCTGACGCGCGGCGAAACAGCTGCCGTTATGAACCGCATCCTCGGCCGCGTTGTGAATAATTCCAGCTTCAGCGATGCCAAAGTTGCTGCGGCTATGAAGACCTGGCCGGACTGCACTTCCTCGCACTGGGCCTATGCCGAGATCCAGGAAGCCACCAACAGCCACGACTACACTTGGGACATTAACATTCTCACGTACTCTGACCATAATGGAATCTTCAAGGCTTTCATTGAGAACCTGAAGAACCCGGTCACCGAGCGCTGGACTTACATCAAAAAGTAAGCTTTCCCCCAACTACCACAAAGCAGGCACCTTCGGGTGCCTGCTTTTTTGTCCCGCAAATTGCGCCGCTGCAGAAAAATCCAGCGCCGGCTGACTGCCGGCGCTGGTTTCGTTTCAGGAGCGATCAAATGCCGGATTGGTCATATAGACGTTCTTCTGATCCATCTTTTCCGTCGCCAGACGCAGCGCCTCGCCGAAGCGCTGGTAGTGCACGACCTCGCGCTCACGCAGAAACCGGATCACATCCGTCACATCCGGGTCGTCGCAAAGCCGCAGAATGTTGTCATAGGTCTTGCGCGCCTTCTGCTCGGCCGACATATCCTCCGACAGGTCGGCGATCACATCGCCGGTCACGCCGATCGTCGCCGCCGTCCACGGCGTGCCGGATGCAAACTGCGGAAAGACGCCCGCCGTGTGATCGACGAAGTACGTATCATAGCCGGACTGTTTGATCTGCTCCGGCGTCATGCTGCGCGTGAGCTGGTAGACGATCGTTCCGACCATCTCGAGATGACCAAGTTCCTCCGTGCCGATGTCCGTCAGGATCGCCGACAGCTCCGGGTACGGCATGGCATAACGCTGACTGAGATAGCGCAGGGACGCGCCCAGCTCGCCGTCCGGCCCACCGTACTGCGAGCAGATGAACTTTGCCAGCGCGGGATTAGAGTTTTTGATGCGGATCGGGTATTCCAGTTTCTTTTCATAGACAAACATCGCTTACTTCCCCTCTCCTTCCTGCTGCCACGGCCACGGCGCGTTGAGCCAGTCATAGACGTCCGAGCTTTCCAGATCCCGCAGGGACACGGGGCCGTATTGCTCCACGTACCGCCTGCGCCCCTCCGCGCTCAGGCGGATGCACTTTTGCAGCGTCTCGAATGCCTCACGGTCGTCCGGGTGCGTATCCAGATACAGGTTCAGCTCTCGGATGACAAAATCCATCGCCATCAGCTCGCACAGCGGCGTGCTGAGGTCGCCGGGTTTGTTGACCATGTTCATAAACGGCAGGTCCAGTCCCGGAAACAGCGTGCCGCGCGCCAGTGCCATGCGCCGATCATACGCGGGTTCGTTGGACTGCTGCATGGGCGTCTGCGCCAGCGCCAGCGGCGCGCATTCCGGCAGCGAGCCCTGCTTGAAATTGCATTTGTCCACAGTCGTTCCTCCTTTTCAAATCGGGCACTCGGCCCGCATTATCCTATGCAGGCCCGGTTCGGCCGGTGCGGAACGCGACGAAAAAAGGCGGCGCCGTACGGCGCCGCCTTTGCGGAACGGAGCTTTATTTCGTTTTTGGCATCGCCATGCCCGTCTTTTTGAGCGTGGTGCGCAAAAAGAACAGCGAGAGGATCAGCGAGGCGACCTCCGCGATCGGGAATGCGAACCAGACGCTGCGCAGCACGCCGCTCAGCGACAGCAGATACGCCGCCGGGATGAGCACCACGATCTGGCGCGCGATGGAGATGAGCATACTGTAGACGCTGTAGCCAAATGCCTGACACGCCGAGCCGGACACGATGCCGATGCCGGCAAACACAAACGCCAGGCTCATGATGCGCAACGCGGGCGCACCAATCTCGAGCATGGCATCCGACGCGTCGAACATCGACAGAAGCTCCTTCGGTATGAGCTGGAACACGAGGAAGCCCAGCGCCATGATAATGACGGCGTAGAGCATGCCCAGACGGATCGTCTTATGGATGCGCTCCGGCTTCTGCGCGCCGTAGTTGTAGGCGATGATCGGCACCATGCCGTTGTTGAGGCCAAAGACCGGCATAAACACGAAGCTCTGGAGCTTGAAATAAACGCCGAACACGGCGACCGCCGTGGACGAGAACGTGATGAGGATCAGGTCCATGACGAAGCACGTCAGCGATGAGATGCAGCTCATGATGATCGACGGGATGCTGATGGCCGTGATCTCGCCCATGAGCTTGCCGCTCGGGCGGATGTGCCGCAGGCGCAGGTGGATCTCCGGATTCTTGCAATGATTGAGGATGACCGCCACGACCGCGCCCAGGCACTGGCCGATCACCGTCGCCCAGGCCGCGCCGGCAATGCCCATCTTCGGGAAGCCGAGCAGGCCGAAGATGAGGATCGGGTCGAGGATGATATTCGTGATCGCACCGACCAGCTGCGTGACCATGGAATAGATCGTGCGGCCGGTCGCCTGCAGAAAGCGCTCAAACGTGATCTCGCAGAACACACCGAACGAGCACAGCACGCAGATATTGAGATATGTGATGCCGTACTCGACAATGGACTCAATGTCCGTCTGTGCGCGCATATAGGCACGAATGCCGACCAGGCCGGCGACGAGCACGAGCAAATAGCTCAGCAGCGCCAGCAGCAGGCCGTTGACCGCGACCTGATTGACGCGCTCGGCGTTTTTCTGCCCCAGCGCGCGCGACAGCAGCGCGTTGATGCCGACACCGAAGCCGACAGCGATGGAAATGATGATGTTCTGCAGCGGGAACGCCATGGACACCGCCGTGAGCGCATCCTCGCAGATGCGCGAGACAAAGATACTGTCCACGATGTTGTACAGCGCCTGCACGAGCATGGAGATCATCATCGGGACTGCCATCGACAGCAGGAGCTTATTTTCGGGCATTGTGCCCATTTTGTTTTCACGAAGGGTTTCTTGCGCCATAGTGTCACTCCCATTATATCAACAAACAAACAAAAACGTCACGAATGGATATTATAAGTTGCGCGCAGAGAAATGTCAAGTTCTGTTGCATTTTTCACTTGAAAACGACACTTGGCCGTGCTATAATAATTGCACCTGTGGGATTAGTTCATTGGTAGAACACCTGCTTCCCAAGCAGGATAGGCGGGTTCGATTCCCGTATCCCGCTCCAGTAGCCGCTGCGGAGGGATATCTGCGGCGGCATTTTTTGCCACGACCTCGAAAAAGCCTGACGCAATCTGCGTCAGGCTTTTCGTTTATCCCGCAGCAGCCCGCCGTGCACGGTGCGCATCCAGCTTGGAAAACACCAAGCAGACCAGCCCCATATAGACAAAGAGAATGGCAAGCGCCGGAAGCTCATACAAAAACGGCACCGGTATCCACTTCCAGAGCAGGTTCAGGATACTGACGTCTATGTCCTGCCCGAACGCGAAGAAATAATTTGCCTGCGGACAAACGGTGTGCCGCAGCAGCAGGTCCACAAGGAATGCCGCAAATGCAGTCGTCAAAAGCGCCCCTGTGACGCCCGGCAGATCCTTCAGCCGAGGCCGGTAAAAGCCCAGTGTTGTCAGGCTGAACCCGCAGATTAGGATCAGCATGTGCGTGATATAATATCCCAGCATCCGCGGCAGCCACAGAGAGTAGCCAACAAACGGCGCCTCCGGAAACACAAGCGCCATGAGCGCACCGAGCGGCGCGACGAAAAAGGCAAACCCGAGCAAGGAGCGCCGGTGCGTCAGGATGCCGATTGGGATCAGGAACATGTTGATATTGCAGAGCTGCAGCGGCAGCTCGTTGAACCAGTTGAACCGGTCGAGCCCCGACGCCTGCAAAAACTGCACATCCCGGGACAAAAAGCCTTTATAGACGAAAAATCCGATGATGTTCACTGCACACAGCGCGATAAGCACGGCGGCACGGCAGCGCTCCGACCGGCCGCGCAGCAGAGCCCACAGCAGCACGACCGCTCCGGCGGCAAACGCAAGGAGCAGCAGATAGGCAGCATTAAACGGTCGTATGATCATGGTGAGACCTCCTCTTGGAAAACAGATACGTTGTCAGCGAATGCGCGGCCACGGCAAGTGCGCAGCCGGCGATGAGATCCGCCGCAGAGTGCTGCTTGACCAGCAGCGTGGACAGGCAGATCAAAATGACCAATACAGCGGACGCCAGACGCAGCCGCTTGCGCGCACGCAGCGGCGGCATGCGAAACGTCGCCAGATGCATGACCAGCGCCTCATAGCAGTGCAGGCTCGGAAACACGTTGACCGGCGCATCGTTAGCATAGATCAGGCGGCACAGCGCACGAGCCAAGCCGGGCCCCGCTGCGCTCGGGCGAAAATCCACACACGTCGGATAAAGCACAAACACGGCCGCACAGACAAACGCACCCGAAAACAGCGCCGCCACCTGCCGGTAAAACACATCCCTGGCCCGGAAACAGGCCCAGAGCATGCACCCCGGCACATAGAAATACCACAAAACATAAAACACGATAAAGCCCGGCCAAAACGGAAGCCAGTCATCGAGCGGCAAATGCACGACATGATACCGCAGCCCGAGGTGCTGCGACACGAAATAAAAAGCCGACAGCGCACCGAAGAGCAGAAACCAGAGCGCGTGCCTGTATTTTTGAAACAACGACTGCATCGTCCGCCCTCCTTTGCGTGGGGCAGTATAACACACCACGGCATCTTTGTGCGGGGATTCGGCCATGTTTCACATCTTAATTCGACAAAGTGCGCAAAAATACACGACAAAAGGCCCGGAGCCGATGGCTCCGGGCCTTTGCATAGAAACGTATTTACAGCAGCAGGATGCCGGCCCGCTCACAGGCGGCGGTCGTCTCGTCGTCCCAGACGGACGCCTGCACCTCACCGATATGTGCCTTGCCGAGCAGCAGCATGGACAGGCGCGACTGGCCGATGCCGCCGCCGATCGTCGGCGGTAGCTGGCCTGCCAGCAGCATCTTGTGATAGGTCCGCTCGCGGCGGTCGTCACAGCCGGCAATGGTCAGCTGACGATCCAGACTCTTGGGATCGACACGGATGCCCATGGACGAGAGCTCAAACGCGCAGTCGAGCAGCTCGTTCCAGAACAGGATATCGCCGTTCATCGTCCAGTCGTCATAGTCCGGCGAGCGGCCGTCGTGCGGCTTGCCGGAGCGCAGCGCGCCGCCGATGCCGATGATGAACGTCGTGTGGTGCTCGCGCACGAAGGTGTGCTCGCGTTCCTTCGGCGTCAGGTCCGGATAACGATCTTCCAGCTCCTGCGCCGTGACAAACGTCACCTGGCGCTCCAGCTCCGGCAGCACCTGAAGCTGCGGATAGATCGCGCGCATGGTGCGCTGCGTGTCACAGACAGCGGCAACGATATCCATGACCGTAGACTTGAGATAGTCCAGATTCCGGTCACTGCTCTCAATGATTTTTTCCCAGTCCCACTGATCGACGTAGACCGAGTGCAGATTGTCGAGCACATCCTCGTCGCGGCGGATGGCGTTCATGTCGGTATAAAGGCCCTTGCCGGGATAAAAATCATAGCGGTGGAGCGCCATGCGCTTCCACTTGGCGAGCGACTGCACGACCTGCGCCTCCTTGCCAGCCTGGGGAATATCGAACAAGACTGGGCGCTCGTAGCCGTTGAGATTGTCGTTCAGGCCGCTGGCCTCTTCCAGAAACAGCGGCGCCGAAACGCGAAACAGATTCAGCTTCGCGGCGAGCTGATCCTCAAACAGACGTTTGAGCAGGCCGATGGCCTTCTGCGTGTCATAAACGCCGAGCAGGCTCTTATAGCCCTCGGGGATGTAGGTGTTCATGCTTTGTTTTCCTCGCTTTCTGTGAGCATACGCACGAGCGTCTGATAGACATCCTCCGCGTGTGCCTTAAAATAGTGCTCCATCGTGCGCGCCTGCGCCTCGTCGGCAGCCAGCAGCTGCATGGAAACGATCCGGCCGATCCCGTCCGAAAGCGAGAGATGCACATTGCACCCGCCCTCCGGCGTGTTCGTATGCTGCGCGACGATCATGGCGGCGCGGCGCATCTGCTCGGCGATCGGCTCCGTGACGCGGTCGGCCTTCATGCGCACGGAGTACGGCAGACTGCTGGCGACCTCCCTGACATTGCGGCTGCCCTTTTCCGTGATGCGGTACTTGCCGCCCTCTTCCGTGATGTGCGCCGTATCCACCAATTCCGCAAGACAGTCAGAGTAATCAAAATAGCCGATGCCGTTGTCGCAGAAAACGAGGTCGGACAACGTCTGCGCATCCACCGCCGCGGGTAAATGATTCAAAATGTAGAGGATGAGGATCTTAATGTCGAGTTTCTCGTGAATGAAACCGAGCCCTTCCATGGCGCACCTCCCATATGGGATAATAATATATTATAACGCGGAAAGCGTTTTGTGTAAAGCGCTTTCAAAAGGAATCACATCGAAAACCGCCACGCATACACTGTTACTGAAGCGTGCTTCAATCTGATGCCAGGAGGTTATGAAATGGCAGACAAAGTGGTACCGGGACCGGTCGAGGGCAGCGCCGCCGTCCGGGAAGCGGTTTGTATCCATACGCGCAAGATCTTCGACTCCTGCCGCGACAAAGACTGCGTGGAGGACCTGCGGGTGTATCCCACGGCCTGCTCGCAGGCAAGACTGGACAGCGCCCTGAGCGTGCGCCCGCGCAGCGCCGAGCTGCTGTGCGCCGACGTGCACGTCAAGGAGATCACCTTCAACAAGGGCTACTATACGGTGGACGTGACGTACTTCTACCGCGTGCGCGGCGAGACGTTCCCCGGCTGCGAGCCGGTGTGCGGCCTTGCGATCTTCGATAAGCGCGTCATGCTCTTCGGCAGTCAGGCGAGCGCAAAGTTATTTGCCTCCGACGACTGCTGCTGCGATCCGTGCGAGAACGGCCTGCCGATCGGCGTGGTCGAATCCGTCGACCCGATCGCCCTGCACATGAAGCTGGTGGACTGCGGCAGTTCCGTGGAGTCCGAGCAGGAGCCGCGCGCCATCCCGCAGAAGATCCTCGACGCCATGGGCGAAGAGCTCTCGCTGACTTGCTGCGGCAAGAAGCTGTACGTGACGCTGGGGCAGTTTTCGATCATCCGGCTCGAGCGCGACACGCAGCTGCTCATCCCGGCCTACGACTACTGCATGCCGGACAAAGCGTGCCAGGGCTCGACCGAGGACGATCCGTGCTCGATGTTCAGCCGCATCCACTTCCCCATCGACGAGTTCTTCCCGCCGGACTGCGTGACGCCGGACGAGGACTACCGCAGTCTGCTGTAAGGCCGCGGGTGGCAGCAAAAATCCCATCGGCCTGCGCCGATGGGATTTTGCTTTTATTTCTTGTGGACGACCTCGCCCGAGGACTTGAGGATGCTGTCCGCCGGGATGACGCCGCGCACGCACGACACCGGATAGATGTTCGAGTGCCGGCCGATGACCGTGCCGGGGTTCAGGACGCTGTTGCAGCCGACCTCCACATAATCGCCAAGGATGGCGCCGACCTTCTTGCGACCGGTCTCGATGTGCTCGGCCCCATTTTTGATGACGACGAGCGTCTTGTCGCTCTTGACGTTCGACGTGATGGAGCCCGCGCCCATGTGGGACTTGTAGCCGAGGATGGAATCGCCAACGTAGTTGAAGTGCGGCGTCTGGACGTTATCAAACAGCACCACGTTTTTCAGCTCGCAGGAGTTACCAACGACGGCGTTTTTGCCCACGATCGCATTGCCGCGCACGAAAGCGCACTGGCGCAGCTCAGCGCCGTGGTCGATGATGCAGGGGCCAGCGATATAAGCGCTGTCGAAGATCTTGGCATCGCGCGCGATCCAGATGTTCTCGCCGCGCTGCTCGTATTCCTCCGCCGGGAGCGTCGGGCCGAGCTGAAGAATGAAATCTCCGATCTCCGCCAGAGCCTCCCACGGATAGGTCTTGCCCGCAAACAGCGGGGCCGCGATCGTTTTGCTCAGGTCGAGCAGGTCTTGTATCGTCATCATATCATCTCACCCGGATCAAATGTCCGCTCTTTTGCATGGCGTCGATCACAGACGCAACATTTTCCTCACACAGCGCGTGCGTGGCCGCCTCGACCATGACGCGCAGCACCGGCTCCGTGCCGCTCTTGCGCACGAGGATGCGTCCCTCGTCGCCGAGCCGCTCGGTGACGGCCTGCTCCGCCGCAACGACCGCGGGGTCATGGAGCGTAGCGTCTTTGTCATCGACCTCCACATTCGTAAGCTGCTGCGGGTACTCGCGCACCGGCGCGGCCAGCTCGGAGAGCGTCTTTTTGCGGTCGAGCATGACCTGCATGAGCTTGATGGCCGTCAGCAGTCCGTCACCAGTATTGGCATATTTGCCGAAAATAATGTGCCCGGACTGTTCGCCGCCGATCAGGTGTCCGTTGGCGCGCATATTCTCTGCGACGTATTTATCACCAACGTCCGTCTTTTCATAGCCGATGCCGGCCTCGTCGAGCGCCTTGTACAGGCCAAGGTTGGACATGACCGTCGTGACCACTTTGGAATTGCCGAAGCGGCCCTCAGTCTGCATATTGCGTGCGCAGACATACAGGATCTTGTCGCCGTTGACGACCGAGCCGTTTTCATCCACGGCCAGGCAGCGGTCGGCGTCGCCGTCAAAGGCAAAGCCCACGTCCAGCCGGTTGAGGCGGACATACTTCTGCAGGTTCTCGATGTGCGTCGAGCCGCAGTCCCGGTTGATGTTCGTGCCGTCGGGTTCATTGCCGATGACATACGTGTCCGCGCCGAGCGCGTCGAAGATGTTCTTCGCCATCATCCACGTGCTGCCATTGGCGCAGTCCAGACCAACCTTCATGCCCTTGTACGAGTGCGTGGACAGGCTGATGAGATAGCCGATGTAGCGGTTGCGGCCGGCGGAATAGTCCTGCGTGCGGCCGATATTCGCGTCTGTGGCAAACGGGATCTCCAGATTGCCGTCGAGATAGTTCTCGATCTCATCAATGACGCTCTGCTCCATCTTTTCACCGGCGCTGTTGAGCAGCTTGATGCCGTTGTCCGTAAAGGGATTGTGGCTCGCGCTGATCATGATGCCGCAGTCAAAATCGTCCGAACGGACGATGTAGGACACGCTCGGCGTCGTCGTCACGTGCATGAGATAGGCGTCTGCGCCCGAGGCCGTCAGGCCGGCAGACAGGGCATTTTCAAACATATAGCTGGATCTGCGGGTATCTTTGCCGATCACGACCGAGCACTTGTGCTCCCGGCCGTAATACCAGCCGAGAAACCGGCCGATCCGGTAGGCGTGCTCCACCGTCAGGCCCACGTTGGCCTCACCGCGGAAGCCGTCTGTGCCGAAATATTTGGACATGGATGCTTCCCTCCGATCAGAATCGCCCGCAAACGCCGCGGGCAACTATTGATTATAACTGCGCAGCAGCGTCCGCGTCAAGATAAACCTCGACATCCGTATGCAGCTGCAGGAACGACGCGGGGATAAACGTTTCCGGACGGCCCGTGAGCGTGGCGTTGGCCGCCTTCGCGCAGCGCGCGCCAAAGCCGACGAGCAGGATCTTTTTCGCGCCCAGGATCGTGTGGATGCCGATCGTGATGCCGTGCTCCGGCGTCTGCTCGAGCGTGCCGAAGTCCGCGGCGATGGCCTCGCGCGTCACCTCCGCGAGCTTGGCAATGTGCGTTTTCTCGCCAAATCCCGCGCCCGGCTCATTGAACGCAACGTGGCCGCGCTCACCCAGACCGAGGATCACCAGATCGAGCCCCCCGGCTGCCTGAATGGCGGCGTCGTAGTCCGCCGCGTGCTCGGCATCCGCGTCCGGGTCCGGGGCGTGCACGGCCGCAAACGGCTTTGCCGCCGTGAGCGGCGAAAACGCCGTGCCGACCGCGTGCGCGCCCTTGCCGGCCGCGCCGCAGTATTCGCACGCCTGAAAGAGCGTCGCCCTGTCAAAGGCAATGTCGCTGGCAGCGAGTGCATCGAGTACTTCCGCCGGCAGATCCACCGCCGAAATGGCGATGTTCGCCTCCGGCTTGCTTGCGAGCACGGCCGCGACCTGTGCCGTCAGCTCTTTTGCAACATCTGCTTTCGTTCCGATGATCGTTTTCATGGTTTGTGACCTCCTATACCATCATCGCGGCCGCGCTCAGAGCGTGACCGTACCGTCAAACACAAAGGCTGCAGGGCCGGTCATATACAGCAGGTTCTGCACCCGGTCCCATGCGATGTGCAGCTTGCCGCCGCGCAGGATCACGTCCGCCTCGTCGCCGCACTTGCCCAGCCGCGCCGTGACGGCCAGCGCCGCCGTCGAACCCGTGCCGCAGGCGAGCGTCTCGCCGCTGCCGCGCTCCCACACGCGCACGCGCAGCGTGTGATCGTCCACGACCTCGACAAATTCGATATTTGCCCGCGCCGGGAACAGCTTGTGATTTTCAAACGCGGGGCCGATGCGCGGGAAATCCAGCGCCATGGCATCGTCCACGTAAGTGACGCAGTGCGGGTTGCCGGTATTGACCGACGAGACGATCCATGTCGCGCCCAGCACGTCGATCGGCTGCTCGAGGAAGGTCTCCCCCGCCGCCGCGACCGGGATCTTCTCCGGCCGGAACTCCGGGCTGCCCATGCACACGCGCACGGTCTCGACCGTGCCGCCGACCACGTTCAGCCAGAGCGTCTTGATGCCGGCGCGCGTCTCGATCGTGAGCTCGGTCTTGTCGGTCAGGCCGCGGTCGTAGACATATTTGCCCACGCAGCGAATGGCGTTGCCGCACATTTCCGAGCGCGAACCGTCGGCATTGTACATCTCCATGCAAAAATCCGCGACGTTCGACGGGCAGATGAGCACCAGACCGTCCCCGCCGACGCCGAAGTGGCGGTCGGACAGGCGGATGGCCGCGGCCGAAGGATCGGCCACCGTCTCGGTGAAGCAATTGACGTAGATATAGTCATTGCCGCAGCCCTGCATTTTCGTAAACTTCATTTTGGGTACCTCCTACATGGGTATGAACCCGCACGAACCGGAAAAACTAAACCAACCTGGAAAGGTGGTAATCTCATGGCGATCATTCTCATCCGGACACTGATCATTTTTCTTGCGCTCATCGTGGCCATGCGCCTCATGGGCAAGCGGCAGCTCGGCGAGCTGGAACTGTCCGAGCTGGTGGTGGCCGTGCTCATCGCGGACATCGCGTCCATTCCGCTGCAAAACCCGTCCCTGCCGCTGAGCTACGGGCTCATTCCGCTGCTGGTGCTGTTTTGCTGCGAGCTGATCTTCTCCGGCCTGACGTACAAGAGCATTCACCTGCGCAAGCTGCTCTACGGCCGGCCGAACTTCATCATCGAGCGCGGCCGCATCGCCCAGCAGGCCATGCACCGCAACCGCTTCACGCTCGACGAGCTGACGCAGGAGCTGCGCAATCAGGGCATTCTCGACATTGCGAGCGTGGAATACGCCGTACTCGAAACCAACGGCCAGCTCAACATCATCCTCGCCCCGGCACAGCAGCCGGTCACGGCCGAGCAGATGCACATGGAAACCGAGGACACCGGCTATTTTTCCATCCTCATCAACAACGGCCGCATCCTGCGCGACAATCTCAAACGCATGGGGCGCGATGAGCGCTGGCTGCAAAAGCAGGTGCAGCAGCGCGGCGCACAGTGCATTGCGGACGTCTACCTGCTGATGATGAACGACGCCGGACAGGTCTACTTTGCGGCAAAGGAGCTCGGATGAAAAAGGAACTGTTTGCAGGCGTGCTGCTGCTCGTGCTCATCGGCCTGTGCGCGTGGAATCTCCGGTATCTGTCCCGGATGTGCACGCAGCTCGACGAGGCCGCGGCGCAGGCGGAGGCAAGCTGCGCCGCCGGAGACCCGGCGCGCGCGAGCGAGACGCTGCGCGCGGCGTCTGCACGCTGGAGCGAAGCCGAGGACTATGCCCACTGTATGCTCCCGCACGAGAGCACAGACGCCGTGACGGAGGGCTTCCGCCGGGCGATCCGCACGGTGGAGACCGGCGATCCATCCGCCGCGGCGGACATCACCCTTCTGCGCGTGCGCATTCAGGGGCTCGCCGACGGGGAGCGCATCACGCTCGGCAACATTTTTTAGCCGCGGTCGTTGAGGAGCTTCGTCAGCTCCTGCATGAACGTATCAATGTCCTTGAACTGGCGGTAGACCGAGGCAAAGCGCACATAGGCGACCTCGTCCACGTCCTTGAGGCGCTTCATGACCATCTCGCCGACCTGCTCGGTCGTGATCTCGCGCTCAAGCGCGCTCTGCAGCTCCTGCTCGATCTCGTCAGCGATCTTTTCGAGCACCGGCAGCGGCACCTTGCGCTTGTCGCAGGCGCGCACCATGCCGTTGATGAGCTTGCTCTTGTCAAAGCTCTGGCGGCTGCCGTCGCGCTTGATGACGACGAGCGGGAGCGTCTCGATGATCTCATAGGTCGTAAAGCGTTTCTGGCACGCAAGGCACTCGCGGCGGCGGCGGATGGTCGCGCCCTCCTCGGCTGGACGGGAATCAATGACCTTGCTCTCGGCAAAGCCGCAAAACGGACATTTCATATGTGGATCCTCCATATATCTGGTTTCCGATTACTTTACATAATTCCGTACAGTACTATACCACAGGCCCGGCGCATTTGCACGAAAAATTTCGCCGTATCTGGTGTTTTCTCCCCCGGATACGGCGATTTTCAGCTATTTGCACAGATTCCGAAACGCCTCGCGCGTCATGAGCGCGTTGAGCACCTCGAGCAATGCGTTCGTGCTCAGATGCTCCGGCAGGTCGAGCTGCTCAAGCAGCCGCTGCCGGGCGGCCCGGCTGTCCGCCCCGCCGGTGAGTCCGGCGGCGTAGAGGTCGGCCTTCGTGATGCGCGCGCCCGGCAGCGGCGCGTCCTCGCCCTCGATGGTCGCGCCCGCGCGGCGCAGCGCCTCGAGCAGCACCTCCGGCCGCATGCCCTCCACGCCGAGCTTGCCCTCTTTCGAGGCGGTACGCTTGCGCCGCTCCTTGCCGGCTACGTCCGGGATATAGGCATGCTTGACCTGCGCCGGGTCGATCGCTCCGCGCAGATAGTTGCGGATGACAAAACCCGCCCCGTCACTGTCCGTGAGGACGATGATGCCGCGCGTTTCGGCCAGGCGGCGCAGCAGTGCCAGGCGCTGGCTGTCGTGGAAGATGCCGAAGCCGGACGTCTCGAGAATGGGCGCGTCCACGACCTGCGCGAGCGTGTTTTTGTCATACCGGCCCTCGACGATGATGGCCTCGCGGATGCGGATCATGCCGTGCCTCCCACGGCGATGCGCAGCAGCAGCTCCTTGAGCAGCTCGGCGTCGTCCGCGCCGGTGTTTTTCATGGCAAAGTCCGTCTGCGCGCACAGGCGCACCGCCTCCTCGAGCTGGCGGCCGGAGAATTTCCGGGCCGAGCGCAGGAGATTTTCCGCAATGAAGTCATACGGCAGGCCGAGCAGCGCGCGCAGATCGCCCGTGCCAAGGCCCGCGTGCCGCGCGAGCCGCGCGGCATAAAGCCTGCGCATCTGCTGGCCGATGACGGCGAGCAGGAAGATCGGTGTGTTCGCCTTGTCGGCGAGGAGGTCCGCGAGAATGCGCATGGCGCCGTCATAGTCCTGATCGGCCAGCCGGTCGGTCAGCTCGTAAGCCACCGCCTCCGGCAGCCGGTGCGCCACGGCCAGAATGTCCGCGCGCGTGACCGTGTCGCTCGAAACATAGGCCGCGATCTTGTCGATCTCCGGGATCATACTGTTCATCAGGCCGCCGGTGAAGAAAATCAGCTGGCGGGCGTCCTCGGGCGAAATGTGCTTCTTGTGCGCGGCAAAGCGTTTGCCGACCCAACGCACAAGCGCGCTCTCCCCCTGGGCGGTGAACTGGATGAGCTCACCGTATTTTTTGAAGGCCTTCGTCGTCTTCAGGCGGCCGTCCGGCTCAAAATCCGTGCTCATCAGAAACACCAGCGTGCAGTAATCCGGCAGGTCGCCGATGACCCGGACGAGCGCCTGCGCCTCTTCCTCGCGGCACTTGTTCGTGTCGAATCCACGCACCTCGATGAGCGTGCGCTCGGTCAGAAACGGCACTGCGTCCACCGCGTCCGCCAGCGCCTGAAAGTCGAGCTCCGCCCCGTCAAACCGGTGATAGCTGAAGTCATCCTCGCCGCCGGGCAGGCAGAGCTTTTTCAGCTCCAGCAGGTACTGCTCGCGCAGGTAATCCTCCCGCCCCCAGAGCAGGTACAGCCGTCCCGGCCCCTGCTCACGCAGGCTGCGCACCTGTGCGCCGTAGTCGAGCACTTCCGTTTTCTTTTTTCCTTTAGCTTTTGCCATAGCGTTTCCTCACGAGAGATGCACCGTGATGTCGCCCATCTGATCGGTGCGGTAGATCGGTATGTGGTGCGCCTGCAGGCGCTCGAGCGTGTCACTCGTCGGATGGCCGTAGCTGTTGTAGCCGACGGAGATGATCGCAGCGTCCGGCGCGATGGCGTCGAGCCATGCGTCACCGGTGGATCTTTTCGAACCGTGGTGGCCGACGAGCAGCAGCTCAATGTCGGGATAGGTGCAGGAGCTTAGAAACTTCACTTCTGCCGTCGTGTCCACGTCGCCGGGCACGAGTGTGTCATAATCGCCGATGGAGGCCAGCACGATCATGCTGCCGTCCTCCTGTCCGGCGCAGGGCTCCGGATACAGGCGCACGGAGATGCCGCCGGCCGCGATCGTCTGTTGCGCGTCCACGCGCACAACGGTCGTATGGTTTGCCTCCGCGAGCGCGAGAATGTCGCTCAGCGGGGCCTGCGTGATATCCGCAGCGGCCGGGATGACCAGTGTGCGTACCGGAAGCCAGTGCATCAGGCGCAGCACACCGCTGACATGATCGTCGTGCGGGTGCGTGAGCACGAGCAGGTCAAGGCTCCGGTGCCCCTGCGCGAGCAGCTTGCGCGCCGCGAGGTTGCCCGGATCTTCCGCCGTAGAGCGGCCGCCGCAGTCCACTACGGCGCAGGATCGCCCGCTGGAAAACACGATACTCTGCCCCTGACTGACATCGAGCGCCGTCACGGTCGATGTGCGCTGCAGCTGCACGGCATTGACGGTCAGCACCGCGCACAGTGCCAGCACGCTGCACGCAGCGGGGATCCAATAGCGCACCTTACGCCGCCGGGAGAGCAGCCACGCCGCGCCGAACATGGCGTACACCAGCACGAGCCACCAGACGACCATGCGGCTGCCGGTGAACAGCACTGCACCCGGAAGTTTTGAGAGCACGTTTGCCACAGCGAGGATATACCGCAGCGGCCACGCCGTCACCCACGCGAGCGCCGTGCCGCCCCATGCCCAGACAAGGCCGAGCAGCGCCGCGAGGTAGCAACCGATGAACGCGGCCGGCAGCAGCCACAGGATGAGCAGGTTCGTAACCGGCGCGATGAGCGAAATGTTGCCGAAATGCAGCGCCGTGAGCGGCACGGTAAACACCATGGCGCCGACGGAGCTCGCCGTTGTGGCACTGAAAAAGGCGCGGATCTTCCGCCGCGGACGCGAGAGCTTCACATCGGTGGGCAGCAGGCGCGCATCGAGCGCGCGGTACAGCGCACCAGAGACACAAAACAGGCCCGCCATGGACGCAAACGAGAGCTGCAGGCTGATGCTCGCCGCGGCAAACGGATTGGCCGCGAGCAATATGGCCAATGCTGTCAGCAGCGACGTCGGCGGGTCGTTCTCCCGCCCGAGCAGCGGCGCAAAAAGCACCAGCGCCGTCATGAACGCCGCGCGCAGCACCGACGGGCTGCATCCGGCCATGATGACAAACACAACCATCATCGGCAGGCCGATGATGGCCGTCATGCGCCGGTTGCCGGTGAACAGACGCAAAAAGCCCAGCAGAAACGCCAGATGCAAGCCGGAAACCGCGACCGTGTGCATGATACCGGTCGTGCTGAGCGGAATGTCCAGATCCTGCGCGTAGAGCGCGGATTTATCGCCGAGCATGAGCGCCTGCGCAAACGGCAGCACATCCGCCGGGAAGGCGGCCTGCGCGCTCGTTTTGAGCGACTGGGCGACGGTTTTCGGCCAGTAGAGCCAGCTGCGGCTCCAGACGCCGGTGCGCACGAGCGTTTTGTCCCGCACGCTGCCGATGAGGTATATGCCCTTGGAAATGTAGGCGTCCGTCTCTTCCCCGTAGCGCAGCGTGGATGGGCGGAACTTCACGTCCGCCGTGATCTCGTCGCCGGGGCGCAGCGCAGCGGCGTCCGCATCGGAGACGTAGAGCCGCGCCTTGCAGTTGGGCACGTCCGGGCTTGTGAGCAGGGCGGTCAGCCCATAGCTGCGCGCATATGCGACAGGATACTCCGTCACGCGCGCCGTGACCGTCTGCACATCGCTGGAAACGTTCTGCACAGGCGTCAGGCGCAGGGCCGACGCCGCAGCGTACCACCCGAAGCCGATGGCTGCCGACAGCAGCGCGGCCATGACCCTGCGGCGCGTCTGCCCCGGGAGCAGCAGCGTCACGAGCGCGAGCACGACTGCCGCGAGCGCACCGGGCAGCACCCAGCGCGCCGGCAGCAGAAAATGCGCCAGAAAGATCGCAGCCGAAAATCCGCCTGCGCAGTATGCCAGCTTTCGCACGCCCGCTCCCCCCCTCTATCTCTGGGGACATTATAAACAAAAACGGCGGCCGGAACAAGTCCCGCCGCCGAATTTCGTTGCCTTTACAGCAGCTTCTCGCCCATCGGCGCGCCGCCGAGAACGTGGAAGTGCAGGTGATGCACGGTCTGGCCGGCATCGTCGCCGCAGTTGGAGATGACGCGGTAGCCGCCGGTCAGTCCCTCCTGCGCGGCGAGCTTCGCAATGACCTCAAAGCACTTGGCGACCACAGCGGAGTTTTCCGCCGTGATGGCCGCGACCGAGTCGATGTGCTGCTTCGGGATCACGAGAAAGTGCACCGGCATCTGAGGATTGATGTCGCGGAACGCATAAACATCATCATCGTTGTACAGGCAGGTGGAAGGGATCTCCCCCGCCGCGATCTTACAAAACAGGCAGTCGTTCATAATGAAACCTCCTTATAGTCCCAGCTTTTCCGCCACGAAATCGTCCACGATGGCCAGCGCGTCGTCGATCTTCAGCACCTCGCTGCCGCCGCCCATGGCGGAGTCCGGCTTGCCACCGCCCTTGCCGCCGGTGACCGCCGACACGGCGCGCACAAGATCGCCCGCGCGGATGCCCCTGGCCACGGCGTTCTTACCGCAGACGGCCACGAACGTGACCTTGCTCTCCGTCGCCGTCGCAAGCACCGCGACCGTGTCCGGATCCTTATCACGCAGGAAGTCGCCGAGCTTGCGCAGGTCGCCGGCCTCGAGGTCGGTGCGCGTCGTCGTGATGACCTTGATGCCGCCGATGTTCTTCGAGGCATAGAGGAAACGGTCGACGTCGCTGTGCAGGATCTTCTCTTTCATGCGCTCAACGTTCTGGCGCGCCTCCTTGAGCTCCGCCGTGAAGCCCTTTGCCTTGGCAATGAGGTCGGCGGGCTTGGCGTGCAGCACCTCGGCCGCCGCGTACATGCGGCGGTTGACGGTCTCCATCTCGCGCAGGTAGGCCTTGCCGGTGATCGCCTCCACGCGGCGCACGCCGGACGCGACCGAGCTCTCGCCCGTGATGCGGAACGGGCCGATCTTGGCGGTGTTGTCCACATGCGTGCCGCCGCAGAGCTCAACGGACTTGCCACCCATGTTCACCACACGCACGAGATCGCCGTACTTCTCGCTGAAGAGCGCCGTCGCGCCGCTGGCCTTGGCCTGCGCCATCGACATCTCGGACACGGTGACGTCCATGCCGTCAAGGATCCAGTCGCCGACGATCTCATTGACCCGCTCCAGCTCCTCGGGCGTGATGGCCGAGAAATGCGTCAGGTCAAAGCGCAGGCGATCCGGCTCCACGAGCGAGCCCGCCTGATGCACGTGATCGCCCAGCACCTCGCGCAGCGCGGCCTGGAGCAGGTGCGTGGCCGAGTGCGCACGCATGATCGCCTTGCGGCGGTCGGTATCGATGCGCGCCGTGACAGTCTGCTCGACCTGCAGGCGGCCGGAGTGCATCACACCGTGGTGCAGGAATTTGCCGGCCTTGTCCTTCTGGACGTCCGTCACCTGGAAGAGCGCGCCGTCCGTCTCAATGACGCCGTTGTCGGCCACCTGGCCGCCCATCTCGGCATAAAACGGCGTGCAGTCGAGCACGAGCACGCCCTGCTTGCCCTCATCGATCTCCGAACAGACCTCACCGTCGCAGACGATGGCCAGGATCGTGCCCTGATCGACCGTGTGGTCATAGCCGGTGAATTTCGTCGGCGTCGTGTCCAGGCCGAGGTCCACACCGGCCCATGCCAGGTCGCCGAGTGCCTCGCGCGCCTTTCTCGCGCGCACGCGCTGCTGCTCCATCAGCTCCTGGAACGCATCCTCATCCACGGTCATGTCCTGCTCCTGCACCATCTCGCGGGTCAGGTCGATTGGGAAGCCGTAGGTGTCATAGAGCTTGAACGCATCCGCGCCGGAGAACACCCGCTCGCCCTTGGCCTGATGCTCGGCGAGCAGGTCAGAGAAGATGTGCATGCCGGCGTCGATGGTCTTGGCGAAGTTCTCCTCCTCGTTGCGGATGACGCGGGTGATATACGCCTGCTTCTCGCGCAGCTCGGGGTACTGGCACTCGTTTTCGTGCACGACCATGTCCACGACCTGATACAGGAACGGTTCGTTGACGCCGAGGAGCTTGCCGTGGCGCGCCGCGCGGCGCAGCAGACGGCGCAGCACGTAGCCGCGGCCCTCGTTCGACGGCAGGATACCGTCCGAGATCATCATGACGGAGGCGCGGATATGGTCGGTGATGACGCGCAGGGACACGTCGGTCTGGTGGCTGTCACCATAGTGCGCGCCGGTGATCTCGCTGACCTTGTGGGTGATGTTCATGACGGTATCGACGTCGAAGAGCGAATCCACGCCCTGGCAGACAACGGCCAGACGCTCAAGGCCCATGCCGGTGTCAATGTTTTTCTGAACGAGATCGGAGTAGTTGCCGTTGCCGTCGTTGTCAAACTGGGAAAAGACGTTGTTCCAAACCTCCATATAGCGGTCGCAGTCGCAGCCGGGCGCGCAGTCCGGCTTGCCGCAGCCGTAGGCTTCGCCGCGGTCAAAATAGATCTCCGAGCAGGGGCCGCACGGGCCGGAACCATGCTCCCAGAAGTTATCGTCCTTGCCGAGGCGGGTGATGCGGCTCTCGGGGATGCCGATCTCGTCGCGCCAGATGTTGAACGCCTCGTCGTCCTTTTCATACACGGACGGGTACAGCCGCTCGGGGTCGAGGCCGACCCAGTCCGGGCTCGTCAGAAACTCCCACGACCAGGCGATGGCTTCATGCTTGAAGTAGTCGCCGAAGGAGAAGTTGCCGAGCATCTCAAAATACGTGCCGTGGCGCGCGGTCTTGCCGATGTTCTCGATATCGCCGGTGCGGATGCACTTCTGGCAGGTGCAGACACGGTGGCGCGGCGGCTCCTTGTCTCCCTTGAAGTAGGGCTTCATCGGCGCCATGCCGGAGTTGATGAGCAGCAGGCTCGCGTCATCCTGCGGGATGAGCGAGAAGCTCGGCAGACGCAGGTGTCCCTTCGTCTCGAAAAAGCGCAGGAACATTTCGCGCAGTTCATTCAGACCATATGGTTTCATAATCATCTATCCTCCAAATCAAATTCTCTTGCTTCACTCTTTTTGCAGCCGCTCGGAAAGGCTGGGCGCGTCCGCGCGGTAAAACTCCAGCTTGCCGCAGCGCCTGCAGGCATAGATATCGACCTCCAGCGCACCGGAAAAGAGGTTGGACAAGTGGCCGGTCAAAAGACCGTATTGCCCGAGCTGCAGGGATTCCTGCCCCAGATGCTCCATCTCGCCATGACAACGCAGACAGTCCATAACACGTCTCCTTTCAAAAAAAGATGCCTCCGCCCCATGGACAGGGGCGAAGGCATTCGAGCATTCACGGTACCACCCTGATTGCCGCTCACGCGGCGTCTCAAGTCGTCCTTAACGCGGACAGACGTCCCGGTCGTCCCGGGCCGCTCCGGAGCGGCCGCCATGCTGCCGGCCGAAGGGCTTCCACCGTCCCCTTCTCTCTGCTGACCGGGTGCTGCACAGTTCTTCTCCATCCAAGCGTTCTGTTCTGGATTTTTATATTTTACCACATTCGAGCCGAATGTCAACCGTTTCGGCGGGTAATTTCCGCCGCACGAGCGACAGCGGCGCAGCCCTGCACGGCAGCGGCATGGTAAAGCGCTGCATCGGGTGCGGCACGCTCTCGAGTGGAAGGCCATCGGCATCGCACAGATCCTGCGCCGTGAAGGTCACGGGCGGCGCGGCGTTCGTGACGAGCTCGAGCGTGTCGCCGACGGCAAACTTGTTGCGCTGCGTCAGCACGGCGCGTCCGTCGGGCGCGGTGCCCTCCACGACGGCGCAGACCTCCGCCCCGGCAAAGTAGGCGGAGTTTGCCGTGTACTGCCCCGGCTGGCCGAAGTAGAACCCGGTACTGTACGGCCGGTGGCTGATCTGCAGCACCTCGCGCTGCCAGACCGGGTCGAGCGGCCGCCCGGCGACGGCATCGTCGAGCGCGTGGCGGTAGGCATTCGTGACCGCGCCGACATAATAGGCGCTCTTGGTGCGCCCCTCGATCTTCAGGCTCGTGATGCCGGCCGCCAGCAGCTCCGGCAGGTGATCGATCATGCACATGTCGCGGGAGTTGAAGATGTACGTCCCGCGCGCGTCCTCCGTGATGTCAAACACCTGGCCGGGGCGCTTGGACTCCGTGAGGCCGTACTTCCAGCGGCAAGGCTGGGCGCAGCGGCCGCGGTTGGCATCACGCCCGGTGAGGTAGTTTGACAGCAGGCAGCGGCCGGAAAACGACACACACATTGCCCCGTGCACGAATGCCTCGAGCTCCAGCTCAGGCGGCGTGTGGGCGCGGATGGCGGCGATCTCGGCGAGCGACAGCTCGCGCGCGAGCACGACCCGCTGCGCACCGAGATCATGCAGCGCCGCCGCAGCCGCCGAATTGACCACGCCGAACTGCGTACTCACGTGCAGCGCGACGTGCGGCGCATAGCGCTTTGCGAGCGTGATCACGCCGAGATCGGCCGCGATGATCGCATCCACGCCAGCGTCGTCGAGCAGCTCCAGATACGCCGGCAACTGCGCCATCTCGTCATCGCGAGGCAGGGTGTTGCACGTCACGTGCACGGCGGCGTCCTGCGCGTGCGCAAGCTGCACGGCCGCGCGGATGCCGTCCGGCGTGAAATTTTCCGCCCCGGCGCGCATACCAAACTGCGCTCCGGCCAGATACACTGCGTCTGCGCCGAAATGGAGCGCCATTTGCAGGCGCTCCAGATCTCCGGCAGGGCATAACAATTCCGGTTTGTTCATATTCGTCCCCGCTTATTGTGAATAACTCTGTTTGGCCACGAACGCCTGGAACTCGCCATAGTTCGTGAAGAACTTGTGCGTACCGGACTCGGCGTCGAGCGCGTAGTACAGCGCCTGTGTGCTCGCCGGCGAGAGCGCCGCCTTGATGGACGCAAGGCCGGGGTTTGCGATCGGCGTGGGCGGCAGGCCCTTGTTCTGATAGGTGTTGTACGGGCTGTCGATCTTCGTATCCTCCACGGTGAGCACATCCTTGTGCTCCGGCAGGACGTACATGATCGTCGAGTCGATCTGCAGCGGCATGCCGGCCTCGATACGGTTATAGATGACGGCGGCGATCATGGCGCGCTCATCGTCGTTGGCCGCTTCCTTTTCGATCATGGACGCGACCGTGACGACCTCCTGCATGGTCATGCCGCGCTCGTCCGCCTTTTCGAGCATCTCGGCCGTGATGCGGTCGTGGAAGTTCTCCAGGAACTTATTGATGGCGCTCGATGCCTGCATGCCCTGATAGAACTCATACGTGTCCGGGAACAGGAAGCCCTCGAGGCGCTTGGCGTCGCCCTGCATGCTCTGGTCGATGAACGAGTAGTTGTAGGAATAATTGGCTGCCGCGTCCATGAGGTCGTCATACGAGCAGACGTTTTCATCCTCGAGCTTGCGGAAGATCTGCTCCATCGTATAACCCTCGGGGATGGTGACCTTGGTCGTGACCATAGCGCCGGAGCCGACCTGCATCTTCTTGACGAGCGCGCGGTAATCATAGTTCGTGCTCAGCTCATACGTGCCGGGGTCAATCTTCGTTTTCGCGTGCGAAACACTGCAGTAAAGCTCGAAGAGGCCCTTATACTTGATGATACCGGCATCCTTGAGCTGCTTTGCCACGTAGCCCACGCTCACCTGATGGCCGGAGCGCTCCTTGGCATTGCCGTCAGCGTCCGTGTACGAAATGGTGACGTCCTTGAACTCGGACTTATCGAGCGTGACCGTCGCCGTGACCGGCTCTTTGTTGAGCGCGAGCACGTCCGACGCCGCCATCCAGCCGACGCAGGCGAGAATGATGCTGATGCTGACGACAAAGGCAAAATAGATCAGGCCGCCGAGGCAGCCGCTGCGGCCGGCGCGGCGCGGCGCTTCCGGCTCTGCCGGGCGCGCAGCGCGCTCGACAGGCGCTGCCTGTACCTCCGTTTCCGGCGCTGGGCGCGGGGTCGGCTGTGGGCGCGCGGCAGGCGCCTGCTCCGTATGGGGGCGAGCCGGCCGCTGCTGCCGCGGCTGTTCGGCGCGCGGCGTCTGCGCCTGGGCTGGGCGGGGCTGTGCAAGCGGCTGCGCGGGATGGGGACGCGCGGAGCGCTGTCCCTCCGGACGCACCGGATGCGGCTGTGCCGGGCGCGCGGAGCGCTGTCCCTCCGGGCGCACCGGATGCGGCTGGGCCGGGCGCGCGGGGCGCTGCCCCTCCGGACGTACCGGACGCGGCTGGGCCGGGTGCGCGGAGTGCTGTCCCTCCGAACGTACCGGGCGCGGCTGGGCCGGATGTGCGGGGCGCTGCCCCTCCGGCTGTGCCGGACGGCGGCGGGCCGGCTGCGCGGCTGCCGAACGCTGCGGGCGGGACGAATCCTGCTCGTCGCGGAACAGCTCATCAAAGTTCTTAAAGTGATCAGACATGGTTCGGTCTCCCTGTCAACATGGAATTCGTTCCTGCCGCCCACACGGCGCAGGAACCCCCATGCCCCGAGGGGCATAAGATAAGGCGACGGACGGAAACGGCGCCGTTTCTCCGGTCACGCCGGAAAACATTGCGCCAGATCCATGCACCGCGCGGGGTCTGGCCACGCAAAAATCAGTTGCGCGGAGAAAGGGTTTTGGTTATGTGCTGCGGAAATAATAATAGCTGTCTCTGGATCATCCTCATTCTGATCCTGCTCTTCTGCTGCGGCGGCTGGGGCAACTGCGGCTGCGACAACAACAATAACAACGGCTGCGGCTGCGGCTGCTAACGGCCTGACACCGATCGGGGCTCCTCCGGGAGCCCCGGTTTTTCCTGTGGGCGCAAAACGCCGTCCTCGGTTATGACGGCGGAAACCGGCACATCGTTCCATTCGGCCGGCAGCGCGTCGAGCAGGAACGCCGCACGGATCAGCCCCACGGTGCAGCAGTCCACACGCGCCAGAAAGCGGTCATAGTACCCGCCGCCGCGGCCGAGACGCCGCCCTGCGCGGTCATACGCCAGCGCCGGGACGAGCATCAGGTCGCCGGGCTGCGGCAGCAGCGTCCGCGCGCTGCGCGGCGGTTCGGGAATGCCAAAGCGTCCGGGCACGAGCGCACCGTCAAAGCGCGCGAACCGCATCTGCCCATCCGGCTGTGTGACCGGAAGCGCGACCGTCTTGCCGCGCCGCCGCGCCTGCGCAAGGATGGCGTGCGTGTCCACCTCGGGCACGACGCTGCAATAGGCAAAGATCCGCTCCGCCGCCTGAAACGCCGGCAGCGAGAGCACCTGCAGCGTGATGCGCACATCGCACGCGGCGTTCTCCGCCGGGTCGCTCTGCGAAAGCCGGGCGCGCAGCTGCGCACGCAGGGCATCCTTTTCCCCGGAAATGCTCACAGCGCGCTGCGGATGATGGAGAAGATCTCCTCGTGCTTTTCTTCCAGCGCGCGCTCAGCGCCGTCTTTCATAAACGGCACGATCGTCCAGCCATAGTGCGCGGCAGCGAGGCGGCCGATGCGCAGGCAGTTTTCCAGATAGGACACGTCCTGCTCATGAATATCGGCCTTGGTATTCTGCTTTTCCTGCCGGTGCTGCATCCGCTTGAGCGAGGTTGGCAGGTCCACGTCCAGATAGAGCACCAGATCCGGGCGCGGCAGGCCCATCTTGCCGTACTCCAGATCGTACAGCCAGTCAAAAAAGGCCGGCAGCTCCGCCTCCGGCAGCTTGGAACCCTGATGGATGGCGTTTGAGGTCGTGTAGCGGTCCGAGAGGATCAGGCCGCCATTTTCATAGATCTCGCCCCAGTCGGTGCGGTAAGACGCATAGCGGTCGACCGCGAAAAACGTGGACGCCGCATAGGCGTTGACATCCGACGGATGCGCGCCGAACGCGCCGTTGAGATACATGCGGATGAGCGCCGACGACTCCTGGTCGTAGCGCGGAAAGACGATGTGATGATAGGCCATGCCCATCTCGTCAAAACGAGCGCACAGGCGGCGGTACTGCGCGGATTTTCCGCTGCCGTCAATGCCCTCCAGTACAATCAGTTTACCCTTCGCCATGGTGTTTCTTCCCCCGAAGTTTGCAGCCGATGGCCGCAAACAGGAATTTCGGCAGCTTCATCATGCGGCCGATGCGCTTCGGCTCTTTGAGGAGCCGGTAAAACCACTCGAGCCCGAGCTTCTGGAACAGCTTCGGCGCACGCTTGACATTGCCGGCGAACACGTCCAGACTGCCGCCGAGGCCGGCCATGAGGCCGACGCGCAGGCGCGGTGCGTTGCGCTGCATCCAGAGCTCCTGCTTCGGCGCGCCGAGGCACACGAGCAGCAGATCCGGCTGCGCAGCGTTGATCTTCTCCACCACAGGGTCGTCGTCCTGAAAATAGCCGTCGTTCGTCCCGGCGATGACAAGGCCGGGAAAACGCTCACGCATTTTCTCCGCCGCCGCATCCGCGACGCCGGGCTTGGCGCCCAGCAGGAACACGCTTTTGCCCTCCTGCCCCATCTGCGCCATCAGCGCCGAGGCAAAGTCGATGCCCGGCAGCTTCGCGCGCAGCGGCGTGCCGAGGATCTTCGCGCCGTAGATCACGCCGATGCCGTCCGGCAGCACGAGATCCGCTCCCTGTACGGCCTGCATGGCCGCGGGATCGTCACGGCAGAGCATCACGATCTCCGGATTCGGCGTGACGACATAGGCCGCGCGCCGCTCCGCCATCAGGTCACGCGCACGCGCGACCGCTTCGTCCATCGTCAGGCTGTCAAACCCGACGCCCATTACGTCAATTCGCATGAAAACCTGTTTCCTCCGTTATACCTGGGCAAAGACTTCGCCGATCTTCTCATGGATGATGAGATTTGCCTGATCGTCATACGGCGTGGCACTGCGGTTGATGAGCACCAGCTTGCTGCCCCGGTAGTAATTCAAAAGTCCGGCCGCGGGGTACACGGCCAGCGACGTGCCGCCGACGATGAGCACCTCCGCCTCGCGGATATAATGGACTGCCTTGGACACGACATCGTCGTCCAGGCACTCCTCATAAAACACAATGTCCGGCCGGATGATGCCGCCGCAGTCACAGTGCGGCACACCGGTGCCGTGGTTGACGCGCTCCGCCGGATACGGCCGGCCGCAGCGCATGCAGTAGCAGCGGTGGATGCTGCCGTGCAGTTCGAGCACATTCTTGCTCCCGGCCGCCTGATGCAGGCCGTCGATGTTCTGCGTGATGACCGCCTGGAGCTTGCCCTCGCGCTCCAGCTCCGCCAGACGCAGGTGGGCGCGATTGGGCTTGGCCCCGTCAACGACGAGCTTATCCCGGTGAAATTTGTAGTACTCCTCCGGGTGCGCCATGAAGAAGGAATGGCTCAGGATCGTCTCGGGCGGATAATCATACTTCTGGTTATACAGGCCGTCCACGCTGCGAAAATCCGGGATGCCGCTCTCGGTCGAGACGCCGGCGCCGCCGAAAAACACGATCCGGTCGCTGCCGTCGATCCACTGTTTTAGCTGCTGAATGTTGTCCATGGACACTGCCTCCTGTTACACTGCCCCAAAAATGGGGGCAAATCTTATCATACAACGCTTCGCGCGCGGGGTCAACTTTGCGCGAGCAGAAAGCGCTCAATGGCCTCGGCCACGCCATCGTGGTCGCAGTCGGGCATGACATACCGCGCTGCGGCCTTCACGTCCGCGATCGCGTTGCCCATTGCGAGCGGCAGGCCGGCGTCGCGCAGGAGCGGTCGGTCGTTTTCCGAGTCACCGATGGCGATCGTCGCGCTGATGGGAATGTTCAGGCAGCGGCATAGCGCCTGCAGCCCGCTCCCCTTATCGGCGCCGATGGCGTTGATCTCCACACCCGCACTCTCGCACGGGACGACCCAGGCGCGCACATCCTGCACACGCGCGAGGTACTTGGCGCGCTCGGCGGAATCGACAAAGTAAAAATCCAGCTTCTCCACGGGATAGGGCGCTGCGAGAAAGCGCCGCTCCATGTCCTCGCAGGCCGTGCAGTGGGATTTGAAATTGTCCACGTAAGCGTCCATGCCGAAGCGCTGCGGGTCATCGAGCAGCTCCGGGCGGTAGAGCGCCTCGCCGTTGAAGAAGATGATCGGGAAGCCGTCGAGCCCCTCGAACGCGCGGACAAGCTCTGCCGCGACATCTGCCGGGAGGTTCTGCGCCGAAATGATCCGATCCTGCGCGCAGTCGGCCACGGCAGCGCCGCTGGACGTAATGGCATAGCGCATGGCCGGAAACTGCGCCATATACGGCACGATCTGCCGGTAGCAGCGGCCGGTCGTCATGACGACGTGATACCCGCGCGCAAGCGCTGCCGTAACAGCGGTCTCCGTGCGCGGTGTGATCTCTTTTTGGGAATTGAGCAATGTGCCGTCCATATCGACGGCGATGAGCTGATATGCCATGGGACGTTCCTTTCTGCACAGTTTCACAGCGTATATTGTACCCGTTTCAACCCGACCTGTCAACCGGACGTGCGGGACTTGAACCCGCACGCCAAAGCCGCTATAATGGCGGCAGACCGATTTTTAAGGAGTTACCGCTATGTATGTTGACCAGAATTTATATCACGGACGCCCAGTGAGTGGGCAGCGGCTGGACAAGGAGCTGCGCTGCTACGACCTGCTCGACCGCCTGGGGCTCGCCTACGACCGGGCCGATCACGACGCTGCCGACACGATCGAAGCCTGCGCCGCCGTGGAGCAGGTGCTCGGCGCCGGGATCTGCAAGAATCTTTTCCTCACGAACCGGCAGCAGACGGCATTTTATCTGCTGCTGATGCCGGGGCACAAGCCGTTTCGCACGAAGGATCTCTCGCACCAGATCGGCAGCGCGCGGCTGTCGTTTGCCTCCCCGGAGCATATGCTTGAGCTGCTGGACATCGCGCCCGGCTCTGTGAGCGTGCTGGGGCTGATGAACGACCATGACGGGCGCGTGCGCCTGCTCATCGACCGCGACCTGCTGCAGGATGCGTACCTCTGCTGCCACCCGTGCATCAACACGTCCACGCTCAAGCTGCGCATGGCGGACGCCATCGACGTGCTGATCCCGGCGCTGGCGCACGCACCGACGTATGTGGATCTGCCGGTGTACGAACCGCAGACCTGAAAAAGCAAGAAAAAAATCCTGCATCCGAAGATGCAGGATTTTTTGTTTGCATTAGTAATAACGCTTATTCTTGTTCTTGCGAGCAGCCTCCGACTTTTTGCGGCGACGAACGCTGGGGCTCTGGTAGTACTCCTTGCGGCGCAGATCAGACATGACGCCGGCCTTGGCACAGCTGCGCTTAAATCTCTTGAGCGCGTTGTCCAGAGACTCGTTCTCCTTGACGTAGATTTCAGACATTTTATTCCCTCCCTCCAAATACGCCTTGCGGCGCTTCAAGGGCCATCATGCATGGCTTTAGCGTTAATATTATAATTGCAATTACCGCCGATGTCAAGATGAAGTTATGCCTTCGGCTTCAAAATCAGGTTGACGAGCTTGTTCGGGACGTGGATGACTTTGACGATCTGCATGCCCTCCATCTGACGCTGGACCTTGTCGAGCTGCAGCGCCGCGTCGACGACGGTCTGCTGGTCGCTGTCCTTGGCGACGGTGACGGTGCCCTTGAGCTTGCCGAGCACCTGCACGGCCATGGTAACAGTCGTGTCGACCGTCTTGGTCTCGTCATACGTCGGCCAGTCGCACTGGCAGCACATCTTGCCGTACTTGGCGGCAAAGCCGAGCCGCTCCCAGAGCTCCTCGACAATGTGCGGCGCAAACGGGCTGAGCAGGAGCAGCAGCTGCTCCATGTCGCCCTTCGTGCAGCCGTTGGCAGCAAACTCGTTGACCATGGTCATCATGGACGCGATGGCGGTGTTCATCTTCAGTTCGTCGATATCCTCCGTGACCTTCTTGATGGTCTTGTGGATGATCGCCTCGTTCTTGCCCGAGATGGCCGGATCGTCCGTGCAGCTCTCGGCCAGATTCCAGACGCGGTCGAGGAAGCGCTTCGAGCCCTTGACGGCCTCGTTGGACCAGGTGACGGCCTTCTCAAAATCGCCGATGAACATGATGTGCAGGCGCATGGTGTCCGCGCCGTACTGATCGACGATGTCGTTGGGATTGACGACGTTGCCACGGGACTTGGACATTTTTTCGCCGCCCTCGCCAAGGATCATGCCATGGCTCGTGCGCTTCTGATACGGCTCCTTGGTCGGCACGACGCCGATATCATACAGGAACTTGTGCCAGAAACGGCTGTAGAGCAGGTGGAGCGTGGTGTGCTCCATGCCGCCGTTGTACCAGTCGACGGGACTCCAGTAGTCCAGCGCCTCTTTGGAAGCGAGCGCTTTGTCATTGTGCGGATCCATGTAGCGCAGGAAATACCAGCTCGAGCCGGCCCACTGCGGCATGGTGTCGGTCTCGCGCTTGGCAGGGCCGCCGCACTGCGGGCAGGTGGTGTTGACCCAGTCGGTCATCTTGCTGAGCGGACTCTCGCCGTCGTCGGTGGGCTCATAGCTGTCCACCTGCGGGAGCACGAGCGGGAGCTGATCCTCCGGGATCGGCACCCAGCCGCACTTCGGGCAGTTGACGAGCGGGATCGGCTCGCCCCAGTAACGCTGGCGGCTGAAGACCCAGTCGCGCAACTTGTAGTTGACCTTTTCCTTGCCGAAGCCCTGCTCCACGACGTATTTCTTCATGGCGGGGATGGCTTCTTTAACGGTCATGCCGTTGAGGAAGCCGGAGTTGACCATGACGGCGCTGTCGTCCTTGGCGACGAAGGCTTCCTTCGTCACGTCGCCGCCGGCGACGACCTCGACGATCGGCAGGCCGAACTTCGTGGCAAACTCCCAGTCGCGCTGGTCGTGGCCCGGAACGCCCATGACGATGCCGGTGCCGTAGCCCATGAGGACGTAGTCCGAGACGAACATGGGCAGCGCCTTGTGCGTCACGGGGTTCATGACCTCGATGCCCTCGAGACGGACGCCGGTCTTTTCCTTGTTGAGCTCGCCGCGCTCAAAATCGGACTTGTGCGCAGCCTCTTCCTGATAGGCGGCCACGGCGTCCCAGTTGGCAATGTGCGGCTGCCACTGCTTGAGCAGCGGATGCTCCGGCGAAATGACCATGTACGTCGTGCCGAAGAGCGTATCGGCACGGGTGGTGTAGACGGTGATATCGTCGCCGACATTGGTCTTGAACGTGATCTCCGCGCCGGTGGAGCGGCCGATCCAGTTGCGCTGCTGGGTCTTGACGCGCTCGATGTAATCCACATCGTCCAGATCGTCGATCAGGCGCTGGGCATACTTCGTGATGGCGAGCATCCACTGGCTCTTCTCCTTGCGCACGACCTCGCTGCCGCAGCGCTCGCAGACACCGTTGACGACCTCTTCATTCGCCAGCACGCACTTGCAGCTCGTGCACCAGTTGACGGGCATGGTGGTCTTATAGGCCAGACCGTGCTTATACATCTGCAGGAAGATCCACTGCGTCCACTTATAGTAGCTCGGATCGGTCGTATCGACCGCACGGTCCCAGTCAAAGCTGTAGCCGAGCATTTTGAGCTGCTTGGTGAAGTTGGCAATGTTGTTTTTCGTCACGACGGCCGGGTGGATATGGTTCTTGATGGCGTAGTTCTCGGTCGGCAGGCCGAAGGCGTCAAAGCCGATCGGGAACAGAACGTTGTAGCCCTGCATCCGGCGCTTGCGGCAGATGATATCCATCGCCGTGAACGGGCGCGGGTGGCCGACGTGCAGGCCCTGGCCGGAGGGATACGGGAACTCGATCAGGCCGTAAAACTTCGGCCGCGGGTCGCCGGTGACGGCCGCGAAGGGCTTTTCTTCCTCCCAGCGCGCCTGCCATTTTTTCTCGATCGCCTGGAAATCGTACTTCATAGCATTCACTTCTCTCTGAAAAATCAAAAAATCATAAGTAGGTCACGGGACGGAACAAGCATCCGCCCCGGTTGGTTTTGTTTTGGCGCTCAGGCGCGCATATCGGAAATGCCCACGACCTCCGCGTCGCTCCAGAGCCGCTCCAGATCGTAAAACTTGCGGGCCTCGTCCTGGAACACGTGCACGATCACGCAGCCATAGTCGAGCAGGACCCAGCTGCCGCTGCGGTGCCCCTCCCGGCGCAGGACAGGTTCGCCCACGTCGTCCGCCGCCGCTTCCACGGCGTCGGTCAGGGTCTTCACGTGCGTCGAGGAGCTGGCCGTGCAGATGACGAAATAGTCTGCCAGCGTCGTCAGGTCCTGGGTTTTGAGCAGCTGAATGTTCTCACCCTTTTTTGCGTCCAGCGCCTTGACGATGACCGCAGCAAGCTCGTTAGCAGGCATCATAATGCTACATCCTTCCTTTTTGTTACCATTTGTTTGGGCCCTGAACCGTGCCGGAAGTGGCCACGACCTGCCCATTGGATTCATAGAGAATGTCCACATCCGCGGACGTGATCTCCTTCGTATAGGGGTTGAGCCAGGTGTTGAGATAATCCAGCCACTCGTCCACGTGGATGAACACGTAGGACATACCGTTTTTGGTGCCACTGTAATTGGCGGGGATCGTCTCAAATGAGATGGCGCTCTCATCGAGCTTCAAAAACTCCTTGACATAGAACATCACATTGCCTGCCGACAGGTTTGTGGTGACATCCTTTTCATAGATGTCAATGAGTTTGTTGAGATTTGGGATGTTGTGCAGCTTCAAAAACTGGCTCGTCATGGCCTTAAGCAACTGGTGCTGCACGTCGATGCGGCCGATATCGCCGTTGGCATACGTGTTGCGGAAGCGGAACACGCCCATGGTCTGATAGCCGTTGAGGTGCTGATAGCCCTTCTGGACATGGATGCTCAGATCCTGACCGGGGTCGTCATAGTCCATATCGACCGGGACGTCAAAATCAATGCCGCCCATGGCGTCAATGAGCTCGACGAACACCTCCACGTCAAAGAGCGCATAACTGTCGACCCGGTAGCCGAGAATCTGCTCCGCGCCGCCGATGAGCGCCTCCACGCCGTCCTTGCCGTTGTTTTCGGCCGCGGCGTAGTACTGGTTCATCTTCTTGGGCTTGTAGGACACGTTCACGGCCGTATCGCGCGGGATGCTGACAAACTTCAGAGACTGATTCTCCGTGTCGAGCATACCGACAAGTACGGTGTCCGTCAGGCCGGCCGCGCGGTCCTTGCCGGCGATGAGGAACGTGTAGCACCCTTTCTTGCGGCCGTCTGTGCTGACGCCCACATCGTCCGAATCGCCGTCGCTCAGGCTCGGCGGGCTGACCCAGTGGTTCATCAGGATCGCAAACTCGCCGATGAGCAGCGCCAGCACCACGACCACGATGACCGTGATGCGCACTTTTTTCTTTTTCTTGCGCTTTGCCTGCGACTGCTGCGCCTGCACGCGGTGGTTCACCGCCGCAGATGCCTCGGAAAACGGGTCGTCCTGAAAGCCGCTGCCGTCGTCGTAGGAATCGTCATAGCCGCCGTCGTAACGGTCGTAACCCTGATCGTCATATCCGCCGTAATCGCCCGGATAGCGATCGTCACTCTGTCGTCTTTTCATATTCTTTTTCCCTGCCCTGATACCAGTTTAATGCCTGCACCGTGTTCTCGTGCGGCGTGATGCCGCCGGCCTTCAGATCCTCCAGGCTCATCTTCAGTCCGAGCACCATGGCCGCATCCAGATCGGTGTAAGCGAGCCGCCGCAGTTCGTCCACGCCGTCAAAATCCCGCGACGGCTCGATATAGTCGGCCATATACAGGACCTTTTCGAGCGTGGTCATATCGGGCTTGCCGGTCGTGTGCCAGCGGATGGCATTTTCTATCTCAAGTGGTACGCCGAAACGATCCCTGGCCACGGCAGCGCCGGTTTTGGCGTGCAGGAGCTTGGTGTTGGCCGTTTCGACCGTATCGTTTATGATACCATATTTATCAGACAATAGCAATTGGTCAGATAGCTCTAATTTTTTTGTGCAATCGTGCAAAATTCCGGCCTCTGCGGCAGCATCCGGATCGCAGCCCCAGCGCTCGGCGAGGTGGCGCGCCTCGTGCTCGCAGCCCCAGACATGGGAGATACGCCGCGGCTTGAGCATGGGGTAAGCCTGCTCGCGCAGCCAGTTGAGATCGGGCTTTGCGCCGTAGAGCCGCTGCTGGATGATGTGCGCATACACATTCGGCGCGAGGTACTCGCTGCCCCGCCGCTGCGGCAGCAGCGCACGAACGGCCGTGCTCGTGACCGGGATCGGCTCGGCCGGCAGGGCGATGACGCGCGCGTCATACGTCCTGCGCAGGTAGGCGCTGAAGCGCTCGACCTCCGCATGCTCATCGCCCGTGCGGGCGAGCGCGACGAGCGTCACCTGAGCAAGCAGATACCGAAAATCGTGCCACTGCTCAAACGTCGTGAGCATATCCGTGCCGATGACGAGATACAGCTCCGCGTCCGGATTGCACGCGCTCAGCTCGCGCACGGTGTCGGCCGTGTAGCTCTTGCCGGAGCGGTGCAGCTCCATGTCAGAGACCTCCACGCCCGGCTCGTCTGCGAAGGCCATCATCGTCATGAGCAGGCGCTCCGCCGGCTCCGGGCTGCCCGCCGTGAGCTCCTTGTGCGGCGGGATGCGATCCGGAATGACGAGCGTCAGATCCGGCCGGATGGCCGCGCGCACCGCGCGCAGCGCGGCCGTATGTCCCAGATGCGGCGGGTTGAAGCTGCCGCCATAGATGCAGATCTTCATTTGCGTGCCTTTTTCACGAGCTCGATCTTCGGCTTCTGCTCGTTGCGCTTATAGAGCACAAACTTCGATCCGATGACCTGCACGGGTTCTGCGCGGCAGACCTCGGCGAGCCGGTCGCACGCCTCGCGCGCGGACAGGAGCGAGTTTTCAAGCACGCGGCCCTTGACGAGCTCGCGCGCCTTGAGCGCGTCGCTCATCTGGGTGATGATGTTGTCCGTGATGCCGCCCTTGCCGATGTGGACGATGGTGTCCTCCGTCGCGGCGAGACCGCGCAGCTGGGCGCGCTGTTTACTTGTCAGCATAGTAGTTCCTCAATTCTTCTTTCAGGATTTTGAGCGCATTCCCGCGGTGGGAAATGGCGTTTTTCTCTTCCGGGCGCAGCTCCGCCATGGAGCAGGCATAGCCGTCCGGCTGAAACACGGGGTCATAGCCGAAGCCGTTTTCCCCGCGCGGCGCAAACAGGATGCTGCCCTCGCACGTGCCGCGGGCGCGCAGGACGTCGCCGTTCGGGAACGTGCAGCAGATGCACGACACGAACCGGGCCGTGCGGTCGGTGCGGTCGCCGAGGTTATGGAGCAGGAGCGTGTAGCGCGCGGCGTCCGAATCCTCGTGCCGGCCGGTATAGCGGGCCGAGTGCACGCCGGGCGCGCCGCCGAGCGCATCGACCATAAGGCCGGAATCGTCCGCGACGGCGGGCTGCCCCGTCGCGCGGGTCACGGCGATGGCCTTCAGGTAGGCGTTTTCCTCGAAGGTCTCCCCCGTCTCGTCCACCTCAAAGTGGCAGCCGGCCGCGCTCTGCGGGATGATCTCGATGCCCATGTCCGCAAAGATGGCGCGAAACTCCTCGAGCTTATGTGCGTTGTTGCTTGCAAGGATCATGACAGCAGCGCCTCCACAAATTCCGCGGGCTTGAACTCGAGCAGATCGTCGATCTGCTCGCCAACGCCGACATATTTCACCGGCAGCTGCAGGTCGTTTGCGATGGCAAAGACGATGCCGCCCTTAGCCGTACCGTCGAGCTTTGTGAGCACGATGCCGGTGAGGTCGGCCGTGTCGAGAAACTGCTTGGCCTGGATGAGGCCGTTCTGGCCGGTCGTGGCATCGAGCACCATGAGCGTTTCGATATCGGCCTCCGGCAGCTCGCGGCGGATGACGCGGGTGATCTTATTGAGCTCGTTCATGAGGTTTGTTTTGTTGTGCAGGCGGCCGGCGGTGTCGATGATGACAACGTCCGTGCCGCGGGCCTTCGCCGCCTGAATGGAGTCGAACACCACGGCGGCGGGATCGGATCCCTCCTCGTGTTTGACGATGTCCACGCCCGCGCGCTGCGCCCAGACGGTGAGCTGGTCGGCCGCCGCGGCGCGGAACGTGTCCGCCGCCGAGAGCAGAACGCGGTTGCCTTCTTTCTTGAGCTGGGCGGCAAGCTTGCCGATCGTCGTCGTCTTGCCGACGCCGTTAACACCGACGACGAGTACGACCGACGGCTGCGTCGTGAGCAGGAGCATGGTGTCCTGCACTTTGAGGATGCGCGTGAGGATCTGCACGAACTCCTTTTTCACCTCCGCGCCGGTGCGCAGCTTCTTGAGCTCGATGGCCTTGCGCAGCTGCGCGATGGCCTTGGTCGTCGTCTCCACGCCGGTGTCGGCGAGGATGAGCGTCTCCTCAAGGTCCTCGAAAAATTCCTCGTCCCCCGGCTCATAGGCGGCAAAAATGCCGGTCAGCTGGGCGTCCATCTTCGTCTTGGTCTTGGTCAGGCCCTGTTTGATCTTATCAAAAAATCCCATAGAACTATCTTCTCCGTTACGATATGGTTTTAGCCGCTTCATCCAGCGAAAGCTCGATGACGCGGGACACGCCTTTTTCCTGCATGGTCACGCCGAACAGATGGTCGGCCTCCTCCATGGTGCCGCGGCGGTGCGTAATGACGAGAAACTGCGTGTTCTTGGCGAGGCGGCGCATGTACTGCACATAGCGCGTGACATTTGCCTCGTCGAGCGCAGCCTCGATCTCGTCCATGACGCAAAACGGCGTCGGCCGCACCTTCAAAATGGCAAAATAGAGTGCGATGGCCACAAACGCCATCTCGCCGCCGGACATGAGGCTCAGCGTCGAGAGCGCCTTGCCGGGCGGCTGCACCTTGATCTCAATACCGCTGTCGAGCACGTGCTCCGGGTCTTCAAGCACGAGCGCGGCCTTGCCGCCGCCGAACAGCTCCAGAAATGTCTGGCGGAACGCCTGGTCGATCGCCTGAAACTGCGTGGTGAAGATGCCCTCCATCTCCCCCGTCACGTCGGCGATGATGCCGGTCAGCTCGCGCTTGGCCTTGAGGATGTCGTCCCGCTGGCCGGTAAGGAAGGTGTAGCGCGTGTTCACGCGCGTGAATTCGTCGATCGCGCCGAGGTTCGGCGTGCCCAGCGCGCCGATATTGCGCCGCAGCTCGGCGATCTGCCGGTTGGCCTTCGTCATGTTCTCGATCGGCTGGCGCAGCGCCTCGGCCGCCGTGCGGCTGAGCTCATAATTGTCCCAGAGTTTATCGAGAATCTGCTTCTCCTCCATGTCGGCCGAGAGCTTTTTCTGCTCGAAGCGCGACACGAGCCCCTGCATATCCAGCAGGTCGCGGTTGCGCGCCTGCGCGTCGCGGTCGGTGCGGGTGCGCTGGCCCTCGAGCTCCAGCTTGCGGCTGCTGCACGCGGCGAGCTCGCCGCGCAGCGTTTCGGCGCGCTGGCGCAGTTCGGCCAGGCGGCGCTCATGCATCTGCAGGGTCTGCTGCAGCTGCTGCGTACCGGCCTCGGCCTGCTCGATCTGGGCGAGGCGGGCCGTGCGGTCGCCGGTCATTTCCTCAAAGAGGTCGTGGATCTGTTGCGTCGTGCGCGTGATGGTCTCGCGCTCGGCGTCCAGAGACGCCGACTCCGCCCGCAGGCCGGCCAGCTGATCGGCCAGTTCCTGACGGCGGCGGTCAAACGCGCCGCGGCCCAGCTCGCTCCGGTCGCGCTCGGCGCGAAGCGCGGCGAGCGCCTGCTCCGCCGAAAGCGCGTCGGCGCGGGCGGCCGTGATACGGTCCTGATTTGCCTTCTGCTGCGCGCGGCAGGCGTCGATGGACGCATTCTGCCCCGCAATGGTCTCCTGCGCGGCGTTTTTCAGCAGCGCGACCTGCGCGGCTTCGGACTCCGCCTTGTGCAGCGTCTCGATCGCCTGCTCCAGCTGCGCCTGCACGGTGTCGAGCTGCGCATGGGCCGCGTCGAGCGCCGTCTGCGCGTCCTCAAGCGCGGCCTCGCACTGCTTTTTCTCCAGCGTGAGCGTGTCGAGCGCCGCGCGCAGGCGCTTGAGCTCGTTTGCGCGGGAAAGGATGCCGCTGCCCTTGGCGGCGCTGCCGCCGGTGAGCGAGCCGCCGGCGTTGACGAGCTGCCCGTCGAGCGTGACGATGCGGTAGCGGTGATCGTAGCGCCTGGAGATGGCGATGGCATCTTTCATCGTCTCGGCCACGACGGTGCGACCGAGGAGATTGCTGACGATATTGCGGTAAGCGGCGGCGCAGGTGACAAGCGTATCGGCCACGCCGACATAGCCCGGCTCCTGATCCGGCACGCTGTTTAAGTGCATCGGACGGATGGTATCGAGCGGCAGGAACGTCGCGCGGCCGGTCTCGCGCCGGCGCAGCAGCTCAATGGCCTGCGCGCCGCAGCTTTGCGTATCGACAACGATGTTCTGCGCCGCGGCGCCGAGCGCCGTCTCGATGGCGAGGGCGTAGCGGTCGCCGGTCTTGATGAGGTTTGCGACCGGGCCGCGCACGCCGCGCAGCGTCCCCTTTTCGGCCGCGTGCATGACGGCCTTGACCGCGCGGTTGTAGCCCTCGAAGTCCTTTTCCATCTCCGTGAGCATACGGATGCGCGACTCGGTGCTGCGCAGGTCAACCGTCAGGCCGGACAGCCGCTCCTGCTGTCGGGTGAGCGCCTGCTCACAGGCGGAAAGGCGCTGGGCCTTTTCCCTTTGCTCCGCGCGCAGGGCGTCGCACGCGGTGCGCGCCTGCTGCTGCGCGGTCTGCTTTTCCTGCTGCTGCATCTCAAGCGTCGCCAGATGCTCGGCCGCTTCCGCGGCGGCGGTGGCGACGGCGTTTTCCTGATCGAGCAGCTCCTGCGATTTATCCGCCAGGAGCGTGATGCGCGTGCGGCACTCGGCCAGCGCGCTGCTCTGCGCGCTCTCTTTGGCGAGCAGCTCCGTGTACGCGCGCTCGGCCTCGCCGGAGGAGACCGCGTTGCGGTCGATCTCGGCGAGCACGGATTGTATCTCCTGTGCGTGCTGCGCCTTTTCGGCCTCGATCTCCTGCAGGCGACGCTGCTGCGCATCGATCTGTGCCTGCAGGGCGCCCGCACGGTCAGTCTGCTCGGACACCTCCACGCGCAGTCGCGCGATGCTGTCGGCACTGTTTTGCAGGTTCGTGCGCACGACGGCCGCGGCGCTCTCGCACTCGGCCGCGGCGCTCTCGGCCTCGGAGATCTGCTCGCGCGTGCGCTCGGACTCCAGATCCTTCTCGCGCATCTTCTGCGCGATGTTTTCCGACGCTGCATAGAGCTGCTCGAGCTCACGCTGCGCGCCGGCGAGGTTTTCCTTCGCGGTCTGATAATCGCGGTTCACGGTCTCGGCCTGCGCGTGCAGACGGTCGAGCGTCTCCATCCAGACGGAAACCTCCGCGCTCTTGAGCTCGTCGCGCAATCGGAGATACTTCTTCGCCGTCTCGGCCTGCTTGCGCAGGGGCTCGACCTGTAGCTCCAGCTCATCGACCTTGTCGTTGATGCGCAGGAGGTTTTCCTCCGTGCGGGCGAGCTTGCGCTCCGACTCCTCCTTACGGTAGCGGTAGCGCGAGATGCCGGCCGCTTCCTCAAAGATCTCGCGGCGCTCGTTGCTCTTGCCGGAAACGATCTCGGCGATGCGGCCCTGCCCGATGATCGAGTACCCGTCGCGGCCGAGACCGGTGTCCATGAGCAGCTCGTTGATATCGCGCAGGCGGCAGGCCTCGCGGTTGATATAATATTCGCTCTCGCCGCTGCGGTAATAGCGGCGGGTGATCATGACCTCGGTGTTCTCGGTGTCGAAGATGCCGGTGCTGTTGTCAAGGATGAGCGACACCTGCGCAAAGCCCATGGGGCTGCGCTTTTCCGTACCGCCGAAGATGACGTCCTCCATCTTGCCGCCGCGCAGCGTTTTCGTGCGCTGCTCGCCCATGACCCACAGGATGGCGTCCGATATATTCGACTTGCCGCTCCCGTTCGGGCCGACGATCGCCGTGATCTCCTGGTCAAAATTCAGGCGCGTCTTGTCCGGGAAGGACTTGAAGCCCTGGATCTCCAATGCTTTTAAGTACACAAAATCCCTCGCATATCCGGCGTCTGCGCGTGCAGAGACGCCGCTGATATCTCAAATCAAAGTAATACAAAGTAGAGTATACCGCCAAAAATGCCATTTTGCAACGGCCGGAGCGCATTTTTTCAGATGTGAAAAATGCAGCCGCCTGCGTTTTCGCAGGCGGCTGCATGCCGTTATTGCGGCATCTGTTCGAGCGCGCACCGGGCGGCGGACTGCTCCGCCTCCTTTTTCGTGCGGCCGGTGCCGCGGCCGATCTCGCTGCCGTTGAGCAGCACGGCCATGGTGAATGTCTTGTTATGGTCCGGGCCGCTCTCGGCGCAGACGGTATAGGAAAGCGTCTGCCCGGCGCGGCGCTGCACGCGCTCCTGCAGCTCGGTCTTATAGTCCTCGACGTGGTGGATCTCCCCCTCGGCCAGACCGTTGAGGATGTGCGTGAGGATAAAGCGCTGCGCGGGCTCCAGCCCGCCGTCAAGATACATGGCGGCGATGACCGCCTCCACCGCGTCGGCGAGAATGGACGGCCGCTCTCTGCCGCCGCTGCGCTCCTCCCCGTGGCCGAGGCGGATATAGTCGCCCAGATGCAGCGTGAGCGCCACGCCGTGCAGCGCCTGCTCGCAGACGAGCTCGGCGCGCAGGCGGCTCATTTTCCCCTCCGGCATGTCGGGATAGAGCGCATAGAGCCGCGCCGCCGTGACCATGCCGAGCACGGAATCGCCCAGAAACTCGAGCCGCTCGTTGCTGGTATAGCCCCGCGCGCGGTTTTCATTGGCATAGGAGCTGTGCATGAGCGCATTCTCCAGCAGCGCCCGGTCGCGGAACGTGTAGCCCAGGCGGGCCTCCAGCGCCTCCATCAGTTGCTCTCCTTCGCCGCGTGCTTGTCCACACGCATGTAGGAGATATTGGCCGTAATGTCGTCAATGATGCCGGAATCAACAAAGGCGATCGCCTGACGGATGGCATTGTAGATCGCGCGCGCATCAGACGAGCCGTGGGCCTTGATGACCGGCTTGCTGATGCCGAGCATGGCCGTGCCGCCGACCTCGTTCGGGTCAAGCGATGCCTTGAGCGCGTGGAACTCGTCCCTGATGGCAAGGGCAGCCATCTTGGTCTTGAAGTTTTTCATGAAAATGCCCTTGAGCTGGCGCGTCATGTACTTGATGCTGCCCTCGATGCCCTTGAGCAGCACGTTGCCGGTAAAGCCGTCCGTGACGACGACGTCCACATCGCCGCTGAACACCTGCGACGCCTCAACGTTGCCGACAAAGCGGATGCGGCCGGCGGCGTCCGCCGCCTTGAGCAGCGGGAACGTCTCGTGCTGGAGCTCAGAGCCCTTGTGATCCTCGGTGCCGTTGCTGAGCAGGCCGACGCGCGGCGCGGCGATGCCGAGCATGGTGCGGGCATAATAGCTGCCCATATAGGCAAACTGCAGCAGGTACTCCGGCGTGCAGTCGGCGTTGGCGCCGCAGTCGATGAGCATGACGCCCGCGTCGCCGTTCGGCAGCACAGGGGCCAGCGCCGCGCGGCGGATACCGTGGATGCGCTTGACGATGAGCGTAGCGCCGGTGAGCAGCGCGCCGGTGCTGCCGGCAGAGACGACCGCGTCGCCCTTGCCGTCGCGCAGCATATTGAGCGCGACCGTCATGGAAGCGTCCTTCTTGCGGCGGGTGGCTGTGCTGGGGTCGTCGTCCATGGTGATGACTTCGCTCGCGTCGATGATCTCGAGCTTGGCCTGCTCATTGCGCAGGCAGGCCTCAATAGCGGCGCGCTGGCCGACGAGCACGATCTCCGCGCCCAGCTCCTGCTGCGCGTGCACCGCGCCCTTGACGATCTCGTCCGGAGCGAGGTCACCGCCCATTGCGTCCACAAGAATTCTCATAGATGAAAAACCTCCTTTTGTTTCAGCCCGTCCAGGATCTGCAGGCTGCGCGCCGAGATCTCCGCGTTCTTATTGCGCTTGCCGCGCACGCGGTGATCCAGCGGTGTGATGATGCCAAAATTGATGTTCATGGGTTGAAAATCGCCGACGCTGCCGCCGGAAATGTACAGCGACAGTGCGCCGATGGCCGTCTCTTGCGGGAAATCGACAGGCGGCAGGCCGAGCAGCTGCGCGGCCGTCTCGATGCCGACGAGCGCGCCGGACGCGCACGACTCCACATAGCCCTCAACACCGGTCATCTGCCCGGCGAAGCGGATGCGCGGGTCGCGCCGGAGACGATAATACCGGTCGAGCAGCTGCGGGGAATTTAAATAGGTGTTGCGGTGCATGACGCCGTAGCGGACGAAATCCGCATTCCGCAGCGCCGGGATCATGGAAAAGACGCGCTTTTGCTCGCCAAACGTCAGGTGCGTCTGGAAGCCGACAATGTTATACAGCGTGCCCTCGGCGTTGTCGCGCCGGAGCTGCACGACGGCGTAATTATCCCGCCCGGTGCGCGGGTCGCGCAGGCCGACCGGCTTGAGCGGGCCATAGCGCAGCGTGTCCTCCCCGCGGCGGGCCATGACCTCGACCGGCATGCAGCCCTCAAAGACTGCACCGTCGTCAAAGCCGTGGATGGGCGCTTCCTTTGCGCTGCGCAGCTCCTGCACGAAAGCGGTGTACTCCGCCTGATCCATGGGACAGTTGACGTAGTCGGCCGTGCCCTTGTCGTAGCGGCTGGCGAAAAAGGCGCTGTCCATGTCCACGCTCTCGAGCGTGACGATGGGGGCAACGGCATCGTAAAAATGCAGGTCGAACTCCGGGCAGAGGCGCTGGATCTCGGCCGCCATGGCATCGCTCGTGAGCGGGCCGGTCGCAATGACGACCTCACCGTCCGGGATGGCGTCGGCCTCGGCGCGCTCGACGGTGATGTTCGGATGCGCGCAGATGCGCTCCGTGATCTCGCGCGCGAACGCCTCGCGGTCCACGGCGAGCGCGCCGCCGGCGGCGACGCGGTTGTGATCCGCGCTCGCAAGCACGACGGAGTCGAGCCGGCGCAGCTCCTCCTTGAGCAGGCCGACGGCGTTCGTGAGCTCATCGCTGCGCAGGGAGTTGGAGCAGACGAGCTCGGCAAAGTTTTCGGATACGTGCGCGGGGGTCATTTTCTTGGGTTTCATCTCGATCAGGCGCACCGGGATGCCGCGCCCGGCCAGCTGCCACGCGCACTCGCATCCCGCCAGGCCCGCACCGATCACGGTCACTGGGGTCATAGCGTTCCTCCTCGAAAAAGGCGGCCGGTCAGGCCGCCTTTCCAATTATGCTTCCTTCTTGGGTTTCGTCGTCTTTTTGGCTGCCGGTTTTTTGGCGGCCGTTTTCTTTGCCGCGGGCTTTTTGGTAGCGGTTTTCTTTGCAGCGGACTTTTTTGCCGCCGGCTTCTTGGTCTCCGGCTTCGTCTCCTTGGACTCCGCCTCAGCCTTGGGCTCGGCCGCGTCGTCCGCCGGTTTCGGCTTGCGCTTGTAGCCGCGCTTGTCGGGCGGCAGATAATTCGGGCACTCGGGGTTGATGCAAAACGGCTTGTTCGCGCCCTTGCCGGCGCGTTTGAACATGGTCTTGCCGCACTCGGGGCAGTAGTCCTTCGTCGGCACGTCCCAGGTCATGAAGCCCTGGATGCTCTCGCCGCCCTCACCCTCGCCATGTCCCGGGCAATCATGCCCGCGCTCACAGGCGTAGTAGGCAAAGCCCTTGCGGGACGTGCGCTTGAGCAGACGGCCGCCGCAGGCCGGGCACTTGCCGGGCATCTCGACGACGATGGGCATCGTAAAGCTGCACTCCGGGTAGCCAGGGCAGGCAAGGAAGCGGCCGAAGCGGCCGTTTTTATACACGAGCTTGCGCCCGCAGTTCGGGCAGACCTCGTCCGACTCCTCATCCGGCACCTTGAGATGCTTACCCTCGAGCTGGATCTCGGCGTTGTTGAGGTTCGCGTCAAAGTCTTTATAATACTCGCGCAGCACGTCCTTCCACGCCATCTTGCCGGCCTCGATCTTGTCGAGGTCCGTCTCCATGTTGGCGGTGAACTTCAGATCGACGATGTTGCGGAAGTACTCCTCCATCATCTCGGTCACGACGATGCCGAGATTCGTCGGGCGCAGGTAGCGCCCCTCCTTGACAACATAGTTGCGGCTGAGGATGGTCGAGATCGTCGGCGCGTACGTGGACGGACGGCCGATGCCCTTTTCCTCCATGGCGCGGATGAGCGTCGCCTCCGTGTAGCGGGCGGGCGGCTGCGTGAACTGCTGCTCCTTCGTGACGTTTTTAAGCTCCACGGCATCGCCCTGCTTGAGCGACGGCAGCGGACGGCGAACTTCGCTCGTCTCCTCGTCCTTCGCCTCTTCATACACGGCGGTGTAGCCCGCGAACTTCTGCTCGGAGTAGTTGGCGCGGAAGAGATAGCCCGCGCTGCCGGCATCCACGACGACGTTGTCGTACACGGCGTTGGACATCTGGCAGGCCGTGAAGCGGCCCCAGATGAGCCGGTAGAGCCGGTACTGCTCCGGCGTAAGGTCGTGGCGCACGCGATCCGGCGTGAGCGTGACGTCCGTCGGGCGGATGGCCTCGTGCGCGTCCTGTGCGCCGGCCTTGGTCTTATACGTGCGCGGCTTGCCGGGGTGGTACTCCGGGCCGTAATGCTCGACGATGAAGGACTGCGCGGCGGCGAGTGCCTCATCGGACAGGCGCTGCGAATCGGTACGCATATAGGTGATGAGACCGATCGTGCCGCGGTCGGTAATGTCCACGCCCTCATAGAGCTGCTGCGCGACCGACATGGTGCGCCGCGGCGTCATGCCCAGGCGACGAGAAGCCTCCTGCTGCAGGGTCGAGGTGATGAACGGGGGCGACGGGCTGCGCTGCTTTTCGCCGCGCTTGACGCTCGCAATTTTGAACGGTTCGGCCGACACGGCGGCAATGATCTTGTCGGCCGTGGCCTCGTCCGGGACATCCATTTTCTTATCGGCCGTGCCGTAAAAGCGCGCCGTGAACGTACCCGCGCCGCAGTCGAGCAGCGCGTCGAGCAGCCAGTACTCCTGCGGCTGAAAGGCGCGGATCTCGTTTTCGCGGTCGACCACGATGCGCGTGGCCACCGACTGCACGCGGCCGGCGGACAGGCCGGGCTTGACCTTGCGCCAGAGCAGCGGACTGAGCTTATAGCCCACGATGCGGTCGAGAATGCGGCGCGCCTGCTGCGCGTCGACCAGATCCTGATCGATCTCGCGCGGGTGCTGAATGCTCTCGGTGACGACCTTTTTCGTGATCTCGTTGAACGTCACGCGCTTGGCCTTGTCATCCGGCAGATTCAGCAACTCCTTCAGGTGCCATGAAATGGCCTCTCCTTCGCGGTCCGGGTCGGTCGCAAGATAGACGGTGTCGGCCGATTTCGCGCGCTTTTTCAGGTCGGCGATCACGTCCGCGCGGTCTTTCACGGGCAGGTACTGTGGCGTAAAATCACCGTCAATGTCCACACCCATGGTGCTCTTGGGCAGGTCACGCAGGTGGCCCATCGAGGCCACGACCTGATAATGATTGCCCAGATATTTTTCGATTGTTCTGGCCTTCGCCGGAGACTCGACGATCACCAGATCGGTTTTTGCTTTTGCCATCGGGTCTACTCCAACTCCTTATGATTCTGCGCAGTGCCTGCGCGTACATTTAATGAAAAGCGTTTGCCCGGCTCCTGCCGGACGACGCCGCGGATCTGCAGCACGGTCAGCTCCGCGAGCACCTTACTCGCCGGCAGCTGCGTCTTTTCGATGATGAGGTCCACCTGTGTGCCGGGCGCATCGATCGCCGCGACGATCTGCAGTTGCTCGGTCGTGAGCGATCGCAGCTGCGCTTCCAGGTCAATATATGCCTCCGGCTGCGGCTTGTCAATCCTTTTCTCCGCGACCGGGCGGCGCACCTGTGCAAAGCCGCTGCCCGTCTCCGGCGGCGGTTCAGGTGCCTGGGTCTCGGGCGCGGGCGCGATGTTTTCCCGCAGCGTGCCGGGAAACATGCGGCGAAAATCGCTCAGCACATCCCACGCGCACGTGGCCGGACGGGCGCCGTCCTTGAGCAGCGCATTGCTGCCGGCCGACGCGCGGGAGTCCGCGTTGCCGGGCACGGCAAAGACCTCCCTGCCCTGCGTGACGGCATCGTCGGCAAACAGGAGCGCGCCGCTTTTCTCCGGTGCTTCGACCACGACCGTCGCCACCGCGAGACCGGACGTGATGCGGTTGCGCAGCCGGAAGCCAAAGCGCGGCACGGACATATTCGGCGCAAACTCGCTCACAACGGCGCCGCAGCGCGCGACCTCCTGCGTGTATGCACCCGCAAAATCCAGATTGATCGCCGTGCCGGACACGCCCACGCAAATACCCCCGGCGTGCAGCGCGCCCTCGGCGGCCGAGCGGTCGATCCCGGCGGTGAGGCCGGAGAGCACGATACCACCGTGCCGCACGATCTCGAAGCCGAACTTGCGCGCGGTGCGCACGCCATACGGCGTTGCGCTGCGCGTGCCGACCACGGCGACGGCCGCGCGGTCATCGAGCTGCGGCAGCGTGCCGCGCACATAGAGCACGAGCGGCGGGTCATAGATCTGCAGCAGGCGCTGCGGGTAGGCCGCGTCCTGGATCGTCAGGATGCGGATATGCTCCCGGTCACAGATGGCGAGCGCGCGGTTGGCATCCTTCAGGTCTTTATCCAGCAGCAGATGCAGCTCCTCCGGGCGCAGCGGCACACGGACACGGTAATCCGCCTCCGTGGCAAAATATACATCCCGCGGCGTGCCGAAATGCTCCACGAGCGCGAGCTTCATCTTCGGGCGCACGCCAAAGCGCATGGACAGCCAGACCCAGTATTGCAGCTGCGACATTTGTGCGCCTCCTCACATTCCGGTGCGGGCGATCTCCCACATGACGACCGCCGCGGCCACCGCCGCATTGAGCGACTCGGCCCCCGGCTGCATGGGGATGATGATCTGCCCGTCGCACTGTGCGAGCAGCTGCGCGCTCAGGCCGCGCCCCTCGCTGCCGATCGCCACGGCGGCCGGCGAGAGCGGCACGCGCCGCAGGTCCTGCGCCGCATCCGTCAGCGCCGCGCCGTAGAGCTTCAGCCCGCGGGCATGCAGCAGCTGCAGCAGCTCGTCCGTCGTGCACGTCAGCACCGGCTGGCGGAAGAGCGCGCCCATCGCAGCGCGCACGGTCTTGGGGCTGTAGAGATCGGCGCACGCGCCGGTGAGCACCACGGCATCCATGCCAAGGGCGTTCGCCGTGCGGATGACCGTTCCGACGTTGCCGGGATCCTGCACGCCCTCGAGCACGATGATGTGCCGCAGCGGCTGCGGCAGGCGCATCTCCGGGAGGCGCACGGTAAAGACCGGGCCGGGCGAATGCATGAGCGGCGAGGCATAAGCGACGAGCTCCGCGTCGGCCGTATACTGCGCAGCGCCGTCCGGCAGCGGGAACGCCGCCGCATCGCGCCAGAGCACGGACGTGACCTCCGCGCCGAACTGCAGCGCCTCGCGCAGCAGCTTTTCACCGTCGCAGACGTACTCCCCCGCGTCACGGCGCACATCCTTATCCCTGGCCAGCGCGCGCAGGTGCAGGATATATTGATTTTTCCGCGACCGAATCTGCTCCATAAACCTGTTCTCCGCATATTCCATTACAATGTAATTCAAATATGTTCTTCATCTTATAACATCGCTCCACAATTTTCAAGTCCCGAGTTTCAGGAATTTGCAAAGCGCTGCAAATTTTCCGCCGCATACCCCAGCAGCGCGGCCCTGTCGTTCGGCAGCGTCTCATCCATGACCGCGTCCAGACACGCCTGCAGCGCCGCGCCGACCGCCCGGCCGCGCAGGCCGAGCGCGAGCAGATCATCCCCGTTGACCGCGAGGTCTTTGAGCGAGAAGCAGGCATCCGCCGCGAGCAGCTCGTCGAGCACGCGCTCCGCCTGCCGGTACGTCTCCACCCGGCCGGCACAGATGGCCGACTGGCCGCAGGTATCGGCAATGTGCAGCTCAAAAAGCTGCCGCACGGTCTCAACGCCGAGCTTGTTCATCAGCCGCCGGATGGGCTTTGCCTCCGGCGCGATGGGCAGGTCGTGATAGCGGATGAGCTGCGTGATGCGCGTGCGCCCGGCCGTGTCAAAGCGCAGGCGCGTGAGAATGCCCTCCGCCAGCTCGGTACTCTTGGCCGCGTGGCCGTAAAAATGGCCGACACCATCCGGCCCGAGGGAAAAGCACGGCGGCTTGCCGACATCGTGTAGCAGCGCCGCCCAGCGCAGCACCGGCTCCGGCAGGATGTGCTCCACGACCGCGGCCGTGTGCAGCCAGACGTCCCGGTCATGGTGCGGGTTGTGCTGCGCAAAGCCGAACATCGGCCGTAGCTCCGGGATCGGGACGGCCAGCACATCGGAAAATTCCCGCAGCACCGCGCCCACGTTCTGCCCGCAGAGCAGCTTCGTCAGCTCGCTGCGCACGCGCTCCGCCGCGAGATACTGCAGCAGCGCACGATTGCGATGGATGGCCGCCGCCGTCTCCGGCGCGATCTGAAAGCCGAGCACGGACGCAAAGCGCAGCGCGCGCAGGATGCGCAGCCCATCCTCCTGAAAGCGGCGGTCCGGCTCGCCCACGCAGCGCACAACGCCGCGCGCAATGTCCTCCGCCCCGCCGCAGACGTCGACGAGCCCCGTGCGCGGATTGTAGGCCAGCGCGTTCATCGTGAAATCGCGGCGCAGCAGATCCTCGCGCAGGCTGCGCGTAAAGCGCACGGCATCCGGCCGCCGGTGGTCGGTATAGTCTCCGTCGACGCGGTAGGTCGTGATCTCAAGCGGCAGGCCGTCGAGCAGGACGGTCACGGTGCCGTGCCTGAGCCCCGTCTCGATGAGCCGCTCGCCGGAAAAGACGCGCTCGACCTGCGTGGGCTCGGCATTGGTCGTGATGTCCCAATCCCCCGCCGCGCAGCCACGCAGCGCGTCGCGCACAGCCCCGCCGACGACATAGGCCTCCCAGCCCGCCGCCGTGAGACGATCGAGCGCCGTATGCACTTGTGACGGCAGGGTCAGCATGGGCAGCCTCCTCAGTTGTGGTGATAGATCTTCTTTTCCAGCGCAAAAATGCGGGCACTGAAGCTGCCGGCCGGCACGGTCGGCAGCGTTTCCGCATAGATCTCCATGCGGCTGTCGATGAGGTCAATGTATGACAGCAGCTCCGCCTCCGCGCACATGGGCCGCACGGCCGCGCCGAACTCCGGCTCGCCGTGGTGCGAGAGCAGCAGGTGCTGCAGCAGCATGGACTTTTCCTCGGGAATGCCAAGCTCGCGCGCGGCGTCCGCGACCTCCTGCGCCCCCATGACCAGATGGCCAAGGAGCTGCCCGGCCGTGGAGTACTCCGTCACGATGCCGAGATCGGAAAACGCAAACTCCCGCTCCTTGCCGAAATCGTGCAGCAGCGTGCCGGTCAGCAGCAGGCTGCGGTCAATGACCTCCGGATACAGGCCCGCGAGAAAATCCGCCGTGCGCAGCATGTTGTAAGTATGCATCAAAAGGCCGGACAGGAAACTGTGGTGCACGCTCTTCCCGGCCGGGATGCGCCGAAATGCGTCAAGGTGCCGTGTGAGCATCGTCTCGGCCACGCTGCGGTAATCCGCGTCCGTGATCGAGGCGACCAGCCGCTGCACGTCCGCCAGCGCGGCGTCCGCGTCGATGGGCGCCGTCGGCACGAGCAGCGCCGTGTCATAATCGTCCGCCGCTTCGGCCATACGGATGCGGTGGACGCTGATCTGCAGCGCACCGCGGTATTCCGAGACGCTGCCGCGGATCTTTACGACGCGGCCGGTATCGTCCGGGCGCGCGCCGATCGGGCCGCTGTAGTCCCAGATCTTGATCTCCACGCTGCCCGTGCGGTCGCAGATCGTACCACTGAGAAACGGTTTGCCGTTGTTAGTCGTCTTGAGCGCCGCCGCGCGCAGAATATAAAAGCCCTCGACATCCATGCCGGGGAGCATATCCGCAATGGGTTTATTGAATTCCATGGCTCCGCCTTTCCGCCCGCAGAGCGGGTCGTTCGTTCTATAGGATAACTATACATTGCCGTGATTTTGCCCGTCTGTCAAGCCTTTTCCCGCAAAAATCCGCCCCGCCGCCGATGGCTCGGCCTGCGGGACGGAGGCATTCAGTGTTCGGCGCGGGCGATCCGCTCGGCCGCCTGCCGGCCAGTCGGCGTAGCGGCAAGGCCGCCGAGGCCGGTCTCGCGCAGGCTGGCCGGGAGCGCATCACCGACCTCGCCCATGGCATCGATGACCTCATCGACCGGGATGCGGCTCGTGATGCCGGCGACGGCCATATTCGCCGCGCTCACGGCATTGACCGCACCGATGACATTGCGCTTGACACACGGTACCTCGACCAGACCCGCGACCGGGTCACACACCAGACCGAGCAGATTGCCGAGCGCGATGGCGTACGCATCCGCGCACTGCTGCGCCGTGCCACCGAGGATGTGCGTCAGCGCGGCTGCCGCCATGGCGCTGGCCGTGCCGATCTCCGCCTGGCAGCCGCCCTCCGCGCCGGCCACGCTCGCGCGCAGCGCCGTGACCTGGCCGAACCCGGCCGCGATATACAGCGCCTGCAGGATCGTCTCCTCCGCAACATCGCGCACCTCCGCAAGCGGGATCAGCACCGCCGGCAGCACGCCGCAGCTGCCCGCCGTGGGCGCGGCGACGATGCGCTTCATGCACGCATTGCACTCGGCAACCTTGAGCGCCTCTTCCGTCACGCGCTGAAAATACGTCCCACCGAGGAGGCGGCCGGCCTCCGCCGCCGCGCGGAATCTGGCCGCGTCGCCGCCGATGAGCCCGCTGTTGGAGCGGTCGGATGCGCTGTACTGCCGGCTCGACTGCTGCATCGCCGTCCAGAGCGCCGCGATCTGGCGATAGGACGCCGCAGCGTCATAGCCATTTTCCTGACAGTCCGCATCACGGATGACGGCATAGAGCGGCTGCCCGCTCTCCTGTGCAGCCGAAAGCATGGATGCAATGCTCGAAAAGCTCATACCGGTTCCTCCTGATTAAAGATCGTGATCTTCTGAATGCCCTCGATGTGCGACAGCCACTGCTCGATGTCCTTCGGGATCGGCTGGTCACACTCGAGGATCATGACCGCGTAGCCGCCCTGCTCGCTGCGGTAGAGCTGCATGGTGGCGATGTTGACGTGCCGCTGCATGAGCGCCGCCGTCACGGCAGCGACATGGCCGGGCGTGTCCTGATTGTGGACAATGAGCGTGTTGTGCTCACCGGAAAAGTTCGTCTCGATACCGTCGATGGAGCGGATGCGGATGCGCCCGCCGCCGATGCTCTCGGCCACGATGTCCAGCGTGCGGCCCTTGGCGCCCGTGAGCTGCAGGCGCGCGGTGTTCGGGTGCGCGTTGCGCAGCTGCACGTTCCGGAACGAGAACGTCAGCCCCTGCTCCGCCGCGACGGCAAAGCTGCCCGGAATGCGCAGATCGTCCGGCTGCATACCGAGCAGGCCCGCGATCAGCGCGCAGTCCGTGCCGTGGCCGTGACCGGTCAGGGCGAAGCTGCCGTGCAGCGAAATGTCCGCGTGCACCGGCCGGTCGCCGAGCAGTTTGCGGGCCGTCAGGCCGATGCGCACGGCCCCGGCCGTGTGGCTGCTGGACGGGCCGACCATGACCGGCCCGAGAATATCAAATAAACGCATGGCGCGCCTCCTTGGGTATACGAATCTTTTGCAAAATGAAATATGCGGTATTATACGCGCTCGGCGCGCAAAATGCAATGCCGATTCTCCGCCGGTGCGAAAATTCGGCGCAAAAATGCCGGCCGCCAACCGGCAGCCGGCAATATTCGGCGGATCAGTGCTCCTGGATCATCATGCGGATGATCGTGCGGTCGGTCTCGCGCATGCCCTCGCTCGCAAGTGTGCCGATGTTGCGGATCGTGTTCTCCACGCCCTTGACGACAATGCCGTCGCCGCCGTAGAACTGGCTCTCGTGCATCTGCATCTGCATACCCAGCAGCCCCGCCTCGACCGCCGAAGCGATCTTAGCCGCGCAGCTCGCCTTCGCACCGTCGCAGATCATGCCGGAATCAATGGCGATCGCGTTGACGATGGTGTGCGCGATCTCGCGGAACTGCCCGCCATACAGATACGTCACGCCCGCGGCCGCGCCGCAGCCGGCCGCCGTAGCGCCGCAGTAGGCGGATAGGCTGCCGATGCCGGTTTTCAGATGGATGGTGACGAGGTTCGACACCACGAGCGCGCGGTAGAGCATCTGCTGCGTAACGCCCAGCTCCTTGGCATAGACAATGACCGGCAATGACGCTGTCAGCCCCTGGTTGCCGCTGCCGGAGTTGATGACCACCGGCAGGTCGCAGCCGTTCATGCGTGCGTCCGACCCGGCCGCGGCGTAGGCCTTGGCGCGGTTGTGGATGCTCATGCCGTAAGACTGCAGCAGGATGCGGCCGATGTTCGCGCCGTAATCCCCGCGCAGGCCCTCCTCGGCGATGGCCCAGTTATAGTCGATCTGCCGCTGGAGCGTCTCCTGCACGTCGGCAATGTCCACCTCGTTTGCAAAGGCGATGATGTGCTCGACCGTCAGCAGACTGCGGTCGGTGGCGTGCTGGCTGCCGGACTCCTGATAGTCCTTGTGAAACTGCACGACGCCGTTTTTCTCGATACGGATCACGTTCGTGTGATAGCCCGCGATCTCGACGGACGCGCTGTCCGCCCCCGCCGTGACGCGCACCTGAATGTCGAACACGTAGTCCTTGTCCGCGCGCCGGACGGTAAAGGCAGCCTGCTGCAGATAGGCGCCCACCGCATCCACCTGCTCCGGCGTGAGGCTCGCAAGCACCTGCAGCTGCGCGTCGGCATTGCCGGAAACGATACCCGCCGCTGCGGCCGCCGCAATGCCGCGCTGGCCGTTCGTATTCGGCACAATGACGCTCTTGACGTTTTTGATGATGTTCGCGCTCGCGAGCACCTCGACCGTTTCCGGCAGCGCGCCGAGCGTCCTGTGGGCCAGCGCCGCGCAGTACGCCACGGCGATCGGCTCTGTACAGCCCATGGCAGGCTGCAGCTCCTCTTTCAGGATCGCAACGTATTCGCGATAGATCCGCTCGTCCATGTTCTCTCCTCCGATTTTTGTTTTTTCTCCGTTTTTGACCGTAAAATTCCGCTTTTTGTAATAGTATAACGAAACAGCGGCACATTTTCAACAAAAAAGATACCGGCAAAAGCACCGGTATCTCAAGGCAGGTCAATCTTCACGTTTTTTCCGGCAGGCGTGCACGATCGCCCAGAGCGCATAGCCGAGCACGCCTCCGGTCGTGTTCGTGATGACGTCCGTAATGTCCGAACTGCGGAATGCGTGCAGCAGCGGCTGCACGACCTCGATGCCGACACTGAGCGCCAGCGTCAGCAGCAGGCAGCGCCAGAAGCTGCACCGCCTGCCGCGGCAGCTGCGGCACAGCGGCAGCAAAACGCCGAACGGGACAAACAGGGCGATGTTCAGCACGATCTGCCGGACATAATCGCCGTGGCGGAGGATAACGTCCTCAAACGGCGCCATGTGCATGGGGATATACGGATGGTCAAGGCAGAACGGCAGCGCCGTGAGCACCGGCATGAGCGTAAAGCGCACGATCCCGGCGAGGCAGCCGTACATGAGCGTATAGACGAGCAGCGGTCTTTTCCCCAGCGGCCGCCACTTCGGCAGCAGCCAGATGCCGTAAACGGCCGCGAGCACGGCCAAATCGATGAGAATCTTTGCGTTTCGGCTCATGCACAGCCTCCTTCCTCTCTGCCGGTCAGAACGCGCGTGTTATCCGCGCACCCACTGCTCCAGTTTCGGTTTTGCGCCCTCGACCGCGCTGCCGCGCAGCGACAGGCCGCGCGCGACCCGCGCGCCCTTCGCCGCCCGCTGGATGTCCTGCTCCGTGTTCGACAGGCCGCTGCCCTCATTCGTGCAGAACGGATGGATGGTTTTCCCCTGCCAGTCATAGTGCTCAAGAAAGGTGTAGACCGCCATCGGCATGGTACCGCAGTAGTTCGGATAGCCGAGGTAGATTTCTTCATAGTCGTCCAGACGCTCCGGCAGCGCCGTCAGTTCCGGACGGGCGTTCGCGCGCAGGTCGCGCCGCGCCTCAGCGACGCAGGTGTCATAGTCGTCCGAATACGGCACCTTCTGCTCGATGTGGAATAGTTCCGCGCCGGTGAGTTCGGCAAGCAGCCGCGCCGCCCTCTCCGTATTGCCAACGGCAATGGTACGGTGCGCCCCGGAAAAATAGTTCTCTCCCGCGCGGGAGTAATAGGCAATGAGTTTTTTCATAAGGATTCCTCCGTTTTCTGCCCTAAAAGGATATGTGTACCTCACGGATGCGCATACACATCCGCGTAATCGTATAAGGTCTCGCGGGCGCAGCGATCCGCCTGCCGCTCCAGTTTGGACTCGTCCGCAGTCTGATACCCCACGGGATCGCGCACCCATTGAAAATAATGCGTCAGCTCGTGCGCAAGCGAGCGCAGGATCGATGCCAGCGCACTGTCCTGTCCCCACGCTGCAAGCATCTGCGGGTAATCTCCGACAGCAAGGCGGATATACGGCTCCTGTTTCGGATCGCTGGGGCCAAGAAATGTCCCGCAGGCCAGATCGCCATCCCGGCACAAAAGCCGCTCGGCCGCCCACACATAGACCGGCACGCGCACAGGGAACGCGTACTGCGTCTGCAGCCAGCGCACAAACTGCATAAGGGCGCGCCGCACCTCCGGGTCAACGCCCGGATCGAACCGCAGCCGGATGCCTCCGCGGCGTCCGGGCATCGCTGCGCCCTGCCTGGGCGGGCAGCTCCATGATCTGCGCATTGCTCCCTCCATAGCTCGTCAAAGTCTCCGGCAACGCCGGATTGAACCCACATTGCCGCCAAAAGCATACCGCAGTTTTCCGCATCCGTCAACCGTCCAACCAGTACGCGAAAAATTGCTGCAATATACCGCAAGAGAAACAGAAAAAGCTCCCCCGCCGGGGGAGCTTTTTGCTGCCTTAGTGCACGCGCAGGCGCTCCACGAGCGCCTCATTGCTCTCGGCCATGCAGGTCTGGTAGTCCGTATAGAGCACCATGCCCGGCAGCGCGCCGGACGGCTTGCGCACGAAGCGCGCCATGGTGTAATCCACCGGTGTCTTCCCGCCGCCGCGCGCCTGCGAATAGTATACGGCGAGACTCGCCGCCTCGGCGATCGTCTGGTCGTCGGGCGTCGTGTCGTGCGCGCGGATGATGACGTGCGAACCGTGTACCTTCTGCACATGCAGCCAGATGTCCGTGCGGCGGGCGGTGCGGTGCGTAAGCTCATCGTTTTGCGTGTTGGAGCGGCCGACGAGGATCTCATACCCGGTGCTCGAAACGAAGGCGAGCGGCGCGCGCTGCGCCGTCTTTTCCTTTTTGGCATTGCGCGGCTGGCGCAGATACCCGGTCGCGCGCAGCTCAGCGCGGATGTCGGCAAGGTCGCGCTCGCCCTCGGCGCGCGCGAGCTCATCGAGCACACTGTTCAGGTAGTCGAGGTTCCGGCTCGCCTCCGCGATCAGGCCGGTCAGGTGCTGTTCGGCCGTTTTGGCCTTGCGGTAGGACTTATAGAGCGCGGCGGCGTTCTCCTGCGGGCTCTTGCGCGGGTCCAGCTCGATCGTCACGTCCGGGCAGCCCTCGGCATAGTAGTCCTGCACCGTCACGGTGCGGTCACCTTTCTGGATACGGTAGAGGTTGGCCTTGATGAGGTCGGCCTTCTGCCGCAGGGCCTCGCGGTCGGCGCAGCGCAGCAGGTCCGACTGCTGGATGGCCAGCTTTTTGGCCGTGCGGTCGCGCAGGGTGCGCACCTGATGCGTCAGCTCCTGCGAGCGGCGGCGCATGGCCTCTGCCTTGTCGCGGCGGAGATAAAATTCGTCCAGCAGCTCGGAAAACGAGCCGCAGCCGCGGCATTCCAGCGCGCCCTGATACTGCAGGATCGGCACGGCGGAAAAATCCTTCGGCCGGTCACCGTCGAACAGCATGGTGGGCGCGAGATTGTTCGTCTCAACCGAGAACACCAGCGCGTCCAGCTCGTGCTCCAGGCGCGCGCGCTGCGCATCGTCCAGCCGCTCGAGCCGGGGGCTGGCATCGCCGAGCGCGCGGAAGCACACCTCCCGGCACAGCAGGGGCGACACGCCGGAAAACAGACCCAGCAGCCACTTATCAAGCGTCGCCGCAGTGACCGGGCCGGAGAGCAGCTGCGCGCGCTGCTCCGGCGTCGTGTCAAACAGGACCGGCTTGTCCTGCCGCAGCGGCAGGCGGTAAAACAGGCCCGGCTGCACCTGGCGCGTCTCGCTCATGGAGGAATCCACGCGGCGCATGCAGTCGATGATGTGCCCGTCGGCGCTGACGAGGATGACGTTCGACTGGCGGCCAAGCATTTCAACAATGAGCTGCTTTTTGACCGGCGTGCCGAGCTCATCGCGCCCGTCGAGATCGAGCACGAGCATGCGCTCGAAGTCCGGCTGGGAAATACCCGTGATGCGCGCGCCGACCAGATGCTTGCGCAGAAGCATGCAGAACATCGGCGGTTCGGCCGGATTTTCAAACGTGCCGGCCGTGAAATGCACCCGCGCGCTGCCCACGCCGCCGTGCACGAGCAGCTTCGCGTTGCCGCTCTGCGTGCGCACGGACAGCAGCAGCAGGTCGCGCTCCGGCTGCTGCACCTTGTCGATGCGCGCGCCGGTCAGGCTCTGCGTCAGTTCCTGCGTCAGGCCGTGCAGAAAAACTGCGTCCATTGGCATGTTACAGCACCTCCGTGATCTTGCTGAAGAGCTCGCGCAGCCGCTGCGTGCGGCCGAGCAGATACAGCCAGCCAAAGAGCGTCTCGAGCCCCGTGGCCGCGTGATACTGTGCGACGTCCGCGTGCTGCGGCACCGAGTTCACCTTCGCGTTGCGGCCGCGCTTGTAGACCGCGCGCTCCTCGTCCGTGAGCGCGGGCTGAATGGCCTCCGCCGCGCGCGCCTGCGCGGGCGCGTTGACGCGGCGCACCGTCTCGCGGTGCAGGTCGGTCACGGCCGTGAGCCCGGCGGCACACAGGGCCGTGCGCATCATGAGCTCATATACCCCGTCGCCGATGTGCGCGAGGGCGAGCGTGCTGTAAGCGCCGACCTGCGCCGGCGTCATTTCCGGGGCAAAGTCCGCCCCATCCGGAAAGGCAATCGTGCCGACGGGGCGGCGCTCCGGCCGCCCCGTGTGGAGATCATGATTCATCGTCTTCAGGTTCCTCTTCGTTGTCATCGGCAAAGTCCGTCTGCGCCTGCAGCACCTCGCTCGGCGCGGTGCCCTGCACATATTGCATCTCCTGCCACTGCTGCTTCGTGATGAGGATCTTGCGCGGCTTTGAGCCCTCAAACGGGCCAACGATGCCCATCTCCTCCATCTGATCGACCATGCGCGCGGCGCGCGAATAGCCGAGTTTCAGCCGGCGCTGCAGCATGGACACCGACGCCTGCTTCGTCTCGAGAATGACGTCCACGGCCTGCGGCAGCAGCTCGTCATAGTCGCTCTTGGCGGGCTTGTCCGCCTCGGGCGCGGGACCGGACTTCTTGTCGGCCTCGGCGGCGGATTTTTCGATCTGCGCGATGATATCGTCGCTGTACTGCGCCTCGGAGTTCTGCTTGATGAAGCGCACGACCTCCTCGCGCTCCTCGTCCGACACGTACGAGCCCTGCACACGCAGGGGCTTGCCGGTGCCGATGGGCGCATAGAGCATATCGCCCATGCCGATGAGCTTTTCCGCACCAGAGGTATCGAGGATGATGCGGCTCTCGAGTGAGGACGAGACCGCAAAGGCAATGCGGCTCGGGATGTTCGCCTTCATGAGGCCGGTGATGACGTCCGCGGACGGGCGCTGCGTTGCGATGATGAGATGCATGCCCGCGGCGCGGCCCATCTGCGCCACGCGGCAGATGCTCTCCTCCACCTCTTTGGCAGCGCAGAGCATGAGGTCGGCCAGCTCGTCGATGACGATAACGACCTGCGGCAGCGTCTGCCCGTCGGGCTCGTTTTTCTGGAGGGCATTGTAGCTGGCGAGGTCGCGCACCTGCGCCTCGGAGAAGAGGCGGTAGCGCTTGAGCATCTCCACGACCGCCCACTGCAGCGCGCCGGCCGCCTTCTTCGGGTCGGTCACGACGGGGATGAACAGGTGCGGGATGCCGTTATAGATGCCGAGCTCGACCATTTTCGGGTCGATCATGATCAGGCGCACCTCGTCCGGCGTCGCCTTATAGAGCAGGCTCAGAATGAGCGAGTTCATGCACACGGACTTGCCCGAGCCGGTAGTGCCGGCGATGAGCATATGCGGCAGCTTGGCGATGTTGCCGATGATGCAGTTGCCGCCGATGTCCTTGCCGACGGCAAACGAGAGCTTGGACTTCGCATTGCGGAATGCGGGCGAGTCGATGATATCGCGCAGGCAAACGGCGCTGACGACCTTGTTCGGCACCTCGATGCCGACGGTCGAGATCTTGTCCGGGATCGGCGCGATGCGCACATTCTCCACACCGAGCGCGAGCGCAAGGTCGCCGGAGAGGTTCGTGATCTTGTTGAGCTTCACGCCCGCCTCGAGCTCGAGATCGTAGCGCGTGACCGTGGGGCCGCGCGTCACGTCGCGGATGGTCGCGTTGACGCCGAAGCTGCTCAGGGCAGTGTTGAGCCGGTCGCGGTTGAAGCGGATCTCCTCCGTCGCGTCCGTCTGATCCTTCTTCCCCGCGCGCAGGAACGACACCGGCGGGAGCTGATAGGACGAGTGGTCGGCATTCTCGCTCTCGATGGCGGAGGTGATCGCGGCCGTCTCCGCCGCGACGGCGGCGCTGGCCGCCTTTTTGGACGGCTTCGGCGGGTCCTGGATCTCCTGCGTGACCGGGGTGACGCCGCAGATATCGGCCGCCTCCTCCACGGACAGCGGCTGGACATTTTGCGTGGCATCGGCCGGCGCGGCCTTTTTCGCGCCGCGGGCAGGCTTTTTGACCGGGATCGGGTCGATCGGATCGTCGTCCGGCTCCGTCATGGTCTCCTCGACCGGAATGTCGATGAATTTTTTCTTGGCGACCGGCTTGTCCGGCACGACACGGCGCGCACTGCGCCGCGGCTCTGGCAGCGGCTGCGGCTCCGGTTCGTCCTCCTCATCCTCCGCAAGCGGCACGTCTTCGTCCGGGATGTACTGTGCCTCGCGCCGTGTGCGCGCCCAGTCCGCGATCTTGCCGACCGTCAGGTCCATGCTGCCCAGGACGCAGAACACGAACGCCGCCATCGTCAGCGGCAGCGCCGCATAGACGCTGATGCCGGCCTTGAGCAGATAGCCAATGCCGCCGGAGATCACGCCGCCGGACGTGAGCGCCTTGCCCCCGTCATAGAGCTGGCCGACGATCGCGCCGAACGTCTGCGCCGTGAACGGCACGCGGCAGACCATGAGGTGCACGATCGTGCCGAACAGCGGCGCGATCAGCAGCGACGCCGTCACGCGCAGACAGAAGTGTCGCTCCGGATTGCGCACAAAGACCCACGCCAGCAGCAGCATCGCAAACGGGAACGCCCAATAGCCCCAGCCCATGATGCCGCACAGGAAGCCCGCAAAGCCGTCGATCACGACGCCCTCGGCATGAAACAGGCCCAGGAACGCCAGCAGCGACAGCACGATGCACGCCAGCGCATACGGCCATGTCGGTGCCGTCGGCGCGGAGGCCGGAGCCGCCTTGGCAGCCGGCTGCTTTTTCGGCGCGGCGGCCGGCTTTTTTGCTGCCGGGGCGGATTTTTTCGCCGTGCCGGTTTTCTTTTTGGATGATGAAGTTGCCATGTTATATAACGTCCTCTCAGAAAATCAGAGACAGAATCATCGTCAGTGCGCCCGCGCCCCAACAGTAGTAGGAAAACGCGCCGAAACGGCCCTTCGACGTCAGGCGCTTGACAAGGCCGATGGCCGCGACGCCCGAGACCATCGCCACGAGCATGCCGGCCAGATACGCCGGCAGGAGCGACACATCGATACCCGCCTTGGCCGCCTTGGCCAGCGACAGGATGTTTGCCCCCAGCACCGCGGGCAGCGACATCAGAAACGAGAAGCGCACCGCAAAGCTGCGGTCCAGTCCCGTGGCCATGCCGGCCGCGATCGTCGTGCCCGACCGGGACAGGCCCGGGATCGTCGCCACGGCCTGACACACGCCGATGACCAGCGCGTCGCGCACGCGCATGGTTTTCTCCGTGCGCGTGCCCTTGGGCATTTTATCGGCCACGAACAGCAGAAAGCCCGTGAGGATGAGCATGAGGCCGATGAAGAAGGTGTGGTAGTACAGCTGCTCGACCAGATCGTTAACCGGCAGGATCAAAAACAGCGGCAGCGTCGCCAGGATGATCATGAGCACCATGCGCGCGGCGGGAAGCTGCTGCCGGCGCTGCTCGGCCGGCAGCCGTGCGCTGCGGAAAAACGCGATCGTCTCGCGCACCATGGCCACGATGTCCCGCCAGTAGACGATGCAGATGGAAATGAGCGTGCCCAAATGCAGCAGAACATCGAAAAACAGATGGCCGTTTTCCGCCGTCGACATATGAAACAGGTTTTGCAGGATCGACAGATGGCCGGAGCTGGAGATCGGCAGAAACTCTGCGATGCCCTGCACCAGACCGAGCAGGATCGCGTTCCAGATGGTCACGGATGCACCTCCCAATACGCAGATAGGAATGTTGATTATACCACGGTTTTCTTTGCGTCACAAGGGAAAACGGTCACTGTCCCCGTTTTCCCCTGCCGCATCCGGTCACGCCTGCGTGTCGCAGTAGGCAGCCAGCACGCCGCGGTACGTCATCCAGCAGTCGAACTTTGCCACGAGCTCAAACGGTGCGTGCATGCTCAGCACCGGCACGCCGGCGTCAATGGTGTCAATATTCCGGTCGGCCATGAACTTGGCGATCGTGCCGCCGCCGCCCTGATCGACCTTGCCCATCTCGGACAGCTGCCAGACGACGCCGTTGTCGGCAAACAGACGGCGCAGATAGGCCACGAGCTCGGCCGAGGCGTCGCTCGTGCCGGACTTGCCGCGTGCACCCGTGAACTTGCAGATGCCCATGCCGTAATTGAGCTTGGCCTCCGTGCGCTTGGCGCTCACCTCGGGGAAGCTGGGGTCAAAGGCCGCGCAGACATCCGCCGAGAGGCAAAAGCTCCTGGCAAAGCAGTGGCGCAGCGCGACGTCCTGCTGCTCGCAGAGGTCGGCCATGAAGGCCTCGAACGCCTGCGACTGCATGCCGGACACGCCGTCGGAGCCGATCTCCTCCTTGTCGGCGAGGATGCACACAGCCGTGCGCTCCGGCGCGCCGTCGAGGTCAAGGATGGCGCGCAGCTCGGCATAGGCGCACACGCGGTCATCCTGACCGTAGGCGCCGATCATGCTGCGGTCAAAGCCGATGTCGCGCGCCGGGAACGCCGGCACGGCGGCAAGCTCCGCCGACAGGAAGTCCTCTTCCGTGATGCCGTATTCATCATAGAGCAGCGACAGCACGGCGAGCTTCACGCGGTCGCGCCCCTCGCCGGCATACGGCATGCTGCCGATGACGATGTTGAGCGCCTCGCCCGTGATGCCCTCTTCCATGGTCTTGCGCATCTGATCCTTGCCGAGATGCGGCAGCAGATCGGTGATGACAAACTGCGGCTCATCCGGCTCGCGGCCAATGGCAATATCGACCGTGCTGCCGTCTTTGAGCGCGACCGTGCCGTGCAGCTCCAGCGGGATCGTGACCCACTGGTACTTCTTGATGCCGCCGTAATAGTGCGTCTTGAAATACGCCAGCTCCGAGTCCTCATACATCGGCGTCTGCTTGAGATCGAGACGCGGGGAGTCGATGTGCGCGCCCGCGATCACGCAGCCGTGGTCAAGCGGCTGCTGCCCGAGCACGGCCAGCATGAGCGCCTTGCCGCGGTTGTTGACATACACCTTCGAGCCCGGCTGCAGCTCCATGCCGAACGTATACGGCACAAAGCCCTCGGCCTCCGCCATGCGGATGGCCTCCTTGACGGCCTCGCGCTCGGTGCGCGCGGCGTTGAGAAACTGCTTATATCCCTCGGCATAGGCAAAGATCTCCCCGGTCTGCTCGGCGTCGATCCGATCATAGCCGTTTTTCGGCTGATAAAACAGCTTTTCCTTCCACTGCTTGAGTTCCTTATCTTCGCTCATGAGAGCACCTCCTGTATCAGTTGATGGCAGCGACGCTGAAAATCGGCGAGCGTGCCGCCGTTATCCAGCACATAGCTGCAATGTTGGGCAAACCATTCGTTGGGCTTCTGCGCGTCGATGCGCGCCTCGGCATAATCGCGCGTCACGCCCTCGCGCGCGATGAGCCGCTCGATGCGCACCTCGCGCGGCGCCGTCACGCCGATGGTGACAGTGCACAGCTCCGCCAGCCCGCTCTCGATAAGCGCGATGGCGTCGATCGCCGCGACCGTGCCGCCCTGCCGCGCCCACGCGCGCAGGCGAGCGCGCACCTCGGCACGGACATACCGGTGCGTGATGGCGTTGAGGTCGTCGAGCGCCGCCGCGTCCGCGAACACGACCGCGCCGAGCCGCTTTCGCTGCAGCGTCCCATTTTCTATTGTACCCGGAAAACGGGCATTGATCTCCGCGAGCATGGCGGTATTGGACGCCAGCAGCTCGTGATACACCGCGTCGCAGTCGATGACGAGCGCGCCCTGACGCTCCAGCTCCATGAGCGCGGTCGTTTTCCCGCAGCCCGTGCCGCCCGTGATGCCGACAATGTGCATTTTCCGCACGAGCGCGTCCCAGACGGCATCGTCCGGCACGGCGGCGGAGCGCAGAATGCGGTACGGCGTGTGCGAGAGATCGACGAGCGTGGACTCCCGGCCGATGCCGCAGGGCCCGCCGTCGATAACGGCCGCGATCTGCCCATTGAAATACGCCAGCACATCGTCTGCCGTTTTCGGGCTCGGCGCGCCGGAGGGATTGGCCGACGGCGCGGCCAGCGGCAGCTGCGCGGCCTCGATGAGCGCCAGCGTGGCTGGGTGATCCGGGCAGCGCAGGCCGACGGTCTGCCCACCCGCGCGCACGATCTCGGGCACGCAGTCCTGTGCCCGCAGCACGATCGTGAGCGGGCCGGGCCAGAACGCCTCGGCCAGCGTGTATGCCGCCGGCGGCACATCGGCACAGTAGCGCGCCATGGCGGATGCGTCGTGCACCATCAGCGACAGCGGCTTGACGGCCGGCCGGCCCTTGATCTCATAGATCTGCGCGACGGCGGCGGGATCCAGTCCGTTGCCGGCAAGGCCGTAGACCGTCTCCGTCGGGACGGCGACGAGCTGCCCGGCGCGGATGGCATCCGCTGCCTGCGCGATCTCGGTTGTGATTCGTTTCGTGTTCATGCTTCCTCCGCGGATGCGCGCAGCTTCTCGGCCTGACCGGCCAGCGTGAGCGCATCAATGATCTCATCCAGATCGCCGTCGAGCACCTGATCGAGCTTATAGAGCGTCAGCCCGATGCGGTGATCCGTCACCCGCCCCTGCGGGAAGTTGTAGGTGCGGATGCGCTCGTTGCGCATCCCTGTGCCGACCTGGCTGCGCCGCTCGGCCGAGCGCGCGGCATTCTGCCGGGCACTTTCCGCGGCATACAGGCGTGAGGCCAGGATCTTCATCGCGCGATCCTTGTTTTTATACTGGCTGCGCTCATCCTGACACTCGACGACCGTGCCGGTCGGCAGGTGCGTGATGCGGATGGCGCTCTCGGTCTTGTTGACGTGCTGGCCGCCGGCGCCGGAGCTGCGGTAGGTGTCGATCTGCAGATCCTTCGGATCGATGTGCACCTCCACGGCGTCCATCTCCGGCAGCACGGCCACGGTGGCGGTGCTGGTGTGGATGCGGCCGCCGGTCTCCGTCTCCGGCACGCGCTGGACGCGGTGCACCCCGCTTTCAAACTTCAGGCGGGAGTACGCCCCATGTCCGCTGATGAGCAGACTCGCCTCGCGCACGCCGCCGAGCTCCGTCTCGTTGAGGTTGGCAATCTCGGTCTTCCACCCGTGCGCGTCGGCGTACATATTGTACATTCGATAAAGACTATGCGCAAAGAGCGCCGATTCTTCCCCGCCGACGCCGGTGCGGATCTCCAGAATGACGTTGCGGTCATCGTTCGGGTCGCGCGGCAGCAGCAGCACTCGCAGCTGCTGCTCGAGCTCCGCGCAGCGGGCACGGCCGAGATCGATCTCCTCGCGCGCGATCTCATGCAGCTCGGGGTCGCTCAGCAGCGCCTCCGCCTGCGCGATCTGCGCCTGACAGGCGGTATACGCCCGGTAAGTCTCCACGACCGGCTGCAGCTCGCGCTGCTCGCGGCAGAGCTTTGTGAACACCGCGGGGTCGGAATAATACGCGGGGTCGGCCAGCTTGCTCTCCAGTTCGCTGTACCGGTTTTCAATTTGTCGCAGCTTTTCGAGCACGGCGCCGCCTCCCTTGTTGCGATATTCGCTCAATGTATCAGTCTACCACAGCGGCGCAAAAATGTAAACAGGCGGTGCGTCTGCGCGCACCGCCTGTCAGAAGATCTTCGGTTGTTTACCCGCGCGGGATGATCGCCTGCGCCACATTCTCGAGCGTGCCCAGGTCGAGCACGTTCACCTGATCGGAACCGACGACATAGAAGTAGTCGCCGATATACAGGCCGCGGTTGTTCTCGTCCCACTGCGAGACGGGGATCTCCTTACGCAGCGTGAAGCCGTCGTCCGCCGAATAGCCGTAGACGAGGTAGCTGTTTTCGGCCGGGAAAGCGATCAGGTCCTTGTCGCTGTCCACCAGAATTGCCTTGTGATTATTCAGCGCCTCGCTATAGTCGGCATCAAGGGTCTGCGTGTGCAGATCGTGCAGCTTGGCAGGATCGGACGTGTCGATCATGACGAGCTTCATGCCGTCCACGGTCGCGCCGCCATCCACGGCCGTCGTCTCCATGCCGAGGCCGAAGAGCATCCCGTCTGACCAGACGTGCAGATAGTCGGAATAGCCGCTGAGCTTGAGCTCACCGACGACCTTCGGATCGGTCGGGGCGGTCAGATCGACGGCAAAGACCGGATCCGTCTGGCGGTAGGTGCACAGATAGCCGTAATCCCCGTCGAAGCGCGCGGAGAACACCGTCTCCCCTTCGGCGATCCCGGCCACGCTGCCGACGGTGTTCAGGTCACGGTCGAGCACGTACACATCATTGCTCGTCTGCGTGGCGTCGTCATTGGTTTTCGTGTTTTCAAAGTCATGCTTTTCATCGCGGTAGATGCTGTAGGAATACGTCTGCTCGGTCGTGGCCAGGCGCAGATAGCCGTCGCGCTCGTCGAGCGAGAACTGGTTGTTGAGTGCGCCGGGCACAGTGCCATTGGCGGCAAAGGTGAGCTTGCCGTCGGCGATCGCAAAGCGGTTGACCGCCGTGTTGACGCTGGAGGTATAGTCCGTGACCGTGTAGCTGCCGTCCTTATGGGTCTTGCCCGCGCCGTCGTCATAGACGCTCGCGCACAGGTAGAGGTCGTCCGCCGTCATGTACACCGTTTCCCCGCCGCCGAGCACGGACTGGCTGGAGAGCCGCGTGCCGGCCGCAATGTCATACGACGCCGCGACCGCGTAGGTCATGGAGTTGTTGTACGGCATGAGGCCGATGCTGTCACACGGCACGACCGACGCCGTGTCCCCGTCATACAGCCGGGGAGCAAACGTAGTCTCGTCGCCCTTTTCCGGCGCGCCGGGATAATACGACGTGCACAGGTAGAGCACGCCGCCGACCATGCGCGAGGCAATCTCGTAGCCGTCCTGCCCGAACGACTGGACCAGCGTCGGGTCTGCCGGGTCGGAGACGTCATAAATATCGACTGTGACATAATTATTGCCGCTGCCGGAAAGCTCATCCGAGGACGTGTCGCTGCCCGTCCAGTCGGTATACGACGAGAGGACGACCGCGCGGCCGTCGGCCAGATACAGCTCCAGCGGCAGCTTTTCCTGCGTGTGGGTCTGACCGTCCTCGGTCGTCGTCTGCTCCCAGTCCTGACCGACAAAGACATTGGACACGTCCGTGACGTCCGCGCCGTCCGCCTGCATGACGATCAGTTCGCTGCCGCGCAGGATGTAGATATACGTGCCGTCGGTCTTGACGATATCGCCCTCGTCGACGCCCGCGACCTGCACGTTCGTGCCGGAGTAGAATGTGCCCTCGCCTTCACCGTCGCCTTTGCCGCCGGACTCCGGGTCGCCGGAAGCGCCGTCGGTCATATTGAGGGACTTGTCGCGGTCCGCGATCGCTTTCTGCGCATCGGTCAGCGCGGAGTAGACCTCACTGTAGCTCTTGGCAAAGGTCAGGCCGCCGGCCGCCACCGTCTTGCCAGTCTGCCCATTCTTTCCGCAGGCAGTCAGCAGTGCGAGCGACAGGCACAGCACCAGAAATCCTGAAAAAAACTTTTTCATAGCACACCTCTATGGTTCGATGGTTTTCAACTGCATTGTACAGGATTGGACGCGCGTGGTCAAGAAATGTTCCGAAAAAAACGGAAGGGCGCCTGCGGGCGTCCTTCCGTCTGGGTCATCTATACCGTTATGCGCCGAGGTACGCCGCGCGCACCGCGTCGTTCGTCAGCAGTTCCTCACCGCTGCCGGTGAGCGTGATGCGGCCGGTCTCGAGCACGTAGCCGATATCGGCGATCTTGAGGGCCATGTTTGCGTTCTGCTCAATGAGCAGGATCGTCACGCCCTGCTTGTTGATCTCCTGAATGATGGAGAAGATATCGCGCACGACCAGCGGCGCGAGACCGAGCGACGGCTCGTCCATCATGAGCAGCTTCGGGCGGCTCATGAGCGCGCGGCCGACCGCAAGCATCTGCTGCTCGCCGCCGGAGAGCGTTCCGCCGGCCTGCCAGCTGCGCTCTTTCAGGCGCGGGAACAGGCTGTAGACCCACTCGAGGTCCTCTGACAGATCGTCCTTGCGCAGGTAAGCGCCGATCTTCAGGTTTTCCAGCACGGTCATGTCCGGGAAAATGCGGCGTCCCTCCGGCACGAGCGTCACGCCCTGCGTGACGATCTGGGTCGGGTCCTTGCCGGTGATGTCTTCCCCCTGGAAGGTGATCTTGCCGCCGCTCGGCTTGACAAGACCAGAGATCGTGCGCAGCGTGGAGCTCTTGCCCGCGCCGTTGGAGCCGATCAGCGTAACGATCTGCCCCTGCTGCACATCGAATGAAATGCCCTTGACAGCCTCAATGCCGCCATAGTGCACCTGCAGATCTTCAATTTTCAGAATCGTTTCACTCATCTTCCACAACCCCCAGATAGGCGTCAATGACGTGCTGATTGTTCTGGACTTCCTGCGGGATGCCCTCGGCGATCTTGCTGCCGAAGTCAATGACATAAATGTAATCGGAGATCCGCATGACCAGATCCATATGGTGCTCGATCAGGAAGATCGTCAGGCCGTATTTCTCGCGCAGCTCGTGGATGAACGCCGCGAGCTCAAGCGTCTCCTGCGGGTTCATGCCGGCCGCCGGCTCGTCGAGCAGCAGCAGCTTCGGATCCGTCGCCAGCGCGCGGGCGATCTCCAGCCGGCGCTGGATGCCGTAGGGCAGACTCGTCGCAATGTCGTCCTTGTATTTCTCCAGCCCCTGCTCGACGAGCAGAGCCATGGTCTCGTCGCGCATGCGCTTTTCTTCCCTGGCGTTGCCGCGGAAGGTCGCGGAAAACACGTTCTGCCTGGCGCGCATATGCTTTGCTACGAGCACGTTTTCAAACACCGTCATGCTCTTCCACAGGCGGATGTTCTGGAACGTGCGGGCAATACCGAGCTTCGTGATCCTGTCCGGCGTCGGCGAGACGATCTTGCCCGTCCCGGCCAGCGGGTCGCGCGCGAGCATCTGCTCTTTCGTCTCATCCTCCGGATGATACTCCGCCGTGTAGAGCAGTGGATTTTCGCCCTTGTAGAGCTTTTTCATCTTGCCGGTCGGATGGTTGCGGACCATCGGCTCGTCGAGGAATTTAACGAGGCCGTTCGTCGGCTCATACACGCCGGTGATGCAGTTGAAGGCCGTGGTCTTGCCGGCGCCATTCGGGCCGATGAGCGCCACGATCTGCCCCTCGGGGATATGCAGCGACAGGTTGTTGACTGCCACGACGCCGCCGAATTGCATCGTGATATTTTCCACGCTGAGGATGTCTTTACTCATCTGCTTTGCCCTCCTCAACTACGTTCTTCTTTGCCTTTTTCGGGCGCTTACGGAACAGATCCGGCAGCTCGCGCTCGCCCATGATACCCTTGCGGAAGAAGAGCACGACGATCATGATGATGATCGAGAACACAACCATACGGAAACCGTTGCGCAGCAGCGGCACCTTGAACGAGCCGATGTACGCCTCGTTGTCGAGGAAGCGCAGCCACCACTCGGAGCACGCGATGTACAGGAAGGAGGCGATGCAGCTGCCGGAGACGGAGCCGATGCCGCCGATGACAACGATGAGCAGGATCTCATAGGTCATGGCCGAGGTGAACACCTTGGCCTGCACGGTCGTGGCAAACATGGCAAAGAGCGCGCCCGACACGCCCGCGAAAAACGAGCTGATGACAAACGACAGGCTCTTGTGCTTGGCGAGGTTCACGCCCATGGCCTCCGCCGCGATCTCATCGTCGCGGATGGCCTTGAAGGCGCGGCCGTAGGACGAATTGATGAGCAGGACAATAAGGAAAATGCAGATACCGGCAAGCAAAATCGGCACGACCGCACTCAGGCGGAAGAGTACCTTGCCGGAAGCATTCGTGATGTTGAAATCCGCAAACGTCGGATAGCCCTTGAGGATGTTGGCGCCGTTGGTGACCTTGCCGAGCGTCTGCCACTGGAAGATGGCACGCAGGATCTCGGCAAAGCCGAGCGTGGCGATGGCCAGATAGTCGCTCTTGAGGCGCAGGACCGGCAGGCCGATCAGATACGCGAAGAACGCGGCGATCAGGCCCGCGAAAATGATGGCCACGAGCACGCCGAGCACCAGACTCACGCCGCCGCCGAAGCCGGTGGCGCCGAACAGATGCTGGAACATCTCCTGGAAGGAGAAGTGGATGCTCGAACCCTCGAAGAGGTAATACACGCCATCACGCGCGGCGTCCGGGATCATGAAGATCGCGTAGGCATACGCGCCGAGGAGCATGAAGCCCGCCTGACCGAGCGAGAACAGGCCGGTAAAGCCGTTGAGCAGGTTCATGGACACGGCGACGAGCGAGTACACCGCACCCTTTTTGATGACCGTAAAGAGCAGGGAGCCGGGAGACATCACATTCTCCAGTACCATCGTCACGAGCGTGAGCGCGAGCACGATGGCGAAGGTGATCAGGTTGCCGCGGCGTGCTTCTTTGTCTTTCGCTTTCAGCACAGTGATCCCCCCTCTCAGACTTTGTCCGTGGCCTTTTCACCGAACAGGCCGGTGGGCTTGACCACGAGGACGACGATCAGCAGCGCGAACGTGAACGCATCGGAGAACACCGTCATGCTGGTGCCCTTGATGAGCGTCTCGCAGATGCCGATGATGAACGCGCCGATGACGGCACCGGGGATCGAACCGATGCCGCCGAACACCGCCGCGACGAACGCCTTCAGGCCGGGCATGGCGCCGGAGGTCGGGATGACGGTCGGATAGTTCGTGAAGTACAGCAGCGAGCCGACGGCCGCCAGGAACGAGCCGATGATAAACGTCACGGAGATGACCTTGTTGATCTTGATGCCCATGAGCTGGCTGGTCTCGAAGTCCTTCGCAACCGCGCGCATGGCCATGCCGATCTTCGTGTGGTTGATGAGCCACTGCAGCAGCAGCACGAGCACGATCACGAGCACGGGCGTAATGACCGTGACCCAGTGCGTGGACGCGCCGAGGATCGTGACCGTGCCGGACACGAACGGCAGCGACGGATACGTCTGCGGCTGGCCGCCGGTGGCATACAGCGCCACGTTCTGCAGCAGGTAACTCACGCCGATGGCCGAGATCATGACGGACATACGCGGTGCGCTGCGCAGGGGCTTATAGGCCGCGCGCTCGATGACGAAGCCGAGCAGGACCGTTAGCACGAGCATGAGCGGAATGGATACGTACACCGGCAGGGACGCGCACATGAAGACCATCATGAGGCCTGCACACATGAACACGTCGCCGTGGGCGAAGTTAATGAGACGCAGGATGCCGTAGACCATCGTATAACCGATGGCGATCAGGGCATACTGGCCGCCCAGCGAGACGCCGGATAAAATTTGTGCGACTAGAAATTCCATCTGTTTCCCTCTCTATCGTTTACGAATGCGGACATTCAGCCGCCGCGAAAAACGCGGAGCTTCCGCAGCTTTCGCAGCGGCTCAAAATCCCAAAGGGGGAGCCGAAGCTCCCCCCGGATTTTTGGATCTCAGACCGAGGCAGAAGCTCAGGAAGCCTTCTGCTGCGTCACGAACTTCCAGACGTTGGCGGCCGTGTCGATGGTCTTGATATAAGCGGTGTCGCGGATCGCGTCGCCGGTCTCGTCAAAGGCGATGTGGCCGGACACGCCGTCATAGGTCACACCGGGCAGCGCTTCCATGACCTTGGCCGGATCGGTGGAACCGGCAGCCTTCAGCGCCTCGAGCGCAACATAATAAACGTCATAGCCCATGGCCGTCACTGCGGAGATGGTATCGTCGCCGCCGTTGGTGGTCTTGGCGTCGGCATTGCCGTTGATATAGGCCTTGATGCCGTCGTCGAAGGTCTTGTTGCCGCCTTCTGCGTAGAAGGTGGAAACGAACACCTGAACGTTGGTGCCCTTGGCAGCCTGCAGGACCATGTTGTCATCCCACGTATCGGAGCCGAGGAACGGGATGCCGATGTTCAGGGAAGCCGCCTGGGAAACGAGCTGCGTGGAATACGCGATCGACACGGGTGCAAAGAACACGTCGCAGCCCTGATCCTTCGCCTTGTTCAGGTAGGAGCTGAAGTCGGAGTTGTCCTTCGGGAAGGAGTCGGTGACGACGGTGCCGCCGGCCTTCTCAAATGCCTGCTTGAAGAAGGTGACCAGGCCCTGGTCATACTCGTTGCCGTTCTCGCCGAGGCAGTAGGCCTTCTTGGCCTTGAGCTCGGAAGAAGCATAGTTGGCAAGGACAGTGCCCTGGAACGGATCCAGGAAGCAGATGCGGAAGTAGTGGCTGTTGCCGGCCGTAACGTTCGGGTTCGTGCACGTCACGCCGATGGCCGGGATGCCGGCCTGCTTGAACGTGTCGGACGCGGCGATGGACACGCCGGAGCCGTAGGAACCGAGCACGAGGGAAACCTTCTCATTGACGAGCTTGGAAGCCGCCGAGACAGCCTTCGCAGAATCGGAACCGTTGTCGGAGTAGACGAGCTCGACCTTGTAGGTCTCGCCGCCGATCTCGACGGTCGGGGTCTCCTGGTTGGCATACTGCATGCCGAGCATTTCCTTCTTGCCGCCGGCGCCGGAGTCGCCGCTGGCGGGCTCGAACACGCCGATCTTAACGACCTTCTCGCCGTTGTCGGCCGTGCCCTTGTCGCCGCCGCCGCAGGCGCACAGCGCGAACACCATGACCAGAGCGAGCAGCAGAGCAATCGCTTTTTTCATTGTATTTCCTCCAATCATTTCTTCTCCGGGCGCTGTCCGCAGCGCGCGGACAAATGTCCTTCAAATGAATATGACGGCATTATACTATCTTTTTGCAAGAAATGCAATATCAATTTCACAAAATATTCATATCAAAATTTCGAATACTTTGCGCACTCTGCCGGTCACAGCACAAACGGGCTCGCGCGCCAGTCGCCGCCGCAGCGTCGCTCCTCTCTGGCGGGGCAGCCAAGCACATAGAGATCGTGCGCATCCGCCGTCAGGGCAAATATTTCTCCGGCTGCGCCCGGCAGGTTCCGTCCGGCGGCCGGCTTCGTGATGACCGGCGCCGCCGTGCGCGCGTCGATCGCGCGCAGCAGCTCCCTGCCCTGCGCGCCGATGGCCAGCACACGCGCATACGGCGGCGTGCCGGCGTCCATGCCGGCGGTGACGCCGAGGGCCGCGCACATCGTCATGCGCCGGATGCGCGAGAGCGCGTAGCGCTTGGATTTTGCCGCCGCGAGTACGCCGTCGAGCGTCGGCTCCTCGTGCGCGGCGCGGTACAGACCGTTGCCCAGCCCCTCGGACGCGCCGGGCAGCGCGTTGTAAACCGTCTGCGGCAGCATCCGCAGGCGCGAGAGGATTGCGCTCTCCAGCGCCTCCGGCAGCACCGGCCCGCGGCCGAGCTTCTTTTCCCGGGCACTGATCTCCGCCGCCGCCCTCGGCAGAAAGGCGGACACGTTCTCCCCTGCGCCGATGCGCGTGCGCAGCTCGCTCGCCGAGCGCACATTGCCCTCCGCCGGACGGTCATGCTGCGCGCCGGTGCGCAGGATCGTCAGCGGATGCAGGTCGAGCCGCTGGTCAAAGATCGCCTTGAGATACTCCACGGCGAGGATGTTGTTCGGCGCCTGCAGCAGCTCTGCCAGCGCGCCCACGCGCCGTGCGACCGCCTGCTGCCGCGCCGCCGCAAACGGGATGCCGGCCTGCAGCTCGGCGCGCAGGTCTTCGCCCAGCAGCGGATCGAGCAGCGCCTCGGCCACCCGCTGCAGCGGCTCCAGCTCGCCGCACTCGCTGCCGAAGCTCAGATGCGTCACCACGCCGAGACTGCCCAGCAGCCCCACGGCGCCGCGGGCAAAGCCCTCCGCCGACGACAGCGCCCACGGCAGCGGCAGCTCCAGCACCAGATCCGCCCCGCAGCGGGCAGCGGCCTCCGCGCGCGCAAACTTCGCATACACCGCCGGGCTGCCGCGCTGCACAAAGTCGCCCGACATGACGCACACGACCGGGCAGTCCGCGCCCAGACGCGCGCGCGTCTGCTCGATGAGCCGTGCATGGCCGTTGTGAAACGGGTTATACTCCGCAACGATGCCGATGACATTTCCCATTTTTGCACCTTCTTTCGAAAAATACTTGCGTTTTCCACTGAAATGATTACAATAAGAGTGTTATGGCATCATAATACTGTGGTTTTGCGAAAATTACAATATTTCATATGAGAAAGGAATCTGACTATGAAAATTCTTGTCATCAATGCCGGCAGTTCTTCCCTGAAGTATCAGCTGATCGACATGGAGACCGAACACGTCCTGGCCAAGGGCCTGTGCGAGCGCATCGGCCTCGACGGCCATCTGAAGCACACCCCGCTCGTCGGCGGCAAACCCGTCTTTGACGAGGACCTGCCGATGCCCACGCACTCCGAAGCCATCGCCGCGGTCATCGACAAGCTGACCAGCGCCGAGTATGGTGTGGTCGCCTCCATGAAGGAGATCGACGCCGTCGGCCACCGCGTCGTCCACGGCGGCGAGAAGTTCGCCTGCTCCGTCAAGATCGACGACGCCGTCATGGCTGCCCTCGAGGAGTGCACGCCGTTCGCCCCGCTGCACAACCCCGCCAACATCACCGGCATCAACGCCTGCCGCGCCGTCATGGGCGACGACGTGCCGATGGTCGCCGTGTTTGACACCGCGTTCCACCAGACCATGCCCGGCAAGGCCTATATGTACGCCATTCCTTATGAATACTACCAGAACGACGGCATCCGCCGCTACGGCTTCCACGGCACGAGCCACCGCTACGTGTCCGCCCGCTGCGCCGAGCTCATGGGCAAGCCCATCGAAGAGCTCAAGCTCATCTCCTGCCACATGGGCAACGGAAGCTCCATCTGCGCGATCGACGGCGGCAAGTGCGTCGACACGTCCATGGGCTTCACCCCGCTGGTCGGCCTGCCGATGGGCACCCGCTGCGGCGATCTCGATGCCGGCGTCATCCAGTTCATCATGAACAAGTACGGCATCAGCATCGATGAGATGCTCAACATCCTCAACAAGAAGTCCGGCGTGCTCGGCGTCTCCGGCGTCAGCTCCGACTTCCGCGATCTCGACGCCGCCGCTGCCGAGGGCAACGACCGTGCGCAGCTCGCGCTCGACATGTTCCACTACTGGGTCGCCAAGGTCGTCGGCTCCTATGTCGCGGCCATGAACGGCGTCGACGCCATCATCTTCACCGCCGGCGTCGGCGAGAACAGCAAGTCCTCCCGCGCCGCCATCGCCGAGTACTTCGGCTATCTGGGCGTGACGATCGACCCGGAGGCCAACAGCAAGCGCGGCGAAGACATCATGATCTCCACCCCCGACTCCAAGGTCAAGGTGTTCGTCATCCCGACGAACGAGGAGCTCGTCATCGCCCGCGACACGAAGGCCATCTGCGGCTGAGTTTCCCGGGACGCAAAACCACGGCGCTGATCTCAGCGCCGTGGTTTTTCTATCCATAGCAGGCCGCGCACATCGGGGGCCGGCGTCCAGGCGCGCAGCACCAGCACCAGCTCTTCCAGTGCGGAAAGCCCGGCGGCGGCCGCCGCAAGCCACGCGGCCGTTCCCTGCCCCAGCAGCGCCGCAAGCACCAGAATGAGCGCAAATACAAAGCGCGTGCAGGTAATGGCATTGACCAGGCGCTTCATCGCACCGCCCTCTCTCGCTGCCACTTTACCATATCCGCCGCAAAATTGCGATCCCCGCGAAAAACTTCGCCATGTCCCGGGAAAAACCGTTGACAAAACCTGTCCGGAATGATAAACTGTCAAGGCCGCATTGAGTGGGTACCAAGCGGAGGTGCGCCTCCCGCCCACAAGAGCGAGACTCTACAGAGAGGCAGGTGCAACGAGTTTGAAGCACGCTATCATCGTTACCGGCGGTAAGCAGTACCGCGTGGCTGAGGGCGACGTCATCTTCGTCGAGAAGCTGGATGTCGAGGCCGGCGAGACTGTGAAGTTTGACCGCGTTCTGGCTGTCATCGACGAGGACAAGGCTGTTTTCGGCACCCCCGTGGTGGAAAACGCCGTCGTTTCCGGCAATGTCGTCAAAAACGGCAAGAGCAAGAAGATCCGCGTCTACAAGATGAAGCCGAAGAAAGGCTATCGCAGAACACAGGGCCACAGACAGCCCTACACCAAGGTCGAGATCACGAAGATCGAGGCCTGATTTCCGCAACTGATTTTGACACATGGAGGTGTAATTCGAAATGGCACATAAAAAAGGCATGGGTTCCACCAAGAACGGCCGCGACAGTGAGTCGAAGCGCCTTGGCCCCAAGAGAGCCGACGGTCAGTTTGTTCTGGCCGGCAACATCCTCGTCAGACAGCGCGGAACGAAGATCCACCCCGGCATCAACGTCGGCAAGGGTAAGGACGACACGCTCTTCGCCCTCGTGGACGGCGTCGTGAAGTTCGAGCGCAAGGACAAGGATCGCAAGCAGGTCTCTGTTTACGAAGAGATCGCACAGTAATCGCAAACGGGGTGGGCATCGCGCCCGCCCCGTTTTTCTATCCCCCGCCGGGCTGCCCGGCAACGAAAGTGAGGAATGACCATGGCTTCGCCATTTGTTGATAAAGTGACCATCACCGTGCGCGCGGGCGACGGCGGCAACGGCGCAGTGACCTTCCACCGCGAGAAATATGTGGCCGCCGGCGGCCCGGACGGCGGCGACGGCGGGCGCGGCGGCGACATCATCTTTGAAGTGGACGACAACATGTCCACGCTCATGGACTTTCGCTACAAGCGCAAATATGTGGCCGCCAACGGTGCCGACGGTCAGGGCAAGCGCTGCTCCGGCCGCGTGGGCCAGAGCCTGCACATCCGCGTGCCGCGCGGCACCCTGCTGCGCGACGCGGACAGCGGCGCGATCATGCACGACATGTCCTCGGGCGAGCCGTTCGTGGCCGCGCGCGGCGGGCGCGGCGGCTGGGGCAACCAGCACTTTGCCACCCCGACGCGGCAGGTGCCGCGCTTTGCCAAACCCGGCCTGCCCGGCGAGAGCCACACGATCCTGCTCGAGCTGAAGCTGCTGGCGGACGTGGGCCTCGTCGGCTTCCCGAATGTGGGTAAGAGCACGCTGCTGTCCGTGGTGTCGAAGGCGCACCCGAAGATCGCAAACTACCACTTCACGACCCTCTTCCCCAACCTGGGCGTCGTGTACGTGTCGGAGGGTTCGTCGTTCGTCATGGCGGACATTCCGGGCATCATCGAGGGCGCGAGCGACGGTGCCGGCCTCGGCCACGACTTCCTGCGCCACATCGACCGCTGCCGCCTGCTCGTGCATCTGGTGGACGTCTCCGGCAGCGAGGGGCGCGACCCGGTCGAGGACTTTGAGGCCATCAACGCCGAGCTGCGCGCCTACAGCGACGTGCTGGCCTCGCGCACGCAGATTGTCGCCGCCAACAAATGCGACCTGCTCGGCGACGACCGCACGAACATCGACCGCCTGCGCGCGCACGTCGAGGCGCAGGGCTACGAATTCTTTGAGATGAGCGCTGCCGCCCACACCGGCACGCGCGAGCTCATCCAGGCATGCGCGGCCAAGCTCGCCGAGATCCCGCCGGTGCCTCCGTACGAGGCGGACTACGTCCCGCCCGAGCCGGAGGTCGGCACGAGCGACGAGCTGCAGATCCGCCACTTTGACGATCTCTGGGTCGTCGAAGGGCCGTGGCTGCAGCGGCTCATGAGCTCGATCAACTTCGGCGACTACGAATCGCGCATGTACTTTGACCGCGTGCTGCGCCAGTCCGGCCTGTTCGACCGGCTCGAGGCCATGGGCATCGAGGAAGGCGACACGGTGAGCATCTACGATCTCGATTTTGAGTTCCGCTTCTGACCCAAACAAGCATCCCCGCCGGACGCAGGCTGCGTCCGGCGGGGATTGCTTTTATTTTGTCGCTTCCGGCTTTTGCTCCGGTTCGCGCTCCGCCTTTGACTCCTCCGGCAGGACCACCGGCACGAACTGCTTGGCGATCTTGTTGTTGCCGGATTTGGCGCTGAAGTAGCCGATAACGCTGAACGTGAGCGCACCGACAAAGTTGACAAACAGGTCCTGCATCGTATCATACAGGCCCACATCCAGATAGCCGCCAAGACCGAGCGACTCGCCGTTCACAGCCACGTCCGTGATGTTGTCCACGAGGATGGGAATATTGCTGTTCGTCGGGTCGAGCGTCACGGAGGCGAAGGAGTGGATGATCATGTCCTTCTGCATGTCCATGTGGAACAGGTAGTCCATCGAAAACTCGAAAAACTCCCACAGAACGCCGACCGTCATGGAAAAGCAGAACGCCACCAGCGCCAGAAACACCGGCGAGAGCTTGAAATGCTGCGGTTTGTTGCGGTTGAGCAGATCCACCATGGCAAAGCCGAACGCCGCGCTGATGAAGCCCGTCGTCGTGTGCAGCATGGAGTCCCAGTGCGGGTAGGTGATGAAATAGCTCTTGAGCTCGCCGAGGATCTCTGCCGCGAAAATGAAGACCAGGATAATGATCTCCAGCGTGCTCGGCAGCTCGATGCGGAAGTTGCGCTCCACGAACCTCGGCAGCATGAACAAAATCAGCACCAGCACACACACGAACGTGCTCTCATAGTTCTTATGGATGATCGTCATGACCATGACGCCGATAACGATCAGACGCAGGATCCAGTAGACGGCCACGACTGCCGGCTTCGGTTTGTATTTCTGGTTTTCCTGCTCCATCTTTTTCAGGATCTTCGGGTCACTCATATTTCTCCTCTTTATCCTCGTCTATCTGTTTCTCTGTTTGGTTTCTCTCAGGCTGTGGCCGTCGGCTGACGCCGGTCCACGATCCGGCGCGCCGCGACATAGATGATCAGGTACAGCACCAGCGACAGCGCGAGCGCCGCAAACACGTCCAGAATGGAGTGCTGCTTGACAAACACCGTCGCCGCGCAGATCGCAGCGGCGATGATGACCGCCGGGATGCGCACCTTTTTTAAATACTTACTGTCGAACGTCACGGCCAGCACGGCCATACAGCCGACCACGTGCATACTCGGCAGGACGTTCGTCGGCGTGTCGGCCGAATAGATCGCATTGACCAGCCAGCCGCACAGCGTGCTCGTGTCCACCACGGACGGGCGCAGGAGCTGGCAGTTCGGCCAGATCATGCAGATCGTCAGCGAGATGGAAAAGCCCGCAATGATAAACGCCGCATAGCGGATGAACGCGCGGCGATCGTCTTTGAGCAGCGTCACAACGACCGGGACGATCAAAAACGGATACCAGAGCACATACGCCAGAATGAACCCCGGCAGAAAGGGGATCTTGTCGTCCAGCGGCAGATAGGATACAAAGCAGCCCTCCGTCGAAGGCACCATGCGCTCGACCAGCGCAAACCAGATCAGATAAATGGGCAAATACAGCACCAACAGAACATATTTATGTTCCTGAATATATTTCTTCATTAAACCGTCTCCTTATACATCCTGCATCGAAGCACCCGCGCACACCGTTCAGGCGCTTGCCTCGATCTCCGTGATGCGCCCCAGCAGGCGGATCAGTTCGCGGGAATCCTGCTCACCAAGCTGCTCGAGAACGCGCTGCACGTGCGCACACAATGTCGTGTGCATCTGTTCCGCCGTCTGGCGGCCAAGCTCCGTCAGGTGCACAACGACGCGGCGCCGGTCATAGCTGTCGGCACAGCGGCGCAGCATCCCCTTTTCCTCCAGCGCGCGCAGCATGGCCGCCGTGCGCGGCGCGCTCACGCCCAGGACCTCCCGCAGCACGCCCGGCGTACTGCACCCGCCGTGCTCATCGAGGTAGCTCAGCAGGAAGTTTTCGCCCTTCAGGTGCTCCTGCACACTCTGCGGTATGCAGGACCGGTTCAAAGAAGTAACCGTCAGCAGCAATTCCTCAGTCATTCGCTGCAATTCCATGAACCATCCTCCTTTTGTTAACCCCGTTAATCAGCATTTCGTAATGTTAACACTCCGCCCGGCGATTGTCAAACCTAATTTATGGGATTTCTGTGCTTTTGATCCGATGCTTTTTTTCACTCGCAGCACCGCTGCCGGACACATGGCGCCGCTCTGTGAAAAAAATGCGCAAACGGAAAAAAATTTGGCACATTTGCAAAATGATGCAACATTTTCCGCGTCTCATGCATTATAATTATTGACGAGCGATTATCAATGTGTTATTTTATGAATAGACTGTAAACAATGCAATTTTCACCCACAGCAACCGTTCCCAACGCACTCCCTCGCGATCTCTTTTTATCGATCACCAGCTAATGTGAAAGGCGGATGTAATCAACATGAAAAAAGCAACTCATCGCAAGCAGGCACTCATGATTGCCATCTTCTTGCTGGCATTCACGCTGTCGCTGTTTTCGTTCGGCACGACCCCGGCGGCGGCCGGCGACGTGGCGGGCGTGAGCACGCACCTGTTTTTGACAGTCTTGCGCGACTATGACCACGATGCGGCCTTCTCCGTGACCTACACGGACGCGCTCGGCACGCACACGAAGCCCTATCATGCCGGCATGGAAGTGACGGCGTGGTCTCCCGTGACCATCACCTGCACCAACCACCATGTCCACGACTGGAGCATTGATGCCGATGTTCAGGAGGCCACCATCGTCGGCGTCGGCGGGATCACCTACCCCGGCGGAACGGGCATCCATGTCAAGGGCACGAATACCATCAAGGCGTTTGCCACGAACTTCGGTCTGCACTACATCAATATCGTTGTCATCCTCGGCGAGGGCAATGATAACGGCGGCGACAACGGCGGCGGCGATAACGGCGGCGATAACGGCAACGGCACCGACCCCAACAATCCGGACGGGAATGGTCCGGATGGCAACAATCCGGATGGCAACAATCCGGACGGCAACAATCCGGACGGCAACAATCCGGACGGCAATAATCCGGATGGCAATAATCCGGATGGCAGCAAGTCGAACACCCCCAAGACCGGCGACACACGTCTGATCTGGCTGGTCATTGCGCTGGCAGTGATCTTCGTGGCGACCTTCGCTGCGACCTACTACAACCGCAGGAAGAGCAAGCACCACGGCGCCTGATCTTCACTCTCATGCAGTTAAAATGGGCAGCGTCAAATGACACTGCCCATTTTCTTATCAGGAGTTTTGTATGAAAAAAACCGTTCTCATCGTGATCCGCGTCGTCTGCATCGTCGGATTCTTGGTCTGCGTTGGCGTGCTCGGCTGGTACTGGCACAGTGACCGCAGCGACCGCGCTGTCGCAGAGGCGCTCGCCGCCGCGCATGACGCAGCCAGTGCGGAGGCCATGGAGCAGGTGCGTGCAGTTGCCGCCGACAATGCGGATACGATCGGCTGGCTGCGGATCGACGGCACCAACATCAACAACGTCGTCATGTTTGCCCCCGACACGCCGGGCAAGTACCTGCACATGGACTTCTACGGCAAGTGGTCGTACCGCGGCACGCTGTATGTCGCCGAAAACTGCGATGTGCGCACGGCGGACAACATCCTCATCTACGGCCACCACATGAAGGACGGCAGCATGTTCGGCTCGCTGATCTCCTACAAGGATGCGGCATTTCGCGCTGCGCACCCGATCGTGCAGTTTGACACGCTCTACGCCTCCCATTCGTATGAGGTCGTGGCCGCGATCGAAACGGAAATCCCCGCTGAGGGCTCTGACGCCTTTCGATATTATGACTGCATCGGCACGGACGCGCAGCAGTTTGCGCAGTACCTCGCGTTCATCGAACAAAACCGGTGCTATGACACCGGCATCACCATCCGGCCCGGCGACCGGCTGCTCACGCTGTCCACCTGTGCCTACCACACGGCGAACGGCCGCTTTCTGGTCGTGGCGCGGCAGGTCGACTGAAGAACATACAAAAACCCCGCCATCCGGTCGGATGGCGGGGTTTTTAACTTGGAAACTCAGTTCAGGGCAGCCTTCGCCTGCTCGCACAGAGCGGTGAACGCAGCGGGGTCATGAATCGCAGTCTCGGAGAGCATCTTGCGGTTCATGTCGATGCCGGCCAGCTTCAGGCCGTGCATAAAGGTGGAGTAGTTCATGCCGTTGGCTTTGCAGCCGGCGCTGATACGGGTGATCCACAGCTGACGGAAGTCTCTCTTCTTCTGCTTGCGGCCGACGTAAGCGTAGCGGCCGGACTTCATCATCTGCTGGTTGGCCATCTTATAGTGGCGGGACTTGTTGCCCCAGTAGCCCTTGGCCAGGCCGAGGATCTTTTTTCTATGTTTGCGCGTCATCATCGCGCCCTTAACTCTTGCCATTGTTGTTTCCTCCTATTGTGCGGTCAATCCTTATTTATAAGGAATCATTTTTCTGATGGTCGCTTCGGTAGTCGCATCCGCATAAGTGGTGGAACGCAGACGACGGCAGCGCTTGGTATCCTTCTTGGTAAGAATGTGGCTCTTGAACGCATGGGCACGCTTGACCTTGCCGTTCTTGGTGAGATTGAATCTCTTCTTCGCGCCACTGTGAGATTTCAGTTTGGGCATTGTATTTTCTCCTTCCTTGGTTTGCTTACTTCTTATTATTGGTGTTCTGCGGCTTTGGCGACAGGAACATGGACATATTGCGTCCCTCCAGCTTGGGTTGCTTGTCGAGGTTGGCAATGTCCGCGCACTTGGCGGCAAAGTCACGCAGGAGCTGTTCACCGATATTGGTGTGCGCCATTTCACGGCCGCGGAAGCGGATCGTCACCTTCAGGCGGTCGCCGCCCTGCAGGAACTTCTGGCCGTTTTTCAGCTTGGTGTTGAAGTCGTTCTCGCCGATGCCGGGCGACATGCGGATCTCCTTGACTTCGATCACATGCTGATTTTTTCTGGCTTCCTTCTCGCGCTTGGCCTGCTCGAAACGGTACTTGCCGTAGTCCATGATCTTGCAGACCGGCGGGTTGGAACCCGGAGCGATCTTCACGAGGTCGAGGTCCTTCCCCTCGGCAATCTCCAGCGCAGCGGCCGAGGACATGATGCCCAGCTGAGCGCCGTCAGCGCCGATGACGCGGACTTCCTTATCGCGGATCTCTTCGTTGATCTGATAGTTTGCAGTTGCGATACGAACACACCTCCATTGGTTGCATCGGGAGCGATCGCTCCGAGAACAAAAAAGCACGGATGCAAGACACATCCGCGCGCATAAAACACACATATCTCCCAGACGGGAGCGGGTTTTATTGACCGCGGACCGCCTTCGCGGCCGGGTGAGGCTGCCCAGATGGCGCCCACTTTGTTGTCAGCTTTTATACTATAGCAGTCCCGGCACGGTCTGTCAAGGGTTTTCTGCGCTGGGCGAGCAAAAAATGTGGACTGAATCACGCCTTCCGGGGACATACTCCCCAACGGAGGCGAAGCCATATGAAAGTACTCGAATACGGCGGTGTGTTCACCGCCGGCGGACTGGGCTACGGCGGGCTGGAGCTGCTCTGGCGCGGCCGGACGCACTGGTCAATGCTGCTGTGCGGCGGCGTGTGCGCCGTGCTGATCTATCTGATCGCGGGGCGCGAGCGCACCGTGCTCTGGCGGCGCTGGACGCTGTGCGCGGCCGCCGTCACGACGGTGGAGTATTTCACCGGCGTGCTCGTCAACCTGCGCCTCGGCTGGAACGTCTGGAGCTATGCAGACCGGCCGCTCAACGTCCTCGGGCAGATCTGCCCGCTGTATTCCCTGTTCTGGTTTCTGCTTGCCATCCCCGGCGTGTGGCTGGGGCGAACCGTGCGGCAAAAACTCGCCGCCCGGCAGACTCAGTAAGTGGTGTCCTGCTGTTCCGGCGCTTGCGGCTGTGCGGGCGTCTCGGGCTGTGCAGCCGCTTCCGGCTGCTGCGGCGCGGCCGCTGCCTCGGCAGCCTGCTGCTCCTGCGCCATGGCGATCTTCACGATGCGGCTGGTGCCGAGCCGGTCCGCGCCGAGGCGGATAAACTCCTCCGCGTCGGCAAGGCTTGCGATGCCGCCGGCGGCTTTGACCTTCACGTGCGGCGGGCAGCAGGTGCGCAGCAGGCGCACATCGTCCGCCGTGGCGCCGCCGGTGGAAAAGCCGGTGGAGGTCTTGATATAGTCGGCTCCGCTGTCGGACACGATGCGGCAGAGCATGCGCTTTTCCTCCTCGGTCAGCAGGCAGCATTCAATGATGACCTTGAGGATGCGGCCGCGGCTGACCTCACGCACGGCGCGGATATCGGCCGCGACATCGTCCCAGCAGCCGTCCTTGACCATGGCCAGATTGATGACCATGTCCACCTCGTCGGCACCGTTGCGGATGGCTTCCGCCGCCTCGAACGCCTTGACGGCCGGGGTGTTGTACCCGTTCGGAAAGCCGATGACCGTGCAGATGCGCAGGCGGTCGCCGACATATTTCTTCGCCCCGGCGACATGGCACGGCGGGATGCACACGCTGGCGCAACCATAACGCATGCCCTGATCGCAGAGGGCGCGGATCTCCGCCGCGGTGGCATCCACGCGCAGGAGCGTGTGGTCGCAGCGGGAAAGAATCTCTCGAAGTTCCATGATCGTTCGTCCTTTCTGATGAGACACGAAAAATAGGTATTCTTATTATACCGCGTCCGGCCGCATTGCACAAGACGCATATTTTCCGCCGCCGGCACATAGGCTGTGTTACCCAACAAGAGAGGTGCAGCACATGGACGAACTGGAACAAAACAACTATGCCGAGCTCTGCGGCACGCTGGCGGCGCCGCCCGTGCTGTCGCACGAAAACCGGCAGGAGCGCTTTTTCACCTTCCCGCTCGAGACGCAGCGGCTGTCCGGCACGATCGACCGTGTGAATGTCGTCGTGCGCGAGCGGCTGCTGGCCGAGATGCCGCTGGAGGAATCGGCAAGACTGTGCGTGATCGGCGATGTGCGCTCGTTCAACAACCGCCGCGGGCCGGGCGCAAAGCTGGTCATCACGGTGTTCGCGCGCGACATCTCGCTCAGCGACGAACCGTATGACCGCAACCTGATCCTGCTCAGCGGCACGCTCTGCAAACCGCCGAACCTGCGTACGACGCCGATGGGCCGCGACATCTGCGACCTGATGCTGGCCGTGAACCGGCACTACGGCCGCAGCGACTACCTGCCGTGCATCACCTGGGGTGCGCGCGCGTGCGAGACCGCACTCTGGGACGTGGGCACGCGCGTGTCCCTCGAAGGGCGGCTGCAAAGCCGCAGCTACATCAAGGTGCTGGACACCGGCGCCGTCGAGCGCACGGCGTTCGAGGTGTCCGTGCTCGACATCTGCCGGCTGTCGGCGCCGGACGACTGAACGCACATACCAGCCAGCAAAGCGCGCCCCGCAGATTTTTTTGTGGGGCGCCGGTCATTGTATAGCGAAAACCACTCGCTAGGCGAGTGGTTTTCGCTATACAAAAAAACACAGGAGACGTTTCCGTCTCCTGCGTGGCTTCATTTTTCTGGCACGATCTCGATCCAGTACCCGTCCGGGTCCTCGATGAAGTAGATGCCCATGCTGGGGTTTTCAAAGCAGATGCAGCCCATGGCCGCATGCTTTGCGTGCGCGGCGTCCATGTCCGGCACGGAAAACGCGAGGTGAAACTCCCCCTCACCGAGGTCATACGGCTGCGTGCGGCCGCGCAGACCGGTCAGCTCGAGCTGAAACGGCGAGTGCCCGTCGCCCAGAAACACAAGTCGGAACGAGCCGTCGGCCGCATCCTTCGTGCGCACGGGCTCCAGCCCGAGGGCGTCATGATAAAAGCGCACGCTGCGCTCGAGATCGAGGACATTGAAATTAAAGTGATTGAAGGTAAACATACCGTGCCTCCCAAATACATTCTATCTGTCCCAAGTATAGCGGCTGCGGCGCGCATTGTCAAAGCAAGGCCGCAAAAAACAGTTGGAATTTCATGCCGGGCACGGTATAATGATCGTGCTAGACTGGGATATTGGAGGCGCGCCATGGACAAGACAGGACGCGCGCCCGGCTCCCCCATGGAGCCGGAGCTGCAGGAATTTCATACCGGCGCGGCCGTGCACGCTTACCGCACGTTCGGCTGCCACGCGCTCCCCGGCGCGTCTGGGCACCGCTTCGCCGTCTGGGCACCGCACGCGCAGCGCGTCGCGCTCGTGGGCGACTTCAACGGCTGGGACGCGGCGGCAACGCCGATGGACCGGCTGCCGGACGGCACATGGGTGCAGACCGTAGCCGGTCTGCGCGACGGTGCGCTCTATAAATACGCCGTCATCGGCCCCGACGGCCAGACGGTGCTCAAGGCCGACCCCTTCGCCGCGCACTGCGAGACCGGGCCCGCGACCGCATCCAAGGTCTGGGCGCTCGAGGGCTACGTCTGGCACGACCGGAGCTATCTGCGCCGCCGCGCAGCGCGCGATGTGTACCGCGCGCCGATGAGCATTTACGAGGTGCACCTCGGCTCCTGGCGCCGGCCGGAGACCGGCCTGCCGTGGTACCGCTCGGTCGCAGACGAGCTGGCGGACTACTGCCGGACGATGCACTACACACACGTGGAGCTTCTGCCCGTGACGGAATACCCCTACGAGGGCTCCTGGGGCTATCAGGTGACCGGGTACTACGCCCCCACCAGCCGCTATGGTACGCCGCAGGACTTCATGTACTTTGTCGATACGCTCCACCGCGCCGGCATCGGCGTGCTCATGGACTGGGTCCCGGCGCACTTTCCGAAGGACGCGCACGGGCTCGCGCGCTTTGACGGCACACGGCTCTACGAGTGCAAGGATGCGCGCATGGCCGAGCATCCGGAGTGGGGCACGCTCATTTTCGACTATGAAATGCCTGAGGTGCAGAGCTTTCTCATTTCGTCGGCCATGTCGTTTTTCGACCGCTATCACATCGATGGCATCCGCGTGGACGCAGTGTCCTCGATGCTGTATCTCAACTACGCCCGGCGCGACGGCGAATGGACGCCGAACCGCGACGGTGGCAACATCAACCTCGGCGCGGTCGCCTTTCTGCAAAAGCTCAACACGACCGTGCTCACGGCGTGGCCCGGCTGCGTGACGGTCGCGGAGGAGTCCTCCGCCTACCCCGGTGTGACGAAGCCGCCCTATGACGGTGGCCTCGGCTTCAGCTTCAAGTGGGATATGGGCTTCATGCACGATACGCTCGACTATCTGGAGCTTGATCCCTATTTCCGCAAATACCATCACGACAAGCTGACGTTCTCGATGATGTACGCCTTCTCCGAGAACTTCATCCTCGCATTTTCGCACGACGAGGTCGTACACGGCAAGAAGTCGATGCTCGACAAGATGTACGGCACCTATGAGCAGAAGTTTGCCACCCTGCGCGCGCTCTACGGCTATCAGTTCGCGCACCCGGGCAAGAAGCTCACGTTCATGGGTTCAGAATTCGGCCAGTTCATCGAGTGGAACTACAAGCAGGGACTTGACTGGCTGCTGCTCGACTACCCAATGCACAAGGCCATGCAGCGCTGGTGCAGCGCGCTCAACGCCTGCTACCGCAGCATCCGCGCGCTCTGGGACATCGACGACGGCTGGGATGGCTTCACGTGGCTGAACGTGGACGACGCCGAGCGCAGCGCCATCGCCTTCCTGCGTACGGCGCGCAACGGCCGCCGGCTCGTGTGCGTGTGCAACTTCACGCCCGTGCGCTACGACGATTTTGTCATCGGCCTGCCCAGGCGCGGCGTGCTGCGCGAGCTGCTGTCGAGCGACAGCGAGGAATTCGGCGGCTCCGGCGTGCACAACGCGCCCGAGATCCGCAGCGAGAACGTGCCGTTCGGCACGCTCCCCTGCTCCGCGCGCGTGACGCTGCCGGAGCTTGCCGCTGTATACTTCACCTTCACGACCCGGTAAAGGAGGGAACGCCATGAAACCTGAACTGCGCGCAGCGCTGGCCGAAAAGGGCCGCTGCGACCTGCCCGGCGTGCTGCTGGCGGCCGCCGAGTGCGCACCGCTGGCCAAGACCGGCGGCCTTGCAGACGTCGTCGGCACACTGCCGAAAAGTCTGGCCGCGCTCGGCTTTGACGCACGCATCATCACGCCGTACCACCGCGTGATCAAGGAAAAATACGCATCCCAGGTCACGCACCTGACGGATTTTTATATCGATCTCGGCTGGCGGCATCAGTACGTCGGCATCGAGCGGCTGCTGCTCGACGGCATCGTCATCTACCTCGTGGACAACGAGTTTTATTTCGGCGACCGCATTTATCTCGGCGGCGAGGCCGAGGGCGAGCAGTATGCGTTTTTCGCCCGCGCGATCCTGGAGGCGCTGCCACGGCTGGACTTCACGCCCGAGATCCTGCACTGCAACGACTGGCACACGGCCGTACTGCCCATGCTGATGAAAACGCAGTACGCCGGCAGGATGCAGTCGCGCATGCAGACGCTGCTGACGATCCACAACATCGCCTATCAGGGCAAGTTCAGCTTCGAATTTGTGCAGGATCTGCTCGGCATCGACGCGCGCTACTACACGCCGGAGTTCATGGAGCTCAACGGCTGCGCAAACCTGCTCAAGGCGGGCTGTGTCTTTGCCGACCACATCAACACCGTCAGCCCAAGCTATGCGGGTGAGATCCGCACGGCGGCCTACGGCGAGGGACTCGAGGGCATTCTCAACGCCCGGCAGCACCAGCTGTCCGGCATTCTCAACGGCATCGACACCGCCGTCTTTGACCCCGCGCACGACGGCGGCATCGCCGCGCCCTACTCCGCCGACGACCTGAGCGGCAAGGCCGCCTGCCGCGCCGCGCTGTGCCGGGAGCTCGGTCTCGAGATCGGCGCGCACACGCCCATCGTCGCCATGGTCACGCGCATGACGCCGCAAAAGGGCTTCGACCTGGTGCAGTGCGTGCTCGACGAGCTCATGGACAGCGAGGACATGGCGTTCGTGCTCCTCGGCACGGGCAACGCCGAATACGAGGACTTTATGCGCAGCGCCGAGTGGCGGCACAAGGGCCGCCTGTGCGCCTACATCGGCTACGACGAGGCGCTGTCGCACCGCGTGTACGCGGGCAGCGATTTTCTGCTCATGCCGTCGAGCTTCGAGCCGTGCGGCCTGTCGCAGATGATCGCCATGCGTTACGGCACGCTGCCGATCGTGCGCGAGACCGGCGGCCTGCGCGACAGCGTGCAGCCGTATAACCGGTTCACCGGCGAGGGCACCGGCTTCTCGTTTGCCAACTTCAACGCCTACGAGCTGGCGGACACGATCCGCCGCGCGCTCGCGCTCTATCACGACGATCATGACGCCTACTGCCGCGTGCAGCGGCAGGCCATGTCGCAGGACTTCAGCTTCACGCGCTCGGCCGAGGACTACGCGCACCTGTATCTGCTCCTGCTGCCGGAGGACACCACGCCGAAGCACGACGCGGCCGACGAGGCCTTCCGCAGCCCGATCGGCGCGCTCGAGACCGGTGCGGCCGTGCGCCTCGCTTTCGCGGACACGGAGGCGCTCGTGTTCGACGCCGCCGTGGAGCTCTACGGCGATGCGTACAGCGACACCGTCGCCATGACGCAGACGGCCGCCGGCTTTGAAGCGGCCGTGACCATGCCCGCCGAGCCGCAGGCGCTGCGCTACCGCTTCCGGCTCGCGTGCAACGACGGCGGCATCCGCTGGCTGTGCGCCGCGCCGGACGGCCGGCACGCCCGGCTGTGCGACGCACCGGGTGACGGCTGGCGTCTGACGGTCTATCGCGCCGGATTCACGACCCCGGCATGGTTTCGCACCGGCGTGATGTATCAGATCTTCCCCGACCGCTTCGCGCGCGACAGCTCCGCCACCGCGCAGCGCGGCATGGAGCACCACCGCCGCATGGGCCAGACCGTGCACTGCCACGCCGGATGGGACGAACCCGTCGAGTGGCAGGCCAACACGCCGGAGGGCGAATACGCACCGGTGGATTTCTACGGCGGCACTCTGCGCGGCATCGCCGACCGGCTGCACTACCTGCAGAAGCTCGGCGTGACGGTGCTGTACCTCAACCCGATCTTCGAGAGCGCTTCCAACCACCGGTACGACACCGGCGATTACCGGAAGGTCGACCCCATCCTCGGCACGAACGCAGACTTCAAGAAGCTCTGTGCGGCCGCGGCGGACTGCGGCATCCGCATCGTGCTCGACGGCGTGTTCGCTCACACGGGCGCTGACAGCCGGTACTTCAACCGCTTCCGGCATTACCCCGGCTGCGGCGCGTACAACAGCCACAGCTCCGTCTATGCGCGCTGGTACAGCTTCGCGCACTACCCCGACGACTATAAGTGCTGGTGGGATTTCAAAGACCTGCCCGCCGTCAATGCCGCCAATCCCGACTGGCGCAAATATATGATCACCGGCGAGCGTAGCATCGTCAAGACCTGGCTGCGCGACGGCGCGTCCGGCTGGCGGCTGGACGTGGCCGACGAACTGCCGGACGATGTGCTGCGCGGCATGCGCAGCGCTGCCAAAGAAACCGACCCCGACAGCGTGCTCCTCGGTGAGGTCTGGGAGGACGCCGTGACGAAAGTCAGCTACGGCGAACGGCGGCAGTACGCACTCGGCGACGCGCTCGACAGCGTCATGAACTATCCCCTGCGCGACGGACTGGTGGCGTTCCTGACCGGGCGCAGCACGGCGCACGCGCTTGCCGACCTGCTGCTGAGCCAGCGGCTGAACTATCCGCGGCCGCTGTACTACGCGCTCATGAATCTGACGGCAAGCCATGACGTGGCGCGCACGCGCTCGGCGCTGGCGCTGGACTTTGACCCCCGCAGCCGCACGCGCGCGGAGCTTGCGGCGCTCGAGATCACGGACGCCATGGCCGCACGCGGCGCGCAGCTGCAGGTTCTGGCGGCAGCCGTGCAGTTCTGGCTGCCGGGCATCCCGTCGATCTACTACGGCGACGAGACCGGTATGCAGGGCCTGTGCGACCCGTTCAACCGCGCGCCGCTGCAGATGTGCGACACGCAGATGCTGCAGTGGTACGCGCAGCTGACGGCCCTGCGCCACGCGCACCCGGCGCTCACGTGCGGCGAGGTCGCCGTGTTCGCCCCGGCGGGCGACGTGCTGTGTGTTCTGCGCGTCATCGCGGACGGTCGGGACGCCTTCGGCGAGGAAGCAGAGGACGAGGCGCTGCTGCTGACCGTCAACCGCGCGGCGCACCCGGTGCGCTGCCACGTGGAGCTCACCTGCCCCGGCGCCGGCCTGTGCGAAGAGACAAGGCTGGCCTTAGTGCGCAGCGAATACGACTGCGCCGCCGACTGCACCGACGATACCCACATTGCCATCCGCGACGGCGTGGGCGCATTTGACCTGCCGCCCCATGCCGCAAAAATCTACAGATTGGAGAACCGACATGGAACTGAAACTGGATCGTAACAAAACCTATGGTCTGGCGCTCGAGGGCGGCGGCGCGAAGGGCGCTTACCAGATCGGAGCGTGGAAAGCCCTGCGCGAGGCGGGCATCCGCTTTTCCGCCGTGTCCGGCACGTCCGTCGGTGCGCTCAACGGCGCCATGATCGTCATGGACGACCTGGAAAAGGCCGAAAACGTCTGGAACAACATCCACTTTTCCCAGGTCATGGACGTGGATGACGAGGAAATGCGCCGGCTCATGAACCGCGACATCCCGCTCTCCGAGCTCAAGAGCACGCTGCGCAGCGTGGCCGACATCGTGCGCAACCGCGGCTTTGACGTGACGCCGCTGCGCAACTGGGTCGCTGAGGTCGTGGACGCGGACAAAATCTGCCATTCCGACATGGACTTTTTCATCGTCACCTACTCCCTGTCCGACCATCAGGAGCTGGAGCTCAAAGCCTCCGACCTTGACGAGGACGAACTGTGCGATATGCTGCTCGCAAGCGCGTACCTGCCGGCATTCCGGTTGGAAAAGCTTGGCGGCAAATATTACGCCGATGGCGGCGTACAGGACGTCGTGCCCATCCACGCGCTGGTGGAAAATGGCTGCAAGGACATCATTGCCCTGCGCATCTTCGGCTTCGGCATCGAAAAGCGCTTCCGCATTCCGGACGACGTGCATGTGACGACGATCGGGCCGACGGTCGATCTCGGCAACATTCTGAACTTCGACGCCGAGCAGAGCCGCCGGAACATGCGCCTCGGCTACTTCGACGCCCAGCGCGTGCTCTACGGTCTCTACGGCAGCACGTATTATATCGACCGCACCATGTCCGAGGACGCGGCGCGCCAGCAGCTGCTCGAATACCTCGGGACGGATGATGGCTCGCTGCGCACGTTCCACGAAAAGACGCTGCCGCAGATCGCCAAGGCGCTCAAATGCGATGGTGATTACTACGACCTGCTCATCGCCGTGCTCGAGCACGACGCAAAGGAGCTTGGCATCGCGTCCGAGCGCATCATGACGGACATGGAGCTGCTACAGGCGATCCTCAGCCAGCCGGAACCGCCGGAGACCATTCTGCCCGCGCAGGGATCTGACACCCCGGCGGAAACGGAGCCGGAGGCCGCCGATGACACGCAGGCCGCCGCGCCCAAAGCCGCCGAAGAAGTCGCGGCCAAGGCCGCCGAGCTGTCGCAGGACATTGAAAAGCACATCAACCGTCTCCTCGGCAAGATACGGCCGCGCCGCAACCGGCCCGGCACGGCGGAAAACGCTACGCCGGAAGCCGACGCAGACGTGCCGGAAAAAGAATGAACGCACCGGGGCGGCCGCACGGCCGCCCCATTTTTGAGCTGCGGAGCGCCCGAAACCGGTTGGAAATCATGGATTTTCACGGGCCGCGGGTTTCCGCTTGCAAATGTTGATGATCTCTGGTATGATGCTTATTGGTTAGAGCTATCTAACTTACGAAAACAACCTAATCCATAGCAAAAAGGAAGCTGTCTTATGCAAACATTTTGGGGAATCCTGATCCCGTTTCTCGGCACCGCGCTGGGCGCGGCGTGCGTGTTCTTTATGAAGAAAGCGCTCAGTGACGCCGTGCAGCGCTCGCTGACCGGTTTCGCCGCCGGTGTGATGGTGGCGGCTTCGGTCTGGAGCTTGCTGATCCCGGCGATCGAGCAGTCGGCAGGTATGGGGAAGCTCTCGTTCCTCCCCGCATTTCTGGGCTTCTGGCTCGGCATCCTGTTTCTGCTCGCGCTGGATCACATCATCCCGCACCTGCACGCGAACAGCGCCCAGGCCGAAGGGCCGAAGAGCCGCCTGCAGCGCACGACGATGATGGTGCTGGCCGTGACGCTGCACAACATCCCGGAGGGCATGGCCGTCGGCGTGGTATACGCCGGGTACCGCTCCGGCAGCGCACAGATCACGGCGGCCGGTGCGCTGGCCCTGTCGCTGGGCATCGCCATTCAGAACTTCCCGGAAGGGGCGATCATCTCCATGCCGCTGCGGGCGGAGGGCATGAAAAAAGGCAGAGCCTTCTGCGGCGGCGTGCTTTCCGGCGTGGTAGAGCCCATCGGCGCCGTGCTGACGATTCTGGCGACACAGCTCGTTGTCCCTGCGCTGCCGTATCTGCTCAGTTTTGCTGCCGGAGCCATGCTCTATGTCGTGGTGGAAGAGCTGATCCCGGAGATGTCGCAGGGCGATCACTCCAATATCGGCACGGTGTTTTTCGCCGTGGGCTTCAGCATCATGATGATGCTGGACGTGGCGCTCGGATAAACAACAAAAAACCACATCCGCCGGTCCGAATGAACCGGCGGATGTGGTTTTGCTTTCGGTATCTCTTACTTCGATTCCGGCAGATTTTCCGTCGCAAAGAGCGTGATCACGTTCTTCAGCGTCTCCTGATCGTAATCCTCGGCGATCGCAGATGCGTTCCAGTAAGCATAATCGCCCTCGAACCAGCTCTGCAGGTCATCGAGATCCTCCGCATAGCGGAACTCCAGGTGATAGGTGGTCGCCATCGTGTCCGGAGAGAAGGCAAAGTAGGTGAATTCGCCGGAGTTTTCGTCCTCGCTCTGATAGAAAATGAAGCCGTTTTCATTTTCCTTGTCCAGCTTTCGATAAGTGTGGGAGAAAACTTTCTTGCCCTGCGTGTCCAGACCGGTGATCTTGTGGCCGTCCATCACGAACTTCGAAACCCCGCCCAGGAAATAGCAGTCGAAGGCCATGCTGTCCGGATCGGCCGCATATTTTTCGGCAGCGTCTGCGCCGTAGATCTTTGCCGTGCACATCCCGAGCAGCTTGTCCGTGGCGGCGTCCGCATTGTCCTCGCCCACCAGCGGCGCGGTGGCATCATGCCAGATGCTCCGGTAATCCGCCTTCGACAGCTCCGGGAACAGCTCCACATACGTCCCGCTGATGGTCGTCAGGTAGTCATCCGTGACCGTCTGCTGATTGGCCGCCGAGGGGGTGTTCGTGTCCGCTTTGGTCTGTCCGCAGCCGACGACCGACAGCAGGCAGATCACGCACATCAAAAATGCAGCAATTCTCTGTTTCATTGTATACCTCCTGTTATTAGTTAGTCTCGTCTAACCAGCAGGAAGTCTACCATATTGCGCCGCCCCGGGCTACTCCGTTTTGGTTTCACTGCTCCGTTTTGACGCATATCTTCCCCGTGGTCACCATTTTCCTCGCAAAGTCGCGCCGTATGTCCGCAACGCTCGTGGGAGCTATCGGCGGCATTTTCACCCCCGGCTCGTTCCTCGCGCTTCACCTCTTCGGCTCGGCAACGGGACTGTGGGGCGTTTGGAACTTCTCGTATTTTGAGCTGATGAAGGGCGTTACCTATCAGGGCAATTTCTATCAGGGCGTTGACTGGATAAGCTGGGTGCTGCTGCTGCATATGCTGCCGTGCTGCATCCCCTGCGCGGTCATCGGCTTTAAGCACTGGGCACGCCTTAAAAAGGAAGCCAAGCGTGGATAAGCAGAGCGTTGTGCTCGGCTGCGGCTGCGAGGTGTTCGGAGACGAGGCGCAGGAGCTCAAGCAGCGCTTCAAGCTGCTTCGTCTGCTCATTGCCTCGACCGCGCTGAGTATGCCGCTGCTTTGGAACCTGCCGCCGATGGTGCAGCTCGTGTTTGCTACGGCGCTGCAGCTTTACCCGGGGATGTATTTTGTGCGCAATGCCCTGCGGGGGCTGAGAAGCCTGACGATGGGCATGGATCTGCTCGTGGCGCTGTCCACGACGGCAATTTATGCTTACAGTACGGTCGTCGTGTTCACTGTGACGGAGGATATAAAGCTCTATTATCTGTGCGACGGCGTTCTCATTTCGCTTTTGCTGTTCGGGCGCTATCTCGAATCGGTCGCGATCTATCAGAGCGGTGAGGCTGTGCGCAGCTTAATGCGCTTGCAGCCCAAGACGGCGATCGTCCTGCGCGACGGTACGGAGCGGGAGATAGACGCTCAGGAGATCGTTTCCGGCGACACCGTCGTGCTGCGCCCGGGCGAGCGCGTACCCGCCGACGGCGTGATAATTGAGGGCGGCTGCCTTGTGGACGAATCGCTTCTGACCGGCGAAAGCGAGCCCGTTTCAAAGTGCGCGGGAGACCGCGTGACGGGCGGAACACTCAACCGCGAGGGCAGGGCGGTATATACCGCAACCGCCGTGGGTGAAAGCTCGACCCTTCGGCAGATGGCCGATTTCGTGCGCCGCGCACAGAGCGAGAAGGCTCCGGTGCAGCGCTTTGCCGATAAAATAGCTTCCGTGTTCGTTCCGTCCGTCATCGGTCTGGCGGCGTTGGTGTTCGTGCTGTGGTTTTTCGTGTTCGCGCCCCATGACTGGGGCAAGGCGGTCTCGACCGTGTGCGGCGTGCTCGTGATCGCCTGTCCCTGTGCGCTAGGGCTTGCTACTCCCGCGGCGCTCATGACCGCGTCCGAACGCGGCGCGGAGCTGGGCATTTTGTTCAAGGGCGCCTCGGCGATAGAAAAGGCGTGGGGCGTGGATACAGTCGTGTTTGACAAGACCGGCACCCTCATTCAGGGGCGCGATGTATGCCGCGTGGCTGTGCGCCATGTCGAGCGGGAGCGCAGGCTCGGGCGCTGCGGTGATGCTGGCGTTTGCTCTCGGAACGGTGCCGCTGCTGCTGGCATTCGCAATGCTCGGAGCACTGATGCCGCGGGCGTGGACGAAGTATCTGCGCAAGCTCGGCGCGGTGCTCGTAACGGCGATGGGACTGAAAATGCTCCTCGGCGGGCTGCTGCTTTTGAGGTGATATAATAAAAACCGGAGTGCGGAATCTTGTCTGCACTCCGGTTTTTACGTTTGTTTTATTTCGCCGCGACGCCGTCGATATATGGCTTGCCGCGCTGCGCCTCGCGGCGGATATCCGGATGCTCAACGTCTCCCGAGACGAAGGCGATGTCGCAGCTTTGGCACCGTTAGTTTTGCTCTCGGTTTCGGGTGGCTAACAGCCCCAAGACGGCTCCGAAAGCGGCGGTCAAAGTCAAAATGAGCAGCACGCTCTGCACGGAAAGCCGATCCAGCATTATGCCGCCGGCAAGGGTTGCCGCTATGGTGCCCAAAGAAGCCGCCGCGGCAGTCATGGTTTGCCCTTTGGCCGAATCCGCAGCCGGCACGGTGCGTTCGACATAGTCCACTATCGCAGGGGTATACAGGCCAAACGAAAGACCGTGGAAAAGGTATGCCGCAAACAGCGCGGGCACACTGCCTGCCAAGCTGATAGCCAATAGCTTGATCGGAAAGAACAGCAGGCTCAGCCTTAGACAGCGCTTGCGCATTTTTGTGCTTACCCGACTGTAAGCCAGCATGGCGGGAAACTCAATGACGGCCGAGAAGAAGCTGAGTCGTCCGAGATCTGCATAATTACCTCGCAGATTTTGCACCACGTTGATCAAGAAATTGTTTACCGTGTTATTTGCCGCAAAAATGACCGCAATACCTAACAGCAAAAGACAAAAGCGCGGCATGGCGCGCATGAAGGAGAGCAGGGAAGCCTTGCCCTCTTCCTTTTTTTCGCCCAAGTCAACATGGGCGCAGACCCGATGCAGGGACAGGAGAACGGGCAGCTGTATTACCGCAGTGCAGACAATGGCAATAGGAATAATTGACGTTGAGAGCATCTGCACCAGCGCACCCATCGCCAATGCCGTCAGTGCGAAAGCCAAAGAGCCGACGCCTCTGGAAAGACCGAAGCTAAGGTCGGAATCAGCCTTTTGTATCAGCCCGGCAATCTTAATATATAACGGGTTTAACGACAGGCTGCACGCAAAACAAATGATCAGGAAGAGTCCCGTAAACAGATCTCTGCCGGAGTGAAGCACAAGGGAACAGGCTGCGGCAATCAGTAAGCCGAGTGCTGCCGTTGCTGCTGAAAACAGACGCAAGCGTCCGCGGTCTATTTCTGCACCGAGAAGGATAGAGCCCGAAAAACCCAGCAGATTTCCAAGCGCCGCGACCAATCCGACCTGCGCGTTGGAAAAGTCCAGCGCCCGCATAAAACTGACGGCAAAGCAGAACAGGGAGGCTGCACTGCACCAGTAGAGTGCTTGCAGCAGAGTGTATTTTCTTCTGTTCACGGCACATCTCCCTTTAAAATGCAGGAACGGATCTTGTCACGAGTCATATCCGGACATAAGCTCCGTTTCTGTTTTGCCTGACTCGGTCAGAGCTTCAGCTCCAACTCTGCCTCCGGCTCTCTGGACCTGATGAGCTGGCTGTTTAACTGCCGGAGCGCACTGGCCAAGGCAGATATCTGTTCGTCGCTGAAAGACTCCAGCTCGTCGAAAAATGCCTCGAAAGTGTTCCAATTCAAGCTGGCGGAGTAATTTCGGTATACTTCCAGCCCCTTCTCCGAGGGCCTCAGCAGAATGTTCTTTCGGTTGCGTGTGGTCTGATACTTGTTCACCAGCCCATACGCACACAGCGCCTTAACGATTTTTGAGAAGGTGCTTTGAGCAATGCCCAGCCGCTCGGATATCATGTTCATATTCATATAAGCATCGTCATCCGAGTGCTCCAGAATATATTCAAACACCTGCCACTCCTGAGAGTTAAGGCAAATATCATCTGCCACGGAAAAACGTGTTGCAGACAATCTTTGTGTAATATTCGAGTGGCGAACGAGCTCTGCCACCAGCGGCCGATAACGGCCCATCCATCCGGTTTCCATTAGCATCTTCCTTTTCTCGGCCTAAATAAACTGTGTCCGAACCTATGCTTATTATGCCATTTTTTCGTTGTTTGTCAAGTTCCACAAAACAGCTATCCATATTTTGTGCAGTAAAAATACTTGACGGCCGTGCCGTCGACGATATATTATATGTGCAGCAAATACATTCTATAGAATATTTTAGTGCTGCAATAATTTATTTAGGAGGAACAAGAGATGAAACGAAGAAGTATCATTCTGGCGATCGCGCTGGTGATTATTTTGCTTGGCGGCATTCTTTCAGTGGCGGTCGACAATGACTTCGGAAGAATGCACACCCAAAGACTATACCTTGTAAACGACAACGGCTACACGGTTACGGCCAATTTGTTTATTCCGAATGCAGCGACGGCTGAGGCACCGGCTCCGGCATTTATCGTTGTGCCCGGCGGTGACTGCCCGTCTGACATCGGAAGCCCGTGGGCAACGGAGCTGGCTCGCCGCGGCTTTGTGGTGGCCCTGGTAGACTATTCCGGATGCGGCGATACCGAGGCAGACCCGAGCTCTCAGTATTGGACCAATCCCGACGGCGCGATGGAACTGGACACCGTATATGATTTCGTGGAGTCCTTGGATTTCGTTGACTCTGACAACATAGGCGTCGGCGGTCACTCGATGGGCTCCCTCTACAGCTACCGCCTTTCGTTAGTGCGCCCGGTGAGCATGGTCGTGTCGGATGTTCGCTTCAACGATGCCCCCGCTGAGTATGATTTCAATTTCGTCCAGATATCCGCCACGCACGACGAAGGTCTTCTGGCCCGACTCAGCACATTCGACGAAATGTATACCGATCCTTTCCTCTGCGGCATATTCGGAACGGAGCAGATCGTTCCCAACCAGCTTTATGGCTCGTGGGAAAACCGTACCGGACGCATCTTCATTCCCCTGAACCAAACTCATCAGGATGATATGATTTCCGGTCAGTTCCTGAAGGCTCTGACGGAATCGGTTTCCACCGCCATGGGTGCACCGAATCCTCTGCCCGGCGATGACCTGGTCTATGGCTGGAAGGTCGTTGCCCATATTTTGATGATTATCGGCCTTGTGGGCGCTCTCTTTGCACTGGGCGGTCTGCTGGTAGACTCTCGCCTTTTTGAGAGCCTGAAGCTCAAGGCTCCCGAACACTCCGGCGGACTGAAGGCTGGCACCAAGGGCTTTTGGATCGCGGCCGTCATTCTCACGCTGATTCCCGTTGCACTCTTTTTCCCGGGGACGGCAGTGGGCAACGCAATGGCCTCCAATGCCCTATTCCAACTGGGCACTACCCCCAACGGATATGTGGTATGGATGCTGTTCTCGGCTTGTGCGCTGCTTGTATATCTGCTGGTCTATCACTTTGCCGTGGGCAAAAAGCTTGGCGCTACCGCGAAGTCCTACGGCCTTGCTACCTCGGACGGAGAGGGGTTCCGCTTCGGCCATATCCTGAAATCCGCCATCCTGGCTTTGGCGCTGTTCCTCTTTGCTTATGGGGTGCTCCTCATGATTTTCCGCCACGCCAACACGGATATCCATGTCTGGACCAACAGCCTGCGTCCCTTCAACGCGGCGCGTTCTCAGACCATGCCTTGGTACTTCCTGGCGATTCTGCCCTACTTCGCGCTGTTCCAGCTCTGCGGCAGTGTTTTGGACTTCGGGGATGATCGCAAGGGCAAGGTGAAGAGCATCGTTCTGGGCACTTTGATCTGCCTGGCGGGCATGATCCTTTTGCTGGCCTTCCATGAGATAACGCTCCGAACCAATCGGCCTTTCTATACCGGCCACTTTGCGCACTTCTACTTAGACCTGCTCACCAACCTGCTGCCGCAGTTCGCCATCGCATCCGCATTGGCATCTTATCTGCGCAAAAAGACGAACAGCGTTTATGTCGGTGTGTTCCTCGGAACTGCCATGCTGGCCTTCGGAATGGTGAGCACAAACAGCCTTGCCATGATCATCTCCTGACGAATATGGTGAAAAGAATTCGTTTTGGGATTATGGATTTATAATTAATTGATTTGAGGACCGAGAGCAACTGCTCTCGGTCCTCTTTGACGGAGTGAGCCTTGTTGCGGTCCTTCAAGGAAGACCGCCGGACGGACGAGGAAATACCGGATTTTATGAAATCGTTCGGCTGGGCGAGGCGGACAAAAAATCAATAGCAGACCGCGGGTACACCGTTGTGGACTTAAATGACGCCACAGCGGAGCCCGCGGTTTTTGCGTTTATTTTATTTTGCCGCGACGCCGTCGATATATGGCTTGCCGCGCTGCGCCTCGCGGATGAGCTCCTTCATGGGCTTTGTCAGATACGTGTCCTTGCGGCATATGAGCGACCACTCCATGCGGGTGTACGGCTCGGGCAGCTCGTAGGAATAGACGGGGAAACGCGTTTTGTAAAAGCAGATGCAGCTTTTCGGGAAGCAGGCGACGCCCATTCCCGCAACAACGTTTGAAAAAATCGTGCTGAGACTCGACGATTCGAGCACCTGCTTGGACTTCACTCCTATATGCTCGGCAAAGCGGTCGTACAGGATGCGGCACACGCAGCCGGTCGGAAACGACAGAATTTGATTTTGCAGGAGCTTCTTGAAATCGACGGTCTCGCCGCAGTCCTTATTCGTGACGATGACGACGTGGTCCTCGCCGATGACCCATTTGCGGATATCCGGATGCTCGACATCTCCCGATACGAAGGCGAGGTCGCAGCTGTGACCCAGCACCCTTTCCACCAGCCCGTTGGGACCGAAGGTGGGACCGTTTTCAATCTGAACCGAGACCTTGGGGTGCTTGTCGCTGTAGCCTGTGAGTATTTCGGGGAGGATGGAGACCGCGATAGACTCAAGCGTTCCGATGTTTATGCAGCAGCCCGAGGCGTGGTTTTCCATCGCCTTGGTCATCTCGCCCGACATATGCAGCATTTTGACGGCATGGCAAAGCGCCTCTCACGCGCGATAGTGCCGCAAGAGTTGCTAATTATTTTAAGGATATAAATGCTGCATGGCTAATAGGCGAAAGTAAGTTTAAAACAAAATTTGAGCAAGCGCATTATGATGAATGCCCGACACATGAAGAATGTGCCTGGACGTAAGACTGACATGAAGGATGCCCAGTGGATCGCCACATTGCTTAGGGCGGGATTGCTCAAAGGCAGCTTTATCCCGGATAAAGCATTCCGAGAGCTGCGGCATCTGACCCGGTATCGCAAGAGCGTTGTCCATGACATTACGGCACAAAAGAACCGGATCGATAAATTCCTGCAAAGTTCCGGATTCCGCTTCACTGCATTCCTTTCGGATACCTTTGGTGCTTCCGGAAGAAACATCGTTCGGCATCTTATTGAGCACGGCAGCATTGACCGGGAAGCGTTGGATAAGTGTCTGAAGACCAAAACCAGAAACCGAATTGACGAGATACTTGTTGCACTGAATGGATCACTTTCCGAGCATCAGCGCAGATTCCTGAATATGGTGTTTCGGCATCTGGAAGATTTGGAAGCACATAAGCATACTGTTGAGGACGAAATCACCGAGGAAGTTCTGAAACATACTGATGCACTGAATCTCCTTTGCTCCATTCCCGGAATTGATGTCACTGCAGCAGCTGCTATCATTGCGGAAATCGGTACTGATATGAGTTCATTCCCGGATTCCCAACACATTTGCTCCTGGGGGGGACTGAGTCCAGGCAACAACGAGAGTGCTGGTAAACGAAAGAGCGTCCATATCAATAAAGGCAATCCTTATCTGAAGAACATGCTGTGCGAGGTCGCGTGGATCATGGCATCTCACCGCAAACTGTATCTTTCCGGCTGGTACTGGAAAGTGAAACAGCGGAAGGGAGCGAAGCGGGCAACGATTGCGTTGGCCCGGAAGATCCTTTCCATCATCTACACCATGCTGAAAACCGGAACTCCCTATAATGAGGAATGCTTTGAACAGCGCAGACTGCGATGCGAACGGAAACGTGCAAACCGCTTGGTGAATGAATTGCAGAAGCTGGGCTACGTAGTGGTAGCACCCGACTGATGCTTACTCCCATATTGCTCCGCCAGCGACAGGCAAGGCCTGCCGCTATTTGTGCTGTGAATCTTTCATCTATGAGGCGTTGAAAAACGCTTTGTCAAGGTTCACGCTACGACTTATTTTCGTAGCAAGGTGCAGTTGAGAGGGTTTATCCCCTCAAGGGGTAGAACACGAGAAAGGCAAAAATATAACGGTCCGAGAAATTTTTCTAAAATTTTTCCATACAACCTTCATTTGCTTGTTCTATGGAATCAGCAGATACAAAAAAAGGCCCAGCTACCATGACTGGCAACTGGGTCTTAAACTTTATGATATGGAATATATGGGAATAAACTTCGGCAAAGAGATTCAAACCGAAACAAAAGCACTAAAAGTTAAAAATTGATCTCTGCACAGGTTTCCCCAAACGAGGAAAGTAGGCAAATTTTCCCCTATTTTTTAACCCATTATGGGTCTAAAAACAAGTTTTCCCCTATGGTTAACCCATTAAAAAGGGGATAAAGAGCATCAAATTTCCTCAAACAGAAACAGAAGTATCAAAAATAAAAAGCCCCGAAAACGTAGTGTTTTCAGGGCTTTTGAGTAAGAGAAATTATCTCTTGCAGAAGTTTGATTATCGCTTGCAGAACTTCCAGAGCCTGATCGTGACGATGTTGACTTCGGACGCTTTTCTTCGTTTTATGCCCGGAAAACAGCGTATTTCAGCGCTTTTTAGATGTATTCGATTATGAAATCCGACTTCGCAGAAAGACTGCGAAAAACAGGTTTTGCTACTTGCTTGCTCCTTGTGCGCAGCTGCCCAGGGCTTCGCAGGACAACAGGATAGACAAAATCTGAGTGCTGTAAATTTGATTCACCTCAAAATCAAATTCACATACGGAGGACACATATCATGGAGAAATACATCTACGATCAGAACAATGGCCTTTGGTACGAGCTTCAGGGTGACTATTACATCCCCTGTCTTGTGTTGGATGAAACCGATACCCCGCCCATCGGAATGTGGGGCAGACGGCATCTGAGCTACCTCAAAGAGCATCGACCTGTATTGCACACCAGTCTGGTGCTGAGTGGAAAGCTACACTCCTACCTTGTTGAGGTGGATAACCGGGCAACTGAAATGCTCGACCGCCTCATAAAGCAGATGGCGGCACAGCAGGGTATTACCGAGCAGCTGAAAGCACAGGATCAGATGACATGGGTGCAGCGGATGAATAATATCCGTAATGCTGCCGAGGAGATCGTCCTCCAGGAAGTCATCTATGGGGAGGGTACCGTATGAAGCTGCTGAAAGAATTCTGGTATGGGAACATTGAACCCACGGAATATGATTCCGATGCCAGCAAGGAATACAAGGAAATACTTCGCCTGATCTCCAGCAATGAGGAGAAATTACAGGCAACCATGACGGATGAACAAAAAGAACTGTTTTCTCGATACACAGATGCTGTTCGTGAATATCAAACCATGGCAGAGTGCTTGCTGTTCCAGAACAGCTTTCGGCTTGGTGCCCGGATGATGCTGGAAGTCATGGAAGATTAACTATAGCAACGATCAGCCGGGTGGTGAATAACTGCTCGGCTGATTTATTTCCATGTACCAAAGGTACCGACATATTTATCAGCACGTGCTATGGGTTTGGACATATGCACAATATGATGATCCATTAATTCTTCTGCGGTTCCGAGATGACACTTTTTATACTTTTTCCCAGAACCACATGGACATAATTCATTTCGACCAATCGACTTAAATTCCGGCTTTATTACCTTTATTGTCTCTATAGAAAATTCGTCGTACGGATCATCAATCTCCCGTATGAGTTCTTCTAACATACCATAATTATACTCATAATCTGGAATCTGTAAGAAAGTATATTTATCAAATGGGTCTGTTACTACGCATAATGCTTTCAGTTCTATATCGGTTACTTTTCTCAGACATAACTCGCCCATGTACAGCTTTCCAACTTTGTGTCCACATGGTTTTCGTAATGAAACTGGCTTTCCGCAAATGGTACATTCTTCTGCCTTGATGATGCACTCTCTACTGAGAAAATGACAATACGGAAAAAGCTTCTGATATTCCTTAATCATCCGTGCTATGAAAAGCAGATGATACTGGTCATTGCCCTGGGATGTATCAAAATTGTTTTCCAAATTGCTTAGACCTATATCGACACGATCAAACATGCACCAAGCATCTTCGTAATTTTTGAGTTTTAGAGAATTTACAGCGGATATAAACCCTTTTTGAAGGTGATATATCTGTTTTAAGCACCAGCAATAGTTTGCTCGTTCTTCGTTTTGCTGGGAAATGGCATCTTTGCGCAGCTGTTCGATTTCTTCGCCAATGCTATCGTCCAGTGAAGAATGCTTTAGGGCTAAGTAGGTTTCTATTTCTGTAATAGTCATACTTTATCTTTTGAGAACAAATCTTTAGCTACTTGGTCCAAGGTATCTTTTACACCGGAAACAGGTCCTTCGTAAGTGATCATTTTGGTTTTCTTCTTATCTGTTTCTTCGGTAATAATTTTAACTTTAGCTGATGTGTCCTCGGCTTTTCTGTGATACTTTTTTATCAGATCATACAGGAAAGAGGACACAAGATTAATAGCTATGCTGAATAGGGCTGATTCAACAATAATTGTCGCTACCTCAATAGCTGCAGAGTGTAACTCAATACACTGGAAATCCTCGTCTGAAACTGCTATATCGACGATAACATCATCACCAGCAGTTTCTTTGATGAAATCAAAGAACTCCCTTGTGGTTTCCGGGAAAGGAACATCTCCCTCATCTCTAAATCCTTCATTAGGAATGATAAGAAGGTTGGCCTTCTTTATATCAGCCATATATTCTATGGGAATATATGGCTTCTCATAGATTCCGTCAAAGGTGATATCAGTATCCGACACATTAAGCACCGTGTCAATAATCTCATGTTTCATATGTTCCCTCCGTAAGATATACATCAATACTTATCAATATCCTACAAATAAGTACTCCTGAACAGAGTTTCTATGGGTTTTAGCTTCATTTTGATTGCCGAAAGAATACTTATAGTCTATCGGAATTACTTCCACATGCTGCTTATATTTCGCCATGATCGCTACCATCTCGTCCTGTGTAGGCAGACTGTTGGAGGAATAGGAAACAATCAAAATACTGTTAGCAAATTTCTTAAACAGCTTATCAAACGCATCTGCGGCACCCTTACGGGTAGAGAAAGGTGTGGGATACGATTTGAACTTCTTCGTCTGCGTATGTTCTTGAATCTCTACGCCTTTCCAGTCACGGGCCAATCCTTCTACGAAATGGTATCTGCGAACATATTCGTTATCGGACAGCGGGGAGTAATATGGTGGATCAATATATACCAAATCAGCTTGTTCAACTCGTAAATCCATGGCATCGCCATGCTTGGAGCGATTCACCTTTCCATTGTCAAATACAGCACTGTTTACAGCTTCTACCGCATCAAGGAACTGTTCTGCAAGGGATTTTTGCAAATCCTTCCGTCCATCATCATATCTGTGACCGGTATAGGTAAAAATACCTCTCGGACGCTTCTTTGTGCAGGCACGAATAAGAGCCGTCATTGCGATGGCATGTTTATAAGGGTCACGGATTGCCGCAATGTTGGTACGAAGCGTATCAATCAGATCATTTTCTTCGTCAGTGTAGTATAAGCCCTGGAATTTTGTAGCTACAAAATGATCAGATTCCTTATGGGAAACCAGAAGCCGCTCTGCTTCTTCTAAAGGCAAAGTAACCGTATTGTTCTCAACCATCGCCTTTGTAAATGTTGCAGACATCGCCATGTAATCATTGCTGATGACAGCTTTGCCTTGCGCCTTAAACATATATCCCACAATCCCAGAACCGGAAAACAAATCTACCACAGTATTCACATTGAACTGTGACGCAACAGACCAAATCTCAGACAGCAACTTACTTTTGGAGCCCATAAAACGGGTAGGGGGATATGCAGATACCTGTTCCGGTAACGGCTTCGGTACCAATTTGATCGATGTACGCTGCTTTGGCGGAATTGTTACAATAACATCCTCGCCCTTTCTTGTTCTGCCATTGCAGGAAATGTGCCGCTTGGTTTGGATTACATCAATGGTAAACGGCGCATAAAGCTCATGTACCAGCGGATGATTGGAGTTTGTTAAAATGACATAGCATCCACGCTCATGCAGCGTCGTGACCATCTTTGCCAGTTCCACATGATCTTCTTCGTAAAACTGTTCCTTGGTATAACGCTTGAAATCAGAATATTCAGAGATTGGCAGGTACGGAGGGTCGAGGAAAACAAAGTCACCCGGCTGTGCGTAATGCTCTAAGACCAAGAGATAATCTCCGCACAGGATCTCTGCCTTTTTCAAGACCTCCGACGCAGCTCGCAAACCTTCTTCATCGCAGATTTTGGGATTCTTATATTTTCCAAAGGGAACATTAAACTGCCCCTGTTTATTGACTCGGTACAGGCCATTGAAACAGGTCTTATTCAGAAAAATCGTTCTTGCAGCTGCTTCTGCCTTCGGCAAGGCTGTCCATTCAAGGCTACGGACATCATAGAACATTTCACTGGTGTTTTCATATTTCTTTAAGTAATTGATTACTTCATCAACATGATCTGCGACCTGACGATACATATTGATAAGCTCTGGATTGCTGTCAGCAATCACGGCATTTTCGGGTTGAAGCGCAAAAAACATTGCACCACCGCCGAAAAACGGTTCGATATAGCGACCATAGGAAGTGGGTACTTTGGGAATGAGATCGCCTAACATTTGTGTCTTTCCGCCGGCCCATTTCAAGATGGGTTTTGCCTGTACGGGAATTGCCTTTTTGAGCGCTTGTTCAGCCATTGTACTCGCCTCCTTTACTTAGAAATTTCTGGAGTTAACTCCATAATATCACCGATGTCACACTGGAGAGCAGTGCAGATTTTTACAAGCACATCCGTGGTAACATTTTCGTTCTTTCCCAATTTTGCCATCGATGCATGACTGATTCCGGCGGCAGCGCACAAATCTTTCTTTTTCATGTCTCTGTCAATCAATAGCTTCCATAATTTTTTATAGCTTACCGCCATCCTTCACACCTCGTCTGCTATGTATGAAACCACTTCTTGGAAATCGGTTTTTAGTGAATTGATTTCAGCGAACGCTGAATTTTCATCAGTATAGCACATAATCTCGATTTTCTCAATAGCTGAGGATACTTTAATTGACGAAAGACCAGCTTTTTTCGTAAAAAACTGGTCTTTGTCAGTGATCATTTACTTGCTTTGCTTATCTGGCATCATCCCTCATGTGCGTTTTTCCTCTATGACGGGAGAAATATGCCCATAGGCTGTTTCTATCGATGATCTCCTCGTAACGGCGCAGCTTACTGCGAAGATCTTTGTTCTCCTGCTCCAGTTGTCCGGTACGGAGATCGCCACGGACGGACTTATACTTGGCGATTTCTGCTTTGGCAGCTGCGAGCTGCGCTTTCAGATCGGTAATTGTGTTTTTCAGGTCTGCAATAGTTTTCTTTGCTTCCTTCAACAGCCTTTTCAGCGTACTTTCCTGTTTTTCCTGCACCACATACTTTTCTGCCGCCGTAGCGAGCTTCTCATAATCTTCTCGTTCAATAGAAACTTTAGAAGAAAACGGCAGTGGCTTTGCTTTGATCTGCTCCACAGCTTCAATATCAACCTGTTGCTGTTGAACACGCTGGATGGTATGTTCCAGTTCTGCAAGCTCCTGCGTACGCTGCTCTCGCTTATATTCCAGAACACTCAGGTGTTCCCGGTGTTCGCCCTTTTGCTCCCATTCGATACCATGCTCCAGCATGATTTCTGCAAGGGTTTCTTTCTGCTTCTGTACCCATACTGTCCGTTCGGTCATGGAGCGCCCCTCGCCGGTAATGCCCTGATCGGCAAGTGCCTGTTTCAAAGACACACGGGTGGACAGACCCCGTTTACTTCCAGTGGTAAAGGGAATGAAGTCGATGTGCAGATGGGGCGTTGCTTCATCCATGTGCAGGTGTGCGGAAAACACATGGAGGTTCGGATTCCGCTCCTGAAAGCTACGCATGAATTTATCCAGGATGGTCCGGGCCAGTTCACCATTTTCGCCGGTGGAGGACATATCCTCCATATTTCCAATTTGGAAGATTACCTCGTAAAATGGCTTTTCCTGCTTGCCGTCACGGATTTTCTCGTAGTAGTTTTCAATACAGCGGTCTTTCCGTTTCTGCTTGGCGTTGAAGGCTGCCAGGGCTTCATCGAACAGTTCGTGATATGCCTGCTCGATGGGAGTGTAGCAGTATTCGGTGTTCAGATGCGATCTTTTCGGGTCAACATTTTCTGCTGTGTAGGTGCGACGGTTATGGGCAATAACACCTTTGCCGGACATTGCGCTGATGGTTCGTTTTATGGGTATCACCTCCGAAATTACGATGATTTCAATCAAAATACCTTTCGCCGCTTGGCGGCGGGTTTTGTTACTTTTGTCAAAAGTAACATAAAAGCACTTTTGACACTACGCATCAAAAGCGCATTGCGCTCTCCGAGGGGGTATGCGGCTTCTGCGGAAGCCTGTGCCGTCTTGTCGGTAATGTGGTTTTCTGCCACATCCCTGAAAGCCGGCATGGGCTGCAACGATTCCGCAGCTACATCTGCTCCACCGCTGCCGCCCACTGGCAGAGAGAATTATGAAAATCCTCTCTGCCATCCATCTCGAAATCTGCGGATTTCTCGATGGGGACGGGAGATGCGGGGGTTACACAGGAAATGCAATAAATGCAGTATATTCCTGCCTACGCTGCGGCGGGATTAACGAAGATCCTCACATCCGCCGGTCTGCCGACCGACTGCCGCTCCGGTTCTTCCAAACGGAGATAGCCATGGCTTTCAAGCAATTCCAATGTTGGGAAGATTTCCTCCGTTTTCTTGAAGAACTTGCCACGGCACATCTGAAACAGGTCGGAGCGTTTGATTGTCGTGATATTCTTCTTTTTCAGTTTTGCCATCACGAATTTGGCTTTCTGGATGCTGAGATCGGTTCCCATCATGGAGTACGCATAGATGGAATGAGCAAGAAAGTATTTGCCAATCTGGATTGCCCGGTTCATGGTGGAAACGGAAATCTCTCTGTCTCCGTCATCCATATCCGCACCATGAAGCAATCCGGCGATGCGGAGCACTGCGCCGATATACTTGCTTGCCCAGTCGGAGATGGCCTGTCCCTCTCCGGCCAGAAACCTTTCGTGTTCCTGGAAGTAGTCCGCCATCAAGTCGTAGGCTTTTTCGGAGAGATGCAATGTCTGCGATTCCTCTGTGATCGGCAACGCCATCAGGTGAAAGATGAGATTACGGTATGCTGCGCTGATTTTCGGCGGAACGGACGGAGTACAGAATGTGCGCCCGCCGATGCGGGAGGGTGGCGAGGAATAGAGGAAGCGGGCGATCAGACCACGGCCTGTCATGGTGGTATTGGACATGATCTCGTCCAGTACGCTGGGCTGGATGGAGAGGATTGCTGAAAGAGCCGGATGCAGGATGCACTCCGGGTCACGGGTCATTCTGTCCACATAGATGGTGTCACCGCAGTGACCTTTCAGCCAGATGTCGATATTGGCTTTATTGGAATATCTTCCTGCCATAATATCGAAGATACCGCCCTCGGTAGAGATTACAGAGAATACTCCGCCGTTGGCTGCCATCAGGCTGGTAAGTGCTTCACTGGAACAATCGTCTGCGAAAAAGCGGACTGGCTTCAATTCCGGCATATCTTCCAACTGTCCTTGCAGATGTCGCAATTCGAGTTCGAGTTCCCGGTTTTCTGCCCGTTCCAGTTTCTTTTGAATACCAGCGATCTGTCGTTCCAGCGATTCACGCTGCTGTCGATTCTCACGAATTTCGGAGCTTCTGGCTTGATTGTATTCCTGCTCGTGTTCGTAGAGATATTTTGTCATATCCCGCATAACGCTGGATTTTCGCTCGCCAGGGGCGGCAATGACCACCGTGTAAAGGCTCAGGGGCTCATAATAGCCCGGAGTTCCTTCTACCTTGTATTTTCCCTGCAAACAGATTGCCAGGACGCCAAGACTGATCACAGCCGCCATATCCGGTGCTGTCTGGCTGTGATCGGCAACTGCGCTGACATATCTTCGGATAACATCCGGCAGCGCATCCACAGGAAAAGGCGGAAGATCACTCCACTGCGGTGTCAATGAAACCAATGGAGGGAACTGCGGTGCGTGCTCCTGCTTCGGCGTGTAGACCTCTTTGCAGTTATCAATGGCCTTCTGAATGGTAATTGCACCATAGGTGGTTCCTGCCTGCGGCCTATCCCATTTATCACGCATCAGTCCAGACTGACGGAACAAACGGTCCATCTGCGCCGGGTCTTTTCTTGTCCAGAAGGCAAGGTGGCTGCACAGAGCCATATCTGCTTCCGATTGGGAGCTATAACCCATCGTGGAGCCTTTCCAAAGGGATTTGAACGCTGTGCCGTTCCTGCTGGTCATTGCCATTCTGATCAGGTCGCCGAAATCTGCTGGGGGATTTGCTGCATTTATTGCATTTCCTGCATTAGTTTTCGGTCTGCGCATATATCGTTCCAACAGAAGTTGCAGCTCTTTGGAACGGTCTCCGAACTCGTAGGATTCGCAGACATTTCTGGTGATGGTCACATATTTGCTGGTTGCGCCTGCCACATATACCTCAATACCAACTTGATGGTTCATAATATAGAAGTGCTTGGTATCATATTGGAAGCCATCTGCCCGGAAAAGAATGTGCAGGCCGTTTCCGCTGGGACTGAACTCTGTGTAGCTGTGCATCAAATGGACGATTTCGGCGGCGGTCTCGGAATAATAGCCGCTGTCTGTCACACAACTGTCCAGATCAATGGCGCAGATGCCATTGAAAATTCCGATACCAATACCGTCATAGCCGCTGGCCTGTATTGCTGTTTCGTAAGATACGAAGCTGCGGGGATCGTTGCTTTTTGCGCCCTGTCCGGTATCCGGCTGATACGGAACCTTGGTGCGCTGTCCGTTCCTTTCCTCGTAGCGCCAACAGCAGAACAGACCTTCTTTTATTAAACTGTCTGGTAAAGCTGTCAATTTCAAATAACCTCCTGAATTTTGTTGTTGAAATTGGCATCTGTCGTGTTATAATATCCTTGCTAACTGATAGTTCGCACGGCAGCTGCCGTTGGGACTGTCCTCAAGAGTTCTCATCTGCCAGGATGAGAGCTCTTTTCTTTTTTACGCTGCGCCCGGCTGGAAGTATCCGATTTTCTCCCACACCTTCCGGTCGGGGCAGTAGTAGTTGTACTCGTTGGAATTGTCCAGCTTGATGGCAACTCCGAATTTCAGAATGCCTTTCTGCAGGCCAACTCGTACATACTGAGCGTCCTTGTGCATCGCTGCGGCGATTTCGGTGATGGGAACATTCCGTCCGGTGAAGGGCGGCAGTTCAACGTATACCTTTTTCTCCATGTGTGTTACCTCCTTGTTGATTGAATTACGAATTATCAGTTCGTGCTTGTATTATACACATGCCACTGCACCATGTCAACACTAAATACGAAAAATAAATTCATATTACGCTCTTGCAATTCGCACGACAACGTGATACAATGCAGGCGAGGTGATGATAATGAGCAGCAACCCAGCTGAAATCGGCGAGAGAATCAAAGCGGCCCGCAGGGCAGCGAACTTGAGCCAGACTGAACTTGCCAAACGGCTTGACAAAACCATGCGTACAATCCAGAAGTACGAAAGCGGTGAAATTGAACCTTCCATAGCGATGATAAACGCCATTGCCAAAGTGCTGGACGTATCTCCGGCAGACCTGATCGGTTACAGAAAGCCGATAATTCAACTGGATAGCCTTTCCGATGTGATCGCAGTCCTGTACCAGCTGAATAAAAAAGCCGGTCTGCGCTTCGAGATCGATGTGCAGCGCCCTCCACAGAGCGAGGATTGGACTTGCTCTCTCCGGTTCAATGGAAATAATCGCTCTGCGGATATGAACTCCTCTCTGTGTCTGATTCTGGAAGACTTCCGGGATGAACGAGAGAAGCTGGAGACCTACTGGACAGATCAGGCGGCTTTCGATCTCTGGATTGAAAAGGAACTGGCCTACTACGCAGATGCTAAACTGGCTGACAGGGAAGTAGAGGTTCTCACGACGATGGAACGCATCCAGCGCCGCAACGAACTCGACCGCCAGATGCTGGAAGAAATGAAAAAGACCGCCGAAGAATCCGGCAGCCAGGAATAACAGTGACAGTACATACCCTGTCAATTTAATTTGAAGTCACTGGGAGAAAGGAAGTTTGATACTATTTGAGATTACCAAACGGATTTGGCAGCGTCAAGAAAATGTCCGGAAAACGAAGAAAACCATGGATTGTACAGAAAACGATTGGCTGGGAATGGGATGAAGCCAAAGGAAAGAATATCCAGAAGCTTATACCCATCGGATATGCAGCAACAAGAGCAGAAGGAATCCAGATGCTTGCGGAATACAATAACAATCCCTTCGACATCAAGGCATCCAAGATAACCTTTCAGGAGGTCTATGAACGCTGGTCGAAGGAAAAATTCCCGACAATATCTGATTCCAATGTTAAAGGCTATGAAGCATCTTATAAGGTATGCGGAACACTCTACAATAAGGTGTTCAAGGAAATGAAGCTGGCAGACCTCCAGTTTGTGGTGGATACCTGCGGCAAGAATTATCCTACCCTGAAGAAACTGAAAAGCCTGTTTAGCCAGCTGTATGATTACGCCATGAAAAATGACATCTGCAACAAGGATTATTCTGAGTTTGTGGACATCGCCAAGTTCAAAGACAGGAACCCAGATAAACGCAGCCGGAATAAATTCACCAAAGCAGAGGTCAAGCGACTCTGGGAGCTTGCAGAAGATCCTTATTATCAGATCGTACTGATGCTGATCTATAACGGATGCCGAATCTCCGAATTCCTCGATCTCAAGAAGGAAGATGTCCACCTGGATGAGCAATACTTCGATGTGATCGCCAGCAAGACGGAGAACGGCCTGCGAAAAGTTCCCATAGCAGACAAAGTGCTCCCGTTCTACAGAGCATGGTTCGAAGGTTCCCAATGCGAATACCTTCTCCATACCCCTGATCAGAAGCACTTTGATTACAGAAATTATTACGACAGCTATTTTACACCCCTCATGGAGCAGGTCGGCTTTGACCACAAGCCCCATGATACAAGACACACCTGTATCTCCATGCTGACAGAAGCGCATGTAGATCAGACCATGATCAAAAAGATCGTCGGACACTCCGGTGCAATGACGCTCACCGAACGTGTTTACACTCACCTGGACATTGAAACCCTCGTGGAGGCGATCAACAAAATATAAGAGAATACAATGAAAACGCTGATAACGAAAAAGCAGGAGATGTACTCCTTGCGGATACATCTCCTGCTAATCAGGCCTTTGTTTTCACTTGCGATATTTGCTCCATGTGCGCTACTTGCTCGCTGCTTACGCAGTCAAGCACACCACTTCACAGGAACTCTCACAGCTTCCAAATCCTCGATAAATCCTGCAAAACAGCGTCCTGAGACGTACTGAAAAGCGGTAGATTTTATCTCTTGCTGAACTGAGGTGCGCGACGGGCGGCTTTGAGGCCGTACTTCTTACGCTCTTTCATTCTCGGGTCACGGGTCAGCAGGCCGGCGGCCTTCAGGGGCGCACGGTAGCTGTCCTCGACCTGCAGCAGCGCACGGGCGATGCCGTGACGGATCGCGCCGGCCTGGCCGGTCACGCCGCCGCCGGTCACGGTGGCTTCGACGTCGAACTTGCCCATGGTATCGGTCGCCGCGAAGGGCTGACGAACGATGAGCTTCAGGGTCTCGAGACCAAAGTAGTCATCCAGCGGACGGCCGTTGACGGTGATGCTGCCGGTACCGTTCGGGAACAGGTGCACACGCGCGACGGAGGACTTTCTGCGGCCGGTGCCATACATATAGGCTTTCTTGCTCGTATAAGTTGCCATGTTCTATTTCCTCCTTCTCAGCGATCCCAGACTTCGGGCTTCTGTGCCGCATGGGGATGCTCGGCACCGCGATAGATCTTCAGGCGCTTGAGCTGCCACTGGGCGATGGTGTTCTTCTGCAGCATGCCGCGCACAGCCAGACGCATAGCCAGCTCGGGCTTGTCCTTCATGAGCTTCTTGTACTGCGTCTCGTGCAGGCCGCCGGGATAACCGGAGTGCGTGCGATAGTACTTCTGCTCGAGCTTCTTGCCGGTGAGCACTGCCTGCTCGGCGTTGATGATGATGACAAAGTCGCCGCAGTCAACGTGCGGGGTGTAGTCGGTCTTGAGCTTGCCGCGCAGCAGATCGGCAGCGAGCGCTGCGGTCTTGCCCATCGGCTTGCCGGCTGCATCCAGAACGTACCACTTGCGGGTGACGGTGTCCTTGTTCAGCAAAGTAGTGGACATATTCGTGCCTCCAATTTGAATGTGTTGAAAAACATTTTGACATTTTTCAGGCGCGAACGTAGAATAGGTCTCACATTCGCGCTTATCTTTTATACCACAATCGGTGGTACCTGTCAACGGAATTTTGATTTAGATATTACTTTTCTCTCAAAATCTCCGTTTTTCTCCGTTTTACGCTCGAATTCACAGTTTCTATTTTCATTTTGGAGGTCCCGCTATGAATGACCTGAACGCGTTCACCGGTCTGGTGCGCCGGTGCGTGGAGGATTATGACATGATCGCGCCGGGCGACACCGTCGCCGTCGGCGTCTCGGGCGGCAAGGATTCGCTCGTGCTGCTCATGGCGCTCAACGAGCTGCGCCGGTACTATCCGAAGCCGTTTGCGCTCGAGGCCATCACGGTCGAGCTCGGGTTCGACGGCATGGATTTCACGCCGGTGGCAGAGCTGTGCGAAACGCTTGGCGTGCCGTACACCCGCCTGAAAACGGACATCAAAGAGGTCGTGTTCGACGTGCGCAAGGAGGACAATCCCTGCTCCCTGTGCGCCAAGATGCGCCGCGGCGCGCTGTGTACCGCGCTCAGCGCGCGTGGCATCACAAAGCTCGCGCTCGGCCATCACTTTGACGACGCGGTCGAGACGTTCCTGCTCTCGCTCGTGTACGAGGGGCGCATCAGCTGCTTTCAGCCGGTGACACACATGACGCGCACGGGCGTGGATCAGATCCGTCCGATGCTCTACGCCGGCGAGGGGCGCATCGCCAATCTGGCGAAGGCGCTGGCGCTGCCGATCGTCGAAAACCCCTGCCCCGAGGACCGCGGCAGCAAGCGCTACGAGATCAAGCAGTTCATCCGCACCATGAGCCAGACCTACCCCGATCTGCGCAGCAAGGTGTTCGGCGCCATCCAGCGCGCACCGCTCGACGGCTGGGAAAAGGCGCGCTGATTTTTAGGAAAAGCGAAAACAGGACAAGCCCGATGGGAAGATCCCATCGGGCTTGTGTTGTTGAAGTGAAGTCTCAGAGGACGTTCTGGCAGAAGCGCATGATGATCGTGGCGGTCTGCGCACGGGGGGCGTCACCCTTCGGCTGAAGGGTGTCCACGCCGTTGGAATTGCCGACGCCGAGGATCAGGCCCTGTGCGACCGCCCAGGACAGCGGCGTGCGGGCATAATCGGAAATGGAGCTGTAGTCCGGATAACCGGTCAGGTCAGCGGTATCGTACACGTCCAGATCCAGAACATTCTTGGTGTAGTTATAGAGGATGGTCGCCATATCCTGGCGCGTAATGGCATCATTCGGGGAGAACGTGGTGGAGCTCGTGCCGTTCACGACACCCTTCTCGAACGCCCAGTTGATCGCATCGACAGACCAGCTGTCGGTCACATCGGTGAAGGGGCTGGACTTGGCAGCCTTCGGAGAACCGGCCTGACGGTAGAGCATCGTCACGAGCTGTGCGCGCGTGGTCGTGCCGTTCGGCGCGATGGTCGTCGCGCTCGTGCCGTTCAGGATGCCGTTCTGGATGCAGTAATCCAGACCCTTATGCGCCCAGTTGGTGTAGGCGGGCATATCGGTGAAGTGAGCGCCCGGGCAGACATGTGCACCGGTCGAGCTGCTCACCGGGATGCTGTTGAGCATCTTGGCCAGCTCGAAGAACTTTTCCTGCAGCATGGCGTGCGTGGACTTCTGCATCTGGCCGACCATGTTGATGTGGTCGGTGTTGTCGATCTTCTCGATGTAGTTCCAGACGCCCATCTTGGTGCCGGCCTTGAAGGTCATCTTGCCGTCAGCGCCGACGCCGTAGTTTTCATTGTACTTATCCGTGGAATTCTCGTGCGGACGGATCGCGGAGCGGACGGAAACGATGCCGTCATTCTCCCACCAGTCCGGCGTGATGTTCACATGGCCGACCGCGTAGTTGACGTGTCTGCCCATGTAGGTGCTGCTCTTGACCATCATCGGGTTCATGCTGGCATTCGGCAGATAGTGGCCGGTCAGCGGTTCACGATGGGTGTTCGAGCAGGCGACGGAGAAGTAATAGATATCATCCTGCGCCTTGGCATAGCCGTTGAGCACGGCCGCGCCGTCGACGTCAAGGTCATAGACGCTCAGGTCGTTGGTGTGCTGCGTCCAGATCTTGCTGTTGATCACACGGTTGAAGTAGCTGGAGTAAGACTCGTTGGGCTGGCGCACCAGACCCCACTGATCGAGCTTGAAGTCCAGGCCGAAGTTGTTCTCATTGACATTGGTGCCGGTAACCGCACCGATGATGCCCATGGCATACTGGGCCAGATCGCCGATGTTCTGATAGACCTTCGTGTCATACTGGCTGCCGTCGTGCGGCGTGCAGAGCGTCGTGATGCTCTCGATCCAGTGGCGGCACTCGCCGGTGAACAGTGGGCTGATATCACCGCCGCGGCTGGCGTTGCGCTCATCGGCATCGCCGTTTTCCAGCAGCTGTGCGAGCATACGGATCGTCTCGCCGCCCATGCTGTGGCCGACCAGATGCACTTTCAGCTCACTGTCGGGGTTATTCAGCTCCGGCAGAACGCCCGGGAACGTGCGGCCATAGCGCGCATGGCCGTTGGTGGCGGAGTGGTATGCGCCGTAGTCGACCGTGCCGCCGACGAGGTAGGCATACAGCTCACAGGCGCGGTCCCAGTTGCTGGCGACGGGGCCGATGGACGGGGTGTAGACCTTGTAGCCGGCATTGTTGAGAATGTCGCGCAGGCTGCTGAAGCCGCCCCAGTAGTTCAGGCCGAGCACTTCCGTGCCGCCCCAACCGAACAGGCCGTGCACCAGCACGATCGGATAGTGGTTGCCGCTCGCCGACAGGAGCTCCGGCAGATCCGCGTCCGTCAGTTCGTCAGCAGAGGTCGCACGATCGGACTCGAAGTCCGTCGTATCGGCAACGCTTGCTGCGAAACCGGGCATGCAAAGCACCATCGCCAGAACCAGAACGGTGGCGAGCACTCTGCTCCACGTTTTCTTCATGAAAAATCCCTCCAATAGATTTGGGACAGCATCGAAATCTGTCCCCTTTTTATGGTTACACTATATTGCCGCTGCGAGAAATGCACAATCCCCACTGCGGTACAAATGTAACACTTTTGCACATTTCCCAGCGCTTGATGAAACACACGTCACCATTGTGTGCGCCCAGATACAGAATGCGTATGGACAAAAAAGCCTGCCGTCCGTGGGATACGGACAGCAGGCTTTGCACTGCGGGATCAGATCATAATGCCGCGCTTTTTGGCCTCGAAGGTCAGCTCGTCGCGGAAGTCGGGGTGCGCGATGGCGATCAGCTGGCGGGCACGCTCGCCAAGGCTGCGGCCGCGCAGATGCGCCACGCCGTACTCGGTGACGATGTAGTCGACATCGTTCTTGCTCGTCGTAACGACGGCGCCCGGGGTGAGGATGGACTTGATCTTGCTGATCGTGCCGCCCTTGGCCGTGGACGTGAAGGCGATGAAGCTCTTGCCGCCGCGGGACTGGCAGGCGCCGCGGACATAGTCGATCTGGCCGCCGGAGCCGGACATGTGCTTCGTGCCGACCGACTCGGCGCAGACCTGGCCGAAGAGGTCAACCTCGACCGCTGCGTTGATAGAGATCATGTTGTCGTTCTGGCAGATGACGTCCGGATCGTTGACGTATTCGACCGGCAGGATCTCGACGGCCGGGTTATCGTCGATATAGTCATAAATGCGCTGCGAACCGAAGGCAAACGTCGTGACGGTCTTGCCGCGGTGGATCTGCTTTTTGCTGTTGTTGACCGCGCCGCACTCGATGAGCTCGACCATGGAGTCGGTGAACATCTCGGTGTGGATGCCGAGGTCGTGCTTGGCCTTGAGCGCCATGCCGGTCGCGTCCGGGATCGCGCCGATGCCGAGCTGCAGGCACGCGCCGTCCGGAATGCGCTCGGCGATGAGGCCGCCGATCGTCTTGCTCACCTCGTCGAGCTGGACCGGGGGCAGGACCGGCAGATCGTGGTTGTACTCCACGATGGCATCGACCTGCGAAATGTGGATCAGCGAGCCGCACAGGCCGCGGGGCTGACGGTCGTTGACCTCGAGGAAGATCCGCTTGGTCTTGTCGAGCATGGCGTCGATATACGAGCCGTTGAGCGCCAGGCTGAAGTAGCCGTGGCGGTCCATCGGCGCGACCTCGACGCACACGGCGTCATAGTCGTACTCCGTGCGGATGCGGGTCGGGAAATCGCGGTAATATGCCGGGATGATATCGGCATAGCCGGCGTTGACCGCCTTGCGCGCCGCGCTGCTGGAAAACCAGCTGTAGCCGGTCATCTTGCCGGCCAGCGTGGGGTCGGTATAAAACTCGAACGGGTACGCATCGAGCAGGGCCTGCACCTTCACGCCCGTAATATCACTGTTGCGGATGCGCTCCGCGATTGCGGTCATGATGGCCGGCGTCTGCGAGGTCGCCGTATCCATGCCGAGCAGCCAGCCGGACTGCACCTGCTGGGCAATCTTATCCGGCGTCGTCAGTTTTTCCTGATACATCTTCTGATAGTCTGTCATAATTTGCTCTCCTAAAACAAAAAATATGAACACATGGGTATAAATAATATACACGATTCGAAAACGTAATTCAAGAGGGCGCGCGTCCGTTTTGCGATCCTTGCAAAAAATCCGTCACATTTTCAGGAAAATGAGAGGTTTTCTCACGTGAGAAAGTATGATATGATATTATGAGATTTGTTTGAATTCTTGAATGAATGGATCTTTATCCTCTATTTTTCATGCGGCTCTCATTTCTTCCGGTTACAATGAGCAATGTCGCATCATGCGGCGGGACGCTCCTGCCAATTCAAAAAACAAGGAATGATACGACAACATGACGATCACGATTGTCTGTGATATTCTGGGCGAAGAAAACAATGGTACCACGATCGCCTGCATGAACCTCATCCGCTTCCTGCGCGCGCAGGGGCACACGGTGCGCGTGGTCTGCGCCGATCAGGACAAGGCCGGCAACGAGTGCTTTTACGTCGTGCCGGAGCTGAACCTCTACCTGCTCAACCCGATCGTGGAGCGCAACGGCGTGACGCTGCCGCGCCTGGACCGCTCCCTGCTCGAGGACGCGATCCGCGACTGCGACGTCGTGCACACGACGTTCGTGCTGCAGCTGTCGCACACGGCGGTGAAGATCGCCAAGGCGTATAACAAGCCCATCACCTCCAGCTTCCACTGCCAGGCCGAGAACGTCACGGCGCACTTTCTGTGCAAGGATCTCGATGCGATCAACCGCGGCGTCTACCGCGCCTGCTACCAGATGGTGTATCAGTATTCGGACATCATCCATTACCCGACGCAGTTCATCCGCGACACGTTTGAGGCCGTCGTCGGCCCGACGAACGGCCGCGTGATCTCCAACGGCGTCAACAGCATGTTCACGCCCGGCCCGGCCAAGCGCCCGGCGGGACTGGAAGGCAAGTTCCTCATCGTCTCGACCGGCCGCCTGTCGAGCGAAAAGAATCAGGAGATCCTCATCAAGGCCATCGGCCGCTCGGCCCACCGCGAGCAGATCCACCTGATCCTCGCCGGTGAAGGGCCGCGTGAAGAGCATTACCGTCATCTGGCCGAAAAATACGGCGTCGACATGGAGATCGCGTTTTTCTCACGGCAGGACCTGCTGAATCTGCTGCGCTGCGCCGACCTCTACTGTCACCCCGCCGAGGTGGAGATCGAGTCCATCGCCTGTCTGGAGGCCATCGCCTGCGGGCTGGTGCCGGTCATCGCCAACTCCCCGAAGAGTGCGGCCAAGGCATTCGCGCTCGACGAGAAATCTCTATTTAAAAATAAGGACCCCGAGGATATGGCCGCCAAGATCGACTACTGGGTCGAGCACCCGGCCGAGCGCGCGGACTACAGCCGGAAATATCTCGAGAGCGGCACGCAGTTTGAACAGCAGAGCTGCATGCGCCAGATGGAGCAGATGCTCTTTGACGCCGTCGCCCTGTGCAGTGAGCCGACATGAGCCGCAAGACCATCTATTATCACGACCCGCTGCACGACGACTTCGCGCCGACGAACGGACACATCCGGCCGAAGCCGATCGGTGCCGACTTTCCTTATGAGCACCCCAGCCCGGTCTGGCAGGCGCTCGCGTTCGTCGTCTACCGGCTGATCATGACGCCGTTTCTGTTTTTGTACTGCAAGCTCGTTTTCGGCCTGCGGATCGAAAACCGCAAAGTGCTGCGTGAGCTGCCCGGCGGCTATTTTCTCTACGGCAACCACACGAACACGCTGGCGGATGCCTTCATCCCGACGCTGCTGGCGTTCCCGCGCCGCGCAAACATCGTCACCGCGGCGGACACAGTCTCCATTCCGGGCGTGCGCAACATCGTGCAGATGCTCGGGGCCGTCCCGCTGGCCGACACGATCGACGGCACGCGGCAGTTTCTGGCCGCGATCCACCGGCGGCTCGAGCGCCGCCAGGCCGTCATGATCTACCCGGAGGCGCACATCTGGCCATATTATAATGGTATCCGCCCGTTCCCGGACACAGCGTTTGCCTATCCGGTGCGCGAGCAGGTGCCCGCCGTCGGCGTGGTGGTCGTCTACCGGCAGCGGAAGCTGCTGCGGTTTCTGCCGCCGTGCATCACCGTCGTTGTCGGCGAGCCGGTCTACCCGGACGCATCCCTGCCGCCGCGCAGCGCCCGCCGGGCCCTGCATCAGGAAGTCTATACATTCATGTGCGATACCGTCACCCGGCGGCACAGCTATGCGCACATCGAATATCTCCCCGCACAGGACACACAACCGGCCGCGCAATGACCGCGCCGCACGACCAGAAAGGTGGGATCCCGCTTGGCACATTTGACTGAAGCCGCCATCCAGGATGCGTTCCTGAAGCTGCTGTCCGAGCAGCCGTTTGACAAGATCACCGTGACCCAGCTCGTGGACGAGTGTCAGATCACACGCCGGACGTTTTACTACCATTACTCCGATCTGTACGAGCTGCTGGACACCATCCTCCACCGCGAGACCGAGCGCGCGCTCGATGAATTTGAGGCCACCGGCAGCTGGGAGGAATGTATGATCTCCGCCTCCCGCTTCGCGCGCGAGCACAAGCGCGCCGTGTACCACATCTACACCTCCTCGCACCGTCTGGAGCTGGAAAAGCATGTGGACCGCATTTCCGGGGAAATGATGCGCAGCTATGTGGAGGCGCAGGCCCACGGCCTGCGCGTGAGCGAGGCGGACAAAAAGCTCGTGTGCGACCTCTACCGCTTCGGCATCACGGACATTTTCTACGAATGGCTCGAAAACGGGATGAAAGAGGATCTCGAGGCGCAGATCCGCCGCCTGAGCCTGCTGTTCACCGGCAACATCCGCGCCTCCCTGTCCCGGGTGCAGATCCCGGCCGAATCGTAACCATCCCCGGCGGGCACAGCAGCGTGTCCGCCGGGTCCATTTCACCAGCAAAGGAGATTTGTCATGCCGATTCTCGATCATCTGGAGCCGCGCGCTGTCTTTTCCTGTTTTGAGCAGCTGTGCGCCATCCCACACGGCTCCGGCAACACGAAAGCCATCAGCGATTACCTTGTTCGCTTCGCAGCCGAACATCAGCTGCGCTGCATTCAGGACGCGCACAACAATGTCATCATCTTCGCACCCGGCACGCCGGGGTATGAATCCGCCGCCCCGGTCATCCTGCAGGGGCACATGGACATGGTCTGCGAGACTGCGCCGGACTGCACGAAGGACATGGCCCGCGAGGGGCTCGACCTCTTCGTGGACGGCGATACGATCGGCGCACGCGGCACAACGCTCGGCGGGGACGACGGCATCGCCGTGGCCATGGCGCTGGCGATCCTCGCTGCGGACGACATCCCCCACCCCCCGCTCGAGGTCGTCATCACCGTCGATGAGGAGACCGGCATGCTCGGCGCGGCCGCACTGGACGCCTCCGTGCTGAAGGGGCGCACGATGCTCAACCTCGACTCCGAGGACGAGGGCGTGCTCACCGTCAGCTGCGCCGGCGGCAACGTGTCCGTGTGCACGCTGCCGGTCACGCGCGCGCCGTTTTCCGGCACAGTGCTGACCGTGACGGTCGGCGGTCTGCTCGGCGGCCACTCGGGCGCAGAGATCGACAAGGGCCGCGGCAACGCGAACCTCCTCATGGGCCGCGTGCTGTACGCCGTCGGCGCGCGCACGCCGCTGCGGCTCGTCTCCGTCGCCGGCGGCCTGAAGGATAACGCCATCCCGCGCGAGAGCCGGGCCGTCATCGCCGTGGCCGATGCAGCCGCCGCGCAGGCGGCGATCGCGGACATGGACGCCGCGCTCCGGCACGAATACGCGGCCGCCGACCCGGATGTGTCCGTGCGCGTTGACGCAGCCCAGGCGCAGCAGCCGCCGATGGACGAGGCGTCCACGCAGCGCGCCGTGTGCATGCTCTGCTGCCTGCCAAACGGCATTCAGGCCATGAGCCGGGACATTCCGGGTCTCGTGCAGACGTCGCTGAATCTCGGCATCCTGACGACGGATGCGGACACCGTGCAGGCGTCGTTCTGCGTGCGCAGCAGCGTGTCCACGCAAAAGGAGATGCTCGTCGCGCGCCTGCGCTGCCTGATGGCGCAGCTCGGCGGCACGGTGGCCGTCTCGGGCGACTACCCCGCGTGGGAATACCGCAAGGACTCGCCTCTGCGCGAGCGCATGGTCGCGGTCTTCCGCGAACAGTACGGCCGCGATCCGAAGGTGGAAGCCATCCACGCAGGCGTCGAGTGCGGACTGTTTGCCGGAAAGCTGCCGGGGCTCGACTGCGTGTCCTTCGGCCCGGACCTGACGGAGATCCACACCTGCCGCGAGCGGATGCACATTGCCTCCGTGCAGCGCGTCTGGCGCTACACGCTCGAGGTGCTGCGCCGCTGCAAATAAGCGAACATGCAAAAACCGCCCTGCACCGATCGGTGCAGGGCGGTTTTTCTGTTGGGATGTTACTTGCGCAGTTCGTGCTCGTCGCTGCGCTTGCGTGCGGCCACGGCCACGATGCCGGACAGCGCGACGAGTGCGATCATGTTCGGCAGCACCATGAGCTGGTTGAACATATCCGTCAGTTCCCAGACCAGATCATTGGACAGGCAGGAGCCGAGGAAGATGAAGATAATAGCGATGATGGAGTAGGCAAGGTTTGCCTTCTTGCCGAAGAGATAGTTGACATTGATGCGGCCGAAGAGGTTCCAGCCGACGATCGTCGAGAACGCGAAAAACAGCAGGCAGATGGCCACGAACGCATTGCCGAGCGTATCACCGAACACGCTCGAGAACGCGAGCTGCGCCATGTTCGTCTTGGAGATGCCGTCGACCGCGCCGTGGGCCAGCGGGCCGTTGCCGGCGTAGAGCGTGGAGATGACGACGAGCGCCGTCATGGTCAGGACGACGAACGTGTCGATGAACACGCCGATCATTGCGACCGTGCCCTGCTCGTGCGGGCTCTTGACGTTGGCCAGCGCATGCGCGTGCGGCGTGGAGCCCATACCGGCCTCGTTCGAGAACAGGCCGCGCTTGGCGCCCTGGCTGATGGCCGTCTTGAGTGCGTAGCCGATGCCGCCGCCGATGATGGACTGCGGCACGAAGGCGTACTTGAAGATCATGCCGAAAGTCTCCGGCACGTAGCGGATGCGGGCAAAGAGCACGATCAGGCCGCCGACCAGATACAGGCAGGCCATGACCGGCACGATCTTCTCCGTGACGGAGGCGATGCGCTGCACGCCGCCGATGAAGATGAACGCCGCAATGGCGGAAACGATCAGGCCCATGACCCAGCTCGGGATATGGAATGCGTTCTGGCACGCCTCACCAATGGAGTTGGACTGCACCATGGAGCCCATGAAGCCGAGCGCCAGAATGATCGCGACCGCGAAGAAACCGGCCAGGAACTTGCCGAAGCCGTTCGGGAATGCGCGCTTGATGTAGTACACCGGGCCGCCGAGGACCGTGCCGTCCGGCTCGACCACGCGGGTCTCCTGCGCGAGCACCGCCTCGGCATAGATCGTCGCCATGCCGAAAAACGCGATGATCCACATCCAGAAGATCGCGCCGGGGCCGCCGATGAGGATCGCGCCGCAGGCGCCGACGATGTTGCCGGTGCCGACCTGCGCCGCGACGGCCGTCGCCAGTGCCTGGAACGAGCTCATGCCGGATTTGTGCTTCTCGCCGTTGAGACTGAACTCGCCGAAGAAGCGCCGCCAGCCCTCGCCGAAGCAGCGCACCTGCACGAACCGCGTGCGGATGGTGAAATACAGACCCGCGCCGAGCAGCAGGATGATCAGCACATAGTCTGACAGGTACATGTTGATGGTCTGCACGATTTTGAGTAAGGTATCCATGTTGTTTCTCCCTCTGCATTGAATTTTTGCAAAGCAAAAAGCTGCCGGTCGTTTTGACCAGCAGCTCCAGAGAACAAACAGCGCTTGAACGCCCGCACACATCGGGCACTCGCTCTGTCCTTTTGCCTGAGAGATTCGGCTTTCGCCTTGCACCTTCGGCACCCGCTTGGCACGGGATTCTCCAGAGTTCCTCCGCCTCCAGTCTCAGCCGAGCCGATCCTTGAGGTTTCGACGGATATTTATTTGATTGCGTCGAGTATTATTACATACACACGCAGGGCTTGTCAAGCCCCAACTTCAAAAAAGTTTACAAATTGCCGGTGCTGTACATCAGCGCCGTGAGCGCGACGACCGGAGCCGTCTCGCACCGCAGGATGCGCTCGCCCATGGAGCAGATGTGCATACCGAGCTTGCGGGCCATGTCGGCCTCAAACTCGGCAAAGCCGCCCTCCGGACCCGTGATGATGGCCGCCGATGCGATCGGGGACGCCGTGTGCTCAATCGTGTCGCGGATCGTCTCGCGCTCGCCGGTCTCGTACATGAACAGCGGCAGATCGGTGTGCAGCGCGTCGTTGAGCACAGCGACGAAGTCCGCCTCATAGCGCACCTGCGGGATGATGCCGCGGCCGGACTGCTTGGCCGCCTCCTCGGCGATGCGCTGCCAGCGCTCGAGCTTCTTTTCCATATTGACGGCCTTGGCCACACAGCGCGTGCAGGAGAAAAACACGATCTCGGACGCGCCCGCCTCCGTGCACTTCTGCACGAGAAAGTCGCTGCGCTCCCCCTTCGGCAGGCCGGCAAACACCGTCGAGCGCACAGTGGGCTCTGCCTTGCACGGCACGACCTCGATGACCTCGGCCTCGGCCTCGTGCTCCAGCGTCTGTACCAGGCGGCACTTATAGTCGCGCCCCGCGCCGTCGCAGATGACAATGTCGTCGCCCGCGCGCAGACGCAGCACGCGGATGTGGTCGGCGTCGCGGCCGCGGATGATCGCCCGGCCATTCGGGAAATTCGTACCTGCTATGAAAAATCGAGCCATAATGGTCGCCTCCGATGCCTGATCTCTGCCGTGATTATGGCACACTTTGCACGTTTTTGCAAGCCGGGCCATAGCATGATGTGGGGGTATGGACGATGCAGGATTCCGTTTTTCTTGACAACCGCACATTTCAGCGCGTCTGGCAGCGTGTAGCGGGCAGCATGGACGCGCCCGTGACCACGCCGCCGGAAGCCGACACGCTGACCGATCTGCTCGCCGAGTGCATCCGCGCCAAGGCGGCCGGGGCTGCGTTTTACACAGCGCTCTCGCAGCGCATCCGCACCGGGCGGCAGCAGCTGCTCGGCATCGCGGCGCAGGAGCGGGCACATCAGAAGGAGCTGCAGGTGGAGTATTTTCTGCGCACGGGCGAGCGCTGCGTCCCGCCCGCCGCCTGCCCGCGTCTGGGCACGGCCGCGCAGGATCTGCGCTGCGTCTATACGCAGGAGCTTAAGCTGGCGGAGCGGCTCGACGCGGCGGCGAACACCGCGTCGTCCCCGCTGCACCAAACGCTGGCCGCCATGGCGCAGCAGGACCGCTGCCACGCCCAAGCCGTGCGAAACCTGCTCGCCTGTCTGCTGGGCTGAGACAAATCCGCACAAAAAATGCGTTTCTTTCAAAATGGTACTTGACTTTATGACGAATCTTGATTATAATGTGCAAGCTGACAACTTAAAATGTAAGCAACCCGAACAGAACGTGGAGAAGTCGCGTAGCCTGGTCGAGCGCGCACGATTGGAAATCGTGTATACCCCACAAGGGTATCGAGGGTTCGAATCCCTCCTTCTCCGCCAAATAAGAACCGTAATTTTGATACAAAGCGTATCGGGGTTACGGTTCTTACTTTTTGGCAAAAACGGCGTGTTTGCGGCACTTTTGCACCCAGCGGCCCCAAAAGAAAACCCGGCCAGGTTGTTTTCATGGTCGGGTTTTTGCCTTTGCGTGGGCTTCGTGGTCCTCGTAATCGTTGAAAGAGCGTAAATCGTTGAATTACAAGGGCAATCGTTGTTTTAGTGGGGTATTCGTTGAATTACAGAGATAATCGTTGATTTACAGCATTCCCTATTGATAAAAGGTGTGGGAATTTATAATGTGGTCTCGCTCAAGTCGCTGCCTTTTTCAGAATCTCAAAGGCTGCCTTGATTTTTGCCGCCATCAATTTCCTGCGCTCAATCAGGAAGTCCTCGTAGGCCATATTTTCCCAACCGTGAGGCAGAGCGTTCTCCTCTTCCATAACACGGATCTGCTCGTCAGACAATCCGGCGCAGACAATCGGATAATACACAGACGGAGCATCATCCAGGATGTCCATGTTGTCCTTCCAGTCAATGAATGCGTAGTTTGCCATCTGGTTAATCTTCGCATCAGAGTATCCTTGGGACTTCAAGTAAGCCTTCGGGAAAAGGTGGTGCTTTTCCAGAGACTTGCGGTTACCGTCTGTTCCGGGCTCGAACAGCTTTGACACAAGCAGATTGCTCTTGGAGAAGAGAATTTTTGCGTTCATAATGTTCAGCGATGCCACATAGGCATTCCATGCATTATTACCTCGTCCCGAAACAGCCAGGCCCTCCGAACCGACCAGGGTGATGTCAAAGTAGTCATTCGTCAAACGCTCGTTTACTCTGGACAGGATGAACTCCTTGTACTCATCCAGAGTTTTGAGGCTTTTGATGGTATTCAGATGGTTTTCCACCGTAGACTCAAAGGAGCCCGTGTACAGCGAAATGAGCGAAGCATAGAAGAACCACAGCGAGGTAAGGTGCATATTCTCATTATACGATGCATTGAAGCGGTGCTTCGCAATCAAATACAAGGCATAGGTGTAGAATATTGCGTTGCCAGACAGAATCAAATCCCCGGACAAATATCCTGCGTTCATGATGGCTTTGATAAACTCATGCCAGCTGTGTACATCGAGGACATCCGGTAGTTTCTCCTTGAGAGTATTGAAACGCTGAACACGAAGATTATCATCCACGGCACCCTTTTTATCAAAGTCGGCACCTCTGAGCAGTTTATAGCCATACTTCAAACGGGCTCTGTCAAATGCATATGCCATAACAACGCGGATGACATCCTGCGCTGACACGGTGGTCAGCTGATTGTAAGAGGTCGTTTTACCTTTTGCCGGAGCGGTGGAATCCTTGCTGAATTGCTCAATCTCACGACGTCCATCATCCCAATACAAGGACAACAAGGTGAGGATGAAGTCGTTCTGTTTCAGAGAAACACCACCAGAGTTTACACGGACGAATATTTCAGAGACATCCTCTTCCTCTGCGGTGGACTTTATGTCGAACACAGGAAGCGTATGGCTTTTCAGATTGACCACACTGTTGATGCGATCCGCAATTAAGCCCTGTTCTTCATCTGTAAGCTCGGACCCTTTGGTGGATCTATAGTCACCCAGTTTCTTGATGAAATCACCGATGAACTTAAAGGTGTTCGTGGAAGTGAACAGGTCACTAATATTATAAATCCATTCTGGGTCGTTCTTCGTGGCTTGGTAACCAACCTCAAATTTGTTTTGCAGCGGGCAATAGGAGATAACAATACTCTTCTCATCGAACTTTGAGTTGATAACCTTCTTGCCCTTCATAACGGCATAGAGCGAAGTCAAACGCTGCTGACCGTCAATGATGACTTCCTTGGGTGAGTCGTAGCTGTGGGCATCGACACCGATGGATTTTTTCTTATCAAGAGACGGACACTCCCACAGCATATGATTAGCGCCTATTAGGAAAACACACTGTCAAAGGGGTTTGTAGCGGGGGTTAGCCCGCTACTGCGGTATCTTCCGTAGTGTTGATTTCAATGTACTCTGCAATCTTGTGGAGCTCGTCAGCAAATTTGAATTTCACGCTGATATTGCCGTTTTCATAGACCTTGATATAGTCCACAAGCTCAACCAAGATTTCCCGATTGAGGGCTTCAATGTTTTGATACTTCATAAAGGCTACCAGTGCAGGATGCTCGTTGTCCACACCGTTTGCCAGTTCTGCGCGTTCAGCGTTCAGCCGGGTAAGCACCGCGGAAATATCAGAAGTCTGCCGTTCATAGTCAGCCTTCATATCCCGGTATTCCTGCTGGGTGATTTCACCGTCTTTCCAGTCCTGATAAAGAGATTGCTTGTAGCGTGTTATCTTTGTCAGTTCCCGCTCTTTTGCAGCTATCAGATCGTCCAGTCGGTAAGACTGGCTTTTTTTGATTGGAGCGGAATTGATCTGCGTGACGATTTCCGAGTAGGAAACAGCCAAATGTACCTGATGCTGTACAGCGAACAAAACAGCAGCCTCCAGCCGTTCATGCTTGATTGAGTGCATGGTGCAGGCTGTCCGGGAACGGTTCTTGTAGGTTGAGCAAGAATAATATACATTGTTGTTCTTGCCAACGCATCGGGTAATGGCCCGCCCGCAATCGGCACATTTCAGAAAGCCGCTGAATAAATGTACCTCACGGCCTTTCGGGGAAGTACGGGTATCACGCTGTAAGAGAGCCTGTACCTTATCGAAAGTTTCATAGTCGATAATGGCCTCATGTGTTCCAGCCACTTCCACCCATTCCTCGCGGGGAACAGCTTCAATCTGGTGTACCTTGTAGCTTTTCACCCGGCTCCGGCCTTGGGCTAAATCCCCGGTGTAGGTCGGATTGGTAAGAATGGAGTGGATCATGCGGACTCCCCACATAGGATCGTCATACCCTCTTGTCGAAACAGGCAAGCCCTTTTGTACCTTGTAAGCCGAGGGGCTCGGTACGCCGTGTTCGTTCAGGTACAGCGCGATAGCACGTTTTGATGACCCTTGAATAAGCATTGTGAAAATGAGTTTGACATTTTCAGCAGCATCGGGATCAACAATCAGCCTGTGCTTGTCCTTTGGGTGCTTTACATAGCCGTAAGGAGCAAATGCTCCGATATACTGGCCGTTGCGCCGTTTGTAATCAAATACCTGCCGGATCTTTTTGGAAGTCTGATAGCAGTAATTATCGTTCATCACGTTTGTAATGGGAACGATGATATTTGAAACGCTGTCGGGGTTCTTGTAGCTGTCCACATTCTCAGCAAGGCTGATAAAGCGAACACCCATTTGAACAAACAGGTTATCGATCAAACTTCCGGCATCGCTATAATTTCGTGCGAAGCGGGACAGGTCTTTTACTATAACGCAGTTGATTTTACCACTCATGACATCCGCCAAGAGCCGTTGAAAATCTTCACGGTTGGCGTCCGTTCCAGTATGACCATCATCCACATATTCTGTGATGCTTTCAAACTCGTCAATGTTGCGTCGGTAAAAATCGTTCAGTAGGTCACGCTGGTTCTTTACGCTGTTGCTATCGTCTTTTCCTTTTTTCAAATCTTCCTTTGAAAGCCGGATATAGATGCCCAGCCGCCAGCGGCGGATTGTGTAAGAGGGAGAGAAACTCTGCTGATACCCTCTGTTTTTTGCTCGTGCCATTGTTCCTCCTTCCCTATCACATTACACTTATATTATAACTCTGTCCGGGGAGGACAACAAGGATGCCTCCGCTTCGGGACACTTTGTCTCGAAGAAGCAAAGCGAGCTGTAACCGAAGTTACAGCCCGCTTCTTTGCCGCAGCAGGAAATCCGTCAGCTTATCTTGGAGAGATGGCCCGCTTTCAGCAAATTCAATTTTCACGCCAACACCACCGATGCAAAAGCAGTATGGATTTTTGACAGTCTGCAAAAATCGAGAGATGCGCTCCTTTCGGGAAAGCGCATTGTCAAAGGTCATACCGCTCACATCAGGCAGGGACTCGGCAGCCACCGCGCCAATGTCAACGCTTCTCATTTGTTCAAGTTCCTGTGTAGTTAATTTCACGGTAAACCTCCTTCGCAGATTGATAGAACGCCTCCCGCTGTTTGGTGGGGAAACGCAACAGGCCAGCACCACCGGGATGCTGGCCTGTTGCCTTACTCCACCTTGGGACACTTTGTCTCGAGGTTTATTATAGTTTTTGAATATTAGAGAGCGCCGCACATATTTACTTGGCCTGTCCAAAGACAATCGTTATTTTCTGTGCGGCGCTCTCAACGCAAGTAAAGCGACAAGCCCGGAGGAACAGGCAGCCAACCTGTTCAGCGCCGGATCATGGCCTTGGGATGGCCGGGCCCATTTACAGTGTTGGTGTTGTTCGCTCAATCTCTTTTGGGAAATGTCACCGCGCACCCACCGTCTGGCTCCACGTACTTACTCAGGGTTGCCGTTATTCCCTTGCGTTAGGAAGAAAACCTCCTCTCATAAACCGAGACATTTTTTCATCAATTCCAAGTGGGTTAAGATGAAAAAATCAAAAAGTTTTTTTCATGCGTTCAAGGCCACGCTTGATCGACTGGCGAATAGACTCCTCATGTACGCCCTCGGCCTTGGCAATTTCTTTAATCGACTTGCCAAGAATAATATGTGCGTCAATTCTGCGGCCCTGGATCTCCGGCAGAGAATTGAGAGCGTTCCACAGACGAAGAAAGGTTTCCATCCGTTCAAGGAGCTCCTGCGGGGTCGGCTCATGCAGGCAAGCGGAATACTCAATCCCGTCATCGCAGTCCAAAGAATACTGCGCCTTGTGCCGGGAGAGCCGCCGCTGGTAGGCCATCTCATAGCGGGCATCGGCCTTGAATACCTCGGCCACCTCGTCAGAAACTTCGATAAGCTGATCCTGCGTGTACCAATAATAAAAATCTTTCAAATTGATAGTAGTCATCGTAAAATCCTCCATTTCAGTTTGTTCGGGGTTGGTCGGAAACGAAATGGAGTAACGGCGGAGAACGGCACCGCACCTCGGGACACTTTGTCTCGAAGTCTGGAAAGCAAAATGCGCCTGCGCGACACGAAGCCGCACAAGCGCACGAAAATATATTATCGGTTATGTACTGTTTAATTTCACATTCAAAGCCGGACTGCTCCGATGGAGGGGCTACGCTTTTTTTAGCTGGTGCAGATCACGCGAACAATGAAATAATAAAATGAACACGGCAAAATAACCTCCCATCGGCTACCGTGTCCCTACAAGTCGTCATTGGTTTGTGTAGACGCAAAGAAACGGCGGCTCTGAAAATCAAAGCCGCCGTTTCAAATGGGCGTGTTGATAGGCTGCTGTACGACGGCTTTTTTTCTTTTGCCGTCGTGCGGCAGCTTGTTCCTTTTGCGCTTATCTTAACAAGCAATCCTCACAGAAATGTCACTGACACACGCTGTTTCGACAGAATAATGGGCTGAAATCTCACGAACCTGTGAGATTTGAAAAACCGGGAGAATAATCTCCCGGTTTTCATCGCAAATATTTAATTCTGCCGCAGTCTCTCTACAACGCTTTGCTTAACATTTTGCATGAAAGTTATGACGGGGGTTGCCAAGCAGACCAGCAAAACAATAGCTGCGACAACCAACAGAGAAATTACAGGATAGTGAAAAGCTGCATAAGGAACCATTCTTCTAAAGGCTGAGTATATTGGAATATATATCGCTGTTCCCAGTGTGGCAAGCAGTAGGAAAGAAATACTCCAATAATACCCGCCTTCCCAAAGCAATACATTTCTAATTTGCTTTTTCGTCATTCCTATACTTTCAAGTGTTGCAAATTCATGTTTCCGAGTATTTACACTAACAACCATTGTGTTAATGAAATTCATAATTCCTATCAGCAAAAATACAGCGGACAACCCTGCGGCTATAATCCTTGAGGTCAGCAAATATCCGGCCATTTCTTGCTGCTTTTCATATCGTGACAGAATCGTAATGCCCGGTGACGAAGCAGTAATGGATTGAAGCTGCTCCATAATCCCTTTGTCATAACTGCTATCAATCGTATCAAAAGCAATCCGAAAGATTTTGGTTTCTCCAGACAACTTCTCTATTGCCTGCTTACTGATATACAAATCAGGGGCAGTACCTCTCTCATTTCCTCGACCACTCTGAAAATCAGCGTCCAGAAAGCCAGTTGCCACTGTAAAGACCTGTTCCCCGGACTCACCGACAACGGTGATTGCTTGCCCTGGCTGAATCAATAGGTTTCCCTCATCATCCGTCATAGCGGACAAAACCACCAACTCTCCCTTTTCAAAGGCGGTTAAGTCAATAGGCTTATCAAGCGTTTTATTAAGTTCTTCGATATATCTGGAATCTATTCCGTAAACGCCGCTCCAAAAATTATCTGTATAGTTTTTTCGTGTTTCCGCATTTGAAAAATCAAGACCTGATACGCCATCCAAGGAATCAATATATTTCCCGAATACATTTTCGTCGTAAATGACATCCATAGTGGGCCACGGTGAAGCAGAATAAGTGACGCGCAGATTTTCAATTCCCTGCATTGTTTCAATTTGCTGCAACATTTCATCAGAGAGCAGGTTTCCTTCTTCGGAAATGCTGTAAGTCAATGCGAAATCACTTTCTCCCCATTGATTTACAAAATTGTCGGGACTTAGGCTTGATAGTAGACCAGCAGAAACCAAAAACAATATTAAGCCTAAAAATAAGGACGCAAAAGTAAGGAAAGCGCTTTTAGGGTTTCTAAAAATATTATCTCGTGCCATCCGAGATAATTTTGTTCTATGGCTCTTATGATCTCGGTAACTCCTTGTATTTGCCTCCGTATAGCGTGAAGCCGCAACAGGAGAAATACTTGCAGCTATTTTCGCTGGTTTCATGCTGCCGATGATTGCAGTAAAAAATGTGAAGATTGCGGCACCCGCAAAAATAATGGGGGAAAAGGACACTATCTCCCCAAGGTCTGTATCGCTTGAGCACATCATATTCATGGCAAACGGAACAAGTCCAAGCGAAACAATACCACCGACAATCAGGCCGCTGGGAATACCGATCACCGCCGTTCTGAATATTTGAGAACGCACGATCCGCTTGATTTGTCTTTTTGTCGTGCCTATCGTTTTAAGCTGTCCATAGAATTGTGTATCTCTTGAAATTGAGATATACAGAATGTTATAAATCAGCAAATACACAATATTCATAATAATTATACCACAAAAAACGATCGGATTCTACACTTTTTGCTAATTATCAAAGAAAAAGTGGGAGTGCATCGTTCAAAATGCACTCCCACTGAAATATTATCGCTCCCAACTGTCTCGGCTTTTCTTCTTGTCCTGCTTCTGCTTTGTCTTCTGTTGCTGTTTCTGACGCAGACGTTCACGGATGGAGCGTTCTTCAGCTTCCTCATGGAGCAGGTTTGCCACGTCACGCTTGCTGTCGTGCATCATCATCGGATCGTATTTCTCGCCGTAGGCGGCTTTCACCTTATCAATGGCAGAGCGTTCCTTTTCCTCACGGACGGCAAGCCGTGCATCCATCAGATCGGCGGCATCCATACCGGCGGCTTGTTCTTTCTGCTCGGCATACTGCTTCAAAGCTTCATCAAGCTCGGCAGAATATTTTTCTTCCTGTTCGGACAGTTTCTTTAGTGCACCCTCCAAGGTGGCGATTTCTTTCTTCACATCAGAAATGCCCGCATCATCGGCGCAGTCCAAAGAACGGAGCAGCATTTCCTTTTCGGTTTTCAGTTCCTCTATTTCCTCGGTCAGCTCGGTAATACGACGGGTAAGGTTATGCAGCTTGGGTATCTGATAGAACGGCGTTTCCTTTTTCTCCTCAAGCAGAGCTTTCCGTTCCTTGGATTTCTCCTTAATCTGCTGCACCAAGCCTATATAGCGTTCAAGTTCCGGCTTGACGGCCTTGATACGCTTGCCCATGCTGTTTTTACCCATACCGATATAACGAAGCTGATAACTGAAAATCAGTATGCTGCTGCGTAGCTTTTCCATTGCCTCTGCTATGGCAGGAACCGTATTCTTTACCGCCTGCATCAGCTTCTTGACCGTCGCTTTCAGTTCACGGAGCAGAGCGTTGTCTGCCTTGATCTGGCGGTTGATCTCGCAACGGTCAGCAATCATGCCTTTTCGTTCCAGTGCTCGTGCGGTCACGCCCTCGTGGATGGTGGGCTGCTCATTCAGCCCTCTGGCGGCATTGCTGCGGTGGTCGATCCGCTCCACCCGTCCGGCGCGCTCCAGATAGAGATTGCTCACATCCGCCCACGCTGCCCGCCATACGGCAAGCTGCTCCTCGCTGTTCCAACGTTCGGAGATGGGATTCTGCCTGCCGTAGCGGGTGCTTTTGGGATGCTTGTCAGCCCGGACAAGCCCCTGCGCCTCGGCCTCGGAAGGAACCATATACACCTTCTTTTTGCCAACCTTGTAAGGGTACTGTTTCTCCCAGCCATCGTTCTGCGCCGACTTGAACTCGGCGGCGGTGAAGCCTTTTTCCTCGCCGTTTCTCATGCAGAGGTATTCCTTCTCGGTCTTGTACTGCCACTTGCCCTGCTCGTCCAGTGGACGCACCGTCAGCAGAATGTGGGCATGAGGATTGTGACCATCGGTGTCGTGGATGGCAGCATCGGCACACATTCCGTCTGATACAAACTGCTCCCGGATAAATTCTTGCAGCAGCTCGATCTGTTCCTCACGGCTCAGCTCTATGGGCAGGGCAACCATAAACTCCCGCGCCAAACGGCTGTCTTTGGCTGTTTCTACTTCCTCCACAGCGTTCCATAGTTTTTCACGATCCTGCCATTCCTGCGGGGCGTATTCCGGCAGAAAAACCTGCTGCCAGACAAGACCCTGTTTTTTCGTGTAGTCATGCTGTATCCCGTCGTAATCGTTGTAGAGACGGGAACAGCTTAGGTAAGCAGAGGCGGCCACGGCGGAGCGCCCTGCGCCCCGGCTGACCACCTTCGCTTCCAGATGGTATATTGCCATGTCTCGTTTACCTCGATTCCTTTTTTCTGTTTCTCTTTCGCAAAAGAGAAAATGGACGGGCAGGAGGCCCGTCCATCTCTGCGGCAAAGCTGCCAGTGGCAGGTTTGCGCAGGCGGTTGGAGAAATAGCGCCGGTTGAAGCGACGGTATTTGCCCAATCGCGCAGACGATGACAGCAGCACTTGCAGGTGCTGTGGCATTGTCTGGAGGCTGCCGCAGCAGCCGCATTCGCCTCGCAGAGCGCACGATTTCCGCAGGAAATACCACCGCCCCTTCGGGGTGGTGAGTAAGTGCGCCCTTCGGGAGAAAAAAGAGGAAGGCCCCCGGTTTCCCGGAGACCTCCCATCTGAAATTTAGATTTCTTTTCCCAGCTTCCGTGAAAGATACCCCTCCAGCGCAGGCAGCTCCATCGTCCGCACCTCCGGCAGCACCTTTTCCAGAATTGCACCCTCCTGAATGAGCCTGCGAGTGCGGGCTTTTCGCTCCTTGACGCGATCCCGCGCCTGTGCTTCCTCCAATCGGTGCTGCG
>OKUD01000005.1_pt1 | contig 175946 bp, 158 predicted proteins | sample 1606601 | NCBI WGS metagenome assembly OKUD01 (sample SAMEA3882517, study PRJEB24775) | human gut metagenome | biome: human-associated habitat; feature: intestine environment; material: feces | place: Netherlands | collected 2009/2010
AAAAAATGAAGATTGTGTTGGGAGTATAGGAGGAATTATCTGTGGTGTTCAACTTGTTCCTTTAATTGGGTCTATTCTCCCAACAGAAATAGCATTAAGAAAGAATTTTGATAAGAATGGAAAAAGACGATAAATTCCAGTTTTCCGAACCGTGAAACCGCCCCCGGCGTGACCTGCTGGTCACGCCGGGGGCGGTGCTGTTATCTGTTTCTGCTGTGTCATTTCAGCCGCGCGCGCTGCGCCGCACAGTAGGCGCGCACGTCGAACGGCTCCGGCACACTGTCGCGCCGGAGATACAGCGGGTGGTGCGGATGCCCGGCCTTGGAGCGCGCGCCGAACGTCAGCCACTGCGCATGAAACTCCTCGCCGATGGCGAGCATCTGCTCGAGCGCGTCGAACAGGTACGGCCGCTTTTCGATCAGCGTGCCCCACGCGGCCCACACAGCCGGCCGGTTGCCGGGTGCGTACTGCCCGAGCACGTAGCGGAACGCCGCCATGTTCTGCTCATGCAGCGCGCGGTTGAAGGTGGTGTCCATGGCGTTTGGATCGGTCGCGCGCTGGGGGTAGACGTTGAACATCGTGAAGCTGTCATACCCGTTGCCGAGGGCGATGCGCTCGACGCTCTTGAGTGTGTTGTCGAGATCGCCCGGCTGCGCGGTCGACGGGTTGATGCCGATGCAGATGAGCGGGTTTTCGCCCCGCGTGCCGAGGATGTAACGGTATTCGGTGTAGTACGGCGGCACGTACAGCCAGCGCGCGGCGTCATAGTCGTCGTGCTGCGGGCAGTGGAGCGCGTCGTCAAAGGTCAGCAGCGCGCACGTCTGGCTCGCGCCCTTTGGAATGTGCATGGGTGGTCCCTCCGATCGGTGCGGTCAGTCCCCGGCGGGCGGGAACGGCTTGGAATAGGCGGTCTTGGCGCTTACGCCCGGCAGGCGGCCGATGCGCCCCGCGAGCGCGGAGATCACGTCCTGCGGCGCGTCGAGCACGACGCTGATGATGCTGACGCCCTTGGCGCGGTAGGGCAGCCCCATGCGGCCGATGATGTATTGCCCCGCGTCGTGCAGCAGGGCGTTGAGCTGCGCTGTGCTCTCGCTGTTTTCCACGATGATGCCGATCAGCGCCACGCGCGTTTCCATGCGCGCTCACCTCGCTTTCGTTTTGTCTATTGTACGCGAAAATGGGCGGGAACGCAATGCGTTCCCGCCCGTTTCACACGGAAAATCCTGCTTATTTGCCCTGCTTATAAAACTGCTTGGAGTTATCGAGCACCTGGCACTCGGCGTTCGGGTAGAGCACGACCTTCTTCGGCGTGCCGTCGTCGAGGATGCGCAGGGCGTCCGACCACGTCTTGACGTATTCAGCGCCGGAGTGCTCGTCGATGTACCACGGGTCGCGCATGCCCTTGACGGTGTGCTCGGCAAACACGACAGCGTGGGCCATGTTTTTGCCCTTCGTGTAGCAGCCGGACCACATCATGCCACCGGGGGCGGAGTGGCCCCACTTGTCGTACAAAAAGTGCACACACGGGCCGAACGGGGAGTTAGCCGCGAGCACGAACGAGCCGCCGTCCTTGAGCGAGGCGATGACCTCGGGCGTGTAGGCGCAGTTGGCCTCGGCGGGCTTGAAGTAGTTGTTGGCGATGACCACGTCGCAGTCGGGCACGAACTTTGCCGCGTAGTGCTCGGCGGCGTAGGCGGCCGCGTGCTGGATCTCGGCCTCAAAGTCGCCGGCGAACAGGTTGCAGATCTGCGCGTGGCCGTTGAGGATGGCGTCGATCTTGAAGTCGAGCCCCATCATGCGCGCGGCCTGCTCGGCGTCGCTGCGCATGAGCGTGTGGGGGTTGCCCATGTTGAACTCCGTCGTCGTCGTGAAGCTGTGGTTGCGCATGATCGTGCGCAGCGAGCTCACGCCCGGCAGGATGCACTTGGCGCCGCCGCTGAAGCCGTAGTAGCTGTGGGCCATGGTCGTGCCGATGGCGATCTTGTAGTCGGCGGACATGACGTCGGCATTGATCTCGACGGGCACGTTGTTGGTCGTGTTGCCGACGAACACGTGGTTAAAGAACAGGTTGTGGTTGTGCACCTCGTAGTTTTCGACGATCTCCTCGCCGAGCTTGCGCACGAACTCCGTGCGGTACATGACACCGTGGGTGCCGAGCGCGATGATGAACCAGATATTCTCCTTCGGCACGCCGGCGGCGCGCAGCTCCGCGATGACGGCCTTGGCGATCGGCTCGCACGGCGTCGGGCGGGTGATGTCGTCGATGATGATGACGGCGCTCTTCTTGCCGGCGGCGCCCTCGGAGATGGGCTTGGCGCCGATGGCGGCGTGGATCTTCTCCGCGATCTGCGCCTCGGTCAGGGCCGGGGTGTCATAGCCGTGGATCTTGGAGATATGCATGTCCCAGTTGTCGGGGAACGCGATCGGGATCGGCTGGTCGCCGTAGTTGCTGTTGGAAGGCAGGTCAAATGTTTTCATAGAGAATCCTCCTGGGATCGACGCGCTTTCTCATCTTCCGCATCCTGCTCGATCAGGCACTCGCGGTACGGGCCGGTCAGCGTCAGGTGGTCGTAGATGGCAGCGGCCACGGCGGCTTCGTCGCGGTCACGCAGGGCCTGACAGATGGCCTGGTGTCCGGCGCGTGTTAGGGCGTTTTCGTCCAGCCGCCAGGTCTCCTCGAGCACACGCGCGCGGTAGATGTCCATGAGCGAGGACAGCGTGGTGTAGATGTATTTGATGAGGGCGTTGTGCGACATGCGCATGAGCGAATTGTGAAACTGCGAGTCCAGCACGGACTGCCGGTCGATCGGCGTGCCGATATAGTCGTAGTCGGCCAGAGCGCACAGGCGCTCGATCTCGTCGTCGGTCGCGCTGCGGATGATGTCCCGGCACACGTCCGTCTCGAGCACGATGCGCAGATCCAGCACATTTTCCAGCGTGCTGTTGCTCAGCGCGAACAGCGCGCAGATCGGCCGGTTGATCGACAGCTCCGGCGTGTTCGTGATGTACGAGCCGCTGCCCTGGATGCTCTGTACGATGCCCATGGCCTCCAGACTCTTGATCGCCTCGCGCACGCACGTGCGGCTGACGTCAAACTTCGTCGCCAGGGACAGCTCCGTCGGCAATTTGTCGCCTTTCTGGAGCTGGCCGTGGTTGATCTGGTCGAGGACGGCGTCCACGATTTTTTTATAGTTTGTGCTGGACTTCGGTTTCATGCTGTCACCTCGCTAAGCGATATTCACAAAAATTGCGTCGATTTTTTGAACATTATGATTATTTACAAAGAAAAAAAGCGATGGTATGATTGAAATAATCAAATGTGTCAGACAAATTCGAGGGCCTACATCAGGTCCTTTCCTTATTCGCCGGAAAGTTGTCTGACAATTATCGGGAGGTTTTCCATCTGTGTCTACATTAGCACATTCTTTTTTTTAAGTCAATGATTTGTCAGACAAATGATGAGAAATGGGACACGGAGTTGGAAAAACCAATACGGACCGAGTGAGGTGAGCCATCGAGAGAAATGGAGAGCATTCCCCCTGTATCGCAAAAGCAGAGAATTTGGAATGAAAATGTAACTTAGAGGAGAAGAAGAAACATGTCAAACACGAGCAACGCATCGAAAAATGTCAAGCGTTTCCTGCTGCTGTTCGCACTCGGGATCGCTTACGGCTTTATGTACGTCATGCCGTACATGAAGTCCAGCTTCTACGATCAGATGATTGCCGCCATGGGCTGCACGAATGCCCAGCTCGGCTCTCTGATGACCGCTTACTGCATCTGCTGCACCGTCTCCTATCTGCCCGGCGGCTGGATCGGAGACAAGTTCAACCCGAAGCCGGTTCTGCTGATCTCCATCTTTGGTCAGGCAGCGCTGAGCTTCCTGTTCATGTTCACGTATAAGAGCTACACCATGGCCGTCATCATCTGGCTGCTCATGGGCCTGACCGGCGGCTTTGCTTTCTGGCCGGCCATCATGAAGGGCATCCGCATGACGGGCACCGACGAAGAGCAGGGCCGTATGTACGGCATCTTCGAGGCCCTCAACGGTCTGGCTTCCCTGCTGCTGAGCTTCATCATGATCGGCGTCATGGCCGTCGTCGGCGGCAGCGACCTCATCACCGGCTTCAAGAGCGCGCTGGCATTCATGGGCGGCCTGTCCATCGTGTCCGGCATCCTGGTTGCGATCCTGATGCCGAAAGACGCGGCTTACGGCGTGAGCGATGAAGAAAAAGAAAATCAGAAAAAGATCACCTTCAAGGACTATGTGTCCGCCTTTAAGATCCCCGGCGTGTGGATCATGGCCATCCTGGTCTGGTGCTATGTGACCATCTCCGCCGTGGCCAGCTACCTGACGCCGTACAGCACGGGCGTGCTCGGCATGTCCGCAACGCTGGCGGCCACCATCGGCACGTTCCGCACTTACGGCTGCCGCCTGATCGGCGGCCCGCTCGGCGGCTATCTGGCCGATAAGGCGTTCAAGTCTGTCGCCAAGGAGCAGCTGCTCGGCCAGCTTGCCTGCCTGGTGACGATCGGCATCTTCCTGGTCCTGCCCGGCGGCACGAGCGGCGGTCTGCTCGTGGTTTTGCTGCTGCTGGTCGGCATCGCCATGTTCCTGTGCAAGGGCACATATTTCTCCATCCAGCCGGAAATGGGCATTCCGACGCACATCTCCGCGACGGCCGTTGCCATCGCGACGTTTGTCGGCTACATTCCGGATATGTTCGTGCACACGATGTTCGGCAACTGGATCGACGCCTACGGCGACGCGGGCTACACGAAGATCCTCTTCTACGGCGTCGGCACGGCGGTGCTGGGCGTGATCGCGGCCGTCTGGGCCATCGCACAGGCGAAAAAGGTTGCAAAGCGGAATGCGGCCGCTGCCAACGCAGCGTAACATTCCCCGCAAAATACAAGGAGGCTTATCCATGAGCAAAATCAAGATCAACACGGCCCGCTGCAAAGGCTGTGGTTACTGCGTGAACGACTGCCCGCGCAAGGCGCTGTCGTTCTCCGGCAACATCAACGACAAGGGCTATGACACCGTTCAGGTCGACGACGCGCTGTGCGTCGCCTGCGGCACGTGCTACCGCGTGTGCCCCGACAGTGTTTTTGAAATCCTGGAATAAGAGGTAAGAACATGAGCAAACAACTTATGAAGGGCAATGAGGCCCTGGCAGAAGCGGCGCTGCGCGCCGGCTGCCGTTTTTACAGCGGCTATCCCATCACCCCGCAGACCGAGATCCTGGAGTACCTGGCCAAGCGTATGGACGAAGTGGGCGGCACGTTCGTGCAGACCGAATCCGAGCTCGCGGGCATCAACATGCTCCTCGGCGCGGCAGCGGCCGGCGCGCGTGCGCTGACCAGCTCCGCCGGCCCCGGCTTCTCCCTGAATCAGGAGGGCATCTCCTATCTCGTCGCGGCGGATCTTCCGGCTGTCATCATCAACGTCATGCGTATCGGCACCGGTCTCGGCGACATCGCGCAGGGCCAGGGCGACTACTGGCAGATGACCCGCGGCGGCGGCCACGGCGACTACCGCACCATCGTGCTGGCGCCGGCCTCCGTGCAGGAAAACTGCGACATGATGACCACTGCCTTTGATCTGGCGGAGAAGTACCGCCACCCCGTGTTGGTCGCGTCCGACGCCGCCATCGGCCAGATGGTCGAGGGCGTTGAGCTCAAGGATTTCGTCGAGCACGACATTGACCAGTATGACTGGGCGATCCGCGGCTGCAAGGCCGGCCAGGCGCCCCGCAAGGTCCAGAACGTCTACTACACCAACCCGCAGTACCCCGAATTCCTGCGCAGCAAGTATCAGGCGATCGAGGACAACGAGCAGCGCTGGGAGTCCTACCAGGCGGAGGACGCCGACGTGGTGCTCGTGGCTTACGGCATCAGCTCCCGCATCTCGAAGGAAGCGGTGAACATGGCCCGCGCCGAGGGCTTCAAACTCGGCCTGATCCGCCCGATCACGCTCTGGCCGTACCCGGTCAAGGCGTTTGAGACCTGCAAGAACGCCAAGGCGTTCATGACGGTCGAGATCAACATCCTCGGCCAGATGGTCGACGATGTGAAGCTGGCTGTGGAAAACAAGTATCCGGTCGGCTTCTATGGCACGTTCTTTGGTCTGCCGGAACCGGAAGAGATCGTCGCGCAGGCCAAGGCCATGCTGGAAAAGGAGGGGAAATAAATGAAACTCAAAGCACCCGAAACTGTCTTTTCCTCCGCCGGCTTCTGCCCCGGCTGCGGCCACGGCCTGGCCACCCGACTGATCGGCGAGGTCTCCGAGGAACTCGGCATTCAGGAAAAAATGCTGGCAGTCGTGGACGTTGCCTGCTGCTCGTTCAACATTGACTACTGGCGCTACGATACCATCATGGCGGCGCACGGCCGCGACATCCCGACGGCCGTCGGCGTCAAGCACATCCGCCCCGAGAACCCGGTCTTTGCTTACCTGGGCGACGGCGCTGCCTACTCCATCGGCATGGCGGAGACCATTCACGCCGCGCTGCGCAACGACAACATCTGCGTGTTCGTCGTCAACAACAGCGTCTTCGGCATGACCGGCGGCCAGATGGCCCCGACCACCCTGCCGCACCAGAAGACCGCGACCTCCCCGAAGGGCAAGGATCCGGCCAAGTACGGCACGCTCAACGTCGTCGACGTGCTCGGCAAGATGGACATTGCCTATCTGGCACGCGGTGAACTGGTCGGACCTGCCGGCATGAACAACTGCAAGAAGCTCATCCGCAAGGCGTTCGAGCACCAGCTCAACGGCGACGGCTTCAGCCTCGTCGAGCTGCTCAGCCCCTGCCCGACCAACCTGAACATGCCGCCGGTGAAGGCCCGCGAGCATGTGCACACGGAAATGACCAAGTATTTCCCGATCGGCGAATATATTGACAAGAAGGGTGGTAATCAGGCATGATGGTAGAAATGATTTGCGCCGGATTCGGCGGCCAGGGTGTCCTGACCACCGGTCTGATCCTGGCAGAGGCCGGCATGAAGCTCGGCATGAACGTGCTGTGGTATCCGTCCTACGGCTCCGAGATGCGCGGCGGCACGGCCAACTGCACCATAAAGTTCTCCGACAAGGAGATCGCCAGCCCCTGCGCCAAGAAGATCGACATCCTCATGGCCATGAACGCGCCGGCGATCGACAAGTTCGAGAGCAGCCTGCGCCCGGGCGGCCTGCTGCTGGTCAACAGCTCGCTCGTGCACGAGCGCGAATACCGCGACGACATCAAGGTCGTCAAGGTCCCCATGACCGAGATCGCCGCGGAGCATGAAAACCCGAAGGGCGCCAACATCGTCATGATGGGCGCCATGGCGGCCAACTCCGATCTGTTCACCGAGGACGATCTGGAGCGCCTGACCAACGAGTTCTTCGAGAAGAAGGGCAAGATCAACCCGAAAAACAGCCTCTGCTTCCGCGCCGGCACGCAGATCCACTAAACCGGCGAACTCCACGGGGCTTTGCTCATGAAATCAGCACCCGGGGCGCTGCCCGGCAGCGCCCCGGGAAAATCCCGCTCTGGAGGTGTAAATTTTTTGAATGTCCTAGACGTCATCATCATCCTGGCATACTTTGTCGGCATGATCGTGCTCGGTCTGATCGCAAACAAAAAACAGACCGGCGTGGATGACTATTATCTGGGCGGCCGCTCGATGGGTGCCTTTAAGATCGGCGCGCTCTGGATGGCCGGCTGGATCGGCGGTTCGTCCGTCATCGGTACATCCTCAAACAGTTATTCCATGGGCATCACGGGTGTCTGGTATGTCGGCGCCATCGCCGTCGGCTGCGTGATTTTCGCGCTCGTCATGGCCAAGCCCGTCAAGCGCGCGAGCGAAGTGCTGAGGAATGTCACGTTCCCCGAGCTGATCCACGCGCGCTATGACCAGAAAAACAGCACCATGGCCAGCATCACGACCATCCTTGCGATGATCGGCTACACGGCGGCGCAGTTTGTTGCCGGCGCGTCGATCCTGAACGTGCTCACGGGCTGGAATCTCGGCGTGTGCTACATTCTCGCGGCCGTGGTCATCGTGTTCTATGTCTCGACGGGCGGCCTGCTCGCCGTGACGTATACCGACATCGTGCAGATGGCGCTGCTGCTGCTCGGCATTGTCGTTCTGGCGGTGCCGCTGGTCGGCTCGCAGCTGCACAAGATGGGCGCAAACCTCGTCACCGACCTGCCGGCGAGCTTCTTCGACCTCGGCGCGTGGGGCTGGCCGACGATCCTCGCGCTCGGCCTGTCGACCATCATGTCGTTTTTCACGAGCATGGACAGCTACACCCGCTGCATCGCGGCCAAGGACGCCAGGACCGCCCGCACCGGCACGATCTATGCGGCCGTGCTCGTGCTCATCATCGCCGGCACCAGCACGTTCCTCGGCATGGCCGGCAAGCTCATCCTGCCCGGCCTGTCGTCGTCCAACAACGTCATTGCGGCGCTCGTGGTCGAGCTCTTCCCGCACGGGCTCAAGGGCCTCGTGCTCATCGGTGTGCTCAGCGCCATCATGTCCACGGCGGACATTTCCGTCCTGACCGGTTCGGCCAGCCTGACGAAGGATATCTACCAGCGCTACATCAACCCCAACGCATCGGACAAGACGCTGCTGCGTGTGGGCTTCGGCGCGTCCCTGTTCGTGGGCGTGCTCGGCGCGATCTTCGGCTGGTTCACGCAGGACATCATGAACATCCTGCTCATCACGTTCACCATCAACTCGGCCGGCCTGTTTTTGCCGACGCTTGGCGCGTTCTTCTGGAAGAAGTCGTGCTCGGCGGGCGCATTCGCGTCCATGCTCTCGGCGACGGTCATCGCCGTCGTCTGGTTCATCGGCGGCAAGGTCAGCTCGCTGCCGCTGTTTTCCATCGACGCGCTCTGGCCCAGCTTCGGCGTGTCGGCCATCCTGTACGTCGTTATCTGCCTGACGCACCACCAGACCCCGGCGGAGCAGGAAACGGCGGAGAAATTCTACGCGGCGAAGTGAGCCGCAAGGCCCCCATCCCAAGATAGGAGTATTGTCACAATGGAGCAAATGAAGAAGATGCCCCTCGAGGGGATTCGTGTCGTGGAGCTGGCGACGGTCGTTGCCGCCCCGACCGCGTCGCGCGTGCTGTGCGCGTTCGGCGCAGAAGTCATCAAAGTGGAAACCAAGATCGGCGACGAGATGCGCCGCGCCGGTGAGTTCGAGATGGTCGTGTGCGAGGACGATAAAAACCCGCTGTTCACCATCCAGAACAGCGGCAAGCGCCTGACGAGCATCGATCTGAAAAATCCGGACGGCAAGGCCGCCTTCCTCAAGCTGCTCGAGACGGCCGACGTGTTCCTCACGAACGTCCGTCTGCCGTCGCTGGGCCGCCTCGGTCTCGATTACGAGACGCTGCACAAGGCTTACCCCGGCCTCGTGTACGCGCACTTTTCCGGCTTCGGCCCGAAGGGGCCCGACGCCGCCAAGCCCGGCTTTGACAGCACGGCGTTCTGGCTGCGCAGCGGCCCGATGGCCGACTGGCAAGTGCCCGGCTCGTTCCCGTTCACGCCCACCTACGCCTTCGGCGACATGGCCACGAGCTCGGCGTTCCTGTCCGGCATCCTCATGGCGCTCATCGGCAAGAAGAGCACCGGTATGGGCACGTTCGTGAGCACGTCGCTGTTTGCCAGCGGCATCTGGTGCAACGCCATCGGCGTCGTGTCGCACCAGCCGCAGTTCGGCGGCGAGCGCCCGAACGACCCCCTGCGCCCGGCCGACCCGTTCTGCCACTTCTACGAGTGCAGCGACGGCAAGTGGATCGGCGTGTTCGACAATGAGTACCGCCGCGAGCTGCCGAAGTTTGCAAACCTCTTCGGCATGCCGGAGATCGCCGACGATCCCCGCGCCGCCAGCCTGGAGGCGCTGCACGAGACGGACTTCGTCGTCGAGATCGTCACGCGGCTCAACGCCATCTTCAAGACCAAGACGGTCGCCGAGTGGGAAGCCTTTCTCTCGGAAAACAACGTCTCCTGCGAGCGCATGCGCACCATCCGCGACGTGAGCACAGACGAGCAGGCCATTGCCAACGGCTATATCCAGAAGGTCACCTTCAAGGACGATCTCGAGGTCATGATGCCGTGCCCGCCCATGCAGCTGACGGAGTACGCCACGCGCCCCTACACGTCCGCCGGCCGCCTCGGCGCCGATACGGACAGCATTTTCCACGATCTTGGGTATACCGATTCGGAAATTGCCGCCATGAAAGACAGCGGCGCGATCCAGTAACACAATATAAAAGGAGAAAGCGCATATGAAAATCGTTCTGGCAGAAGTGCCCTACACCAAAGACAGAGACATCAGCGTGGAAAAGTCCTGCGTGCCGGAAGGCGCGGAGCTGACCATGGCCGTGTTCGACGAGCACGCTGAGAATAACGATGCGTTCTACGCCGAGATCAAGGACGCCGACATCATCATCGACGGCTACGTCCACTTCGGCAAGAAGGAGATCGACGCCATGGATCACTGCAAGGTCATCTCCTTCCAGTCCACCGGCTACAACGAGGCCGATCTCGACTACGCGAAGGAAAAGGGCATCGCCGTCTGCTCCATCCTCGACTACTGCACGCAGGAGACCGCCGAGAGCGCCATGGCCCTCATGCTCAACCTCCAGCGCGGCATCCGCCAGTATGACCGCAGCGTCCAGCAGGATCACGTCTGGGATTACCAGGTCGTGCCGCACCTCAAGCGCATCGCCGGTCAGGTCATGGGCATCGCCGGTCTCGGCCGCATCGGCCAGTCCGTCGCGCGCAAGGCGCAGGCGTTCGACATGGAGGTCATTGCCTACGACCCGTTCCTGCCGCCTGCCATTGCCGAGAACCTCGGTGTCAAGCTCGTCGATTTCGACACGCTGCTGGCCGAGTCCGACGTGCTGAGCCTGCACATGAACCTCACCGAGGAGAACTACCACATGTTCAACAAGGAAGCGTTCATGAAGTGCAAAAAGCACCCCATCATCGTCAACGAAGGCCGCGGCCCGCTGATCTGTGACGAGGATCTCGTCTGGGCGCTCGACAACGGCTACATCCGCGGCGCCGCGCTCGACATGGTCGAGAGCGAGGATCCGGATCTGGACACCTGCCCGCTCGTCGGCCGCGACGACGTGCTGCTCACCCCGCACAGCGGCTACTACTCCGACACGTCCAACTATCTCGTCGCAAAGCTGTCCATGGACAACGCCCTGTACTACGTCAACGGCGAGTACGACAAGGTCAAGTCCATCCGCAACGGCGTCAACGCCTGAGCACCCTCCCGCTTGTTTCCGCTGGGCAGCCAATTTCCATTTTCTTTTTTTCTACCCTTCTTTCTGTTCTGTTTTTGCGATTTCAACGGATATATCTTCTCTCCTACCAGCCGTCCAGTGGATTCCAAATATCCGTGTCCGCGTCCGGTCTCCGGCACGGACGCGGGCCTGAAAACCCGTATGTACCGGGCACCGCGTCAGGTGCCCGGTGCTTTTTTGCGGTTGACACTGCCCGGCGGGAACAGTAAAATGAAAAGGACGGGCGGGGGCCCGCCAGAGAAAGGGAACGTTTTTTTAGATCGCGGAGGTGCTTCCTATGGAACCTGCAAAAGTATATTTTTCCGATCTGCGCGCGGATGAGATCAGCACGCTCGAGAAGCTGCACCGGCTCATGAAGGCGGCCGGCTTTGAGCAGATCGATTTCAAGGACAAGTATGTCGCCATCAAGCTCCACTTCGGCGAGCCGGGCAACATGGCCTATCTGCGCCCGAACTGGGCGCGCGTCGTGTGCGACTATGTGCGCGAGCTCGGCGGCAAGCCGTTTCTCACCGACTGCAACACGCTCTATGTCGGCGGCCGCGCCAACGCGCTCGACCATCTCGACAGCGCCATGCGCAACGGCTACTCGCCCATGACCACCGGCGCGCAGTGCATCATTGCCGACGGGCTCAAGGGCGAGGACTACGACCTCGTGCCCATCCGCGGCGGCAAATATCTGCGCGCAGCGAAGATCGGCCGCGCCATCATGGATGCCGATATCTTCATCTCCCTCACGCATGCCAAGGGCCACGTGTCCGCCGGCTTCGGCGGCGCGCTCAAGAACATCGGCATGGGCTGCGGCTCGCGCGCCGGCAAGGAGGAGATGCACAGCTCCGGCAAGCCCGTCGTCGATCAGGATAAGTGCATCGGCTGCGGCAAGTGCGTGGAAAACTGCGCCCACAACGGCCCGCACATCGAAAACGGCAAGTGCACCATCCTGAAATATAAGTGCACCGGCTGCGGCCGCTGCATCAACGTCTGCCCGATGCACGCCATCCATGCGGACTATGCGATCGCAAACGAGCTGCTCAACTGCAAGATCGCCGAGTACGCCAAAGCCGTCGTCGACGGCCGTCCGTCGTTCCACATCGCGCTCGCAGTGGATGTGTCGCCCTGCTGCGACTGCCACAATTTCAGCGACGTGCCGATCGTGCCGAATGTGGGCATGTTCGCGTCCTTCGACCCCGTGGCGCTCGACACCGCCTGCGCCGACATGATCAATGCCCAGACGGTCAACCCGAACAGCGTCATCGCGCATGAGCATGACCATCCGCACGACCACTTCACGGCCGCGCACCCGGACACCGACTGGCGCGCCGCCGTCGAGCACGGCGAGGCCATCGGCCTCGGCACGACGCACTACGAGCTCGTGACGGTGTGATATCCGCTTTCATGCAAAAGGCTCCCCCGGATGGGGGAGCCTTTTTTGTCATATGTATTCTCTTTGGGTGATCCGTTTTATGATCGCCCGAGCCAGAAGTCCGGCGACGCCTATCTTTTTTGCAACATGCTTCTTGCCGTGCAGATAGAGTGCCTTGACCTCGATGCCCGCTATATCCTCCGCGGTGAGCGGATCATCGCCGAGAACGACGAAATCGGCAATCATACCGGGTGCAAGCGTGCCGCGTTTATTCTCCTCATGGCTCATATACGCGGGATTTGCCGTTATCATGCGCAGCGCGTCGAGACGCGATATGCGCTCGTCCGGATTGGGATGATTTACGGAGCACGCCATACCGTACAGGGGCTTTGGACGCGTGCACGGTCCGTCGGAGCCGTCGCCTACGACAAGTCCGAGGCGGTGCATCGTTCCCAGCGCGTTTAGTCTGTCAGTGCGCTCTCTGCCGAGCACCGAGCACAGATACTCGTCCGGCTCCTGCTTCCAATATATAAACGGCGACTGCGCGGCTATGCACAGCTTTATCTTTGCCGCGCGCTTTAGCTGCTCCTCGCTTGCAAGGCAGACATGGATCATCACATGGCGCGCATCGTCCCACGGCTTATCGGCATAAGCCGCCTCATATGCCGTTATGCACTGCTCCACCGCCGCATCGCCTATGGCGTGCATGGTTATCTGCCAGCCCTCGCGGTTTGCGCCGATGGCGAACTCGTTCACGCGCTCCTGCGGATAATTCAAAACGCCGTAGTTGTTCGGATCGTTCGCGTACGGCTCCTTGAGCGCCGCGTCCTCTGAGCCGAAGCAGCCGTCGAGGGCAAGCTTGAAGCAGCCGCCGACGCGCTTGAAGCCGTGCTTTTTCACGGCCTTGAGGTCCATGGTCTGGAAGAATATGCGGAACGCCTGCGGCAGGCCGGGCGCGAGTATTTTTATCATGTCTATATCCAGATCGTTTGCAAAGCCCACGCCCTCAACGGTGTGCACGAGCCCGATGCCGACCGACGCAAGGTACTCCGCGCCTCCGGAGAGACCGCGTATAATATCCATCGTGGGGATATACGCCGTCGCCTCGTTCACGCCGTTATAAAACGCCGACTGGTACAGCCATCCGGTCTCGGTATTGCAGCCGGGATCGGATTTCACCTTATCCGACAGCAGTGCTAGCATTGCGCTGTTGCACACGGCAGCATGACCGTCGTACTTCATGACCATGAGCGGACGCTCCGTCCAGTCGTCAAGATCGCGCTTTTTGGGCAGCCGATGCTCGGCAACGGTGTTCGCGGTGCAGCCGTAGCCCATGAGCACCTTGTTTTTCCGGTGACTGTCGGCATAGCGCCTGACCGCCGCCTTTGCTTCGGCAAAATTTTTGACATCCATGAGATAGAATGTGTTCTCGAAAACGCACAGCGAGCCGAAATGCATATGCGTGTCACCGAACGCGGGCGTTACCGTCGCGCCGCCGAGATCGACCCGTTTTGCCTTGCCGTAGCGCGGAGGGATGCTGCTTTCATCGCCGAGCCACACGATGTGGCCGCCCTTTACCGCCATCGCGGTGTAAATGCGGTTTTCCTTTTCGCAGGAGATGAACCTGGCGTTCGTATAAAGCTCCATAACCTCATTCCTTTCACTTCTAAAATGGGCTCCATGTAGACATGGAGCACTACAGCCTGTTTCGTAAAGACAAGTGTACAGCGGGGGAGCGCGAGGGGGGTAAGCCCCCGCTCGCAATTGGATCATAGCCATCAAAAACGACTGAAAAACGGATTGATCCGTTTTATCAGGCTTTTTGACGAGCGCGGCGAGCTCCGAATCCATGGCGCCGATGACGCCGATCCGGCCATAAGCCAAGAGAAACGCTCCTTTTCGGCAGCGCGGCCGCGCCGCACTGCGGTTTTTTCGTCTACCTTAATCCTTCTGCCCGCCAGTGTCAAGCCGCCGCTATGAAATTTATGAGTCGCTCATAAATTTGCGGATATCTTGTTTTTCCCGTGTGGTCTGCGATCCTGAAGACAAGCTCAAAAAACCACAAGGAGGAACGAATCATGCTCAACGAAAACGTCAAAAAACTGCTCAAAGAAAACATGTGGAACCTGGCCACCTGCAGCACCGGTGTGCCGAACGTGGTGCCGGTCGCGTTCAAGGACGTGACGGACGACGGCAAGCTCGTTGTCGGCGACGTGTTCTTGGATACCACACTGCGCAACCTCGCCGCGAATGACGGCCGCACCGCCATCTCCGTGTACGACGCCAAGACGCTCGAGGGCTACCAGATCCGGGGCACGGCCGAGCACGTTGCGGACGGGCCGGTCGTGTCCACGTTCAAGACCATGGTCGAGCAGATGTTCCAGGGCGCGGACGTGCCATGCGTTTCGCGCCCGCTTCTGCACACTTGCATCTCGGGCGAGACTGCGGTATGCTGTAGGCAGGAAACAGCAGAAAGGAGCCATTTTTTATGCGCATTGCAGTTCCTTATGAAAACGGAAACATTTTTCAGCACTTTGGCCGCTCGGAGGCATTCAAGTTCTACGACGTGGCCGACGGTGCCGTCACGGCGGCGGCCGTCGTGTCCACGAACGGCAGCGGCCACGGCGCGCTGGCGGGCTTTCTCGTGGCGAATCACGCCGATGTGGTCATCTGCGGCGGCATTGGCGGCGGCGCGCAGTCGGCACTCACCGAGGCCGGCATCCGGTTTTACGGCGGCGTGAGCGGCAGCGCGGACGCGGCAGTGCAGGCACTGCTTGACGGTTCGCTCGCCTATGACCCCGAGGCGCGCTGCGATCATCACGACCACGCGCACGGCGCAGGCCACACCTGCGGCGAACACAGCTGCCACAGCTGACGACAACGGCAAAAAAGCAAGGGCTCCGGGAAACCGGAGCCTTTGTCGTTTTTGGCGGCACAAAGAAAATTTCCAATTTCCCCTGTCAGCGCCTTGACATTCCGGGCGGAATATGCTACTTTTTGTTGACCAGATGGCAAACAAAAATCTGGGTACATATTGATTCGATCAAGGGGAGGAAATACCATGGCACAGTCTGTGAAAGACGAAGCAAAATTCCTGGATACCCGCCTCGACGACGAGACAGCCGCCGTACTGGAAAAGTGGAACCTGGTCATCCTCGGCGCAGCCCTGCTGCACGATGCCGACCACATCCGTCAGGCCATCCGCTGGCACTATAAGATCCCGATGCAGCTCTGGATCATCAACCTGGCCGTGTACGTTCTGCCTACCGTGGCGGAGTTTCTGCTGAAAAACAAGCGCACGTCCTCGTTCCTGACCGTTGCCGCCAACGGCATCGTCACGAGCGCGGCGTTTTTGAAGGTGCACCTGTTCAAGCCCACGACGGACATCTGGGGCGCCTGGAACTACAACTACTTCAAGCTCGCCAGGGGCGTGTGGCACGAGGGCCAATTCATCAAGGGCATCGACTGGATCGACTGGGCGCTGCTGCTCGATCTGCCCGCCGTGGCCATCCCGGCGTGCATGACGGCGATCAAAAAGCGCAAGGAATTCAAGCAGAACCTGCTGGAAGCGGGCGAAGAGGCCTGATGATTTTTGAGGGGGAGCGCCGGCTGTGCGTTCCCCTTTTGACTTGGGGGCGAAGCAAATGAAAGACATCTCGCTGCGGCTCAAGGACAGCGGCAAAAAGGAGAGACGTTTCCCATGGAAGAAAAAGTCCTGACGACGTATGTGCGCGGCATCTACTGCCGCCAGTGCCCGGAGTGGATCGTGGACGACCTGCTGCACACGCGCGGCGTGCTCGACGCGGCGGTGTCGTTCTGGCGCGCGGAGCTGACCGTGCGCTATGACCCGCAGATCGTCACCGAGGCGGAGCTGCGCCGCGTGCTCTCTGATTGCGGCTACCCCGCCTGCGAAAAAGGCGCGCCGGGGTCGAACCCGCTGCGCAACGCGCTCAAAAGTGCCCTCGGCCGCAGGCCGGAGGGGTGAGGGGCACACCTTTTTGCGCTTGACCCAGTATTGCGGACAGCTTTTGCGGCTGCTTCCGCATAAAACAAAAGCGCTTGCAACCAATATTGGTCAGAAAATGCTGTGCGGTGGTGAGAAGATGGAGTACGGCGGGATCGCGATCTTGGCGACAATTTGCGCCGCCTGCGCAACGCCAGCGGCCTCTCGCAGGAGAAGCTGTGCGCCGAGCTGCAGCGCCGCGGCTGCGACATCGGCCGCACGACCTACGCCAAATACGAGGCGGGCGAGCTCAATGTGCGCGTGAGCGTGCTGCTCGCGCTCAAACGGCTCTACGGCTGTCCGTATGACGCCTTCTTCGCGGGGCTGGATACGGTGGACGATGCCGAAGCCCGATAACAAAGCGCCGCCCCGGAAGCAGATCGCTTCCGGGGCGGTGTTTTCCGTTACAGGTAGAATTTCGGCTCCTTGCGCCCGGTGCAGTATTTTTTCACCGTGGCGGCCGCGGCCAGCCGCAGCGGCAGCGGCACGCCGCGGGCCGACTGCGGGCAGATCTGGATGCAGCGCAGACAGGAGATGCACTTATGCTTGTCCACCTTCTGCGGCGCGGCCTTCGGGATCGCGCCGGCGGGGCAGTTGTCCGCGCACAGGCCGCAGCGGATGCAGCGCAGGCCGCCGGTCGGCTTGAGCGGCAGACCGTTGTAGGCGCGGTAGTCCGGATCGCCGGGCACGGCGATCTCGGCCGGGGCGTCGGCGGCGATGCGGGCCGCGAGCTGGGTGCAGAACCCTTCGATCTTCGCGCGGTCGGCTGCGTCCGGCCGGCCGGCGGCGATGTCGGTATTGACCGAGTGCGGCGCGATGACCTCCGCCGCCGCGATCACGCGAAAGCCCAGTGGGGCGAGCGTATCGCGCATTTCGAGCAGAGCGTCGTCCACGGCGCGGTTGCCGAACACGGCCACGAGCACGGCCGGAGTGTCCGTCCCGCGCAGGGCGCGCATGCGCGCGAGACACGGCCCGGGCACGCGCCCGCCATAGACCGGGAAGAACACGAGCAGGCAGTCGTCGGCAGAAAACGTCTTCGCCTCGGCGTGCACGGTGATGTCGGTGCAGGCGTCGGCCGCGTTCAGATTTTCCGCGAAGAGCCCGGCGACGCGCTGCGTGCCGCCCGTGGGGCTGAAGAAATACAGGTGCAGGTTGCGCGGATGCATGGCATGGCCTCCTAATTTCAGATTGCCTTTATTGTAACGAAAAATGCCTGCGATTGCAATGCTTTTTGGCCACCGGTCAGTACAGCTGCAGCTCGGACAGGTAAGCGTCCAGCCGGGACAGCCGCTGCTGCGGATATACGCCGAGCGTGCGGCTGAACTCGAAGGCGATGGCCTCGATGAGAAAGTTCACGCCGATATAGGAGTTTGTGGGCGAGGGGCTGGACAGATCGGCGAGAAGCACGATGTCCGCATCGCCGGCGAAGGGCGCGGTGAGCTTGTCGGTGATGACGATCAGCCGGCAGCCGGCGTCGTGCGCCATCTCGGCCAGTACGCACGTCATGCGCGAGTAGCGCTCGGCACCGAGCAGGATCACACAGTCGTGCGGGCCGTAGTCGAGCAGCTTTTCTACGCAGCGGGTGTCTGCGTCGCAGAAATACTCCACGTGCCGGGTATACTGCGACAGCAGCGTCCCCAGGTGCCGCGCCGGCCCCGCCAGGCCGCGGAAGCCGGAGACAAAGATGTGCTCACTCTCGAGCAGAATACGCACGATCTGCCCGTATTTTTCCGGGTCGTTCTTGCGGTAAGTCTCCTGCAGACAGTCTACGGCGAACTGCAGGCACTGAAACGAGCTCAGATCCTGATACTTTTGCAATTTGTCCGGCACCTGATGCTGCGGGATGACGTATTTTTCACGCTCGATGACCTGTGAGAGCTCGCTGCGCAGGCTCTCCTGCAGCTCACGGAAGCCGCGGTAGCCCAGCGTGCGGCACAGGCGGATGACCGAGGTGTCGCTCACGCCGAGCGCAAGCGCGATGTCCTTGGCCGTTAAAAAATATAGCGAGCCGCTGTGCTCGAGAAAATAATCCGCGATGACTTTTTCCGTCCGCGTCAAATGCGCGCTTTGAATGCGCTGTTCCAGTTTACCGCTCATGGGAACACCATCCTTTTTTCTGGGGATTGTGAGCAGTGCCGCAACGAATGTTGCAGTAGCAACAACATTATACTGTATAAATTGTAGAAAATGCAATAGTGCATGAAAAACATTGAAAATTCAATTGACTTTTACGCATAAAAGAGCTAAAAATACCGCATACAACAATACCGGTGTTGGATTATTTGAGAGGAGGACCTCACAATGGAGAAAAACAAACGTATGCAATTTTACGGGGGCACGCTCGGCGCGTGTGCGCCGCTGCTGGTCTTCATGTGCCTCATGATCGTGATCGCCGCGATGAAGAAAGTGTCCCTGGTGTTGTTCTGCATGGCAGGTTTCGCCGGACTGTGTGTGGCATTCCTGCTGGCAAAAAACAAAAAGGAATTTGAACAGGCGGTCGTGGACGGCCTGAAAAACGACACGCTGTGTGTCATTATCTTCGCGTTCCTGCTGGCCGGCATCCTGTCGCAGGAGCTGCGCCAGAGCGGCCTCATTCAGGGCCTGACCTGGCTTGTGATGAAGCTCGGCCTGAGCGCGGGCTTCCTGCCGCTGGTGGCGTTTCTCGTCTGCCTGCTGATCTCGACGGCCTGCGGCACGTCCAACGGTGCCATCGTCGCCGTGCTGCCGGTGCTGCTGCCCGTCGCGGCGACCGTCGGTGCGAATCCCTCCGTCGTGGTCGGCGCCATCGTCAGCGGCGCGATCTTCGGCGATAACCTCGCCCCCATTTCCGACACGACCATCGCCTCCGCGCTCACGCAGGACGCGGAAGTGCGCGACGTCGTGCGCACCCGTCTGCCGTATTCGCTGATCGCCGGCGTCATTTCCGCCGTGCTGTTCATCATCGTCGGTATCAAGACGTCCACGTCCGTCACGCTGCCGGACGTCATCGACCCCGCCTATGCCAAGACGCTCGTCATGCTCGTCATCCCGGTCATCATGATCATCCTGATGCTCCGTGGCTGGAACCTCATCAGCACGCTCATCGTCTGCGATCTGGTCGGCTTTGTGCTGTGCCTGGTGTTCGGTTTCCTCGACGTGCCGACGCTGTTTTCGGCCACCGGCCCCATCGGCGCCGGCCTGACCGGCATGCTCAATGTCATCTGCTTCAGCTTCTTCATGTTCGCGCTGCTCGAGATGCTCAAGCGCAGCGGCGTGTTTGACATGCTGCTCGAAAAGCTCAACAACGCCAGCAAGACCCCGCGTCAGGCCGAGCTCGTCACCATCCTGCTGAGCGTCATCGGCAGCGTGGCCATCGGCGCTGCGTCCATCTCGATCCTGTTCGTCGGCCCGGTCGTGCGCAAGCTCCTGCAGACGCACAACATCGAGCGCACCCGCGGCTCGAACCTCATGGACGGCATTGCGACCGGCCTTGCCGGCATCGTGCCGTACAACCCCGTCGGCCTCAACGCCGTCAGCCTCGCGATCGCGAGCGGCGTCGTCTCGGAGTCGTTCTCGTTTTTGGATTACGTGCCATATAACTTCCACAGCTGGCTGCTGATCCTGCTGTTCCTGCTCAGTGCGATCACCGGCATCGGCCGCCACTTTGAAAAGGGCACCGCCGCCGCGCCCGAGACCCCGGCTGCGGAAGAGAAATGACGATTTCGGGTGCGGCCGCCGCGCCGCACCCGCTCAGATTGTTACATTTGGAAGGAGAAAACCATGCAAAATCTCAACGAAGGTCTGCTGTTTGATCCTGCACTGTCGGCGGAGATCAAGGATCGCTTTTACTATGTGGATGCGGATCCGGAATTCGGCCAGCGCCTGTTCTTTGAAAATTCCGGCGGTTCGCTGCGCCTGAAGGCGTCCGTCGAGGCGCAGGCAAAGTACCAGGCGTTCCCGGACTGCCCGGAGCGGCTGCACGATCGTTCCCGCGCGCTCAAAAAAGTGCAGCTGCACGGCATCGACGACATTATGCACATCGTTTTCGGCGCATCGGGCGGCGCGCTCATCTCGGAGATGACTGCCTCGCAGGCGATGTTCCAGATCGTCGGCGCCATCCTGGAAAACTGCCCCGGCAAGAGCGCGGTCACGTCCGTGCTCGAGCACCCGTCGGCATATGACGCGGTGAAATACTACTGCGACAAGACCGGCAAGGAATTTCGCGTCGCGCAGGCGAACCCGAAGACCGGCGGCATCGACGTCGAGGAAATCCGCCGCGTCGTCTCGCCGGATACCTGCCTGCTGAGCATCATGTATGCCTCGAACATCACCGGCAGCATCATGGACATGGCCGGTATCGTCAAGGCTGCGCGCGAGATCAACCCCGATATCTACATCGTCACCGACGCCGTGCAGCACGCGCCGCACGCCGTGCTCGACGTGGACGCCCTCGGCGTCGACGGCGCGACGTTTGCACCCTATAAATTCTTCGGCACCCGCGGTATGGGCTACGGCTACGTGTCCGATCGCGTGGCCAAGCTGCCGCACCGCAAGGTCTTGCAGCGCCCGGCCGACGTCTGGGAGCTCGGCTCGCCCACGCCCGGCAACTTCGCGGCCATGAGCGCCGTGGTGGACTATGTCTGCTGGCTCGGCGGCCACTTCATCCAGTCGGACGACCGTCGCACGCTGTTCGTGACCGGCATGGAGCACATCCACCTGCAGGAGCGCGCGCTGCTGCACACCATGCTCGAGGGCACGCAGAACGTGCCCGGTCTGCGCCACATCCCCGGCGTACACGTGTATGTTGACACCGAGGATCTCACGCACCGCGACCTGATCGTTGCCATGGGCATCGACGGGCTGGACATGACCCGCTGCGTCGAGGAGTACCAGAAGCGCGGCGTCACGACCTTTGAGCGCGTCAACACCAGCGTGTATTCCAAGCGCATCGTCGAGGCTGTCGGCCTCACGGGTGCGATCCGCGTCTCGCCGCTGCACTGCCACACCGTCGCGGACATCGAGACGTATCTGCGCGTCACTCAGGAGCTCGCGCAGGCATTTGCAAAGTGATCATTCTTTCCCCTCCCTTCTTTTTTCCTTATGCACAGACCCTGCCGCATCCGCGGCAGGGTCTGTTGCAGTTTCGCCGCGTGTGCGCTATACTGGCGGCAGGAAACGGAAGGGGGCGGCCGCCATGCGCGAATCCGCAACGAAAAAAGTGCTCGCCGAGAGTCTCAAGGAGCTCATGCTCCGGCGCGACTTCGCGGACATCACCGTGACCGATCTGTGCGCGGCCGCGGAGATCAACCGCCGCACGTTCTACCGGCACTTTACGGACAAGTACCAGCTCGTGACGTGGATCTACGACAAGGGCTTTCAGAAGGCCATCGGCGACGATGAGCCGGGCCTGTTCGACCTCTTCGGGCGCGTGTGCACGTATCTGTATGCCGACCGCGCGTTTTATGCCCGCGCGCTCACGTTCACGGGGCAGAATTCGTTCCACGACTTTCTCTGCGCCCGGCTGCGGCCGTACCTGCAGGCGGACTTTTCCAACCTCTTTTCCGATCCGCAGAACGAGGCGTTCATGTCCGGGAAGATGTCGGATGTGGTCATGGATATTATTCAAAACTGGCTCAGCCGGCCGGATTGCCCGCCGCCGGAGGTGTTTGCGCCCTGGGCGCTGCACCTGTGGAAGGATATCATGGGCCGGTGGAAGGAGCTCGGCGATGCGTGGGAGCACACATTAGACCACAAAAACGCATAAGTGAGGCAAAAAGCCACGAAACTGCGGTTCCGTGGCTTTCCTTGTGGCGCAATTTGTTCTATGCTGAACATACCCCCTCATTTGGAAGCGCGCAGGCCCAGAGGTCTCTTTTCGATCTTTCATGGTACCTCTTCTCCCGTTGCGCGACGGTGTCCGCGCGCTTCCGATCTCGTCCTTTCGGCAGAGCATGCCTTCCTTTTATATGAACGCCCCGGACTGCATTTGCAGTCCGGGGCGTCTGCCGTTTGGGGCGTTCTGCGCGGGGCGCGACGATTTGGAAAGAGAAGCCCTGCACGATGATCGAATTTCAATCCACGCGCCCGGTGGGGGCGCGACAGGATCTGCCGGCAGTACTTAAGCCTGTGGCCGCAATTTCAATCCACGCGCCGCATGGGCGCGGCGGGGTCAGCGCAGGGCGTCCGGCAGGACGGTGTTCTCACCGACCATGACCCAGTTGCGCTTGTCGCGCGCATTCTGATTGTCAACCCGGTACCATGTGCCGGGGAAGAACTGGTTGCCGTTGTTTTTGGAAGTGTCCCAATCGTAGGACATGAATGCATAAAACGGCCGGTCATATTTGGCGTTTGCATTGATGGCGTTGCCGGTGAAGGGGTTCGTCGGGTTGTCGATCAGCCCGCTTGTCGCCAGTGTCGGCACGTCGGCCGTGGTCATGAACGTGTCCGAGAACGAGAAGCCCTTGGCATTGAAGTCCTTGACCATCAGCAGGGGGAAGAAAAAGTCCGTATCGGGGCCGTTGTCGATAACGCGATCCCAATTGAGGTACAGGCCGCGTCCGTGATCTGCGACGAGGATGATGCGCGTGTTATCGTACACGCCGTTTTCGCGCATATAGTCAAACCATTTGCCGAGCTGCATCAGCGAGGCCACGTTGGGGTCATAGTGCGCAAACTGGACATCCTCCTCCATGGTGATCGACTTGCCGTCAACGGTGAAACGGTCCGCGTGCGTTTTGTCATACTCCGTGTTATCAATGGTGCCGGCAACGGAATAATCCGGCTCCTGCAGCAGCACGGGGGAGTGCGTGGTGTCGTTGGTCATGAACAGGAACGTGTTGTCCCCGCTCTTGGTGGTCTGCGTGATCGTCGGGAGATGGGTCAGTGCATGGTAGCCCTTGAGGAACGTGGCGTCCATGCCGGTGGCGGTGTGGGGGCTGGTGATCGTCTGCTCGACGAAATTTTCCTCCTCCTCCGTCTGCACGCTGCTGCGGTTATAGTTGCCGTTGTCATAGAGGATGGACTGCGCAGCGACGGGGCACACCTTCATGAGACTGTAACCGAAGAAATTGCGCATATTCGCGCTGACCCAGTTTTTCGGGCTCATGTCCGATTCAAAGGCGCCGAAGGTGATATAGCGGTGAATGTCCGGGTAATCGGAGAAGACGGACAGGTCGGGCACCCACTGGTAGTTGGCGTAGATGGGGTCGAAGACCGTGACGTCAAAGTCGTTCTGGTCAAACAGGACCGGCATCATCTTGAGCGCTTCGTTGTGCTTGTCGACCAGCTTTTCATCTTTGCGCAGGTTGATCTGGTCGACCGTGTATTCGTATCCACCCATGAGCGCGGGCGTGCCCATGTTCGTGAAAGCGCCGGTGGAGACGACGTTCGTATAAGCGGTGAAGCCGTCAAACTGCGCCTGGAGCTCCGGTTTTTCGTTGAAAATATACGGCAGGAATGCGCCAACGGCGCGGTCGAGCATGAGCACGATGACGTTTTTGCCGGTCTTGCTCATGGTGTATTCCGGCACACCGCCGCTCTCTTCCATCGTCTGGCGGATGCTCTTGATCTGCGAGTGGATGCTGCCGATATTGATCGGCAGCATGATGGCAATGGCCAGAACGAACGCGATCGCTGCCTTGAATACATGCTTGCTCCACCGCCGATAGACCAGATACATGACGCCGGCGGTGGCCGCGATTGCGAGCAGGTTGCCCCAGAGCTCGGCCGGCGCAAACTGCATGCCGCCCTCAAAGCTGAGCGTGGACGAGAGCACACCGAGGTACTTGCCGAAGAACATGAAATCCACGATGGCGACGCCGACGAGCATCCACAAAACCTTCTCAAAGGCGACCTTGCCCTTCGGGCTGGCCAGCCAGTAGAAGATGCCGAACCAGATGACAAAGGTGCCGATGGCGAGGCACAGGCTGTTGATGACGAACCAGATCGGGCTGTAGTACATCTGCACGTTCACGAATTCCTGCGCGGACGACGAGATGACGGACGCCGGAATGTATCCGCCGATGAACAGCGCCAGGAACGCGGCGCAGCCAAAGAAGATCTTTGCGTTCGGCTTGGCGGCGGGCTTGCCGGCGGCGGGCTTCTTCGTGCGGATCAGCCCTACGATCAGGGGCAGCATCAGCGCCGCGCCCAGAAGCAGCAGCGCGGCCTTGACGACCGGCCGCTCGGAGAAGGAATAGCGCACGAGACCGAGCGCCAGCAGCGCCGCACCGGCGACGGCGGCCAGGATCTTGAGCACCCGCCCCGGATGCTTGAGCTTGTAGAAGATGGTCTTGATGAGGGAGAAGATGTTGTTGAGCGTCCAGTAAAACACCAGACCGGCGGGGGAGGTGTACAGGAAAAACAGGAAGAACACCGCCATCACGTACAGCTGGATCTTCGTCTTGGGCGTTGCGCCCTTCGTGAAGATGATGCACGAGACGAGGTTGACCGCCGTCATGATGATGGGCAGGAGGTTGATGTGCACGCCGGCGATGGCGATCAGCCCGTCGGCGGCGCCGAGGTCGGCGATCGGCCCGAAGGACACGCCCTTGATGAGCTCCAGCCCGGACAGGAAGCGGTAGGCGGCGATGAAAAACGGGATCTCCAGAAACAGCGACACCGCACTGCGCAGAACATACGTGGGCTTATAGTGGTTCTGGCGGTAGTAGGTCTGCAGGATCATCATCTTCTCGTCGCCGCGGAACGTCTTTTTGATGTGCGTCACACCGCGGTGCAGGCGGGCCTCCATGTCGCGCTCCTCTTCCTGCAGCGCGTCGGCCCGCATGTACAGCGGCAGCACCAGAAAGTTCATGACCAGGCTCAGCACGATGATGGACAGGCCGGGGTTGCCGATCACGCGGTTGGCGTTGACATAGACGACCTCAAACAAAAGCTGCAGCGGCTGCAGCAGCAGGGAATCCAGTATCTGAAAAAATGTCACGGTTCTTTCTCCTCATGCGTTGCGGTAAGTTCCTTCATCTTCTGCTCGAGATAGTCCGCGGCGCGCACGGCGCCCTCGCCCGGATAGACCCAGGTCTGCGCTCTTGCCGTGTCGCGGCCCTGGGCGTATTTCGGGTCGGTCAGGCACTGCTGCACCATGTCGCCGAGCGTGTCGAAGTTGTCCTCGGTGAGCTGCTGGCCGATCTGCGGCAGGATCTCGAACGTCCAGTACGGCGTGTCGAGCCACCAGCAGTCGTAGGGGCTCTTGTCGAACTTCGTGTCCGCGTAGATGACGGGCTTGTCAAAGACCAGCGTGAAATCGAAGATGACGCCGGAGAAATCGGAGACGAGCAGGTCGGCGCGCCGGAGCACGTCGAAGTTATCGTTGTCGCGGTTCCACTCCAGATCCTCCGAGTCCGGGTAGGCGGCCATGAGCTTGTCGATCATGTCCTTTTCCGACTTGTACGACTGGGGGTGCGGGCGGATGATGACATGGTAGCCGCCGGCGAGCAGCTTGTCGATGATCTTGCCGCCGTATTTGCTGAAGATCGCGCTCGGCCCCCAGGACGGCGCGATGAGCACCGTCGTCCTGTGCGGTGCGATGGGGCCGGCGGCGTCCAGCCGCCGCTTCATCTCGTCCATGTAGGGGATGCCGATCTTCACGACCTCCTTGGCGGGCAGGCCGCGCAGCGCCTCGAGCGCGCGCAGGTCGCGGATCTGATAGTCGCCGGAGACGAAGACCGTGTCGTAATAGTCGATGCCGAACATCCGGTAGCCGGCGACCTCGTTGGCCGCGTGCAGGATGTGCACATAGTAGTCCACGCCCGGCGAGCGCTTCCACTGGTAGACGTCCAGCCCCGGCGTGGTGGACAGCAGCACGTTCGCGCGCAGGAAGTTGAGCTTGGCAAAGGCCTTGTTGCCCTCGCCGAGAAACTCCGCGTGCACGTGCGCGTAGGGGTTTTGCAGCGCCGGATCGTCGGGCGAGGCCGTCAGATACGCGACGTCCAGCCCGCGCCGGTCCAGCTCGCGGCACACGGGCTCCATCACGTTCCAGTAGCGCTTGTCGTCCACGAAGACGGCCAGCGGGTGCTTTTCCTGGTCGACGGCGGTCTTTTCCCCGCCGCTCAGGAGAAAGCGCAGCTTGATGATCCAGCCCCGCAGCGCAAAGTTCAGTGCGCCGATGATGCCGATCAGAATGGCAAAGAGCATGCTGCCCGTGCCGGGATCAATGTACAGTTTCATGTTTTCCGTTCTCCTCTGCCCGTAGCATCCACAGCCCGGCGAGCACGCTGCAGGCGGCACAGAACCCGGACACGAGCAGCCCGGCGCCGCGAAGGTCATCGGCGGGGAAAAGTCCGCCGAAGAGATTGATGAGCGCATGGATGCCCAGCGCCGGCACGATGGAGCGGTAATAGGCGACCGTCCCGCACAGGGCGAAGCCCGTGCAGGCGGCGCACACCGCCTGTATGCCGACGGCGCCCGGTGCGCCTCCGATGAGATTGACGGCGTGGAACACGCCGAACACGGCCGCGTTGAGCACGGCCGCCGTTAGCGGCCGCAGCCGCTGCGTATGTTCCCACAGATACCCGCGGAAAGCCAGCTCCTCCGCCATGCCGCACACGACGTACATCCCGCAGGCGAAAAACCCGTCCGCGGCGGCGCTGCGGCCGCAGGCGGCCAGCACCAGATCACCGGCCGGCCAGAGCAGCAGCAACAGCAGCCCCGGCCACCGCTTCCGCCCCCGGCGGCAGGCGCCGAGACCGTATCTGCGCCGGTAAAGGATCAGCGCCGCCGCGAGAAAGACCGCCAGCCCCGCGAAGGTGACGCTGTGCGGCAGGCCGATCCTGCGGGAAACGAACTCGCCCAGTGTGTAGATCAGGGCATATATCAGCACCAGGTAGACCATAGAAAGCAAACGCATCCTTTACAACATTTTTTCATTATATAATGTCGAAATTCGAAACACAAGGGAATCTGCACATATTTCCGACATGGTTTTTAAATGCGCTTGACAAATCCGGGAAACAAGTTCATAATGCGCATTGCATATCAAGAAAATGAACGCAAGGGAGTCTGACGATCTTGTTGACAAAAAATCAGTTTGCGCTGCTCAGCTACATTGCCGCCCGTCCCGCGGGCGAGCCGGCGCTTTCGCAGCGCGCCATCGCGCAGGGCACCGGCAAAGCGCTCGGCACCGTGAACGGGCTGGTCAAGGAGCTGAGCGCCATGGGCTGTCTCGACGGGGCAAACCGCATCACGGATGCGGGGCTTGCGGCGCTCGCGCCGTACCGGGTGGACAACGCTGTCATTATGGCGGCGGGCATGAGCTCGCGCTTTGCCCCCCTGTCGTATGAAAAGCCGAAGGCCCTGCTGAAGGTGAAGGGCGAGGTGCTCATCGAGCGCGAGATCCGCCAGCTGCAGGCGGCGGGCATCGACGACATCACGGTCGTGGTCGGCTATATGAAGGAAAAGCTGTTTTACCTCGAGGACCGCTTCCATGTGAAGATCGTCATCAACGAGGATTACCACCGCTACAACAACCCCTCCACGCTCATGCTCGTCCGCGACCGGCTGAAAAACACCTTCATCTGCTCCTCGGACAACTACTTTGAGCAAAACCCGTTTGAGCCCTATGTGTATCAGGCGTATTACGCGTCGCTCTACAGCGCAGGCAAAACGGACGAGTACTGCATGGTCACGAACCGCAAGGGCCGCATCACAGGTGTGCAGGTCGGCGGGAGCGACGCGTGGTACATGATCGGACACGCCTATTTCGACCGCAGCTTCAGCGAGAAATTTACGCAGATCCTCGAGCGGGAATATGACAGCCCGGTCACCCGGGCGGGGCTCTGGGAGGATCTGTACGCCCGGCACATCCGCGAGCTGGAGATGTACATCCGCAAATATCCCGGCGGCATCCATGAGTTTGACTCGCTCGACGAGCTGCGGACGTTTGACAGCGCCTATGTCACCAATACTGACTCGTATATTTTCGACAACATCTGCGCCGTGCTCCACTGCACACCGGACAGCATCCACGGCATCATCCCGATCAAGACGGGGCTGACGAACCTGTCGTTCAAGTTCACGTGCAACGGCCGGGACTACGTGTACCGCCACCCCGGTGCGGGCACGGAGGCTTACATCGACCGCCCGGCCGAGGCGCGGGCGCTGGAGGTGGCCAAGGCGCTGGGGCTCGACGACACGTTTCTCTACATCGACGCGGCCAAGGGCTGGAAGATCTCGCACTATATCGAGGACGCGGCCATTCTGGACTATCACAACACCGAGCAGGTCGACACGGCGCTGCGTATGCTGCGCCGCCTGCACACGAGCGGCATACAGCTCGACGGCCGGTTTGACATCTGGGAGAAGATCAACGGCTTTCTCGACCTGCTGCAGGGGACGGACGTCTCCGACTTTACTGGCATGCAGGAGATGCACGAGACGATGTGCGCGCTGCACGAGCGCCTGAAGGGCGACGCGGTCCCCCTGTGCGCCTGCCACTGCGACAGCTATAACCCAAACTTCCTGATCGACAAGCAGGGGAAGATGTACCTGATCGACTGGGAATATGCCGGCATGGCCGACCCTGGCTGCGACATCGGCACATTTATCGCCTGCTCGGACTACACGCCCGAGGAGGCGGAGCAGGTGATCGCACGCTATCTCGGCCATGCGCCCACGGGGGCGGAGCTGCGCCACTACATCGGCTATGTGGCCATGGCGTCCTACTTCTGGTTTTTGTGGGGGCTGTATCAGGAGGCGTGCGCCAAGCACGTCGGCGAGTATCTCTACATCTGGTATAAATACACAAAGCAATACGCCCGGCTGACGCTGGAGCGATATGACCATGAGGAGGAGTTTGCTTGAAACAGAAGACAGAGGCCCAGCAGGGCTCTATTGAACAGCTCATCTACGAGGAGACCGAGCGGCGGCTGGAGATCATGCAGTCCGACACCTACGAGTTCCCCAAGAAAATGACCCGGGTCGATTACGGCATCATCATCGCCAGCGTGGCGGCCAGTCTGGTGCTGATCGTGACCTGCATGCTGGGAGGCTGAACCATGACAGACAGAGAAAGCTATATCCGGCAGGAGACCGTTACGGGCGTTGTGCCCATGCTCAAGGGCGACCGGCAGTATTCCTTCCTGGATCTGTTTTTGTCCACGAGCGGCTTTGCCATCGCCACGTGGTGCTATACGCAGGGCGCCTATGTCGCGCAGTATCTCTCCTTCAGCAGAATGCTCATCAACATTTTCTGCTTCAACATCGTCTGGGTGTTCATCGAGTGCCTGCCCGTCATCTTTGCCACGCGCTACGGCATTGATCTGTGGATTTGGCTGCGCTCGGTGCTGGGGCGGCGCGGCGTGGCTGTGCTGTCCACGATCATCAGCGTGGCAAACTTCGGCTGGTACGCGGTCGCGGCGAGCCTGTTTTCCTCGTCGATGATCAACCTTGCGGCGAAGTTCGGCCTCGTGCTCAACGCGGCCGTCTGGAGTCCGGTACTGGGCTGCCTGTGCGTCGTGCTCGGCACGCTCATCGCGCTCGGCGGGCCGAATGTCATCAAGTGGACCAACCGCTTTCTGGTCACGGCGCTGCTGGCGGTCGGCGTGGTCGTCGTCGTGCTGTGCTTCACGGCCGTGCCGCTGCGTGAGATCGTGGCGGTCAAGCCGGTGCTGGACGCGGACATGACGCCGCTGCAGGCGTTCATGATCTCGGCCGAGGGCAACGTGGCGTTCGCGTTCTCGTGGTCAACGCAGGCGCTGGTCCTGCCGCGACTGGCCAAGACCGAGCGCGGCGGCTACTGGGGCACAACGCTGGCCTACGGCGTGGTCGCGCCGTTTTTCGTCGCCGCCGGCGGCGTGATGGCGCTGGCGATGTTCGTGCGCACCGGCGTGTACGAGAGCGATCCTACCAATATGCTCTCCTACCTCTGCGGCTCCGGCTTCGCGCTGCTGAGCCTGCTGCTGGTCGCGTTTGCGAATGTTGGCACGCAGGGTACCGGCTCCTATGTCAACTGCATGATCGTCAAGAGCGGCATGCCCAAGGTCAGCTATAAGGTGCTGGTGCTCATCGCCATGGTGTATGTCAGCGCGCTGACCGTCTGGGGCGGCGTGGAAGAGCACTTCGGCGCGTTCATTTCCATTGCCGCGTTCATTCAGGCGCCGATCATCGGCATGATCGTCGTGGACTATCTCGTCGTGAAAAAGCGGAAGCTGTCGCTCAAGGCGGCCTACTTCATCGAGGGGCACGATGCGTACCGGTTCACCGGCGGGTTCAACCTGGTCGGCATCGGCTGCGTCATCCTCTCGTGCCTGATCACGATCCTGTTCGTGTACAATCCGCTGACCGGCAGCATCCAGAGCCCGCTGTTTCTCATCTTCACGGGCAGCGGCTTCGATGCCATCTGCGGCGGCCTGCTCTACTGGCTCGCCAGCCTGACCCCGCTGAAAAAGTACATGCTCCGCGACCGCGACGATCTCGAGATCGTCTGAGGCGGCCCGAGCGATCCGAAAACGTCCCCGGTGCAGATGCGCTCTGCTCCGGGGACGTTTTGCGCCGCGGCAGACATTTTTTGAAGAAAAAACTGGAACGCCCGTGAGCGGCACGGACTGCATAGACTACCGGATTTTGCAGAAAATAGGGTTGCCGAAACGCAAAACAGAGCAAAGGAGTTTTCCGAATATGAAGGCAACCGGAATCGTGCGCCGGATCGACGACCTCGGCCGCGTGGTCATCCCCAAGGAGATCCGCCGCACCATGCGTATCCGCGAGGGCGACCCGCTGGAGATCTACACCGACACCGACGGACAGGTCATTTTCAAAAAGTATTCCCCCATGGGCGAGCTGTCCGAGTTCGCCGCGCAGATCTGCGACGCGCTGCACAAGACCACCGGCGGCATCGCCGCCGTGTGCGACCGCGACGCGGTCATCGCCGTGGCCGGCGGCGGCAAGCGCGAGCTGCTCGACCGGCGCATCAGCCGCGAGCTTGAAGAGCTCATGAGCACGCGCGGGCAGTATGCGGCCGACAGCTGCACGCTGCCGGTCGTCGACACCGACGAGCGCTACGCCGTCGCCGTCGCCTCGCCCATCCTCTCCGAGGGCGACGTGCTCGGCTGCGTGCTGTTCGTGGCCGCGCACGGCGACGGCCCTGCCGGCGAGACGGAGCGCAAGCTCGCGCAGGCTGTGTCGGGCTTCCTCGGCAAGCAGATGGAGAGCTGAGCGCGCGGAGCAGAAAAGCGTCAGAGCGTATGCGCGCCCTGACGCTTTTTTGATATGGAATGAAAAAGGCCCCCGGGCGCCCCCGGAGGCCTTTCGCTGCACGCGCAGCCGATATGGACACGTGCCCCGTACGCTGCAGGCCCGCGTCGCGATCACTGTGACGGGATGAGATATGCCATGCGGCGGAGAACAAAAAGGGTAGATAATCCGTAAAGAGAGATCAGATAAAAAGAGAAAAGAATGGATAAAAGAGATGGGGTGGGGTGCGAAATGGATGAAAAACCGTGCGTACGCAGACATCCCGACATCACCAATGATACAAACAGTTTAGCCCAGCAGTACCCGAAAGTCAAGCGAAATCACCGAATTTTTGAAAATTCAGGGATTGTCAGGAAATTCACGCGCCCGGTAAATTTCTGGCAAGGGGAAAAACCGTTGAACTCCGTCGGAATGTGATGTACAATAAAAGCAGAACATCAGCAGGCAAAAGGGGGTACGGTGCATGACCGTATTGGTGACCGGCGGCATGGGCTACATCGGCAGCCACACGTGCGTGGAGCTGCTTGAGCAGGGCATGGATGTCGTCGTGGTGGACAATCTCGTCAACAGCAGCGCGGAGGCGGGCAAACGGGTCGAACAGATCACGGGCCGGCCGCTGAAATTCTATCAGATGGACGTGCGCGACCGCGCCGGACTCGACCGCATTTTTACCGAGCAGAAGATCGACTGCGTCATTCATTTCGCGGGCCTCAAGGCCGTGGGCGAGTCGGTGCAGATGCCGCTGGAATATTACGACAACAACCTCGGCTCGACGATCACGCTCTGCGAGGCGATGCGTGACCACGGCGTCCGGCAGATCATTTTCTCCTCGTCGGCGACGGTGTACTCCGGCGACAACGAGATGCCGCTCTACGAGACGTCCCGCACCGGCAACTGCACGAATCCCTATGGCTGGACGAAGTACGTCTGCGAGCAGATCCTGCGCGACTATGTTGTGGCCGACCCCAGCTGGTCGGTCGTGCTGCTGCGCTACTTCAACCCCATCGGCGCGCACCCGAGCGGCCTCATCGGCGAGGACCCGCGCGGCGTGCCGAACAACCTCATGCCCTATATCTCGCAGACGGCCATCGGCCGCCGCGAGTGCCTGAGCGTCTTTGGCGACGACTATGACACGCCGGACGGCACGGGCGTGCGCGACTATATCCACGTCATGGATCTCGCGCGCGGCCACGTCGCGGCGATCGCCTACATGGCGGAGCACACGGGCGAGAGCATCTTCAACCTCGGCACCGGCAAGGGCTACAGCGTGCTCGAGATGGTGCACGCCTTCGAGGCGGCCAACCACGTGCATGTGCCGTACCGGATCGCGCCGCGCCGTGCGGGCGACCTGCCGACCGTGTACGCCTGCCCGGACAAGAGTGCGCGCATCCTTGGCTGGCGCGCCGAGTATTCGCTCGAGGATATGTGCCGCGACAGCTGGCGCTGGCAGACGCACAATCCCAACGGCTACGAAACTGCCTGACGGACCACCGTTCCCGGGCCGGAGCTTCCGGCCCGGGCAGCGCCGCGCCGCCTGCGGGCGGTGCTTTTTTGCGGCCTGAAGAGGCCGCACTGTTCACATAATGTGCAACAAAAATCAAATTGCTTATTGACAGCCTGTACTAGATATTGTACGATATACCCGCTCTCAATACAAAATAAAGCGGTTTTCCGCACAAGATATTGTGCTTTCGATTACGAGGGGGAGGAACAGAAAGATGAAGATCATCAAGCGAAACGGCGCAGAGGAGAACTTTGACATCTCCAAGATCATCATGGCCGTCACGAAGGCCAACGCCGCCGTCGAAGAGTGCGACCGCATGACGCCGCGGCAGATCCAGCGCATCGCCGAGAGCGTGGAGCTCGCGTGCCAGGAGCTGGGCCGCAGCGCCGCCGTGGAGGAAATTCAGGACATGGTCGAAAAGCAGATCATGGCCCACGGTGCGTTCGAGGTCGCCAAGGCCTACATTACTTACCGCTACACCCGCAGCCTGGTGCGCCGCGCCAACACGACCGACGACCGCATCCTGAGCCTCATCGAGTGCAACAACGAGGAGGCCAAGCAGGAAAACTCCAACAAGAATCCGATCGTCAACAGCACGCAGCGCGACTACATGGCCGGCGAGGTCAGCCGCGACATCACGAGCCGCCTCCTGCTGCCGAAGGACATCGTCGAGGCGCACGAGGAGGGCATCATCCACTTCCACGACGCGGACTATTACGCGCAGCACATGCACAACTGCGACCTCGTGAACCTGGAAGATATGCTCGAAAACGGCACGGTCATCACCGGCACGCTCATCGAGCGGCCGCACAGCTTCTCGACCGCGTGCAACATTGCGACCCAGATCATCGCGCAGGTCGCCTCCAACCAGTACGGCGGGCAGTCGATCTCGCTGACGCATCTGGCCCCGTTCGTGCAGGTCAGCCGCGAGCGCATCCGCCGCGAGGTCGAGGCCGAAATGCAGGCCATCGACGCGCATCCGGGTGAGGAAAAGCTGGCCGAGCTCGTCGAAAACCGCGTGCGCGAGGAGATCCGCCGCGGCGTGCAGACGATCCAGTATCAGGTCGTCACGCTGCTGACCACGAACGGCCAGGCCCCGTTCGTGACGGTGTTCATGTATCTCGGAGAGGCGAAAAACGAGCAGGAGCGCCATGACCTCGCCATGATCATCGAGGAGACGCTGCGCCAGCGCTATCAGGGCGTGAAAAACGAGAAGGGCGTGTGGGTCACGCCGGCGTTCCCGAAGCTCATTTACGTGCTCGAAGAGGACAACATCCACGAGGATTCCCCCTATTGGTACCTCACGGAGCTGGCCGCCCGCTGCACCGCCAAGCGCATGGTGCCGGACTACATCTCCGAGAAGAAGATGCTCGAGCTCAAGGTCGACAAAAACGGCGAGGGCCACTGCTACACCTGCATGGGCTGCCGCAGCTTCCTGACGCCGTATGTCGACGAAAACGGAAAGCCGAAGTACTACGGCCGCTTCAATCAGGGCGTCGTGACCATCAACCTGCCGGATGTGGCGCTGTCCTCCGGCGGCAACATGGAGAAGTTCTGGAAGATCTTTGACGAGCGGCTCGAGCTCTGCCACCGCGCGCTCATGTGCCGCCACGAGCGGCTCAAGGGCACGCTCTCGGACGCCGCGCCCATCCTGTGGCAGTACGGCGCGCTGGCCCGCCTGAAGAAGGGTGAGCCGATCGACAAACTCCTCTACGGCGGCTACTCGACCATCTCCCTCGGCTACGCGGGACTGTATGAGTGCGTCAAGTACATGACCGGCAAGTCTCACACCGACCCCTCGGCCACGCCGTTCGCGCTCGAGATCATGCAGCACATGAACGACGCCTGCGCCAAGTGGAAGCAGATGCACAACATCGACTTCAGCCTCTACGGCACGCCGCTGGAGTCCACGACGTACAAGTTCGCCAAGTGCCTGCAAAAGCGCTTCGGCATCATCCCCGGCGTCACGGACAAGGGCTACATCACCAACAGCTACCACATCCATGTGACCGAGCATATCGACGCATTCAGCAAGCTGGCCTTCGAGTCGAAGTTTCAGGCGCTCTCGCCCGGCGGCGCGATCAGCTACGTCGAGGTGCCGAATATGCAAAACAACATCCCGGCTGTGCTCGAGGTCATGAAGTTCATCTATGACAACATCATGTACGCCGAGCTCAACACCAAGAGCGACTACTGCCAGGTCTGCGGCTACGACGGCGAGATCGAGATCGTCGAGCACGACGGCAAGCTCATCTGGCGCTGCCCGAACTGCGGCAACACGGATCAGGACAAGATGAACGTGGCCCGCCGCACCTGCGGCTACATCGGCACCCAGTTCTGGAATCAGGGCCGCACGCAGGAGATCAAGGAGCGCGTGCTGCATCTGTAACGTGCAAAAACGAAAACCGGCGGGCGTGTCCATGCGGCGCGCCCGCTGCCTGCGAGGAAACTGCTATGTATTATGGAGAGATCAAAACCTGCGACATCGCCAACGGCGTCGGCGTGCGCGTGACGCTGTTCGTTTCCGGCTGCACGAACCACTGCTACAACTGCTTTCAGCCGCAGACGTGGGACTTTCACTACGGCAAGCCGTTTGACGCGGCGGCCGAGCAGGTGATTTTTGCCGAGCTGGAAAAGCCCTTTATCCGCGGCCTGACGCTGCTCGGCGGCGACCCGTTCGAGCCGGAAAACCAGCGCGCGCTCGTGCCGTTTCTGCGCCGGGTGCGCGAGCGCTATCCGGATAAGGACATCTGGGCGTATTCGGGCTTCACGCTCGACAAGGAGCTCACGGTCGACGGCACGCACCCGCGCTGCGAGGTCACGGACGAGCTGCTTTCGCTCATCGACATCCTCGTCGACGGGCGCTACGTGGACGCGAAGCGCAACATCAGCCTGCGTTTCCGCGGCTCGGAAAACCAGCGCATCATCGACATGGACCGGACCCGCGCGGCGGGCCGCATCGTACTCTGGGAGGGCATGAACGGATGGAAGTGAAGATCCAGAAGCTCCGGCCCGGCGCCGTGACGCCGCGCCGTGGCAGCGCGGATGCTGCCGGCTATGATCTCTACGCCTGCCCGGCGGACGGGCAGTGTGTCACGATCGCGCCGCACGCGACGGCCATGATCGGCACGGGCCTCGCCCTTGCCATCCCGGCGGGGTATTTCGGCGGCGTGTTCGCGCGCAGCGGGCTGGCCTCTAAGCAGGGGCTGCGCCCGGCAAACTGCGTCGGCGTGATCGACGCCGATTACCGCGGCGAGTGCACCGTCGCGCTGCACAACGACACGGACGAAGTGCGCACCGTCGCGCCCGGCGACCGCATCGCCCAGCTCGTGATCCTGCCGTTTCTGGCGGCGGAGTTTGCAGAGGCGGATGCGCTCGACGAGACTGACCGCGGAGCGGGCGGCTTCGGCAGCACCGGCCGGTAAAGCAACAAAAAACGCAGCCCCCTTCGAGCGTCTCGAAGGGGGCTGCGTTTTGCTTTATTCAGCGGCAAACTTGCTTTATTCAGCGGCAGTCTGCGAATACGGGCGAGAATTCGTCGAGCTTTTCGCACGTGTAGCGCCGGGTGTTGTCCTCGCACACGGGCAGCATCTGCTGCGTGAATGCGGCGCAGCGCGTCCATTCGTCGGTGACGGCCTGACTGTGCGCGGTGTTCAGGTCATAGTGCTGCGCGAGATAGTCGGCGAGGTAGGGCGTGAATTTCTCCGCGCCGAAAATGTTCAGATGCTCGGCGTTGGCGAAATCATTGAGCGGGTCGAGGCCGATGGCGTCCATCTGCGTGTCGAAGTTCGCAAAATCATACCCGTACTCGTGCACGACCGCCTCCAGCTCGGCAAACACGGCGTCATAGTTTTCAATGACGGTGCGGTGCGGGAAGCGGGCAAAGAGCACGTTTTTGATTCCCCGTGCCTTGGCTGTCTCGCAGAAGGTGCGCAGGCTCTGCTCGTTGAAATCGTCGAGCGATTGCTGGCGCACGGGGATCTCATCCGTCTCCGTGAGGAACATGGAGATGGACAGAAACGGCTTGGTGTACGAATAGCCCGCGTCGCGCGCCTGCTGCTGCAGTGACAGCGAATTGCGGATGAGGTCCGGCTTTCTCCAGTTGTCGTGGTATTTGAGCAGCGGTACATAGTATGACAGCCGGTCGCCCTGCACGCACTCGTCAATGGCCTGCACCTTGCTGCGTGAGAGCGGCAGCGTGTCGAGCCATTCGCGCGTTGCGGCCGTGCCGAGCTCATCCCGCTCTGCCTCCGTGTAGAGAAAGCCGTTGACCTCGACCACGTAGACAGACGGATTTTGCCGCTTGGCGCTCTCGCGCAGCATGGATGCATAGAGCGTGCCCTGCGCGGCCGACACGGCCAGCGGGTAACTTGTAAACCCGGCGTGCTGCCATGCCAAAGGTGCGCAATAGTCGGTAAACGTCTCACTCGCGCCGAGGATCATGACGTCGAGCGAGTTTTTCGGCTCCAGATAGAAGCTGCGGATGTACTGCTGCTCGGTGGCGTTGTTGATGGTCAGCAGCCGCGTGAGCGCGCCGTAGACCAGCGCCACGATGAGCAGAAACGCGATTACGCGCAGGACGGTATTTCTTTTTGCGTGTTGTTTTGGATTCATTGATGTTCTCCACATGCTGTGTTAGCGCCACGCGGAAAATTGCGGCGATGGTCTGCTGCGAGCCCGCTTCGCGGGCTTGGGATAGCGGGCGCTGTTTCCCGGCTTAAAACTGCATATACACGAATTCGGATGCCTGCACGCCGGGGCCGTAAACGCCCATGAGCACGACGGCGAAGATGCCGGCAAGCAGCACGGCCCAGCGCAGGGCGAGACACTTCTCGTCGAGGATCTCGCGGATGGTGCGCTGCGAGCGCTCCTGAATGACGGAGGCGGTGAAAATCACGACCGTGCCGAACAGCAGCACGGCCCAGTCATACCGCGTCAGCGGCAGCGCCTCGAGCACGGCGCCCGGCCGCAGCTGCGACAGGTGCAGGTCGGTCACGGATTTTAACATCATGCCCATCGCGGCGCGAAACCCGTCGGCAATGTCAAAGTAATAGCCGATGAGCACGACCACGAACGTGCGCAGCATGGAAAACACCTGATACCACGCGCTCTTGCGCTCAATGTGCAGCGCGGCGACGACCTTGTCCGACACCGGCTGCAGCAGCGTGGACACGAGGATGACCATGCCGTTCCAGAAGCCGAAGGCGACGTACTTCCAGCTTGCGCCGTGCCAGATGCCGATGACGAGGAACGTGATGAGCGAGGCCACGGCCGTCGGCAGGACCTTGCCGATATGATTGCCGAGGTGCTGCTTGGCGTGGCGGCCCCAGTTGAGAAACGCCTTCGAGATCGACAGCGGGTAGAACAGGTAGTTGCGCAGCCAGTCGCCGAGCGAGATGTGCCAGCGGTGCCAGTACTCGGTGAGCGTGCGCGAGAAGTACGGCCGGCGGAAGTTTTCGCCCATGGTGATGCCGAACATCTGCGCCACGCCGCGCGAAATGTCGATGCCGCCGGAGAAGTCGGCATAGAGCTGCAGCGCGTACACGAGTGCGGCCAGCAGCACATACGTGCCGGCGTAGTCGGTGTACGCCCCGGCGACGGTGTGGATCATGCCCACGGCGCGGTCGGCGATGACGAGCTTTTTAAAAAAGCCCCAGAGGATCAGCTGTGCGCCGAAGCGGATGTTGTCAAAGCTGTATCTGTGCTCGGCATAGAGCTGGTGCGCCAGCTGGTCGTACACGCCGATCGGGCCCTGAATGATCTGCGGGAAGAAGGACACGAACAGCGCGAGCTTGCCGACGTTGCGCTCGGCGGGCACTTTTTCGCGGTAGACGTCGAGCACGTAGCCCATGGACTGGAACGTGTAAAACGAGATGCCCAGCGGCAGCAGCAGCCCGATGTGGCCGAGCGAGACCGTCAGCCCCACGGACGCAAAGAGCGTCTCCATGGACTCGGCAAAGAAGTTATAGTATTTGAGCACGGCGAGGATGCCGAAGTTCAGCAGCAGGATGGCGATCATGAGCGCCTTGCGGCGGGACTTGCAGCGCTTTTTGTACGCCTTACGCTCCTCGCGCTCCCAGTCCTGCTTGTGCGCGGCGACGGTCTGCTCCATGTGCGCGGTCATGGCGTCCATGCCGCGTGCGCCGAAGTAGGTCGTGAGCGTTGTGATGACGATAAAGCCCATGTAGCGCAGGCACACGAACGCGTAAAACGCGTAGCTGCCGATCAGCAGCACCACCCACTGAAACCGCTTCGGCACGAGGTAGTACAGCACCAGCAGCGCGAGTACCAGCAGGTAAAACGACAGCGATGTCAGCGTCATGCTTCGTCCTCCGGCGTCCGGCAGGTGTTGAGCGCGTCGGTCGCAAACCGGTCGCGCACGAGCGTGAAGTTCCCGCCGCGGTACAGCGCGACGCGCGGCATGTCGCGCGACAGAAACACGGCCACGCCCTCCGTCACGGAGTACGCGCCGCAGCAGCCGAGGGCGATCACGTCGCCCACGCGCAGCGGCGGCAGCTGCGCCTCGCGCACGAGCACGTCCGCCGTCGTGCACAGGCTGCCGCAGAGCATCCACGGCTCGGGCGCGTCCGCGCTCTCGCGCAGGAGCGTCAGCGGCGGGGCCTGCATGCCCATGAGCTGGCCGTCATACTTGACCTGGTGCATGCCGCCGTCGCATATGGCGTAGTTCACGCCGAGGTTGCACTTGGCGTCGGCCACGCCGGTGAGAAACGTGCCGCAGGGCGCAGCGAAAAAGCGGCCCATCTCGATCGTGAGCGGGTACTTTTCCCCAAAGGCGCGGATGTGCGCCGCCGCCGCGTCGAGCAGCGCGCAGTCGCGCGCCTCGGCGTCGTCGCGGAAGCACTCGGCATTCAGCCCCGGGCCGTATTCCACGTGCTGCGCCGTGAAGCCGTAGCGTTCGTGCAGCATCGTGAGGTATTCGTCCAGATGCGCAAGCTCCTTGGCGATCACGGCGTCCTTGCGCTTTTGCGTGCCGGAAAAGTAGTGGATGCCGACGATCGTCACGTTCGGAAATTCCGCGCGCCGGGCGACGAGATCGGCCAGCGCGTCGGGATCCATGCCGAACTGGCTGCCGGCGGTCAGGCGCGGCAGCACGCGGACGTGCTTTCCCTGCGCGGCCGCAGCCGCGCAGATAAGGTCAAAGTGCAGCGTGCTCTCGGCCGTGAGCAGGTCTGCGCCCAGCGCGACGGCGCGCGCAACATCGTCCGCGCCCTTGTTCACGCCGGAGTACAGGATGCGCTCCGGCGGGATGCCGAGCCTTTCGCAGATCGTCAGCTCGCCGGGGGAGCACACCTCCACCCAGCGGAACACGTCCGGCAGGCCGCGCAGCACGAAGGGGTTGGCCTTCATGGAGTAGCACAGATTTACGTCCGAGCCAAACGCGGCGCGCACTCTTTGAGCGCGCGCCGTGAAGGCCTCCAGATCAAACAGATACAGCGGCGTGCCGTATTTCGCGGCCGCCGTCCGGAGTGCAGTCTTGTCCATCAGTCCTCGTCCTGCAGGCGCTGCACCATGGCCAGCAGACGCTTGGCGGAGTTGAAGTTCTCCGGCACGAGGTCCTTGGCGCCGATCTCAATGTCGAATGCGTCGTTGAGCGCCGCGACGAGCGACACGATGTCGAACGACTCGAGAATGTGGTCGTCGATGAGGGCGGTCTCGGTCTCAAAATCCACGTCGGGGCGCAGATCGGTCAGAATGTCCATCAGTTCCTGTTCCATGATAAATATACCTCCTGAAGTGAGTAAAGTAAGCAAAATCAGTGCTTGGCCGCAGCGGTGATGCGCTCGGCCAGCGCGCGCATGTTCGTCTTGCCGTTGTCGAGCCGGGGCATGGCCGCGAGCTGCTCGATCTTGCGCGGCACCATAAAGCCCGGCAGGTCGGCGCGCAGGGCGACGGCGATGTCGCGCTTGGTCACGCCCTCGCCGGTGTAAAACAGCCAGATCTGCTCGTGCGTTTGGTCGTAGAGCGCGCAGGCGTCCTCCACGCCGGGCACCTTCGCCGCGGCGAGGTCGATCTCCCCGAGCTCCACGCGGTGGCCGAGGTGCTTGACCTGCCGGTCCTTGCGGCCGTGGAACATGAGGTTGCCGTCGGGCGCGAAGTGCCCGAGGTCGCCGGTCTTATAGATGCGCTCATCGTATGCGTGGTTGAGCGGGTTTTGCAGGAAGCTCTCGGCCGTTTTCTCGCGGCTGTTGTAGTAGCCCAGTGCGAGGATGGGGCCCTTGACGCAGATCTCGCCGATCTCGCCGTCGGGCACGGCCTCGTTGCGCTCCGAGAGCAGAAACACCTCGTAGTGCGGGTACGGCCTGCCGATTGGCAGCACGTCGGTGTCCTCGACCAGACCGGGCACGACGTAATACGTGCACGAGGCGGTCGCCTCCGTCGGGCCGTACTGGTTGACGAACCGGGCCTCCGGCAGCGCGAGCTGCCACTGGCGCAGGCAGCTGCACGGCATCACCGAGCCGGAGAAGCACACCTTGCGCAGGTGCTGCGGCACGCTGCACTCGAACGCGCCGAGCGCGGCCGGCACGGTCAGCGCCGAGACGCTCCAGCCCACGGCCGTGACGCCCTTGTCGTTCATGTATTCGAACAGACGCTCCGGCGACATGAAAAGTTCCTTCGGGATGATGGCCGTCGTCGCGCCGAAGCGCAGCGGCAGATAGATGTCGCGCACGGCGGCGATGTAGTCCAGCGGCGACTGGTTGCCCAGCACGTCGGCACGCGTGATGCCCATCACGCCGGCGTAGTCCTCGATGTAGCACATGAGCGAGTGCTGCGCCGTGATGACGCCCTTGGGCGTGCCGGTCGAGCCGGAGGTGAAGATGATGTACAGCGGGTCGAGCTCTCGGGCGCGCGCGCGGCAGTCCGCGAGCAGCGCCGCGTCCTCGCTGCCCGCGAGCAGCTCCTCCGCGATCAGGATCGTGCCGGAAAAGTCCAGCGTCTTCGCCTTGTCGTAAAACGCGCGCTGCACGATCATCAGATCGGTGTCGAGCGTGCTTAAAATAGAGTTGAGCCGGTGCACGGGCATCGTCCCGTCCATCGGGGCGTAGCAGCAGCCGGCATACACCGCGCCGAGAAACACGGCCGGCGTGTGCGCGTTGCGCCCGCTCATGACGGCGATGGGCCGCTTTTGCCCGGCGCGGAACTTCGCCGCCGCCGTGCCGATGATGCGCGCCTCGCGCCGCACGTCGGCAAAGGTCACCGCGCTGTCCTCATCGAGAAAAGCGGGTTTGTCCGGACAGGCTGCGGCGGTGACTTCCAGCCAGTCGAGCACGTTGGTTTCCATGCTTGCCAGCTCCTTTCCGATAAATGTCCATAATCGCCTTATCCTATCATGTTTTTCGCGCAAAAACAAGACGGAACGTGTCATATTTAAGAAAAAGGTAAGAATGTGGCGCGCCGTTTTTCCGTGCGCTGACACCCGGCTCTGCCCGGGCGGTTTGCCCTTGACGCATCCGTGCCGGAAAAGTACAATGGAAACCATCATCAATCGGCGCTTCGCAGCACGACGCAATGGGCGCGCCCGCGGCATATTCGCAGCCGGATTTGTCTGCTATTGCCAAAAACGCGCCTGGAAAATTGTGAACATTTTTCCTTTCGCATTTATGGCGCGTATGGTATACTTTAGGAAACCGCGCAAAAAATTCCGTATGTGGTTCCGACGTATTTTGCGTCTGTCGTGTGTTATGATCGTTCCTGTTTCCGGTTTCCGGACACGGGCCGGTGTCTCCGCGGAAAGGAGGGGGAGTGCAGCGGGGCGGAAAGGAAGGTCACAGATGTCAAAGAGAGTTCAAAAGGTGTGGAACGCTGTCACCACCGTGCTGGTGATCCTGGTTGTCATTCTGGCGCTGCTTCTGGTGGGCGTGCGGCTGGTCGGTCTGCGGCCGATGTGCGTCCTGTCCGGCAGCATGGAGCCGACGTATCACACCGGCTCGCTGATCTATGTCAAGCCCTGTGCGCCCGAGGACGTGCAGGTCGGCGACGCGATCACCTTTGTGCTCAATGAGGACTTGGATGTCGTCACACACCGCGTGATCTCCATCGATGCGGAAAACGAGCATTTCTACACGCAGGGAGACGCGAACGACGCGCCCGACGGCGCACCTGTCTATTTCAAGAACCTCATCGGCCGCCCGGTGTTCACCATCCCGTATCTGGGCTATGTTTCGCACTGGGTGTCGAACCCACCCGGCATGTATCTGGCCATCGCGCTCGCGCTCGTGCTCATCATTCTCACGTTCCTGCCGGACATGCTGCGCAAAGCGTCGGAGGCGGACGCGCGCGACGCTGCCCGCCGCGCACAGGCGGACAAGCCCGGCGATGCCCCGGATGCCAAAAATTCCGGCGAAAATATGGGGAAATAATGGTTTTGTGAAATATTTTCGCCCGTTCGTGCATTAACTTAGTGATTTCTGGCAGCGCCCGGCACGGTGCTGTTGGACATTGGACATAGGAAGCTTTGAACAAAATTTAGGGGAGGAAAACGTTACATGAAGAAGAAAACTCTGACGATCGCCATCGCGCTCGTGCTCGTCGTGGCGCTGGCGGTTGGCGCGACGTATGCGTATCTGACGGCGAAGACCGAGGTGGTTACCAATACCTTTACGGTTGGCAAGACAATTGATGATCCGGAAACCAACTTCATCCTGAAGGAACACAAAGTTGCCTATGATGCCAATACGGCTACTTATAAGTATGTCGACGCCGAAGGCAATGTCACTACTGACAGTTCCAAGTATGTTGAAGTCGCTGGCAATGAGTACAATGAAGTCACACCGGGCATGACCGTTGCGAAAGATCCGTTCGTTCAGATTAAGAAGGCTGTTGAGACTCCGTCTTATCTGTTCGTGGAAGTCTACGGCAATGCTGCTGGCCTGAATTACGAGCTGAACGGCGATTGGAAGGAAGTTACTGGCCTTCAGAAGCAGCTTCCGAATGGCGGTACGCTTTATGTTTATAAGACTCCGATGACTTCTGGCAATTCCATTGGTACCTATCCGATTCTGGATGGAAACCAGCTTACCGTTGATTTGACCACTCCGCTTGCTCAGAATTCCAGCCTGCAATTCAATGCTTATCTGTGCCAGACTACCGGCTTCAGCAGCGCAGCTGCTGCGTTTGATGCCTGCTTTGGCAAGTGATCGCCCCCTTGCTTTTCCCATGTAATATACGCACAGAAGGCTGTGCGGGAAAATAGAAAAGGAGAAGACTACATATGAAGAAGAAAACCATTCTTGTGGCTGCCATCGCAGTCATGCTCGTCGCGGCGCTTGTCGTCGGCGGCACCCTCGCGTACTTCACCGATACGAAGTCCGCGGACAACACCTTCACCGTCGGCAATGTGAAGATCGACCTGCTTGAGTCCAGCCTGCACCGCGAGAATGCCGGTTACGTCGGCACTCCGGGTGAGGAGCTCAATCCCCAAAATGCTGAGCTGTGGTCCGAAGTTCTTAAGCAGGGGTCCAACAACACCAGCCCGTATAAAGCCGGCGATACGTTCTACACCGATGACCAGATCGAAGCTAACGCTGCCACGTATACGTGTGACGGTGTCGAGCTTGCTCCGGGACAGTCTTACCACAAGATGCCCTATGTCAAGAACACTGGTGCCAACGATGCTTATATCCGCATCCGCGTGATGTTCCCCGCAGAGCTGGATACGGCTGTTCTTAACAGCAGTATGTATACGACAAGTGCAATTAGCCGTGGCGAGTTCACGATGGTGAAAACAGAAAACGTTGAGAAAGACGGAAAGCTGTACAATGTTTATACCTTCACTCGCACTGAGGCTCTGAAGCCCAACGAAATGACCTATTGGAACGTTTGGGGCACTGTTCATATGGATTCCGATGTTACCAATGAAGAGATTGCGAACTTGCTTCCGAACGGCACGTTCAACGTCCTCGTTGAGGCGGACGCCATTCAGGCGGACGGCTTTGCGAATGCAACCGATGCCTTCGCTGCATTTGGCAAGTAATTCCCCAACATTTTGACCCCAAAGGGGCGGCGAAATCGCCGCCCCCATCGGGGACTCTGGCTCGGCTTCAATCCGGGCGCGGGCGGCGGGACTGCCGCCGTCCGCGCGCAGATTGAAATGATGATTCCACAAAAATTTCCTGCGTGCGCCCTCGGGCGCAGAGAGAGTGAGAACTCGGTACTCAGAAACATCCTATCAGGGAGAAAGGTGGTTTGTGCATGAAGAAGAAATGGACCATCGCAACGGTGCTCCTCCTGGCAGTGGCACTGCTGGCGGTCGGTACGTGGGCGTACTTTTCGGCCGTCGGCCGGGCGGATAACGTCATCACGATGGGCTCCGTCAAGCTTGCACTGCACGACGAGGACGGCGTTGGCCAACCGTTTACGACGGTGAGCGCCATGCCCGGCAGCGCCGTGAACAAAGTGGTGTATGTGGAGAATGTCGGCTCCGGCGCTTTCTACACCCGCGTGAAGATCACGCCTGAGGTGGTCGGCGCCGATGACAAGATCATCCCGCTCACGGACAGGAGCCTGCTCACGCTGGAGCTGAACACCACGGACTGGATCGACGGCGAGGGCGGATACTATTATTACAAGGGCGCGGTCGATCCGAATACGGCCACGACGGAGCTCTTCAAACAGGTCAAGTTCAGTAAGGACATGGGCAATGAATATCAGAACGCCACGGTGCACATCTACGTCACGGCCGAGGCCGTGCAGACGGCGAACCTCGAAAAGTACGCCGCCAATGATGTCAGAGAAGTGTGGCAGCACGTCGGTACGGTCGAAGCGAGCACCTCGAGCACGCAGATCGACCCGATCCCGACGCCCTGAGAAAGGAGGACGAAAACATGAAAAAACGTATTCTCTCGCTCGTCCTCTGCGCAGTCATGCTCCTGAGCATGTGCCTGTTCATGGGCGCGGGCATGGCCGGGGATGCGGCTGCGGATATGGCTGAGACCGCAGGAACGGTCGAGGACACGCAGTCGTCTCCGGCGGTGGGGCCGATTCTTCCGCTCATGGTGACGCGGCCGCAGACGTCTCCTTACCGCGCCGCGCGCGCGCCGTCGCTTGCCGATACCGGTGAGACGCAGGATGATGGTCTGGAGCTGACTAAGACGGTTACGCCGAAAGCCGACGGCGGCTATACGGTGCGTCTGGAAGCGTACACGACCGGCACGGTCACGACGAGAACCACAACGAAGCCCTGTGACATTGTCCTTGTGCTCGACCAGTCCGGCTCGATGGCGGACAATTTCAGAGGGGAAGAGACGGACAATGAAGCGGACACTCGCCAGTACGCAATGAAGCAGGCCGTCAACGCTTTCATTGATAATGTGGCAAAAAAAGCCAAGGACGAAGACGTGGAACACCGGATCGCGATCGTTAAGTTTGCGGGAGATTCCACGAACACGGTCGGCGATACTACGTATAAGGATGGCATGTATCGTTATAATTATTCTCAGGTCGTGAAAGAACTGACTGCGGTCAATGATGCCAACGGAGCAAATGCGACCACGCTGAAAACGGCGGTTAACCAGCTGCAGGCTAAGGGCGGCACGCAGACGCAAAACGGCTTGAACCATGCGCAGAGGCTTCTGTCGAGTGTCGATTCCGCGCGCGACAGCAGCAAGGTCGTGATCGTGTTCACGGATGGCATGCCGGGCGATTCCGGTTTCGATGCAAATGTTGCGACCAGCGCTATTGCAAGCGCAAAGTCGATGAAGGATGCCGGTGTGACCGTGTACACGGTTGGCATTTTCACCGGGGCGAACGTTGACCAGCTGTATGGCGACACCGGGTTCAGATACAACTCGAACGGAAGCGTCGGGAGTTATTGGGCCAATTGGATCACAAGCGATGGGATAGATGTGCCGGCTGGGAACCGCTTTTTGAACTATGTGTCCAGCAACTTCAAAAACGCCTCGGAAATCGGGCTGAAATCTTACGATTTAGGTTGCGGTTGGGTAGTGACGAAAAACTTCACCCGCGACAAAACCGGCTATTATATGACGGCGAGCAACTCGACGGTGTTGAATAACATCTTTACCTCCATCAGCCAGACGATCGGCACCGCCAATATTGACCTTGGCAGCGAGACGGTCATCAAAGACATCGTGACGCCGTACTTTACGGTGCCGCAAAATGCCGGCGCTATTCGTCTCTCCACTGCAGCCTATAACGGCAGCGCATTTGGGGCTCCGGTCGCAGCCGATCCTTCGGTGACGGCAGCGATCGATCCGGCAACGCGGGCGGTCAATGTGACCGGCTTCGATTTCAACCAGAACTATGTCTCCACAAACGCTAAGGCGGATGGCACGTTCGGAAAGAAACTGATCATCGAGTTTGACGTCTCGGTGGAAGCTGGCTTCCTCGGCGGCAATCAGGTGCCAACGAATGATGGGCAGTCCGGCATCTATGCGGAGGGAACCATGATCAAGGCGTTCGATGTGCCGACGCAGGACGTGGAAGTAAAAAGCATCACGCCGACGGCGGATGACAAGACGATCTACCTTGGCGATTCTGCCAATTTGCAGGAGCTTGTGCATCAGAATGCCACATTTAACGGCACAAATAACGCTTTTGTGAATGTGACCTACACGGTCGAGGATGAAAACGGCGTAACGGTCGGCACGTACACGGTTCCTGCCGGAAGCAGCAGCGGAACATGGGTGTGGAGCGATCCGGCAAGCAACGGCACCGTCGCTCCGGAGCAGACCACGACCTACAAGGTGACGTGCACGGTTTCGCCTACGCAAACGGGAACGTATGTGGACGTTGAAAAACCCGCGGAGTTCACCATCACGGTCAACACCTGTAGCCTGAAGATCACCAAGACCGTCGAGGGTAAGGGTGCGAACCCGAACCAGACCTTCGTGTTCAACGTCATGAAGGGCAACGATCTCGTGACCACCGTGGTGCTCAAGGCCGGCGCGAGCACGACCATCACCGGTCTGGCTGTCGGCGACTACACCGTGGTCGAGGATACCGCTTGGTCGTGGAGCTACACGGCTGACAAGGATGGAAAGGCAGACGTCACGCTCAGCAGCACAACGCCCAACGGCGAGGCCGGGATCACCAACACCTATGTAAAGCACGACTGGCTCACGAGCATTGTCGACGTCATCAACAAGTGGACGGCCAACGATGGCAAGACGACCATCAACAATTCCGACCGTGTTCCGGGCGCGAACTGAACAGGAGGGATGACATATGAAACGTATCTTTAACGGTTCAGGCGGGAGAAAAGCCGCGCTCATCCTCTCCCTGTGCCTGATCTTCGCACTGGCCGTCGGCACGACGCTCGCTTATCTCAAAGCGAACACGTCTCCGGTGACGAACACATTTAAGGCTGCCACATCCGAAATTAAGATCGAAGAGAAGACAGACGACGGCAGCAAGTCGGAGATTTACGTCAAGAACGAAGGAACCGCCACGTCCTATGTCCGCGTCAAGCTGGTGTGCAACTGGGTAGACAAAGACGGGAACGTCTCTGCGACTCCGGTACCGGCACCGACGATCACAAATAGTGATTGGTTCGAGAAAGACGGCATTTACTACTACACGAAGCCGGTCGCACCAACTGGCCAGACTTCCAACCTGCTTGATGGCAACCCCATCACGCAGCCGAATGCGCCCGAGGGCTGCCACCTCGAGGTGACGGTGCTGGCCGAGAGCATTCAGGCCGCGCCGAGCAAGGCCGTGACAGATAGCTGGGGCGTGCGCGTTGACAACAACGGCTATCTGACGCAGCCGACCACGACACCTTAAGGAGGGCAACGGTATGAAACACAAAAAACTTACCATGATCGTCGCCCTCGTGCTGGTGGTCGCGCTGGCCGCCGGACTGGGCATCTGGGCGACGGGCGAGACGAACGTTCCCACCGTCACGTACTATGACGGCTCGGACGGCAACGGCGCGCGCTTCACCTTCACCCACACCGGCGACGGTTCGGGCACGAACCTGTTCCCGAACTTCTCCAACTGCATGCCCGGCGACAGCCTCACGCAGACCATCCGCGTGCAGGCTGACGGCAAAAACGGTGTGCAGGGCGCAAAGATCTATCTGCGCGCCGAGATCGACGGCGACGCCTCCGCCAAGGAAGGCTCCGCCATCTCGTACAACGATGTGCTCGATCACATCGGCATGACCGTGTCGAAAGACGGCGTCGTGATCGCGTCCAACAAGACCGCGAAGCTCTTCAGCCAGCTCGATGCGGCCGATGGCCTCAAGAGCAACGTCTTCATTGCCGAGGTCGGCCCGAAGACCGATCCGGTCGATCTGGACGTGACCATTGATGTTGACCCCGCGATGGGCAATGCGTTCCAGGAAGCGGCTGCGCACATCACGTTCGTGTTCTCCGTCGAGGACAACGAGCTGCCGCCCCCGCCGCTGGAGCTCGACAAGCACGATGCGTATATCTGCGGTTATCCGGACGGCACGGTGAAGCCGGAGCGCCAGATCACACGCGCGGAGGTCGCAACGATCTTCTACCGTCTGCTTCAGGACGAGGCCCGCGAAAATGTGTGGTCTCGCACGAACAGCTACTCCGATGTGGCAAGCGGTGCCTGGTATAACAGCGCGGTCTCGACGCTGACCAACGCCGGTATTCTCACCGGCTATGAGGACGGCACGTTCCGCCCGGACGCGCCGATCACGCGCGCGGAGTTTGCGACGATCGCGGCGCGATTCTACCACGCACCGGAAGTTACCGGTGATGCATTCTCGGATATCTCCGGCAGCTGGGCGCGCGCGTATATCAACCGCGCGGCGGCGCGTGGCTTGATCGATGGCTATGAGGACGGCACATTCCGCCCGAACCAGAACATCAAGCGCGACGAGGCCATGAAGATCATCAACAAGGTTCTCTTCCGTACACCGGATAAGGAGCATTTCCTGCCCGATATGATCAAATGGCCGGACAACAGCGACACCGACGCCTGGTATTACACGGATGTGCAGGAAGCGACCAACAACCACGATTACGAGCGCGTGAACAACACCTCGCCCGAGACGTGGACGAAGATCACGCAGGCCAGAGATTGGAAGGCGCTCGAGGCCGAGCTGGCGCAGAAATATCCCAACCGGTAAGCGCGCGGCGCTGACGGTAAACGAAACAACCATAGCGAACACCCCCTGTGCCACGGCACAGGGGGTGTTTTTGCGTATGGGGAAAAAACGTGCGCCCCGGCGGCTGCCGGGGCGCTGACGTAGGGATACATGCAATGCGTGGATGCGTTATCAGCCCAGATACTGCTTGTCGTAGTTGTTCTGGATGCAGGAGATGACCTTCGTGATGACGGTGTTGAACGGGGTGGGCACGCCCAGCCGCTCGCCGTAGCGCGCGATGGCGCCGTTGAGCACGGAGATCTCCGTCTGGCGCTGGTGCAGCACGGCGTCCTGCGCCATGGACGGATAGTAGTTGCCGAGGTTGGCGACGATGTTCGGCTCTTCCTTTTCCATGAGCGGCCAGAGATCACCGATGCCGAGCGCCTGCGCGACGGCGCAGCCCTCTTTCCACACATGCATGACGATGTCGTGGCCGTAGGGGTCGGCGAAGGTCTCCTTCACCTTCAGGCGCATGACGGCGCTCACGCCGTTATAGCCGCTGTTGGCGATGACTTTCTTCCAGATGTACGGGCGCACATCCTCGTCAAAGCTCGCGTTGCAGCCGCCCGCCTGGAAGCACGCCTCGAGCGCCTTGCCGGCGGCGTCGGCCTTCGGGTTGTTGTGCACGGCGCCGAAGTGCATCTGGATGCCCTTTTCCGGCTTGCTCACGCACACGCCGGGGCCGGCCAGCTCCGTGCCGATCAGGCCGCTGCCGTAGAGGATGCGGTCGGTCTCCACGAACTGGGCGAGCACCTCGTCGTTGCCGAGGCCGTTTTGCAGCGAGACGACGACCGTCTCCGGCCCGATGCAGGGCATGGTGTCGGCCATGACGTCCGCGGTCTGCGTGGCCTTGACCATGAGGATGACCATATCCATGGTGCCGATGTCGTGCGCGGTGGCGCTCGTGTGGAAGCCGGTGAGCACTTCCTCGCCCTCCGGCGTGCGGAAGACCAGACCGTCGGCCGCGATCTTGTCCATGTGCGCCTTGTACTTATCGACGAGCCAGAGCTCGGCGCCGCCCTTGCGCAGGTAGGCGGCGAACACGCTGCCGGCAGCGCCGGAGCCGATCATTGCGATTTTCATGCGTTTGCCTCCTTAGCAAACTGCCGGCCGGTTGTTGGCCGGCCGGCAGAGAAAACTTGGGGTTTGAAATTACTTCAGGTACTGCTTGTCGTAGTTGCCCTGGATGCAGCGCACGACCTGGGACAGGACCTTGCACACCGGGGTGTCGATGCCAAGCTGCTCGCCGTACTCCGCGATCTTGCCGTTGAGCACGTCGATCTCGGTCTGGCGGTGGTTGAAGAGCATATCCTGGCACATGGACGGATAGTAGTCCGCGATGTTGGTGACGATATCCTTGTGATCGTGGGCGATGAACTCATCGGCGTCCATCGGCACGCCCTTGGCGGTCGCGACCGCGCAGGTCTCGCGGATGACGCTGTGGAACAGCCACTGGCCGAACGGATCCGCCTCGACCTCGCCGATCTTCAGACGCAGGACGGCGCACACGGTGTTGACGGTGGCGTTCACGCAGACCTTTTTCCAGATGAACTTGTAGATGTTGTTGTCGGTGCCCGGCTCGCCGTCGCGCCAGTAAGCGTCGCAGCCGCCTTCACGGTAGCACTTGAGCATCTCGGCGCAGGCCGCGTCGGTGAGCTCCGAGCGGACCGCACCGCCGAAGTTCATCTGCACGCCGCCGGCCGGGGTGGACACGCAGTGTGCGGGTTCGGGCAGAGCCGTGCCCAGCACGCCGGAGCCGATGATGCAGCGCTCTTTCGGGAAGACCTTGAAGAGGTTGTCATCGTTGCCGAGGCCGTTGATGAGGGAGACGGCGACGGTCGTGTCGCCGACGACAGGCATGGAGTCCTGGATGGCCTGCTCGAGCTGGGTCGCCTTGGTCATGTAGATGATGACGTCGACCTTGCCCTCCGCCGCGGCCGCGTCAGCAGCGGTGGTGTAGGTGCGGAAGCCCTTGAGCTGGTAGTCGTAATCCTTGTAGCCGCCATCTTCCTCCTGATGGATGGTGAAGTGCATGCCTTCCTCGGCGACCTTCTTCATGTGGGCCTCGTAGCGGTCGATGAGGATGATGTCCGCACCGCCCTTACGCAGGTAAGAAGCGAAGACGCTGCCGGCTGCGCCGGAACCATACATTGCAAATTTCATAACTTTTTCTCTCCTTTTCTGATTCTGTTTGCGATATCTTCGGCCGCTGCAGGCGGATGCCTGACGGCGGATTACCGAACGGTGTTGGTGAGGGTGCCGATGCCCTCGATGCTGCACGCGACCACGTCGCCCGGGTGCAGCCACTTCGGCGGGTCAAAGCCCATGCCCACGCCGGCCGGCGTGCCCATGGAGATGATCGTACCGGGGCGGAGCGTCATGCCCTGGCTGAGCTCGGCAATCACGTACGGCACGTGAAAGATCATGAGATCGGTCGTGCTGTCCTGCCGGAGCTCGCCGTTGATGCGGCTCTGGATTTTCTGCGGCCTGCACACGTCGAACTCGTCCGGCGTGACGATCCACGGGCCCATCGGCGTGAAGCCGTCGAGGCTCTTGCCGCGGTACCACTGCTTATGCTGGTTCTGGATCGTGCGCGCGCTCACGTCATTCAAAATGGTGTAGCCGAATATGTAGTCGAGCGCGTCTGCCTCGCTGACGTTGTACGCCGGGCGGCCGATGACGACGGCCAGCTCCGCCTCATAGTCGAGGTCGGCGACCAGATCGCTGTGGCTGAGAATGTCGCCGCCGGGGGCGACGGCCTCGTTCACGCGCTTGGAAAAGTAGATCGGGAACGTGTCCGGCGCCTTGACGCCCTTGCCGGCGACGGCCTCGCTCTCCTTGGCGTGGTCAAAATAATTGATGCCCAGGCAGATCACGTCCTGCTCCGGGCGGGGGATGGGCGCGAGCAGCCGCACGCGCTCGAGCGGCAGCGCGGCGCTGCGCAGCACGGCGGCAGTGTCCAGCGCCGGCCAGATGCCGATGAGCGTCTGCATGTCCGCACAGCCCGGCACGGGATGCACGGCAGTGCCGGCCGCGTTGAGCAGGCCGACGGCGCTGCGGCCGTCCTTTTCAAATGTCACGAGCTTCATAACGTGCGCGCTCCCCCTCAAAATCGACATTGGGCAATGGATGTGTACGCAAAATGATGGTTAAAAATTCATCAATCGCGTTTGCCGAACCTGCTGGCCTGTGTCAAAAATATGCCAATCTCGCTTGTCAGAAATTCGACAAAAGATTTGCACTCCCAGCGTTGTTATGATAGCACGAAAGTGTAGACGCCGCAACTGTTTTCTTGCTGTCAAAGCGCTAAAATCGCATAAAATATTACAAAAGCGCCAGAATCAGAGTGCATAAAAATACATGCAAGATTTTGTGCAACTCGACAATTTTCAGAAAATGACTGAAAAAAATTGGGGATTGGAAGAGGCTGTTATTGACTTTTGCGTGTGAGAGAATTATAAATTTACTATCCCAAGTTGTTAACGACTTGTTCATAAATTAACACATGGGTGTGGATTTCGAGCCCTGTCCCGGTTGGTAGGAGAGCACGAGGCAGGATTGAAATAAAAAAGAGAGAAAAGCAAAAAAAGAGAAAAAAAGAGAGAGGTAAAAAATGGATAACAAAAAGCTCAAGAGCAGCTGGGCAGCCGCCTTCACCGTGGCGTCTGTCTGGTTCGGCACCCACGTGGGCGCCGGCTTCGCGACCGGCAACCAGGTCGTGAACTACTTTGTCCAGTATGGCTGGACCGCGGCGATCTTCCCGCTGCTGGCCATGGGCATTCTGGCCGTCGTCATGTACATCATGATGAAGTTTGCCAAGCTCAACGGTTTCGACAACTACAAGGACACCTATCGCGCCCTGTATCCGAAGCCGTGGATGGAGATCTTCTTCGAGATCTTTTACATCATCATCATCCTCGCGGCGGTCGCGTCCTGCGTTGACGGCGCCGGCGGCATCGTCAAGAGCCTGATCGACCTGCCCGATATCATCTGCAACCTCGTCATCATCGCCCTGCTGATCCTCCTGTCGATCTTCGGCGTTGACCTGATCATCAAGGCTTCTACCGTTCTTTCCACCGCGATCCTGATCGTCACCGCGATCCTGGTCATCATGGGCTTCGTCGTTCCGATCGACGCAGTCGCTCAGGAGCTGGCCACCGAGAACGCGGCCTACGCTTCCATCCCGGCCATCGCGGACGTCACCTCCCAGAAGGGCCTCGAGGGCGTCTGGCGCGGCGTGTTCGTGTACGCTGCTTTCCAGTGCGTGTCCGTCCCGGCCATGATCGCTGCTTCCACCGAGCTGACCCACAAGGGCGTCAAGCGCGCCAGCATCCTTGGCTGGCTCATGAACGGCGGCGCGCTCGCCGCTTCCGGCGCCATGCTGCTGCGCTGGTACCCGGTCCTCTGCGCCATCAAGAGCGTTGGTGTTGACTCCGTCGCCAGCATCGCCGCCCGCCACATTGCCGATGTCATGAAGCTCCCCAACCAGAGCGTCGTCACCCTCATGGGCAGCGGCTACACCTGGCTGTTCGTCGTGTACACCATCCTGCTGTTCTGCGCGTTCGTGTCCACGTCCGTCACGCTCGTCTACTCCATGATCCAGCGCTTCGAGGGCCACTGCTTCCCGAAGGCCATCAAGAGCAAGGCTGTCCGCAGCGTCATCGTCGGCCTGATCGTCATCGGCCTGTGCTACGCAGTTTCCCTGCTCGGCCTGTCGACCATCATCTCCAAGATCTATGGCTATGACGGCTACTACGCTCTGATCGTTGTTGTGCTCCCGGCGTTCATCTGGGGCATCCCGAAGATCAAGAAGCTGTCTGCCGAGAAGAAGGCAGAGCTGTCGGAGTGATCTGACCGCGGCGCAACTCTCCAGCGTCCCAACAAAAAATACTGACCGCTGCGCTTGCAGCGTAGAGAGGCAACCCCGCAGGCTTCGGCCTGCGGGGTTGTCGCTGTCTGCGGTATGTTAGATGCGGCGGGAGACGCAACAGAGCAGCAGGGGAGTCCGAGGGGGCAAGGCCCGCCTCGGGTGCAATCAACCGCGGAAACGCGGAGGCAACCCCGCAGGCATCGGCCTGCGGGGTTGTCGCTGTCTGCGGTATGTTAGATGCGGCAGGAGACGCAACAGAGCAGCAGGGGAGCCCGAGGGGGCAAGGCCCGCCTCGGGTGCAATCAGCCGCGGAAACGCGGAGGCACCCCCGCAGGCTTCGGCCTGCGGGGGTGTCGCTGTCTGCGGTATGTTAGATGCGGCGGGCTCCCCTGCTGCGCAGATGCCTTAAATGCGGCATCATTCGTTCGGCAAGGAGCGGGTATCGAAAAAACCGCCCCGCAAGTCACAGAACTTGCGGGGCGGTTCTATGCAATGTGCGTTTCCGGCTGCGGGCGGCGCTTATTTCCAGCGCCACGTGAACGGCACGAACAGCAGCAGCAGCGGGAAGATCTCCAGACGGCCGAGCAGCATGCAGATCATGAGCACGATCTTGCTCAGCGGCGAGAAGATGGCAAAGCTTCCGGTCGGTCCGACGAGGGACAGTCCCGGCCCGACGTTGGACAGGCACGAGAGTGCGGCAGTGAAATTCGTCGTGAAGTCCAGCCCGTCGAGCGACACGATCAGCCCTGCGATGAGCAGGATGATGATGTAGAACGTGAAATACGTCAGGGCGTTGTAGACGGTCTGCCCGTCGACCGGCTTGCCGTCGAGGCGGACGTTTTCCACGCAGCGCGGGCGCAGCATTTTCTTGACCTCGATCGTGCAGGATTTGAACAGCAGCATCACGCGCGAGACTTTCAGACCGCCGGCGGTGCTGCCGGCGCAGCCGCCGACAAACATCAGCAGCACGAGCAGGAACTTGGAGTATTCCGGCCAGAGATTGAAGTCCGCGGTGGCAAAGCCTGTCGTAGAGATGATCGATGTGACCTGGAAGAACGAATAGCGCAGCGCATGGCCGACGCCGCCGTAGAGATTGCGGATGTCAACTGCGATCGTGAGGACGGCGAAGGCGATGATGCCGAGAAACCAGCGCAGCTCCTCGTTGCGCAGCGCGGTGCGGATGTTGCCGAGCAGAATGAGGTAATACAGGCTGAAGTTGACGCCGAAGAGGATCATGAACACGCCCACGACGATGTCGATATAGGCGCTGTTGTAGTAGCCGATGCTCAGCGCGCGCGTGGACAGGCCGCCGGTGCCGGCGGTGGCGAACGAATGCAGCAGTGCATCGTAAAAGCTCATGCCGCCGGCGATGAGCAGAACCGTCTCCACGAGCGTGAGCGCGATGTACAGCAGGTAGAGGATGGAGGCAGTCTTGCGGATGCGCGGCACGAGCTTGCCGACCGTCGGGCCGGGGACTTCGGCGCGCATGATGTGCATCGACCGGTTGCCGCTCATGGGCAGCACAGCCAGCACGAACACGAGAATGCCCATGCCGCCGATCCAGTGCGTAAACAGCCGCCAGAACATGCCGCCGCGGGTCATGCTCTCCGGCGATGTGACGACGCTGGCGCCGGTCGTGGTCAGACCCGAGATCGTCTCAAACAGGGCGTCGACGTAGTTCGGGATGTCGCCCGTGAGCACAAAAGGGATCGCGCCGAGCAGCGACATGGCGATCCACGACAGGCCGACGATGAGAAAACCGTCGCGCGCGGTGATGCCGCCGGACTTGGCGCGCACGCGCCACATGACCAGCCCGATGCCGCCGGTGATGCCGATCGTGATCAGAAACGGGACCGGAGATTCGTCATAGATCACAGCTGCGATCATCGGCAGGAGCATCAGCGCGGCCTCGATGCACAGCACACGGCCGACGACCTGCCCGATCATTCGAAAATTCATGGTTTTGCCCTCTCTATGCTTTCGTTATCCGAATACGGTATTATACGCCGGTTTGTCCGGTTTGGGAAGCCCCCGGCGCCTAGAACATGCCCAGGGATTTGAACAGGAAGATCCACAAAAACATGGTCAGGATACTCGCGGCCGATGTTGTGACCACAATGTCGCCGGCGAGCTCGGCGTCGCCGCCCATCTGCTGCGCCATGGTGAAGGAATTGACGGCGGTCGGCGAGGCGAAAATGCCGATGAGCGACACGAATGCCACGCCCCGGAACCCGAGCAGCGCGCCTAGCCCCAGAAACAGGCCCGGCGAGACGATCAGCTTGGCGATCGACACGGTCACAAGCTCGCGGCGGTAGGTCTTCAGGTCGGAGAACTGGAAGAACGCGCCGAGCAGAAACAGCTGCAGGGGCGATGCGATGGCGCTGACGCTTTGGATGGTCTGCTCGAGGATGTGCGGCAGGCGGATGCCGGCGACCAGCGTCAGGATGCCGAGCACGGAGCCGATGACGAGCGGATTTTTTGCGATCTGGCCGAGGATGTGCAGCGGCTTCGGCTTCTGTCCGCGGAACACCTCCAGCACGACGACGGCCAGCATATTGAACAGCGGCACAATGACCGCGATCAGGATCGAGACGGTGCCGAGCTGATCGGCGCCGAGCAGCGCCGTCGCCACGGGGATGCCCATGATGACGTAGTTGCTGCGGAACATGCCCTGGATCAGCACGCCGCGGCGCTCCGGCAGCTTTTCGGTCAGCAGCGTGTAGCCGAGCGCGAGGCCGAACGTCAGCAGCACGCCGCCCACGGCATAGGCCATCAGCAGCGGGTCAAACGAGCCGGACAGATCGGAGCAATATATATTATAATAAAGCAAACATGGCAGAAAAATACGGAAAGCGATCTTGTTGATGGTGGAGATCTCCTCACGGCGGAGCCAGCCGAGGCGGCGCGTGCCGTAGCCGAGCGCCATGACCAGGCACATGGGCAGCACGGCGTTTGCCGAGATCATCAGATTTTCCATATGTTGCCTCCACTCGTCAGAAAATCACTAAGATAACAGTTTACCCCATGCGGCGCAAAAACGCAAGTACCCCGGTTGCCGCGCTGCGCGGAACGTGGTATAATCGCAGCATCTGATTTTTTACGCGGGAGGTGTGGCGATATGACAATTGAGCAGGCCATGGAGCTGATCCATGGCGTCGCATGGCGCGGCTCCCGCCCGGGGCTCGCGCGCGTGCGCGAGCTGCTGCACCGCCTGGGCGACCCGCAGGACGGGCTGCAGTTCGTGCACATCGCGGGCACGAACGGCAAGGGCAGCACGGCGGCGATGCTCGCATCCATCCTGCGCGCGGCAGGCTACACGACGGGGCTGTTCACATCGCCGTATCTCGAGCGCTTCGCCGAGCGCATGCAGGTCAACGGCGTGCCCGTGCCGGACGCGGAGTTTGCCGCCGTGTGCGAGGCGCTGCAGCCGTGCATCGCCGCCATGGACGACCCGCCGACGGAGTTTGAGCTCGTGACGGCGGCGGCCATGCTGTGGTTCCGGCGGCGGGGGTGCGACGTCGTGGTGCTGGAGGTCGGCCTCGGCGGCCGGCTCGACGCGACGAACGTCATTGCCGCGCCGGCGTGCGCCGTCATCACGAACATCGGCCTCGACCACACGGAGATCCTCGGCGATACGCTCGAGCAGATCGCGCGCGAGAAGGCGGGCATCCTCAAGCCCGGCACGCGCGCCGTCAGCTATCCGCAGACGCCGGAGGTGCGCGCCGTCCTGCACGAGATCTGCGCGCAGCGGGGCATCCCGCTCACGGAGGCGGACGCAGCCGCCATCGTGCCGCTGACCGACGGCGTGGACGGGCAGACCTTCGCCTACCGCGGCGCGGAATATACGCTGCCGCTGCTGGGGGCGCACCAGCTGCGCAACGCGGCCGTCGCGCTCGAGACGGTGACGGCGCTGCGCGCGCGCGGCTGGCGCATCCCGGACGCGGCCGTGCGCGCGGGTCTGGCGCAGGTGCGCTGGCCGGCGCGGTTTGAGCTGCTGCGGCGCGCGCCGTGGTTCGTGCTCGACGGCGGACACAACCCGCAGTGCGCGCAGACGGTCGCGGACAATCTCGCGCGCTATTTTCCCGGCCGGCGCATCACGCTGCTCGTGGGCGTGCTGGCGGACAAGGACTATCCCGCCATGCTCGCGGCGCTCGATACGCAGGCGGCGGCGTACATCGCCGCGACGCCGCTCTCGCCCCGCGCGCTGCCGGCGGCGGAGCTGGGGGACTATCTGAAACGATTCGGGAAACCGGTTACGGTCTGCGCGGACCCCGCGCAGGCGGCAGAGCTGGCGCTGGCACACGCAGCGCCGGAGGACGTTATCTGCGCGGTCGGCTCGCTGTACATGGCGGGCGCGATCCGCATGGATCTGCGGAGGGATCACAATGAGAATTCTGGGCATTGATTACGGCGACGCGCGCATCGGGCTCGCGCTCTCGGACGCCTCGGCCACGCTGTGCGGCCGGGCGTGGACGCTCACGGAGTGGAATCTCGACCGGGCGGTCGCCGCGATCGCGGACGTGGTGCGCACCGAGGGTGTGGAGCGCATCGTGCTCGGCCTGCCGAAAAACATGGACGGCACCGAGGGTCCGCGTGCGGAAAAGAGCCGCGCGGTCGCGCAGCGGCTCACCGAGGCGACGGGGGTGGAGGTCGTGCTCTGGGATGAGCGGCGCAGCTCCATCGAAGCGCACGGCATCCTGCACGCCAACGGCCGCAAGGAGAAAAAGCACCGCCAGACGGTCGACGCCGTGGCGGCGAGCCTGATCCTGGAGGGCTACCTCGGCACGCTGCACTGAGGCGGGAGGCGAGACGATGCGCAAGAGAAACATTGCGGTGCTGCTGCTCACGGCGCTGCTGCTCGCGGGCCTGACCGGCTGCGCGCGGCGGGGCGACACGTCGGGCGTTGAGATCGTCGTGGGTGCGTCGGAGCAGTTTTCCGACGAGGACATCCGCGGCGCGATGGACGCTGCCATGCGCGCGTTTCACCGCGGGCACAGCGGCTGCGCCATGGTGCGTCTGGCGTACAACGAGGCGTACCGGACGTGCTGGCTGGCTGGCGCGGGCGCGCAGGACGACGGCAACACGATCGTGCTGCTTGCGAGCGTGTATGCGCGCGACCCGGGGCGGCGCAGCGGCCTGACCGCCGGCGAGACCTATACCGACTGGCCCTTCGTGCTCGAGCGGCGCGGCAGCGGCTGGCACGTGGTCAGCAGCGGCTATTGAAAATGTAACAAGGGCGGACGCCATATGGCGTCCGCCCTTGCTTTCTGTTCGGTTCACATTTCCTCGACAGCCAGAATGTCCGGCAGCGCAGCCAGATCGTTGCGCAGGTCGCCGGGCCGCAGCGGGGCGCGGCTGTGGATGGGGATGAGCGCGCAGTAGTGGTGCGGCGCGTCGGGCGCGTCGGTGTCCGCGATGCGGCTGATCTCGAGACTTTCGATCTGGACGCGGCGAGCGCGCAGCAGGGCGAGCACGGACTCCATGCACACGGCGTGCGCGTACTCGATGTAGAGCGTGAGGTCGGTGTTCTTGCTCGTGAGCTTGAACTCCAGCCGGATGAGCACCAGCTCGACCACGAGCACGACGAGCGTGGCAAAGGCCGCGCACTCGACATAGCCCGCGCCGCAGGCGAGGCCGATGATGGCCGCGGCCCAGAGCCCGGCGGCCGTGGTCAGGCCCTTGACGCGCTTGTCGCGCGTGACGATGATCGTGCCAGCGCCGATGAAGCCGATGCCGGAGATGACCTGCGCGCCGAGGCGCGCAACGTCGGTGAACAAATGCAGGGAGAGCAGCAGGTACTGGCTCGTGAGCGTGGTGATGGCGGCGCCGAGGCAGATGAGGATGTGCGTGCGGAAGCCCGCGGGGCGGCGCTTCGTCTCGCGCTCGGCGCCGATCACGCCGCCGCAGACGACGGCCAGCGTCAGCCGGACGAGAATGGCCCAGAAGCTCAGGGTGCGGATGGGGTCAAAACAATGCAGCATGGCACAGCCTCCTTTCTCAGATCTCTTCGATGAGGATCACGCCGTCGAGCGCCGACAGTTCCGCCAGCAGCTCGGGGTGGTCGCGCCGGTCGGGCAGCACGGCGCTGAACTGGCACAGGAAGTTCGGCAGCGCGGCCGAGCCGCTGCGGTTGACCTCGAAGTCGAAAATGCGCGCGCCCTGCGCGTGCAGATGTCCGACGACGGAGCCGAGCTTTTCCATGCTCTCGATCTCGAGGCTGATGTTCATGTGGTGTGCGCGGCGGGTCATGCGCCGCTCGAGCGGCGGCAGCGCGTACATGCACACGATCATGAAGAGCATGCTGATGAACGCGCAGGAATAAAACCCCGCGCCGATGGCAAGGCCGAGACACGCGCTCGCCCAGAGTCCGGCGGCGGTGGTCAGGCCCTTGACCTGCTGGCGGGCGGTGATGATGATCGTGCCCGCGCCGAGAAAGCCGATGCCCTTTGCGGCCTCGGCGCCGAAGCGCGACACGTCCTGCGTCGCGCCGATGCTCTCGGCGAGCGCGCGCCACGGTCCGTGGAGCATCTGGTCGAGCTGCAGGCTCAGCAGCACGGTGAGCGTCGCGCCGAGCGCCGTGAGCATATAGGTGCGAAAGCCGGCGGGGCGGTTTTTGCGCTCGCGCTCAAGCCCGATCAGCCCGCCGCAGAGCACGGCGAGGAGGATGCGCAGCATCATCGTGACGATATTCAGTTCACGCAGGTAGGAGAGTACGGACGCCATGGATGCGATTCCTTTCTGAGCTGGTTACAGGCTGCCGCTGCGCGGCTTGCCGGTGCTGCCGCGCACGATCAGGCGGCTGCGGTATTCCACGCGGTTGATCGGCTGATCCTCCCGATTGTTCAGCCCGCCCTCAATGCGCTCGAGCAGCAGGTTGAAGGCGCTCTTGCCGTGGTTGAATGTGTAGTTTTCCACACTTGTGAGCTGGATGCGCTGATAGCCCGAGCTCGTGACGTTATCAAAGCCGCAGAGACTGAAATCCTCCGGCACGCGGTAGCCCTCGCGCACGAGCGCGTCGAGCACGCCGTAGGCCACCATGTCGTTGATGGCGACGATGCCGGTGATCTTGTCGTTGCGCAGGCATTTATAGGCCAGCTCCATGCCCGAACGGTACTCCAGGTCGGGCGTGGTGATCTCCGCCTCGAGGGAGTTGACGTGCGAGCAGATGGTCACGCTGCCCTCCGGACACCACATATGGTAGGCCTCCTGCAGGCCCTGTGCGCGGCGCATCCGGGAGATGTGGTGCTCGTTGAGCGCCGTGGACAGGTAGGCGATGCGCTTGTGGCCGAGGCCGATGAGGTGCTTGGCCACGAGCTGCGCCGCGCCGAAATTGTCGACGTCCACGGTGTCGATGCCGAAGTCAACGACACGGTCGCCGACGGCGACGATGGGCACACGGTGGCTCAGTTCGCGCACCTTGGCCGGCTGCGTCGGCGTCATGGCGAAGATGATGCCGGCCACGCGCGAGAAGTCCAGCGTGTCGAGCAGGTGGCTCTCCGTGCGGGGATTCCAATAGGTGTTGTAGATCGCGGTCTGGTAGCCGGCGGCGCTGGCCGCCGCGTCGATGCCGGAGATCATCATCGTGTGATAGGGATTCGAGACCGACGGGGAAAGGATCGCGATCTGTTTGCCGGCGCAGCGGGCCGACGGTGTGCGGTAGCCGATGCGCTCCGCCTCGGCGAGGACGCTGGCCACGCGCTGCGAGGAAAAGCGCTCGAGCGACTTGCCGTTGAGGATCATCGAGACGCTCGCCGTCGAAACGCCGGTCGCCTCCGCGATGTCGCGCAGGGTGGGTTTGCTGCTCATAGGCACCTCCGGTGACAACACGAGAAGGGAGACCTTTGTGTTGAAAAATTAAGCATTTTTCGGTGAAAAATCGCGCTTTTGCCTTTGCAGTTTCACCAATTTCCAAGAGGAGTATATAGCGAAAACAGAAAAATGGCAAGGAAAATTTCCGTTCATGTTGACGGCATCGCACAAAAATGTTAACATTTTTCACAGAGAGCCGTTAAAATGACGGAGAAAAATTCAACGCTTTTTTTAAGCAGAAAGGAACTACCTTGAAGAAATTTGTTGCTATGCTTCTTGCGCTGGTCATGGTGTTCGCACTGTGTGCCTGCGGCAGCAACGGCGATAAGGCCGCTGACGACAACAACGGAGATTATCATCTCGTGCTCAAGCTCAGCCACGTCTTTCAGCCGAACGAGCAGCTCACGATCGAGATGCAGCAGGTCGCCCAGCGCATCAAAGAGCGCACCAACGGTGCCATCGAGATCCAGTGCTACGACTCCGGCCAGCTCGCCACCTATAAGGACAACGTCGAGCAGGTCGTCAACGGCGCCGACTGGATCGCCTGCGAAGACCCCTCCTACCTCGCCGACTACGATATCGACTTTGAAGCACTCATCGGCCCCATGATGTACAACAGCATCGACGAGTACTCCTACGTCTGCCAGTCCGATCTGGTAAAGGGTATGTGCCAGAAGCTCGAAGATAACTACGGCATCCACGTGCTCGCGCTCGACTTCAACGTCGGCATGCGCTGCCTGCAGACCAACAAGGTCATCAAGACCCCCGCTGACCTCAAGGGCATGAAGATCCGCGTGCCCAACAGCTCCATGTACATCAACTGCCTCACGGCCATGGGCGCCACGCCCACCGGCATGCCGTTCTCCGAGACGATCTCCGCCGTGCAGCAGGGCGTCATTGACGGCCTGGAAGGCAACATGAACGCTTACTCCACCAACGGCAGCGCTGAGGTGTGCAAGAACATGTCCCTGACCAACCACCTCGTCGGCACCTGCGGCGCCTACATCAGCACCAAGGTCTGGAACAGCATTCCGGAAGAGTACCGCACCATCATCCAGGAGGAGTTCACCAAGGGCGCTAAGGAACTGACCGACTTCACCAACGCCTCCTTCGACGAGACGAAGGCCAAGCTCGAGAAGGAGCAGGGCTGCTCGTTCAACGAGGTCGATGTCGATGCGTTCCGCGCTGCCGTGCAGCCGGAGTTTGACCGCATGGTCAAGGAAGACGGCGTGACGCCCACCTTCTACGAGCAGGCGCAGGCCATCCTCGCCGAGTACCGCCAGGCCAATAAGTGAGCGCTGCGCGCTGACGGACGGCCGGAAGCCTCATACCGGCTTTTATGCCGGGTGTCCCGCACATGCTGCCGGACACCCGGCATTGCTGAGCAAAGCCACAGAAAGCAGAGGGTTATGCGAATTTGAAAAATCTACTGAAAAATTTTGACGGGGTCATCGCGGGCGCGATGATGATCGTAACGATCCTGCTCGTCATCGTCAACGTGATCACGCGAAAACTGTTTAACTATATCATCATCTGGAGCGAGGAGATCGCCACCTCCTGCTTCGTGTACTCGGTGTTCATCGGCGCGGCCTATGCCTACCGCAAGCACCAGCATGTCGGCGTCGATCTGCTCGTGGAGCGGCTGCCGGCCGGCGCGCGCAGGGTCGTGCATCTGATCACCAACGCCCTGCTCGTGATCATCAACGGCTACATCACGGTGCTCAGCGTGCAGTTTATCCAGTCGTCCTGGATCAAGCGCATGCCGATCACAAAGCTGCCGTCCTCCGCGGTCAGCACGGCGCTGGTCATCGGCTTCGGCCTGATGACGATCTACTCGCTCGTCTTTTTCGTCAAAGACCTCAAGCGCAGCAGCAGCCTCGACGGGGAGGTGGACGCATGAGCACGTTCCTCTCCATCCTGCCGATCATCATCGCGCTTGTGCTGTACTTCACGGGCATCCCGATCGCGTACGCGCTCTTTGCCGCGGCGCTGACCTACTTCGGCTTTATTGACACGACGACGATGCCGTACCTGCTGATGCAGAAATTCGTCACGGCCACGCAGTCGTTCCCGTTCCTTGCGATCCCGTTTTTCATCATGTGCGGGTCGATCATGAACTACGGCGGCATCAGCGCGCGGCTCATGGACTTTGCCGACGCGCTCACCGGTCATATGCGCGGCGGTCTGGCGCAGATCAACGTCCTGCTGAGCATGCTCATGGGCGGCTGCTCCGGCTCGGCCAACGCCGACGCCGCCATGGAGTGCAAGCTGCTCGTGCCCGAGATGGAAAAGCGCGGCTACGGCAAGGGCTTTTCCGCCGCGATCACGGCGGCGTCCTCGTGCGTCACGCCCATCATCCCGCCCGGGATCAACCTCATCGTCTACGGCCTGATCGCCGGCGCATCCGTCGGTCAGCTCTTTGCTGCCGGCTACGTCCCCGGTCTGCTTATGGCTGTGGCGCTGATGATCGCCGTGGCGCTCATCTCCAAAAAGCGCGGCTACGCGCCGTCCCGCCCCCGCCGCGCAACGCTCGGCGAGATCGGCCGGCAGGCGCTCAAGTCTTTCTGGGCGCTGTTTTTCCCGCTGGGCATCATCATGGGCATGCGCTTCGGCATCTTCACGCCGACGGAAGCCGGCGGCGTGGGCGTGCTCTACTGCCTGATCGTGGGCAAGTTCGTCTACAAGGGCCTGAAAAAGGAGCACTTTATCCCCATCCTGCGCGAGACCATCTCCGGCACAGCCACCGTCATGCTCATCATCGTGTCGGCGACCGTGTTCGGCTACTACCTCAACTGGGAGAACATCCCCACCATGCTGCTCAACGCCGTGACGAGCTTTGCCAGCAACAAGTTCCTCGTGCTGCTGGTCATGAACGTTGTGCTGCTTATCGTCGGCATGTTCCTCGAGGGCGGCGCGGCGCTCATTATCCTCGCTCCGCTCATGGTGCCGATCGTGAAGGCGGCCGGCATCGACCTGGTGCACTTCGGCATCGTGTGCAACGTCAACATCATGATCGGCGGCCTGACCCCGCCGTTCGGCTCCATGATGTTCACGTGCGTGTCGATCACAGGGTGTAAGATGCAGGAGTTTATCAAGGAGTGTGTGCCGTTTATCATCGCGCTGCTCATTGCGCTGCTGCTGCTGACGTACATTCCGGGCATCTCGATGCTGATACCGAATCTCATTTATTAAGGGAGATAATCGTATGAAAGTAATGGCACACCGCGGCTACAGCGGTGTATATCCGGAAAACACGATGCTCTCGTTCCGCGAGGCGGTCAAGGTTGGCTGCGACGCGATCGAGATGGACGTGCATGAAACGCGCGACGGGCGCCTCGTCGTCATCCACGACGAGCGGCTCGACCGCACGACCGACGGCTCCGGCCGCGTCTGCGACCACTCGTTCGCCGAGCTGCAGCAGGTCAACGCCGCCGCCTGCTACAAGGGCAAGTACGCCCCCGAGCACATCCCGTCGTTCGACGAGTACTGCGAGTGGGCCTCCGGCGAGTCCGTCGGCCACAACATCGAGATCAAGACCGACAAGATCTACTACCATGACATCGAGCGCAAGATCTGGGCGACCATCGAGCGCTACGGTCTGGAGAAGAAGGTCATGTTCTCGTCGTTCAACCACATTTCGCTGCGCAAGATCCTCGAGATCAGCGGCAACGCCGTCGAAGTCGGCGCGCTCGTGCTCGAGGACAGCATCGGCGGCTTCCCCGGCTACTACTGCCAGCAGGCGGGCTTCGCCTGCTACCACCCGCCGATCGAGCTGCTCACGGACGAAAACGTGCGCGACTGCAAGGAGCACGGCGTGAAGATGAACGTCTGGACCGTCAACGACATGGCGGGTCTGGAGCAGCTCCACCGCTGGGGCTGCGAGGGCATCATCACGAACTTCCCCGGCGTGGCCAGCGGCTGGCTGCGCGCGCAGGGTGAGTGAGCCGGACGCGGCGGAAACGGAAAAGACAGAGCCGATAAAAGAGGCGGCGCCCCCGGAGCATCTGCTCCGGGGGCGCTTTGCCTGTTCCCGCAGGCCGCACGGGCCATTTGCGCGAGTCCGCGCGCGGCGGCATGAAAAAATCCCTCCGGCAACCGCATAGCCGGAGGGATTCTCGTTTACGGGATCAGATCTTCATGCAGACATCCCACGCACGCCAGATGACGGTGCGCAGGTTGCCGATGGCAACGCAGTCGCCCACGCGGTGGACCTGCTTGTTGTCCTTGCCGCCGACCGGAGTCGGGATGAAGCCGACGCCGTTGACCACGTTGTCGCACGCGACGAAGGTGCTCTCGCCGGTCTTGACGTTCTTGACGGTGCAGCCGGTGTCCGTGATCTCGGTGACGGTGGACTCGAGATAGGTCGGGACCTTGTGGTATTCCATCGCGTCACGCAGGAAGGACGTGTTGGCAAGGCAGGTGGCCTGTGCCGCGACGAGGTCGTTCGCGTACTCGACGATGATGGGGTGCTTGCCCTGAAGGACAAGGTCATACGCAGCTTCGCAGGACGACTGGCCGCCGCCGATGAACAGGACCTTGTCGCCGACTTCCTTCTTGTCCTTGAGCAGCTCGGTGAACGTGAGCGTCTTCTCAAAGCCGGGGATGGACGGCATGGTGCGCGGGATGGAGCCGCTGGCGACGATGATCTCGTCAAAGCCGCGCAGAGTGTTCACGTCCGTGACCTCGGTGTTCAGGCGCACGTCGATGCCCTCCTTGGCGACCTCGTTGAGGTACCAGCGGATGAGCTCCTTGTCGTTCTCCTTGAAGCTCATCGCGGACGCGGTGAGGAACAGGCCGCCGAGCTCGCCGGTCTTTTCAAAGATGACCGGGGTGTGGCCGCGCTGCTTGAGCACGAGCGCGCACTCCATGCCGCCGATGCCGCCGCCGATGATGGCGACCTTCTTCGGGCTCTTGGTCGGAACGATCTTATACTTGTTGTGCTGCATGGTCGTCGGGTTCAGCGCGCAGCGAGCCAGGTGCAGGGAGTCGTCCATGCTCTGGAGGTTCGCGGTGCCTTTGAACTTCGACATGTTGAAGCAGCCGTTGTGGCAGCGGATGCAGGGCTTGATCTCATCCTCGTGGCCGCTGAGGATCTTGTGGATCCACTCATGGTCGACGAGGTTCTGGCGCGCGATGGCCACGGCGTCGAGACGGCCGGCGGCGATCTCTTCGGCGGCCTTCACGGGATCCATGCGGCCGGCGCAGACGACCGGGCGGCTCGTGAACTGCTTGATGTGCTCGACATACTCGAGGTTGCAGTTATCGGGCATGTACTGCGGCGGATGTGCCCAGTACCAGGCGTCGTAGGTACCGTTGTCGCAGTTGAACATATCGTAGCCCGCGTCCTCGAGGTACTTGACGGCCTTCTCGGACTCCGGCATATCGCGGCCGAACTCGACGAAGTCGGTCTCGTACGGCATGGCGCCCTTGCCCCAGGCCTTGGTCTTGGACACGACGGAGTAGCGCAGCGACACCGGGAAGTCGGCGCCGGCCTGACGCTTGATCTCCTGCACGATCTCGACCGGGAAGCGGAAGCGGTTCTCGAACGAGCCGCCGTATTTGTCGGTGCGGTGGTTCCAGTTGGCCATGGTGAACTGGTCAAGCAGGTAGCCCTCGTGCACGGCATGGATCTCCACACCGTCGACGCCGGCGGCGCGCAGCTTCTTGGCGGTCTGGCCGAAGGCGTAGACCATGTCCTCGATCTCCTTGACCGTCAGCGGGCGGGACATGACGTCCTCCTTCCAGCGGTTCGGCACCTCGGACGCGGAGGCGCAGATGTACTGCACGTCCACGATGGGGCTGGCGATCTTGTTGAGGACGTTGTTCTTGGCCAGCTTCGTCATCCAGCCGTTGATGGCCATGGAGCGGCCCATGCCGGCGGCGAGCTGGATGAACAGCTTCGCGCCCGTCTTATGGAACTCGACCATGTACTCTTTGAGCTGCTTGAACATCTGGTCGTTCTGGTACAGCCACTTGCGGCCGGGGATGCCCAGCGGGTCGCGGATGCACTGCATACCGGGCAGGATCAGGCCCACGCCATCCTGTGCGCGGTTGAGCAGGAAGTAGGCTGCTTCCTTGTCAAAGTGGTTCGGCTCCATCCAGCCGAACAGGGACGTGCCGCCCATGGAGCACTGCACAATGCGGTTTTTGATTTCCACATTGCCGATCTTCCAGGGGGTGAACAATGCGTTGTACTTTTCGTTCATGTAATACGCTCCTTCTATGTTTTAGGTCTCCACAGACCCGGGGTTACGTTCTTCCGGGACATGAATCTCCCGGACGGTGAAGTCCCTGCCGGACAGCACCGTTTTGTTGAAGCTGTTGCAGTTTGGGCAATGCCCGTTGCACGCGATGACATTGAAGATCTCGTCGCAGTCGTCGCACTCGGCCATGCCGGGCACGATGTTGACGATGAGCTTCGTGTCTGCAAACGGCGTGCCCTTGACGACCGTCGGATAGATCTGCTCGACATACTGCGGGATGACGAGCGAGAGCTCGCCGCAGTCGGCCACGATCTCCGAGACGCGGCTGACGCCCTTTGCCGCCGCGTAATCGGAAACGGTCCGGAGCATTGCGCGCACGACGCCGATCTCATGCATGGCGGCGTCCTCAGTGCTGCAGCTTCTTGCGCACGAAGCGGCGGCCGGCGGCGGGCGCATTGCTCGCAACCGTCAGCAGGGTGCGGAAATAGCCGCGGCCGTGCGTGTCGTTGACCTTCTCGAGATGGATGGCGTCAAACTTGCACTTGGTCGTGCAGATGCCGCAGCCGATGCACTGATCCTCGTTGAGCACCACGGTGCCGCAGCCGAGGCAGCGCCCGGCCTCGCAGTGCAGCTGCGCGTCGCTGAGCAGGCCGTTTTCCGCTGCCTGCCGGGGCGCGGACTTCAGCTCGTCGATCGCAACGCCGACGCTGCTGCGCGCCAGCGGCTTATAGTCCCGCTTGTCGCGGCCGATCACGAAGCTCTGGTTGCTGTGCACGAAGCGGTGGATCGAGATCGCGGCCTCGCGGCCCTCGGCGATCGCGCGCGCAACGTCATGCGCGCCGGTCGCAGCGCCGCCGGCAAAGACGTCGGCCTCGCCGGTCTGGCGGGTCACGGCGTCGGCGCCGACAAAGCCGTCGGCATTCAGGCACACGCCGGATGCGGCGGTGAAGGCGTCCGCCGCCGGGACGTAGCCCTCGGCAGCAAAGACCGTGTCCGCGGCGAGCGTCTCGGTCTTATCGCCGTGCAGGCTGCGGATGGACACCGCGCCGTCGCTGATCTCCTGCACCGCGAACGGTGCGCGGAACGCGATGCCTTCCTTCTTGGCCGCGGAGATGTCCGCCTGGATCGCTCCGGCGACGACGGTCACGCTTGCAGCGCCGCCCTTGCGCGCGGCGCGCGCACAGTCAACGGCCTCTTTCCCGCCGCCGAGCACGACCACGCTGCCCTTGACGGTGTGTCTTTTCCGGTGCAGGTATCTGCGTGCGTCCTCGGCGCCGGCCGGCGCGTCCTTGCTCTGCTTTCCGGCGCCGATGCCGAGGAAGAACGCCTTGTAGCCTTCTGCGCGCAGCGCGTCGAGCGTTGTGTCCTTGCCGACTTCCACGCCGGTGCGGAACTCCACACCCATGCGCGCGAGCACGTCGATCTCGGCGTCATAGGCCTTGCGGTCGAGCCGGAACGACGGGATGAGCGTTGCCGGTGCGCCGCCGAGCACCGTGTCCTTTTCCAGCACGGTCACGGGGTAGCCCTGCTGCCGGAGGAAATAGGCGCAGCTCAGTCCGGCGGGGCCGGCGCCGATGACGGCGATCTTTTCCGTATGGGGGATGCCGGACGGGTTTTTCAACGGCGGCAAAATGACCTTGCCGGCGTCCAGCTCGCGCCGGACGAGCGTTCTGCACACGTCGGCAATGGCGACGGCGGTGTCGATCTGGTTGCGGGTGCAGACCTTTTCGCACTGGCGGCCGCACACGCTGCCGCACAGCTCCGGGAACGGCGTGGCCTGCCGGATGAGCGCCGCGGCGTCGTCGTATCTGCCGGCGGACAGCAGCTGCAGGCAGCCCTGCACCGGGATGTTCAGCGGGCAAACGGCCTTGCACGGCGCGGTGCCGCTGGGCATGACGTCCGAGCGGTTCGTGCGGAATTCCGGGTCGTAGCTCCGGCGGTCGTAGGGCACGCTGGCGTCGGTGTCGTAGGTATCGGAGATGTGCGGATCGGTCGTGCAGCGCTTCTGGCCGAGCTTGAGGGCGTTGGTCTGGCAGTTTTCGACGCACTGGCCGCAGGCGACGCACTTTTCCTTGTCCACGCGGGCGATGTAGTTCGAGCGGATGGCGCGCGGCGTGCGGAACAGCTCCTCGATGCGCAGCGCGAAGCACGAGCAGCCGCAGCAGTTGCAGATGGCGGTCGCGTCCTCAAAGCCGGGGGTCTGGTTGATCTCGTGCACGAGACCGTTGTCCTCGGCGCGGCGGAGGATCTCATACGCTTCTTCCTTCGTGACGAGCCGGTGATAGCCCTGCTCGGAATAGCAGACGGCGTTGTCGTTGAGGTACATGCACATGTCCTCTTCAAGGTGGCCGCAGCCCTCGCCCATGAGGCGGCGGGCCCGGCGGCACGAGCACGGGCCGACGCTGATGGCCGTCGCGTTTTCGATGAGCGTCTTGAGCTCGTCATAGGACGCCGTGCGCGTGTCGTTCTCGATCGCGCTCATGACGGGCATGACGCGCATGAAGAACATGCCGGTCTTGCCGGAGTCGAGCATCGGCGCGAGCATCTCCGGACGGCGGCGGGTGTATGCCTCAAAGCTCTCGCCGAGCACGGGATACTTGTCGCACTGCTCACGGTTGGCAAGGATGCCCTCCATGATGCCCGGCACCCAGATGGGGTAGAAGTAGCAGCGCTTGCCGTCGACGTAGCGGTAGCGCACCGCACCGGTCTTGGCGAGCTTGTCGAGCTGCGTCTGCGTGTATTCCACGCTCTGCTTTGCGCGCTTGGCCACGTCCTCCACGGTGCGGTTGGCCTCCAGGCGCAGGTGCATCATGATCGCACACATCTCATCGTCGATGATCGGCTCGAGGATCTTGTATTCGGGATCGTTGTACGTGATGCCGGTGTACGTCATGCTCTCAAGACTGATCTTCGTGGCCAGTTTGAGAATATTCGGTCGTTTTGCCATGCCTTTTCCTCCTTCAATGACGGATACTATTTAAAAGGTATTCCCTGTCCCTTTTTCTCCCGGTGGTGGCGCTGCGAATGCGTGCGTGAACTGCTCGCACAGCGCGTCGATGCGCGCGTGCCCGTCGAGCTCGTGCACGCTCGGCACGCCGACGGACATACGCTGGATGACGCCGAGGATCGCGTCGTAGGCGTTGTAGTAGAGCATCTTGACATCGGCGTCGGGATCGACCGTCCCGTCGACGAGGCCGCGGCGGATGGCCGCCGCGATCGGGCCGGGGGCGACCTCAAAGCGCTCCGGCGGGCGGTTGACGACCGCGTGCTGCCGGCCGGCGTTGCACAGCGCGACCTCCGCGTCGAGCGAGAAGCGGATGCCCGCGGGGTCGGTGAAGATCAGCCCCGCGTAGCTGCGCAGCAGTACGCGGATCTCCTCGATGCCGGTCATGCCCGGCTGCCGCGCCGAGACGAGCGCCTGCGCTGCCTGCGCCTTGGCCCGATCCCAGTAGAGGAAGGCCGCCGCGACCACAAGTTCGTCCTTCGTGGCAAAGTAGCGGTAGACCGAGCGCTCGGTCAGCCCCGCGCGGTGCGCAATGTCGCGGATGGTCGTCTTGTCGATGCCGTTTTCCACAAAGCACGCTAGTGCCGTCTGCGTCACGAGAGCAATATTCTGTTCCCGCACCTCCTGCAGCGACATGGGCGTGCCTCCAATTTGTTCATTATAACTGTCATACTGACTGACATTTTCATTATACCTGCTTCTTCCCAACATTTCAACCGCGATTTGCGTGATTTTTAACGGATTTGACATGAAAAAAACACCGGTACGGTGAAAAACCGTACCGGTGTGCGTAGGGAATGTTACACAGGGTAGTCGCCAGAGAGCTTTTCGTCGGCGTTCGTGCCGGTGTCTCGATTGCGGAAGAAGGCGAAGTACGCCACCACGCACAGCGCCACGAGCGCGTAGGCAAAGACGATGACGGCGGTGTTGCCGGCCGCGATCTCGCTCTGCAGGCCGCCGATCTCGACGATGAGGATGAGCGCCGGCGTCACGAAGCGGATCATGACGGCATAGACCTTCTTGAGCCAGCCGGCCATGTGCGTGCCCTCGGCCTCGATCTCGGCCACGGCGCGCTTGGGCGTGATGAACCAGCCGACGACGATGCAGGAAAACAGTGCGCACACGGGCATGAGCACGGTGTTGGTCACTTCGTCAAAGAACGTCAGCCAGTCGAGCCCGAACAGCGCGGGGCTGGACTCCTCGAGGATGGCGACGTGGCCGAGCGAGATGCCGATCGGGATCGACACGACGAAGCACACGCACGCGACGACGAGCGCGGCCCGCTTGCGGTGGACGTGGAACTTCTGGATGACGAACTGCGTCACGACCTCGATCAGGGACACGACGGACGTGATGGCCGCGATGTCGACCATGACGAAGAACGCGAACGACACGACCTGACCCACGCTGCCCATGGACTCGAACACCTGCGGCAGGATGATGAACATGAGCGCGACGCCCTTGCTGCTGCCGAGCAGGGAGGGGTCAAAGTGCGCGACGGACGGGAAGATGGCCAGACCGGCCAGCAGCGCCACGACCGTGTCGAACACGCAGACCATGGCGGTGGAGCGCACGAGGTTGACCTCCTTGCCGGTGTAGGAACCGTAGGTGATCATGATGCCCATGCCGAGCGACAGGGAGTAAAACGCCTGGCCCATGGCCACGAGCACGGATTTGAACGTGATGCCGGAGAAATCGGGCTTGAGGTAGAACGCCAGGCCCTCGCGCACGCCGCTGCCGAGCGTCAGCGCGTAGACGGCGATGGCGACGAGGATCAGAAACAGCACCGGCATGAGCACCTTGGATGCTTTCTCGATGCCGTCCTTGACGCCGCCCATGATGATCGTCACGCTCAGCACGAGAAACAGCGCCGTGTAGAGAATGACCTCACCCGTGTTGACGGAGAACGTGCTGACGATGCCCGCGTTGCCGCTGAAGGAGTTGAGCGCGTACTTCGTCGTCCAGCCGCCGAGCACGGAGTAGTAGCAGATGATGAACGCGGGGATCATGATCGCCACGAGGCCGCACCAGCCGAGGTTTTTGTTGACCATCTTGTAGGCGGTCATGGGGTTTGCCTGCGCGCGGCGGCCGAGATAGATCTCGCTGAGCATCGTGACAAAGCCGATGAGCAGCACGCACGCGATGTAGATGAGCACGAAGGCGGCGCCGCCGTTTTGCGACGTCTTGTACGGGAAGCCCCAGAGGTTGCCGAGGCCCACGGCGCTGCCGGCGGCGGCGAGGATGAAGCCGATGCCGCTGGCAAATCCAACTTTTTTCTTTTCCATGACAGGTTTCCTTTCTGACCATTTCGTTTTTTATACAAAAAAATCGGCCCCGACCAAAACGGTCGGGGCCGACTCTTGGTATACCAAGTGCTGTCGTGTTATCCCGCGAATACCGGTTTGGCGCGTCCTGTTGGCGGCGTAATGCCCAGAATGCCGAGTATAACAGAAATCGACACTGCAAGCACAGTGTCGATGGTAAGCAGGAGGACGCTATTGTTGTTGGTATTCGCGTCAGAGCATGCGAAGCCGGCCGCGCACGTGGTCGCGGTGCTGTCGTTTTTGCGGCTGAAAAACGAATTGCGCATGGCTTGCAGCTCCTCTCGAATGGATGTGGCTGTCATTGTACGCGCCGGGGCGGCGGTTGTCAACGGCGGGATGATTTTGCATTTTCGATAAGGGCGTTTCAAATTTTTGAATCATTCAGAAAAAACCCGGCGCACGGTGTTCACCGGGCGCCGGGGGAGCGAAAAAGCAGGTCAGGCGTTTGCTTCGAGCTTGTGCAGGGCTTTGCGAAACTGCGTCGCAAACAGGATGGCCGTGCACGTGACGGCAATGACGTCCGCGACCGGCTCGGCCAGATACACGGCCGTCGTCTGGTCGGGCAGCAGCGCCGGCAGCAGATAGATCAGCGGCAGGAGCAGCACGAACTTGCGCAGCACGGCCACGATGATCGAGCACACCGCGCTGCCGATGGACACGAACGTCATCTGGCAGGCGATCTGGATGCCGAACAGGAACAGGCCCGCGCAGTAGATGCGCAGCACGCGCGCCGTGAAGGCGATGAGCTCCGCGTCCGGCGTGAAGATGCGCGCGAACAGGCCGGGGAAGAGCTCGATGAGCAGCCAGAGCGAGACGGAGTAGATCAGGCACACCTTCAGCAGCAGACGGAACGTTTCGCGCACGCGGTCGGTGTTCTTTGCGCCGAAGTTGTAGCTCGTGATCGGTTGTGCGCCCTGACCGATGCCCTGCAGCGGCAGCATGGCAAACTGCATCACGCTCGTGAGGATCGTCATGGCGCCGACGGCGATGTCGCCGCCGTACTTGAGCAGGGAAGCGTTGAAGCACACGGAGATGACGCTCTCGCTCGCCTGCATCGTGAACGTGGCCAGGCCGAGCGCCACGCACGGCAGGATGAGCTTCGGCGAGACGAAGAGGTTTTCCCGCCGCAGGCGCAAAAACGCCTTCTTCCCGCACAGGAACACCAGCACCCACGCGCACGAGAGCCCCTGCGAGAGCACGGTCGCCAGCGCCGCGCCGCGCACGCCCATGCCCAGCGCGAAGATGAAGATCGGGTCGAGGACGATGTTCGCCGCCGCGCCGATGAGCACCGTGTACATACCCACCTTGGCAAAGCCCTGCGCCGTGATGAAGGCGTTCATGCCCAGCGTGAGTTCGACAAAGAGCGTGCCGAATGCATAAATATGCAGGTAGTCGGCGGCGTAGTCAATGGTGTTTTCACTCGCGCCGAAGGCGAGCAGCGCCTCGCGCCCCCAGAGGAGCAGCACCGCCGTGAGCACGACGGAGATGCCGATCTGCATCGTGAAGCAGCCGCCGAGCGTCTTTTCCGCGCTGTCCATATCGTCGCGCCCCATGTAGATCGACGCGCGCGGCGCGCCGCCCGAGGCCGTGAAGCACGCGAAGGCCGACACGATCAGAATGATCGGCAGGCACACGCCAACGCCCGTCAGCGCGCTGCTGCCGACCTCGGGAATGTGGCCGATGTAGATGCGGTCGACGATGTTGTAGAGCATGTTCACGAGCTGCGCGATCACCGTCGGGATCGCGAGCCGGCGCAGGAGCGGGCCGATGGGCTCCGTGCCGAGAAATGTTTTGTCCTGCTGCATTTAACTTTCCTCCCTGTTGGCCATGCGGTCGAGATTCTGCGCGAGCGCCGTCAAACACTGCTGAAACGTTTCGAGCGCTTCGGGCGCGAGGCCCGCGGACATCTGCGCGGCGAACTGCTCCTGCAGCGCCTGACCGCGCGCAATGATCGGCGCTGCCTTGTCTGTGCACACGAGCCGGCAGCGGCGGCGGTCGCCGGGGTCGCGCGTGCGCAGCAGGTAGCCCCCGCGCACGAGATTGTCCACGTGGAACGACACGATGCCCGGCTTGAGCTTCCGGTACGTGCAGATGTCGCGCGCGGTGTCCAGCCCCGGATTGTTGGCCAGAAAGAGCAGAATGTCCACGGCATTTTGCGCCATGTCCAGCTCCGCACTCAGCGGCTGCATGACGGCGGCGTAAGCGTCGAGGATGCGGCGCGTGTAGGTATAGACCTGAGCTGCGTTGAGCACGATGGTCGCCTCCCAAAATAGTTCAATTTTGAACGATTTTGTATTATACCAGCATCCGCCCGGAAAGCAAGCGGAAAATTGTGAACATTTGCGCGTTGACAACGGCACGATCATGTGTATAATTGTATACAATAATACAAAGCGATAGAAAGGAGCCCAACTGCCATGCTTGAAATATCCGGAAAGACGAATTTACTGGAGCAGAATGCGTATAAATATTCGCTCCAGGACGTGGCGGAGCCGAACCTCCAGCGCGACATCTACACGCAGGGAATGGTGCCGAAGGTGCCGTTCAACCACCGGCGCGTGCCGATGAACATGCCCGAGGAGATCTGGATCACGGACACGTCCCTGCGCGACGGGCAGCAGTCCGTGGAGCCGTACACGGTCGACCAGATCGTCAACATTTATAAGTACCTGTCCCGGCTCGGCGGGCCGTATGGCATCATCCGGCAGACGGAGTTTTTCATCTACAGCAAAAAAGACCGCGAGGCGCTCGAAAAGTGCATGGAGCTGGGGCTGAAGTTCCCGGAGATCACGACGTGGATCCGCGCGACAAAGGAGGACTTTCGCCTCGTGCGCGACCTCGGCATCCGCGAGACGGGCATCCTCGTCAGCTGCAGCGACTACCACATCTTCAAGAAGATGAAAATGACCAGAAAGCAGGCCATGGACTACTACCTTGCCACCGTGGCCGATGCGTTTGAGGCCGGGGTCGTCCCGCGCTGCCACCTCGAGGACATCACGCGCGCCGACTTTTACGGCTTTGTCGTGCCGTTTGTCAACGAGCTGCAAAAGCTCTCGCGTCAGGCGGGCATCCCGGTCAAGATCCGCGCGTGCGACACCATGGGTTACGGCATCCCCTACACGGAGGCGGCGCTGCCGCGCAGCGTGGCCGGCATCATCTACGGCCTGCAGCAGTACTCCGACGTGCCGAGCGAGTGCCTCGAGTGGCACGGGCACAACGACTTTTACAAGGCCGTCGTCAACGCCTCGACCGCATGGCTCTACGGCGCGTGCGCGGTCAACTGCTCGCTGCTGGGCATCGGCGAGCGCACGGGCAACATCCCGCTCGAGGCGATGGTGTTCGAGTATGCGTCGCTGCGCGGCTCGCTCGACGGCATGGACCCGACGGTCATCACCGAGATCGCCGACTACTTCCAGCACGAGATCGGCTACGACATCCCGCCGATGACGCCGTTCGTCGGGCGCGACTTCAACGCCACGCGCGCCGGTATCCACGCCGACGGCCTGCTCAAGGACGCCGAGATCTACACGATCTTCGACACCGAGAAGCTGCTCAACCGCCCGGCGTCCGTGCAGGTCGGCAAGACGTCCGGCCTCGCGGGCATCGCCTACTGGATCAACCAGAACTACCACCTGACCGGCGAAAAGCAGATCGACAAGCACGACCCGCTCGTGCTCGCGCTCAAGGGCTGGGTGGATGCGGAATACGAGGACGGCCGCCAGACCGTCCTGTCCGTCAAGGAACTCAAAGCCAAGATCGCGGAGCTGGCGCCCGGCCGCTTCGCGCAGGTTTGACAGGAGGCGCAGTATGAAAGATTTCCGTACCGTTACGCTGGCCGATCAGGTGTTTGAGCGGCTGGAATCCGATATCATTCAGGGGGTGTACCCGCGCGGCGAGGTGCTCACGGAGCTGCGGCTCGTCGAGCAGCTCAACGTCAGCCGCACGCCCATCCGCGAGGCGCTGCGCCGCCTCGAGCAGGAGCACCTCATCGCCGACACCGGCAAGGGCTCCGTCGTGCTCGGCATCACGGCCGAGGATCTGGTGGACATCATGGACATCCGCTGCCGGATCGAGGGGCTCGCGTCCTACTACGCGGCGAAAAACGTCTCGCCCGAGGGGCTTGCGCGCCTGCGGCACATTCTGGACCTGCAGGAATTTTACTTTGAAAAGCGCGACGCCGAGCACCTGCGCGAGATGGACGACCAGTTCCACGACGTCATCTGCGACATGAGCGGCCACGCCGTCATCAGCGACACGCTCGTCCCGCTGCACCGCAAGACCCGCCGCTACCGCAAGGCGTCCATTGCCGACGCGAAGCGCACGGCGCAGGTGGTCAAAGAGCACCGCGCCATCTTTGACGCCATCGCCGCCGGAGACGCCGACCGCGCCGCCGCGCTCACGACCGAACACACCATCCATGCCAAGGAAAGTATGATTGGGAGGCTGAAAAATCATGGGTGAAACGCTTGCTCAGAAGATCATCCGCGCGCACCTGCTGCACGGCGACATGACGCCCGGCAGCGAGATCGCGCTGCGCATCGACCAGACGCTCACACAGGACGCGACCGGCACGATGGCCTATCTGGAGTTTGAGACGATGGGCATCCCGCGCGTCAGGACCGAGCTGAGCGTGGCCTATGTCGACCACAACACGCTCCAGTCCGGCTTTGAAAACGCGGACGACCACCGCTACCTCCAGACCGTGGCCAAAAAGCACGGCGTCTGGTTCTCCCGCCCGGGCAACGGTATCTGCCACCAGGTGCAGCTCGAGCGCTTCGGCAAGCCGGGCAGGACGCTCATCGGCTCGGACAGCCACACGCCCACCGGCGGCGGCATCGGCATGCTGGCCTTCGGCGCGGGGGGCATGGACGTCGCGGTCGCCATGGGCGGCGGCGCGTACTACATCACGATGCCGAAAATGTTCAAGGTCAACCTCACCGGCACGCTGCGGCCCTACGTCACGGCCAAAGACATCAGCCTCGAGCTGCTGCGCATCCTGTCGGTCAAGGGCGGCGTCGGCGCGATCATCGAGTGGGGCGGGCCGGGGATCGCGGCGCTGTCCGTGCCCGAGCGCGCCACGATCACGAACATGGGCACCGAGCTCGGCGCGACGACGTCCATCTTCCCGTCGGACGACGTGACGCGCGCCTTCCTCGCCGCCGAGGGGCGCGCGGCGGACTTTATCCCCCTTGCGAGCGACCCGGACGCGCGCTTTGACCGCATCATTGACATCGACCTCAACACGCTGCAGCCCATGATCGCCTGCCCGCACAGCCCGGACAACGTCGTCCCCGTGGAAACGCTCGCGGGCACGAAGGTCGATCAGGTCTGCATCGGCTCGTGCACGAATTCGTCTCTGTTCGATATGCTCAAGGTCGCAGCCATGCTCAAGGGCAGGACCATCGCCCCGGGCGTGAGCCTGTCGATCTCGCCGGGGTCGAAGCAGGTGCTGACCATGCTCTCTGACTGCGGCGCGCTCACGGACATCCTCGCCAGCGGCGCGCGCCTGCTCGAGTGCGCGTGCGGCCCGTGCATCGGCATGGGCTTCTCGCCCAACTCCGGCGGCGTGAGCCTGCGCACGTTCAACCGCAACTTCCTCGGCCGCAGCGGCACGAAGGACGCGCAGGTCTACCTCGTGTCCCCGGAGACGGCCGTCGCCGCCGCGCTCACCGGCACGATCACCGACCCGCAGACGCTCGGCCCGATGCCGGCCGTCACGCTGCCGGAGCAGTTTCGCATCGACGACAGCGCCGTGCTGCCGCCCGCCCCGGCGGACGAGGCGGACGCGGTGGAGGTGCTGCGCGGGCCGAACATCCAGCCCTTCCCGCAGAGCAGGCCCTTTGCCGACACGCTCACGGCGGAGCTTGTGCTCAAGGTGGGCGACAACATCACGACCGACCACATCATGCCGGCGGGGGCGAAGATCCTGCCGTATCGCTCGAACATCCCGAAGCTGTCGGAGTTTTGCTTCACGGTCTGCGACCCGACCTTTCCGGCGCGCGCCAGAGCGGCCGGGGACGGCATCATCGTCGGCGGCAGCAACTACGGGCAGGGCTCGTCGCGCGAGCACGCGGCGCTCGTGCCGATGTATCTCGGCATCCGCTGCGTCGTGGCCAAGAGCTTCGCGCGCATCCATGCGGCCAACCTCATCAACGCCGGCATCCTGCCGCTGACGTTTGAAAACCCGGCCGATTACGACGCGCTGCAGCCCGGCGCGCGGCTGCGCATCGACGATATCCGCACCGGCATGGCAGCGGGGAAACTGACGCTCACGGACACGGCGGCGGGCAAATCCTACCCCGTCGTGTGCAGCCTCACCGGGCGGCAGCAGGCCATCCTGCTCGCCGGCGGACTGCTCAACTACACAAAGGAGCATGCACTATGAACGATATTGACCGCGCCTGTGCGGCGTTTCGCACGCTGCTGACTGAGCAGCAGGCCCGCGTTGCGGGCATGACCGCCGAGCGGGTGGACTATACGAAAAAAGCGACCGTGACCATCGGCCTTGTGGACGGCGACGGCATCGGCCCGATCATCATGGAGCAGGCGGTGCGCGTGCTCGAGGTGCTGCTCGCCGATGAGATCGCGCGCGGCAGCATCGCCCTGCGGCGCATCCGCGGCCTCACGATCGAAAACCGGCTGGCCTGCAATCAGGCCGTGCCGGACGATGTGCTCGATGAGATCCTGGCCTGCGACGTGCTGCTCAAAGGCCCGACGACGACGCCCATGGGCGGCGGGCTCGAGAGCGCGAATGTGAAGCTGCGCCGCGCGCTCGACCTCTACGCGAACGTCCGCCCCGTGACGATCCCCGAGCAGGGCATCGACTGGACGTTCTTCCGCGAGAACACGGAGGGCGAGTACGCCCTCGGCAGCCGCGGCGTGGAGCTGCCCGGCATGGCCGTGGACTTCAAGGTCACGACCGACCCCGGCACGCGCCGCATCGCCCGCGCGGCGTTCGACTATGCCCGGCGCAATGGCAAGACGCGCGTGACCGTCGTCACGAAGGCGAACATCCTCAAAAAGACGGACGGCAAGTTCACCGCCCTCTGCCACGAGGTGGCCGCCGATTATCCCGAGATCACCGTCGATGACTACTATATTGATATCATGGCGGCGAACCTCGTCAACGAGCGGGTGCGCGGGCAGTTTCAGGTGCTGCTGCTGCCGAACCTCTACGGCGACATCATCACCGACGAGGCTGCACAGCTCCGGGGCGGCGTCGGCACGGCGGGCAGCGCCAACATCGGCGACCGCTACGCCATGTTCGAGGCCATCCACGGCTCGGCCCCGCGCATGATCGAGCGCGGCATGGGCGACTACGCCAACCCCCAGAGCATCCTGCGCGCAGAGGTCATGCTGCTGCGGCACATTGGCCGCGCGGCTGCGGCCGACCGGCTCGAGGCGGCGCTCGATGCCTGCCCGGTCGTCATCACCGGCCAGCCGGACGGCGCGACCTGCGCCGACTACGGCGATGGGATCCTGAAACTGCTCTGAAGCACACGGCGGCGCGCCCGTCAGGGCGCGCCGCCGAGTCTGTCTGTATCCGGTTCTTGGCGCAGAGATGCGTGTCAACGCGGAACGGAAAATGACGGAATTTTTCGTGCAAAAAGACGGCGCGCAAAGCCGCCGGATTTGTTGACAGACCGGGCGATTATGTGATATCATATCAAAAATTTGCGATTCGGCAGAAATGAGGCGAGGAAAATGGTCGCGGCCGCAGAGAATATGCAGGCATTTGGGTGGGATCTTTTTCCCGGCAACCGTGATTCTGTTTTTCTTGGCAGCGGCAGCATTGCCGGTGACGAACTTGATATTTCTTCTTTCGTGGTATTACCTGGTTTCGTAGATGTGCATGTACATCTTCGTGAGCCGGGTTTTTCTTATAAGGAGACCATTTCGTCCGGCACGCTTGCTGCGGCGCACGGCGGATACAGCCGCGTGTGTGCCATGCCCAATCTGGATCCGGCGCCGGACAGTTTGCAGACGCTTGCCCCCCAGCTGGAGCGCATCCGCACGGATGCGGTCATCGATGTGACGCCCTACGGCGCAATCACCGCGCACCGCGGCGGCAGGGAGCTTGCGGACATGGAGCAGCTCGCGCCCTATGTCGCCGGCTTTTCCGACGACGGCAGCGGCGTGCAGGATGCGGACGTGATGCGCGCCGCGATGCGCAAGGCGGCAAGCCTCGGCAAGCTCATCGCCGCGCACTGTGAGGACAACACCCTCCTGCACGGCGGCTATATCCACGACGGCGCGTATGCCCGCGCCCACGGGCACAAGGGCATCAGCAGCGAGAGTGAGTGGCGGCAGCTGGAGCGCGATCTCAAGCTGGTGCGCGAGACGGGCTGCGCCTATCATATGTGCCACGTGTCCACCAAGGAGAGCGTGGCGCTTATCCGCCGGGCGAAGGCGCAGGGGCTGGACGTCACCTGCGAGACCGCACCGCACTACCTCGTGCTGACCGAGGACGACCTGCGCGAGGACGGCAGCTTCAAGATGAACCCGCCCCTGCGCACGCAGGCCGACCGGCAGGCGCTCATCGAGGGCATCCTCGACGGCACGGTGGACATGATCGCGACCGACCACGCGCCGCACAGCGCGCAGGAAAAGGCCAGGGGTCTCGCCGGGAGCGCCATGGGCATCGTCGGCCTTGAGACGGCGTTTCCCGTGCTCTATACCCACCTTGTGCGCACCGGCGTGCTGACGCTCGACAAGCTCGTGGAGCTCATGGCGGTCAACCCCAGAAAGCGCTTCGGCTTCCCGCTGCGTGCGGACGATTATGCCGTCTGGGACCTGAACACGGAGTACCGCATCGACCCGGCGCAGTTTTGCTCCATGGGAAAGAGCACGCCCTTTGCCGGACAGACGGTCTACGGGCGGTGCGTGCGCAACGTCTGCGGCGGCGCCGTCGTCTGGCAGGACGCGCAGGACTGAGCGCCCTTCATTTACATATTAAATATATGACATACAGGACTTTTTACGTACTGAGGAGGAAATCACATGCCCAAGAGAACGGATCTGAAGAAAATTATGATCATCGGCTCCGGCCCGATCGTCATCGGTCAGGCCGCTGAGTTTGACTATGCCGGCACGCAGGCGTGCCTGTCGCTCAAGGAGGAGGGGTACGAGGTCATTCTCGTCAACTCCAACCCCGCCACGATCATGACGGATACCTCCGTCGCGGACAAGGTGTACATGGAGCCGTTGACGCTGGAGTATGTGGCGCGTATCCTGCGCAAGGAGCGCCCGGACGCGATCGTCCCGGGCATCGGCGGCCAGACCGGCCTGAATCTGGCGATGCAGCTCGAGCAGAAGGGCGTGCTCAAGGAGTGCCAGGTCGAGCTTCTCGGCACGGACAGCGACAGCATCCGCCGCGCCGAGGACCGCGAGCAGTTCAAGGAGCTCTGCCAGAGCATCGGCGAGCCGGTCATCCCGTCGCAGATCACCTACGGCCTCGAGGAGGCCAAGGCCGCGGCCGCGGCCATCGGCTATCCGGTCGTGCTGCGCCCGGCGTTCACGCTCGGCGGCACGGGCGGCGGCTTTGCCGACGACGAGGCGCAGCTCATCGAGCTGGGTATGCAGGCGTTCAAGCTCTCGCCCATCCATCAGGTGCTGATCGAAAAGAGCGTCAAGGGCTATAAGGAGATCGAGTTTGAGGTCATGCGCGATGCGTCCGACCGCGCCATCACCATCTGCGGCATGGAGAACATCGACCCCGTGGGCGTGCACACCGGCGACTCCGCCGTCGTCGCGCCGATCATGACGCTCAGCGACCATGACATGAAGATGCTCAACGACAGCGCGATCAAGATCATCCGCGCGCTGAAGATCCAGGGCGGCTGCAACGTGCAGTTTGCGCTCAACCCCAAGACCTCGGAGTACTTCCTCATTGAGATCAACCCCCGCGTCTCCCGCTCGTCGGCGCTGGCGAGCAAGGCCAGCGGCTATCCCATCGCGCGCGTCACGGCCAAGGTCGCCGTCGGCATGAACCTCGACGAGATCGCCGTCGCCAACACGACGGCCGCGTTCGAGCCGTCGCTGGACTACGTGGTCGCAAAGCTGCCGCGCTTCCCGTTCGATAAGTTCTCGACCGCCGCCAACACGCTCGGCACGCAGATGAAGGCCACGGGCGAGGTCATGGGCATCGGCAGCACGCTCGAGGAGTGCCTGCTCAAGTCCGTCCGCTCGCTGGAGATCGGCGCGCAGCACCTCTGGCTGCCGAAGTTCCAGAACATGACCAAGGCGGAGCTGACTGAGTACCTGCACCAGTTCCGCGATGACGGGCTCTTTGCCGTCGCACAGTTGCTGCGTCTGGGCGCGAGCGTGGACGAGGTCGCCGCGCTGACGATGATCACGCCGTACTTCCTCGAGACCATCCGCGGCATCGTGGACATGGAGCAGACGCTCTGCGCGCACAAGGGCGACGGAGAGACGCTCAAGCGGGCCAAGCAGATGGGCTTCTGTGACCCCTACATCGCGCGGCTCTGGGGCGTGCGCGAGGAGGATGTGTATGCCCAGCGCGTGCAGCTGGGGCTCTACCCCGCCTACAAGATGGTGGACACCAGCCACACCGGCGCTTACATCCCCTATTTCTACTCCACCTATGCCCCCGGCGCAAAGAGTGAGGCGCGCCGCTCGGACAAGAAGAAGGTCGTCGTGCTCGGCGCAGGCCCGATCCGCATCGGTCAGGGCGTGGAGTTTGACTACTCCACCGTCCATGCGGTGCAGACCATCCGGCGCGCGGGCTACGAGGCCATCATCATCAACAACAACCCCGAGACGGTCTCCACCGACTACACGACCGCCGATAAGCTGTATTTCGAGCCCCTCACGCCCGAGGACGTCATGAACATCCTGCACGAGGAGCAGGCCGATCAGGTGATCGCCAGCCTCGGCGGCCAGACGGCCATCAATCTGGCGCAGCCGCTCATGATGCGCGGCGTGCAGATCATCGGCACGGACTGCGCCGCGATCGAGCGCGCGGAAAACCGCGACTGCTTTGAAAAGCTGCTGCTCGAGCTGAACATCCCGCAGCCGATGGGCGCGGCGGTGACGAATCTGGACGACGGTCTCAAGGCTGCGCACACGGTGGGCTATCCGGTGCTGGTGCGCCCGTCGTTCGTGCTGGGCGGCCGCGCCATGGAGATCGTGGCCGACGACGAGATGCTGCGCCACTATCTGCAGAATGCCGTGCGCACCGGCGAGGGCAAGCCCGTGCTGGTCGATAAGTACATCTCCGGCCGCGAGGTCGAGGTCGACGCCATCTGCGACGGCAGAGACGTGTTCGTGCCCGGCATCATGGAGCTGGTCGAGCGCACCGGTGTCCACTCCGGCGACTCCATCAGCGTCTACCCGCCGTTTTCCATCTCCGACAAGGTCAAGGGCACGATCCTGACCTATGCCAAGAAGCTCGGTCTGGGCATCGGCATCGTCGGACTGTATAACATCCAGTTCATCGTCGATAAGAGCGACCATGTCTACATCATCGAGGTCAACCCCCGCTCGTCGCGCACGGTGCCGTTTTTGTCGAAGGCCACGGGCTATCAGCTCGCGGACATCGCCACGAACGTCATCCTCGGCACGAGCCTCAAGGAGCAGGGCATCTTCGACCTGTATCCGCCGGAAAAAGAGCGCTGCTATGTCAAGGCGCCGGTGTTCTCCTTCGCCAAGCTCCACGGGCTGGACGCCTACCTCTCCCCGGAGATGAAGTCCACGGGCGAGGCCATTGGCTACGACAAGAAGCTCTCGCGCGCCATGTACAAGGCGCTGCAGGCCTCCGGCATGAACGTGCAGAACTACGGCACCGTGTTCGTAACGCTGGCCGATGAGGACAAGCCCGAGGGCCTGCCGCTCGTGCGCCGGTTCTATGAGATGGGCTTTAACATCGAGGCGACCGCAGGCACGGCTGCCTACCTCAAGTCCTTCGGCATCCGCACGCGCGTGCGCGGCAAGATCAGCGACGGCAGCCACGAGATCCTCGATTCCATCCGCAGCGGCTACGTCAGCTACATCATCAATACCCGCTCCATCCATTCGAGCGTCCACGCGCAGGACGGCGCCGCGATCCGGCGCTGCGCGGTGGAAAACGGCGTGACCGTCTTTACCTCGCTCGATACGGTGCGCGTGCTGCTCGACGTGCTCGAGGAGACGACGCTGGCCGTGTCCACGATCCACGCGGAGTAAGCCATGCAGCAGAAACGTTTCACCATTGCGGAAAACGCGCCCGTTGCCCGTGACACCTACCGTTTGCAGCTCACGGGGGACACCGCCGCGATCACCGCGCCGGGGCAGTTTGTGGACATCCGGCTTGCCGGACGCTTTCTGCGCCGCCCCGTGTCGGTGTGCAGCTGGAGTGACGGCGCGCTGACGCTGTATTATAAAGTGGCGGGCGCAGGCACGGCGCAGCTGAGCACGCTGGCGCCGGGCACGGAGCTGGACCTGCTGGTCGGTCTCGGCAACGGCTTTGACACCGCACCCGCCGGTGCGCGGCCGCTGCTGGTCGGCGGCGGCGTGGGCGCGTCCCCGCTGTACGGTCTTGCGCAGCAGCTCGTGGCCGAGGGGTGCAGCCCGCTGGCCGTGCTCGGCTTTCGCACGGCGGCAGAGGTGCTGCTTGCCGATGCGTTTTGTGCGCTCGGCATCCCCGTCACGGTCGTGACCGAGGACGGCACCATGGGCGCGCGCGGCTTCGTGACCGACGCGCTGCCCGAGGGCTGCACCTATGTGTATGCCTGCGGGCCGATGCCCATGCTGCAGGCGCTGTGCAGTGCGACGCCGCTTGACGGTCAGCTGAGCCTTGAGGCGCGCATGGGCTGTGGCTTCGGCGCGTGCATGGGCTGCACCTGCGAAACGACGCACGGCAGCAAGCGCGTCTGCAAGGACGGGCCCGTGTTCACAAAGGAGGAGATCCTATGGCCGCAACAGCCGTAACGCTTTGCGGGATCGAGCTGGAAAACCCCATCATCCCGGCCAGCGGCACGTTTGGCTACGGGCAGGAGTTTGCGCAGCTGTATGACATCAATATGCTCGGCACGTTCTCCTTCAAGGGGACGACGCGTGCGCCGCGCTTCGGCAACCCCACGCCGCGCATCGCCGAGTATGCCGGCGGAATGCTCAACGCGGTGGGGCTGCAGAACCCCGGCGTGGACGCGGTCATCGCGCACGAGCTGCCGGAGCTGAAAAAGGTGTTTCACAAGCCGGTCATGGCGAATGTGAGCGGCTTCAGCGTGGAAGAATATGCCGAGGTCTGCGCCAGGCTTGACGCGCAGCCGCAGGTCGGCTGGCTGGAGGTCAACATCTCCTGCCCGAACGTCCACGGCGGCGGCGCTGCCTTCGGCGCAGAGCCGTCGGCCGCGGCGGAGGTGACGCGCGCGGTGCGCGCCGTGACGAAAAAGCCGATCATCCTCAAGCTCTCGCCGACGGCGGCGGACATTGCCGCCGTTGCCAAGGCCTGTGAGGACGCGGGCGCGGACGGCGTGAGCCTCATCAACACCCTGCCGGGTATGCGCATCGACCTTGCGCGCCGCCGCCCGCTGCTGGCCAACCGGACCGGCGGCATGTCCGGCCCCGGTATGTTCCCGCTGGCCGTGCGCATGGTCTATCAGGTGTACGAGGCGGTGCGCATCCCCATCGTGGGCATGGGCGGCGTGACGAGCGCGCAGGACGTTCTGGAGCTGATGCTCGCGGGCGCAACGGCGGTCGGCGTGGGCGCGGCAAACCTGGTCGAGCCGTATGCCTGCAAGCACATCATTGAAACTCTGCCGGACGCGATGGCGCGCTTCGGCATCGACAATCTCAGGGACATTATAGGAGGAGCACATCATGGGTAAGGACGTTATCATTGCGCTGGATTTTGACAGCCGGGAAAAGACGCTCGCATTTCTCGACCTCTTTCAGGACGAGAAGCCGTTTGTGAAGATCGGCATGGAGCTGTTTTATGCCGAAGGGCCGGACATCGTGCGCCAGATCCACGCGCGCGGCCACAGGATCTTTCTCGACCTCAAACTGCACGACATCCCGAACACGGTGAAAAAGGCGATGGCCGCGCTCTCGGCGCTGGATGTGGATATCATCAACCTCCACGCTGCCGGCACGAAGGCCATGATGAGCGCCGCGCTCGAGGGACTGACCCGACCGGACGGCACGCGCCCGCTGCTCATCGCCGTGACGCAGCTGACCTCCACAGATCAGGAGCGCATGGACCGGGAGCTGCTCATTCACGCGCCGATCGACGAGGTCGTGCTGCACTATGCGCGCAATGCGCGCGATGCCGGTCTTGACGGCGTGGTCTGCTCCCCGCTGGAGGCGGGCAGCATCCATGCGCGCTGCGGCGCGGACTTTCTGACCGTGACGCCCGGCGTGCGCTTTGCCGACGGGGAGAGCGGCGACCAGAAGCGCGTCACAACGCCGGAGCGCGCCCGGGAGATCGGCTCGGACTACATCGTCGTCGGCCGCCCGATCACGCAGGCGGACGATCCCGTCGCCGCCTATCGCCGGTGCGTGGCCGCGTTCGTCGGCTGAGCGCCGGATCAGAGACTTTTTCAACAGGAGGAACTGCTATGGATATCAAACACGAAGTTGCGCGCAGCCTGCTCTCGATCGAGGCGGTGTTCCTGCGCCCGCAGGAGCCGTTCACGTGGGCCAGCGGCATCAAGAGCCCCATCTACTGCGACAACCGCCTCATCCTGACCGCGCCCGAGGCGCGTGATCTGGTCGAGCGCGCCATCGCCGAGACGGTCAGGCGCGAGTATCCGCAGGCGCAGGTGCTCATGGGCACGGCCACGGCCGGCATCGCCCACGCCGCCATCGCCGCGCATCTGCTTGGTCTGCCGATGGGCTATGTCCGCTCGAGCAGCAAGGATCACGGCCGCCAGAACCGCATCGAGGGCAAGCTCGTCCCGGGGCAGAAGGTCGTGGTCGTCGAGGATCTGATCTCCACCGGCGGCAGCGTGCTCGACGCGGTGGACGCGCTGCGTGAAGCCGGCGCGGAGGTGCTCGGCGTCGTGAGCATCTTCACCTACGGCATGAAAAAGGGCGTGGAGCGGCTCGCCGCAGAGCAGGTCAGAAACGTGAGCCTCACGGATCTGGACACCGTCGCCCGCACGGGTGCACAGGAGGGCTACATCACCGAGGCCGACGTCGCGCGGCTGCTGGCCTTCCGCGAAAACCCCTCCGACGAGAGCTGGATCCAGGCAGAAAGTCAGGCGTGATATGAAGCATCTGATCGACATTATGCAGCTGACCCCGCAGGAGATCATGGAGCTCATCGACACTGCCTGCGCGATCATGGAGCACCCCGAGCAATATGCCCACAAGTGCGACGGGAAGATCCTCGCCACGCTGTTTTTCGAGCCGTCCACGCGCACGCGCCTGAGCTTCGAGAGCGCGATGCTCTCGCTCGGCGGCAAGGTGCTCGGCGTCGCCTCGGCAGAGAGCTCGTCCGCCTCCAAGGGCGAGACCGTCGCGGACACCGTGCGCGTCGTCAGCTGCTACAGCGACATCATCGCCATGCGTCATCCCAAGGAGGGCGCGCCGCTGGTCGCGTCCATGCACGCGCAGGTCCCGGTCATCAACGCGGGCGACGGCGGACACAACCACCCCACGCAGACGCTGACCGACCTCATGACCATCTACCGCGAAAAGGGTCGGCTGGACGACCTGACGATCGGCCTGTGCGGCGACCTGAAGTTCGGCCGCACGGTGCACTCGCTCGTCGCCGCCATGAGCCGCTGCACGGGCATCCGCTTCGTGCTCATCTCCCCGGAGGAGCTCAAGCTCCCGCGCTACGTGAAGGACGAGTATCTCAAAAAGCCCGGCGTTCCCTACACGCAGTCCACGTCGCTCGAGGCCGTGATGCCGGAGCTGGACGTGCTGTATATGACCCGCGTGCAGCGCGAGCGCTTTTTCAACGAGGAGGACTACCTGCGCCTGCGCGACAGCTATATCCTCACGCCGGATAAGCTCGAGACCGCCAAGCCCGACATGAGCATCCTGCACCCGCTGCCGCGCGTCAACGAGATCGCCGCCGCCGTGGACAACGATCCGCGCGCCTGCTATTTCAAGCAGGTGAAAAACGGCCGCTATATCCGCATGGCGCTCATGCTCAAGCTGCTAGGCATCGACTGACGGGAGGAGAAACGTTATGCTTATTGATTCGATTCAAAACGGGATCGTCATCGACCACATCACGGCCGGCAAGGCCATGGAGCTCTACCAGATCCTCGGTCTGGACAAGCTCGCCTGCACCGTTGCCATCCTCAAAAATGTCACCAGCGACAAGCTCGGCCGCAAGGACATCATCAAGATCGACGGCGAGATGGAGCTCGACTGGGACCTGATCGGCTACGTCGATCCGAGCATCACGGTCAACATCATCCGCGGCGGCGAGCTGCAGGAAAAGCGCACGCTCAAGCTGCCCGAGCGCATTCGCGGCGTGCTGCGGTGCAAGAATCCGCGCTGCATCACCTCGACCGAGCGCGAGCTGCCGCAGGAGTTCGTGCTCACGGATCGGGAGCGGCGCGTCTACCGCTGCCTGTACTGCGAGACCGAGGCGGGAAAATGATCTCCCCGCAAATCTGAAAAATCAAGCGGCGCGTCCGAAACCGGACGCGCCGCTTGTGCTTGCCGTCAGGCAAGCAGCCGGATGCCTTTGGTCATCAGGATCAGCCCGAGGGCGACGATGAGGATCGTGCTGCCCTTGAGCAGATATTTGTTGTACCGCTTCGGGAGAAACGTCCCGAGCAGGCCGAACAGAAGCATGAAGACGTACGTGCCCGCGCCGAAGGCGAGCATGCTCACCGCGCCACTTGCCCACGACCCGGACGAGGCGGCGAAGATCCACATCGACGACAGCGCGCCGCACGGCATCAGGCCGGTCAGTAGCCCGACGGCGAACGCCTTGCCCCGGAAGCGGCAGGGCCTGGCCAGCTCGGGACTGATCCGGCGCAGAAACGGCACGCCCCACATCCTGAGCCCGATGAGCACCACGAGCAGCCCGCTGACGGTCAGGAGCATAAAGGTAAGCTGCCGCCCATCTTGAGCGGCAGCTTGCTTTTTATAGAATCTACTATCCCTGATACCTTATTCTTTCAACCAGCGTTTCCTTTTTCAGATTACTGCTTAAAACGAGGGAAAGCACAATTTGTAGAATACCAACCAGAAGAATCATAACAAGAATCGGGATAAGAGGAACGTGATAAACGTTCATTCCAAAAATCCCATGATGCTTCGCATAGGAAAACAGTGCATAGCCAAGGGGCAGACCGGCAGCAAGTGCGACGCAGATGGTGCCAACCGTAAAAATCCGCCGCACTCCTGCTGGGAGCGCGGCGGAACTTTCTGGCGGATAGGGTGGGATTCGAACCCACGAGCCGCTTGCGCGACTACCTGATTTCGAGTCTTTTATGCAACTGTGACGGGGATGTCCATTTTGGAGTCGTTTCTGTAAGCCCCGTACCCGCCGAAAGTCGCTTGAAATCAGGCTTTTTCGCCCGGAAAACCTTGCGGGACAGGCTTTTTTGAAAGTGGGTTCAAATCGGCATTTTTCCCGATTTTGGAGAGAAATGCGGGAAGATAGGAGAGAAAAACCGGGAGACGGCCATACACCGCAGAATAGAGCTTCCAACCGACGAAAATCTATTTTTGAGGTGTTACAAATGGATGTATTTCCCGTCAACTGGGACAGCGTTCCCGAGGTGATGAACAAGGAGCAATTCTTCCGAATATGCCACATCAGCAAGTCCACGGCGCTGCATCTGCTCAAAAGCGGCAAGGTGCCCTGCGAGTGGTCGGGTAAGAAAACCCGGTGCTATAAAATCCGAAAAGAGGATGTGAAAGCATACTTGGAGGAGCGGGCGATTTTCCCTGAACTCTATTCTGCGCCGAAGGGCTGGTACGGCACCCACTATGTGGCGAGGCTCTCCAAGGAGTTGCCGGAGGACACGCTGCGGCAGATGCACGGCTACTATGAAAAGCTGCTGCGCAAATACCCGGATGTGGTTACGGTGAAGGATGTGGTGGCCCTGACCGGCTACACCCTGACCACCGTCCACAACTGGTGCAGCCGGGGTTCGTTGAAAGCCTTTCAAAAGGGGCTGAAGTTCTGCATCCCGAAAATCTTTCTCGTGGACTTTTTCTGTTCTCTGACCTTCCGCTCCATCACCCGCAAAAGCCTCTGGCATATCCAGACGCTGAACGAGTTCAGCAGGAAGATGAAGAAATAATGTGCGATTTAGAAATTCGCACACTCGCACCTGCCTTTCGGTTTTGGTAGACTGTAACCGAAAGGCGGGTGCATTTTGCATTGCAGACCTGCCAGGGAAATTTTGAATGGGAGGATCACATATGAAATCGCTATTTGAGCAGCTGGGCGGCACTTACACAAGGCAGGGCGACTATTGCCTGCCGGATGTTTGCTTACCGCCCGAAGAAGAACGCCCTATCGGCATTTACGGCCAGCGGCGGCGAGCTTATCTGAAGGGGCATCACCGGGTGCTGTATTATAACCTGCTGACCGCCGGGGTGCTGGATGGGCACCTTGCAGACATCGAGGAGCAGGCGCAGGAACTCTTTCTTCGGTTGGTAGAACAATACGCAGATGCCGAGGGTGTGACGGAGGCCTTGAAAGCCGATGACCCGATGGCGTGGGTGCGAAAGATGAACGGCATCCGACATCGGGCAAATGAGGTCGTAATGCAGGAAATTGTATACGGATGATGAGCAAGCGGAGGTCGATGACCTCCGCTTGTTTTGTGTGCAGAAAAGAACAATGCTGTTTTTAAACGGCATTGTTCCGAACTTTGTTGACATTATTCTTTTATTCGGGTATAATGTACTTGTGATTTTATGCGTGGAGGTATCCCCTATGGCTGAAATGATCTCGGTAAGAGAAGCAGCAATGCGCTGGAATATAACGGAGCGGAGAGTTGCGACGCTCTGCAAGAATGGGAGAATTGCCGGTGCGGAAAAGCAGGGCAATCGTTGGCTGATCCCCGCTGATACGCAGAAGCCGGCGGATCAGCGGCTTAAGACGGGCGCTTTCCGCAAGACGGAGCGCGCGCCGAAGCTGCCCCTGCCCATCGGCGTGTCCAACTACTGCCTTGCCTCGTCGGAATACTACTACATCGACAAGACGATGATGATCAAGGATTTCATCGACGAGCGTCCGATGGTGACGCTGTTCACTCGTCCCCGCCGCTTCGGCAAGACGCTGAATATGGATATGCTGCGCACTTACTTTGAAAAGAGTGACAAGGATACCTCCGTCTACTTCCGGGATAAGAAGATCTGGGCCTGCGGCCAGAAGTACCGGGATTATCAGGGCAAGTACCCTGTGATCTTCCTGACCTTCAAGGATGTGAAGTTCGACACTTGGGAGGAGACCTTTGCGGCCATTCGGGATATTTTCGCAAAGGAGACCCGGCGGCACAAAGAACTGCTGGCCAGCGATAAGTTCGACGAGTACAGCAAAAAGACCTATGAAAAGCTGGCAGACGGCAAGGTCAGCGAGGTAGAGCTGGCTTCTGCACTGCTGGATCTGTCCGCTATGCTGCACAAGCACTATGCCGTTGCGCCCATTATCATCATCGACGAGTACGACACCCCCATCCAGCAGGGCTATCAGAAGGACTATTACGACAAGGTCATCCGGTTTATGCGAAACCTGTTTTCCGGCGGGTTCAAGGATAATCAGCACCTGTCCTTCGGCTTCCTCACCGGCATTCTGCGGGTGGCCAAGGAGAGCATCTTCAGCGGGATGAATAACCTGTCCATCAACTCCGTGCTGGACAACAAATACAGCGCCTACTTCGGCTTCACCGCCGACGAGGTGATGGAGATGGCGGAATATTACGGCGCTGCCGATAAGTACGACGAGATTTGCCAATGGTACGACGGCTACCGCTTCGGCAAGACGGAAATTTTCAACCCGTGGTCGGTGGTCAACTACTTCAGCAACGAGTGTGAGCCGAGGCCCTTCTGGGTCTCCACCGGCAGCAACGATATTATCGGGGAAGTGCTTGCCCAAGCGGACGAGGAGATTTATAACCGTCTGACCGCCCTGGTCAACGGCGAGACCTTCACCACCTTCATCGACACCGGCGTGATCTATCCGCAGATCAAAAGCAATCCCTCTACCATTTACAGCTTCTTACTGGTGACCGGCTATCTGAAGGCACTGAAAACCACGCCCTCCTTCAGCGGCGATTTTATGTGCGAGGTTTCCCTGCCCAACCGGGAGATCTCTCTGGTGTATAACAAGGAGATTTTGCAGCGGTTGGAGAATCTGATCCCGCCGTCCACGGCGATTTCCGTTCAGGAGGCCATCTTCTCCGGCGATAACGCACGGCTGAAAGCGCAGATACAGACGCTGCTGACCCAGTCGGTCAGCTCCTTCGATACTGCCGGGGAGAATTTCTACCACGGCTTTATGCTGGGCCTGTGCGCCCTGCTGGGTGGTGCTTTCGTGACCTCCAACCGGGAATCCGGCGACGGGCGCTATGACATTCAGCTGAAGCCCACGCAAAAGGGTCTTCCGGGCATCCTGATTGAGCTAAAAGCGGAGAAGAATTGCGGCGATGAGCAGCTGAAAAAGCTGTCCGAGACGGCCTTACAGCAGATCAACGATAAGAAATACGAAACCGAGCTGACGACCGCCGGGGTCAGGACGATTTATAAATACGGCGTGGCCTTCAGCGGTAAAAAGGTCGAAGTGACAGTCGGATGAGAATTGAAGACAGGGGCACACCTTTGTTTGTGTGTCCCTGTCCTTTTTATAACGAATTCATTATATTCAGCAAACTCTGATAGCTGTCTACATCGTGGTACACCACATTGCTTGTGGACATCTCGTTGAACAGCTTCTTGGCGCAAGAGATTTTCGCCTGCTCAATAGGACGCAGCTCAAGACTTTCCATTGTGCCTTTCGTTTCGGCTATGAAGAAAATATGCTTGACCTTGCCCTCATAGAAAGCGATTGCCCAGTCCGGCGAATAGTTGCCCACCGGTGTAGGGATTTGGAAGGTTCTTGGCAGCTTTGCATAGACACACACCTCGTCTGCTGCGTCCAAATCTTCAGCAAACTTTCTCTCAATGCTCTTGTCGGCAGAGCCGTCCGTGAACACATAGTCCTGAATGGCTTTCTTTGCAAGGAACGCCTTATCAAAGCTCTGTGTTGCCTTTTCAGCCGTGAAGATGGAGCTGTCATATTCGCCCTCAATGGTATCGTAGGAAATATGCTCTACGATCATTGTGGCTTTCTGCTCGTTGATAAGCCGGATGACCTTTGTGATGAACTCCTCCGGGTTGTTCTTGAACATATAGAGCTTATCCACACGGATTCCTTGCAGGATAGCAGAAACCGTGCGCCGTGTCAGAACGGTGCCCTCTGCGATTTTCCCAATAAGGTCGTACTTGATTTGACTGGTTTCGGCGTGTTTGAGTGTCTGTGTCCGGGTCTTTTCGCCGGTGAAGGATGCTCCACGCTCGATCTCGTACTCATTCATCTCCGCTTTCTGCCGTCCGATGGTGGTCGTGTATTGCAGCTCGGAAACAAAGAGCTTTTCGTCAATATGGGCAATGGCATTGCGAATCAGCTCGGCACTGTCAAAATCAACGGTGTAGGCGTACTTATGGTTGATCTCACGCCACAACGCCTGAAACTCTCGCTTGGCGAAGTTCTCGTTGAGAGGGTTCTCTTTGACCTTGGTTTCGTGACCGTCGGTGAACATATCCTTGAGGACACTATCGTCATAGACTGCCTGAATGAGCGTGTGGATGCCGTCTGTCATCGGCCCCAGTTCCTCCGGCAGCTCCGCAACGGTTCCGTTCTTAACATCCTGACGGTACTTGTCCGTCACCTTGCGCTTCATATCCACATAGCCGTTCTGAATAAGGTAGAACTCGATGGCATTGGCTTTCTCATCGTCGATAAGCGTCGGTACATCGTCTACCTTGACATATTTGCCCTTGAAGTATTCGCTTGTAGCTACCGTGGGTCTGTCATAAAGCACAGTCTTAATATCCGACTGCAAGTCTGCTACAAAGGTCTTATAGCTTTCGCTGGCGACTACCGTCAGCGTGTTGATCTCGTGAACGCTGTCGCCGCAGCTTTGCACATCCATACGGTTGCCATCCTGATTGACGCAAAGGCGTAGACCACGACCGACTTCCTGCCGCTTCGCCGTGTTGCTGTCGGAGTGCTTCAGAGTACAGATTTGGAACACATTCGGGTTATCCCATCCTTCACGCAGTGCGGAGTGGGAGAATATGAACCGTGTCGGCTCGTCAAAAGACAGCAGCCGTTCCTTGTTTTTCAAGATCAGGTCATAGGCTGAAACATCTTTTTCATCAAAACCCTCTTTATTAGCCTTGCTGTCCACGCTGCGCCCGGTTTTCTTATCGATGCTGAAGTAGCCCTTATGTACCCGGCTTACATCGCTGCAAGTGGCTTTGAGATACTTCTGATACGGCGTGTCAAACATCGTAATGTACTCGTTCAGAATGGCAAGATACTCCTGCTCAAACATCACGCCATATTCGCCAAGCACCTCGTCGCCGTTTTCATCATACTGGCGGTACTTTGCCACCTCGTCGATGAAGAACAGGGACAGACACTTGATGCCCATATTGAAGAGCTTTTCCTCTTTTTCAAAGTGGGAGAGGATGGTTTCTCTGATTTGAATGCGGCGCATATCCTTTTCGGACACATCGCCCACCACATCACCGGCTTTGATGACTTCGCCGTTGGTAAAGGTCACGGTGCCACGCAGCGGGTCAATTTCGGAGATAGTGTAGCCCTTATACTGCTCCATTTCCTGCGAAACGAAGTAAAGGTCATCACCAACGCTGAGAATACGGGTTTCCCGGTTGATGGACTTGTTATAGCCAATCTCCAGCTCAATTTTTGCCATCGGCGGTTTCTTGCTGGAAAGGACGATCTGTTCAAGGTATAGGTAGCTGTCCGTACCACGGAAGTTCTTGACCTCAAAGCCCTTGACCTCGATCTTCTTGACCAATGTCGTGCTGATTACATTGCCTTTTTCGCAGCCCAATTCAACTGTAGTGAAGTTGTTGATAGGCGTATAGCCTACGCCGTCCACTACGATTTGTCCCTGAATGGATTTGTCGCTGACATTTGACTTGAAAATGACCTTTTGTCTGATCCATTCTGCACACTCTCGTGCAATAGCTTTTTGAGTCAGCTCATTCCTGAGCTTGATTTCAAACTCTGTTCCGTATAAACTGCGTTCACGGGTAAGGCGTGGAATATAGAACTCACGCTTTTCCTTCTTAGCTTTCTCCGTTACAAAGGTAGGCGAAGTGAAAATAAAGCGCAACTCATCAATTTGAGAGAGCTGCGCCTTCAATTCCTGAAAGGCATAGATAGAGAAGCAAGCCGCCGCAATGGACACTTTGCTGCCTTGCTTGATCTCTACAGACAAATCGTCTTTAAGAGTCTTTGTTGTATTATTTATAAGCTCCATAACTGAATTCTCCCACATTTCAAATCAGTTCTTGCTGCTTGCCAATCGGGAACAATTAGATCTAATAGGCTCGTTCCGTCAACAAGCATTCCAAAGTGCCAATTTGGCACTTTGGAACCGCCGTGTTGGCACTTTGGGATTTCGCAAAAGTATCAATTTGATACTTTGGAAGCCAAAAAACTGATACTTTAGGCTTTACAAATCTCCCGCCCGGAAAGCCGAAAGGCTCTCGTAATAATAGCTTTGGTCGATACCACTCAAATAGACTTCCCGGCTGTTTATCTCATCGGTCAGTGCCGCCTTCAGCAGTACCTTGATCTCCACATCCTTGATGGTGCTGCGCTCCATTGCAAGGAGATAATCCTCTTTATCCACCTTGCTCCAGTCCACGACCTTGCCGATTTCTGTTCTTAGGATATGGTCGAGCCAGATGCGGGTGCTGCGCCCATTGCCCTCCCGAAAGGGGTGGGCAATATTCATTTCCACATATTTTTCGATAATCTCGTCAAAAGTGGACTGCGGCATCCTGTCGATGTTGGCCAGTGCCGCCTCCAGATAGATCAGCGGCGCAAAGCGGAAATTACCCTTTGCCAGATTCACCGTGCGCAGCTTTCCAGCAAAGTCGTAAATATCTTCAAACAGATATTTGTGAATCGCCTGCAAAGTCGAGAATTTGCCCGCCGGTAGGGTGTCCAGCACACCGTTTTCGAACAGTTCTACCGCCTTTTTCTTGCTGAGGCGTTCTTCTTCCCTGGCAAGATCGGCGGAGCTTGTCAGCCCCAATTTATTTTCCAGTGCCATAGCGCACCTCCAAAATAATTACTTATCCGCCGCCACGCCGGACTTCATCCAGGCGTCTACTTCGCTGATCTTGAATTTCCAAAGGCGGCCTATTTTCGCAGCGGGCATATTTCTTTTCTCTATCCAAGCGAGTACCGTATCACGGCTGACGCCGAGGTATTCGCAAATCTCTTTCATTGAGTACCAGCGTTCGATGGTCGGTTCCATTAAAATGTCCTCACTTTCAGGCGGTTTCCGATAGCTATAATTATACAATTTAAGTATATCACGGCGATGCCGATTTATCAAGGATTATTACGGATTTACGAGGGATTCAGAAGAAAATCTTATAATTAAAAGTGAAAGGTTTCCCCGCTCAGTTTACTGATTTGAGCGGAGAAACCTTTTTTGCTACATATCTCTTTTTTCGGAAACGCCCCCACAAATGGTCTTGCAATTTTGAGAATAAGTGAGGACGGAAAATTTTTTGAGAATTTTCTCGAAAACACCCCCCACAAACGGCACCCCTTATTCAGAGTAAGTGAAGGGAGAAATATTTTTGTGGGGAATTTTGAAAAGTACCCTGCCAAACGGCACCCCTTATTCAGAGTAAGTAGAAGGGTCCTTTTGAAAAATTGAGGGGACTTTTCAAATTACTTTGCCAAAATCTCGAAAAAGTTCCCAATTGGTTAGTAGGAAGGCCCTGAAAAATTTCCTTCAAAATCCTATTTGTTATTTGCCAGAAAAGTTCCCAGTTGATTAGTGGGAGGGACGCTTAAAAATTTTCTTCAAAATTCTTTTTATTTTTGCCGGAAAAATTCCCAATTAAGTAGTAGAAGGGGTTCGCAGAAAAATTCTCAAAAGTTCTTTCGTTCAAATCCGAAAAAATTTCCCGGTTGGTTAGTAGAGAGGATTTCAAAGAATTTTTTCAAAGTTCCTTCGTACAAATCGAAAAAAATTTCCCAGTTGATTAGTGAGGGGGTTAAAAAACAGGCCTTCTCGCTGGCTACCTATTGAGGAGACTTTTCCCGTGTACCTTGAAAATTGAATCGCCGCCTCCAAAGGATATGCTTCCGGCAAGTAACGCCACGACTTCCCGATAATTCAGGGCTCCCGTAAAATCGAAGATTTTGTGGGAAGAGGAGCAGCAGTGAAACGAATGAGCTTTCGCGCGAGTGCGGAAGCGAATGATATGAAACTTGCTGCGACGAGAGCGCGCCAAAGAAGCAATACGCCGTGGTGAGACTCCGGGGCAGGAACGATACAGATGAGCGGCAGCAAGCAAAAATTACCGCAGAAATGCGGCTTCAGAACAGACAAAGGAGGTTCAAGCCTATGAAGAAAGGAGAGCTCAGAGAGCTTTATCAGATGATGTTTCCGGAATACCCGGACATTGTGACCGTCAAAGAGCTTCGGGAGATGCTGGGCATCAGCCGCAAGCTGGCCTACAAGCTGATCGACTATGGGTACATCCACGCCGTGAAAATCGGCACGACGCTGAAGATCCCGAAGATCAGCGTCATCAACTATGTGATGGAGAAGGAGGTGAAGAAAGTTGGATGAGATCAAGCGCCTGACGCCCGCCCAAAAGGCACGCTGCAACCGGCTGATCCGGCGGCTGTGCGCCAACTACGACGGTGGCAACTGTCTGCCGTTGGACGATGGCGAAGACTGCGTGTGCGTGCAGATGATTTCCTATTCGCTGCTGTGCAAGTACTTCCGGCGGGCGGTTCTGCCCGCCGACAAGGTACTCTGCGCCGATATTTACCGGCAGCGTACACGGACCTGCGAACGGTGCGGAAAGCCCTTTGCACCCGGCAGCAACCGGCAGAAATACTGCCCGGAATGCGGGCGCTCCATCCGGCGCAAGCAGAAGGCGGACTCGGCCAGACGGCGGCGCAGCGTCGAACATTAAGCGTCTGAAAAGCCTTGATTTCCAAGGCTTTTGGGATAGCAAAGCGGGGGCGGGTGACCGTTTCCATCCGCCCCCGCCAAAATCCACTTTTAACATTCTACAAAGGAGAATTCTATGGACAACAAACTGAAAACCGTGGATGCAGAGACCTTGCTGTCCACGCCGATGAGCAAGACGATGTTCATCGTAGACGGCCTTATTTCGCAGGGTGTCAATGTCATCAGCGGTGCCAGCAAGATCGGCAAAAGCTGGCTGATGCTGTGGCTGGGGCTGCAAGTGGCGCAGGGAAACTCTATTTGGGGGCTGCCCACGCTGCAATGCGATGTGCTCTATCTGAGCCTTGAGGACACCCAGCGCCGCATCAAAGACCGGCTCTACAATCTTACCGACAGCGCCCCGGACAACCTGTATTTCGCCGTGACCTCCGGGCTGATCGGCGGCGGTCTGGAGGAGCAGATCACGGACTTTCTGACCGAGCATTCCGCTACCAAGCTGGTCATCATTGACACGCTGCAAAAGGTGCGGGACTCCAAGGGCAGCGCCGGAAAAGCGGGAATGTACGGCAACGACTACGACGACATTTCCTCCATCAAGCGCATTGCCGACGGCTTCAACATCGCCATTTTGCTGGTGCATCACCTGCGAAAGCTGCAAGACAGCGACGATCCCTTTAACGATGTCAGCGGTTCCACCGGCATCATCGGCGCTGCGGACACCAACTTTATTCTGCGCCGTAAGCGCAGCGGAAACGCCGCTACGCTGCTGGTCAGCGGGCGGGATGTGGAATATCAGGAACTGACCTTGCAGTTTAACGACCTTGTCTGGGAGCTGGTGGAGCGCAAGAACAGCGAGGACATTCATAAGGCGGAGCTGCCGAAATTTCTGTTTCGGGTGGTGGACTTTATGGAGTGTCGTACCGAATGGGTAGGCACGGCCACGGAGCTGCTGACCGAAATGAAGGAGCAGGAGGTCACGCCCAATAGGGTCACAAAGTATCTCGGCCAGTTCGCCTATGAGGTGCTGGAGCCGTTGGGCATCGAGTATCGCACCAAGCGCACAGGCAAAAGCCGACTCATCAAATTTCTGCGCCGTGACGGCGATGACGCAAATGACGCCGGGAGCGCTATATAAGGAAATCCCCGTCACAACCGTCATTGCCGTCACAAACCGAAGAAAGGGGGTGAACAAATGCGCAGCAAAAACTATGGGATCAATGTCCGTGTGACCGAGCAGGAGAAGCAGAAGCTGCTGGAAAATGCCCGGTTCTGTTCTCTGTCGTTGTCGGAATACTTGCGGCGGCTGGGGCTTGGAAAAGAGGTCAGAGCGGCCATCACGGAGCGGGATTACCGCCTGTTTCGGATGCTGAACGGCCTGAAAGCGGAGCTTCCACAGCTTCAGAAAGTGGAAATTATAAGCAGACTGGAAGCAGTTTTGAATGAATTAAAGTAAGCGAGAATTGCGCCTGCGCAGTCTAAGCGAGCAGACTGTTTTTACTCCTGTCGGAGCCAAACAGTGTATCCGCTTGCGATGCCTGCGTCATCTGAGCGAGCAGTGCGTTTTTACTCCCGGCAGGGCCGGAGCGCAAAAACACTCGTTAGGGCGTGCCCTAAAACCCCTGAAAGAAAAAACTATGAAAGTGAGGACAACACAATGAGAAAATCGGATTTTACTTTACCCACGCTGGATGACCTGTTCTCCACGCAGGCGGAGCGGGACGATGCTAAGCTGGAGCGGGTGCGGAATATTCCACTGACCGAGCTGCACCCGTTCAAAGGTCACCCCTTCAAGGTGCAGAACAACGAGGAAATGCAGCGGATGATTGAGAGCATCCGCAAGGTGGGAGCCATCACCCCAGCGTTGGCAAGGCCGCTGCCGGACGGCGGTTACGAGCTGATCTCCGGCCACCGGCGGCTGGCGGCGTGTCAGGTGCTGGGCGTCGAGACGATGCCCGTCATCGTCCGGGAGCTGTCCGACGATGAAGCGGTGATCGCAATGGTGGATGCCAACTTGCAGCGGGAGACCATCCTGCCCAGCGAAAAGGCGTTTGCCTACAAGATGAAAAGGGATGCGCTGAATCATCAGGGTATGACTTCTCCCCAAGTTGGGGAGAAGTTACTAACGGCAGAAAAAATTGGTTTAGATGGCGGAGACAGCCGCAATCAGGTATTACGATATATCCGCCTGACCTACCTGATCCCCGAACTGCTTTCGATGGTGGACGACGGCAAGATCGCCTTCAACCCGGCGGTGGAGCTTTCCTACTTAGACTCGTATCAGCAGCGGGCGGTGCTGGACGCGATGGCGCTGAACGACTGCACCCCGTCCCACGCCCAGAGTATCCGCTTGAAAAAGCTGGCGCAGGAGGGCTTACTGGATGACCAGATAGTCTACGCCGTGCTGGCGGAGACGAAGCCCAACCAGCAAGAGCAGCTCAAATTCAAGCGGGAGGAGCTGCGGAAATACTTCCCCTCCGGCTACACCGAGGAACAGATGCGCCGGGACATCATCAAGGGTCTGGAACTGCTGAAACGGCAGAGAGAACGGAACCGGGACGCCCGCTGATTCGTACCGATACGGCTGCAATCAAACAATTCGCAGAATAGAGAGAACCCCAAACCGATGGTATACTGATACTGTCGGTTTGGAGTTCTGTTCTGCAAATAGAAAGAGACAGGAGGAAAACAAAATGGTAGCAGGACATCTGACTTTGAAAAACGGCAAGTATTATGCCGTGTTGAACTACAAAAACGCCGGAGGGCAGCGAAAAACGAAATGGATCTCGCTGGGGCTTTCCGAAAAGGGAAATAAGCGCAAAGCCGAGTCAGAACTGGCAAGGCTCCGAGCGGAATTTGAGCCGCCCAAAGAAGTGGGCGACCTGAGCAGTGATATGCTGTTCGCCGACTATCTGCTGGAATGGCTGGAGATCGCCAAGGGAAGGCTGGCCCACGCAACCTACGGTGCCTACCAAGGACTGCTGAAAAGCACCATCGTCCCTTATTTCCGCAAAAAGAAGCTGACGCTGCGGGAACTGGAAGCCCGACACTTGCAGATGTTTTATTCCGAAATGCTCAGGCGGGTTACGCCCAACACCGTCATCCACTATCACGCCGTCATTCACTCGGCACTGAAATATGCGGTTAAGACCGATATGCTGATCCAGAATGTGGCGGACAAAGTGGACCGGCCCAGAAAGAACAGCTTTCAGCCGGTCTTTCTCTCGGCGGAGGAGATGCAGAAGATGTTTGAAGCTCTCCGGGGCACTAAACTGGAGCTGCCGGTGCTGGTGGCCGCCTTTTACGGCCTTCGCCGTGGCGAGGTGGTGGGCTTGAAATGGGACGCCATCGACTTTGAGCAAGGCACCATTTCCGTAAAGCGCACCGTGACCTCAACGATCATCGACGGCAAGTATCAGGAGTTTGAACAGCAGTCTGCCAAGACCAAGTCCAGTCTGCGCACCCTGCCGCTCATCGGCAGCTTCCGGGAATACTTTATGCAGGTGAAAGAGGCGCAGGAGCTGAACAAGCAGGTCTGCGGCAACTGCTACAACTATGAATACGATGGCTTTGTATTCGTGGATGAGCTGGGCGAACGGATGCGGGTGGAATACCTGACCAACGCATTTCCGAAATTTCTGGAGAGTCACGGTTTGCGCCGGATGCGCTTTCACGATCTGCGTCACAGCTGTGCCAGCTTGCTGCTGGCCAACGGTGTCCCCCTCAAACACATTCAGGAGTGGTTGGGGCACAGCGACTTTACCACCACGGCGAACATCTACGCCCACTTGGATTACAAGTCTAAAATCACCTCGGCACAGGCGATGGAGACAGGGCTTGCGCTACCGGAGGGCGGCGACTTCAACAGCCGCTGGAGTTCGATCAGTGCCGGGGAGAGCAGCTGATTTTCTCCCTTGAAAACCGAAAATCGTGCGGGCTTTGCCCTTTAGGCAAAAATTAAAAAGCCTGTAAACAGGCTTGTTTACAGGCTTTTTGTGGCGGAGAGTTAGGGATTCGAACCCTAGAGACCTTTCGGTCTACAGCATTTCGAGTGCTGCACCTTCGACCACTCGGACAACTCTCCGTGTCTATTTTCGTCCGGTTTTCTTTCCAGAAATTTGCTCAAAAATTCGTTGGAGAGAAAACAGGAGAGACGGCAAAAAATATTCGATTTTGAGATTTTCTGTGTTGAGGAATATCAAGGAGAATCAGGGGGACGAAATTCCCAGCTTCTGCCGAAATTTCGAGTCAGGGCCGTTATGACCACTTCGATACCTATCCATGAATGCGTTTCACGAACGCACGGATGATTATAACCAATCCCGCGAAAAAAATCAAGTATGGCGGTGGAATTTCTGCAAATTCTGTTGTATAGTACTTGCGTATGCGCTAATATGGCGCAAATTCTGCGCAAAAAGGACACCATCACCGTGGACGATATGAAAAAAGAGGCCGAACGCGAGGCGCGCACCATGTGGCAGTTCGTGCGCACGTTTCTCAAGTGGCTCGTGATCGCGGGCGTGACCGGCGGCATCGGCGGGCTGGTCGGCTCGGCCTTTCACCTGAGCGTGAACTGGGCGGCGACGTTTCGCGCCGCGCACCCGTGGCTGCTGTGGCTGCTGCCCATAGGCGGCCTGCTCATCGCGGCCATTTACCGCCTGACCAAAATGGAAAACAAGAACACCAACGCCATCATCGACGCCATCCACTTCGGCGACAAGGTGCCGCTGCTGCTCGTGCCGGCGATCTATCTGTCGACCGTTATTACGCACCTGTTCGGCGGCAGCGCCGGGCGTGAGGGCGCCGCGCTGCAGATCGGCGGCAGCCTCGGCTGCTACGTCGGGCAGCTGTTCCACCTCGATGAAAAGGACATGCGCATCGCCACGCTCTGCGGCATGAGCGCCGTGTTCTCGGCCCTGTTCGGCACGCCGCTGACGGCGACGATCTTCGCGCTCGAGGTCATCAGCGTGGGCGTGTTTTATTACTCCGCGCTCGTGCCGTGCATCGTCGCGTCGCTCGCGGCGCTGGCGATCTCGAATGCCTTCGGCATCGCGCCGACGCACTTTACGTTCGCGCTCACGGCCGCACCGCGGCTGCTGCTGCTGCGCGTGGCGGCGCTCGCCGCCGTGTGCTCGCTCATGAGCATCCTCTTTTGCGTGACCATGCACGGCACGGAGCGGCTCTTTGCCGGCCGCATCCAGAACCCGTGGCTGCGCATCGCCGCCGGCGGCGCAATCGTGGTCGTGCTGACGCTGCTCGTCGGCACGGGGGACTACAACGGCGCCGGCATGGACGTCATCACCCGCGCCATCGAGGGCGGGCAGGCCGCGCCGGACGCATTTTTCTGGAAGCTGCTGTTCACCGCCGTCACCATCGGCAGCGGGTTCAAGGGCGGCGAGGTCGTGCCGACGTTTTTCATCGGCGCGACGCTCGGCTGTGTGCTCGGCGGACTGCTCGGCATCCCGGCCGGGTTTGCCGCGGCGCTCGGGCTCGTGTGCGTGTTCTGCGGCGCGGTCAACTGCCCGATCGCGTCGATCGTGCTGAGCATCGAGCTCTTCGGCGCGGGGCAGCTCGTGTACTTTGCACTCGCGTGCGGCATCGCCTATATGCTCTCGGGCTACTTCGGGCTCTACAGCAGCCAGAAGATCCTTTATTCCAAGCTGAGAACGGAGTTTATCAACATCCACGCGAAATAAAATGCAAGCGCGATGCCCGGACACGGAACGTGTCCGGGCAATTTTGACGCCGAAAAAAATTATATAATTTGCGTATAAATTTATATAAAAATGCTTGACAAAGTTATAGGGCGGGTGTACAATGCACAATGTAAGAAAAAAGAAAGCGGTGACCAACCGATGAAGAAAACTCTATACAGCCTCATGCTCAACGAGGAGGTCGTGCGCGAGATCGACCGCATGGCCCACCGCATGGGCACGAACCGCTCGGCACTCATCAATCAGATCCTTGCCGACTATACCTCGGTCGTGACGCCGGAGCGCCGCATCGAGAACATCTTCCACGAGATCGAGCAGCTCGTCGCGCCGGCGCGCGACCTGGTGCCGTTTTTCGCGCCGCACACGACGAGCATGTCGCTCAAGAGCAGCCTGGAGTACAAGTACCGTCCGACGGTCAAGTACGAGGTCGCGCTCTACGGCGACAAGCAGGAGGGACTCGGCGAGCTGGCCGTCATCTTCCGCACCCAGTCGGCGCAGCTGCTGCAGAGCATGACGCAGTTTTTCCGCCTCTGGAAGCAGATCGAGGACGCGCACCTGTCCGGCGTAGAGCCGGATTACGCGCTGTACGACGGCAAGTTCGTGCGCACGCTCTCGCTGCCGCCGGATCACGACTACACGAGCGAGGAGATCGCCCGCGCGATCTCGGACTATGTGCAGCTGTTCGACCGGCTCATGAAGGCATACCTCGCCGGGAAGTACACCCCACCCGAGATCGAGGCGCTCTACTGCGCGCAGCAGCAGCGCGCGGCGATCCTCATCTGATCCATTCGCAACCATCCATGAAAGGAGGCGCTGCGTGCCGGAACACGCAGCAACCCGACTATGAACGCTGATAAATTCACGCAAAAGACAATCGAAACCATCCAGACCGCCCAGAGCATGGCGCAGGAAAACGGCAACCAGTATCTCACGCCGGAGCACCTGCTCTATGCGCTCGTTGACGCCGACGGCGGCCTGATCGGCACCCTGCTCGGCCGCATGGGCGTGGACTGCAACGCCGTGCTCAGCGAGCTCGACACCGCCATTGACCAACTGCCGAAGGTCTCCGGCGGCAGCGGCGAGGTGTACGCCTCGCCGGAAACGAGCAAGATCTTCAATTTCGCCGAGCGCGAGGCCAAGTCCGGCGGCGACGCCTACGTCTCCGTCGAGCACCTGATGCTCGGCATCTTCGCCAACGAGACCGCCGCCATCAAGCGCATCTTCAGCGCGCACGGCATCACGAAGGCGGGCTTTGTGGCCGAGCTGAAAAAGGTCAAGACCGGCCCCGTCACGAGCGACAACCCCGAGGACACCTATGACGCACTGAAAAAGTACGGCACGGATCTCGTCGAGCGCGCCCGCGAAGGCAAGATGGACCCGGTCATCGGCCGCGATCAGGAGATCCGCAACGTCGTGCGCATCCTCTCGCGCAAGACGAAGAACAACCCCGTGCTCATCGGCGAGCCGGGCGTCGGCAAGACGGCCATCGCCGAAGGGCTGGCGCAGCGCATCGTGCGCGGCGACGTGCCTGAGGGGCTGAAAGACAAGACCATTTTCTCGCTCGATATGGGCGCGCTGGTTGCGGGCGCAAAGTACCGCGGCGAATTCGAGGAGCGGCTCAAGGCCGTGCTCGAGGAAGTGCGCAAGAGCGAGGGCCGCATCCTGCTGTTCATCGATGAGCTGCACACCATCGTCGGCGCGGGCAAGACCGAGGGCAGCATGGACGCCGGCAACCTGCTCAAGCCGATGCTCGCCCGCGGCGAGCTGCACTGCATCGGCGCGACGACGCTCGACGAGTACCGCAAGTATATCGAAAAGGACGCCGCGCTCGAGCGCCGCTTCCAGCCCGTGCAGGTCGATGAGCCGACGGTGGAGGACACCATTTCCATCCTCCGCGGCCTGAAAGAGCGCTACGAGATCTACCACGGCGTGCGCATCCACGACAACGCGCTCGTCGCCGCGGCTACGCTCTCCAACCGCTATATCACCGACCGTTTCCTGCCTGACAAGGCCATCGACCTCGTCGACGAGGCCTGCGCCATGATCCGCACGGAGATCGACTCCATGCCGTCGGAACTCGACGACCTGCGCCGCCGCATCATGCAGATGGAGATCGAGGAGATGGCCCTCAAGAAAGAGGACGACCAGCTCTCGCGCGACCGGCTCGAAAAGCTCACGCAGGAGCTCGCCGAGCTCAAGGACCGCTTCAACGAGCAGAAGGCCCGCTGGGAGGCCGAGAAGAACAGCGTCGAGGAGGTCAAGTCCCTCAAGGCGGACATTGACCACCTGCACGCCCAGATCGAAGAGGCCCAGCGCAACTATGAGTATGAAAAGGCCGCGCGCCTGCAGTACTCCGACCTGCCGAACCTCGAGAAGAAGCTCACCGAGGCCGAAGCCGCGGCCGAGCGCCGCAAGAGCGACAACTCCCTCGTGCACGACACCGTGACCGAGGAGGAGATCGCCGGCATCGTTGCCAAGTGGACCGGCATCCCGGTGGCAAAGCTCATGGAGGGCGAGCGCGAGAAGCTGCTGCACCTCGACGAAGTGCTGCACCGCCGCCTGATCGGCCAGGACGAGGCCGTGGAGAAGGTCTGCGAGGCCATCCAGCGCTCGCGTGCCGGCATCAGCGACCCGAACCGCCCGATCGGCTCGTTCCTGTTCCTCGGCCCGACGGGCGTCGGCAAGACGGAACTGGCCAAGGCGCTGGCCGAGAGCCTGTTTGACGATGAGCGCAGCATGGTGCGCATCGACATGACCGAGTACATGGAGAAATTCTCCGTCTCGCGTCTCATCGGCGCGCCTCCCGGATACGTCGGCTACGACGAGGGCGGCCAGCTTACCGAGGCCGTGCGCCGCAAACCGTACTCCGTCGTGCTGTTCGATGAGGTCGAAAAGGCGCACCCGGATGTGTTCAACATCCTGCTGCAGATCCTCGACGACGGCCGCATCACGGACAGTCAGGGCCGCACGGTGGACTTCAAGAACACGATCATCATCCTCACGTCGAACCTCGGCAGCCAGTACCTGCTCGACGGCATCGGCCCGGACGGCGAGATCACCGCGGACGCGCGCGAGCGCGTGCAGGGCGAGCTGCGCCGCGCCTTCCGGCCGGAGTTCCTCAATCGTCTGGATGAGATCCTCATGTTCCGTCCGCTCACGCGCGACAACCTGTCGCACATCATTGACAACCTCGTCGCCGGTCTGCGCAGCCGCTTGGCTGACCGCACGCTGAACCTCGAGATGACCGACGCTGCCAAGGCGCTCATCATCCAAAACGGCTACGACCCGGCCTATGGTGCGCGCCCGCTCAAGCGCTACCTGCAGAGCCACGCCGAGACGCTCATTGCCCGCACGATCCTCTCCGGCGACCTGCACGCCGGCGACACGCTCGTCGTGGACGCCGAGAACGGCGCGCTCGTCTGCCGCGTGAAGGCATAAGGCACAAAAATCACCCCGGGAATCTGTGTGTCGTGCACAGGCTCCCGGGGTTTTGCTTTTGCCCTTGTTAATTATTCCTTGTGTTTTAAGCAGAAAATGCTATAATAGGCATACAAAAAATCGAGGCTGGCCAGCCTCATGGTTTATTGCATAAACCATGATAAGCCTCTAGTGGCCTGTCACGATAGCCGTGAAACGGCGCGGATTATTAGCGAAAAAGGCGGGCTTGTTATGGATAAGTATGTCTTGGAAAGAGATGGTCAGCTTGATTTTTACAAGACTTTTCTTCCTCGTGTTGATCCCCAATTAAATATTGATGAAATTATATCTGATAGCAACGATGGCGTTATCAATGGTAATCTGTTAGAGTTTAAGCTTCACGTTACAGATTTGAACTCTGTGCTGTTTCAGTGTATCAAATACCTGTCTGCTCTGCGTGTCAAGGGGAAGCCTGTTCCAGCTAACATTCTGATCATAGATGTGAACGCCGCGTGCGTTTGGCTGTACCGATCCGCGCCTTATTTGGCGGATATTGAAAAGCCGTATTTCGGCGGTGCATCAAAGGATAACGGCGGATTTATTGGCGGAGATGCTGAGCGGGTGCTGCATTATGAAAAGCAACTTGATGCTGAAGGTATTGTTGCCTTGCTCAAAGAAAATAGTTTTACCAAAATACATATTGATGAAAACTGCATCGTCGGTTGGGCTACATCTTTTTACAAGGCTGTTCCCACAGCGCGCAAAGAGGACTTTTTGGGTGATGACACAGGCAAGCATAAAACAATTGGTGAAATCAGAAAACCAGTTCACTTTGCACAGTATATATACCCTTATGAAGGACAGACAAACATCAAGTTTAACTACTTGATGGACAAGTTAAATGACACCTTGCAGAAAAAGAACCTTGGTGCATTCTATACACATCATCTTTACGCTGAAAAGTCGATTGAACTTGTACGTGCCGCTATTGCTCGTGTGCCCGCCGGAAATGACTATATCATTCTAGACAGGTGTGCAGGGACAGGCAATCTTGAGGCGGGATTGACGGACGATGAACTCACGCATTGTATTGTTTCTACGGTCGAATATTACGAATACAAGGTGCTACAAGAATTGCTCGGTGCAAAAGTGCGCCATATTATCCCGCCTGTTGAAACAGCTGAGACATTCAACGCCGGACTTGTAACAGGTGCGGACGCTTTAAGTCGTGAATATATTGAAAATCCCGTCATTAAGCAGTACGTTGACGACCCGCAATGCACAATAATATTATTTGAAAATCCGCCCTATGCTGAAACGACGTCTATCGAACACCAAAAAAGGGGCGCTGGCGCAAAATCATCAATATGGAAAAATAGCTATGTTGTCTCGGAAATGAAAAAAGAGGCCAAAGGGACTGCTACCAATGATTTGGGTAACGCCTTTATTTGGTCCGCCTTCAAGTATTATCTGCGCCAGCCAACGGATAGCTATATTGTTTATTCCCCGGTCAAGTATTGGAAAGCACAGCACTTGATCAACAAAGAATTTTTAGGAGGCTTCGCGTTTAACAGACGGCACTTCCACACAAATATTGATGCTTGTATAATGGTAGCGTTATGGGCGAATATACCGGCAAATATAGAAGATTTCATATTGCGAGCATTTGATATTGATGAAAAGACCGACACTTTTGTATTTTGTGGGGCTCTTGATGTTCGGCGAATTCATACACTTTATAGCCGGATTTATTATGATAAACGCACTGATAATAACGATGTTTCAGGAACTGAGCTTCTTGGATATGATGGTATGCCAGTAAAAGACGGTATAAAAACGTCATTAAAGCCAATATTCAACAATAACATTATTGGTTACATGGTTATAGATGGTTCAGGTTTTGATAATCCGGATTTAATGTCGGTGCTTATTCGCTGTGGCTTGTACAAAGGGCATGGCTTTTATCTCCGATCTGACAACTACCTTGAAAAACTCCCCATGTTCTGTGCCTCGCGTTATATCACATATAACAGGGCGTGGACGGAACGTGCCCGCATTATGAAGTCAGCAGACGGCGCGGATAGGTATCACGCAGATGTTGCAAGCGGGAAACTGACACAATTTCTCTTAAAATGCCTTCTGTTTACCTGTTTAGAAACGCAAAACCACATGAGGACATTTACAGGCAGCGACGGACGCTTTTACCGTAACGAGCTGTGTTTTGATGATACGAACGGAGAAACAATTGCCCTACAAGATGTAAAAGCTCTTTTAGTAGGCGATAAGGAGACCGAACTTTTGGAACAGTGGGAAACCGTTTTGCACTGGGCAAAGCAGGCAAAAAACTATGACCCTGCATTGACCTATGGCGTATACCAAATCTCTTCAGAATTGGATACCTCGCATAAAGACGAAGTGACGGGGGATACGGTTTGGGAAAACGTGGAGTTGCATACGGCGCTGGTAGGATTGAAAACGCTGGTGAAAGAGTATTATAACTCCGAAATTGTCCCGATACTGTTTGAGTATGAGTATTTGAAATAAATTAAAAGGTGCGGGAATCATGATGGCTCCCGCACCTTTTCACTTAACTGAGAGTTGTTTTTTCAGGCTTCGGGCCGTTTCCGGCACAGGCGGAAGATCAGCAGTGTCAGCAGCGCGCCGGTGAGGTAGCCCGCCGTGTCGAGCCAGACGTCCGCGATCTGGCCGCTGCGGCCGGGGACGAAGAGCTGGATCGTCTCGTCGCACAGCGCGGCAAAGGGGCCTGGCAGCAGCGCGCGCGGCCACGAAAAATGCGCGCTCGTGCGCAGCGCGGCGGCCGTCAGCGCGCCGAGCACGGCGTACTCGGCAAAGTGCGCGCACTTGCGCAGCACATGGTCGGTCATCCGCGGCAGCAGATCTTGCACCACGACCAGCAGCGCGCCGCTCTCGGCGCCGCTCTGCGCCGCGGGCAGGCACGAGTGCCCCCAGATGACCAGCAGCCACGCACCGGCGCAGACGGTCAGGATACGGCTGGCGCGGCGGTTCATTTGCCCTCTGCTTCCTTCTGCGCGCGGATCTTGTCCACCCAGCACTTGTGGCACATGGCGACGTAGCTGTCGTTGCCGCCGAGGAGGATCTGCCCGCCCTCGGTGATGACGCGGCCGCGGCCGTCGATGCGGGCGTTGACCGTTGCCTTGCGGCCGCAGGCGCACACGGTCTTGATTTCCGTGATGGAATCGGCCAGCTCCATGAGCCGCCGCGCGCCGGGGAAGAAGTGCGTGAGAAAATCCGTCCGCAGGCCGAAGCACAGCACCGGGATGTTCTGCTCGTCAACGATGCGGCGCAGCTGGTCGATCTGCTCGGGGGAGAAAAACTGCGCCTCGTCCGCGATGATGACATCGGCGTGGCCCGCACGGGCAAACGTGGCGATGATGTCCTCGTCCGGGTGGATGACCTGCGCCTCGCGCTGCAGGCCGATGCGCGAGCGGATGATGTTCGCCCCGTCGCGGTCGTCGACCGACGGCTTGATGAGCCAGACCGTCATGCCCAGCTCCTCATAGTTGAACTGCGTGATGAGCGCCTGCGCGGACTTCGACGAGCCCATGGCGCCGTATTTAAAATAGAGTTTGGCCATTTAATCCCGCTCCTTTACATAGGCCCGGATGCGCTCCATGACAAAATCGAGCGCAACCTGATTATGCCCGCCTTCGGGGATAATAATATCGGCATAGCGCTTCGACGGCTCGACGAACATCTCGTGCATGGGCTTGACCGTGGTCAGATACTGCGTGACGATCGACTCCAGGTCGCGGCCGCGGTCGCGCACGTCGCGCACGATGCGCCGCAGGATGCGCACATCGGCGTCCGTATCGACAAAGAGCTTGATGTCCAGCCGCTCGCGCAGCTCCGGCTCGGCAAAGATGAGGATGCCCTCGACGACGATGACCTTGGCCGGCGTGACCGTAATGGTCTCGGCCGCGCGGTTATGCACCGTGTAGTCGTACGTCGGGCATTCCACCGCCTGCCCGGCGCGCAGCGCGTCGAGATGCTGCACGAGCAGCGGCGTGTCGAACGCATTTGGGTGGTCGTAGTTGAGCTTTTTGCGCTCGGGGAAGGGAATGTCGTCGTGCCGCTTGTAATAATTGTCGTGGTACAGCACGCTCACATCGCCGCCGAATTCGTCGAGGATGCGCCGCGTGATGGTGGTCTTGCCGCTGCCGGTGCCGCCGGCGATGCCGATGGTGATGACGTCGCTCATGGTGCCGCCTCCCGTATGTCGCTTTTTTCTCCAACATTCTACCACAGGCGCAGGGCCGTTGCAATTTGACTTTTGCATTTTTTGCGGTTAAAATAAAACCGGCCGCCGCGTGCGGCCAAACCTGAAAAAAATAGAAAAACGGAGGTAGTATCATGCCTGTTCCCACGCCGCATATCGCAGCCAAAGCCGGAGACATCGCCAAGACCGTGCTCATGCCCGGCGACCCGCTGCGCTCGAAGTTCATCGCCGAGACCTTTCTGGAAAATCCCGTGCTCGTCAACAACGTCCGCGGCGTGCAGGGTTACACCGGCACGTGGAAGGGCGTGCCCGTGACCGTGATGGCCTCCGGCATGGGCATCCCGTCGATCGGCATCTACAGCTGGGAGCTGTACAACTTCTACGATGTCGACAACATCATCCGCGTCGGCTCGGCCGGCGCGCTCGCGGACGACCTGAACCTGATGGACGTCGTCGCCGGTGCGGGCGCGTGCACGGACTCCAACTTCGCGCACCAGTTCGGCCTCAACGGCACGTTCGCGCCCATCGCGGACTACACGCTGCTCAGCCAGGCCGTCGCCGCGGCGGCCGCCAATGGCGTGACGCTGCACGTGGGCAACGTGCTCTCGGCCGATAACTTCTACGACGACGGCAGCGACGGTCCGGATCAGTGGAAGAAGATGGGCGTGCTCGCCGTCGAGATGGAGGCCGCCGGCCTGTACATGAACGCCGCCCGCGCCGGCAAGCGCGCGCTCGGCCTGTTCACGATCTCCGATCACATCTACCGCGCCGAGGAGCTCACGAGCGAGCAGCGGCAGAACTCCTTCGTGCAGATGATTACGATCGCGCTCGACACCGCCGTCAATATGGCAAATCTGTAACACAAGGGCATCTGTCCGCGAAACAAGGACAGATGCCCGATTTGTTTATATTTTTTTTATATTTTCGAAACAAATAGGATTGCTTGCAATTCCGGCGCGTGTTATACTAAAGACAGTTGTGAAAACACAACAAAAAACCACCCGAATGTCGGGTAAAATTTTAATGGAGGAAAAAATAGCATGAACATGAAGAAGCTCGTTGCTCTGCTCCTCGCGCTCGTCATGGTCTTTGCGCTGTGCGCCTGCGGTCCCAAGGACAATCAGGACACGGGCAAGAAAGACGACGGCAAAAAAACGGCTATGAAGGCAGACGACATCCCGGACGAAATGACGTCCAGCGATGGCAAGTATCAGGTCGCGTTCGTCACCGACGTGGGCGATCTGAAGGACAAGTCCTTCAACCAGGGCACTTACGATGGCGTGAAGCTGTACGCCAATGCCAACAGCAAGTCCTACAAGTACTATAAGCCCGCCAACGGCGACAAGGCCACCGATGACGATCGTTACGATGCCATGAAGGCCGCTGTCGACAACGGCGCAGAGGTCGTTGTGGCCGCCGGCTTCCTGCAGGGCGCTGCCCTCGAGAAGGCCGCGAAGGAATTCACGGACACCAAGTTCGTGTTCATTGACGGTTCGCCCGTCGACGGCGTGACCAACCTCGCTGCCATCAGCTTCCGTGAAGAGCAGTGCGGCTACCTGGCCGGCTATGCTGCCGTCATGGAAGGCTACACCAAGCTCGGCTTCTGCGGCGGTGGCGGCGGCACGAACGATGCCTGCTGCCGTTACGGCTACGGCTACGTTCAGGGCGCTGAGGCTGCTGCAGCCGAAAAGAACGTCAAGGTCGAGATGAACTACACCTGGAAATACGGCGAGAGCTTCCAGCCCTCCGCTGAGCTGCAGACCCTGGCCTCCGGCTGGTACAAGAACGGCACCGAGGTCATCTTCTCCTGCGGCGGCTCCATCTTCGACTCCATCACCGCTGCTGCTTCCGCGAACGACGCGGCTGTCATCGGCGTGGACGTCGACCAGTCCTACACCTCCGACACCGTCATCACTTCCGCCCTCAAGGGCATCGGCGAGGCTGCTCAGCAGGCTCTGACCGCCGCTTACGGCAGCGATTGGGCCAACTACGGCGGCAAGCTCACCACCCTGGGCGCGGCCGAGGGCGCTGTTGGTCTGCCGACCGACACCTGGAGCCTCAAGAACTGGACCGTTGACCAGTACAAGGCCATGTTCGAGAAGATCGTCAAGGGCGAGATCACCATCGACAACGACTTCACCAAGCTCGCCAGCACCGATCACGTCACCCTCAATCTCGTCAAGTAATTTGACCTGACCCTGTGTAAGGAGAGAAAGCGCACGCTTTCTCTCCTTTTCTTATTTGCCCCGGAACAGCCGCGCCGTGTGCAGACCCGTGCGCCGCGGGGGAGCCCGAGGGGGCGAAGGGCCCGCCTCGGATGAGATCCATTGCCGCCCGGCGGGCGGCGTCTCGGCCCGGGTGAAAAACTCCGGGTTTTCGCCCGGGCTGAGAGAAAGCTTTGGCTTTCTCTCCTTTTTTCGTTTGCATTCTGTACACATTTGGGGCGGAATGCCTTGAAATCAGGCGATCAAACAGGTATAATCAAAATATTAGAAGAGCCATTTCGCGCGCCGGGCAGCGCGGTTTCCCGTCCGGCGGCTGCCGATATGCAAACACAGAAACAGAAATAGGAAAGTAGGTGGCGGTATGGACAACGCTCCTCCGTATGTGATCGAAATGCTTCACATCACCAAGGAGTTCCCCGGTATCAAGGCCAACGACGACATCACCCTGCAGCTCAAAAAGGGCGAGATCCACGCCCTGCTCGGTGAAAACGGCGCCGGCAAATCCACGCTCATGAGCGTGCTCTTCGGCCTGTACCAGCCGGAGGCGGGCGAGATCCGCAAAAACGGCAAGCCCGTCAAGATCGACAACCCCAATGATGCCACCGCGCTCGGCATCGGCATGGTGCACCAGCACTTCAAGCTCATCGACGTGTTCACCGTGCTCGACAACATCATCCTCGGCGCGGAGACGACGAAGCTCGGCTTCATTCAGCGCAAGGAAGCGCGCAAAAAGGTCGAGGAGCTCTCGGAAAAATACGGCCTGAAGGTCGACCTCGATGCCAAGGTCGAGGACATCACCGTCGGCATGCAGCAGCGCGTCGAGATCCTCAAGATGCTCTACCGCGACAATGAGATCCTCATCTTCGACGAGCCGACCGCCGTGCTCACCCCGCAGGAGATCGACGAGCTCATGGCCACGATGAAGGAGTTTGCGCGCGAGGGCAAGTCCATCCTCTTCATCTCGCACAAGCTCAATGAGATCATGGCCGTGGCCGACCGCGTGACCGTCCTGCGCAAGGGCAAGTGCATCGGCACGGTCAACACCTGCGACACGAACAAGCAGGAGCTGTCGAACATGATGGTCGGCCGCCCCGTGCAGCTCGTCATCGACAAGACGCCGGCTCACCCCGGCGAGGAGATTTTGCATGTGGAGGATCTGTGCGTCCTGTCGCACCTGCACAAGCGCAACGCCGTCGATCATGTGTCGTTCAATGTCCGCGCGGGCGAGATCGTCTGCATCGCCGGCATCGACGGCAACGGCCAGACGGAGCTCATCCACGGCCTGACCGGCCTGGACAAGATCACGGGCGGCTCGGTCACGCTCTGCGGCGAGACGATCACGCACGCCTCCATCCGCCGCCGCGGCAGGAACATGAGCCACATCCCCGAGGACCGGCACAAGCACGGCCTCGTGCTCGACTTCACGCTCGAGCAGAACATGGTGCTCCAGCGCTATAAAGAGCCGCAGTTCCAGCACGGCGGCTTCATCCGCCGCGACGCCGTGCGCGCCTACGCCGACCGGCTCATCGAGCAGTTCGATGTCCGCAGCGGCCAGGGCGCCGTCACGATCGCGCGCAGCATGTCCGGCGGCAACCAGCAGAAGGCCATCATCGCCCGCGAGGTCGACCGGGACAAACCGCTCATCATCGCCGTGCAGCCCACGCGCGGCCTCGACGTCGGCGCAATCGAATACATCCACAAGCAGCTCGTCGCCCAGCGCGACGCGGGCAAGGCCGTGCTGCTCGTGTCACTCGAGCTCGACGAGGTCATGAGCCTGTCCGACCGCATCCTCGTCATGTACGAGGGGCAGATCGTCGGCGAGCTCGACCCGAAGCAGACGACCGTGCAGGAGCTCGGCCTGTATATGTCCGGCGCCAAGCGCAGCGGGAAGGACGGTGAATCGGCATGAAGCAGAACAAACTCCGCACCCTTTATGAAAAGGACATGACCAAGAAGATCCTCGCGTCGCTGCTGTCGATCCTCATCGGTCTCGTCGTCGGCAGCGTCATCATCGCCGCCGTCGGCTTCTCGAATCCGGAGCTCGGCGCGTCGAGCGTCTGGGACGGCATCCGCATCGTGTTCGCCGGTCTGTTCAGCACCGGCCGCACCGCCGCCGGCGTGCTCACCTGGGGCTTCAACTCTACGAACTTCGGCAATATGCTCTTCCGCGCCACGCCGCTGATTATGACGGGCCTGTCCGTCGCCGTGGCGTTCAAGACCGGCCTGTTCAACATCGGCGCGCCCGGCCAGTACCTCATGGGCACGCTCGTGTCGCTGTGCATCGCGCTCGGCATCCCATCGAGCAGCGTCGCCCCGTGGCTGATCTGGATCCTTGCGTTTCTCGGCGGCGTCGCCGCCGGTGCGCTCTGGGGCGCGATCCCCGGCGCGCTCAAGGCGTTTTTGAACATCAACGAGGTGCTGGCAAGCATCATGACCAACTGGCTGGCGGCAAACCTCGTGACGTGGATGTTCGACATCAGCAACTTCAAAAACCTGGTCGAGAACACCAAGTCCGGCTACATCTACAAGACGACCTATAACGACGTGGCCACGGCGAAGCTCGGGCTCGACAAGCTCTTCCCGAACTCGCAGGTCAATGCCGGCATCCTCGTGGCGATCCTCTTCGCCATCGGTATGTACATCCTCATGAACAAGACGACGCTCGGCTACGAGCTCAAGGCCTGCGGCATGAACCGCCACAGCGCCCGCTACGCCGGCATCCGCGACAAGCGCAACATCGTCCTGTCCATGGCCATCGCGGGCGGACTCGCCGGCGGCGGCGCTGCGCTGTACTACCTGTCCGGCAATACGGAGTTTTTCTGGAGCACGTACCAGACGCTCCCGGCCGAGGGCTTCAACGGCATCCCGGTCGCCCTGCTCGCGGTCAACAACCCCATCGCCGTCATCTTCACGGCCATCTTCATGTCCGTGCTCGACATCGCGGGCCTGCAGCTGACCAACCTCACGGCGTATAACGAATACATCACGGATGTCATCATCGCGGCCATCGTGTATCTGAGCGCGTTCTCGCTCGTGATCCGCATGCTGCTTGACGGCCGGAAGAAAAAGCGGAAGTCCGGCGGCGCGCCGGCGGACGATGCTCCCGTCGAGCCCGCGCAGTCGCTCGGAGACCCGGATCTGCATCCGGACCCGGCCATCACAGACCCGGACGCGGATGCACCCGTCGCGGAAGGAGGCGAGCAGGCATGAGCTTTCTCATCCAACAGACACTGATCTATGCCGTCCCGCTCATGATCGTGGCGCTCGCCGGCGTGTTCGCCGAGCGCAGCGGCATCATCAACCTCGCGCTCGAGGGCATCATGATCTTCGGCGCATTCATCGGCGTGCTCTTCGTGCGCCAGATGCAGGGCCTGGAGGTCTTCAACGCCGCCAAAGCGGCCGGGGACTGGGGCACGCTGCAGGGCCTCGTGCTGCTGGCCATGCTCGTGTCGGCGGCCATGGGCGCGCTGTTTTCGCTGTTGCTGTCGTTCGCGTCGATCAACCTGCGCGCCGACCAGACCATCGGCGGCACGGCGCTCAACCTGCTGGCACCCGCGCTGGTGCTGTTCTTCATTCGCATCATCGCCAACCAGAACACCCTCAATATGGCCAGCGGCGACTCGGCCAGCTGGTTCATGATCAAGAAGAGCACGCTCGGCATCGACAGGTCCGTCGACCTCGGTTTCTTCGGCGAGACGTTTATCAATAAGGTGTATCTGGCCACCTATGTGTGCATCCTGGTGTTCATCATCCTGTCGATCCTGCTGTACAAGACGCGCTTTGGCCTGCGCCTGCGCGCGTGCGGCGAAAATCCGCAGGCGGCCGATTCGCTCGGCATCAACGTCTACAAGATGCGCTATGCCGGCACGACCATCTCCGGCGCGCTGGCCGGTATGGGCGGCTTCGTCTACGCGCTGACCACGGCCAACTGCTCGTCCAACGGCGACGTGGCGGGCTTCGGCTTTTTGGCCCTCGCCGTCATGATCTTCGGCAACTGGAAGCCGCTGAACATCGCGGGCGCGTCGCTGCTGTTCGGCCTGTTCAAGTGCATCGCCGCGGCCTACACCAGCCTCGACATCAACGGCGACGGCGTGTATCTGCTCGCGCAGATCGGCATCAGCGCGCACTTCTATCAGATGCTGCCGTACCTCATCACGATCGTCGTGCTCGCCTTTACGTCCAAGAGCTCCCGCGCCCCCAAGGCCGAGGGCATCCCCTACGACAAGGGCAGCCGCTGAGCCAAGCAACGGTTCCGTTACGCACCTGCCGGGTACCCGGCAGGTGCGTTCCATTTTGCCGGTCAGGCTTGACCATCCATACGTTTTTATTAAAATCGCACAAACAAAATACGCATTTCCTGTGAAAAACGCAAAAACATACAAAATTCACAAAATGGTCATAAAACGGTTGACATTTCGTAGGGACGACCGTATACTGAACTTGCTGAACAAAGCATGATAGAGGCGCGGACGTCATCAGTACCCTCGCTCACCGGCAGGTAACCGGGAGGGGAAAGGGGCAGCCGCCGAAGGGTCTCGCAGGTTCCTGCCGCGGGATTGCCTGGGCCGTCGGAGAACATCCGCCGGACTGCCGCATACGCGGAGCGCTGTCATTGACCAGGAGTTTCAAGTGTCATGAACAGTATGCTCTGTTCATGACATTTTTTTATAGGAGGAATTTCAAGATGAATTCCAGACGCAAGATCCTGGCTGTTCTGCTGCTCGTCGTCATGGCCGTGTCGCTGCTGAGCGTGTGCGCGCTCGCCGCCGATGACGGGGACGATGTGGCAAAGTCCATCACCTGCACCACGTGCAATGGTACCGGCATCTCGCAGGGTGAAGAATGCAGTGCCTGCGAGGGCACCGGCGAGATCACATCCACCAGCCGCATGGCGTTTTCGTTCTGGGCCCTCGTGCCGCCGATCGTCGCCATCATCCTCGCACTCATCACGAAGGAAGTTTACTCGTCGCTGTTCGTCGGCATCCTGCTCGGCGCGCTGTTTTACTCCAACTTCAACCCCGTCACCGCCCTGGACGCCATCATCAACGACGGTATGGTGCCCGCCGTCGCCGACAGCGCCGGCATCATGCTCTTCCTCGTCATCCTCGGCGCCATGGTCGCGCTCATCAACCGCGCCGGCGGCTCCGCCGCCTTCGGCCGCTGGGCCGAGACCCACATCAAGACCCGCGCCGGCGCCATGTTCGCCACCTTCCTGCTCGGCGTGCTCATTTTCGTCGATGACTACTTCAACTGCCTGACCGTCGGCTCGGTCATGCTGCCCGTCACCGACCGGCACAAGGTCTCCCGCGCCAAGCTCGCCTACCTCATCGACGCCACGGCCGCGCCCGTGTGCATGATCGCGCCGATCTCCTCCTGGGCCGCCGCCGTGTCCGGCGTCGTCGAGGACTACAACGGCTTCGACCTGTTCGTGCGCGCCATTCCGTATAACTTCTACTCGCTGCTCACGTTCGTGTTCATCATCGCGCTCATCCTCATGAAGTTCGACTACGGCCCGATGCGCCTGCACGAGATGAACGCCCGCTTCAAGAACGACCTCTACACCACCGGCGACCGCGCCGACGGGGACAATGATGCCATCGACTGCAACCAGAACGGCCGCGTCATCGACCTGATCCTGCCCGTCGCCGTGCTGATCGTGACGTGCTTTGCCGGCCTCGTCTACGCCGGCGGTTACTGGGACGCTTCCGGTGACTACTACCACGACTTCGTCGGCGCTTTCGGCAACACGGACGCCTTTGTCGCCCTGCCCTGGGGCTCGCTGATCGCGCTCGTGTTCACGATCATCTACTTCCTGTGCCGCCGTCTCATCACCTTCAAGGATTCCATGGCCTGCCTGCCGAAGGGCTTCATCAACATGGTCCCCGCCATCATGATCCTGACCTTCGCCACCTCGCTCAAGAACATGACCGGCCTGCTCGGCGGCAAGTACTTCGTCGCCTCCGTCATGAACTCTGCGGCCGGATCGCTGTTCAGCTTCCTGCCGGCGATTATCTTCCTTGTCGCCGGTGTGCTGAGCTTCTCCACCGGCACGAGCTGGGGCACGTTCGGCATCCTGCTGCCGATCGTCACCTATGTGTTCGACCCGTCGAGCAGCCTGTTCATCATCGGCGTGTCCGCGTGCCTGGCCGGCGCCGTGTTCGGCGACCACTGCTCGCCCATTTCCGACACAACCATCATGGCCTCTGCCGGTGCGATGTGCAACCACGTCAACCACGTGTCCACGCAGCTGCCGTATGCCGGCACCGTCGGTATCATCTGCTTTGTCAACTACATCCTGGCGGGCTTCATCCAGAACGTTTATATCTGCCTCGCCATCGGTGTGGTGCTCGTGGTCGCGGCCCTGTTCGTCATCCGCGCCATCACCGCCAAGAAGCCGCTGCCCGGCTTCGAGGACGTCGCCTGAGAGAGCAAAGCCGCATAGAAACCTATATGTTCAACGCCGCCTCCGGGCTTTCGGAGGCGGCGTTTTGCGCCTTTTTGCGGCGGCGTAAAAAGGCTTGACCTTTGACAGGGAGTGTGGTATAGTGAATCTACCTGTCAGTCGAGAGGTTCCCTTTTTATGCCCTTTCGGCTCATACAGGGAGGCAATCACGTCCCGACAGGGGCGAAATCAATAAGGAGGTGCCGAAAAATATGGCTAAAGCTGGATCCCGTGTCAAGGTGACGCTCAGATGCGCAGAGTGCAAGCAGCGGAACTACAACACCATGAAGAACAAGAAGAACACTACCGAAAAGCTCGAACTGAGTAAGTATTGCCCCTTCTGCCGCAAGCACACCAAGCACGTTGAAACCAAATAAGACTTTCGAAAGGACGGAATGATTCATGGCTGATAAGAAACCGGAAAAGAAAGAAACTTCCACCGAAGCCGTCAAGAAAGTCGATAAAAAACTCCCGTTTTTCAAACGCATCGGCAAATGGTTCCGCGACATGAAGAGCGAGCTCAAAAAGGTCGTGTGGCCGACGCCGAAGCAGACGGCAAACAACACCGCGGTCTGCCTGGTGGTCATGGTCGCCTCCGCACTGGTGCTGTGGGGCTTCGACTCGCTGGCCGATCAGGGCGTGCAGCTTCTGCTGAAGCTGGGTGGGTAACATGTCTGAACTTGCAAAATGGTATGTTGTCCATACCTACTCCGGCTACGAAAACAGCGTGGCCGCGAACATCCTAAAGGCGGCGGAAAACCGCAAAATGCAGGATCTGATCCAGGAAGTCAACATCCCGATGGAGACGGTCAAGGAGATCACCGATTCCGGTGAAAAGACCATCGAGCGCAAGGTCTTTCCGGGCTACGTGCTCGTGAAGATGGTGCTGACCGATGAGAGCTGGCATCTCGTGCACAACGTGCGCGGCGCCGCGGGCTTCGTCGGCTCCGACGGGAAGGCGATCCCCCTGACAGAACAGGAAATTTACGACCTCGGCGTCGAGCATCACGAAGTGGTGGTCGGCTATGAGCTCGGCGACTCCGTCAAGATCACCGACGGCCCGCTCGAGGGTTTCATCGGCACGGTGGACGAGCTCGAGCCCGACAAGGACCGTGTCCGCGTCGTCGTTTCCATGTTCGGCAGAGAGACGCCCGTCGACCTCGAACTCGATCAGGTCGAAGCGATCAAGGATTAAAATCTTACAAGAAAGAGGTGCTTTCAAGTGGCACAGAAAATAGTTGGATACGTCAGATTCCAGGTTCCCGCCGGCAAGGCAACGCCGGCTCCCCCGGTCGGCCCCGCGCTCGGCCAGTATGGCATCAACATTGGCCAGTTCACCAAGGACTTCAACGAGCGCACCAAGGGCGACATGGGCATGATGATCCCGGTCGTCATCACCGTGTACGCCGACCGCAGCTTCTCGTTCATTACCAAGACGCCCCCGGCAGCCCTGCTCATCAAGAAGGCCTGCGGCATCGAGCATGCTTCCGGCGTGCCCCAGAGAGATAAGGTCGCGACCATCAGCAAGGAAGACCTGCGCAAGATCGCAGAGCAGAAGATGCCCGATCTCAACTGCTCGAGCATCGAGTCTGCTATGAGCATGATCGCAGGCACCTGCCGCAGCATGGGCGTTCTGGTCGGCGAATAAGCCGTCAGATTTCGCTCCCTGATCGTGGGAGGATCATCCATCCGACGAACCACTTTATTAGGAGGAAACTGAATTGTTCAGAGGTAAAAATTATAAAGAGAGCGCTAAGCTCATTGATAAGCAGGCTCAGTACGAGCCGCAGGAAGCCTTCGAGCTCATCACCAAGACCGCCAAGGCCAAGTTCGACGAGACCGTCGAGCTGCACGTGAAGCTGGGCGTTGACTCCCGTCACGCCGACCAGCAGGTCCGCGGCGCCATCGTCCTGCCCCACGGCACCGGCAAAGTCAACCGCGTGCTCGTCTTCTGCAAGGAAGAGCAGGTTCAGGAAGCGCTCGACGCCGGTGCCGATTACGCCGGCGGCCAGGATCTTGTTGCGAAGATCCAGGGCGAGAACTGGTTCGAGTTCGACACCGTCATCGCCTCTCCCAACATGATGGGCGTCGTCGGCCGTCTCGGCAAAGTGCTCGGCCCCAAGGGCCTGATGCCGTCCCCGAAGGCCGGCACCGTCACGCCGAACATTGCTAACGCCATCAAGGAAGCCAAAGCCGGTAAGATCGAGTACCGTCTCGACAAGACCAACATCATCCACTGCCCGATCGGCAAGGTCAGCTTTGGCGCTGAGAAGCTCACCGAGAACTACAACGCGCTCATCGGCGCGATCATCAAGGCCAAGCCGGCCGCCGCGAAGGGCCAGTACATCAAGTCCTGCGTCACGGCGTCCACCATGGGCCCCGGCATCAAGATCGTCACGAAGATCTGATCGCCTGACAGCAAAACACCCCGCCTTCGGCGGGGTGTTTTTGTGTCCGGCTGCGGAATGTGGTAACATGGAGCAAAAACGGCGGAGGTGAGCGCATGGCATCAAGGCAAGATCCCACCGCAGCGGATATCGCGTATGCGCAATATTCGGCGGCGGAAAAGACGAGGACGGTCGGCGGCCGCGTATACCATAGAATTATCTGCAAAACGCCGCTGCCGGCGCCGGTCGGCGGGGTGGAGCTGATCCTGCCGCGGGCGATGTTTCGCGGCGCGCGGGCTGGATGCGTCGAGGACGAGCGCGGCCGCGTGTTCCGGCTTGCAGACCCGGTGACGCTGTACGTTCCGGGCGCGGAGTTGCCGTGGTATGCGCAGTCGCTTGTGTTCGTGGTACACGGCTGCACGGCAGACGGCATCGGCGCGTTTTTGCGCGCGTTGTAAGCGCGACAAGCACATACTGCGGTCGATCTGTGCAGGGCGGCGGGGTTTACAAGCGGCGGCAAATGGCGTATCCTGTTGCTGAGCTGCGCAGCCCGATGCCGGGCTTCGGCCGGGGCTGCTGGAATACGGCGCGGAACACTACGGCATTCGGGAGGTCACAGTCAACGAGCAGAACCCGCAGGCCGTCGGCTTTTACGAGCACATGGGCTTTGTGACCTACAAACGCACCGACCGCGATGAGCAGGGCGGGCCGTACCCGCTGCTGTATATGCGGCGGGCGTGATATCTTGAAAGCACAGGCAAAAAAGCGGGGCGGAGCGGCCCTGCGGACATGGGAGGAAAACCGGTTATGAACATTACGGTCTATCTGGGCGCGAACGCGGGCAATGACCCCGCGCTGCGCGACGCGGTGCGCGCGCTCGGCCGCTGGATCGGCGAGAGCGGCAACGCGCTCGTCTATGGCGGGTCGAAAAACGGGCTCATGGGCGCGCTCGCCGAGAGCGTGCTCGCCGCGGGCGGCAGGGCGACGGGCGTCGAGCCGCAAGTTTTTGTGGATCAGGGCTTTTTGTACGACGAGCTGACCGAGCTCATCGTCACGCGTGACTTTCCGGAGCGCAAGGCGAAGATGCTGGAGCTGGGCGATGCGTTCATCGCCTTTCCGGGCGGCACGGGCACGCTCGAGGAGATCGCGGAGGTGATGTCTCGTGTCGCGCTCGGGCAGCTGGACGCGCCGTGCATCCTCTATAACCTCAACGGCTACTACGACGGTCTGCGCACGCAGCTGGCGCACATGATCGAGCTGGGCCTGTCGAGCGAGGCGCGGCAGCGGGGCATCTATTTTGCCGACGATCTCGAGCAGATCCGGCAGCTCCTCGACCCGGCGTGCGCCGGGTGACAGACGCACAAAAACCCCACCGGCCTGCGAACATCGCAGGCCGGTGGGGCTGAGACTGTCGGAAAACCCGGAGGGTTTTCCGACAAAAGGCTTGCAGACTGCTGCGCGCAGAATTTGTGTGCCTGCGGCGCACAAATTCCACACTTGCAGCCTGAGCAGTATTTTCTCTCACGCACATGTCGCGAGAGAAAATGATTTCACTTTTTTGCCGCCTGCGGGCGGCGGTGCTGCGCGCGTGACCCGCGTGGGAAACGGAGGGATAGGTATGTGGTTCGTATTTGCCCTGCTCTCGGCCGTGTTCGCGGCGCTGACGTCCATTCTGGCCAAGGTGGGCATCGATGGCGTGAACTCCAACCTTGCGACCGCCATCCGCACGATGGTCGTGCTGGCGATGGCATGGGGCATGGTGTTCGTGACCAACACGCAGGGCGGACTCACGGACATCAGCAAGAAGAGCTGGCTGTTTTTGATCCTCTCGGGTCTGGCGACGGGGGCGTCGTGGCTGTGCTATTACCGCGCACTGCAGATCGGGGAGGCGTCGAAGGTTGTGCCGATCGATAAGCTCAGCGTGGTCATCACGCTCGTGCTGGCGTTCGTGTTTTTGCATGAGCGCTTCACGCCCAAGTCCCTGATCGGCTGTCTGCTCATCGGCGCGGGGACGCTGCTGATGGTTTTGTGATATCGGATAAAAACGGCCGCCGGCCTGCGGAATGCTCCGCAGGCCGGCGGTTTTCTGTTGTGGGCGCTTATGAGGTCTCGGCGTTTTTGTGCGTGAGCTCGTTTACGATGGCGAAACCGAGAAACAGCACGATGCCGACGATCTGCACCGGGGCGAGCGGTTCGCCGAGCAGCAGCACCGACACGAGCACGGACACGATGGGGTCGATGTAGCTCAGCAGCGACGACTCCTGCCCCGGCAGCGTCCGGATGGCGGAGAAATACATGCAGTACGTCAGACCCGTGTGCACGAGGCCGACGATGAGCAGGTTCACCCACCCGGCCGCGGACATCACGCCCGGGTGAAAGCCCGATGTGAGCGCGACATACGGCGTGAGCACCAGAATGGCCGCGAGAAACTGCACGAACGTGCGCTCGAGCGCCGGAACACCGGTGATATACTTGTTGAGCAGGATGACAGTGGCGTAAAACACCGCGGCGCTCACGCCGAAGCCAATGCCGCGCACATCCGACCCGCCGCCCTGCACGCCGCCCGAGCCGATGATGAGCGCGACGCCGAGCGTGGACATGAGAAAGCAGAGCAGCTGCGTGCGCGTCATCCGCTCATGAAACAGCAGCGGGCACAGCGCCGTGACGATCACGGGCGCGAGGTAGTAGCTGAGTGTGGCGAGGGAAATGGTCGTGTACTTGTACGCCTCGAACAGCAGCATCCAGTTGATGCCCATGGCCGCGCCCGAAGCCAGCAGCAGCCAGAGCGACTTTTTGATCTCGCTCAGGCACAGCCGCCTGCGCGTGACGAGAAAATACAGCAGCAGAAACACGGCCGCGAGCCCCGCGCGGCAGAGCGCGAGCTCGGCCGAGGTGATCTCGATCCGGCGCACGAATAGGCCAATCGTGCCGAACACCGTCATGGACACGATCAGGCCCAGCCGCGCGCGGCCGGTGCCGGAAGGAGTGGTTGTCGTTTTCATAGATGCCTCCGAGAACAGAAACTGAGGTCTAGTTTAGCCGCTTTGCCCGCGCGCGTCAATGCCCGGCGCGTCCTTTTTCACGGGGGCTTGACGCGGGGCGCAGATGCGGTAAAATAATGCCATCGAGACACGCGGGAGGGACACGTATGGAGCTGAAACTGGGCTATGCCACACCGGAGGCGGTGCGGGAGCTGTTTGCGGAATATACGCACATGCTCGTCGCGCACGATCCGTATTTTCAGGTCTATCTCGACCTGCAGCACTACGACGCCGAGGTCGCCGACCCGACGCAAAAGTACGGCCTGCCGGACGGGCGGCTCTACGTCGCGTGGTGCGATGGGCAGCCGGCCGGGTGCATCGCGCTGCGCCGGCTCGACGGCACGACGTGCGAGCTCAAGCGGCTGTATGTGCGCCCCGCGTTTCGCGGCCGGGGCATCGCCGGGGCGATGATGCAGCGTATCCTCGATGATGCCCGCGCCATCGGCTACACGGCCATGCTGCTCGACACGCTGCCGTTTCTCACGAGCGCGATCCGGATGTACCGCGCGCTCGGATTTTACGACATCCCGCCGTACAACGACAGCCCGCTGGACACGACGATCTTCCTGCGGCTGGACCTGTGACTTTACGCAAATTTGACGCGCCCGCCGCTTGCCCGGCGGCGGGATGCGTGGTAAGCTGAGAGCAGAAGCAACGAGAGGAGAACGGACATGGAAATGATCGATTTCAACGCGAAAAAAGGTTTCCTGTGCGACATGGACGGCGTCATCTACCACGGCAACCACATCCTGCCCGGCGCGGCGGAGTTCATCCACTGGCTGCAGGACACGCACAAGGAATACCTGTTTTTGACCAATAACAGCGGCATGACCCCGCGCGAGCTGCACCAGAAGCTCTGGCGTATGGGGCTCGACGTGCCGGAGGAGCATTTTTACACCAGCGCGCTGGCCACGGCGGCCTTTCTGGCCGACCAGGCGCCCGGCTGCTCGGTGTACGCCCTCGGCGAGGCGGGGCTGCTCAATGCGCTGTATGACCGCGGCATCACCATGAACGACGTCAACCCCGATTACGTCGTCATCGGCGAGGCGCGGGCCTACTCGCTCGACACGCTCACGAAGGCGACGAATCTCGTGCTCGCGGGCGCGAAGCTCATCGGCGCGAACTCCGACACCTGCGGCCCGACGGACGAGGGCATCGCCCCCGCGTGCCGCGCGCTGATCGCCCCGGTCGAGATCGCCACCGGCAAGCAGGCGTATTTCTGCGGCAAGCCGAACCCGCTCATGATGCGCACCGGCCTGCGCATGCTCGGCTGCCACTCGGGCGAGGCCGTCATGATCGGCGACCGCATGGACACCGACGTCATCTCCGGCATGGAGAGCGGCATGGCCACCGTGCTCGTGCTCAGCGGCGTGTCCACGCGCGCAACGCTGGACGAGTTTGCCTACCGGCCGAGCGTCGTGCTCGACGGCGTGGGGGACATCCCGCGGCTGGCGCAGCAGGGGTGAGGTGAAGGTGCCGAGCCGAGCGAGGCGGATGCCGTGTTTCCTGACATTACACACCATGGTAATTTTGTTTCTGCGCCGCTCGACCAGTGCTGCCCCATAAAGCCTTTCCCTCAAAGGGGAAGGCTTTCCAAACGCACGGCAGATCGCCGCCAAAAGGGGAAAACGGAACACCGCCCGGGGCGAAAGCAGTCCCGGGCGGTGTTATTTCTTTCGAAAGAGAACACGTCGTTTAAAAGAGAATGCGCCCGCGCGGTGTCGCGCAGGCGCTGCAGAGCAAGCAAAAGTTTTGTGTGTGTGTGGGGTAAAGTTGTAAATAACCGGTAAACAACCTTATGAGGAAAGCAAGCTCTGTCTCACGAAAAGTTATTTCATTTCCGTTCTGCCAGAATAATGCGCCAACTTCTTTTTTTAATGCAAAAACGAAAAAAATTTTTTGAAAATTTTTTGACACGGCCGCGCCGTGCGGCAGGAAGCCGGTTTCCCGGTTGCCGGGCGGGGGGAGAACATGGTATAATCGGGTGACAACGCCTTGCAAAGGGGAGAACTTTCATGCAGGAGAATCTGGTCGTCAAAAAGGCGATGCCGCTCGGCGCGCGCGTCTGGACGAGTCTGCTGGTGTTCGGCTTCATCGGGCAGATCGCCTGGATGGTCGAGAACGTCTACTTTTCCACCTACATTCAGAAAAATATCACGGCCGCCGGCTGGGCCACGTCCGCGACCGTCGCGGCCAGCGCCATCGCCGCCGCGCTGGCGACGATCTTCAGCGCCGCGTGGTCGGACCGCGTGGGCAAGCGCCGCGCCTTCGTCTGCTGGGGGTATATCCTCTGGGGCATCACGACGGCGGCGTTCGCGCTCTTCGGCAACGGGCAGGTCGGCGGCGACGTCGGTCTCGCGGTGACGCTCTTCGTCGTTATGGACTGCATCATGTCCGCCATCGGCAGCACGGCCAACGACTCGGCCTTTTCCGCCTGGGTCACGGACGTGACCGACGTCACGAACCGCGGCGTCGTGGACATCGTGCTGAGCATCATGCCCATCCTCGCGCTCATCGTCATCTTCGCGGGCTTTGACGGCATGACCGTGCACGGCAACTGGACGGGCTTTTTCCTCGTGCTCGGCGGCCTGACGAGCGCGGCCGGCGTGCTCGGCCTGTGCATCTTCCGCGACAGTCCGGCCCTGCGCCCCGTGCAGGGCGACACGTACCTGCGCGACGTGCTCTACGCTTTCCGCCCGGCGAACATCCGCGCCAACAAGATGATCTACATCTGCTTTCTCGGCATGATGTTCTCCGGCCTTGCCATGCAGCTGTGGCAGCCGTACATGATCTCGCTCGTCGAGGTCACGCTCGGCATCGACAACTACATCCTGCCCATCGGCATCGTCGTGCTTGCCTCGGCCGTGCTGTCCGTGCTCGCGGGCAAGGCCATGGACCGCTTCGGCAAGGAGAAGTTTTATTACCCCGTGGCAATTTTGCAGGTGCTCGGAGGCCTGATCGCTTATTCGATCAAGTTCGTCGGCCACGCCATGCCGCTGCTGTGCGTCGGCGGCACGTGCATCATGGCCGGCAACCTCGCCATGGCGGGGCTGTTCACCGCCTCGTCGCGCGACTATACGCCCGCCGGGCGCGCCGGCGCGTCGCAGAGCGTGAAGATGGTCATCTACATCATGCTGCCCATGGTGCTCGCGAGCATCATCGACCCGCTCATCATCCGGGCCGTCGCGCTCGAGCCGACGGCGGCCATTCTCGCCAAGTACCCGAGCTACGCCGGCAGCTACCTCTATCCGTATGAGCTGTTTCTGGCCGCGGCCGTGAGCGCGGTGTTCATCCTCATCCCCGCGTACTTCGTCCGCCGGGACGCCGACCGCATCCGCCGCGAGAAGCTCGCCGCGCTGGAAAAATGAACGCGAAAGCCCGCCCGCAGGCAGTGCCTGCGGGCGGGTTCTTTCTATCCGGGTTTACTTGCGGAAGAGGGCGATCACGCGGTCGAAGAAATCGCCGATGGCGGTGATGACGTCCTTGACCTTGCCGGTGAAGGACGCGATCTTGTCCTTCGCGCCGGCGAGCTGTTTGAGCGTATCCTGCACGGCGTGCACCTTCGAGAGCAGGGCGTTCGTGTCCAGCTTTTCGAGCGAGCGGCAGAGGTTTACGAGCTGGGTCATCTGGTCGTCCGTGAGCGTGACGTCGTACTCGGCGGCAATCTCTTTGATCTTGGCGCGCAGTTCGGCGTCGGTCATGTCCTTCGTCTCGTTGAGGATGAGCTTGAGCTCATTGACGATCTCGACCGAGTCATAGTCGCCGATGGCCTGCGCGAGCTCCGCCGTCGTGGCCAGCTCCTGCGAGGAGACGGCCTTGGCGGTCTCGTCGAGCTTCGTGCCCGTGATGTCCTCGTATGCTTTGTACACGCCCGTCAGCGCCGCCGTGCCCGAGACGTCGAACGGCGCGGTCACGGTGATCTTCGCATCCGTGATGCCGGCGGTGGCCAGCGCGCTGATGTACATCTGGCTCGTGCAGTAGGTGATGTGCGACGTGTTGACGGTCATGCCCTTGCCGGCGTCGAGCACCTCGATGGAGATGCAGGAGATGGACTTCGTGCCGATCTGCTCGTCGCTGATGACGCCGCTGAGATACTGCCGCTCGTCCTTGTTCGTGACGGTCAGCTCCTTGACGCTGCCGCGCTCGATGCCGAAGGTCTTGTAGACGGTCTTGATCTGGTCGTCCGTGAGGTCTGCGCCGATGACGGTGCGCGTCTCGCCGGCGTCAATGGCCGACACGGCGCCAAGGCTTGCGAGCAGGCACACGGCAAGTACAATGGGCAGGGCCCGTTTGAGAAATTTCATGGTGTTGGTTTCCTTTCCCCGCGCTCCATGGGCTGCGGTGCTTTACAGGATGAGACGCTACCATTGTAAATTGGTTCCCGGAAAAAGGATGACGATTCTGTGAAGAATCGCCTGAATTGTTTGTTAAGATATTGCGCGGCGCATAGAAAAATGGACAGACAGAGTGGGGGGACTCTGTCTGTCCAAATCGGATTCACTGCCCTTTGGGGTGGCAGCTATGGCACTGCGCACCGCAATGGGCACAGTTGCCACCGCAGGAGGATTTCCCTTGCCGCTTCTGGCGGATCAGGGAAAGGGAAATGAAGGTGACAATGGCGATAAGTACAATCGAAATCAAAATCGTAGAGAGGTTCGCGCCAATCCAGCTGAACATGGAAAATCGCTCCTTTGCGTTTGCGAATTTTGGAAAGGCTCAGGCCTTGAGCGTGGTGGCTTCCTTGTAGGGACGCACCAGCATGTAGATGATGCCGGCCAGTGCCAGGATCGCGCAGATGAGGCCGATCACGTTCAGGTTGCCCGTGAAGGCGCAGCCAAACTGGTAGATCATCAGGCCGCACAGGTAAGCGAAGCCGCACTGATAGCCAATGGCGAACCACGTCCACTTCTGGCTGTTCATCTCGCGCTTGATGGCGCCGATAGCCGCGAAGCACGGAGCGCACAGGAGGTTGAACACCAGGAAGCTGTAACCGCTGATGCCGTTGAAGGCAGCTGCGATGTTCTGGTACACGGTGCCGTCGCCGCCGCCGTAGAGGATGCCGAGCGTGCCGACAATGTTCTCCTTGGCAACGAGGCCGGTGATGGAGGCGACTGCCGCCTGCCAGTTGCCCCAGCCGAGAGGCTTGAAGATCCAGGCGACGACGCCGCCGATGGCAGCGAGGATGGAGTAGTCGATCTCGTCCTCGGACAGCATACGGAACGTGCCGTCGACCGTGCCGAAGTACGTGGTGAACCAGACGAGGATCGTGGACAGCAGGATGATCGTGCCGGCCTTCTTGATGAAGGACCAGCCGCGCTCCCACATGGAGCGGAGGACGTTGCCCAGCGTCGGCCAGTGGTAGGCCGGCAGCTCCATGACGAACGGAGCCGGATCGCCGGCGAACATCTTCGTCTTCTTGAGCATGATGCCGGAGACGATGATCGCGGCCATGCCGATGAAGTACGCGGAGGTGGAGACCCAGGCGCTGCCGCCGAACAGGGCGCCGGCGATCATGCCGATGAAGGGCACTTTCGCGCCGCAGGGGATGAAGGTGGTGGTCATGATCGTCATGCGGCGATCACGCTCGTTTTCAATGGTACGGGAAGCCATAACGCCCGGCACGCCGCAGCCGACGCCGATGAGCATCGGGATGAAGGACTTGCCGCTCAGGCCGAACTTACGGAAGATACGGTCGAGCACGAAGGCGATACGGGACATGTAGCCGCAGGCCTCGAGGAAGGCCAGCATCAAAAACAGGACGAGCATCTGCGGCACGAAGCCGAGCACCGCGCCGACACCGGCGACAATGCCGTCGAGGATCAGGCCCTGCAGCCAGTCGGCGCAGCCCGCCTTCTCCAGACCGTTGCCGATCAGGACCGGGATGCCCGGGACCCAGACGCCGTAGTCGGCCGGATCGGGCGCGTCAAAGCCGTTGGCTTCGAGGTAGGCGACCGCATCGACATACGTCATGCCCACGGTGCTGTCCTCGTCGGCGTCATCGGGGATGTTGTCGTAGTAGGCGGTCATTTCATTCTCAGCCAGGGTCTCCTCATCCTCGACCATGGTGGTCGCGGTGTCGGAGGTGGGCTGGAAGTCTTTCATTTCCGCGAGGGTGGCGTCGGCGTCGAAGTCTTCGGCTTCGGTGTCGAGCCCCAGGAACGCATCGACCGCTTCGGTCGCGGCGGTGTATTCGTCGTTGGCGTCGTTATAAGCGCTCGAGCCGATGCCCAGCAGGTGCCAGCCGTCGCCGAACACGCCGTCATTGGCCCAGTCGGTCGCGGGCGCGCCGACGGCGACCATGGCGACCCAGTAGACCAGGAACATGACCACGGCGAAGATCGGCAGGCCCAGCCAGCGGTTGGTGACGATGCGGTCGATCTTATCGGACGTGGACTGCGTGGCCTTGGATTTCTTGCGGTAGCAGGCGCGGATGACTTCCGCGATGTAGACGTAGCGCTCGTTGGTGATGATGGACTCGGCATCGTCGTCGAGCTCTTCCTCGGCGGCCTTGATGTCCGCCTCGATGTGCTGGTGCACATCCTCGGGGATGTGGAGCTTGGCGAGCACCTTGTCGTCGCGCTCAAAGATCTTGATCGCGTACCAGCGCTGCTGCTCTTCCGGCATCTTGTGCACGGCCGCCTCTTCGATGTGGGCGATCGCGTGCTCGACCGGGCCGGAGAACGTGTGCATCGGCACGGTCTTGGTGGACTTGGCGGCGTCGATGGCGGCTTCTGCCGCGGCCATGACGCCGTCACCCTTCAGGGCCGAGATCTCCACGACCTTGCAGCCGAGCTGCTGCGACAGCTGGCTGATGTTGATCTGGTCGCCGCTCTTGCGCACGATGTCCATCATGTTCACGGCCATGACTACCGGGATGCCCAGTTCGGTCAGCTGCGTGGTCAGGTACAGGTTGCGCTCGAGGTTCGTGCCGTCCACGATGTTGAGGATGGCGTCCGGACGCTCGTCGATCAGATAGTTGCGGGCGACGACCTCTTCGAGCGTGTACGGGCTGAGCGAGTAGATGCCGGGAAGGTCCATGATGACAACGTCGTCATGCTTTTTCAGGCGGCCTTCCTTTTTCTCGACCGTGACGCCCGGCCAGTTGCCCACAAACTGATTGGAGCCGGTCAGCGCATTGAACAGCGTCGTTTTGCCGCAGTTCGGGTTGCCGGCTAAGGCAATCTTGATTTGCTTTTCCATTCGGATGCTCCTTTGCGATATTCTCCTCTGCTGATGGGGGATCCTACCTTATGTAATAAATTTTGCTTACGGATGATTATGCCTGGATCTCGATCATCTCGGCATCGGCCTTGCGCAGGCTCAGCTCATAGCCGCGGACCGTGACTTCCACCGGATCGCCGAGCGGTGCGACCTTGCGCACATACACTTCGGTGCCCTTCGTGATGCCCATGTCCATGATGCGGCGCTTGATGGCGCCTTCACCATGCAGCTTCACCACCTTGACCGTTTCGCCGATCTTGGCTTCTCGCAGCGTTTTCATCGTGCTTCCTCCCTTAAATCATGATTTTGCGTGCCATTTCATCGCTGATGGCAACGCGGGATTCTTTGACCTTCACGATCAGATTCCCGCCGATCGCCGATACGACCGTGGCCGTCCCACCGGGGACGAAACCCAGATCTTCCAAGTGCTTTCTGGTCTCCGGGTTTCCGCCGACTTTCAGAATCAGTGTCTCCTCGCCGACATTGGCGAGATTCAGCGGCATCATAGATATCCCTCCACTGGTAACGGTTAGAGCGTGCTAACCTCGGATGAAAAAAGAACGGTTATATTTGTTTAACAGAAGTTAAACTTCCCTAACCTTGCTAAAGTTTAATCTATCTAACATCGCGTGTCAAGAGGTATTTGAAAAAAATTTTGCATCGCTTGCATTTTTGGTTAAGGTGTGCTAACCTAAAAGCAATTTGACGAAAAGGTTGGTGGAATCCGCTATGCAGATCTTGAGAGCTGCGGAAGACTATCTGGAAGCAATGCTGATGATGCAGCAGAAACACGGTTACATCCGCTCGATCGACATCGCGGAGCAGCTCGGCGTGACGAAGCCGAGCGTGACCTACACGACCAAGCGCCTGCGCGAAAACGGCTACATCACGATGGACCGCGACGGGCTCATCACGCTCACGCCGAGCGGCATGGACATTGCCGCGCGCATGCTCGACCGGCACCATACGCTCACGAAGTTTCTCATGGAGCTCGGCGTCGACGCCAAGACCGCCGAGGAGGACGCCTGCAAGATGGAGCACGACATCAGTGAGCAGACGTACACGGCGCTCTGCCGCCACGCCATCGGCAAGCTCGGCATCCTCGGGGAGGACAACGCGGGCCTCGGCGAAACGGCCGAGACCGACGAGAACTGAACACGCCTCCGGACAGTTCCGCCCGCGGCAGCCAGCGCTGCCGCGGGCGGTTTCATTCTGCGCCGCGGGCATTGACGCGGCGGCGTGGATTTGCTATGCTGAAAAAGAGAAAACTCGTTTTCCGGAGGTGCCCCCATGCTCCAGACCCGCAGACCGGCCCTGAGCGGCAACGCGCTCAAGGGCATCGCCATCCTCGCCATGACGCTCGACCACCTCACGTGGACGCTCTGGCCCGGCTACGCCACCGACTGGTGGGTGCTCGTGTGCCATGTGCTCGGCCGCGTGACGGCGCCGATCATGTGGTTTTTCATCGTCGAGGGCTACCACTACACGCACGATGTGAAAAAGTACGCCGCGCGCCTGTTCGCGCTCGCGCTCATCTCGCACTTTGCGTATGACTTCTGCTTCGGCATCCCGTTTGTGCCGCTGTCCACCGGGCCGTTCAATCAGACGGGCGTCGTGTGGTCGCTCGCGTGGGGGCTGGTGCTGCTCGTCATCCACGACGACGCGCGGCTGAAAGACTGGGTCAAGATCGCGCTGACGTTTGTGATCTGCGCGGTCACGTTCCCGTCGGACTGGAGCTGCGTGGCCGCGATGGCGATCTTGTTCATGGGGCAGGCGCGCGGGGACTTCCGAAAGCAGATGGGCTGGCTCATGGTGTGGTCGGCCGTGTACGCGCTCGTGTATTTCTTCTTTATAGATAAGGTATATGCGCTCGTGCAGCTCGGCACGGCGCTCGCCATCCCGCTGCTGCGGTGCTATGACGGCACGCGGGGCAAATGGCGCGGCATGGGCTGGCTCTTTTACGTCTATTATCCCGCGCACCTCGCGCTCATCGGCGTGCTGCGCGTGCTGCTCTGGGGCGCGGGCGCAAGCACGGCCGCCGGCAGCTTCTGACGGCAATGTGCACAACGGCATCCGCCCGGACGGGGGAAAACTTCGTCCGGGCGTTTTTGCGCCCGGCGGTGGCATTTCGCAGGGGTTCGTGGTAAAATGCTGTGCAATGTGAGACAAAGGAGGCGGCGCGCATGCGCTACCAATGTCTGGTGCTCGACCATGACGACACCGTCGTCAACAGCACCGCGACCATCAATTACCCGGCCTTCGTGCAGACGCTGCAAAAGCTGCGGCCGGACGTACACATGACGCTCGACGACTTCTTTTCCTACTCGTTCGAGCCGGGCTTCGGCGCGCTGTGCAGCGATATTCTGGGCTTTTCCGATGCGGAGATGGACATCCAGTACCAGACGTGGCTGGACTATGTGCGCACGCACGTGCCCGACACGTTCCCCGGTATGCGTGACCTGCTGCAGCGGTTTCACGCCGCGGGCGGGCATATCTGCGTCGTGAGCCACTCCGTGCCGGAAAACATTCTGCGCGACTACCGCGCGCACGACCTGCCCACGCCGGAGTGCATCTACGGCTGGGATTCAGACCCCGAGCGGTGCAAGCCCGCGCCGTGGCCCATCTACCAGATCGAGCGGGAGCTCGGCCTGCGGCCGGAGCAGCTCGTGGTCATCGACGATCTCAAGCCCGGCAAGGACATGGCTGACCGCGCGGGCGTGGACTTCATCGCGGCGGGGTGGACGCACACCGTGCCGCACATCATCGAAACGATGCAGCGCATCTGCCCGCACTACTGCCGCACGGTGGCGGAGCTCGAAGCGCTGCTGCTGGACGAAACGGAGGCATAACGATGGATACTAGGATGATTCGCACGGCGACCCTCGCCGACCTCGACGCCGTGGCGGCGGTGGAGGCAGCGTGCTTCCCGGCGGCGGAGGCCGCGACGCGGGAGGAGCTCGCAGGCCGGCTGGCGCACTATGGCGACCACTTCTGGCTGATGTTTGACGGCGGCACGCTCATCGCGTTCGTGGACGGCATGGTCACGGACCGCACCGACCTCACGGACGACCTCTACGCGGACGCCGCGCTGCACGACGCGCACGGCGCGTGGCAGATGATCTTCGGCGTGAACACGCTGCCAGACTACCGCCGGCACGGCTATGCGGGACAGCTCATCGAGCGCGCCATCGCCGACGCGCGCGCGCAGGGCCGCCGCGGCCTCGTGCTCACGTGCAAGGACCGGCTCGTGCACTACTACGCGAAGTTCGGCTTCGTGAGCGAGGGCGTGTCGAGCTCTACCCACGGCGGCGTCGTCTGGTATCAGATGCGCCTGACGTTCTGAAAAATGCAGCCCCGGCGCGAAAAACATCCGCGCCGGGGCAAAACAAAACCTTGACTCTACAACCGTTGTAGAGTTTACAATGACGGTATTCCACGCAAAGGGGCAAACGCCATGGAGAAAAATCTCACGACCGGCAGCGTCTTTGGCAACATTGTGCGCTTTTCGCTGCCGTATCTGCTCTCGTACTTCCTGCAAACGCTCTACGGCATGGCCGACCTGTTCATCATCGGCCAGTACGAGGGCGTGGCCAGCACGACGGCCGTGTCCATCGGCAGTCAGGTCATGCACATGCTCACGGTCATGATCGTGGGCCTTGCCATGGGCGCGACGGTCACGATCGGTCAGGCCGTCGGCGCGCGCGACCGCCGGGGCGCGGCGGGCTACATCGGCAACACGACGACGCTGTTTCTGGCGCTGAGCGTCGTGGTGACGGGGGTGCTGCTGGCGCTCGCGCGGCCGATCGCGGCGGTCATGTCCACGCCGGCCGAGGCCGTGCCCGGCACGGTCGCCTATCTGCGCATCTGCTTTCTCGGCGTGCCACTGATCACGGCGTACAACATCATCGCATCCATCTTCCGCGGTCTGGGCGACTCGAAGCGCCCGATGTACTTCATCGCCATCGCGTGCGCGGCAAACATCGCGCTCGACTATCTGTTCATGGGCGCGCTGCACATGGGCCCGGCGGGCGCCGCGCTCGGCACGACGCTGGCGCAGGCGGCCAGCGTGGTCGTGTCGCTGGCCGTCATCCGCCGCGAGCGCGACGGCATCGCCCTCACGCGGAGCGATCTGCGCCCGCGGCGGGCGGTCATGGGGCGCATTTTGCGCATCGGCGTGCCGGTCGCGCTGCAGGATGGGCTGATCCAGATCGCGTTTTTGTTTATCACCGTCATCGCCAACCGCCGCGGCCTCACGGACGCCGCCGCCGTTGGCATCGTGGAGAAGATCATCAGCTTTTTGTTCCTCGTGCCGTCGTCCATGCTCTCGACGGTGTCGGCCCTCGGTGCGCAATGCATCGGCGCGGGCAAGCCCCGCCGCGCGCTGCAGACGCTGTGGTACGCCATCGCCGTTGCGTTCGGCTTCGGCGCGCTCATCACGATCGTCATCCAGTTCGTGGCAGAGCCCGTCGTGGGCCTGTTCACGGACAGCGCGGCCGTCGCCGCCGCGGGCGGGCAGTACCTGCGCGGGTACATTCTCGACTGCTGCTTTGCCGGGCTGCACTTTTGCTTCAGCGGGTATTTCTGTGCCATCGGCCGCTCGGAGCTGTCGTTTCTGCACAACATCACGGCCGTGGTGCTCGTGCGCGTGCCGGGCGCGTACCTGATGAGCAAGTGGTTTCCCACAACGCTGCTGCCCATGGGTCTGGCCACGGCGGCGGGCTCGCTGCTGTCGGTCATCATCTGCGTGATCGCGTTTCTCGTGCTGCGCCGGCGCGGCCGGCTCGTGCCGGAGGAGGCGTGACATGGCGCGGACACAGGAGCTGTTTTCCATCGGCGACGTGGCGCAGCTATTTCACCTGAGCGTGAGCAGCCTGCGCCACTATGAGACCATCGGCCTGCTTACGCCGGAATACACCGACCCCGCGACCGGCTACCGCTACTACGGGCCGCGGCAGTTTGAGGTGCTCAACACCATCCGCTACCTGCGCGCGCTGGATATGCCGCTCGGGCAGATCCGCGCCTTTCTGCGCAACCGCGACGTCGGGCGCATCGAGCAGCTGCTGCGCGAGCAGAAGGCCGCCGTCGTGCGCAAGCAGGCGGAGCTGCAGCGCGTCGAGCGCAAGATCGACAACCGCCTGCGCCAACTGCACGATGCGCAGACGGCCGAGCTCGGCGCCATCCGCCTCGTGCGCAGCCCCGCGTGCCGCATTGTGTGGATGTCCGGCGCGCTCGAGCTGCACAGCTTTCTCGACATGGAGCCGTCCATCCGCATGCTCGAGCGCTCGCAGGCGGAGGCCGTGGTGTTCCTCGGCAAGGTGGGTGTGGGCCTCTCGGCCGAGCGGCTGCTGGCCGGGGCGTTTGCGCCGTATGACCGCGCGTTTCTCGTGCTCGACGACGAGGACGCCTTCGATGGCGACGTGACCACCCTGCCCGAGACGACGTGCGCCGCCGTGTGCTTTCGCGGCAGCCACCCCGAAGCCCCGGCGCAGTATGCGCGCCTGATGGACTACCTGCGCGCGCACGCGCTCGCCCCGGCGGACTTCTCGCGCGAGATCACGATGATCGACTACGGCCTGACGAGCGACCCGGAAAAATTCGTGACCGAGATCCGCATCCCCGTCACGGAGGCATGAAAAAACGCTGTCCCGAAAATGGGACAGCGTTTTTGCGTTTTGGTGCGTCAGAAGCTGCCGCTGCGGCCGTGGCCGCCGCCACCGGAAAAGCTTGACCCGCCGCCACCGGAGTTGTGGTCGTTGTCGCGCTCGATCTTGCGGCGCGTTGTGGTCGTGTGGGTGTAGACATCGTCGCGCCGCGTCAGGTGCAGGCCCTCGGGCGTGACGTAGGCGCGCGCCTCGGTCTGGCGGCGCACGGAGCGCATCTTCGCCTTGAGGATCAGGCAGACGATGAGCGCGATGACGCACGAGATCACGAGCGCGATGCCCAAATTGCGCAGCAGCGACGGCGCGGAGAAGCCGGGGTCAACGTCGGCGTCATGGCCGGGGCTGTAGGCATAGTCAGAGTCGCTGCCGGTATAGGACTCGCCGCTGAGCAGGTCGGCGCAGCCGTCGATGTAGTCGCAAAAGCCGCCGTACCAGTCGTCGTTGCGGAAGTCGTCGAGAAAGCCGTCCTCGAGCTGCTGCAGGGCAGAGTCCGGAAAGAGGCGCTCTGCCTTGTCGCCGTAGACGAAGGCGGTGTACTTGCGGTTCGACACGCTCAGCAGCAGGAGCACACCGTCGCGCCCGTCACCGACGCCGAGCGAGTCGTTGTGGTAGAGCGTGTAGGACGCCGTCTCCACGTCGGTGAAGCCGTAGTCGGCATAGTCGTCCACGGTGCGGATGTACACGCCGACGCCGCTGCTGTGCGCGAGGGCGGCGGCGCGCTGCGAGAGCTGGCTGATCTGTTGGCCGGTGAGCAGGCCGGCCTCGTCCGTGACCCAGTCCCCGGCGGCCAGCGCCGGTACTGCGAGCGTCACGGCCAGCAGCAGCACGAGCAGCAGGGCGGTCAGTTTGCGTTTCATATCCGTCGCCTCCTTACAGCAGGAACTGCAAAATTGCAGTCAGCGCCACCGTGAGCGGGGCCGCGATGGCGGCGAACATGCCCCAGAAGCGGCCGCGGTCCGTCGGCAGGTCGCCGACGAGCTTGCCGGTCTGGCCGTTCATGGCGAAGAGAAAGTCCTGCCCGCGCCACTTCGTGCTCAGCATCCAAACCGGCAGCAGGGCGTAGTGCACCTTGCCGCGCCGCAGCGCGATGTCCTCGCGCTCGGTCACGCACGCGCCGTAGCCGGTGACGGTGTCGCGCAGGGCCTGCGCGAGCGTCTCGCGGCAGCGCGTGTCCGCCCGGTCGCGGCTGTCGTCGATGGTCACGTCGTATTTATCCGCCAGATAGCCCGGCAGGTACGCCGTGGAAAACGGGCGCAGCTGGGCATAGTCAAACGGCTCGATGGAGTCCATGTGGTCGTCCGGCATCTTGGAGGATGCGTCGACCGGGATCTTCTCAAACGCGAGCGACCCGGCGCGCACCACGTGGTAGTGCCGCGTCTCGGTGATCTCATAGTCGCCGGTCTCGTACACGTTCGTGTTGCTGGCGCGGTAGCTGGCCGCGCCCTCCGCGCCGCCGTCAAACAGCCAGAACGGGACGTACACGCCCTGGATCTGCTCGATGTGGTTGGCGGACGTGAACGAGCGCGGCAGGAAGGGCTTGCCCTTGTAGTGCGCGCGCAGCGCCTGCACGGCGTCGTCCTTGCTCAGGCGAAACGGGAGGATATAGTCCGGCCGCAGCGCGCCCGAAAACTGCCCCGGCACGATCGCCGGGTTGCCGCAGTAGGGGCAGGCCGTGGCCGCGGTGCTCTGGTCGCAGATGAGCTCCGCGCCGCACGACGGGCAACTGTAGACGCGCAGGCCGTCCGCCTCCGCGCCCCAGTCGCGGCTGAGGTCGGAGGTGTCCCAGCCGCCGGAGGCCGCGGCGGCTTCCGCAGCCTCGGCCTTGGCAGCCTGCGCTGCTTCGGCCTTCGCGTCGGCCGCATGCTTGGCTGCGGCGGCCTCGGCCTCCTTGCGGGCATAGAGCGCCTCGATCTCGGCCACGTCGAATGACGAGTCGCAGTAGTCGCACGCGAGCTTGCCGCTCTTGGCCGAATAGTGCAGCGGGCCGGTGCAGGCCGGGCACTGATAGTTCGTTACCTGGGTCGGCATGGCGCATGCCTCCTTTCGTCCGGGCGGGGGTTAGGACTGGATGTCCCCATCGTCAAACGGGTCGCCGCACTCGGGGCAGAATTTCGGCGGGTGGGTCGGGTCGTCCGGCTCCCAGCCGCATTTGTCGCACTTGTATTTCGGTGTGCCGGCCGGTTTCGGGCGGCCGCACTCGGAGCAGAACTTGCCCTTGTTCACCGCGCCGCACACGCACGTCCAGCCCTCCGGCGCGGCCGGGCGCGGCCGGCCGCAGTTGCCGCAGAACTTGCCGGTGTTGCCCGTCTGGCCGCAGGCGCACGTCCAGCTCCCGGCCGCCGGGGCGGCGGGCTGCTGTGCCGCCTGCTGCCGGCCCATGGCATAGAGGTCCTGCGCGTTGACGCCGCCCACCTGGCCGGCCATGCCCATGCCCATGAACGCCATGGCCGGGCCGGTGGCCGTGTTGGACGCGGCCGCCTTCATCGCATCGCCCTGCGAGCGCGAGAGCATCGCCGCCGCGCGCGTCGGGTCCATGTAGGCCGCGTCGCGCTGCATGTCCTTAATCATCTGCTCGTCGGCCTCGTCGGCCTTCACGGACGAGACGCCGAAGGCCACGATCTCCAGACCCCGGCGGTCGCGCCACTGGGCCGAGAGCTCTTCGTTGAGCGCCGCGGCAATCTCCCGCGTGTGGCCGGGCAGCGCCGAGTAGCGGATGCCCATGTCGCTGATGCGCGCGAACGCCGGCTGCAGCGCCGTGAGCAGCTCGCTCTTGAGCTGGCCGTCGAGCGTGTCACGCGTGTAGTCCTCGGTCACGTTGCCGCAGACGTTGGTGTAAAACAGCAGCGGGTTTGCGATGTGGTAGCTGTACTCGCCGAAGCAGCGGATGCCGATGTCGATGTCGATGCCGGCGCGCTGGTCCACCACGCGAAACGGCACGGGGCTCGGCGTGCCGTACTTGTTGCCGGTCAGCTCCTTGGTGTTGAAATAGTAGATGCGCTGATCCTTCGGGGCTTCGCCGCCGAAGGTGAAGCGCTTGCCGATGTTGCGGAACACCTCACCGATGCTCTCACCGAGGTTCCCGGCGAAGATCGACGGCTCGGTTGATGCGTCATACGTGTACTCGCCCGGCTCGGCGCAGACCTCCACGACCTTGCCCTGCTCGACGATAAGCATGCACTGCCCGTCGGCGACGGCGATGCGCGAGCCGGTGGTGATGATGTTCTCGTCGCCGTGTGTGTTGCTCGAGCGGCGGGTGGTTTTTTTCTGTCCCTTCACGGCCAGCACGTTTGCCGGCAGGGCCTCACAGAGGAAAAATTCCTTCCACTGGTCGGCCAGAACGCCGCCGGCAGCGCCCGCGGCAGCTTTGATCAGTCCCATATACAAGCTCCTTTTTGGTGATGGTTTTTCGTCGGATGCGGATGGTTGTGACGGTTTTTCGTCCGCGCTTACATTATAAGGGCGCGCGCGCGCAAAAGCTACAGCGAAAGCAAAAATTCAGGCAAAATTCAGAACTTTTCCCGCCCCGGCGCGATTTTTCGCCGCCCGCTTGACAGCGCCCGCGCGCTGCCGTACTTCGCGCACGGCACGCTGCTGTGGTACTGCACGCAGCACGGGCTGTTCGCGCAGCCGATTGACGCGCACAAAAAGTGAGCAGAAAACAGCAAAGGCGTCCCCTTTCGGGGACGCCTTTGCTGCGGTTTCGGATGCATTACGCGATGTCGGTGACGGTATAGTCCTTGGCCTCGACCGTGCTCTTGAGCACGGCGTCGTCCACTGGAGCGCTGAGCGTCACGACGGCGGTGCCCGCCGTGTGGCTGACGGCGGCCTCGGTGACTTCCGGCAGCGCCTCGAGTGCCTTTTTCACGGCCGCCTCGCAGTGAGCGCACATCATGCCTTCGATTTGAATGGTCTTTTTCATTGCAGTTTCCTCCTTGATTTCGGGTACTTCTTTGAGATGGTTTGCACGTTTATGATCGTGGCGCGTATCGCGCAGCTTGAACAGATTCAGGCGCAGGGCGTTCGTGACCACGCAGAAGCTCGACAGGCTCATGGCCGCCGCGCCGATCATGGGGTTGAGCGTCAGGCCGAGCGGGACGAACACGCCCGCCGCGATGGGGATGCCGATGGTGTTGTAGAAAAACGCCCAGAACAGATTCTCGTGGATGTTGCGCAGCGTCGCGCGGCTGAGCCGGATGGCCGCCGGCACGTCGCTCAGATGGCTGTTGACGAGCACGACGTCGGCCGCGTCGATGGCCACGTCCGTGCCCGCGCCGATGGCGATGCCGATGTCCGCGCGCGTGAGCGCCGGCGCGTCGTTGATGCCGTCGCCGACCATAGCGACCTTGCCGCGCGCGCTCAGGCGGCGGATCTCGCGCTCCTTGCCGTCGGGCAGCACGCCCGCGATCACCTCGTCCACGCCGGCCTGCGCGCCGATGGCCCTGGCCGTGCGCGCGTTGTCGCCCGTGATCATGACGACGCGGATGCCCATATTCTGCAGCTCACGGATGGCCTGCGGGCTGTCGGGCTTGAGCACGTCCGCCACGGCGACGATGCCGAGCAGCTTTTCGCCGCGGGCGAAAAACAGCGGCGTCTTGCCGGCCTCGGCCAGCGCCTGCGCCTGCGCCTGCATGGGCGCGGGGATGTCGGCCGCGGTGCGGACGAAGTCCGCGTTGCCGCCGCAGAGCGGCTGCCCGTCGAGCGTGGCCCTGAGCCCGTTGCCCGGCAGGGCCTGAAAGTCCGCGACCTCGGCGGCGGTCAGCCCGTCCGCCTCCGCGCGGCGCAGCACCGCCTTGGCCAGCGGGTGCTCGCTCCGGCGCTCGAGCGCGCAGGCCAGGCGCAGCAGCTCCGTCTTCGTCACGCCCGGGGCGGGGCAGAGGTCCGTCACGGTCGGGTCGCCGGAGGTGATGGTGCCGGTCTTGTCGAGCGCGACGATCTGGATGCGGCCGGTCTCCTCAAGAGAGGCCGCCGTCTTGAAGAGGATGCCGTTTTTCGCGCCCATGCCGCTGCCGACCATGATCGCCACAGGGGTGGCGAGGCCGAGCGCGCACGGGCAGCTGATGACGAGCACGGAGATGCCGCGCGCGAGCGCGTAGCCCACGGTGCGGCCGAGCAGCAGCCAGACAACGAACGTCACGAGCGCGATGCCCATGACCGCCGGTACGAACACGCCGGACACCTTGTCGGCGATCTTGGCGATCGGCGCTTTCGTGGCCGCCGCGTCGCTGACCATCTGGATGATCTGCGAGAGCGTCGTGTCCTCGCCGACGCGCGTGGCGCGGCACTTGAGAAAGCCCGACTGGTTCACCGTCGCGGCCGAGACGGCCGCGCCCGGCGCTTTGTCGGCCGGGATGCTCTCGCCCGTGAGCGCCGCCTCGTTGACTGCGCTCGTGCCGGCGAGCACGACCCCGTCGACCGGGATGCGCTCGCCCGGGCGGACGACGAACACGTCGCCGGTTTGCACCTGCTCGACCGGGACGGTCACCTCCGCGCCGTCGCGCTCGACGGTGGCGGTCTTCGGCGCGAGCTCCATGAGGCTGCGCAGTGCGTCGGTCGTCTTGCCCTTCGAGCGGGCCTCGAGCGTTTTGCCCACCGTGATGAGCGTGAGGATCATGGCGGCGGACTCGAAGTAAAAGTCCATCATGTAGTTCATGACGGCCTGCTCGTCACCGCGCACCTGCGCGCCCGTCATGGCGAAGAGCGCGTACGTGCTGTACACGAACGCCGCCGTCGCCCCGAGGGCCACGAGCGTGTCCATGTTCGGCGCGCGGTGCCAGAGCGCCTGGAAGCCGCTGATGAAAAACTTCTGGTTGATGACCATGATGATCACCGTCAGCAGCAGCTGCGTCAGGCCCATGGCGACGTGGTTGCCGTCATAAAACTTCGGCAGCGGCCAGCCCCACATCATGTGGCCCATGGAAAAATACATCAGCACGAGCAGAAAGCCCAGCGACCAGAAGAGCCTGCGCCGCAGCTTCGGCGTCTCGTGGTCGGCGAGCGCGTCGGCGCCGGCGGAGGGGCCTGCGCTCTGCTGCGCGCCCTTGACCGACGCGCCGTAGCCCGCGGCCTGCACCGCGTCGATGATAGCCTGATCGGCCGCCGTGCCCTCCACCCCCATGGAGTTGGTCAGCAGGCTGACCGAGCACGCCGTCACGCCCGGTACGTTCGACACCGCCTTTTCCACGCGCGCCGAGCAGGCCGCGCAGCTCATGCCGGTGACGTTATATTGCTTCAATGTCGTTCCTCCTTTGCGGTGCGGCTCATTTCATGAGTTTCTGCAGCGTCGCCACCAGCTCGTCGATCACCTCATCCTTGCCGTCGCGGATGTCCTCGACGACGCAGGTGCGGATGTGACTGGCCAGCAGCTCCTTATTGAATGCGTTGAGCGCCGCGCCCGCCGCCGCCGACTGCACGAGAATGTCCGGGCAGTAGGCGTCGTTTTCGACCATGCCGCGGATGCCGCGGATCTGGCCCTCGATGCGGTTGAGCCGGTGGATGAGCCGCTTGTATTCCTCCGGCGAGCGCTCCTTCTTGCGCTGCGAGCAGCCGCAGCAGCACGTTTTTTTCTCATCGTCCATGTATTCGTACCTCATTGTTTCCCGTATACCCCTTGGGGGTATTTTGAATATATACCCCCCGAGGGTATTTGTCAAGCGAAAATGCGCATTTTCTTGACAGCGGCGCGCGCGATCTGCTCGATTCCGCCGGCTGCCAGAACGTCAAGGGCGGCTGGCCGGTGCAGGCGTCCGACCGCGTGGAGGCCGTGCTCGAGGCCGTCGGCCTGCGCGGATAATTTGCAGGCAGAAAACCGCCACGCCCCTGCGCGCCGGAATGGCGCGCAGGGGCGTGGTTTTTATTTTGCTGCCGGTGCTCAGCCGTGGTAGTCGCCGGTCGCGGAATCGACCGTGACGTAGGGCACGACTTTGCCGTCGATCTTCACATAGACCTGATAGATGCCGTTTCCGAGATCCTCGTAGTGGTCGGGCGTGACGCCGTAGTCTTCGAGCAGGCTCCGTTCAAACTTGGCCTTCCAGCCGTCGCTGCCGGCGTCTTTTCCGGCGGCGGGCGTCGGTGTCGCGGCCGGGGCGGCGATGACGGGCGTCTCAACGACCGGGGCCGCAGGCGTCTGTGCGGGATCGGATGCGGCGGCGGTCTGCCTGCCGCAGGCAGTCAGCGCAAGCAGGAGCACGGCGGTCAGCAGCGCGGCCGCGTGTTTGCAGTGGGTCATGGGCAGTCCCTCCTTGGTGATGGTGTTTTCGGTGTTTTCGCAGGCATTTTACATCAAAATTCGCAGAAATACCACCCTGGGGTGCAAAATTCAGATGTGAATGTTGCGCCTGCCGGTCATTCTTTCAGCGTTCGGACGGAAAACGGGCAGGCGCAGGTCATGCGGTACCAGAATTCCGGCGCGGTTTTTGCCGGATCGTCCGCCGCTGCGATGACATCGGTCCCGTCCTCGATGATGTTCTGGAAGAAAAACGCGCAGACTCTCTGCCACTGCTCCGTGCCGCCGGGCGCGTCGGCCCGCGGAACGATCACGTTCCTTTCTCCCGAGGCGTATCCGCATTGCCTGTGGGTCGGAAAACGGATCCCGATGCAGGAAGGCGCGCATGTGGTGGGGTATGCAGTGATCACGCGCATCGACAACCCGCTCCTGCAGGCGGAAAAGCCGGAAGCGCGAGCGTCAGTCGTGGCTTCCCCCGATCACAACGACGGCAGAAAGCCGCGGTGATGACATGCGCGGAAAACAGAGTTCAAAAATCAGTCTGAAAAAGCGGCTGCTCAAACGGCGGCAGGCGCTGACCAGGCGCTGGGACAAGCAAAGCACGCGCCGTCATCTGCCGCTGTACCTGCTGCTTCTTAGCAAAACGTAAAAAACACCGCCGCAGGTTTTTCCCTGCGGCGGTGTTTTTCTGCCCACGTGCGAATAGAACAAAAAAATTGAATGAATAAATACTAATGTGCGACTAATGTGCGCCGTTTCTCCTCAATTGCCCGCAAGCTGGAAAAACGCTGGAATATATGGGTTTTCAGACCTATAATAAGCGCATATAACCGTATCAAAAATAATTCATGTATGAATATGCTAATAATACGACGAATAATGAAATTAAATTCACCAAAAACCTTGTGTGCTTTGTCAATTGAAAAACTTACATTTCAGACGTAAACTGCACATAAGATTTTTTCCGTCTGCGGCGCACTCCTGCTGCTCCGGCGGTGAAGAATCCAATCTCATACAGAAAGAAGGCTTATCATGAAGAGGAGAATCTTGACTCTGCTGCTGACGCTGGTCATGGTGCTGTCGCTTCTGCCCGGCACGGCGCTCGCCGTGAACGACAGCAGCGTACCCGCCGTGACGTATGCCGATCTGGCAGACATCAACGGTACTGCGCTCGTCCCTGACGGCGCAGGCGAAAACACGGAACTGACCGTAGCGGACGCAGTGCGTGCACTGCTGCTGTGGACGGGCATGACCGAGCAGCAGCTCGGCTCGTTCCCGGATGACTATCTGGCTCAGGCCCGCAGCATGGGCATGATCGACACGGACACCGACGCCGACGCGCCCTGCACGCTCGCGGCTTACCGCCAGATGAAGGCGGTCGCCGACCAGATGTATGACGCGCTGCACGCCGACAAGCTGCAGCCGCTGTACATGAACGGTATGGCGCAGCCCATCTTCCCCTACACGACCGGCGAGGTCACGGAGGGCTACAGCAACGACGAGAGCGACATCATCCGCTACTGCGTCTATGTCGAGACCAACTACGACACCGACGACGACGGCAAGCTCGACCTCGTCAAGGCGCTTGTGCAGATCCCGCGCGCAGCGATGGAGGGCAACTACAAGGCGGCCACCATCTACGAGGCGCGCCCGTACATCACCGGCTGCAACGAGAGCATGAACCCCGGCAAGAACCTCGGCAGCGAGAGCTATGACATCTCCAAGCTCTACAGCCAGCCGGACAAGCGCGTGCCCGCCGGCACCGCCACGACCGCGGACGCGGCAGCTGCTGCCGACAGTGCCGACTGGTACTACTGGAACCCGTATGAGCAGATGTACGACTACGAGGACCTCAACTGGTATGACTACTATCTTGTGCGCGGCTTTGCCGTGGTCGAGTGCGGCGGTCTGGGCACGAAGGGCTCCGACGGCTTTGAGACCTGCGGCACCGATCTGGAGATCGATGCGTTCAAGTGCGTGATCGAATGGCTGCACGGCGACCGCGTGGCCTACACCGACAAGACCAGCAACGTCGCCATCTCGGCCGACTGGTCGAGCGGCAAGATCGGCATGACCGGCCGCTCCTACGCCGGCACGACGCAGTTCGGTCTGGCAACGACCGGCGTCGCCGGCCTTGAGACCATCGTCCCCGTCGCCGGCATCGCGAGCTGGTATGAGTACACCAACTCTCAGGGCATCTCCACCAACAGCCTCGTCAACTACTCCGAGCGGCTCGGCTGGTACTGCAACGGCCGCTACCTCGATCCGGACGACTACGCGACCATCGCCGAAAAGTACGGCAACTACATGTACCAGATCCAGCAGGATCAGCTCAAGAGCAACGGCGACTACTCCGAGCACTGGGCGACCCGCGACTACACGCTTGACGCGGAAAACATCAAGTGCCCGGCGCTGATCGTGCACGGCCTCAACGACGACAACGTGCGCACGAAGGAATTTGACCTCATGTATCAGGCCTATCAGAAGGCCGGCGTGAACGTCAAGCTCCTGCTGCACCAGGATGCGCACCTGACCCCGAGCTACCCCGCCGGCAACCTCGAGTTCTACATTGACGGCGAGAGCTACAACAACGTCCTCAACCGCTGGTTCAGCCACTACCTGTGCGGCGTGGAAAACGGCGCCGAGAACATGGCCGCCGTCACCGCGCAGAGCAATGTCGACGCCTCCGTCTGGAACACCTATGACAGCTGGACGACCGACGAGAGCATTGCCCTCTCCAACGCCGACGATACCGGCACGACCACCATCAACAGCGACTACGCCACGCAGGGCATCAACCGCAGAAACTGGCGTGACGCGCTGACCGCCGGCTCCACCGACGTGAGCGCCATGTACACCATGGATGTCGACGCCGACACCGTCATCAAGGGCAGCGTGGCCGTGAGCTTCACCGCCAGCGCCGATAACTATGACGCGCCGGAGACGACCAGCCCGCGCGGCACCGTCGACCACGACAACTATGTCGGCGAAGAGACGAACGCCCTTGACCACGACAACTACGTTGGCGCGGCGAGCGCTGACGGCGCTGTGACCGTGTCCCTGCCGGACGGCGCCGATCTGATCGACCGCGACGCGCTCATGGTCAGCGCCATGCTCGTCGACATCGCGCCCGAGGGCACGACGTTCCCGGCCTACAACACGCAGGGCAGCTATGTGCCCAAGACCATCACCGCCGGCGGCGCGTGGATGGGCGGCGGCCTGAACAACTATGACTACGCCGAGCTCAACGCCACCGACGTCAGCTACAAGATCATTGCGCGCGGCTGGATGGACCTCTGCAACCCCGGCGCTGGCTATGACTCCGCCTCCGCCGGCACGAAGGTCGCCCTCAAGGTCGGCGAGAACCACGACTACACCATCTACCTGCAGCCGAACCTCTACACCGTCAAGGAAGGCCACAAGCTCGCACTCGTGATCTACACCTATGAGCCGGGCAAGGCCAACTACAGCCAGGACTACCAGATCACGCTCGAAAACGCTTCCGTCAGCGCGGAGATCCCCGTTGATAAGATCCCGGCCGTTCCGGCGCTTCCGTTCACGGACGTCCCCGCAGACACCGAGCTCTACGCCGCTGTGAAGTGGGCCTACTTCAGCGCCCCGCAGATCACGGTCGGCGTGACCGAGACCACCTTTGCCCCCGCCAGCGCCTGCACCCGTGCCGAGGTTGTCACCTTCCTGTACCGTCTGGCCGGTGAGCCGGATGTGTCCGGCACGGCGCTTCCGTTCACGGATGTGGCCGAGGATGCCTACTATACCGACGCGGTGAAGTGGGCGGCAGCCAACGGCGTGACCGCCGGCACGAGCGCCACCACCTTCAGCCCGAACGACACATGCACGCGCGCACAGGCCGTCACGCTGCTGTATAACGCAGCCGGCGCACCGGCCGTGAGCGACACGGTGAGCTTCGCGGATGTGGCGGCAGACGCCTACTACGCCGATGCTGTTGCATGGGCGGCAGCCAACGGCGTGACCGTCGGCACGAGCGCCACCACCTTCAGCCCGGACGACGCATGCACGCGCGGCCAGATCGTGTGCATGCTCTACCGCGGCGACACGCAGGCCTGAGCAAGACACAGAAAATCACCCCAAAAAGCGGCAGCGCCCATTGCGAATGCAATGGGCGCTGGTTTTTTGTACAGACGGCTTGCCGTTTGAGGATCACGCCGGAAGCTCTCTTGCGCGCTGCGGCGCGTGTTTGACAACATCCTGAGCAACGCCGCCAAATATTCCGCCGGCGACCTGACCGTCACGCTGACGCCGGACGGCGCGGTCACGTTCGCCAATCATGCGCCAAACCTCAGCTGCGTACAGGCAAACCAGCTCGTCGACCGCTTTTTCACCGTCGAGACGGCGCGCGCTCGGCCGGGCGGGGGAGCGGGGGAGCGGCGCCGCGGCCCGCCGGTCCCCGGCATCCGCCGCGGCGGGGAAAGCGCCGGAAACCTTGCGCCGGGTGACAGTTTTTGACCCGGAAGTTGCGTTTTGCCGGACAGTTTTGCGGGAAAACCCGGCGCCGCTTGACAATATCCACCGGCTTTATGCTATAATGACTCTCCTGCTTTGCGGCTGCGGCCGCAGCGGGAACGATCCGTTATGCTGAAAATCCATAAGGAGGTCAGAAATGACGAAATACAATCAGGTCACGCCGGAGATCGCCGCGCAGCTTCAGGCCATCGTGGGCGCGAAGCGCTTTTTCGCAGGCGACGCGGTGAAGGACGACTTCAGCCACGACGAAATGCCCATCTACGGCAAGTATTACCCCGAGGTGGTCTGCGAGGCCGAGAGCACCGAGGAAGTGTCCGCAATTCTGCGCGTGTGCTACGATAACAACATTCCCGTCACGCCGCGCGGCGCGGGCACGGGCCTCGTCGGCGGATGCGTGCCGCTGTGCGGCGGCGTGGTGCTGTGCACGACGCGCATGAACAAGATCCTCTCCTATGACATGAACAACCTCGTCGTGCACATCCAGCCCGGCGTGCTGCTGTGCGACCTCGCGGCCGACGCGCTCACGCACGGCCTGATGTACCCGCCCGACCCGGGCGAAAAGACCGCGACCGTGGGCGGCAACGTGTCCACGAACGCGGGCGGCATGCGCGCCGTGAAGTACGGCGTCACGCGCGACTACGTGCTGGCCATGACCGTGGTGCTGCCCGACGGCAGAGTCATGGAGCTCGGCAAGACCGTGTGCAAGACCAGCTCCGGCTACAGCCTGCTGCACCTGATGATCGGCTCGGAGGGCACGCTCGGCGTCATCACGGAGCTGACGCTCAAGCTCATCCCGAAGCCGGAAATGAACGTGAGCCTCATCCTCCCGTTTGCCGACGTGGAGACCGCCATCGCCTCCGTGCCGAAGATCAAGCTGGCCAACCTTGACCCGCAGTCGATCGAGTTCATGGAGCGCGACATCGTCGATTCCTCGGCGGCGTTCACCGGCAACACCATCTTCCCCACGGTTGTGGACGGCAAAGAGGCGGGCGCGTACATCCTCGTCACCCTCGTCGGCGACAGCGAGGCCGAACTGACCGCGAAGATGGACCGCCTCGGCGCGCTTGCCGAGCAGTGCGGCGCGTACGACACGCTCGTCGTCTGGACCGACGGCCTGAAAAAGGACGTCTGGGCCGCGCGCAGCGCATTCCTGACCGTCATCGAGGCGGACACGAAGCTGCTCGACGAGATGGACGTCGTCGTGCCGGTAGACCGCATCGCGGAGTTTCTCGTCTACACCCGCGCCACCGGCAAGGCGGAGGGCATCACCATCCGCAACTTCGGCCACGCGGGCGACGGCAACCTGCACATCTACTGCTGCGCCAACGACATGGCGCTCGACGAGTTCAAGCGCCGCAGCAAGGCCGTCATGGACAAATGCTATGCCAAGTGCATCGAGTTCGGCGGGCAGGTCTCCGGCGAGCACGCCATCGGCCACGCAAAGAAGCAGTACCTGTTGGAGTCCGTCGGCGAGACGGCGTTCGGGCTCATGCAGGCGATCAAGCAGGTGTTTGACCCCAAGGGCATCCTCAACCCCGGCAAGGTCTGCACCAATGTGGAGGAGGGCTGAAGCATGCTGAATATTCTTGTTTGCGTCAAGCAGGTGCCCGACATCAACCTCGTGAAGATGGACCCCGTCACGGGCAGCCTGATCCGCGCGGGCGTGCCGGCGATCCTCAATCCGCTGGACGCCAACGCGCTTGAGGCGGCCGTGCGCGTCAAGGAGGCGCACGGCGGCACGGTCACCGTCATCACGATGGGGCCGGACATGGCCAAGGAGGCGCTGCGCGAGTGCCTCGCCGCGGGCGCGGACCGCGCCGTGCTGCTGTCTGACCGCGCGTTTGCCAACGCCGACACCCTCGCCACGAGCTACGTCATTGCGAGCGCGGCAAAGCTGCTCGGTGCGTTTGACCTCATCTTCTGCGGCAAGGAGTCGCTCGACGGCGCGACCGGGCAGATGGGCTCGCAGCTGGCCGAGCGCTTCGGCGCGAGCCAGATCTCCTCGACGGCGAAGATCGTCGAGGTGGACACGGCCGCGCACACCATCACGGCCGAGCGCGACCTCGAGCGCGGCACGGAGGTGCTGCGCGCGAAGTATCCCTGCCTGCTCACGGTCGAGAAGGCGAACTTCCGCCCCCGCATCCCGAACCTGAAGCGCTGGAAGGCCTCGCGCACCGCACCCATTGCGGTCTACAGCGCGGCCACCATCCCGGGGCTCGACCCCGCGCAGATCGGCGACCCTGGCTCGCCCACGAAAGTGCCGCGCACCTACCCGCCGGAGGTCGGCGCGAAGGGCAGCATGATCGACGAGGGCAGCACGGAAAAGAACGTGGACCGGCTCTTCGATCTGATCGCGGACGTGCTTTGAGGAGGTGCAGGCAGTGAATAAGACAGATTACAAAGACATGTGGGTCTTCATCGAGCGCGACGGCGACAGCGTGCTGCCGGTCTCGCTCGAGCTGTGCTCGGAAACGCGCAAGCTCTGCGACGCGAGCGGCGAGAAACTCGTCGCGGTCATCGTCGGCAGTATCTCGGACGGCGAGCTGCAGCGCGTGCTCGACTGCGGCGTGGACAAGGTCATCCACGTGACCGGCACGGGCTATGACTACTTCAATAACGATGCGTACACCAACCTCTTCACCGTCCTGTGCCGGAAGTACCGGCCCACGGCGGTCATGGTCGGCGGCACGATCAACGGGCGCGACTTTGCGCCGCGCTTCGCCGCGCGCCTCGGCACCGGCTGCACTTCGGACGCGACCGAGCTCGTCTGGGATCCCAAGACGACGGACATCGAGTTCGTTGAGCCTGCCGTCGGCGGCAAGATGATGGCCGTCATCACCGTGCCGGTGGCGCGCCCGCAGGTCGGCACGATCCGCCCGGGCACGTTCAAGTGTGTGCCCTGCGGCGCGCGTGCACACGAGGTCATCGAGGAGCACATCGACTTCCCGGTCGCGGACATCCGCACCGAGATTCTCGATTTCCGCGCCGACGATCTCGACGAGAGCCTGAACATCGCGGACGCGGACGTGATCGTCTGCGTCGGCAACGCGATCAAGGGGGCGGACGCCCTGCCGCGCTACCGCCGCCTGGCCGAGCGCCTCGGCGGCAAGCTTGCCTGCACGCGCCCGGTGTTCGACCGCGGCGTGCTGCCGTTCAAGCTCGTCATCGGGCAGTCCGGCGCCGTGGTCAAGCCGAAGCTGCTGCTGTCGTTCGGCGTGTCGGGCGCGGTCAACCACGTCACGGGCTTTTCGGACGCGGACGTGGTCGTCGCCGTGAACACCGATCCCGAGGCGGCGATCTTCAACTACTGCACCTACGGCATCGTCGGCGACATGGACGAGGTCTGCGAGGTCATGCTCGCAAAGCTCGGCGAGTGAGCCGGGATGAAAAGGCAAAAAAGCACCTGAAAGGGTGCTTTTTTGCGTGTTGCCCACCGTGTCGTAGGCGTCATAGTCCAGCAGATAGTGCTGCCAGAAGCCCGTCCGGCGCAAAGGATATCGGTATGCAGCCGATGAGCGCGTCGGACATTCCCGTCGTGCTCACCGGCGGCATCACGGATGTGAAAACCGCAGACGGCCTGCTCCGCGACGGTGCGGCGGACCTCATCGGCGTCGGACGCAGCATCTTCAAAGATCCGGGCTGGGCAAAGGGCATACCATAAAACAAAAAGCAAAAAAGGACCTGGCATATGCCAAGTCCTTTTTCATGGCACCCCTGGCTGGATTCGAACCAGTGGCCTGCCGCTTAGGAGTTCAAAAAAACTCGTTTTTAACCGTGTACCTGCGTGTCCTGTAATGTCCGAAAAGCCTTGGAATATCAAGGATTTTCGATGATTTGAGTTCCTTTGAAAATCAGTACGTTTCCCTCAATATCCTGCTAATTTTCGTGCCGTATTGCAAAAGTATTAGCAAAATAATTTGGGGATGGAAAAGCGTTCAACTGAAAATGTGAACCGTGTGTCCTCTTGTGTCCTACCGTAAAACGACTGCCTGCGTAAAAGCAAGCGGTCGTTTTGTTCAAGATTGCAGGTTTTAAAGATTTATTGCTGCCATTAAACTAGTTGTGCAGTTATTTGATCGACCAAGTAGCATGCAAATTGTATGCTACTTCAGATAGTAGCTTTTATTAAGTTGGAATATCCGTTGCTCAGTTGACGCCAATGGAGTTTCGTGTTAAATTTGTTGCAATTAATTATTTAGGAGAGCATGAATGAGAACTGTTGACTTGTTTTGTGGTTGTGGTGGCATGTCTCTCGGGTTTCAAATGAGTGGTTATCAAATTGTTGGTGCTTTTGATTTTTGGCAGCCAGCATTGAACTGCTATGCAACAAATATGAATCATCCAATCTTTTTCCAAGATTTATCAAAAAAGAATTTGTCGTTAAAGTTGATACGACCGCTAAATCCGGAGGTGATAATTGGAGGCCCACCGTGCCAAGATTTTTCTAGTGCTGGAGAGCGCGAAGAGGGCGAACGCGCTAATTTGACCATATCATATGCTAAAATTATCAAGAGCATAAGACCAAAGTATTTTGTCATGGAGAATGTTTCTAGAGCCAAATCGAGCAACGCTTATACCGAAGCACGCAGTATTTTCAAATCTGCTGGATATGGACTAACCGAACAAATTCTTGATGCAAGTAGATGTGGAGTTCCTCAAAAAAGAAAACGCTTTTTCTGTATTGGTGCTCTAGATGCGCCTGATGGTTTTCTTAAAAAGTATTTGAATGCCAATCAGCGCATTATTCCCCTGACAGTTAGAGAATATTTTCAGGAAAACAACTACGAATTGGATTTTGATTTCTACTATAGGCATCCTCGCAGTTATTCCCGTAGAGCAATATTTAGTGTGGATCAGCCTGCGCCAACCATTCGTGGTGTAAATCGCCCTATGCCGCCTGAATACAATGCACACCCAGGCGATGCTGCTCCCATAGAGAATGTACACGCTCTAACCTTCCGTCAGCGGGCATATATACAGACATTCCCAGCAAACTATGTTTTTACTGGTAGTCAAGCAGAAGTCGAACAGATGATAGGAAACGCTGTACCTGTTAATTTAGCCGCACATGTTGCAAGAGCTCTAAATTCATATGTTGCAAACGATGTAACTTCTTGTGCAGTTGCTTTTTCTGATTGGCTATCTAATACTCACGGATTTACCACTCTAGCAATAAAGGACACGATTTCGAGAATTAAACGGTGCAATAAAATTTTATTATTGGGAGAAACCGATGTCACAGACTATTTGCATAAACTGGGCGAACAAGAGCCGTTCAAGTCACTATCAAAATCCGTTCGATCGCAGTTAAAGCGTGCGGTGCAGTTATATTATGAGTATTCCTATACAATAAATCCTCGCCCATAGGGACGAGGATTTATTGTATTGTATCGTTCACACTATTTCTGCTTCAATAGTGTGATCGCAACCCCTAGAGGCGCAGCAGAACCTCAACTTCCCATCATATTCTTTCAACTCCATTTGACTTGAACATTTAGGGCAAGCAGGTGTCGCTAAATACTTGCGCTGTGGGTAATATAGCGGTGTCACAAGTTGGTCTCTGTATTCTTCTATTGCCTTCTCTATTGCCGCTTCTATTGTTATATCAGCTGGTAAAGGTTCGCTTCCTATCGCCGTCAGTGCATTTTTTATCATCCCTTTTAGCTTAAAGCGCAAATCTTCGGCATCAAGATCAGCCAAAGAAACACCTAGTTGGCTATTATTGATCGGTTTATCTATTCCGTCAAACCCCATATCAATTACAACATTGCTATATTTTTGATTTGTTGCCCATGCTGCACCGGTTTCAGCAATGCAGACATTTGAATTGTAAAACGATCTAGAGAACAAGAAAATTACATACAGATCTTCTCTAAAACAGTCTTTAAGGTATTGATAAATATCTTGATCATATGGAACACCTAATTCGGGCATCGAAGTAAAAATTACACTTTTTTTAACATCCATACCAGATAGTTCGAAACACCGAACTAAAAACTTACCAAATACAGCGCATTCAGATTTGTGGCTAATGAATATTCTCTTTGTTCCATTTGCAAGATTAATTGCTCGTCCGAACTGGAAAAGCTCTTCCTCAAAATCTTTCTGCTCTTCCTGCGTAAACTTCTCGGTTATCGCTTTGCGCGTTTTTGGCGATTGGCGAGTAAACTGCATTTTGATATTGTTTGCGCCTTGTAGCTCTCCGGCTTTGCGTTTTCTTTTGTTTATGTTCTCCTTTCTACGTGTGACAAACGATACAACCTCAGTGACTATTCTAATTAACTGAACATATCGTTGGTCTGTTTCATCATAACCTCGTCTGTTGCTTATTGCCATATCCGTCAAATCGTCATCTTCAAAGATGTCGACGAATAGTTCTCCTATTACATTTGCGTCAGCTATTCGGTTTGTTTGAACCTTGGGGAGGATGTCAAACTCGCCAATCTTACCGCGAGAGAAAACAGTTATTCGATTATCAGATAGAGAAACTTCGAATCTTTTTTTACCTTCTTCATTTGGATTGTCAACTAAGAACTTTTCGAAAGAATGTCTTTTTTGCATTGTGCCAATCCATCCGCAAAAGGAAAAGTTCCTATTCACGGTGTTCCCGCCTTTATCCGAGACGGAAATCTGATAAGGCATAATTTGAAATTTTTTATCCCGACACAGGTTATCATATTGAGCAACATATTTATAGTCTTGTGGAATATCATTTTGGTCAACTAAATCAGCCTTGGATTTATAAGCATCTCCAAAAGTAACAATAGTATCCATATCCTCGAAAAAGTTTAAATTTTTTCGGCTTAATTCTATATAATCCTCGCTGTTCTTTCTTATAAAAATCTTGAAGTCATCCGAATTGACATCGAATGTCCTTGTCAAAGGAATTCACTGACCCTAATTTTTGCTGTTATGCACTGGATGAGTGAACTGGTTCGATATAATCCACAAAAATTTGAAAAACTAATGGAAAGCAAGCAGAACTGGCTTTTGCATGAATTCATCGAAAAGGCACTCTATCAATTTGTGGATGAAATCAGTTGCGAAATTACACATCAAGAAATAATGACAACAGGATATAGAAAGTAGTTACATAGCCGAGAGGTTTTCATTTTGAAAGCCCCTCGGCTATTTTTATGTCAGAACGGAGGTGAAACATATGCCATATATCCCGCCGGAGGTGGTGGCGCGGGCGCGCGAGGTGGACTTGCTGACCTATCTGCGGACTTATGAGCCGCAGGAGTTGGTGCATTTCGGAGGCGGCACCTACTGCACCCGTGAGCACGACAGCCTGAAAATTTCCAACGGCAAATGGTGCTGGTTTTCCCGTGGAATCGGCGGCTATTCTGCGCTGGACTATCTCATTAAGGTTAAAGAGATGCCTTTTACGCAGGCAGTCGAAACCATTATGGGGAAACTGTCAGCGACACCGCCCGCCTTTTCCCCGGCTCCGAAAGTACCGAAAGAAAAGGTGTTGCTTTTGCCGCAGGCCAACCGCAGCGCCACTCATGCCGTCGAATACCTGCACCGCAGGGGCATCGACTACGAGCTAATCGACTTCTGCATCAAGACCGGCCGCCTTTACGAGAGCTATCCCTACCACAATGTAGTATTCGTGGGGATGGATGCGGACGGAAAGCCCCGCTACGCCAATCAACGAGGGATCGGCTCGGACTTCATCGGGGATGCCAACGGCAGCGATAAGCACTATTCCTTTGGAATCCCTGCGGCGGCTGCAAGCGACACGCTCCACCTGTTTGAGTCGGCGGTGGATCTGCTGTCCTACGGGACGATGCAAAAGCTGGACGACAAGGACTGGCGTAGCGAAAACCTGCTCTCCCTCGCCGGGGTCTACAAGCCAAGGGCGAAAATCGAGGAAAGCAGTCTGCCCGCCGCACTGGTGTGGTATCTTGCCGAGCATCCCCATATCCGCCGTGTGGTGCTGCGGCTCGACAACGATGCCACGGGACGGATCGCCGCAGAAACCATCAAGGCCCTGCTGCCGAGAAAATATGCGGTCACGGTGGACATCCAGCCGCCCCCGCAGGGCAAGGATTACAACGACTGCCTTTGTATGCGGCTGGGTCTGCCCATCACCAAGCGCAGAGAAAGGAGCAAAGAACGGTGAGTGACTTTATGAGTCCGGGGCAGCGCATCCGGCACTGTCGTATGCTGCGGGGTATGACGCAAAAGGCGCTGGGCATAGCTGCAGGCTTTCCGCCCGAAACCGCCGACATCCGCATCGCACAGTATGAGTCCGGCGTAAGGACACCGAAACACAATTCGCTCTGTACGCTGGCGGAGGCGTTAGGCGTTTTGCCCTCGGCGCTGGACATTCCCCGTATCAAGAGCCGTGATGCACTGACCCAACTGCTGCTTGCGCTGGAGGATGAATACGGACTGACGATCACAATTACGGAAAACGACGAAAGGAGCATTTGTAATGGGAAATGAAAAGAAAATCAAGGTGGTACTGCTGGAACCGGGCAAACTCGCCCGTGCGACCGAGATCGATGCGTCCCTCGCCGGGATGCAGAAAACGGTGGACGGTCTGATCGAGCCGTTCTATCCCTTTGAGGAACAGGTCTGCATCGTTTGCAATGAGGAAAGCAAGATCAACGGAATGCGTCCGAACCGCAGCGTGAAGAACGACGACGGCGTGATGGTGGATTTCATCTTCGGCCCCGCCTTTATCTGCGACTGCCGGGGCGAAAATCTGGACAGCCTTTCCGATGAACAGATCGACCGCTATGGCAAGATGTTCCGCTATCCTGAACACCTTGCAAGGGTGAACGGCACGCTGCTCGGCATCCCGTACCGCCCGCAGCCGGAGCAGGAGCGGTGATGTTATTTCGGTCGGTGGCAAAATGTTCGGCCTATGGGACAAACGCCATGCACTGTACCAGCAAGCATCGCCGTTGTGATACCACAACGGCACTTGTCAGGGAAATCCCTGAAACCCTTTTCGTCCCCGCCCATGCGGAGGGCGATATTTTTATACCCGAAAGGAGGTCACAGACGGTGAATGACCCCATGACCTTTTTGGACTTTTTCAGCGGTGTCGGCGGTTTCCGTAAGGGCTTTGAGCTTTGCGGCATGGTCTGCAAAGGTCACTGCGAGATCGACAAATTCGCAGACCGCAGTTACCGCGCGATCCACGATGTAAAGGAGGATGAATGGTATGGCGAGGACATCACCAAAACCGAGCCCGCCGACCTGCCGAGAGTCAACCTCTGGGCAGGCGGATTCCCGTGTCAGGACATTTCTGTATCTGGCCGGCAACGAGGGCTTGCAGGCAAGCGAAGCTCTCTCTTTTTTGAAATCGTTAGACTCCTCAAAGGCACGCCTGCCAAAGATCGACCCGAATGGCTTGTCCTTGAAAATGTTAAAAATCTGCTCTCCGTTAATCGAGGATGGGACTTTGCGACCGTTCTCCATTCGTTGGCCGAAATCGGCTATCATATCGAATACGGACTGCTTAATTCACGCTTCCACGGCGTTCCGCAAAACCGGGAACGCATCTACCTTGTCGCTTATCGACATTTTAGAGCCGAGGGTGGACGAAAAGTATTTCCTGTCACCGCAGGCGACGGCAAGGCTCTTATACAGTTGATCAGCGGCACGCAGGGCAAGCGGGTCTATGATCCCGCAGGCGTGAGCTGCACGCTGATGAGCGAGGGCGGCGGCTTTGCCGGACGCACGGGAATGTACTTCATCGACCTGTGCAAAGGTGAACCGAGGCTGACCGAACACGCCCGCTGCATCAAGGCAAGGTATGACAGCGGCATTACCAACCACAGCGGCGACAAAAGCGGCGTTCTCTGCATGAGCGGCGAGTGCCCAAACCGCACCGAAGAAACGGCGCTCATTCAGCTAAAACGGGGTGATCCGAAAATCTTGGAGCAGGATCACACCAAATGCCTAATCGCAGGCTATGACAAGATTGGGGTCAGCAACCGGGGCGAAAGCTCCGGCATTTTTTATGGTTGCCGTGCCGTCCTCACCCCCGACCGGGAAAACAAGCGGCAGAACGGACGGCGCTTCAAGGAGTGCGGCGAACCGGCCTTTTGTCTGAACACGCAGGACAAGCACGGCGTTTATCTCTGCGCCTGCGATACCTGCGAGTTTGCTTTGCGTATCAAAAACGCCACTGCTGCCGGATATGCGGAGGCCCACTGCGGCGACAGCATCAATCTGGCGTTTCCCGACAGCAAGACCCGCCGAGGCCGTGTCAGCAAAGGCCATGCGCAGACGCTGGACACTTCCTGCAATCAGGGCGTGCCGCTTGGCTGCGGACGCATCCGCAAGCTGACACCCCGTGAGTGCTGGAGGCTGCAAGGTTTTTCGGACGATATGTTTGACCGGGCAGCCGCCGTCAATTCCGACACCCAACTTTACAAGCAGGCAGGCAACGGCGTAACGATTCCCGTTGTGTATGCGGTCGGCAAGCGGATCGTGGAAATTCAAAACGAGCTGAACAAGGAGGTCCTATGAGAAAACGCAATGTTCACATTCAATTCTGGCTAGACAAGAAAGAGGCCGAGGCGTTTCAGAAGAAGGTCAAAAAGAGCGGACTATCCCGTGAAGCGTATCTTCGGCACTTGGTAAACGGCCTTGAACCGCAGGACGCCCCGCCGCCCGACTATTATGCCATGATGCGAGAGCTCCACGGGATCGGCAACAACCTCAATCAGATCGCCGCAAAAGCTCATACCCTGAACGCACTGGATGTGCAGCGGTACGACGAAAACTGCCGCAAGCTGGATGAAGCCGTCAAGGCAATCACCGCAGCGGTCATTCTGCCCCGCCCGATGAGGTGACGCTTATGGCGACGACATCAATATGGCGGGTAAAAGGCTGGCTCGGCAAGGTGGTGATCTATGCGGAAAATCCCGAAAAGACGGCAACCCCCAAATTCTACGCCGACCGGGAACTGACCGAGCAGGACGGGCAGCAGCTTTCTGATGTGATCCGCTATGCTGTCAATTCCGAGAAAACACAGGAAACGGGCAGTGAGGACGACGCACCGCTCCACCGCTTCGTGTCGGGCATCAACTGCTCTCCCGCCACTGCCCGTGATGAAATGCTGGCTGTGAAAAAGCGGTTCGGCAAGGAGAACGGCACAGTGGCCTACCACGGTTATCAGTCCTTTGCTCCCGGCGAGGCCACGCCAGAACTGGCGCATGAGATCGGCGTAAAGCTGGCGACCCGGTTATGGGGCGACCGCTATCAGGTGATCGTCGCCACCCACCTTGACAAAGAAAATCATCTGCACAATCACTTTGTCGTCAACACCGTATCCTTTGCGGACGGCATCAAATACCACCGCACCCGAAAGGACTACCACGAGATGCAGACGGTTTCCGATGAGCTTTGCCGGGAATACGGACTGTCGGTGATCGAGCAACCGCAGCAAGGCCGGGGCAAGCAATACGGCGAATGGCGTGCCGAGCAGGAACAGCGTCCCACTTGGCGTGGGCTGATCCGTGCAGACATTGACGAGGCGATACGGCAAGCCATGACCGAGCGGCAGTTTTTTGACGCTTTGCGGAAAAAGGGCTATGCGGTGAAGGTCGGCAAAGATATTTCGGTCAGGCCGCCGGGCAAGGAGCGGTTTGTGCGCCTGATGCGTAATTTCGGTGAGGACTACTCACTGGACAGCATCCGCAGACGCATTTTATCCCAGAGCCGCCCCGAACGGAAAAAGCCCGAACAAAAGCCGGAGATCCTGCGGGTCAGACTGATCGGCAATCTGAAAGTCGCCCGAAAACTGACCGGCTTTCGGGCGCTGTATGTTCACTACTGCTATCTGCTGGGCATCTTCCCGAAGAACCGCCCGCAGCAAAGCAGAAAACGGCTGCACTTTCTCTTGCGGGAGGATCTGTTGAAGCTGGACGCCATCACCGCCGAAACAAGGCTGCTTATAGGACATCGGATCGATACCGCCGAGCAGCTTTTTTGCTACCGGGATAAGGTAAGCGAAAAAATCACCGCTCTGACCGAGAAGCGCAAACAGCTTTATAAAGCACAGCGGACGGCAGCGGTGAAGTCTGACCCTGAAAAGACGGCGGAGGTCAAAGCGCAGATCACCGCACTTTCCAAAGAACTTGCCGCACTGCGGAAGGAGGTGGTTCTATGTAACAGCATTGCTGAGCGTTCCGGCGTAATCCAAGAGAAAATCAAAGCCGTCCGTGAGGACGAGCAACCCGAAAGAAAGGAGAAAACCGACCATGTACAATTCCGGTGACGCAGCGGAGCAAGTCGTGCGGATCAGCTTGGAGGGTACGGAAGTTGCCTTGAAGCTGACCGGCTCGGCGGCAAAGAATATCGCCGCCATGCTCTACGCTGTCTGGAAAAACCGAGATAAGAACAAAACCAAAGGCCACCAGCGGCTCTCTGCCATGCTCAAAAGCGGCAAGGAGCTGAAAGTGTTCACCGTCAGCGAAGAGCATCTGAAGCATTTTGCGACCGAGGCCAAGCGGTGCGGCGTTGTCTACTGTGCCCTGCGGGGCAAAGAGCGCTCTGCTGACGGTATGGTAGACATTATGGTGCGTGCCGAGGATGCGTCCAAGATCAACCGCATCGTGGAGCGGTTCAAGCTGGCGACGGTCGATACCGTTTCCATCAAGCGGGACATCGAGCAGGCCAAGGCGGACAAAACCGGCCCGTCCGCCCCTGAGCAGGAGAAGCCCGACAAGGCGGCAGATGACCGCCTGCTGGATGACCTGCTGGGCGCACCCGTCCAAAAGGAGGAGCACGCATCCCCAAACCCTGCGGCGGCAAAGACGGAGAAATCCCGTCCGTCCGCGCCTACCTCCGAGAAGCAAAGCAGAACCGCCGAGGGTACTGCTAAATTTTCCGAAGAACGCCCCTCTGTCCGTGAGGAATTGCGGGAAATCCGGGAGAGCAGGCAGAAAGAGGCGGCAGGGCCGAGCATTTCCGAACCCACCCCGGCGAAAGATCCGAAAAAGCAGCCGACCACCACCCACAAACAGCCATCCCGAAAGGAAACGAAGAAATCAAAGGAGCGATGACCGATGAGCAATTTTGACGATATTTTTGAATCTGTCCCGCAGACCGACGAATTTGACAAGGAGGCGTGGGCGGCGAAGAAAAAGGCGGAGCGTGACGAGGTTTATGCTCTGGCTGATGCCACCGCCGAGACGATCTGCACAGACGGCAGCAAATTCCGTGATTATCTGGATGTGCAGGCGGCTTTCCGCAACTACTCTGCCACCAACGCCCTGCTGATCCTTGCCACGAAGCCGGACGCCCGCAGACTGGGCGACAAAGATTTCTGGCGGGATCAGGGCGTGTATATCAAGCGGCAGGAATTTGGCCGCCCCATCAAGATTGTCGAGTCCAACGGCGAGTACACCCGTGACGATGGCAGCATTGGCGTGTCCTACAACATCAAGCGGGTCTATGACATTTCGCAGACCACTGCCTGGACGAGAACGCCGCAGGCGGTTTCCCATGACGCACGGGCGCTGCTGAATGCCCTGATCTACAAGCGTCCTACGCCGGTGCAGTCCGTGGATGAGCTGCCGAATGGCATCGATGCCGTGTATGACCGTGAGCAGAACGCCGTTTTTGTCCGCCGTGGCTTGTCGGCAAACGACCTTTTCTGCGGTCTGTCCAAAGCGCTGGCGCAGGCGGAGCTTGCCCGGACCGGCGAGGAATACACCGAAGAAAATACCGGTTTCAAGGCGCAGTGCGTTTCCTATATCCTTGGCAAAGAGTTCGGTGTGGAGGTGAGCGGCTATGCCTTTGAAACGCCTGCCGACTTTTTGCGTACCGATGACCCGCAGACGATCCGTGCTGAGCTGACCGACATCCGGGACACCGCCTATGATATTTCCGCAAGGATGATGCGGTCGCTGGAACAGAGCAAAGCACCCCGCTTAAGCGAACAGGAGCGATGAATATGGGGAAACAGGAAAAACGGGTATTGACTCTTGACCGCTATGAGCACGGCGTTGTGGTCAATGCCCTCAATGAAATGCGGAATGATCTGCTGGAGGAAGAACGCCCCACCGACATTGTTGACGAAGTTCTTTTGAAGGTGATCGATGCCCCCGCAAAGAAGGTAAGGTGCCGAAACGATGAAGCGAGAGAATAACCCTCTTGTCCTCTGCCTGTTCGGTATTCTCCCCGTGGTGTGGCTGGGGCTGCTGCTCGCCCCTGCCGCCCACGGCGGTCTGCCGGAGATCGTCGCCCGGTTTCCCGCGGTGATGAACGACCCGTTTCACATCGAGCTTTGCGGGGACAGTCTGAAAACTGTCCTCGTTCTGCTCTGCGCTTACGGGCTTGCGGTGGGTGTCATTCTATCGTCCCGCCGCAATTACCGCCGTGGCGAGGAACACGGTTCGGCCAAGTGGGGCTCTGCCCGAACCGTCAACCGAAAATACCGGGCAGCCGCACCAGAGGACAACAAGATCTTCACGCAGAATGTCCGTATGGGACTGGACGGGCGAAAGCACCGCCGCAACCTCAATACGGTCGTGGTCGGCGGCAGCGGCGCAGGCAAAACGAGATTTTACGCCAAACCGAATCTGTGCCAGGCCAACACGAGCTTTACCGTTCTCGACCCGAAAGGCGAGCTGCTGCGCAGTACGGGGCATCTGCTGCGACAAAAGGGCTATGAGGTACGGGTGCTGGATCTTCTGAACATGGAAAAAAGCCACTGCTACAACCCGTTTGTGTACCTGCGGGATGACAACGATGTGCAGCGGCTCGTGACCAATCTGTTCAAAAGCACCACGCCGAAAGGCAGCCAGTCCAACGATCCCTTTTGGGACACCGCCGCATCTATGCTCCTGCTGGCACTGATCTTCTATCTGAAATACGAAGCGCCGCCCGACGAGCAGAACTTCCCGATGGTCATGGAGATGCTGCGTGCGGCGGATGTGCGGGAGGACTGCGACGAATACACCTCACCGCTGGACGAGCTGTTTGAGCAGCTGGAAATGCGGGAGCCCGACCATATCGCCGTGAAATATTACAAGGACTATCATTCCGGCAGCGCCAAAACGCTGAAATCCATTCAGATCACGCTGGCGGCGAGGTTAGAGAAATTCAATCTGTCCTCGCTGGCGGCGCTGACCGCCACGGACGAGCTGGATCTGCCGTCCCTCGGAGAAAAGAAAGTGGCGCTCTTTGCCCTGATCCCCGACAATGACACCAGCTTTAACTTTTTGGTCAGCATCCTTTATACCCAGCTTTTTCAGCAGCTATTCTATCTGGCCGACCACAAATACGGCGGCAGTCTGCCCGTTCCCGTTCACTTCTTGATGGACGAGTTCAGCAATGTCAGTTTGCCGGAGGACTTCTCCAAGATCCTTGCGGTCATGCGTTCCCGCAATGTGTATGTATCGATCATTCTGCAAAATGTAGCGGCACTCAAAGCGCTGTTTGAAAAGGAATGGGAGTCGATCCTCGGCAACTGCGATGAGTTCCTTTATCTCGGCGGCAACGAAACTTCGACCCACAAGCTGATCTCGGAATCCTATCTCGGCAAATCCACCATCGACACCAACACCTACGGCAAATCATCCGGGCGCAACGGCAATTACAGCACGAACTATCAGATCAGCGGCAGAGAGCTTCTGATGCCGGACGAGGTGCGTATGCTGGACAACCGTTACGCCCTTTTGTTTATCCGTGGTGAGCGCCCAGTGATGGACGAAAAATACGACATTCTGAAACACCCGAACATTGCGCTGACCGAGGACGGCGGCGCAGCACCCTATGAACACGGCGGGACGGAAAATGCCGTTGCGACGCTCTCGTTTGCAGGTGCTGCCGCCGAAACGCTGTTTGAATTCAATAAACCCATACCCGATTATGAGCTTCTTTCCGATGAGGATATAGAGGCTCTTTTTTAATCCAATTCAAGGAGGATGAACCTATGAAGAACACCAAAAAGGCCTCAAACAAGCTGCCCGTGCCCGGCAAGGTCAGAAAGGGCGTTCGTTTCTACTGCGCCGCTGTGCTGTCAGTCGCTCTTGTGCTCGGCTGCTCCGTCCCGGCCTTTGCCGCCAATGACCCAATCGCCGTCGTGAACAACCTGAGCGATTTCATTTTCGGTCTGATCCGTGCGGTCGGGCTGATCCTGCTCGGCTGGGGCATCGTGCAGGTGGGACTTTCGTTCCAGTCCCACGATCCCAGCCAGCGCAGCAACGGCTTTCTCACCCTTGCGGGCGGCATCGTCATCACCTTTGCCAAAGAGATCCTGAACCTGATCACGGGCTGAAAGGAGGCCGCAGATGGAAAAGTGCGAGTGCTATATCCACTCTCTGAAACAGGGAGAAACCCATGTGCTCGGTGAGGCGACGATCCTCAAACGCATCGGGGACAACGACTACCTTGCCGAATACAACGGCGTGAAGTGCCACGCCATATTCAATCCCTTTGCCGGGCGCTACTTTGTGGATGATGTGTACGGCGTGATCCGCAGCTCGCCCGACCGGGACAGCAGATAAATGATACGGCGCACGGGGCAGGTCACTTTGGCCTGCCCCTATTTGCCGGAAAGGAGGAAGCTGTGAAGAAATACAGCATTATTTACGCAGACCCGCCTTGGCGGTACAAAGTCTATTCTAAAAAGGGGCTTGGGCGCTCCGCCGAATCCCACTACCCGACAATGGAACTGGAAGATATACGGGCGCTGCCGGTCGGCACGCTTGCCGCTGATGACTGCGTATTGTTTCTATGGACAACGATCCCACTGCTGCACGACTGCTTTTCGGTCATGCGTGCATGGGGCTTTTCGTATAAGACGGTGGCTTTCGTATGGATCAAGCAGAACCGCAAGTCCGACAGCCTGTTTTGGGGCATGGGACACTGGACGAGAGCCAATGCAGAGTTCTGTATGCTTGCCACCAAAGGCCGCCCGAAACGCCGCTCGGCCGGGGTGCATCAAGTCATCCTCTCCCACATCGAGGAACACAGCAAAAAGCCGGACGAAGCAAGGCGGCGCATTGTCGAGCTGATGGGTGATCTGCCCCGCATTGAGCTGTTCGCCCGTCAAAAAACGGACGGCTGGGATGTTTGGGGCAACGAGGTCGCCTGCGATATCGCGCTGACGGGAGGTGAGCCGAATGTCGGATAACTGGATCGTGCAGAATTTGGAGAATGCACTTGAAACTTGGAATGAAAAGCTGGCGGAGATCTGGCAGCTCATTACGCAGTCGCCGGAGCAGTTCAAGGGCGGCACGATCTGGAATGTGATCGTCGGCATCCACGGTGCGGTGCAGGCTATCGGGCTTGCACTGCTCGTTTTGTTCTTTGTGGTGGGTGTGATGAAAACCTGCGGCTCTTTTGCGGAGCTGAAACGACCGGAACACACCCTTAAAGTGTTTATCCGTTTTGCCCTCGCCAAAGCTGCCGTCACATACGGCTTGGAGCTGATGATCGCTCTGTTCAGCATCGTGCAGGGGCTGATCTCCACCATCATGAACGCCGCAGGCTTTGGGGCGGCGCAGGAAACCGTGCTGCCTGCCGAAATCGTGACCGCCGTGGAGGACTGCGGCTTTTTTGAAAGCATCCCATTGTGGGCAGTGACCTTGATCGGCGGGCTGTTCATTACGGTCTTATCGTTTATCATGATCATGACCGTGTACGGCAGATTTTTCAAACTCTATCTCTACACGGCTATTGCCCCAGTCCCGCTCTCGACCTTTGCGGGTGAGCCGTCACAGAACATCGGCAAGAGCTTCATCAAGAGTTATGCTGCCGTGTGCTTGGAGGGCGCGATCATCGTGCTTGCCTGCATCATCTTCTCGCTGTTTGCATCCAGCCCGCCCGTCGTAGATCCCGATGCGGCGGCGGTGACACAGGTGTGGTCGTATGTGGGCGAGTTGGTTTTCAATATGCTGGTGCTCGTCGGCGCAGTCAAAATGGCAGACCATGTTGTCAGAGAAATGATGGGACTGTAAGGAGGAAGAATTTTGGAAGTGAAAATCAATCGGGAGATCCGCAACTATACGGAATCCATGTTTTTCGGGCTGTCCATGCGGCAGTTCGTTTTTTCTGTCTTGGCGATCCTCGTCGCCGTGGGGCTGCACTTTTTGCTAAAACCCCACTTCGGGACGGAAACCGTCAGTTGGATGTGTATTCTCGGTGCCGCACCCTTTGCGGCGCTGGGCTTTATCACTTACCACGGTATGACCGCCGAGCAATTCCTCTGGGCGTGGCTGCGCTCGGAGCTGTTAGAGCCGAAAGAGCTTTGCTTTGAAGCATCGAACCTCTACTATGAAGCGCTTAAAGACAAATTGGAGGGAGGAAAATCATGATCAAGACGCTGAAAAACCTGCTGAAACAGGACAAGAAGCGGTACACCGTGCCCCGCAAGGTGCAGGATGTGATCCCCGTCCGCCGCATCTGGAAGGACGGCATTTTTCAGGTGGGCAGCCGCTTTTCCAAGACCTATCAGTTTACCGACATCAACTACCTTGTGGCAAGCCGTGAGGACAAGGAGCAGATGTTCCTTGCCTATTCGGAGCTGCTGAACAGTCTGGATTCCGGAGCGACGACGAAAATCACCATCAACAACCGCAGGCTGAACCGGGCGAATTTCGAGCAGTCGATCTTGATGCCCATGCGGGGCGACGCCTGCGATGTGTACCGCAGGGAATACAATCAAATGCTGCTTGACAAGGCTACCGGTGCCAACGGCATCATTCAGGAGAAATATATCACGGTGTCGGTCTGGAAGAAGGACATCGAAGAAGCCCGCACCTACTTTGCCCGGATCGGCGCAGACCTGATCACCCATTTTGCCGCCCTTGGCTCCAAGTGTACCGAGCTGGATGCCGCCGAAAAGCTACGGGTGCTCCACGACTTCTACCGTCAGGGTGAAGAAGCGGCCTTTCACTTTGACCCGCAGGATATGATGCGCAAGGGGCACGATTTCAAGGACTATATCTGCCCCGACTCTATGGAGAAAAGCAGCGGCTGCCTGAAACTGGGCGAGAAATACTGCCGGGTCTTGTTTCTGAAAGACTACGCCTCGTATATCAAAGACAGCATGGTCACAGAGCTGACCGATTTCAACCGGAATATGATGCTGTCGATCGATGTTGTGCCGATCCCCACCGACGAGGCCGTGCGGGAGGTGGAGAACCGTCTGCTCGGTATCGAAACCAACATTACCAACTGGCAGCGCAGGCAGAACGCCAACAACAATTTCTCCGCTGTCGTCCCCTATGATATGGAGCTCCAACGCAAGGAGAGCAAGGAATTTCTGGACGACCTGACCACGAGGGATCAACGGATGATGCTGGCGGTCATTACGATGGTCATTACCGCCGACGACAAAAAGCAGCTCGACAGCGACACCGAAACGGTGCTTGCCGTGGCACGAAAGCATATGTGCCAGCTTGCCGTTCTGAAATTCCAGCAGTTCGACGGGCTGAACACTGTCCTCCCCATCGGCACACGAAGGATCAATGCGTTTCGCACCCTCACCACTGAGAGCCTTGCGGTGTTCATGCCCTTTAAGGTGCAGGAGGTACAGGACAAGGGCGGCATTTACTTCGGAGAGAACGCCATCTCCCACAACCTCATTATGTGCAACAAGGCCAATCTTCTGAACCAGTCGGCGTTCCTGTTGGGTGTGCCCGGTTCGGGCAAATCGTTCAGTGCCAAGGAACTGATCGCTTTCCTCATTCTCAACACCACAGATGATGTGCTGGTCTGCGATCCGGAAAACGAATTTGGTGCGCTGGCGGCAGCTTTGGGCAAGGAAACGGCGACCGTCATTCATATGGCGGCAGGCGGCAAAGACCGTTTGAACGCCATGTATATGGTGGACGGCTACGGCGAGAACAACCCCATCGTGGAAAAATCGCAGTTCATCATGTCCCTTGTGGAGCAGATCGACAAGGCCGGTGTCGGTCCACAGCAGAAATCCATCATCGACCGCTGCACGGCGCTGGTGTATCAGGATGCCGAGCGGACGGGCAAGCCCGCTGCGCTCTGCGACCTGCGAAACAAGCTGCTGGAACAGCCCGAAGAAAAGGCAAAGGAGATCGCCTTGTCGCTGGAGCTGTTCACCACCGGCTCACTGGATATTTTCGGTCACGAAAGCACCGTCGATCTCGACAAGCGCATCGTCGTATTCGATATTCACGGCCTTGGCGAGCAGTTGAAGCCGACGGGACTGCTGGTGATCACCGACACCATTCTCAACCGTGTCACCCTTAACTGGAAGAAGGGCAAGCGCACCCACATCTTCATCGACGAATTTCATGTCGTTTTTGAAAATGAGCAGAGCGGCATTTTCTTCAACTCTGCATGGCGGCAGTTCCGTAAGCGCAACGGCTATCCCACCGCCATCACGCAGAATGTGGAATACCTGCTGGATTCCGTGCAGGCGAGCACCATGCTCTCCAACTCCGAGTTCGTGGTTATGCTCAATCAGGCGTTTTCCGACCGTGCCAAGCTCTCGAAGCTCCTGAACATCTCCGACGAGCAAATGAGCTATGTCACCAACGCCGACGCAGGCTGCGGGCTGATCAAATACGGCTCGGCGCTGGTGCCGTTTATCAACCGTTTTCCCAAAGATACCGAGCTTTACCGCTTGATGACGACGCGCCCCGGCGAGGGTGTGTTCGGCAGCGGAAACGCATCTTAAAGGAGGCCATATATGAAAAGCAAATATCTGATGATCGGGGCGGCCGTATGTGCCGCCCTTTTCCTTTTCTCCGGCATCATGCTCTGTCGGCAGTATGCGGACGGAAAACAGGCCACCGAAGCCTTTGAACAGGTCGCCGCACTGGTGGAAACCAAGCCGTTGCCGGAGCTGACGGCATTTGAAAAGTACCGGGCGGTGCAGGAGCAGAACAGTGACTTTGTGGGCTGGCTCTCCGTTCCCGGCACAAACATCGACTATCCCGTGATGCAGACCGTGGACGAGCCGAATTTCTATCTGAAACGGGGTTTTGACAAGCAGTACAGCGATTACGGCGTGCCCTATGTACAGGAAAACTGCGACCTTGCGCTGTCCGACAACTGCGTGATCTACGGCCACCACATGAACAATGGGACGATGTTTGCCGATCTCTGCAAGTATGAAAGCAAGGATTTTTATAGAGAGCACAAAATCATCCGCTTTGATACGCTATCTGGCTTTGGCGAATATGAGATCGTGGCAGTGTTCAAGACTGTTGCCTATTCCGAACGGGGTTTCAAGTATTATCACTTCACCCGTGCAGAGTCGGCGGAGGACTTTGATGCTTATATCTCCCGATGCAAGGCGCTTTCTCTCTACGACACCGGCGTTACGGCGGAATACGGCGATAAGCTGATCACGCTCTCTACCTGCGAGTACAGCCGCAAAAACGGGCGCATGGTCGTTGTTGCCAAGCGGATCGCCGTACCCTCTACGGAGGTGGACAGCGATGCATGATATTAAAACACGAGATGTTGTTAAAGGCACGATAAAAGCGATAGACAAATCGGCGGTGGCCGCTGAGCGGATGAAAGATGTCTATGTCCGCACCAAGGACAAGGCGGAGCACGGCGTTTTTGTGGCGGAATCCTCTCCCGAAGAATACGCCGCCGACCGCACTTTGACCGGGGTGGAAACGGCAGCTCACGAAGCCGCATACGGGGTGGATAAGGCTAACCGCAAGGGTGTAAAGGTCACCAAGCAAAACATCTCCAAGGCAAAAGAGCACTTTCAGCTGAGAAAGGCGGATTTACCAAAGAAGCCGGTGCATAACACCATCAAAGCAAATAGCCGCAGTAGGCAGGCGTTTGCTAGTTCCACAAGGAAGACGGCTGTCAAGGCTACTACTACCGCTGTTAAAGCCGTAATTGCCAAAGCGAAGGCCTTAGCCGCAGCTATCGCCGCCGGTGGATGGGTCTCTGTCACCGTCATCATCGTAGTCTGCCTGATTGGGCTGATCGTCGGCTCTTGTTTCGGCATCTTCTTCTCCGGCGAGGGCAGCGGCACGGGGCAAACTATGCGGCAGGCTGTGCAGGAAATTAACGCCGACTATCAGTCGCAGATCGATACCGCAAGGGCAAATCTCACCTATGATGAGCTGGAGATGTCCGGCTCCCGTGCCGTCTGGCCGGAGGTGCTGGCCGTGTATGCGGTGAAAACCACCACCGACCCCAACGATCCGCAGGAGGTCGCCACGGTGGACGATGCCAAGAAAGCCATCCTCAAAGATATTTTCTGGCAGATGAATGAAATATCTTCTCACATTGAGAGAAAGCCCGGAAAGATTATCACCGAAACCGATGACGGCCGCGGGAACATTGTAGAAACCGTTACAACGGTCACACACACCTACCTTTATATTACGGTCAGCCACAAGACCGCCGAAGAAATGGCAGACCGTTTCAACTTCAACGCCGATCAGCGGCAGCAGCTCTCTGAATTGCTTGCCGAGGAAAACCGTAGTATGTGGTCAGCCGTCCTTTACGGCATTTACTCCGGGGACGATGCTATCGTCACGGTGGCCTTGTCGCAGATCGGCAATGTGGGCGGTCAGCCCTATTGGTCATGGTATGGATTTAACTCCCGTGTGGAGTGGTGCGCCTGCTTTGTATCTTGGTGTGCGAATGAGTGCGGCTATATCGACAGCGGCGTTATTCCGAAGTTCGCAGGCTGTGTCAATGGGGTGCAGTGGTTCAAGGACCGTGGACAATGGCAGGACAGCAGCTTTGAGCCGTCTGCCGGTCAGATCATTTTCTTCGATTGGGACAACAAGGGCTCATCCGGTCCGCAGGACGGGCAGTCCGATCATGTCGGCATCGTGGAGAAATGCGAAAACGGCATTGTCTACACCATCGAGGGCAATTCCGGCGACAGCTGCCGACAGCGCCAATATCCGGTGGGATACTACGAAATTTTAGGCTACGGTATTCCAGAATAGATAAGAAAAAGCACGAAAAACCATATATAATGGCATTTGTTCATTTTTCTTGGCGCGAACGCAACCCCACCATGAGAAACAAAACGCGGGCGGTGCTGATAAAGACTAGATCGGAAGAGCG